>Ga0102592_1000125_pt1 | contig 216579 bp, 226 predicted proteins | sample AraplaCol_mMF_r2_FD_76861 | JGI IMG/M metagenome (GOLD analysis project Ga0102592, IMG submission 76861) | Arabidopsis root microbial communities from North Carolina, USA - plate scrape MF_Col_mMF_r2 (SPADES assembly) (version 2) | ecosystem: Host-associated > Plants > Roots > Endosphere...
ACAATGTTCCGTTTTGCAAGAGGTGTTGATGTGACTGACGGGACGGACCGCCCGGGCGAGGCGCGTGAGGCTGATGGCGGCCATGAAAGGCCTGTAAGGGCGGATGCGCGGCGCAACCTGGATTCGCTGCTGAAAGCCGCCTTGGATGTATTTGCCACTTCCGGCGTGGATGCGCCGGTGCGCGAGATCGCCGACAAGGCAGGAGTGGGCGTCGGCACGCTCTACCGCCATTTTCCGCAGCGCTCGGATCTCATCAAGGCGGTCGTGCGCAACGAGATGGATGCCTGCGCCGATGCCGCCGTGACGCTTGCCGCAGAACACGAGCCGGGAGAGGCGTTGTCGCGCTGGATGCTGCGCTTCACGGATTTCATCATGGCCAAGCGCGGCCTTGCCGCAGCACTCCATTCCGGCGACCCGGCCTATCAGGCGCTGCCCGTCTATTTCGAGCAGCGCATGATCCCGGCATTGCAGGGCCTGCTGGACAGGGCCGTTGCCGCCGGAGCCGCACGCGGCGATATCGAGGCGAGCGAACTCCTGCGCGCCGGCGCACAGCTTTCCAATCTCGGGCAGGGGGATGATCCGGCGACGACGCGGCGGATGCTTGCGTTGCTGGTGGACGGGCTGCGCTATGGGGCGGGCGTGAAGGGCTGAGGGTCCTGATCCTCGCCGCCTGTCTTCAGGCCGCCGCTGTCTTTTCCTTCGGTTTCAGCAAAATGATCAGCAGCAACCCGGCGATGATCAGGGCCGCGCCTTCGAGGTGATAGCGCTGCAGTTTTTCGCCGAGGATCAGATAGGCGAGCACGGCGATGAAGATCGTCTGGATGTAGAGGAGCACGCCGGCGCGGGCGGCACCCAGTGCCTCGATGCTTCGGTTGAAGAGATAGTACATGAGCGCGCCGCCGGGGATTGCCACATAGGCGAGCGCGATGAGACCGCTCGTATTCAGCGTCGTGCGTTCGTCGGCGGTAAGCTCGTAGAGGTAGAAGGGCAGTGCAGTCAGCGCCGCGGCACCGAGCAGCAGGACGAGCAGGGCAAGGCGGTTCAGGTCGAATTTCGCGCGCCGCAGCAGCACCGTATAGAGGCTGAAGCAGAAGGCGCCGGCGACGATCCAGAGTTCGCCGGGATTGAAGTCGAGGCGCAGCAGCGCATCGGGGCTGCCTTTGACGATGATGAGGAGGATGCCGAGGAAGGCAAGGATGGAGCCGGCCACCTGCCAGCTTCCCATCGGCTCTGACAGCATGACGCGGGCAAGGATCATGGTGATGATCGGGATCAGTGCGATGATAATGCCGGCGGTGGTGGCATCGGCATGTTCGAGGCCGACGAAGATCATGCCTTGGCAGATGGCAAGCCCCATGCCGCCGATGAACAGCAATTCCAGGCCGCGTGCCCGCACCAGCGCGAGCATCTCTGAAAAATGGCGTTGGACGATCGGCAGCAGGATCGCGAAGGCGATCAGCACGCGCCAGAAGCAAAGCGCCCAGGGCGGCATTTCGGTGGAGACCCATTTGGCGGCGATATAGACGCCGGCTGAGAGGAGCCAGCAGAGAACGCCCACGGAATAGGCGCCTGCAAGCGAGCCGCCTGCCGCCCGTTCCGTCCCGACACTATCACCATGGACTGCCAAGACATGTATCGCCATCGCCCAGTTATGCCACATATTCCGGGCGCCGCACAGGTGAAGGCGCTGTCGGCAATAAGCGGTAGGACGCAGGCTTATCCTTCCACGCCGAAGATGATCGCAAGGGCGCGGTTCTCATCGATGCCGTGCAGGCGGGCAAGATCTCCGACGGATTGATCCGCCTCGGCCTCTATGCCCTGCTGCCTGAGCCTGGCCAGGAGATCGGCTTGTGACTGACCGGTGACATCGGCCAGGGCCGAGAGCGGGGCGTAGACAAGTGCCTGTTCGATCGGGCGCTCCAGCTGCGGCCCGGTGATCTGCCCCCAGCTGAAAACGGAAGCGGCAAGCACGATCGCGAAAACCGCAATGCTGTAGCGGCCCCAGCGCGCCTTCAGATGCGACTGGAAGGGCTTGATGTTGGCGACGATGTGGCCGATGGCGCCAATAACGAAAAACCAGGAGAACCATTGGTGGACGACGGTCATCAGGCCTCGTTCCCACTCGAAGAACATCATGACGCCCGTTCCTGCCATCAGCAGGAAGGAGCCGATCGTCAGGGGTGTCGCCCAGCTGCGTGTGGTGATCCTAGCGGCCATCGGAGCTGCTCCCGATGATTGCCGCGCGCGGTTCTGCTGCGCCGGCGCCGCACTTGCGTGCGCCGGTTGAGATTTGCTGTGCCATATCCACTCCATTATGTGTATAATGCACATATATCAGGGGTGGAACATGCCGTCAATTAATATGTGTAAAATGCACATATATTGCGAACGCTGTCGGCGGTGACGACGAGAGGATTGGCAGAGGGGCAGCTGGCGATGAAGGGCGGGGCTGGCACAGCCCCGGCCGAGTTACGATTGAGCGCGGCTTGCGGTCGTTGCTGAAATCGCCGTCAAGGTTTCCGCATCGCGGCCGTAGATGTCGTCGAAATAGTGGATGACGCCATCATCCGTCGGCCATGCGGTGAAATAGGAGACGTAGACCGGAACCTGTTCCGGAACCGGCATGTCCTTCTTGGCGCCATCAGCGATCTGCTGGTCGACGAACTCGACCGAGGTCTTGAGGACGGCGGCGGCCATCGCCTTCGGGTTTTCCAGTCGCACGCAGCCATGGCTGAACATGCGGTCCTGCGAGGCGAATTTGCCGCGGGCAGGGGTGTCGTGCATGTAGATGTCGTGCGAGTTCGGGAAAAGGATCTTCAGCTGGCCGAGCGCATTATCGGGACCGGGCGGCTGGACGACACCGATATTCTCAAGTGGCTGTGACCAGTCGACCTTGGCCGATGGCATGGTCTTGCCCTTGACCGAGACCACATAGCCTTCCTTGTCGAGATAAGCGGGGTCGCGCTTCAGATGCGGCAGCATCTCGTTGCGGATGATCGATTGCGGCACGCCCCAGTCGGGGTTGAATTCGACCGTCTTGATCGAGGCGTCGAAGAAGTTGGTCTGGTGGTCCTGCTGTCCGATCACCGCCTTCATCGAGAGCGTCAGCGTGCCGTTTTCGTAATAATAGGCCATGTAGGCGGGCTGGTTGATGAAGACGTAGCGCTCCGGGAATTCCTGCGGCAGCCAGCGCATTTCCTCCATCGCCACGATCACCTTGTTGATGTTGGCGGCAGTGTCACCGCCCTGGCCCGAGGTGCGCAGGTAATGCAACTCGGCAGCAAGCTGGGCGAATTTCGGATTGCTCGGCAGAAGGCGGTCGAAGATCACCATGAGGTCGGGCGTGGCCGAGAGCTGGGCGATCGTCGCTCTCAGGTCGACCGGCTTGCGCTTGAAGTCATAATAGTTGGACAGCTTGTTGGGATCGATGCGGCCGCGGAAATTATCCTGCAGGAACATTAGCATCTTGGCCGAGAGAGAGGCTTCGAACTCGGCCAGTGCTCTCGCGCGGTCCGATCCTTGAGGGGGAGCAACGGCATAGTCGCCGGCATTCAATCCCCAGTCCTCAGCCTGCTTCAGGAGGCTGAGCGCCTGCGCGGCCTTGGGGGTCGGTCCCTTGCCATCGACCCAGATGAGCTTTGCCTTCGGCTGGGCGTAATAGGCCTCGACCGCCTCGGCGATGTCGTTGTTCATCAAGACTTGGAGGCCGTCCATCTCGTTCAGCACCTTGGCCTGATTGCCGCTGGCTGAATCAAAGAGGGCCGACAGCGACGCGCCCGTATCCTGCCGGAGGATATGGACGGGGCGGCGGGCTGGAACCGTATAGTTGGGCCTCGGGCTCGCCTGGGTGACGGGCGATGCCGGCAGCGGCTCGGCGCGCACGGCAATTGCACTCCCCGAGAGCACCAGAAGACCGGCGAGCGGTGCGATCCAGCGGGAAGATGTTTTCAGCGACATTCTGACGTCCTTGAAAGCTGATTGAAACACTGTCTCGGCGCGCAGTCTTGGGCCCAGCGCGCGCGGGCAGTCTGAGTGGGGGCATTGGCTGACTAAAGCGCCAACAATCGGGCAGAAGATGGGCATTGCTTGCGTCTGGCAAGTCCACATAAGCCAGAAGTCTTTGGAACGAAATCACTTTTTCGACAAATCAGCTGTGATCAGTCGACACTTCCGCCGGCGATGCCTTGCGCAGTCTCTGCGACAGGAAATCGATGCAGAGGCGGACCTTGGCGGCGGCAAGCCGGCTGTGAGGGAAGACGGCATGGATCGGGGCGGCGGCGAGCCTTGCGTCCGGCAGGACGATCTCCAGCGCACCGCTGTCGATGTCATCCTTGATGTCCCAGATCGACTTCAGCACGAGCCCGGCCCCTAGACGCGCCCAGCGATGGGCGAGCTCGCCATTGTTGGTGGTGAGCCTGGCGGTGACATTGGCGCTGCGCCCATCCGCAAAGGTCCAGTGCGTGTTGGGCGGCTCGCCGAAAGCGATGACCTCGTGGGTGGGCAGATCGTCGATCGTCTCGGGACGGCCGCGGCGGTCGAGATAGGCAGGGGAGGCGCAGATGACACGACGGTTCGGCGCGATCTGCCGGGCGATCAGGCTGGAGTCGGACAGCGCGCCGAAACGAATTGCGAGATCGTAGCCTGCCTCGACGATGTTCACCAGGCCGTCCTCTGTATCGAGATGGATGGTGAGATCGGGATGGGCCTCCCTGAATTCATGCAGGAGCGGTGCCAGCCAGCGGCGGCCAAAGGCATAGGTGGCGGTGACCTTCAGAAGGCCGCTTGCCGTATCCCTGCCGCTCGTCGCCTCGGTTTCGGCATCGTCGATCTCGGTCAAGATCTTAGAGCAGCGTTCGTAGAAGCGCGCGCCTTCCTCGGTGAGGGAGAGGGAGCGTGTCGTCCTGTTGACGAGCCGCACACCCAGCCTTTCCTCCAGACGCGACAGCTTGCGGCTGACGACGGTCAGCGAGAAGTTCAGATCGCGGGCTGCACCGGAGAGGCTGCCGGCCTGAACCACGCGCACAAAGACCAGCATGTCGAGGAAGTTGTCGCTCATATTCTTGCTGATATCGCAAGAGACAGTCTACGACAATATCCATTCCGGCAAGAGCCCTGTCGCGCTAACTTCCAGCCATCGAAACAAGGCGGGATCGCCGCAAACCGGAGAAAAAAGATGACTTCGACCATGAAATCCTTGGCCAAACACCGCGTTCTCGTTGTCGGGGGTAGCTCCGGCATCGGCCTTGCGGTCGCGCAGCAGGCGGCAGCTGCCGGTGCTGAGGTGACGATCGCTTCGCGCTCGGCAGACAAGCTTGCCGAGGCTGCAAAGTCGATCGAAGGCAAGGTCGAGACGGCAGTGCTCGATACCGGCGATAACAGCAGTGTCGAAGCTTTCTTCGCTTCGCACGAGGCGTGGGATCATGTCGTCATCTCCGCCGCCCAGACGCCGAGCGGGCCGGTGCGCAAGCTTTCGCTCGATGATGCTGGGCGGGCCATGGACAGCAAGTTCTGGGGCGCCTACCGGGTTGCGCGGGCGGCACGGTTTGCCGAGCGTGGCACGCTGACCTTTATTTCCGGCTTCCTCAGCGAACGTCCGTCAGCGTCTTCCGTCTTGCAGGGCGCCATCAATGCCGCACTGGAATCCCTGGCCCGTGGCCTGGCACTGGAATTGTCACCAGTCAGGGTCAACGCGGTTTCGCCCGGTCTGATCGACACGCCGCTCTGGTCGAAAATGGATGAGGGCAACCGTAACGCCATGTTCGAGCGCGTCGCAGGTTCGCTGCCGGCAAAGACGGTCGGCCAGGCCTCCGATATCGCCAATGCCGTGCTCTTCCTCATGACGACGCCCTTTGCCACCGGCTCCACGGTGCGCGTCGATGGCGGCGGAGTGATCGGGTGATGCCATGCAGCTCGATCATGTGACTTTGCGCACGGCGGATCTGGAAGGGACGCGACAGTTCCTCCAGGACCTGCTGGGCCTGACGGTCGGCTACCGTCCGGATTTCGGCTTTGCCGGCTATTGGCTCTACAATGACGGGGAACCCGTCGTGCATCTCATTCCGGGCGGCGGCAGGGCCATCAGCCGGGATGCTGAGGCGATCGATCATATCGGCTTCCGGCTGGAAGGCTATGATGCCTTCCGGGCTCGGCTCGACGACGACGGGATTGTCTATTCCACCATGGATCTTGTCGAGCTTGGCGAACGGCGCCTCTTCGTGCGCACGCCGGGCGGCATCCTGCTGGAACTCGTTTTTCGCGAAGGCGGGATGTCAGCGGCAAGGAAAGCCTAGCGCGCTCCAGGCGAATTCGACGCGGCAGGACGGCTTTCGATGCGCGACCGGGCGGCATTTTCAGATATGCTTAATGGCTAATTAAGGGTGTCCGACTAATGTCTTGAGAAAGTGCTGCGGCTACCCGAAGTGGTCCGGTTCTTCCCACCTCTGAGGGTCCAAAGGCATGTCTCGCTTTCCCATACCCGGCCTCGACGCATCGGCCGTGCTTGATGCCCTGAGCCGGTCGCAGGCCATCATCGAGTTCGACCTTACCGGCACTATCCTGACGGCGAACGAGAATTTCTGCAGAGCGGTCGGTTATCGGCGCGAGGAAATCGTCGGACGCCATCACAGCCTGTTCGTCCTGCCGGAGGAGGCGGCCTCCAGGGAGTACAAGGCCTTCTGGGCGAAGCTGGCGCGCGGCGAGTATGACCAGTGCCAGTATCGCCGTCGGGCCAAGAATGGCCAGGAAATCTGGATCGAGGCCTCCTACAATCCGGTCTTCCGCTTCGGCAAGCCATACAAGGTGGTGAAGATCGCTACCGACATTACGGCGATCAAGCGCAAGAGCGCCGAAGACGAAGGCAAGCTTGCGGCGCTGTCTCGGGCGCAGGCAGTTATCGAATTTACGCCCGACGGCAAGATCCTCGGTGCCAACGAGAATTTCCTCGCCGCACTCGGCTACAGCGCGGAAGAGATCATCGGCAAGCATCACTCGATGTTCTGCGAGCCCGACTATGCCCGCTCCGCCGAATATCGCAGCTTCTGGGATGAGCTGCGCGCCGGCAAATTTGCGACCGGCCAGTTCATGCGGCTCGGCAAGGATGGCAAGCGCGTCTTCATCCAGGCATCCTACAATCCGATCATCGATCACCGAGGTCAGGTCTTCAAGGTCGTCAAATTCGCGATCGACGTGACCGACCGGATGGATGCGGTCGAGGAACTGGGAGCGGCACTCGAGCGGCTTTCCGAGTGCAATATCCGCATCACGCTGGACAAACCCTTCGTCGGCGAGTTCGAGCGGCTGCGGCGCGATTTCAACAAGTCGATCGGCGAATTCCAGAAAACGCTGGTCAATGTGCTCGGCCAGACCGGCGACCTTTCGAAAAGCAGCCAGGAAGTGCGTGAAGCTTCCGAACATCTCGCCGAACGCTCCCGCGAGCAGGCCACGGCGCTGGAAGAGACGACGGCGGCACTGGACGAGATCACCGCCACCGTGCGCTCCTCGAGCGAGAACACGAAGGAGACCCGCCAACTCGTGCAGAGCGCCCGCGCCTCGACGGCATCCTCGACCGAGGTGGTGCGCCAGACCGTCAATGCCATGCAGCGCATTGAGACGGCGTCGGGCGAAATCAGCAAGATCATCGGCGTGATCGACGAGATCGCCTTCCAGACCAATCTTCTGGCGTTGAATGCCGGCGTGGAAGCTGCGCGTGCGGGCGAGGCCGGCAAGGGTTTTGCCGTCGTCGCGCAGGAAGTGCGCGAACTCGCGCAGCGCTCGGCCAACGCCGCCAAGGAGATCAAGGCGCTCATCAACAATTCCGGTGCGGAAGTTCTCGAAGGCGTGCGCCTTGTCGGCGAAACCGGCGAGGCGCTGAAGCAGATCGATGTGCTCGTGCGCCAGATCGACGGCAATGTGGACAGGATCGCCAAGGCCGCAGACGAGCAGACGACAGGTCTCGGCGAGATCAGCAAGGCCGTTTTGCGGCTCGACCGCCTGACGCAGGACAATGCCGCCATGAGCGCACGCACGACCGTCATCAGCGCCACGCTTGCCGTCGGTGCCGATGCGCTCGCCCAGCTCGTCAGCCTCTTCAAGCTCAACCGCCGGGCCGTCCAGCGCGAGGACGGATCGTCCGTCAAGTCGAACTGGACCGGCAATCGCGGCGGGCAGGAGCAAGGGCGCAACGCAGCCTAAGGCGAAGGTGGCTTTTCACGGCGCTTGTGAGAAGCCGCGTTTCGGCACAGCACGAAGGCCTCTCTTTCAGGGCAGGCAGGATACCGCGAAACGAGTGCGACTACTTCCAGTTCCGCCGGCGTTCCAGCTCGGCCTCGGACGGATTGTCGTCGGCAAACGAGCCAGTCGGGACTTCGCCGCTCCGCTCATAGGTGGCGATGATGACGCCCTTGCCTGAGATCGACGAGCGGTTAAGCTTGAGGGCGCCAGGGGTGGCGCCGCCCTCGAACAGGCGCTTGCCCTTGCCGAGGAGGAGCGGGAAGGTCATCACCGTCATTTCGTCGATCAGGTCGTTGGCAAGCAGGGTCTGGATGAGATTGCCGGAGCCCTGGATGAGCAGGTCGGGTCCATCCTCCTGTTTGATCTTCTTCAGGCTGGCGACGATATCGGAGCCGAGGGCCTTGCTGTTTTCCCATGTGAGCGTATCAGGCCGGTGCGTCGCCACATATTTAGTTGCGGGGTTGAAGACCGCGGAGATCGAGTCATCCTGATAAGGCCAATGGGCGGCGAAGATATCGTAGGTCTTGCGGCCTAGCAGCAGGGCGAAGGGCTTTGCGAAGAGCTCGTCGATCACCTTGCCGGATTCCTCGTCCCAGTAGTGGAATACCCAGCCGCCGAAATTGAAGCCGTTGACGGGATCTTCCTGTGGGCCGCCCGGAGCCTGCATGACGCCGTCCAGGCTGACGAAGGTAGAGGCTATGATCTTTCTCATTATGGTCTCCTTGTGGTGATGGTCTTTCAGATGATCTCGGCCACAGGACGAATTGGGCGACGGCTAGCCGACAAATACTGCGAAAATTTATGGAGACCGCGCCGTCTGCGCATGGCAGTTTCGGCGGATCGAAGGGCGGGGTGGCGATGCCGGATGTGACGCGACATCTGATCGACAGGGGCGACGGGGCGAGGGTCGAGCTTTTTCAGGCGCAGCCTGAAAGCACCACGCCTGCCGGCGCAATCCTGTTTGTCCACGGCAACCAGGGCGGCCGTCTGATCGGCGCGCAGGAGGCAGTCGATAGCGGCACGCTGCTTCGGTTCTGCTCCGGTTTGAATATCACCGCGGCGGCGGTCTCGCAGCCGGGCTTCGGAGCTTCTGACGGACCTGCGGATTTCTGCGGTCCAGACACCCAGAGAGCAATCATGGCCGCACTCTCTTTCCTGCGGGAGCAGCCCTCTGTCGATGCCGGTCGTATCGTTCTTTACGGCAATAGCCGGGGGGCGGTTGCCTCGGCCATGGTCGCGGCCCAGGTTCCCGATCTCAGGGCCGTCATTCTGCGCAGCGGGGTCTACGATCTCAAGGCTGCCTATGAGGCGAGTTCGAAAGGTTTGCGGTGGACGATCGAGCAGGAGGCCGGCCTGTCGAGCAAAGCCTTCCTGGCCCGCTCCGCCCTGCATCACGTATCAAAAATCCGGGCGGAAACCCTTTTGCTGCACGGGAGGCTTGATGAGCGGGCTCCCGTTGCCCAGGCCGAACAGTTCTCGGATGCGCTGACCGACGCCGGGGTGCCGGTGACGCTCCATGTCTTCGAATGCGGGCACGACATTCCCCGGGAATATGCGCAGGCCGCGCAGCGCGCCTTCCTGCAAAGGATGTTCGATCCCGTCGTGACCTATCATTGAGCCGGCAGGCAGCCGCGCTGGTCAGTTGAGGCTGCAGAGGTAGGCGCAGAACATGTCCGACATCGCGTCCGCGAAGGCTGAGATCTCGTTTTCGTCATGCGCTGCCTCGGAAAAATCCTTTCCGACCGTGCTCATCGTCGTCATGATCACGTCTCCGGCCATGGTCCGGATTGCGTCCGAGGCATCGGGCAGCGCTTCCCGCATGAACTGCTCGATAATGTCATCGGCAGCCCCCCGTGCCTCCTGCGCTTCGGGAGCGTCGCGATAGAGGGGTGCGGCATCGTTCAGCGCGACGCGGACGGCGGCTTCCTCGCATTCGGAGCGGATGAAGGCGTGGACGAGGGAGCGCAGCCGGTCGAGCGGCGGACGCGCCTCGTCACCAAGGACGTCGCCCAGCAGATTCGAGGTCTGCCGCCATTCGTCGCTCTGCAGCCGGAAGAGGATGGCCGCCTTGTTGGGGAAATATTGATAGAGCGAGCCAACGCTAACGCCGGCTCTTTCGGCTACGCGAGCGGTCGTAAAACGCTGCGCGCCTTCCTGCTCCAAAACCTGAACAGCGGCTTGCAGAATGGCGTTTACGAGCTCGTTCGAGCGCGCTTGTCTCGGCGATTTTCTTGAGGAAATTCCGTGGCTTGGACGTTCTGCCATATTGACGTTCCGCAAATGCGATTAGCGAATGCGACGGATTATTCGTATTTTCATTTCGAAAGCAAGCCATCCGAAATGAGGGATTTTCCTGATGAACACCATGACAAGCGCACCGCTCGCGCCGCTTCTCGATCAGTTGTTTGCCGAGGCCGACAGAGCCACCAGCCCGGCCATGGCCGGGCTCTCGCACGACGAGCGGGAGCGACTGATACACAGCAAGACCGAATATCTCGATTTCTACGGTCGCCTGAAGGATCTGTGGCTGCCCGTCTCGCGCCAGACCGGAGAGCTGCTCTACATGCTGGCGCGCAGCACCAACGCGAAGACCGTCGTCGAGTTCGGTACGTCCTTCGGCATCTCGACGCTCTATCTTGCCGCGGCCCTTCGCGACAATGGCGGCGGGCGGCTGATCAGCAGCGAATTCGAGGTCTCGAAGGTTGCGCGGGCTCGCCAGAACATTGCCGAAGGCGGCCTTGCCGATCTCGTCGAAATCCGCGCAGGCGATGCGCTCGAAACATTGAGCGCCGATCTTCCTGACAGTATCGACCTGCTTCTGCTTGACGGGGCGAAGTCGCTTTATCCCGAGGTGCTGGCGCTGGTCGAAAGCCGGCTTCGGCCTGGGGCGCTCGTCATTGCCGACGATGCCGATTATTACCCGCAATATCTCGACCACGTGCGTTCGCCCACGAGCGGATACATGTCCACGCCCTTTGCCGACGACATCGAGCTGTCGATGCGCGTGGCCTGACTTCGACTAGTCTTCGCACAACACAATAACCTCAAGACCGGCTGCCTGACGGCAGTCCGGCAATGGAGATCTCAGCAATGCACATATTCGTAACGGGTGCGACCGGCTGGGTCGGCACCGCCATCGTCGAGGAACTGGTCCGCGCCGGACACAAGGTCAGCGGGCTGGTTCGCTCGATCGCAAAAGCGAAGGCGATTGCGGTCATCGGCGCAAAGCTCGTTCCGGGATCGCTCGATGACCTCGACCTTCTCGCCGAGACCGCGTTGAAGGCCGATGCGGTGATCCACACTGCCTTCAACCATGACTTCTCGAAATTTCTCGATAATGCCGCGCAGGACGAGCGCGCGATCCATGCGCTCGGGAATGCGCTTGCCGGGTCGGATCGCCCGCTCATCGTCACATCGGGCCTGCTGGGCTTTCCGCGGGGCGCCACGGAAGCGGACCTGCCGAACCCGGCGTCGCCGCGCAAATCGGAAGCCGCCGCCCGTGCGCTTGCCGGGCAGGGGATTCGTGCGGCGACGATGCGGCTTGCCCCGAGCGTGCATGGCATCGGCGATTACGGCTTCATCCCGATCCTCGTGCGCATTGCCCGCGAGACCGGCGTATCCGCCTATCCTGACGATGGGACGAATTGCTGGTCGGGCGTGCACCGGCTGGATGCGGCCCGCCTCTATCGCCTGGCGCTCGAAAGCGGCGTGACCGAAGCGGCCTATCATGCTGTCGCCGACGAGGCGGTGCCGTTCCGAGAGATCGCCGAGGTGATCGGACGCCAGCTCGGCCTGCCGGTGGAGTCTCGCCCCCGCGAACATTTCGGCTGGTTCGCCACCATGGCGGCAACGAACATGGCAGCCTCCAGCGCCCATACTCGCTGGCTGCTCGGCTGGCAGCCGACCTGCCGGGGCCTCATCGACGATCTCGACCAGCCTGGCTATTACGCGCGTTAGAACATTTCCGTTTTTCTTCGAAACACGGAGATGTTCTAACTCTTTGTTTTCACGCAATTCCGGACACAAAACCGCTGCGCACTTTTGTTGGAATTGCTCTAGGCTCGCCGGAAGCCGTCAATGCCCGCCCATCGGCTGGCCGTCAGGCTGGTTGGGCGGGCGTCTTACGTAAAGGGATGCCACTACCGCGGCGAGCGAAATCAGCGCGCCGACGAAGAAGGCGGACTGCATGCCGCCGACTGTTGCCGTTGCGGCATCTGCCTCACCTTGAGTCAACACGCCGGCGCGCCAGGTCATGATGGCGACATAGAGCGTGGTGCCGGCGGCACCGGCGACCTGCTGGGTGGTGCCGATGATGGCGCTGCCGTGAGAATAGAGGTTCGGCGGCAGCGAGCCGAGGCTGACGGTGAAGAGCGGCGTGAACATCAGGGCAAGGCCGATGCTGAGCACGATATGGATGGCGAGCACGACCCAGACCGGAGTCGTCGTGGAGATGAAGGTCAGGCTCCACATCACGCCGCTGAAGAGGATGGCGCCGGGGATGACGAGGCGGGCAGGGCCGTAGCGGTCGAAAAGCCTGCCGACGAAGGGGGCGCAAAGGCCCATGATCAGGCCGCCCGGCAGAAGCAGGAGGCCTGTCGTCAGCGTTGTCTGGCCGAGGACCGACAGAAGGTAGATCGGCAGCAGGATGAAGACACCGAACATCGACATCATCAGGATCGCCATCATGCCAGCGGCGATCGTGAAGGTCTTCGTCTGCAGGGTACGCAAGTCGAGAAGGGCCCTTTCGTGCTTCTGGAGATAAAGCTGCCGCCAGATGAAGATGGCGATGACGGCTGCACCGGCAACAAGCATGACGCGGGGATCGAGCGGCGTCGCACCGCCCTCGGGCGCACCGAGCTCGCTGATGCCGAAGACGAAACTGCCGAAGCCGATAGCCGAGAGTATGACCGAGAGTATATCGAGCGGTGCCTTCGACGGCACGGTGACGTTCTCGATTTTCGCAGCACCCAGCGCAAGAGCCGCAAGCGCGATCGGCAGCACCAGCAGGAAGAGCCAGCGCCAGTCGAGCGAGGAGAGGATGAGGCCCGAAATCGTGGGGCCGATGGCCGGCGCGACGGATATGACGATCGAGATATTGCCCATCGTCTTGCCGCGCGAATGCGGCGGCACGAGGTTCATGATCGTGGTCATCAAGAGCGGCATCATGATCGCCGTGCCCGAGGCCTGGACGATGCGGCCGACGACCAGCATGGGGAAGCCGGGAGCAAGCGCGGAGACCAGCGTGCCGGCGGAAAAGAGCGCCATGGCGAGGATAAAGACCGGCCGCGTGTTCAGCCGCTGCAGGAGATAACCTGTCACGGGGATGACGGTGGCCATGGTCAGCATGAAGGCCGAGGTCAGCCATTGGGCGGAGCTCGCGGGGATCTTGAGATCGGCCATCAGGTGCGGGATCGCCACACCCATGATGGTCTCGTTGAGGATGACCACGAAGGCGGAGACAAGCAGCAGGCCAATCACCAGCCTGTTGCGGGCGCTATGGTCTTCGACCGGCAATTCGGCCTGTTCTTCGATCTCTGAAAGCAAAGGTTCACTGGTCATGGCGTTCCTATATCCATATCTGAAAGAAGGAGTTCTGCCTTAAGACGAAAGTGCCGGGCTGATTGCGACACGGGGTATGCGTATTTCCTATGTCTTTATGCTGTCGCTTGGATGCAAGGCGTTTTCTAGCGGAATCTGACCAAGTCTCTTTTCGATAGGTATGCCATAGGGGCGCCCGGGCATGACTGCCAACAGTGTCCACGGCACAGTTCAAGCTCATGCAATCTGCATCACCGCAGCGCCGGCAGACCCCATTCGTCCAGCGAAAAGGCTGCGGCCGGCAAGCGCATTTCGGAGAGATCGACCGGGCGGCGGCGGAATGATGTGGCGGTGTAGGGGAAGGCCAAATTCATGCCGCTGGTATCCAGCTTGAGCGGCAGGCCGTCAGGTGTGAGGCACTGCCTGTTTCCCGCGTCCTGAACTCCCGGCATCAAATCGAACCATTGGCAGGTCTCGCCGAGGATTGTTTCGCTTTTGTCGAGCGAAGTCCTTCCGGTTGCCTCATCGACTTTCAACGACGATGAGCCGTCGTCTGCCGGACGTGCGGCCGTGAGCCTGCGATAGCCGTCTGCCTGCTGATAGGAGACGCCCTGATCTTCGCGCTTGTTCCAGATCTTGATGCTGACGGAGCCATCGCCGTGCCGCTGCTCCCGGTAGTCCCAGGGATAATGCCGCAACAAGCGGATCGTCGCGCCGCCGGTGCTCTCCAGCGTGATGTCGAAATCGGGCTGGGAGGGATCGGCATGGCTGTTGCGGCTCGGTCTGAGCCAGTATTCCGGGGTGAGGATTTCCAGTGGCGGTAGGACCTCGGCGGGGGCGACGTCACGGCGCTCGAGGCTGACGAGGCGGGTGTGGTAGATCGGCACGTCGTTCGGGGTCAGCAGCCTTGTCTCAATGACGATGCCGTCCTTGGTGGCGCAATTCTGCTCGCGCGAAATGAACGTCCCTGATGAGGGCGGCCTGCTTACCGTTTCGCTCCATGTGCAGCCTTCGCCGGCGATGGACGAGACCTCCGCGAGTGGCTGCGGCGCATCCGCTTTCGCGATGTCAGGTTTGCGGGCGCGAAGAAGAAGCTCGAGATATGTAATTTCACCATCCGCCTGCCTGCTCCAGCGCAGAACGGGCCTGGCCTCATCCGGTCCGAAGCCGATGCTGGTCCGGCCGCCGCGCAGCGTCTCGCTCAGAAACATGCCGTCGTGATGGATGATGGTGACAGTCGGGTCGACCGGTCTGCCATCCTTGTCGAGCGCCTGCATGACGGCGACGTAGTCCGGCTGGAGCGGGGAGGCATCGAGCGTCGATTGTGCAACCGCGGCCTGCGTAAAGGCCATGCAGACGATTGCCCCTGTTATTGCTGCTGTCTTCATTGCCTCTCGGGTCTTCGAACCTGCGCGCGTCATCGCGCCGCCGAAGCAGATGACGGTTCTACCGAGAAAATCAATGCAGTCTATGTCTTTTGCCCCAAAAGGCGTCCTTCAATGGACAATCGTCAGCGCCGCGATGCCCGCCTCGTCGGCGGCGCGCAGAAATGCTTCGCGGAACTGTTCCGGAGCCACTTCTCCACAGATGGCGTCGATGCAGGCTTTGACGGCGATCATGTATTCCTCGCCATCATCGAAAGGCCAATCCCGGATCAGCAGATATGCGGCATCGCCGAGGGTACGCACGACAGTGTGCGTCTCCCGACCGCGCAAAACCAGCCCGACCGGCGCGAATACCGATGACGTATTCCAGCTCATTGTCCTCGACCCCTCAAGGCACGGAGATTGAGACCCTCAAACACACTATACGCGTGAATTATGAAATTCGGAATTGCGGAATGCGTGAATGTTGAGTGCGTGACTTATTTGCCGCGGCCAAAAGAAAGGGCGCTCCACGACCTGATGTCGGAGCGCCCTGTGGCTGCATCGGCGTCAGTTGCGGCGGAGGCCGATGGCAGGCGAGATCAGAAGATCGCATTTGGAACGAAATGGCAACGCTCGGCGCCCGGCGACGCCTGCAAGCGGTCTGCAGTCCACAAGATTTCCACAGGTTATCCACAGGCACGGCCCGATCTCGGCCAACGCTTTCAACAACATATGCCAGATCACGACCGGCGTGCTCCAGATGGGTGATGTGACTCTCGGACGACACCGGGAATATCTTCCGGGCAAACTGCCCTAAAGGCCACAATGCCGGGCTATGGTGTCCCTCCCTCCTTGAGCGCTGGGCGGCGGACGCTCGGAGGCGGGAGGCGGCAGGCATACATGAGGGCCTGCCGCCTTCATCATCTGCCATTCGGGCCGGATCCGCGGATTTCAATGGAATTTTCGAGGTTTGCGTCTTCGCAAATAAAAAGGACCCGCTCACCAGGGAGCGGGCCTCAGGGGTGCCCGGAGTCGGACGGGCATCGCGGAAAAACGGTCGGTCAGATATAGGCCGCGGCATCGACGCTCCAGGTTTCCGACATCTTCGATGTCGGGAAGCTGCCATCGCCTGCGGGACGGGCGTGCTGACGGGCTGCAGCGTCGAGCAGGGCTGCAAAGGTTGCCAGACTGATCTTGTCAGCGCGAAGCATCTGGCGGATCAGTGGATCTCTCAGCATTTCCGATGGTGTCATCTCGTGCATGGTTATCTCCAGTGACTGGTTTCCGACGCTTGCGGCATTCTAGATCCGTATTGCTATCAATGCATGTCGCAGCGATGGCGAAAAGACGGCATTTGAGGTTCATTCGGGCTAGCTCCAATGTGCGATTGGTCTGCCATTTTATCGGATGCTACCGTAGCGCCCCAGAAGAAACCGTAGGGGAGGACGGTCATATGGAAGGCAGGCATGGGGGAGCAAGAATGTTCGACGAGATCATCATGAGGGTGGCCCCGCGAGAGACTGACAGCAGCACGACCAACGGCAAACCCCTGCCTCTCATGGACTTGATATATGCGCCGGCCGTATTGAAGGTCCGGCCCGCAAAGGTGCGCAAGCGCATCGGCAAGAGGAGAATGGCAAAGCTGGACCTATGACATCAGGCCTTGGCAACGCAATTTTGACCATGAACGTATTTTCTGACGTTCACTCACATTTCGCCGATTGCATGTCTGCGGGAAAGCCGCTTTCTTGTTATCCTCATCCCTCTTTCAGAGACCTCAAGACCGCAATGAACCGTTACGACATCGAGCGCCGGAATGACGACGACTGGACTGTGATCGACCGGCTGACGGGCGCACCCGTGCCGCATCTGCCGGAAAAACTCGGAAGCAGGCTTGAGGCCCAGGCGCTCGCCGATTTTCGCAACCGGCTGGCCATTCCGCAACAGGAGCGCATACGCTCCCGCCTCGATACGCTGCGGCTCGCCTGGCAGGCGTTGACAGGCAAGCGCATACGCTAGAGCGTTCTAGCCGCCGGGCATAAAAAGGCCCGCCGAAGCGGGCCAACAATTGGGAAACAACAGGCTGGATCGCACGACGCCCGTGTGGTGCATGCATTTATCAAAGAAAAGGACGCCGTACGGTCCGGGTATCAGACTGGGAGCGGCGCCAAAAGTTCCCGGTGGCTGCCGATATTTTGCCGTGTCCGCGCGGCATCGATCGATACCGACCTCGCGCGCCTCACCAGCGAAGAATTTTCCGGCCAAGCAGGAACCCGGCTGCCGTCGCCACCAGGATGCCGATCGAGTACCATGTCGCCAGAAACAGCGGGCTGTCATCGGGGCAGTGCCAGGCATAGATGGCGGCCGCAATGCCGCCTGCGGCAAGACCCGCCACCGCGCCCGCCGTGCCCGGATTTTCCGGCGCCCCCTGACGGACCGAATAGAGGATGGCGGCAAGCGGCGCGATCGAAAGCGTCGGCACGAAGAACAGGCAGAAGGCGGAAAAATGCCCCTCCATGCTCGCCGCCCAGTCCGCCTGCGGCACGACGAAGAGCTCGGTCGCAATACCGGCGATCAATACCACCAGCGGCAGGATGAGGGTCAGGGCCGCGGAGCGCAAGGACAGGCCGGGTTTGCCGATCCGGAAGGCGAGGCGGGTGGCCGTCACGGCGATCAGCAGGGTGGTGCCGAGCTTGAAGAGGACGCGCGGCGTCTCGATCATCTCGGCCATATTTCTGCGGATGCCGATGGTGGAGATGAGAAGTGCGGCTGAAATCACCACGCCGATGGCAAGCGCGATCATGAAGACGCGACCGAAGCGGATGCGAACGCGCGCATCCTTTGCCAGCATGTTGATCAGGTCATCCGTTTTCACGCGTATTGCTCCGATAGAGGGCCGCCAATCCCTTGAGCGCCCTGTGCAGCGCCACTCGCACGGCGCCTTCCGTCATCTGTAGCCGCTCGGCCGTTTCGCGGATGCCGGCGCCGCCGAGCGAAATGGATCGCACGATCTCGCGCTGCGGGTCGCGCAGGCCTTCCAGCATGCGGTCGACATCGATGCGATCGGCGCCATCCTCCTGGTGGTCGGCTTCGAGCGTCTCCATCACATCCTCGATCGGGACCGAAACGTGGCGGCCGCGCCGGCGGAGGCTGTCGATCAGCTTGTTGCGCACGATCGTCGAGAGCCAGGGACCGATGGGGCGGGAAATATCCCAGGTCCCGCGCTTCAGGTGCACTGCCAGCAGAACTTCCTGCACCACGTCTTCCACCTCGCTCGGCGGGGCACCGAACTGGTCGCAGCGCCTGCGCGCAATCGAACGCAGATAGGGTGTCACGGCCTTCAGGAAACGGTCATAGGCCGTTGCGTCGCCGGCGATTGCCGCGCGCATCCAGGCCGCCCATTCCTCTTCGCGGGCCGAATATTTCATCCGCTACTCACCTCTACGCACGGAGCCACGTGTTTGTTACCGTCATCCTGAAAAATTTGATGACGCGGCGCGTGAGGCAGAGCCGGCGTCGGCGCCTATTGAGCGCATCGGCGGGCAAACGGCAAGAGTGGTGCGGCAACAAAGCGCAAAAGCCGCCCGGCGCGATGAGGAGCCGGGCGGTTGTTTGTGTTGGTGACTGACGTCGAGTGTTCTAGCTTTTGGCAGTGCCTGACATCCGCACGATCAGATAGTCGAGCGACAGGCGGCCGGGCCCGTAGCGCATGATGGCAAGGGCCATTGCCGCCCAGGTGATGTGGATCGGCCAGCCATCGGGCACCGTCAGTTCGACGATCAGGGTCATGAACAGCAGGCCGAGGCCGGCAAAGCGGGTGGCAAGACCGAAGACGAGCAGCGTCGGAAAGGTGATCTCGCCGCAGCCGGAAAGGAAGGCCATGACCGCGGGCATCGGGAAGGGATAGGGGCCACCTGGCAGGTGCAGCATGAATTCCTGGGTAAAGAGATCGATTGCCGTATCGTTCAGCTGCAGGAAGCCATCCCATTTCAGGATGCCGGAGCGCCAGAAGGGAACGGCAAGCGCCACGCGGATGACGGCCTGGACGATATCGGGCTGGGCGACGGCCCGGACAAGTCCGTCGGCCGTCGCCACCAACCTCGCCAGCGGGGAGAGAGCGCCGTTGCGAGGCTTGTTGTGGGCATTGGAGTCAAGCATATCAGACATTGGAATTCTCCAGTTCGATCGCGGAAAAAGCGCCGGCTGCGATCATCTCGCCGATGGCGGCAGACAGATCGAAGGCAGGCCAGGCGTCGAGGCCGGCGGCGACGGCTGCGGCAAGGCATTCGCGCGAGAGCAGCGCATTGAAGAAGGCGGCTCCGCCCGGCGGCAGGAGGCGTACTGTGACGTCGTCATCGATACGGGTGATCAACCCGTCCTCGGGGCGATTTTCGACGCGGGTAACGGGATCCGTGCCGCGGTTCATGGCGAAGATGGTGACGGCCGGATAGGCGGATGAAACCAGCCGTGTTGCCGGATGCGGACGAAACGTTACGCCGCCCAGTTCTTCCTGCGGCACGGCGGCGAGTGTTTCGGCCGTCAATGCAGCCGCATCGGCGGCGTGATAGGCATCCAGCCAGGCGCGTTCGATGCGCGCCACATCCGAGAGCCAGGGCATTTCCTGCGCATATTCGTAGCGGTCGATGAAGTCGGGAAAGTCACGTCCGTATTCGAACAGCAGCCGCGAGGAGGGCGGGGTCTCGCGTACATGAAAGCGGGCCATGGCGCGGAAGAAATCCGGCCCGGTGATACGCTCGACCGCCGGGAAGATCGACGACAATGCTGCAATCAGGCTGACAGTGACATTGTTGCGATAGACATTGTATCGCTTCTCCGCCCGTTTGCCGCGCGGGCCGGTGACCAGAGCGGGCGCCGGGGCATCCGGATTGAGCAGCGTGGCGGAGAACTGCCCGGCGAAATCCGGCAGCATTGGCCGGATCGGCACGATTTCAGCCGAGCGCATGGGCAGTTCCCCTGTCATTGGCATGGCGATCCAGAATGGCCTGCGCAGCCAGGGCCTCGGCGCGCAGCACCGGCCAGTCGGGGATCTTGCTGTCCCATTCGATCAGGGTCGAGATCGGCCCGCATCTGGCAATGACGATCTCGTAAAGCTGCCAGACGGCATCGGCGACCGGGCCGTCATGGCTGTCGATCAAGAGCAGCTCGCCCTCGTCATCCTCCTGTTCGGCGTGGCCGGCGAGGTGGATCTCGCCGACCTGAGACAGCGGGAAGTCGCGCAGATATTCCAGCGCCGAAAAGCCGTGATTGGTGGCGGACACGAAGACATTGTTGATGTCGAGCAGCAGGCCGCTGCCGGTGCGCCGCGCGATCTCGCGAATGAAATCCGTCTCGCTCATCGAGGATTCCGCAAAAAGCACGTAGGTGGAGGGGTTTTCCAGCAGGATCTGCCGGCCGATCGCGTTCTGCATCTCGTCGACGTGGTCGCAGACATGGGCGAGTGTCGCACCGGTATAGGGCAGCGGCAGCAGATCGTTCAGATAGGTATCGACATGCGTCGACCAGGCGAGATGCTCTGAAATCAGCGCCGGCTCATAGCGGTCGACGAGGTCCTTGAAGCGCCTGAGGTGTAACTTGTCGAGCGGCTGCGGGCCGCCGAGCGACATGCAGACGCCGTGCAATGAAATCGGGTGGTCGCGGCGCACTCTTTCGAGTGCGCGATGCGGTGGGCCGCCGGCGCCCATGTAATTCTCGGCATGGATCTCGAAGAAGCCCTGCGGGCCGGATATGGCCGAGATCGCCGCAAGATGCTCCGGCTTGAAGCTGGTGCCGGCCACGCCGGCAAGCTGATATGTCGGAAAGCGGAGGGTGCTCTCCGTCTCCATGGGAAGGTTGGACGCCTTGTCGACGTTTTTCATCTTCGCCTCCGCTTTCCTTGATCCTGGTCTGATTGCGGGCGGCTTAGATGTCGCGCGTCAGCGGCTTCAGCGAACCGTGACGGCCACCTGGAATATCGAGCGAGGCGCAGGTGCCGCCCTGGACGAATTTCCACGAATTGCCCTGGAAGTCTTTCACCGAAGTTCCCTGGCAGGTCGTGCCCGGGCCGGCGGCGCAATCGTTCTGACCCTTGAGCGCAACGCCGTAGCACTTCTCCTTGTGGGCGGCGGTTGCAGCAGCAGCTTCAGCCTTGGTCAGCGGGGCGGCACTGGCCATCGTGGCAAGAGCTGACGTGATCGCGCCGGCAAGAAGGGCGGTGCTGATGGAAGTCTTCAACATTGGTAGTCTCCGTTGCTTGAAACGCCCCTGTTTCAGCGGGGCACGTCGAGGTATTCGCAACGGGAAAGTGGGTTGTTACAAGCGTGGCGGTAACGAAGGCGTGATGTTGTTTGGGGCGCGCGGAGGGTGCTTCCCCGCAAGGGAATCGTTTTGCCGGGTGCAAGGATGATGCTTATGCTGGTGCAATCATCCGTTCGATCTCAGTTTGCGGACAGGCTCCGATATGTCGATCAAACCTCGAAACGTGCTGTTTGTCTGCAGCCAGAACAAGCTTAGAAGCCCCACTGCCGAACAGGTGTTTTCTGGACGCGAGGACATCGAGGTGTCGTCGGCGGGGACAAACAACGATGCCTGCAATCCGCTCGATGCCGAACAGGTGGAGTGGGCCGACATCATCTTTGTGATGGAGAAGGCGCATCGTGGCAAAATCACCCGCAAATACCGCAAGTCGCTGAACGGCAAACGCATTATCTGCCTCGACATTCCCGATGACTACGAATTCATGGATCCGATGCTGGTCAGGCTACTGGAACACAAGGTTCCCAGATATCTGTGAACCGACTGATCCGGTCGGACATCCAGCAGTGCTGTTGCGCTCTACCGATCGCCGGGGATATCGAACACGAGCAGACCGGGGGCTTCGAGTGGGAGCTGTGCGACAACGTCTCCCGTGGGGTTTAACACAGCCGTCGGTCCCCAGGAAATGCGTCCCTCGCGTTCCCCCGTTACGTCGGCGGAGATGAGCCACAGGCCGGTTTCCCGGCAGCGCTCGCCTCTGGCGGCGTTGTGCACGTCCCGGAATTTTTCGGCATTGGCGCGCGGCATCATGTTGTTGGCGCAGCAGACGAGGAGGGATGCGCCTGTGAGTGCGACCTTGCGGGCGGCATCGGGGAAGCCGGTGTCGTAGCAGATATTGATGCCGAAGCGCAAACCGTCGACCGTGAAGACCGATGTCTCGGCGCCCGGCTGGAAGAAGCTCTCTCCCTTGAGCAGATGCGCCTTGCGATATCGACCGATCAGCTTGCCGTTTTCGATGACGGCGGCGGTGTTGAACAGCGCTTCGCCTTCAGCCTCGATCATGCCCATGACGATCATGGGGCCGGCATCGGCGAGCCGGCCCATGACGGCGGCGAATGCAGAGGATCGGAGATCAATGGCGGCTCGTCGTGCCGTTTCGGGCTCCGTCAGATAGCCCTGCAGAAAACCTTCGGGAAAGATGAGGAGGCGGGCGCCTTCCGCTTCGGCCTGACGGATCATATCGAGCGCGCATGTCAGGGCGGCCTCGACATTTTCGCGATATTCCAAGGTCTGGGCGGCGGCGATGCGGACGGTTTTCATTCCGGGTTCCGGTTGTTCTCGCAACTATCCGTATCCGAGCAGGCGAGCATCCGTCCACCATGATTGTCACTTCCCATGCCGAGGCCGAAGAGATCGTTTCCGCGGTGTCGGGCGAAGCGGATGAGCTGGCTGCGATCGGCAGCGACCCATCTATCGGTCGGAGTTTCGAAGGTTTAAGATTTCCACGGGGAAGGCGGGATAAGGCTGCGGGATGGACCGGCTGGATGCCATGCGCGTGTTGCTTGCCGTTGTCGATGCCGGCAGCCTGTCGGCGGGCAGCAAGCGGCTGAATGCGCCGCTACCGAGCGTCAGTCGCAAGGTGGCAGAGCTGGAGCGATCGCTCGGCGCCAGTCTCGTCATCCGCACCAGCCGGAAGCTGCAGCTCACCGATGCCGGGCGCGATTATGTGGAGGCGGCGCGCAAGATCATTGCCGATATGGAGGAGGCGGAGCGCCGGGCTTCCGGCGAATATCAGCGGCCGCGGGGAACGCTGACGATCACCATGCCGGTGGAATTCGGCAATCGCTATGTGCTGCCGATCGCGCTGGATTTCATGGCCGAGCATCCGGAGGTTTCGCTGAACCTGCTCTCGCTCGATCGCACCGTTCATCTCGTCAGCGAGCAGGTGGATGTCGCCATCCGGCTGGGGGCGCTGGCGGATAGTTCGCTCTATGCCGTCAAGGTTGCCGAGTTTCGGGTCCTGACCTGCGCGAGCCCGGATTATCTCAGGCGTTGCGGGTGTCCGCAGCATCCGGGCGATCTGCCCGATCATGACGGGATCATCTTCAACAGCAGGACCTTCTTCTGGACCTTCGATATCGATGGCCGGCCGGTGGAGGTGGTGCCGCGCCATCGCATAGAGGTCAATACGGCGGCAAACTGCGTTGCCGCCGCCGTGGGCGGAGCCGGTATCGCCAGGCTTTTCGATTACCAGATCCCCGGCGAACTTGCCTCCGGTTCTCTCGTGCCTGTTCTTGATGGTTACACTGGCGCGCCGCAGCCGATCCATATCGTCTATTCGCGCCAGGGCTTCCTGGCGCTCAAGGTTCGCTCCTTCATCGACTGGACCCTGCCACGGCTGCGCGAAGCCTGCCGGAGCTATGGTTCAATCCAGTAAGGCACGGATTTCGGCGACGACGCGTTCCGGCGCCTGCAGATGCGGATAGTGGCCGATGCCGGGCAGGACGTCGAACGGCGCGCCGGTCCTTTCGGCAAATTCTGCGCCCATGCGGCTGTCGATATAGATGTCCTTTTCGCCCCAGATCACCTTTAACGGCGTCCTGAGACTGCCGAGGTTTGTTTCCAGCCAATCCTGGTCGCGGGTGAAGGCCGCATAATAATGGTAGAAGGCATCGGCGGAGGTAAGGGCGCCGTTGCTCCAGCCGCGGACCATGTCTTCCTTCACGCCGGCAGCGAGATCGAACTGCTCATCCTCTGCCAGACCGCGCCTGTAGACGTTTTGAAGGATCTCGTCGCTCGTCTGGTTCATGACTTCGCGGGTAAGGGAAGCCGCCGGCTCGCTCTTCAGGTTCTGCAGGCGCTCATGCATATAGGCCGGCCGGTTGAAGGGGGCGAAGTCGCCGACAATGATACGCCGTGCGATATCGGGCTCGTCGAGTGCCAGGAGCAGCGCGGGCAGGGCGGCGATATCGGCGGCATAGATGGTCAGCTTCGAGCGGTCGATGCCTGATTTGTCGATATAGGCCTTCAGCACGCCGGCATAATCACGCGGCGAATAGGAGAAGTTTTCGGGCCGCGATGACAGGCCGTATCCCGGCCAGTCGAAGGCGCGCACCTCGAATTCATCGCCGAGCGCGGCTGCAATGTCGCCCCAGACGGCAGCGGTTTCGGGAAAGCCGTGCAGAAAGAGCACGGTGCCTTTCGCGGCCGGATTGTGCACGACAAACTGCCTGAGGGTGATATCGCCGCCGATGGCAATGGTGCTGGCTTCAGGCCTTGCGGCTGCAATCGCGCCGGCGCTTGCGGGTGTCAGTGTCGCGCCTGTGATTGCGGCGGCGGCGAGCAATGCTCCAAGTGACGATGTCATCATGTCCGTTGTCCTTCTCTCCGGCGGCCGTGCTGGCTGTAATTGAGCCTCGTGGTCGCGACCGGGTGAATTCTCGATGACAAGGATCGTGCATCGCGCCTGGCGCCGGTAGAGCGCATCGATGAGAGCCTGCCTCTCACTTTCCCGCAGTACCGGATGATCCGTCCGCGCCGTAAATCGTCTCCATCCGCGGCGCCGGGGAATGGCCCGCGTCCAACGCAGGCAGCAGGCAGAGGCCGTGCTGTCGCATGAAAGGATGATGAGACATGAACGACATGACCGTAAATCTGAAAAGCGCCGAGCCTCAAAGAGTGCGCGGCCTGCCGGGTCACTCGACCGTCGGCACCAATAATCTCGAGGCTGCGGCCGAATTCTACGACAGGCTGATGGCCGTCTTCGGCATTGGCCGGTTTCTGGTCCAGCCCGGCAGGGCCGTCTATTACGGCGAGCGCACGCTGGAATTCGGCGTGATAAAGCCCTTCGACGGCCGGCCGGCCAATGTCGGCAATGGCGGCATGGTGGCTTTCGAGGCACGCTCCCGCGCTCAGGTGCGCGAGGTCCATGCAACAGCGCTGCAGGCAGGCGGTTCGGACGAGGGCGCGCCAGGGCCGCGCGGGGAGAACGGCGAGGGGCCTTACTGTGCCTATTTCCGCGACCCCGAGGGCAACAAGTTCCTGGTTTACCGGGCCGGACCTGACGAAGCCTGAGATCGCTTCCGGTCCATTTCAGGCGCATGATGTCAGGCGTCTGAAATGTGGCCGCGAACCTTCCGATGGAATGGAGGCATGTCATGAAATCAGGCCAATCAATCGAGACATTGAAGGTGTCACGGCGTTCGCTGCTATTTGCGGGCGCGGCGGCCGGGGTTGCGGCGACGCTTGCTTCGGTTGCGGCTGCGGCCGATCCCGTCGCGGCGGAAGCGCCGGTCGGCGAAATCCGGCCGTTCCGGGCCAATATTCCCGAGGCGGCACTTGCCGATCTCAGGCGGCGGCTTGCCGCCGCCCGCTGGCCTGACGGGGAAACCGTGCGCGACCGTGCGCAGGGTGTGCAGCCGGAGCGGCTGAAGGCACTCGTGGACGAGTGGCAGTCTTCCTACGACTGGCGCAAGGCGGAGCAGAGGCTGAATGCCTTTCCGCAATTCGTGACAGGCATAGACGGGGTGGATATCCACTTCATCCATGTGCGCTCCCGCCATGAGAACGCCCTGCCGCTGATCATGACGCATGGCTGGCCGGGATCGGTGTTCGAGCTGATCGACGTGATCGGCCCGCTGACGGACCCGACCGCGCATGGCGGTACGGCCGGCGATGCCTTCCATCTGGTGATCCCGTCGATCCCCGGCTTCGGCTTCTCCGGCAAGCCCTCGGAAAAGGGCTGGAACCCGCAACGCATCGCGGCCGCCTGGGACACGCTGATGAAACGGCTCGGCTATTCCAGGTATGTCTCGCAGGGCGGCGACTGGGGTGCGATCATCAGCGATGCGCTGGGGCGGCAAGCGCCGGAGGGGCTGCTCGGCATTCACGTCAACAGGGTCGAGCGCGCCACTACCTTTCCGCCCGACGCCGCTCAGGCGCTGATGAGCGGTGCGCCGGCGCCAGACAGCCTGTCACCAGACGAGAAGGTGATCTTCGCGGAAGCCCGTGATTTCCTCGCCAATGGCTTCGGTTATGCCGCGATCATGGGAACGCGGCCGGAAACGATCGGCTACGGGCTTGCGGATTCTCCCGTCGGGCTTGCGGCCTGGCTCTACGACAAGATCGCCGACTGGGTGTTTACCCGCGGAGATCCGGAACAGGCGCTCGGCCGGCAGGCCATTCTCGACAATATCACGCTCTATTGGCTCACCAATACCGGGCCTTCGAGCGGGCGCATCTACTGGGAGAATATCGCAGGTGGAGCGAAGCTGGAACCGGTCAAGGTTCCGGTCGCCGTCACGGTCTTTCCCGGCGAGGTCTACCGGCCGCCGCGGCACTGGCTCGCCAGGGCCTACCCGCAGCTGATCTATTACAATGCGGCTGAAAAGGGCGGGCATTTCGCCGCCTGGGAGGAGCCGCAACTGTTCGCCGGGGAGGTCCGGGCCGCGTTCAGGACCTTGCGCTCCTAGAAGATCGCATTTCTCCACCTGGATAGGGAACATCGGGCTTTTTCGTCCGTTTGCGGAGAGGAAAACCTGGAGGAGGAATCCCGATGAGCAATCTCCGTAATGACAGCGCTCCCGCATTCTCAGGCGGCGGGGGCCACAGTACGCTCAGTGCCTTCTTCGACAGCCGTGACGATGCCGAACGCGCGATCGACCGGCTCAAGAACCTCGACATCAGCAATGTCCGAATGATGCCGGGATATGAAGCCGACGGCGACAAGGCCGGCGTTGCCGGGGACGACCGTGGCGGCTTCTGGTCGAAGCTGGAGGACTGGCTTTTCCCTGACGAGGACCGGTCGGTCTATGCCGAGGGCCTGCGCCGCGGCGGCTTTCTGATTTCGGTCGAGGTCGACGACGCGACCTACGGCATCGCCCACGATATCCTCGATGACGAAGGCTCCATCGACATGGATGAACGTGCCGACCTCTGGCGCGCCGAGGGCTGGAACACGAGCAAGTCGAACGAGGCTTTCGCAACATCGCAATATGATGCAAGCAGGGCTCGCGAGGCGGCTGAGGCCGAGCGGGCGCGGCAGGCCCGTGCCGCACAGGACGACGTCTTTGCCGCCGATGCTGCAGGCGTTGCCGGCCCGGCGATGCCTGCCGGACACTACACCCGCCGGCTCGATCCCAACTCCCCGCGCGTCCGCGCCTATGATCTCGACGACGAGGCGCCGCTCGATCAGGAGCTGCGCGACGACATCGCGCCGACAGGACATCACCGCACGGTGGAAGAGTCCCAGGAGCGCGCGGAACGCGAGCTTCGCCAGGCTCAGGATATCGACGGGATGCGGCAGGACCAGACGCTGCCGCGGGGCCGATAGCGATTATAGATCAGTGATGCATTGACATAAGGGCGCGCCGTTTCATCGGTGCGCCTTTAATGCGCCGTGCCGTCCACGATGACGTGGTCGTGATCCCTGGAGCATTTCTCGATGCGGGCGTGGATCTTGTAGACCTCGCGCAGCATATCGACGGTGACGACGTCGCGCGGTTCACCGCAGGCACGCATGCGGCCGTTCTGGATGATCAGAACCTTGTCGGCGAAGCGGAGCGCCTGGTTCAGATCATGGATGGCGATCAGCACGATCATGCCGCGCTTGCGGGCCTGTCGCTGCATGAAATCGAGCACTTCCACCTGGCGGTGAAGATCGAGCGCGCTGGTCGGCTCGTCCATCAGCATGATTTCGGGCTCGCGCACCAGCGCCTGGGCGATCGAGACGAGCTGGCGCTGACCGCCGGAGAGTGCGCCGAGATCGCGAAAGGCGATCGCCTCGATGTTGAGCGCCTTCATGATGTCGTCGATCAGCCGCAGTTCCTGATCGCTGACGCCCCAGGAATGACCCTGCTTGCGGGCGAGCAGGATGGATTCATAGACCGTCAGCACCGCATTGGCCGAGGTATCCTGCGGCATGTAGCTGATGGCGTTTTTCGTCCTGGCGCCCTCGACCAGCACGTTTCCCGGGCCCTTCAGCAGGCCGGTGATGCGCTTGAAGAGCGTCGACTTACCGGCGGCGTTCGGGCCGATGACGGCGATGAGTTCGCCGGCATTCATCTTCGGGGTGGTCACGTCTTCGACGAAGAGCTTGCGGCCGTGATAGGCGCCGACCGACTGCAGCTGAAGCGCTACCATGAGCGGCTCCTGTTCGAGAGGATGAGCGAGAAGAAGAAGGGCACGCCGACGAGTGCGGTGATGATGCCGATCGGGAAGACGACGCCCGGAATGATCGACTTCGAGACGATCGAGGTCAGCGAGAGCAGCAGCGCGCCCGAGAGGACCGAGCCCGGCAGGAAGAAGCGCTGATCCTCGCCGAGGATCATGCGGGCAATATGCGGGCCGACGAGGCCGACAAAGCCGATCGTGCCGACGAAACTGACGGGCACGGCCGCCAGCAACGAGATGATCAGCATCGTCTCCAGCCGGATGCGGCGGACATTGACGCCGAAGCTTGCCGCCTTGTCCTCGCCGAGGCGGATCGCCGTCAGCGCCCAGGCATGGCGGGCAAAGAGCGGGAGCGCAAAGAGCAGTACGGCAAGGGTGATCCAGATCTTCGGCCAGGTGGCCTTGGTGAGGCTGCCCATGGTCCAGAAGACGACGGCCGAGAGCGCCTGTTCCGAGGCGAGATATTGCAGGAAGGCGAGAGCCGCATTGAAGGTGAAGACAAGCGCGATGCCGAGCAGCACGACCGTCTGCACCGAGACGCCGCGCGCCTGCGAGATGAAATGGATGAAGAGGGTTGCGACCAGCGCCATGATGAAGGCATTGACCGGCACGAGCAGGCCGGCGGCAACGGGCAGGATCGGCACGCTGGTGACGATCGCGAGTGCCGCGCCGAAGCTTGCGGCGGCGGAAATTCCCAATGTGAACGGGCTTGCCAGCGGATTGGCGAGGATCGTCTGCATCTGCGCGCCCGCGACCGAGAGCGAGGCGCCGACGACGATCGCCATGACGGCGACCGGCATGCGGATATCCCAGACGACGGCGCGGACCTGCGCCGAGACGGCGTCGGGGTTGAAGAGGGCCGTCACGACCTCGTCGAGACCGTAGCGGGCCGGCCCCCAGGCGAGATCGACGGCGAAGGACAGGCAGAGCGCTGCCGTCATGGCAACGAGGATCAAAAGCTTGCGGCGGGCGAGGGCGCGGTAACGCGCCCTGCCTTCCTCGGCTTCGATCGGCATGGCGGCGATCTCTGCCATTGGCCTTACTTTCCAGCCTTGGCGTCGACCCAATAGCCCGGCTGATAGGCGACGGGCAGGAACTTCTCGTGGAATTCCTTGAAAGTCGCATCCGGATCGAGATCGGCAAAGAGGTCCGGATGGAACCACTTGGCCATCTGCTGCACGGCGACGAACTGGTAGGGGCTCGTATAGAACTGGTGCCAGATCGCGTGGACATTGCCGCTGGCAACGGCCTTGGAGCCGGTGAAGGCCGGGTTCTGCACCAGCGCGTCGAGCGCCTTGCGGCTGTCGTCGATGGTGCCGGCAGCGGCCGGGCCGACATTGACGTAATCCTTGGCGTCCTTGGTCTGGCTCCAGTTCGAGCCGGTGACGACGACGACGTCAGGATTGGACGCGACGACCTGTTCGGCATTGATCGAGCCGGTATAGCCGGGCAGGAAATCGGAGCCGAGATTGTGGCCACCGGCCCAATCGACCATCAGGCCGAAATTGTCGGGGCCGAACGTGCCGCAGCACTCGACGAGGCCGGCGGCGCGATACATGAAGACGTTGGGCTTCTTGGGATTGGCTTCCTTCAGCTTGTCGGTGACGCGCGCCATCTGCTCTTTCCAGTAGGCGGCGACGGCCTCGGCGCGGTCTTCATGGCCGAAGAGCTTGCCGAGGATTTCCAGGCTCGGCTCGGTATTGGCCAGGATGTGCTCGCGGAAATCGATATAGACGATCTTCACGCCGATCTTGTTCAGCATGTCCTCGAGCTTCACCTCGTCGGCCGCCTTCTTGTTGCCGATCGGCAGCAGCATGACGTCGGGGTGAAGGGCGACGACGGTCTCGGTCTGCAGCGTGCCGTCCGTCAGGTTGCCGAGGAAGGGCAGGTCCTTGCCCCTAGGGAATTTCTCGACATAGGCGTTGAAGCCATCCTTGTCGGTGGTCCAGAGATCGTTGCGCCAGCCGACGATCTTGGCGAAGGGATCATCCTTCTCGATCGGGGCGACGGCATAGAGCATGCGGCCTTCGCCGAGAATCACACGCTCGACCGGTTTGTCGAAGGTGACCTCGCGGCCAGCCACGTCCTTGATGGTGAAGGGCTCGGCCATAGCCTGGAGTGGCAGAATGGTTGCAACTGCAACTGCGGATAGTCTAAGCAAACTCAAAAGATTCAACTGGAAACTCCCCCGGTCCTTGGTAATGTCCCGAGGCATAGAAAAACTGACTTTCGGAATCAAGTTTTATGTTTTAGAGCATTTCCAAAGTAGTACGGCGCCTGGGTGCAGATAATGAACACGATGAACACAAATTACTCTATTCGCGATGAAATCCGGGACTTCTGGTCTGAACGCGCAGCGACATTCGACGAGAGTGTAGGCCATGAAATCTTTTCCGAAGCCGAGCGCGCCGGCTGGCAGCGGTTGATCCGCAAGCATCTCGGCGAGGGGCAGGGGCGGGCAGCGCTCGATCTTGCCTGCGGCACGGCTGTCATTTCGCATCTGATGCATGGGGCGGGTTTCAAGGTGACGGGGCTCGACTGGTCGGATGCGATGCTGGCGCAGGCGCGCGCCAAGGCCAGGAAGCGCGGCACCGATATCCGCTTCGTCTCGGGGGACGCGGAAAACACCATGGAGCCGAAGGATAGCTATGACGTGATCACCAACCGGCACCTCGTCTGGACGCTGGTCGATCCGGCCTCGGCCTTCCGGGAATGGTTCTCCGTGCTGAAGCCCGGCGGCAAGGTGCTGATCGTCGACGGCAACATGGGCAAGGAGACCTGGGTCAAGAGTCTGCAGAAAGTCTGGACGAAGCTGACGGGCAAGGCGCCGGCGAGCCACATGAAGCCCGAGATGATGGCCCGTCACCAGGCGATCCGCTCGCGTGTCCATTTCTCCGACAAGATGCCGGCCGAAGCGATCGTCGACCTGCTGCGCCAGGCGGGGTTCGACAATATCGTCGTGGACCGCAAGCTTTCGGACATCCATTGGGCGCAGGCGCGCAAGATGCCCTTCCTGCGCGGGCTCGAGCGCATGGTGCAGGATCGTTTCGCGATCTGCGCGACGAAGCCGCTAGCCTAGGTTTTTGGCGGGGGCCTGCGTCACGCGCGAAGAGCGCGTGGCTGGCGATGTGCGGTCACTGAAGGGTCGGGCGCCCCTTGCCGATGAGGCTTGCGAGCAGCCCGGCTACTTCTCCGGCATCGGCGGGCTTCGCGACCAGCGGCACCTGGCAGAGGGATGAGGGTATGGCGAGCTGGTCGTAACCGCTCGTAAAGATGAAGGGGACGTGTCTTTCCCGCAGCATCTCGGCGATAGGAAAGCTCAATTCTCCCCTGAGATTGATATCGATCACGGCGCCGTCGAGCTCCGGAGTGTTTTCGATCGCTGCCCTGGCAGACGCGAGGCTTGCAAACGGGCCGACGATCATGGCCCCGTACTTTTCGAACGCTTCCGCAAGATCGAATGCGATCAGATATTCATCTTCCAGAATGAGCACATGGCCGAGCTTTTCTTCCACCTGAGCGCTCCATATCGTCGCGGCTTCAAGAGTGAAATATGGCAGAAACGCCCTGAGTAAATGGAGATTGCCAAAGAGACTTCCGCTCCCTAATTCTACCGATTGTAAGGCCGCCATCTTCGGTCTTGAGGAGCGGTGAAATGGTACACGCAAATCCGAAATTCCCGATCGTCGGCATTGGCGCTTCGGCGGGAGGGATCCCTGCCATGGAAGGGTTCTTTCAGGGCTTGCCGGAGCGCTGCGGCATGGCGTTCGTCGTCGTGACCCATTTGAACCCGGACCGCGAAAGCCGCCTGCATGAGGTGATTGCCCGCTATACCGACATGGAAGTGGTGCTTGCGGCCGACAAGCTGAAGGTGGTTTCCGAAACAGTCTACGTCATGCCGGAAAATGTGGTGCTGAGCCTTCATGACGGCGTGCTTTCCGTCAAGCCGCTCGACGCCAATTCCAGGGAGCGCAAGCCCATCGACGTCTTCTTCGGCGAGCTTGCGAAAGACCAGGGCGACTATGCCGTCGGCATTATCCTGTCCGGCGGCGACGGGGATGGGACGCTCGGTGTCAAGGCCATCAAGGAGCGCGGCGGGCTGACGATCGCGCAGATTGCCGACGGTTCCGGCCCCCGCAATCCGGATATGCCGCAAAGCGCGATTTCCAGCGGTCTCATCGATCTCGCCCTGCCGGCCGAGCAGATGGGTGAAAAGCTGGCCGCTTTCGCACGCAGCTTCGATCTTCTTTCAGATGTCGGGGAGGCTGGCGAACATAACAAGGCGAGCGATCTCGAACAGGCACGCGAGCGTATCTACGCGATCCTTCGCAATCAGACCGGCCATGATTTTTCCGGCTACAAGACCAAGACCTTCCTGCGGCGCGTGCGTCGACGCATGCAGGTCAAGCAATTGAAGACCATCGAGGCCTATGTCGCCGTGCTGGAGCAGGATCCCGATGAAGTTTCGCGGCTTTTCAGCGATCTGTTGATCAACGTGACCAATTTCTTCCGCGATGCCGACGCGTTTGCGGTGCTCGAAACCACCGTCATCCCGCAATTGTTCGCCTCCAGAACTGCGACCGATACCGTGCGTATCTGGGTGCCGGGCTGCGCAACGGGGGAGGAAGTCTATTCGATCGCCATTCTCATGCGCGAACACATGGAGCGGCTGTCGCACGTACCAAGGGTGCAGATATTTGCGACCGATATCGATGAGCCGGCGCTGCAGATCGCCAGGACGGCGCGTTATCCGGAGGCGCTGCTAGAGGGCGTTTCGAGCACGCGCAAGAAGAAATTCTTCAGCAGCGACGGAGCCAGTTTCGTCGTCAGCAGCAGCGTCCGCGAGCTGTGCATCTTCTCTCCGCATAGCGTCATCCGCGATCCGCCGTTTTCCCGGATGGACCTCGTGTCCTGCCGCAACCTTTTGATTTATCTCGGACCTGAAGTACAGAACCGGGTCATCCCGACATTCCACTATGCGCTGAAACCCGGCGGTTACCTCTTTCTCGGTACGTCGGAGGGGATTGCCCAGCATGGCGATCTCTTTACCACCGTCGACAAGAAGAACCGCATCTTCCAGACGCGGGAACATGCCAGCGCGCACCGTCTTCCGATCCTGATCGGGGACGAACGATATGCGCCGTTCACGGCCTCTGCAAAAATCGAGCCGCGTGGATTGGGCGGTGTGCAGTTGCGGCAGGCGGTCGAAGCGCAGGTGCTGGAATCATTCGCACCGGCTCACGTCGTGGTGAATGCGGACGGTGATGTCGTCTATTCGTCCGGGCGCACGAGCAAATTTCTTGAAGTGCCGCAGGGCGCGCCGAGCCGCCAGCTGATCAACATGGCAAGACGGGATCTGCGGCTTGATCTCAGGGCAGCCCTGCGGGAATGCGTCTCGTCGAGACAGCGTGTCACCAAGGACAATATCGTCGTTGATGACGATGATGGCCGCGTCCAGCCGGTGTCGCTGGCGGTCGAGCCGCTCGGCAATCGCGAGTCAGGCGAAGCGCTCTACGTCGTCCTGTTTCAGACGCTTGGACCGCCGCAGGCGCGCTCGGAAGCCGAACGCGTCCAGCGGAGCCTGGAAGGGACGGCCGATCTCGAGAGGGAGCTGCGCGACACGCGCGAACGCCTGCAGTCGACGATCGAGGAATATGAGACGGCGCTCGAAGAACTGAAATCCTCCAACGAGGAGCTGGTATCGGTCAACGAAGAGGCTCAATCCTCCAACGAGGAGCTCGAAGCTTCCAAGGAGGAGATGCAGTCCCTCAACGAGGAGCTCAACACGATCAATGCCGAGCTCAACAGCAAGATCGAGGAGCTCGACCGGGCCAACAACGATCTGAAAAATCTCTTCGACGCCACACAGATCCCGACGATTTTCCTCGACCGCAATCTGGTGATCCGCAATTTCACGCCGACAGCGTCGAATTTTTTCAAGCTACGTGCATCCGATGTCGGCCGGCCACTGACCGAACTCTCCAGCGATATCGACTATCCGGAGCTGAACGACCATATTGGCGAGGTTTTCGCTTCGGGGGAAAACCTCGATCATCACCTTCCGCGCGACGACCAGGGGCGTCATTTTCTGGCCCGGCTCATTCCCTATCGCGGCGACAACAACAGGATCGACGGTGTGATCGTGACGCTGATCGACGTCACCACGCTGGCCGAAGCCGAAAAGCACCAGAAGGTGCTGATTTCCGAGCTCAATCATCGTGTCAAGAACATGCTGGCGGTGGCGATCAGCATCGCGACCCAGACGCTGGAATCGGCTGCCTCGCCGGAGGCGTTTCACGCAGCCTTCGTCGGCCGGCTCAAAGCCATGTCGAGGACTTACGGCCTGCTTTCACGCGAGAACTGGAAAGAGGCGTCGGTGCAGGAGCTGATCACCCAGGAACTGACGCCATTCGGCGCCGATCGGGTCACGCTCGACGGCCCGGAATACAAGCTCAATCCGCCACGCGGGCTTGCGCTCGGAATGGTCATCCACGAGCTCGCGACCAATGCTGCCAAATACGGGGCCTTGAGTAATGGCGAGGGGCACATAGATATCCGCTGGCAGCTCGGGAATCGCTCCTTCATCCTCGACTGGAGTGAACGCGGCGGCCCGGCAGTCAAGGATCCGCAGTCGGACGGTTTTGGCATGTCGCTGATGCAGGGGGAGATCGGCTACCGGCTCGGCGGACAGGTTGAAACTAATTTCGCTCCCGGTGGTTTAACCGTTAGCCTCTCGTTCCCGCTCAGCTAGCGGCCAGGTGGAGTGAGCCATTGAAATCCAGCTTTCCCAGGAGTTCCCTCTTTGCAGGAAAGCGGGTGCTTGTCGTCGAGGACGAATTTCTGCTCGCAGAGGAAACCCGCAGGGAGCTTGTCAAGCTCGGCGCGGTCGTGATCGGTCCGACGCCACGCGTCGACGATGCGCTTTTCCTGATCGAAGATGAGCAGATCGATGCCGCCATCCTTGATGTTTTTCTGTCCGACGTGCTGGTCTTTCCCGTGGCGGAACGGCTCGAAGAGCTCGGCATACCTTTCGTTTTCGCCACCGCGTATGATCCATCCATCATTCCGGAGCGGTTTGGCGGCTATATTCTCTGCGACAAGCCGATAGAGCTGGAGAATATCGCTCAGGGCCTTTTCGGATCGCCGGTATCGGATGCGTGATGATTGCGGACCGGTGCGGCATTTTGATCGGTCTTGCGCCAAAACCGGTCCCGGCGGGATGGGTGGCTGTGGTTTGCAATTCTATTTTAAGGGACATGGTGCAGCAGGTGATGGCCGACTGCCGGCGAAGCTTCGCGTTCAAGAAAGTGCACGCACGGGAGCTTGGGACGCGCAGGGGCATACCAACGCCGCGAAGGCCAGCTGCAGGTCGCTCAGGCCGTAGTTTGTCCAATTCGAACTTGCCTGGAGAGATCCGTTGACGTTCATATCAGCCGCAATGCGCTCCGCCACTGATGCGGCCGAGGTTTTGACCGTCGAAGCCATTGTGGAAAATCGCCTTTACGCACTCGCCCTGAAGGATGCGGCGCTGAAGCTCATCGCCATGCACGATGCCGCGCCCCGTATCGTGCGCTACACCGCCGACATGAAACGATGGTTGCTGACGCAGTCAATTCTGGCCTTTCATTTTCGGCGTGTCACGTCGCCGTCCCACCCGGGCCTGACGGCAGCCAAGCTGAAGGCCCTCATCGCCGAGAGTGACATTGCCTCCAAGAACACGGTATTCGCGCATCTGGCGGAGATGCGCAATTACGGTCTCCTGGTCGATGTTCACGAACGCGCGGACAAGCGCGCTCGCCCGCTCAGAATTTCCGAAACTGCCGAAACCCTGATTCGCGAATGGTTCGACGAACATCTGAAATCGCTCGATATGCTCGATCGGGGCACCCGATTCCAGCGATCATCGGCCGATCGGCGCTTGCTGTGGTATGCGCAGCCAAGAATGTCGGAGAGCCTCTTTCGCGATCCGAACTGGGCCAGCCCTCGGCAAAGCGTGGATACTTTCGTTCGAACCGCTTCCGGCAGCAACATCCTGCACGACCTGATGTCGCGATTGCCGCCGGAAAAGGAGCTGGAAACGCGCATGTCTATCGGGCCTTTGCGCGTCGGAGAATTCTCCAAGCGCTACGCCATCTCCCGAACCCACGCGCGGCGCCTTTTCGAGCGTGCTCAGATGCTTGAAATTGCCGGATGGGACGCTTCCGGCGACCGCGGCGATTTCTGGATTTCAGCAGAGCTGGTCCGCGACTATCGGTATTGGCAGGCGGTCAAGTTTGCGGCGATCGACGAAGCGTTCGAATGGGCATGTTCTCATGTGCCCGAGCAGGCTGGCGAGCAATAGGGGTCAAGCTCTCCGGCGTCGGCGCCGCCGCTAACCCGACGCACCCTCTTCAATCTCTTCCGGAATGAAGCCACCCGTCTGGCGCCGCCACAGGCGCGCGAACAGCCTGTCGCCTTCGATCAGCTCTTCCGGCCGGCCTTCCTCGACGATGCGGCCGTGGTCGAGCACGATGATGCGGTCCATGCTCGATATGGTCGACAGGCGGTGGGCGATGGCGATGACCGTCTTGCCTTCCATCACCATGTTCAGACGCTCCTGGATGGCGGCTTCGGATTCGCTGTCGAGAGCCGAGGTGGCCTCGTCGAGCACCAGGATCGGGGCATCCTTCAAGAGCACGCGGGCGATCGCCACGCGCTGGCGCTGGCCGCCTGAGAGTTTTATGCCACGGTCTCCGACATAGGCTTCGTAGCCCGTGCGGCCTTCGCTGTCGGCGAGGTCGGCGATGAAGAGATCGGCGCTTGCCATCTTCGCGACGTCCTCGATCTCTTCCTGTGTGGCCTCCGGACGGCCGTAGCGGATATTGTCGCCGACGGAGCGGTGCAGCAGCGCGACATCCTGGGCGATGACGCCGATGGCGCGACGCAGGCTCGACTGGGTGACCGAGCGGATATCCTGCCCATCGATCCGGATCACGCCGTCCTTGATGTCGTAGAAACGCAGAAGCAGGTTGGCGAGCGTCGTCTTGCCGGCGCCCGAGAGGCCGACGAGGCCGACTTTCTCGCCGGGACGGACGGTCAATGACAGGTTGTCGATGACGGGCTTGCCGGATTTGTAGGCGAAACCAACGTCGTCGAAGCGGATTTCGCCGTTCGGGACGACAAGGTCCTGCGCATCCGGCCGGTCGGTGATGGTGGGCGGTGTCGTCATCACCGGCATGGCGTCCTTGATCGTGCCGATCGCCTGGAAAATCTGCTGGCCCATCTGCAGGAATGTAAATGTGTGACCGGACAGCCGGTTGAGAACATAAACGGCGGCGGTGAATTCGCCGATCGTGACGAAGCCGTCAACGAGCCCGGTAAAGCCGATCGACAGGATGGCCAGCCAGTGCGTCACGTTGAGGACGACGACGATGACCTCCGCTGTCCGATAGATACGCTGTTCGCTTTGCTGGGCCTTGATCGCCTTGCCGATGATGCCTCGGATAGTACCTGCCTCGCTGTCTTCGGCGGCGAATTGTTTCACCATCTGCATATTGGCGTAGAGATCGGTAATGGCGCCGGAAATCAGGCTGCGGCGCTTGGCGGAGCGGCGTGCCCGTTCGGTGAAGACAGGCGCCAGCCTGACGGCGAGCACCACGTTGAGCGTGATCCAGACGATGGTCGGCAGCGCAAGCTGCCAGGACAGTGCGCTCAGAAGGATGACGGAGCCGACCATCTGCATGATGAAGCGCGGGATGGACTGGAAGGCCGATATGACCTGCTGCTGGACGGCGGAGGCCACCTGCTGCAGGCGCGAGGCGACCTGGCCGGCATAGAGATCGTGGAAGAAGGCGAGATCCTGCCGCTCCACCGCCCGGTGGCCCTGCCACTGAATGGCAGCCGGCATGCCGATGCCGAGCGTATGCGAATTCAGCGTGTTGACGAGGAAGGAGGCAATAGGGATGGCGGGGAAGAGCATCAGGCCAAGCAAGATCAGCAGCGGCCGGTCATTGCGCAGGAAAGCCGAGGCACCCTGCTGCGTGACGCCATCGACGATGACCGACAGGCCCCAGACGATCGTCAGATTCATGGCCTCGATCGCCATGGTGCAGAGGGCGAGCGCGATCAGGATGCCGCGAAACATCGAGATGAAGTGCAGCAGCACCGTCACCGGCCCCTTCGACGGCAGCGGACGGTAGGGGATATCGAGCGGCCGGATCAGCGTTTCGAAGGGACGGTAGATCGCATCTGAAATCGACATGATCGACTTGAGCCTCTCGGGTGCGGCATCGGGAAGAGGGCGGGCGTATCAGGCGACGCGCGTCGTATCGAATCATCTTCCGGCTGCAATCTCAATCAGAAATTTTGGAAATCTCGAGATCGCTATCAACTCGACGTCCGCGCGACGCTGCCTTGCAGGAAGTGCTCGCCGGCAGCGTCGATACCCACCCAATGATGTTTCGATTGCTCGAAGATCGATTTGGCGGGTGCCGGGAGCTCGCTCACGTCGGTCAGGGCTCCCAAAGCCACGCCGATCATCGAGGGCAGGTTGTCGGCTGTCCAATAGACCGAGGAGCCGCAGTTCGGGCAGAAGTAGGAATGCACCTTTCCGCCGCTTGCCGCATCGCGCGTGTATTGCTTGCCGAGACCGGACACAGTGACGGCTTCGGCGGGATAGAAGGCACCGGCGCCGAAAGGGGCGCCTGTCCGTCTCTGGCATTCGATGCAGTGACAGGCAATCACCGCATGTGGTCTATCCGGCAGCGCCAATCTGAGCGCGCCGCAGCTGCATCGGGCATCGGCCATCGGAAACTCCTGTTTTCGTGGGATTGAACATCGCGATTTCGGGGAAGATGCCGGGTGCGGCGCTTGCCATCGGCGGCGGCACTTTCGACTGTGCCACGAGCGGAGGATCAGCTCAACATGCCCATGACAGACCATGTCGAAGCGATCCCCGCCCGGAAAGACGATGCCTTGGGGAAAAGGCGCCGCTTGCGACCCTGCGATTGCGGCCTCAGCCGCGGCGGGCTGCTTCTATTGCCGCGACGTCGATCTTGCGCATGGTCATCATCGCGTCGAAAGCACGCTTGGCCTCGGCTCCGCCAGCCTGCATCGCTTCCATCAGAACGCGCGGGGTGATCTGCCAGGAGACGCCCCATTTGTCCTTGCACCAGCCGCATTCGCTTTCCTGGCCGCCATTGCCGACGATTGCGTTCCAGTAGCGGTCGGTTTCTTCCTGATTTTCGGTCGAGATCTGAAAGGAGAAGGCTTCGCTATGCTTGATCGAGGGACCGCCGTTGAGCCCGATGCAGGGGATTCCGGCAACCGTGAATTCCACCACCAGCACGTCTCCCTGCTGGCCGGCGGGATAATCGCCGGGGGCACGATGGACGGCGCCGACCTTGCTGTCCGGAAAGACCCCGGCATAGAAGCGGGCGGCCTCTTCGGCGTGTTTGTCATACCAGACGCAGATCGTGTTCTTGTGCATTGCGCGCTCCTCCGTCGCTTTCTCCCTGATGGCAGAGACATAAGGGGGAAAGCGTTTTTCTCCAGTCCGTCCGCGCGACAAAACCGCGACCGCTACCCCCAGAACCAGGATTTGTTGACCTCGGTCCTCGCCTCGGAAGGGCTGACGCCGATATCGCGAAGCTGATCATCGGACAGATGGGAAAGGACCTGTCGCTCACGGCGCTTGCTGAAATAGAGGGCAAGGCGCGTCAGGCAGCGTCTGGCGATGCCGCCGCTTGGGCCGCGATCCATTGTTATCGGCAGTTCCACGTCAGTCGCCATCGGGCATCTCCAGCATTCATCTCGGGCGCCTTGAAAATGGACTGGCGAACGCCTGCAAGGAAGCTTATGGTTTTTATGCAATCCATAAGGAATTCTTCTGATGCTGAATCTCGACCAGCTTGCCGCCTTTGTCAGCGTCGTCGATCTCGGGAGTTTCACCGCTGCGGCCGATAGGGCAGGGCTGACGCAACCGGCAGTCAGCCTGCAGGTCAAGCTTCTGGAACAGCGGATGGGGGTTCGGCTGATCGAGCGTGTCGGGCGCCGGGCGCAGCCCTCGGCGGCGGGCGTCGAACTGCTTGCCCACGCACGCCGGATCGTCGGCGAATGCGCGGCGGCCGAGGAGGCAATGGTGCCCTACAGGCAGGGAGCGGTTGGTCGCGTGCGGATCGGCAGTGGCGGCACGGCCTCAATCCACCTGCTGCCGCGGGCGATCGCCGCCGCCAAGAAGCGCATGCCGGGTCTGGAGATCGTGGTGCGTGTCGGCAATACTGACGAGATGGTGCGCGATCTCGAAACCAATGCGCTCGATATCGCCGTCGTCACGCTGCCGGCTTCCGGCCGGTCCATCGAGATCGAGCCCTTCTACGCGGATGAGCTCGTCGCCGTGGCGCCGAAGGGCAGCGCGATGCCGCAGGACGGGCCGACGCCCGAATTCTTCAAGGACAAGACCATGATGCTCTACGACGGCGGCAATACGCGTCGCATGACCGACGACTGGTTCGCTGCTGCCGGACTCAGGAGCGAACCAGCGATGGAGTTCGGTAGCGTCGAGGCGATCAAGGAACTGATTGCCGCGGGGCTCGGATGGTCGGTACTTCCCGGCCTTGCCCTGAAGCGCGACCGGGGCCGGTTCGTCACGTCCCCCGTCCAGCCGCCGCTCGTGCGCCAGCTGGGCATGGTGATCCGGCGCGACAAACATCTGACGCGGGGGCTGCGCGAGGTCATGAAATGCCTGCGCGCGGTCGAGACGTAGCAGGGATGCTCCCAAGCGGCGACTTCGCCGACGAGGTTGCAGGGGCCGTGCTGTTTCCTGCTTCCAGCGATGCGTCTGCCGTGACGGGTGTCGCGCTGAGCGTCGATGGCGGCTCGACGCAGATATGAGAGGATGCCCGGCGCCTGTCGACGGGCGCCGGGGTCCGGAGAGTTAGGCCTGGCCGAGCGCGCTCTGCTCTGCGCAGATGCGGTCGATCAGGGCGTCGAAATCGCCTTTCGGCGGACGGCCCTTCGCGAAACGCTGCTTGAGGTGCATGATCGGTTCGGCCAGGATTTCGTCCAGGCTTTGGGCGCAGGTGAAGTCGCCGGCCACGCTCTTGACCTTGGAATTATCGAAAATCGCGGTCCAGGCCTTGTCGCCGGTCAGCGGGCCGATCCATTCGGGATTATACTTGACGAGCGTATCCGTCGGCACATGCACGATCTTCGCCTCGACGCCGAGCAGGCGGGCGATCGCCTGCTGGATGTGATCCCAGATGTGGGCGTGGTCGTTGGTGATGTGGAAGATATCCTGCAGGGCCTTCTGCTTGCCGAAGAGGCCGACGAAGGGCACGGCGAAATCGACCGAGCGGGTCAGCGTCCAGGGCGTGTGGCCGTCGCCGGCAACGATGGTCGGCTCGCCGTCCAGCATGCGTCGTGCCATGACATCGCTGTCGCCCATCATGATGGGCAGGCCGGTGCGGACAGTGTGGCTGGGGCGCACGATCGTCCAGGGGAGATTGTTCGCCTTCTTCAGCAGTTCCTCGCAGGCGATCTTGGCCTGGCTGTAAGGCCAGTACGGGTTGATCGCCGGCGTCTTCTCCTCGGTGATGATGTAATGGCGGGCCGGCTTTTCGTAGACAGAGGCCGACGAGATGAAGATGTACTGGCCGCAATGGCCGGAGAAGATTTCGATATCGCGGGCGATCTGATCCGGCGTGAAGGCGATGAACTGGGTGACGACGTCGTAATTGGCCTTTGCGAGATCGGCATAGGCCGATGATCCCAGTTCGCCGACGATGGAGGTGACGCCGGCGGGCAGCGGATCGCCTCTGAGGCCGCGGTTGAAGACGCTGACCTGATGGCCCTGTGCGACCGCGCGCTCGACGCAGGGATAGGAAATCTGGCCGGTGCCGCCGATGAATAGGATCTTCAAAGCCATAAGGGATCTCCGTGTCGAATGGGGCGGGATTATCGATAATCTTCATAGCGCGAAAGAGATGGGACGTCTTCTGCAAAATGGCCGGCATGGTGACGCAGCAGGCGTTCTGCCCGGTTTCGCGCTGCGGCGAGGCAAGAGATGGGCCCTGCCTCTTCTCAGGCAAGCGGTTTCGCGCTAGATCTTTCCTGTTGGCACCGTCCATCTCATTCCAACATCGAAGCGCCTCACATCGATCCAGCACCGTCTGAACTGTGAGCGTGGCTTCGCAAGCAGAGGTTATGCGATGAATGAAATCGCTGATCACGGTGTCCGTTTCGGTCGGATTGCCGCTATGATTCCCGTCAAGGACATGGAAAAAGCCTATGGCTTCTACGCCAATGTTCTCGGCTTTCACAAAGTTTTCGAAAATGGAAATCCCGTCGGTTTCATGATCCTGAAGCGGGATGGCGGCGAGCTGCATCTGACCTTGCAGAAAACTCACAAGGCTGCGGACTTCAACGTTGCCCACTTGCTGGTGGACGATGTCGATGCGTTGCATGCGGTTTGCAAGCAGCATGGCGCAAGGATCATCAAAAACCTGCAGAACAAGGATTATGGCCTGCGTGCTTTCGTCTTTGAAGACATCGACGGGAACCGTATCGACGTCGGACAGGTAATCTAAACCCGACATCGGATTCGGGTGGCTATTGAGCCATCCGGATTCGGTGCGCAAGATGCGCGTCGGCTCAGTGGGCGACCATCAGCTTGCCGATCTCCTGCGCAAGTTGATCCTGGGTGTAGGGCTTTCCGAGCTTGGCGACGTCGAGGTCCAGTCCGGGCGGGAGTTCGGCATAGCCGGATGCGATGAGGATCGGCAGGCCGGGGGCGATCGTGCGGGCGGCTTTGGCGAGGTCTCCGCCGGTCATGCCGGGCATGGAGTAATCGGTGATCATCAGATCGAAGTCCGCGCCGCTGCCCAGGCACTCGAGAGCTTCCTTGCCGGAGTGGGCCTCCACCACCTCATGGCCGAGATCGGTGAGCATATCGGCCGAACTCATGGCGATCAGGACATCGTCGTCGACGAGCAATATGCGCTTCGGGCCTGACAGCGTGTCCGCGTCTGCGGGCATTGCCTCATCAGGCTCGGCATGGACGCTGGCCGATGTGGAGACGGGGATCCAGAGTTCGGCCGTCGTGCCCTTGCCGGGCGTGCTCTCCAGTTTCAGGTCGCCCTTCAATTGCAGGGCGAGGCCATGGATCATGGAGAGGCCGAGCCCTGTTCCCTTTCCGAGTTCCTTGGTCGAAAAGAACGGTTCGATCGCCTTTTGCAGCGTTTCCTTATCCATGCCATAGCCCTGGTCGGCGACGGTCAGGACGACGTAGCTGCCGGAGGCAAGTTCATCGGTTGGCGCAATCTGCTCCGCCTGCTTCAGCGCAATGCGGATCGTGCCTCCGTCCGGCATTGCATCGCGGGCGTTGACGGCGAGATTGAGGAGGGCGAGTTCGATCTGGTTGGCATCGGCCGACACGAGGGGAAGATTATCGGGAACCGTGGTTTCGATCATGATGGTGGAGCCGACGGAACGCTTCAGCAGGTCCGTCATGCCGAGCACGAGGGTGCGCATGTCGACGGGATCGATGTGCAGGTCCTGCCGCCGGGCGAAGGCAAGCAGTCTCTGGGTGAGGGAGGCGCCGCGCTTTGCCCCCTGCAGGGCGCCCTCGATCAGGCGGGCGGCCCTGATATCGTTTCCGACATATTTGCGCAGCAGTTCGAGATTGCCGAGGACGGCCATCAGCAGATTGTTGAAGTCGTGCGCCACGCCGCCCGTCAGCTGGCCGATCGCCTCCATCTTCTGGGCCTGGCGAAGCTGCTCTTCGGCGCGTTCGCGCTGGCTGACTTCCGCCATGACCACGGCATGGGCCTGCTCGAGTTCGCGGGTGCGCTCGGCGACCCTTTCCTCCAATATTTCATTGATCTGGCGCTGATGTTCCTCCGCCTTCAGCCGCGCGGTGATATCGGCAGAGACTCCGACCAGCTTGATGCCCCTGCCGGAGCGGTCCCGGTAGAGCTGTGCCCGGATTTCGGCCCAGTGGACAGAGCCATCCCTCCAGACCGTGCGATATTCGATCGAATAGTCCGCACCGGTTTCAACGGTCCTGCTCATCGCGGCCTGCATGCGTTCCCTGTCGTCAGAGTGAATGGAACGCTGCAAATCGTCATAGGTGAAGGGTTCCTCGGGGCGACGGCCGAAAAGGGCCTTGCAGGTCGTCGATGTCGTCAGCACGCCTGAGGCAAGGTCGAGTTCCCATGCGCCCAGCCGTCCGGCTTCCAGCGCGGTCTGCAGCCGGCGCTCGCCTTCATCGAGGGCTTCCATGCGGGAGCGGGCCTCGAACTGCCGTCGCCGCCCGCGCAATGCGGAGCGGGCAACGCTGATGAAGGTGGTTGCGTGGAACGGGCGCTCGATGAAGCTGACATTGCCCAGGACTTCGGAAAGCCTGGCGGCTGCGGGATTGCGCTCCGGACCGCCGCCTCTGTTGGTCAGAATGATGAACGGCAGGTCTGACCAGCTCGGCTGCTCCTCGATCCAGGCGGAGATGGCGCGAAGGTCGGCTGACCGCAACGCCTCCTCGGTGGCAATGGCAAAGGCGACATTGTCATCGAGGCTTTCGACGAAGGAGGGAAGATCCGGCGCCGCTTTTGATTTAATACCCGCTTCCTGCAGAAGCGAAGCGGCAATCTGCGCATCACGCCCGATGGGGGCATGGATCAGGCCGATGGCGTCCCAGCTAGGAATTGTCCCTGTCCTCTTCTGGCATTTGAAGAAGCGGCTGTTTTTCGCCGACGAATGTCGGAACGCCGCGAAGCACGCCCTGGAAGCCGGAAAGCGGCCCGCCCAGGGTCAGCCCGGTATTCGTGATCCGGAATTCCCGTATGGTCTCCTCATGCCTGCCGGTTCGTTTCTTGACGACGGAAATCGCCCGGCGCACTTTTCCCAGCGCCTCGAAATACCGCAGAAGGATCACGCTGTCGGCGAGATAGGTGACATCGACGGGTGACTTCATGTCGCCGACGAGGCCATGCTGGGCAACGGTGAGGAAAGTGTTGGCTCCCTGGCGGTTCAGATATTGAAGCAGCTCGTGCATGTGCAGGATAAGCGCGTTTTCCTGCGGCATCGATGCCTGGTAGCCGTTGATGCTGTCGATCACGACGGTCTTGGCGTCGTAGCTTGCAACCCGGTCCCGGACACGTTGGGCAAACTCCCCGGGGGAGAGCTCGGCCGCATCCAGTTGCTCGATGTGGATCAGCCCTTCGTCGCTCATCTTCTCAAGGTCGATACCCATCGATTTCGTCCGCGTGAAGAGCAGCCCTAGCTCTTCATCAAAGATGAAGATCGCGGCCTTTTCGCCGCGCTTGACAGCCGCATCGACGAATTGCAGGGCAAACAGGCTCTTGCCGGTGCCGGCCGGGCCGATCAGCAGTGTGCTTGAGCCGCGCTCGAGGCCACCGCCCAGAAGATCATCGAATTCCCGGATGCCGCTTGAGAGTGTCGTCCTGTCAAAGCCCGTCTTGTGCTCGATCGCGCGCAGCCGCGGAAACACCGCGACGCCGCCGGTCTTGATGACGAAGTCGTGGTAGCCGCCGCGAAAGGACTGGCCGCGATATTTGATGACCCGTAGCCGGCGGCGTTCCGAGCCGTAATCGGGGGCCAGCTGCTCCAGATGGATCACCCCGTGAACGACGCTGTGGACGGTCTTGTCGAGATTGTCCGAGGTCATGTCGTCGAGGAGCAGGACCGTGGCGTCCGACCGCGAGAAGAAATGCTTCAGCGCAAGGATCTGCCGGCGATAGCGCAGCGAGCTTTGGGCGAGCAGTCTGATTTCCGAGAGGCTGTCGATGACGACCCTTTGCGGCCTTATCCGCTCGAAGGCCTCGAAGATCAGCTTGGTGGTTTCGCCCAGTTCCAGGTCCGACGAATAGAGAAGGCTCTGCTGCTGGTCGGCATCGAGCAAGCTTTCAGGTGGCACGAGTTCGAAAATTTCGATGCCGTCGCCAAGTTCCATCCCATGCGAGGCTGCGCTGTCGCGCAACTCTTCCTCGGTCTCGGATAGACTTATGTAGAGGCAGCGCTCATTCAGGTTCGCGCCTTCAAGCAAAAATTGCAGCGCAATCGTGGTCTTTCCAGTGCCAGGCGAACCTTCCAGCAGGAATACATGCCGGCGTGTAAATCCGCCGACCAATATATCGTCCAGGCCTTCTACCCCGGTCTTCGCCTTCTTGCTCAAAACTTGGTCCATACTGTCTCCTAAATCAGTCAGGGAATTAGGGCAGCAGGTGTGAGGAACAAGGCTGCTGATAGCGTTGGCGCGAAACGTCATTCGAGCCGGAGTGGGTACCGACCTTTTCATACCGTCTTCGCCGCTTTATGAACCTCGCATCGAATGAAATGCGTCGGAGAAACAATGAGCAATGATGTCCGCAAAACCATAACCACCTGGTATGTCGATCCCGACGCAGAAGATCGGATGGCGGATGGGCATGCGCCGATCTGGCGGCACCTCATCGACATCATCACCGAGCGTGACCTTTCGGAAAAAAGCGTTCTCGATTTCGGCTGCAATCAGGGCGGCCTGCTGCGGCACCTCTATGCCATCCGCCCGTTTCGCAAGGCGCTGGGCATCGATATCGCCGAGCAGTCGGTCGCCAAGGCCGAAGCGCTCAAGGGCAACCTTCCTGTACAGCATGCGGTCGGCGGAACACTTGACGGATGGGTGGAGGAATTCGATCTGGCGATCAGCCACGAGGTCATCTACCTCGTCGAGGACATCGATGCGCATGCTGCCGATATCTGGAAGTCGCTCAAGCCGGGTGGCGTCTATTATGCGGTGACCGGGTGCCATACCGACAATCCACTTTGGCCGAAATGGCGTGAGCTTGTCGCCAAGCGGACGAACACGGTGGTGCAGGATCGCTCGATCACCGACTACGGACGCGCATTTGCCAAGGCTGGCTTCCAGGTTTCCGGCAGGAAGCTGGAATATGACGGCTTCATCCCCTTCGTCGAGGATGGCTGGACACCCGATTTTGCCGATGCGCTGGATTACTACACCCAGACCAAGATCGTCTTCCGGCTCGTCAAGCGCCCGGACGGGCGAACCGCGTAAGTTCGACGTCGAAATGCGGCGGCTTGTCGGGATCAACCTCGACGAACCGCCCTTTGACCCGGAACGTTTTTTCGATCAGGCCGCTTTCTGCGAGCGCTCTTGGCTCACCATCGAAACGCAATTCTCCCCGCTCGAGAAGTGAAATGCGGTCGCTGACGGCGATCGCCTGGTTGATGTCGTGGATCGCCATGACGATCGTGACGCCCTTTTCCCGGCTGAGGCGGTGGATGAGATCGAGGATCTCCACCTGATAGCCGATGTCGAGGAAGGAGGTTGGCTCATCGAGAAGCAGGATGCCGGCCTCCTGCGCAAGGGCCGCCGATATCCATGCCCGCTGGCGCTCGCCTCCGGACAATTCCCGCAGCGCCCTGTCCGCCAGGCTCGTAAGGCCGGTACTGTCGAGCGCCCATTCAATGGCCTTTTCGTCCTTGCCGTCATAGGAGCGAAACAGGCCGACATGGGAAAACCGGCCCTGGCGCACGAGCTGCGCAATTGTCATCTCATCAGGGGCCGAAGGTTGCTGCGGCAGGAAGGCAAGCTTCCTGGCGATGGCGCGCCGTGACATCGACGCGACGGACACATCCTCGATCGCGGCAGATCCTTCTGCCGGTTTGATCAATCCGGCGAGCGCTTGCAGCGCGGTGCTCTTGCCTGAGCCATTGGGGCCGATCAGCGCACGGATTTCGCCTTTTTCCATGGAGAGGCGAAACCCGCTGAGCGCCTTTCGGCGGCCATAGAAAACAGATAGTTGCGAACAGCTCAGCGGCATGGGCGATCTCAGGGAACTTTGCGGAGAAGGGCAAGAAGAACGGGCACGCCGAGGATTGCGGTGACCACGCCGATCGGGATTTCTTCGGCGCCCCCGACGAGGCGGCCAACGAGATCGCCGAGCGTGACGAGAACCGCGCCGAGGAGGATCGTCAGGGGAATGACCAGCGGGAAGTGGCGTCCGGCGAGGAAGCGGGCGAGGTGGGGAACGACAAGCCCGATGAAGATGATGGGGCCGACCGCGCCGACCGCGCTTGCTGCAAGGGCGCAGGACACCAGAAGCACCAGGGAGAATTGCCTGCGGTAAGAAAGGCCGAAGGAAGCGGCGACCGAGGCATCCAGCTGCAGCAGGACCAGTGGGCGATAGATCAAGGGCAGGACGGCAAGGCCTGATATCGTGAACGGCAAGAGAAAGAGCGCGTGATCCCAGGTGCGGGCATAGAGACTGCCCGAGAGCCATTCGAGAATGATTTCTATCCTCGCCGAACCCCAGCCTGCGATCAATCCAATGGCGAGCGCATGCAGAACCGCTCCGATCGCAATGCCGCAGAGGGTGATCCGGAGAGGGCTGAGATCGAGCCGGAAGGCCAGCAGATAAATGATCCCGCCTGCCGCCAGACCGCCGGCCAGGCCGGCCGCCGGCAGCCATGCGATCGGCAGTTCGGCGAGCGTGTTCGAGCCCGGTTCGAAGATATAGACGGTGAACAGCAGGAATATCGTCACCGTCAGCGTCGCGCCCTGCGAGACACCCATCAGGGAAGGGTCTGCAAGAGGGTTCCGGGTGATGGTTTGCAGCAGGAGGCCCGCGACGGCGAACTGAATGCCCGCCAATATGCCGGTGACGATCCGCGGCAGGCGGATATCGATGATGATCGAGCGGGCTTCCGGGGACCCGTGTCCGCTCAGGGCGGCGGCGATATCTGCGGCAGGAATATCCACCACGCCCAGAAAGACCGCGGCGACGAGAGACAGGACGACAAGCGCAAGGCCTGATGGCAGCAGCCAGGCGGCCGATCGGGTCTGTGCCGGGGACGCCATGATCATGCGACATCCCGCTGGAAGTCGAGGCGGCCGCGCTGGATCAGGTAGACGAAGACCGGCCCGCCAAGGAGCGCGGTGATGATGCCGACCGGCAATTCCTTGGGAATGGCGATCGTTCGGGCAACCAGATCCGCGCAGGTCACGATAAATGCTCCAGTTGCCGCCGTCAGCGCGATCTCCCAGATCGTGCCCTGCGGCTTGAGAAGACGAGCGATGTGCGGGGCGGCAAGGCCGACGAAGGCGACCGGGCCGGCCACCGGAGCGACGCCGGCCACGGGACAGATTGCGAGAATAAGCAGGACCGGCTTCCAGACGTCGAGCTGCAGACCCATGGCCGCGGCCGCGTGCTCGCTCAGCGCAAACATGGCGATGACCCGGTGCAGCAATAGTGCTCCGACAACGCCGACGCCGATCCACGGCAGCATATGGATGAGGTGCGACCATGTGCGGCCCTGGAAGCCTCCCGATAACCAGAAGAGAAGGGCGGTCGACTGCGGCCCTGCGAGCAGCAGGACATAGATCGTGATTGCGCCAAGGAAGAGCGAAACGCTGACGCCGCCGAGCGCCAGGTGCAGGGGGCGTCCGTTGCCGCCTCTGGCCACCCAGAAGGTGACCGAAGCAGCAGCCAGTCCGCCGGCGAGGCCAACTAGGGGGTAATAGGCAGACGAGATCCAGGGCAGGAGAACGAAGCACCCGACGATCGGCGCGACAGCGCCCGCAGTGACGCCGGTGATGCCGGGATCGGCGAGCGGATTGCGCGTCAGCGACTGCAGAAGATAGCCCGACACGGCAAGACCGGTGCCCGCGACGGCGGCTGCAAGGCTACGCGGCAATCTCAAGGTCCACACGAGGATCGAGTCGATCTTTGCATCCGGGGCAAAGAGCACGCGCAGCACGGTTTCGAAGGAGAGCATCTTAGCGCCCGGCAGCAAGCCAGCGAGCACAATCAGCAGTGTCGCGGCGACGACGAACCCAATGGCAAAAGAGGATTTGCGAGCGTTCATCGTCGTCGCGATCAACTGGTTATCTCTGTGCTTCGGCCGGGATGATCTTGGCGGCTTCCGCCCGCACGTCGACTGCCGGGAACGTCTCCGGATAGAGGTAGTGAGCCGCTTCGCGCAGCACGATCTCGCGCGCGATGGGGCCGTTCGTTTCGACCCACTGGTCGCCGACATAGAACACCCGCTTGTTCTTCACGGCAGTCAATTCCTGCCAGATCGGGTTGTTTTCATGCGGTCGATCGGGACCTGAATCGTAGATGAAGAGGACTTCCGGATCCTTCTCCAGCATGGTTTCCAGGCTAAGATCGATGCCGAACTCACCACCCGGCGTCATGTTGCCGGCGATATTGTCGCCTCCAATGGCTGCCAGGATCGAAGCGGAGGTGTTTTCGGTGTGGAACGCGAACGGCGTTTCGCCGCCCCACATGATCGCGAAACGAGGATGGACATCCTTGGGGGCTTTGGCGGCGTAGTCCGCGAGATGCTCCCGGAATTGCTTGTTCAACTGAACGCCGCGCTCCGGGTTGCCGAGGATTTTCGAAAGCTCGGCGATCTCGCGATCGCTGCCATCAAGCAGTTCCATATTGTAGGCGACATAGGGGGCGATCTTCTCAAGCTGCGGCGCGTTGCCCACCGTGTAGCGGCGGATAGCCACGATCAGGTCGGGCTTTGCTTCGGACAGAAGCTCGAGATTGGGTTTTGCCCGCTGGCCGATCTGCTTCATGCCGGCAGTCATGCCGAGGAGAAAGTCCGGCTCGCGCCCTTTTGTCATGTAGGTGCTGGCCACGGGCTTGATGCCGAGAGCAAGGGCGACGTCATCTGCGAAATAGGAAATTGCTGCGATCCGCTTGGGCTGGACGGGAACCTCGACCGTGACGCCACGGTCGTCGATTACAGAGATGGTCTTACCATCCTCAGCGAATACGGGGGCACTCGCCATCGCGGACAAGAGGCCGATGAGAGTTGCGAATTTCCGGACGTTGGTGGCCATTGCGTATCCTCCACAGACTAGGCGGAGTCGCTTTAGGCGTTAAAGAAGAGTTCTGCAATCCACTTTTAGATCCGACGCCGACAATTATTTCCGGTCAGCATGTGAAAGGCGGCGGCGGACGATGCTCGCGTGCAACCTTGCACCGTGGAGCAGTCCGTCATCATTGAAATCGAAGGTCGGATTGTGCAGCGGTGCGGAATCCTCGCCATTGCCGAGGAAGACGTAGCAGCCGGGTGCCAGGCCAAGGAAACGGGCGAAATCCTCCGAAGCCGTCATCGGTTCCTTCCGGATCTCGATGCTGGCGGGATCGAAGACGTCACGGGCGGCGGCGAGCGCCTCTTCCGCAAGAGCGGGGTCGTTCAGCAGAGGAACGAACTCCCGTGTGTAGGTGATCTCGGCAGAGAGGTTGTAGGTGTGCGCCGTGCCTTCGGCGATCACGCGCATCTGCTTTTCGATTTCGGCGCTGACATCGGGGTGGAAGCTCCTTGCGTCGCCGAAGATGCGGGCAAGGCCGGGCAGGGCATTGCGGGTGCCGTCGGTCAGGAGTTCGGTGACGGAAACGACGCCGATATCGGTGGGGTCGAGGCGGCGAGAGACGATGGTCTGCAGGTTCATGACCAGTGCGCAGGCGGCAACCAGGACTTCGTTCGTGGCGTTCGGGCGGGCGGCATGGCCGCCGGTGCCCTTGAGCACGATCTCGAAATTGTCTTCCGCCGACATGAGGGCGCCCGGGCGCGTCTGGAAATGGCCGACGGGCAGGCCCGGCAGGTTGTGGATGCCGTAGATCTCGTCGAAGGGGAAGCGTTCGAAAATCCCGTCCTCGATCATGGCGAGCGCGCCCTTGCCCCATTCCTCCGCGGGCTGGAAGATGAAGCGCACCGTGCCGTCGAAACCGCCGTCTTCGGCAAGCATTCTGGCCGCACCGAGCAGCATGGCGGTGTGGCCGTCATGGCCGCAGGCATGCATGACGCCGGGATTGCGGGAAGCATGGGGCCGATCTGCCTGTTCGGGGATGCGGAGCGCATCCATATCGGCTCTGAGCGCAATCGAGCGGTTGCCGCTGCCGCGCTTCAGGGTGCCGACGACACCGGTGCCGCCGATCCCTTCGGCGACATCGTCGAGGCCGAATTCGCGCAGCTTTTCGGCGACGAAGGCCGAGGTCTGCTTCTCCTCGAAGCCGAATTCCGGATAGGCATGGAGATGGCGTCTCCATGCGCGCATGTCGGCGGCCAGTCGGTCGAGATCCATTGTCATTTCTCCTCCGTCAGGCTGGTGACGACATCGAGCAGGATGTCGGCGCCGGCGACAAGATCATCATTTTCGGTGAATTCCCTGGGATTGTGGCTGATGCCGCCCTTGCTCGGCACGAAGATCATGGCCGATGGCGCGATGCGGGCGATCATCTGGGCATCGTGGCCGGCACCCGAGGTCATGCGCCTGCAGGGCAGAGCGCGCGCTCGGGCGGCTGTCTCGATCGTGGCGACGATCCGCTCGTCGAATTTGACCGGCTCGAAGCGGGCAAGCCGCTGCACGGAGATTGCGACCTGCTCTTCGGCCGACAGGCTTTCGAGGAAGCGGGCAAGGGCTGCCTCTTCCTCCCGCAGGCGGTCCTCGTCCGGATCGCGCAGGTCGACCGTGAAAATCACCTTCGAGGGGATGACGTTGATGGCGTTCGGCTGGAATTCCATGCAGCCGACGGTCGCGACCGTCGGCGTGTTCGATGCCATTGCCCGCTCGCGCAGGAAGGTGATGACGCGGGCGCTCGCATGGCCGGCATCGCGCCGCATGGTCATCGGTGTGGTGCCGGCGTGGTTGGCGTCGCCCTCGATCGTCACGCGCTGCCATGAAATGCCCTGCAGGTTTTCGACTGCGCCGAGGGACAAACCCTCGCGCTCCAGAACCGGACCCTGCTCGATATGGAGTTCGATATAGGCATGCGGCGTGAGGAAACCCGGTTTCCTGTCGCCCGCATAGCCGATGCGCTTCAGCTCGTCACCGAGCAGTGACCCGTCCGTTCCCGTGGTCGCCAGCGCTGTCTCCACATCGAGCCCGCCGGCATAGACGAGCGAGCCCATCATATCGGGCGCATAGCGTACGCCTTCCTCATTGGTGAAGGCGGCTACGGCGATGGGGCGGGACGGCGCAAAGCCCGACGCCTTCAGCGTTTCGATGACTTCGAGGGCCGAGAGCACGCCGTAACAGCCGTCATAGATGCCGGCGTCGATGACGGTATCTATATGCGAGCCGAGCAGAAGCGGGGCGCGATCCCGCGTGCCGTCGGGCACCCAGATACCGAAGATATTGCCGATCCGGTCGATGGCGAGCTCCAGTCCGGCGGCTTCGATCCAGGCGACGAGGCAATCGCGGCCAAGCTTGTCCGCGTCGGAGGCGGCAAGGCGCACCAGCCTGCCATCCGCATCGCGGCCGATCGCGCCGAGTTCGGCAAGCCGGCCGAGGAGCCTCGATGCATCGATGGATGTCTTGCTCATTCCGCACCTCGCGACAGGACCGCATCCGGCGAGCGTCCGACGATCTCCTGATATCGGCCGGGATCGGTGGCGCCCTCCGTGTTCACTACGAAGATGCGCGAATCCGGGCCAAGGGAAAGGGCGGATTTCGCCGCAGGGTCGGCGAGCGCTTTCAGGAGACCGGCAAGGCCGACACCACCGCTTTCGCCGGCGACGATGGCAGGATCTCCATCCAAGGGCTCTGCAAGCCGGCGCATGACGGAGACCGCGTCTTCCTCTTCGACGGTCATGAAAGCATCGGCGGTGCGTGACAGGATGCGCCAGGCGACAAGCGAGGGCTCGTAGCATTCCAGCATCGCCATGACCGTCGGTTCGCCATGGGCGATGGTGACGGGCCGGCCGGCGCGCGCGGTTTCGAACAGGCAGGCGGCGCGGGCGGGATCGACGACGGTGAAGACCGGACGCTGTGGGCCGAGCACGATTGCCAGATGGCCGGCGACCGCAGCGGCGATGCCGCCGACGCCGGACTGGATGAAGACATGGGTCGGCGGCTGCGGCATCTGTTTCAGCGCTTCGCGCACCAGCGCTGTATAGCCCTGCATGACGAGACCGGGGATACGTTCATAGCCGGGCCAGGAGGTGTCGGACACGACGGTCCAGCCGCGTTCTTTTGCGACGCGGGCGGCTTGCCTGACAGAATCGTCATAGCTGCCATCGACACGGATCATCTCGGCACCGAAGCGGGCGATTGCGGCGACGCGTTCGTCGCTGACGCCGGCATGGACGAAAATTGCAGCGTGCGCGCCGACAAGGGCTGCGCCCTGGGCGACCGAGCGGCCGTGATTGCCATCGGTAGCGCAGGCGAAGGTCATGGTCTCCGCGAGTTTTCGCAGGTCCGGGGCATGCAGGTCTGCTATCTCGACCTTGCGTCCGAGCTTTGCTTCCGCTGCCTCCAGAACGAGGCGGATGACGGCATAGGCGCCGCCGAGCGCCTTGAAACTGCCGAGCCCGAGCCGCTTTCCCTCATCCTTCACATGGATCGCAGCGACGCCTGACGTGGCGGCAAGCGCGGGCAGGGAGACGAGCGGCGTTGGCGCATTGTCGTCGCGATAGCGCAGGTGGTCTTCCACGGCTGTGGCAGCGGCAATGCCCAGTGTCTCCGCGTCCGCCGCTTCGAGCGGATGTCGATAATCGCTTGTCGTGTTGAGAATGAACATAAAGGCCTCGCTTGCTTCCGCATGGAAACATATTGCAGAGCGAGCGAAAAATGCGCTGATATTGAAGGGCGTTTTTGCAAGTTTGTTTCATGAGGGATGCCCATGCCTGCGTCTTCGATATCAGTGCTCGATGCCTTCGACCGCAAGATCCTCGAGATCCTCCAGCGCGACAATACCACGCCGCAAAGGACGATCGGCGAGGCCGTCAACCTGTCGGCGCCGTCAGTGCAGCGGCGCATCAAGCGGATGACGGAGGAAGGCGTGATCAGGGCCAACATCGCCGTGCTCGATCCCGCCGCCGTCGGGCAGGCCATCACCATTTTCGTCGAGATCGAGGTCATCAGCGAAACGGCCGAGCAGATCGAAGCGGCGAAGCGGGAATTCGCCGCCGCTCCGGAAATCCAGCAGTGTTATTACGTGACCGGCGAGGCCGACTTCGTGCTCGTCATCGTCGTGCCCTCTATGGCCGATTACGAAGCGCTGACGCGGCGCCTGTTCTTCGGCAACAACAATGTGAAGCGGTTTCGGACGTTCGTCGCCATGGACAGGATCAAGGTGGGCCTCAGCGTTCCTGTCTGAGGGGGCTCCGGGCTTCAGGCCCGGAGATATTTCGCCGTCACACCGCAAGGGCTGCCGTATTCCGCGTACGCCTCAGCAATTGGCGCAGTGAAAGCGCATGCAGGACGAGAGAGGTGGGCACGGTGAAGGCCGGAATGATGGCGGTGGGGTAGGTCCCGGTCGTCAGGTTGGGATGATCGAGGGCGAGCTGCTGCAGGGGGCCGGGCGTCGTGAGGGCGCCGAGCGTGACTGCGACGACGAGATCGGCCATGCCGAAGAGATTCCAGAACAGAGCCGCCCGGGCGCTGCCTGACCGGCCGCTTGCAAGCAATACGGCTGTCGGCAAGGCCATCAGGCCGGTGATCACGTCACCTGTGCCGGCAGGAAGGGCAAACACGCCCGGCGCCGTGCCGGCCAGCCAGTTGGCGAAGAACACGCCGCCGATCACCCTGCAGGCCTGCAGGCCGATCAGCCAGCTGGCGGGCATGGCATCGAGCAGCAAACCGATCCTGTCCGAGCGCGACAGGAGCGTGATGACGACCGTCGTCGGCACCACGATCATCAGCGGCAGCAACGGGATTGAAATTGCTCCCGGCAGGAGAAGGCCATCGGCGACAATGATCCAGGCCGCGCCGTGCCATAGGGTCAGCGGAACTGCGATCGCAAGCCAGGTCGATGTCCGCTCCGACGTGGTGAGGGCGGTGCGCGACAATGCTGCCCAGGTTCCGCCGAGCACGATGAGATGGACTGCGATGCGCGCGACGAAGATGGACAGGTCCGAGCGCTGAAGCTCCGGTATTGCGACAAGGGCTGCGAACCAGAGGGCTGTTGCCGCCGCGCTGCCGGCAAATGCAAACGTCGGGGTAATGGAGGTTGGGGTTGAGTTCGGCGCCAATGTGAGATCCTCCCGTTTTGACAAAACCGGTGATGTGTTGCAGCGACCCGAGCTCGATCTCGATCGGGCATCGGCCCGCTGGCTGCGGTCAATGGGAGTGGGTCACTCGCCAATGGCATTTGTAACTCTTATAATAAGAGTTACTGTGCGGCAAGCAGTTTGCCGGTCCGGTTTGTCGCAGGCCTCGTGGCTGTCGAGCTTTCTTGAAACGGACATTCCGGCAAACTAGTGTGGCTCTCATGATGAGAGGTGCCGGCAATAACGCGGGTGCCGGGAAAGGGTCCGATGCGGTCGAAGGGTTTCGATGGAATGGTGTGCTCGATTGCCGGCGTCATGGCGGCGATCGGCGATCGGTGGGGGCTGCTGATCCTGCGCGATCTCGTCTGCGGTCTCAGCCGCTATGAGGATTTTCGCCAGTCGTCAGGCATCACCAATGCGACGCTCAGTGACCGGCTGAAGCACCTGGAAGCCAATGGCCTCGTCGAGCGGCGGCGCTATCAGGTGAACCCGGAACGGTTTGAATACCTCCTGACCCGAAAGGGCTGGCAGATCGCGCCCATCATGCCGGTGCTCGCCCAGATCGGCGACAGCCTCGGCATGTCAGGTGCTTCGGGACCGCCCATGACCTTCGTCAATCGCAAGACGGGCGCGGAGATACGCTGGGGGTTCATCGATCAGAAAACCGGCGAAGCGGTGAGCCCGGTGGATCTCGAGATCAGGGAAGGCGATGGTGCGGATGACGCCGTTCGCTGGCGATTGTCCCACGCTGCGGACCGTCGTCAGGCGCTGGACGATATTCTTGCTGCCTCGGTTGAGGCAACGAATGGGCAACCGCAGAAGCCTGCGAGGTAGGCGCGGTTCCCGATTGGGATCGAAGATCGAATTCACGCGGTTCATCAGCAAGCGGGAGGTGCCCATTCATGCTGATCATTTTCGGTGGTTTGCCGGGGTCGGGAAAGACGACGATTGCGCGTGCCCTGGCGAGGGAGCTTGGGGCGGTCCATCTGCGTATCGACACGATCGAGCAGGCCATACGGGCATCGGACATGTTGAGATCGGAGGTCGGCCCGGCAGGCTACATGGTCGGATACGGGCTCGCCGAAGACAATCTCAAGCTTGGCAAGATTGTCGTGGCGGACTCGGTCAATCCCCTGAAGGTGACCCGGGATGCCTGGCTTTCTGTTGCGGCGAAATCGGGTGTGCCGGCCATCGAGATCGAAATCGTCTGCTCGGACCGGGATGAGCATCGCCGACGGGCGGAGACGCGTGCAAGCGATGTTCCGGGGCTGAGAAAGCCAAGCTGGGAAGAGATCGTCACACGCGACTATGAGGATTGGGGGGCAAGCCCGATCGTGATCGACACTGCAAAGCAGAGTCCGGATCAAGCGGTTGCCGAACTGATATCGAAGCTTGGAGCGGACCAGCATCGGCAATAATGGCGAGACCTGCGCCCGCCAAGAGCCCGCTTCATTGACCTTGAACGGCATCCGGGCGCTAATGGACCGGTATCGTCACCGCCTGCAGGCAAGGAGGATGCGATGCTGCTCAAGGGCGAACGAACCTTTGTGGTGCGCGACGCGGGAGGGTTTGTGGCGCATGTCAACATGCCCGGATGGATAAAGCCTAAGCCTGGGGACCATGGCCACGGGCCGCTGGCGATGGTGGTCGAGTCCATCCTGCATCCGGGCCGGCGCGTTGCCATGCACGAGCATCGCAACGACGAAATCATCTCCTGGGTGCCTGAAGGCGTCATGCGCCATGAAGACAGGGCGCGGGGCCGGCTGGTTTGCGACAGCGGGCATCTGATGGTCATGAATGCCGGCCGCGGCTTCTGGCACTCCGAGGAGACGCTGGCCTCCGATCCGCCGCTGCGCATGCTGCAGATCCTGGTGCGGCCCGATGCAGTCGACCTCGAACCCGGCATCCAGTATGGGGCAATGCCTGACGGCGCGCCCAATTGCTGGCGGCACCTTGTCGGGCCGGAAGGCGGTGATGCGCCGTTCTTCGTTCGCAACCGGATCGACTTCTTCGGTATCCGGCTGGGGGCGGGCATGCGGGCGGAGTTCCCCCATAAGCAGGGTTACGAGCTGTATTTCTACGTGTTCAGCGGCGCGGTTCTCGCCGGCGGGCAGGCCTTTGGCGAAGGCGAGCAGGGGCTGCTGCTGTCGGACGAAGTTTTGACGGCAGAGGCGGCGAGCGACTGCGTGATGGTGGCCTTCCTGATCGATCCACGAGCGCCTGTCACGCGGCATGGCACGGTGGCCGACACCAGGAAGATCCCGCCGCCCATCGTGATCCGTATCGTGAAACGGTGGCAAGGGTTGAAGCGGTTCTGGCGGCCGGGGTGAGGATAGCGACGGGCCTCAGCTCCAGTATTTGACCGCGTAGACGATCGTCATCGCAGCGCCGGTGACGATGACGAACCAGCGGACCACGATGGCCGGCAGCACGCGCACGAGGGTGCCTCCGAGATAGCCGCCCACCAGGGCGCCAGACAGCATCGTCAGGGTCTCCGGCCAGCGGACGGCGCGCTCGGCGATGAAGATGACGACGGCTGCCATGCTGACCGAGGTCGCAAGCAGGTTTTTCAAGGCTTTCACCCGGCGGATATCGTCCGGGTCGGCAATCGAGAGAACCGCCGTCAGAATGACGCCGAGGCCGGCGCCGAAGAAGCCGCCATAGATCGACGAGAGGCCGAGAACGGAAAGGCCGAGACCGCGCGAAGGCTCGGCATCGCCGCGCCTTGCTTCCGCCCAGGCGGCGATGCGCGGCGAGAAGAGGAAGAGCAGGGTGGCAATGCCGATCAGGGCCGGAACGGGCAGGACGAAGAGCCGTTCGGGCAAGGCAAGCAGCAGCAGCGCACCGATGGCGCCGCCGAGGAGACAGACGAGCACGGACGACCAGAGTTTTGCATCGAGCGGCAGTACCTTGCCGCGGTCGGCAAGCACCGCGAGCAGATGGCCCGGCACGATCGCCACCGCATTCGAGGCATTGGCGGTAATGGGCGGCAGGCCGGCTGCGAGCATGGCGGGGAAGGTGAGCAATGTCGCGCCGCCGGCGAGCGCATTGATCACGCCACCCGCAACGCCCGATACAAACAGCAATAGAATGATCGCTGGTGTCATTGGCTTGCTCCCATCCCCCAATGTGTCTTTGGATGCATCAGCCGGCATTGCGAGGACAAGCCGCCGATAGGCCCAGGGCGTTCGCGCCGTGAAATATTCCGCAGGGGGCGCCATTCATCCGCCGATAACGGCCGATCGTGCCTCACCCGTTTGGGCGACTTGCGCAAGCTCGGCGCTCGCGCTGCCATGGGCAAGCGGGCTGCGGGTTTCGGCATGTCAATCGTGGGTTCAACCCGGGGAGGGGAAGATGCATGATTTCAAGCAATATTCCGGTGTGGCTTGCGGCTGCGGCAGCTGTCCCGATCTGCCTGACGATCAGGGGCGGCGGCGTTTCCTGTGCGGCGCGCTGGGAGGCGCGGCGTTGGCGGCCGGGATTGCTGCCGCATCCGCCGGGCCCGTTTCGGCGCAGAGTACGCTGATGCCGGACGAAGCGCTGAAGGCGATGATGGAAGGAAACAAGCGGTTTACCGAGGGGCGTCTCCAGTCGCTCAACGAGGACCTGTCGATCCTCAAGGCGAAGACTGCGGAGAAGCAGGAGCCTTTCGCGGCGGTGCTTTCCTGCGCCGATTCACGCGTGCCGGTGGAGTTCGTCTTCGACCAGAGCATCGGCCAGCTCTTCGTCGTGCGCGTTGCCGGAAATATCGCCACGCCCGAGATCATCGCCAGCCTCGAATATGGCGTTGCCGTTCTCGGCGCGCGGCTGCTGATGGTGCTCGGCCATAGCAATTGCGGCGCGGTGAAAGCCACGATCGACGGCAAGGCCGTGCCCGGCCAGATTGGAGCCCTCTATGCGCCGATCTGGCCTGCGGTAAATGCTGCGGGCAATAATCTCGAGGCTGCCGTCGACGCCAACGCCAAGATGCAGGCGACGCTGATCAGCCGGAGCTCGACCGTGATTGCGGGTGCCGCCAAGGAGGGAAAGCTCAAGGTCGTCGCGGCGCGCTACGATATCGCGAGCGGGGTCGTGTCCCTGCTCGGTTCGTGAATGCGCTTTCTTGCGGAATGGGATAGGTCTACGGGCTGTCAGCGCGGAGATCGTCATGTCTGGTGACATCCTTGCCCGTTCGTTCGGCCGGCAAGCTTTTGGACTGAGCCCTGAAAACTACCATTTGGCCCGGCCACCCTATCCTTCCTCGGTGTGGGAGGTGTTGCGGCAGCGGGCGGGTTTGCGATCCGGTATTTCGATACTGGAGGTCGGCGCAGGAACCGGGCTTGCTACCGAGCATCTTCTGGATCACGGGCCGCAGCGGCTTCTGGCGGTCGAGCCGGACAGCCGGCTTGCGGAATTCCTGCGAGCGCGGCCGCATCGCCCCGAACTCAAGGTGATCGAGCAGCCTTTCGAGGAACTGAACGAGGCTCCGGAGTCCTTCGATCTCGTCGTCAGCGCAACGGCATTTCATTGGCTCGATGCCGTTCCGGCGTTGCGGCATATCCATGCCTTGCTTCGGCATGGCGGCGCGGTCGCTCTGATCTGGAACGTCTTCGGGGACAGTATCAGGCCAGATCCGTTCCATGAGGCGAGTGCGCATCTCTTTGCGGGGCATCGCGCAAGTCCATCGGGCGGGGGAACGACGCAGACGCCTTATGGGCTCGACAGCGAGGCCCGGCTCGGGGATTTCGAGGCGGCCTCATTCCATTGCGATCCGCCTGTCATGTTCGAGTGGACGCTGACGCTCGATCCGCCCGCGGTGCGGCGGCTCTACGCGACCTATTCGAATGTCGTGGCATTGGAGGCGGAGAAGCGGGAAGAGCTGCTGGATGCGCTGGAAGATCTCGCAAGGGGTGATTTCGGCGGTGTCGTCACCAGGAACATGACGACATCGGTTTTCATCGCGAGGCGGAAGTAGAGCGGGAATAGAATAGCAGTAGTCTCAGGCAGGCTCGCTCCGGTGATACTTCCGATGGGCATTGTCATCCCTCACGACGTTGCCGCATCTAAGCCCTTGGGTGACACTTGCCCCCCAAAGGTTGGTGGCCGGTCTAGAGAATTTGTCCTTAAGAGCATGTGTGCTGCGTGCCTATTGGCCGGTAGCCTAGTGATGATGGCCTAGGGCGAAGGAGGCCGCGTTGGGCGGCCTTGCGTCCAGTGAGCCGGGCAAACAGTCTGGCGCTTTGAGTGCGCGTGGTTGATAGTTGAGGGTGGGTTCCCATGGTTTCAGTTCAATATCCCAATTCCGCACGCATCAGCGATACCTATCTCCGGCATCGCTCCGATGAAGATAACAATGCGTCAGAAAGCCATCTGCCGTCGCGCTACGTCGCCCAGGATACGGTCGACTGCCTGCATCACGACCGGATGTATGCGTCGCTCAATCCGCTCCTTAGCCACGCGGCAGGCACGAGCTGGATGACGGTCGGCGATGGCCGCTTCGGGACCGATGCCAATTTCCTGCGGCCGCACGTTCAATCGGTTCTTGCAACGAGCATTTCGGCATCGACGCTCGAAATTGCCAAGCGGCGAAACTGGATCGACGGCTATTCGGAAGAGAATGCCGAAAAGATATCCTTCGACGACGAGCAATTCGACTATGTGCTGTGCAAGGAAGCCTATCATCACTTCCCGCGGCCATCCGTCGGCCTCTATGAGATGCTGCGCGTTTCCCGCCTGGGCGTCGTGCTCATCGAACCATTGGACGGCCATTCGCCGCTTGGAAACCTCAAGAGAAGCATCAAGCGCTTCCTGCGCGGCGAGCATGCCTACGACCAGTTTGAACCTGTCGGCAATTTCGTCTTCCGCCTGTCGCGATCGGAAACATTCAAGATCATGACGGCGCTCGGATATTACGGGATCGCCTGGCGGCCCATGAACGGCTTCTGGTGGGGGCCGCTCAGCGGCGCAAGCAAATCGAAATCTTCTGCGCGGCTGGCGGGTTACTGGTCAGGCATTTATGCGCAGGATATGGCTTGCAGCCTGCGGCTGCTGTCGCCGGGGCTGGTGACCATGATCTGCCTGAAGAAACCGCCTGCTCCGGAGCTTCTTCGCGACCTGAAGAAGCAGGGCTTCCGGATCGAGGCGTCGCCAAAAAATCCCTATACCTGATCGTCCGGTACTCTGTCCTGTCCGGGCAGGGTGGCGGGCGTTCGCGTCGGATCAGATCGCCGGCCCCGGCCGAATACGGCTGCCGTCGGTGAAGCGCGACAGCCGGAAGCGGTTGAGATCGTGGCCGGGCGCGTTGCCCTGGATCAGGTCGGAGACGACGCGGCCGATGCCCGGGCCGATACCGAAGCCGTGGCCGCTCATGCCTGTTGCGATGAAGAGGCCGGCGATGGCCTCGGCGCGGTCGACGATCGGCACGACATCGGGCATGGCGTCGATCATGCCGGCCCAGCTTGCCTTCAGGCGCACGGTTCCGAACTGCGGGAAGAGGCGCTGGAAATCGCGCCTGATCGCTTCGAGGCTGGATTGTTCGGGCGCGGGGTTGAGCACGCGCATCCGTTCGAAGGGGCTCTCTGCATCCGCAGTCCAGTTGCGCGGGGTCGACCAGCCGTCCGGGAAGCCTTGGGGAGCCGCGAGCGAATAGCGTGTGCCGAACGGGTGAGCCATGAGCGCCGGCAGGTATTTCGTCGCGTGGCGGAAGGCATCGGGGCCGAGATAGAGGCGATGGTCTCTCGGCGCCAGCGTGTAGCCACCATCCTGCCTGCGGCGGAAGGCGACATCGGCCCCCGCGGCCGCACCTGCGTGGATTTCGGCCAGGGGCTCGGTTGCGGCAACGGTGGCGCGGACGGCGAGCTGCGGGATGGAGACGCCGTGTCTTCTCAGGAAGAGCGACGACCAGGCGCCGCCGGCGACGAGCACGCTCGAGGTCTCGATGCGGCCGGCCTCGGTCCAGACGCCGCTCACCTTGCCCGAGGAAATATCAAGGGTTCGCGCCGCGCAGTTCTCGATGATCGTGACACCCAGACGGGCGGCGAGACGGCCAAGAGCGGGCACGGCGAGCCATGGCTCGGCGCGCATGTCCGACGGCGTCGTCATGGCGCCGGCGAATTTGCGGGACATGCCCTGGAAGAGGGAAGCCGTCTGCCCGCCATCGAGCAGGCGGGTGTCGAGATCGTAGGCGCTCGCGAGCTTCATGAAAGTCTCGAAGCCGGCCATCTCCTTGTCCGAGTTGGCGAGATAGGTGACGCCGGTCTTGAAAAGGCCGATATCCTCGCCGCATTCTGCCGCAAGCTCTTCCCAGAGGCGGCAGGCCTCGATGACGATGGGCAGTTCATCCGCATCACGCCCCTGCTTGCGGATCCAGCCCCAGTTGCGCGAGGACTGCTCGGCGGCAATGCGGCCCTTCTCGATGAGCGTCACGGAAATCTTGCGCTTTGCCAGGAACAGCGCCGTCGAAACACCGATGACGCCGCCGCCGATGATGACGACGTCGGAGGTTTTCGGAAGAGGGCCGTGATGCTGGATGGGGTCGTTTAGCGAGAAGGGGAAGGCGGGCAAGTCATGCGTCCTGAAATGCTGTTTGATGGGGTATGAGTGCTAGAGGCTCCGCTCCCGCAATTCAAGCCGATGTCATTGCGGTCGCGGACTTGCTCCTGGTCGAATAACGAGAAATTCGTCACCAACATCGCTGTCATGCAACGACGACAGGTTGCATAGCCGGCGGGGGAAGTGCTAGGCGAACTTTCATGACGGGACGCCCGGCCTCGCGGAGGCTTGTGGCTGCCCTGGGCTGCAGAACCACGGTTGGGCGATGACGACCTGCATTTATGTGATCAATCTCGACCGCTCAACGGAGCGGTGGAATGCCTTGTCCGATCAGGCCGAAGCCTTGCAGTTCGATCTCATTCGCGTTGCCGGCGTCGACGGTCGGGAGGTTCCCGCGGATCAGCGCGTGGCCTGTGACGAGCGCGCCTTTCAGCGCAACAATGGCCGCACCATGCTGCCCGGCGAATATGGCTGCTACCGGAGCCATCTGAAGGTGCTCGAAGCCTTTCTGGAGACCGATAAGGCCGCCTGCATCATCGTCGAGGACGATATCATTCTGTCTGCCGATCTCATTGCGCGCGCCGAAGCGGCAATCGCGGCGGTGCCGGGTGCCGATGTGATCAAGCTCTTCAACCACCGCATCGTCGGTTTCAGGCCGGTTGCCGCCTCGGCAGTCGGCGATGAGATCGGGCGGGCAACGCATGGTCCACAGGGGTCGGCCGCCTGCTATGTCGTAACGCGGATGGGCGCCCTGAAGCTCCTCAAGGCGATCGGCACCATGCGGTTTCCCTGGGATGTCGAACTGGAGCGGGGCTGGGCGTCCCGGGCGCGGATCTACACGACCCGTCAGAACGTAGCCGTCGTAAAAGAGGGCGGCTCGAACATCGGGACACGGTCAGTCTACAGGGCCACCAAATTTCCCTGGTGGAGGCGATTGCCGACCTATGCGATCCGCATCGCCGAGACGGCCCGCAGGATCAACTACGCATTGAAAAAATAAGGCGCTCGGACATGGGCCCGTTTTTCAGGGCGAGCACCGTGCAATTGCCGGCAAGGTCGGTCACACGACTTTTTCTGGCACTTTGGCAGGCTGTTTTATCGGCGTTACAGTCGTGCGGGACAGTGCCGCAATTTTTCAAGAATTAGTTCAGCGGGTTACCCAAAAAATGGTTATTCCGTGGCTAAAAGCTTACGATTCTGTATAGTTACGCAGTCTTGTTTGCGTAGGTTCTCCGATGTAGATCATCCTCGAAACCTATCGAGAAGTGTTTCGCCAACAACTCAACTCGGTCGGCTATCGGTCTGAGGTGTATTGTGAGCGCTCGAAAAGATTTCGTGGGTGAGTTGCATCCGCGCGCCTATGAGGCTGTCGATGCGGCAGCGTCTCATAAGTTGAAAATCCTGCATGTCCTGTTCTCCTCCAGGGTCGCTGGATCGGAACGATACTGCGCCGATCTTGCCAACGGCCAGGCTGCCCTTGGCCATGAGGTTCACGTTGCGGGACGATACGGCTCGCCGATTGCCGGCCTGCTCTCGAAAGAGGTGGTTTTTCACGGTTTCGCTTTCCCGTTTCTGAGAGGCCCGAGGCTGCGGCGGCTGATGGATCGGGCGGGAATCGAAATTGCGCATGGGCATCTCAGCCACGGCTGCAAGGCGCTTGCCGCAGCGCGCGACAGTGTCACCAGGGTCGCGACCCTGCATGTCGGCTACAAGACCAGGCAGCATGCCGGCCTCGACGGAGTGATCTGCGTCAACACTGCCCAGTCGACGCGGCTCGGCACATTTGACGGTCAGTCGACGCTGATTTCCAACTGGCTGCCCGATGTCACATCGACCGAGAGCATGGATCTGCGCGCGCAGCTGAACTTGCCGCGCGGAACACGGCTTGTCGGCAGCGTCGGGCGTCTGCATCCCAGCAAAGGCTATGATGTGCTCGTGTCGGCCTTCCGGCGGTCGGCACCCGACAATGCCGTTCTCGTCATCGTCGGCGAGGGGCCGCATCGCGCCGCGCTGGAGAAGCTCGCGAAAGGCGACAGCCGCATCCACCTGCTCGGCCATTGCAACAATGTGCCGGGGTTCCTGCGCAACCTGGATCTCTTCGTCTCACCGTCGCGAGAAGAGTCTGCAGGCCTTGCCATTCTCGAAGCCATGCACGAGGGGCTGCCGATCGTTGCCACGGCCGCCGAAGGGCCGTCGGAATATCTGCGCGAGCAGCCGGTGACGCTGGTCGCGCCCGGCTCCATCGATCAGCTGGCCGAAGCGCTTGCCGATGTCTTGCGGGAACAGCCTGTTGTCCGCCTGTCGCGCGTAGGCTACGACTTGGCTCCTTTCTCCCGTTCGGCTGGTATTGCGAATGTTCTCGATTTCTATTCCCGGCTTGCCCGCGCAGCCGCAGTGCCGGCTGTGCCCGACATCGATCCGCCGCGGTTGATCTATGCGTCTGAAGCCAAAGAGTGATTTCTGGCGGGTGGGCATCGTCCCGGCGCCCGCCGATACGCTGCTCGATGCCAAAGCCTTGGCGAGTTCTGCCGATCGCATCACATGGCTGCCCGATCCCGGGCCGTGGCGATATCTTGCCGATCCCTTCGCCGTGAGGAAGGGCGATAGCCTGCACGTTTTCGTGGAGGCCTATGATTACCATACCAAGCACGGTTTCATCGAGCGCCACGAACTGGTGGGGCCGGACCTCAAATGGCGCGGCAAGGCGGTGGCGCTCACCAGGCCTTTTCATCTCTCCTATCCCTTCCTGATCGAACAGGATGGCGAGGTGCTGATGATGCCGGAAAGCCATAAGGCGGGGGAGGTCGCTCTTTACCGTGCCCGCTCGTTCCCGGATGACTGGGTGCGGGAAACGGTGCTGCTGACCGGTATGCCCGTTGCCGAGGCCTGCCTCATCGAGCATCAGGGCAAGTGGTGGATGTTCTACACGCTCGTCGGTGCCGGCGCGCGCGACCAGCGCGAGCTGCACATCGCCTTTGCCGATCGACTGACCGGCCCGTGGAAGACCCATCCGCAAAATCCGGTGCTTGTGGATCGCTCCGGCGCCCGGCCCGGCGGCACGCCCTTTATTAGCGCCGAGGGTCAGGTCATCCTGCCGGTCCAGGACTGCAGCGTCAGCTATGGCGGCGGCCTGCGCTTCCTGCGCTTCAGCCTGCTCAGCGAAACGCATGTGACCTGCGCGCATTTGCCGGCACAGTTGACGGGCGATCTCGCGACTGCTGACTACCCCGACGGCCTTCACACGTTTTCCGCCTGCGGGGACCTGACGCTGATCGATGTGAAACGCATCGACAGATCCTTCGGCCGCCATATCGTCAACCTGAAGCGCAAGCTGTCGCCGAAGCCCGCCCTGCCGGCATTGGGCTGATTTCGGCCGTTTTGCCCTCGCAATCTGTCTCGACACAGGCGAAACTGTGCCCGGATTCGATGAAGGGAACGGTCAAGATGCCTTGCCGGCGAGGGCGACAGTGGTGTGGGGATGAGCGATGACGAAGCCGATGCTTTCGCTGCAGCTCTATTCGATGCGCGGTCTCGGAGATCTCGGTACGCAGCTTGAAAAGGCGGCGAGCGCCGGTTACGGCGCCGTGGAGCCGCTCGAGGGGCATCTGCGCGATGCCGATAATCTGCAGGCCGCGCTTGTGAGGAACGGGCTTTCGGCGCCATCCGCCCATGTCGGGCTGGAAGCGTTGCGCAGCGAGCGGCAGCGCTTTGTCGATGCCTGCCAGCAATGCGGCATCGGGCAGCTTTTCGTTCCGCATCCGGCGCCGGCGATGGCGAAGGAAACGAAAGCCGCATGGCAGCGGATCGGCCACGAGCTCGGGTCGCTTTCGGAGCAGATGAAGGCAGAGGGCATCGTGCTCGGCTATCACAACAAGATGGCGGGCTTCGAGCGCACCATTGGCGGGCGCTACGGCTTCGAGCTGATGTTCGAGGCAGCCAGGGGCAGCCCGCTGACCTGGCAGGCGGATATTGCCTGGCTGGCGCGAGCCCAGCCCAATGCCATCGAATGGATCAGGCATTATGCATCGGTGCTGGTCTCCGTGCATGTCAAGGATCAGGCACCTGACGATATGGACCCGGACGAGGACGGCTGGGCGAATGTCGGCTCCGGCGTGCTGCTCTGGCCGTCGCTCTGGCGAGCGGCGGTTGCAAGCGGCGCGCGGCTCTTCGTCGTCGAGCACGACAATCCGCGGCTGCCCTTCGAATTTGCGGCGCGCAGCTATGCCTATCTCAGCCGGTTCCTGACGTAGACCTGCCGGCCTTTCGCCGCCGCTCATCGCTGGAAATGTCGGGAAATTATGCAGCCGAGAACAATCATCATCCCTGCTATGCCTTTAGATATGGCGCAGGGGGGACTTGCGGCAAGACCCCGGTCGAGGCGTAGAACGCTTATCCTGATCAACAGCATCGGGAGAAGAGCATGCGTGTATTGCTTTCCACATACGGGTCGCGCGGAGATGTGCAGCCATTGGCGGCGCTGGCGGTTGCCTTGCAGAGACTTGGCGCAGAGGCGGTGGTTTGCGCGCCGCCGGATGCGGAGTTTGCCGGGCTGCTCGAGCGGCTCGGCGTTCCGCTCGCGCCAGCAAACGCGCCCGTGCGCCAATGGGTGAGCGAGGTGATGAAGAGCGCCGAGAGCAATACGCGGGAGCGTTCGGCCGATGGCATTTCCGAACGCGCAGCCGGGATATTGGCGGGCCAGTTCGAGGCGCTTTCGGCAGCTGCGGAAGGATGCGATCTCATCGTCGCGGCGGGGCTGTTTCCCGCAATGGCGGCGGCACAGCTGGTGGCAGAGCGGGCCGGCATCGGCTATTTCGGGGCGACATTCTGCCCGGTCTTCCTGCCGTCGCATCATCACAAGCCGCATGAATTCAAGGGCCGTCCGCATCCGCCCGGGGTGACCGACAACCGGGTCCTCTGGGACTATGATATCGAAACGAAGAATGTGATCTTCGGCGGAGCCTATAATCGGCTGCGCGCGTCGATGGGCATGGCGACGGTGGACAATGTGTGCGATCCGGTCCTGACACGCCGGCCGTTGCTTGCGGCCGATCCTGTGGTCGGGCCGCTGCTTGCGACGGATCTGATCGACGCGGTGCAGACGGGCGCCTGGATGCTCGATGACGACCGGCCGCTGCCGGCGGCTCTGGACGATTTTCTCGATAATGGAACAGCGCCCGTCTATGTCGGCTTCGGCAGCATGCCGATGCATGCGCTGAAGGATGCCTCGGGCGTGATCCTCGCGGCGATCCGCGTTGCGGGGCGGCGTGCGGTGCTGTCGCGCGGCTGGGCCGGGCTGGTGACCGATGATGGCGCGCGCGACTGCTTCCTCATCGAGGAGGCCAATCATCAGGCGCTCTTTCCGCGGGTTGCGGCGATCGTCCATCACGGTGGGGCCGGCACGACGGCGGCCGCTGCCCGTGCCGGCGTGCCGCAGGTGGTCGTGGCGCAGATAGCCGATCAGCCCTATTGGGCGGGTCGCGTTGCGGCACTCGGCATCGGCGTCGCGCATGAGGGGACGATACCGACGCCGGAGACCTTCTCCGCTGCGCTTTCGGCGGCATTGCAGCCCGACATGCGCCAGCGCGCCGGGGCTGTTGCCCCCACGATCCGAACCGACGGGGCGATGGTGGCGGCAAGGCTGCTGCTTGCCTCGGCCGACAGATAAGCGGGGATTGCGGTCAATCGCGTGGCAGCCTGCCGAGCAGCAGCTGGTTTCCCGTGCGGTTGCCGCAACCGCTGCATTTCAGGCGAAGGCTGATCCTCGCCAGCGATATGTCCTTGCCGTAGCGGTAGGCGAGCACGCGCCGGTCGATCCTCGTCTCGCGCTGACACGCCGGGCATTGGGCTTGGATGACATACCATTGCGGCAGGGTGGCGAGCGTCTCCCTGTCGGTTGCGACCTCCTCATGGCTGGCGACGAGATCGATGCTGCGGCGGTGTTTCATGTCCGGTCAAGGGAGGAGCGCTCGAAGGAAGGCCGCCAGCCGCGGGTCATGCCCCGGCTGAGGGCGCCTTCGGCAAGCGCGAGCTGCTGGCGCAGGTGGCGACAGTCCTGCAGAAGCGTGGCGATAGCTGCCTTGGCATCCTCGTCGTGCCACGAGAGCACTGCCTCGACCTCCCAGCTCAGGTCTTCGTTTGCGATGACATCACCATCGGTTTTGGGGGCCAATTGCGGACGCATGTTCTCATTCTCCTTGCAGAGCATTTCAGTTCCAGATTGTCGGGATGGCGGCCGCAGCGCCACGGATGTTCTTATTATGTTCTCATTTCGGGAGGAGTCAAGGCATGATCTGACTTGCAGGCGGCAAGGACGGAATTTGCAGGTGGCGCCCGATTGAGGCAGGATGGATCCTTCCAAACAGGCAGGGATGAAACGGTGCGCTGATGCTGGTCGGCTCATGTCATTGCGGCAAGGCAGGCTGGACGCTGGAAGGCGATCCGGGCTCGATCACGGCGTGCAACTGCACGCTCTGCCGGCGCTATGGAGCGCTCTGGGCCTATGATTACGAAGGCGAGCGGATCACCGTCAGCGGCGAGACCGGCTCCTATACGCGGACCGGCCGGGAGACATCGTCGCTGGAAATATTGTTCTGCCCGACCTGCGCCTGCGTGCTCAGCTGGCGCGGCCTGAGGCTCAACAGGGATGGGCGCCGGCGCATGGCGGTCAACCTGCGGCTGGCGCCGCCGGATCTCGTTTCCGATCTGCCGATCGATCACTTCGACGGGCTGGAGACATTTGAAGACCTGCCCTCCAAGGGGCGGTGCGTGCGCGATCTCTGGTTCTGACGGTTCGGGGTTCTGACGGTTCGGGATGATTGCAGGCTGGCGATGTCCCGATCTTCTTCAAATCGGGAAATGCCGCTGAACGCGTTTGACGGAGTTGCTCTAGACCAGTCCATGGCCTCCGATAAAGAAGATCGCCGCACACAGGATCAAGATCGCGGCGACCGCATGGACCCGGGAAAAACCATGCCCATGGGTTGGAGCCTCTGCACCATAACCGAGACTACGATGGTCCTCTTCGAAATTTGACAGCAAATCGCGCATTCCATGCCCCCCAGCATCCGGCCTGAATCTTATTTGCCAGGCTCAAGGGTAGCATGCGCTCGTTCGCGCGATTTAGGCAGATCGCTAAAGGTTCAATCACCTTCCGGTGGATGCTCCATACCCTGCGAAAACAGCCGGTAAACCGGCCGTTTTCAGATGTGGGGCGTGCGGTCAGACGAGCAGGGAGCTGTTTGCCAGGACGTCGGTATTGTCGAAGAACGTCTTGTTCACGCCGATGAACGCGATGTCCTGGGCAGCATGGGTCGTGCCGGCGCCGTCGGCGTCATAGGACAGAATGCCGGTCGCGGAATTGTAGATCAGCTCGGGGCCGGCCTTGGTTCCGCCGGCACCCAATTTGTTGACGATTTCGAAAGAGGCTGCGTCCACCACGCCGTTATTGTCGACATCGAGGCCGGCGAAGGCGGGGCCGAGGCTGATCTTGTCGTCGGAATCGAAGTCCCAGATGAAGTCCTTGCTGGCTGCGCCCATGTCATCGAAATGGAACGTGTCGGCGCCGCCCTTGCCGTAGAGGCTGTCGTTGCCGGCACCACCGGCGATGAGATTGCTGCCGGCATTGCCGGTGATCATGTTGGCAAGGTCGTTGCCTGTCGCATCGATATCCGCCGTGCCGTTCAGCCGGAGGTTTTCGACAGGCCCCTGGTCACGCAGATCCACGCTGACCGTTGTCCAGATCGTGTCTACGCCGCCATCGGGAAGGGTGAGCAGCGGCCCTGAATAAATCGCGACGCGATCGCCCGTATCATCGAATATGTAGGTGTCGTTGCCAGTCGTTTCGAAGAAGGTATCGGCCCCGCCTTTGCCATCCAGCTGGTCGTCGCCTGCATTGCCGACCATCCGGTCAGCGAAATTCGAACCGATGACCGAGACATGCTCGACATCAGGTTCGATGAAGAACTGGCCTGCATAACTGCCGTCTGCGTGGGTCAGGGCCAGGATGGATGTGAAGGTGCCCGGCCCGAAATTCGTGAAATCGACGTCGAGAGCTCCCATCGGCTGAAAGTTCAGGTATGCGGAATCCGTTCCTGCGTTGCCGAAGAACGTGACGTCGATCTGGCCGGGAAAGTCATGAGGAGGGGCGAATATCAATTTGTCGTTATCCGCTCCCCCGAAAATATCGTTTGATGTTTCCAACAGATCCGGCAAGTCGAAAGTCGACGTCGCGATGCGAAAGGTGTCGTTGCCTTTATCGCCGAGGTAAACATCACTGTTCTCGAAGATAATTCCTGCCTCTGGGATTATTATAAGAGTAGAGTTCAGCGTGCGAAACACATCATCTCCAGGTGTGCCGTAAAAGGCGCTCATGCGTCTTCCTCCGTTTGCTGTTAAATCCGGATATTGTTGAGTGCCTCCTGCCGGGGCAAGTGAAACTACAATGACATTCACGTACCTATTCTGGCTGTCACCCTAGCATGTGGTGAAGTAAATGGCTACCTTGGGTTGATCTGATTGACGGCCGGAGGCAGTTCGGTGATGGGCAAGATCGTTTAGGTAGCTTTGATCACCATCAGTGTCGTTCAGGGGCACGCCAGTCGATGATGGGGCTTGAGAGGACCGCGCGCTCGCGCCAACGGTGCGGCAAGTATAATTCTTTCGATGCTGCCCGTTTTATCCGGTCGGCCTATTTTTCCACCTTTTTGCTATGTGGGTGATAATAGTAAATCGGCTAACTTTGCGATATCTGTGAAAATAAGGACGTTATTATGTGCCTGGATGCACAGAATAATTCTGACGTTTTGGCTTAGTAAAAGCTGATTCCGAAGGGAAACGATGAGGATCTACTGTTTTATCATTGCACTTCAGCTCGGCCTGCTAATGTGGGTTGCGGCCTACTATAGCGTTCAGGGGCTTTATCTCTCGCTGAATGCTTCGCACTCCCAGACTGTTACCCTTGCTTCAGCCAATATCGCGGCGCTCCCTGGTGACGCCCGATGACAACGAGCCCGCACCGGCCGTGACGGCCCTGAAATCCGTGTCAAACCAAGAAACCTGAAAAAGACGCCACCGTGAGACCGCTGAATTCCCTCCTGATCGTCTATCTTGGCCCGCCGCTGATGGCAGCGGCGCTTCTTCTGTTCATGGTGTCATGGTTCGGCGACACGCCTTCCGACGCGCGGCAGGACACGGTGAGCAGCGTGCGAAAAGGCGGCAGGATCGGCAGTCACGTCGAAATGTTCCGGTAAACGGGCGCGTCACGCCATCATCGACAGCGGAAAAACGAGAAGGGCCACCAAGTGGGGCCCAGCGACCCTTCTCCAGCTGGTAGGTGCAGCATCCAGCGGCGGCAAAATACAAGCAGTAGCTGTTTCCGATAGTGACCGCGGTCACAGCGCTGCAATATTTTCTAGCGGAAGATGAACTAACCGGTCTCGCCTGCATGGCGGGCGGGGCCTCTTCGCTGCATATTGGCCGGCGAGGGGAACGGTTCTGCGCCTGGTTATGCTAGAGAAAATCGTCTTTTGATCTATCTTCCTCCGGCAGGCGCGAACTTCAAGAGAAAGAGGAGATGCAGATGTCGGTGTGCAAACATGTCGCAGCCGTTCGATCCGTCGAGCCGAGGACGCTCGGCTGCGAGGAATGCCTGGAGGAGGGACAGGAATGGGTCCATCTCCGGCTTTGCCGGGAATGCGGCCATGTCGGGTGCTGCGACCAGTCGATCGGGAAACATGCGACGGCGCATTTCCATGCCACGGGACATCCCATCATCGAAGGCTACGACCCGCCGGAAGGCTGGGGCTGGTGCTATCTCGACGAGACGATGGTGGAACTGCCGGATCAGACGCCGCAGCGCGGCCCGATCCCGATCTATTATTGAGCGTGCCGAGATGAGCTCCGACAGTCTCGAAACCCGCCGTCACCAGATGTTTCCGGTGCTGACCGCCGCGCAGGTCCAGATAGCCGGGCGTTTTGCCAGCAGTGGCCCGCATTCCTTTGCTCCCGGCGAGATCGTCTCGCAGATCGGCGACAGGCATTCGCCGGCATGGCTGATCCTTTCCGGCCGGCTCGACGTCTTCAGGCATGACGGCTTGTCAATGCCGGAAGCCCTGATCACGAGCCATGATGCAGGGCAGTTTTCAGGAGAGGTCAGCCAGCTTTCCGGGCGGCCGGTGCTTGCGGGCGGGCGTGCCGGGCCGGAAGGATGTGTGGCGCTGGCATTCGATGCTGCGCATCTGAAGGCTCTCATCATCGGATCGGCCGAGATCGGCGAGATCATCATGCGCGCCTATATCCTGCGGCGTGTGGAGCTGATCAATTTCGGCGGCGCCGGCTCCGTTCTGATCGGCCATCCCGGAGAGCCCAATCTGGTTCGCCTGCAGGGCTTTCTGACCCGAAGCGGTTATCCTCATGTCGTCCTCGATGCGGCCTCGGACCATGAAGGCCGGGGCCTGGTGGAGAGGCTTGGGATCCTGGCGAGCGAATTGCCGCTCATGGTCTGCCCCAGCGGCACGGTGCTCAAACATCCGACAGATGCCGAAGCAGCCTGCTGCCTCGGCATAACGCCGGAACTCGATCCGGAAACCGTCTATGATGTGGCGATCGTCGGGGCCGGCCCGTCGGGCCTGGCTGCTGCGGTCTACGCGGCATCGGAGGGGCTCAGCGTCATCGTCATCGATAACCGTTCGATCGGCGGGCAGGCCGGCAGTTCTTCCCGCATCGAAAACTATCTCGGCTTTCCGACCGGAATTTCAGGCCAGGCGCTCGCCGGCCGCGCCTTCAATCAGGCGCTCAAGTTCGGAGCGGAGATCGCCTTGCCGCTTGATGTGAACGAGCTCATTCCGGCCCCGGCCGGCAAACGCAGGACCGACCCTATGGTCTTGCGGATTGACGGGGACAGGGCGGTCAAGGCACGGACCGTCGTCATTGCCTCGGGCGCCAGGTATCGCAGGCCCGATATTCCCGACATAGCGCGCTTCGAGGGCGCCGGCATTTCCTATTGGGCATCCGCGATTGAAGCCAAACTCTGCGAAAACGACGATATCGCGCTCGTCGGCGGCGGCAATTCCGCCGGCCAGGCGATCGCATTCCTCGCGCCGCGGGTGCGGCGTCTCCACCTGGTGATCCGCCGAAGCCTGGCCGAGACCATGTCCACCTATCTCATCGATCGCATCGCGGCGCTGCCGAATGTGGAGATGCATCTCGGATGCGAGCTGACGGCGCTGTCGGAAGACCCGCATGGCCGGCTGGCGGCAACCATCACTGAGCTCAGGGCGCAGTCCGAGAAGAACTTCGATCTTCGCCGCGTCTTCATGTTCATCGGCGCCGACCCGAATACCGACTGGATCAAGTGCCGCATCAAGACGGATGACAGGGGCTTCATCAGGACCGGTACGACCTTCAGCCCTGAGGTCGAAGAGGAGCTCGGAAGGCGCGCCCTGCAGCTGGAAACCAGTCTGCCGAACGTCTTTGCGATCGGCGATGTCCGGGCCGGTTCGACGAAGCGGGTAGCGGCCGCCGTCGGCGAAGGTGCTGCCGTCGTCAGCGATATTCATGCGGCGCTGAGACAGGCGCCGCTCATGAAATGAGCTGGAGTCATGACGAACCACGATGGGCGGCTTGAATGCCAGCCTTGCCTTGAACGAGGTTCCAGAAGCTCTCGGCAATGTCGGTCATGCGCGCCCTTGGCCTGATCAGCACGATCCTGACCTCGACCACCCAATCCGCCGATCCGGCTGAGGTCAGTCTTCCAGCCGGTCCCATCTCATCCGCCGCCAGGCTCTCCGGTATCCAGGCCACACCCTTTCCCTCGATCGCAAGTGCCTTCAGCGCCATTGCCAGATGCGAGGTGAAGACCGTTGAGAATTGCAGCGAAGATGTCCTGGCGGAAAGGGCGGATGACAGGATGCGGCCCATGCCCGACGTTTCCTCGAAGGCAAGATGGGGGACAGGGCGATCCGCGATCTCCGAAATGCTGTGGAGCGGCCGGCCATCCCGGTCCCGTGCGCTGACGGGGATCAGGCGGTCGGTCGCAAGCTGCACCTGCCTGTAGGCGTTCATGTCGAGACGGATTCTGCTGTTTCGATGATCGTGGCAGAGCAGGAACTGCGCACGCCCCTCCATCATGATCCGCTCGCATTCGTTCATATTGTCGGAGAGGAGGCGGATGGGCATCGTCGATGCCTCGTGGCCGAGGCCTTGAATCCAGCCGGGAAAGAAGATGAACGACAGTGCGTGGGTGGCGGCGAAGGTCACCGTCGAGGTCGCCGCCCGCATCTGTTCGATTTCGCTGATGGCCCGCTCCAGACGGGCGGTGACATCATCGGCCGCTGCCAGCATGGCTTCGCCCGCGGGGGTCAGCTTCAGGCGGTGCGTGGACCGATCGACGAGTTCGGCGCCGCACCAGTCCTCCAGCGATTTGATGCGGCGGCCGAACGCGGGCTGCGTGATATGGCGCTTTTCGGCGGCGCGCGAAAAGTTCAGGGTTTCCGCGAGTGCCTTGAGGTCGGCAAGCCAGGCCGTTTCCACTGATGTCGATCCGCTTTTGGTGATGCTTTGATGGCATTAAAGAAATGGCATCCTGTCGATTATTTCAAGCAATTTCGAGATTCTCTATGCCGCTTCGGCATTGAAAGAGCCCGGATCGGCATTGGACGACAGGGCGCCTGTCTCCTAGAACATCAGCATCTGAAGAATGGAGACTGCCATGCGCATCATCGATGTCCGCGAAGTGACGAAGCCGATCGCTTCGCCGATCCGCAACGCCTATATCGATTTCAGCAAGATGACGACGAGCCTTGTCGCCGTCGTCACGGATGTCGTCAGAGACGGGCGGCGCGTGGTCGGCTACGGCTTCAATTCCAATGGGCGATACGGGCAGGGCGGGCTGATCCGCGAGCGCTTCAGGGACCGTATCCTGGACGCGGCACCCGACAGTCTCGTCAACGATGCCGGCACCAATCTCGATCCGCAGCGGATCTGGGCAGCGATGATGAAGAACGAGAAGCCAGGCGGCCATGGCGAGCGTTCGGTCGCTGTCGGCACGATCGACATGGCGGTGTGGGATGCCGTTGCCAAGATCGAGGGCAAGCCGCTCTTCCGGTTGCTGGCGGAGATGAAGGGCAGGCAAGCCGATCCCAGGGTCTTCGTCTATGCCGCCGGCGGATATTACTATCCCGGCAAGGACAACAGCGCGCTGCGCAAGGAGATGCGCACCTATCTCGACCGCGGCTATACCGTGGTCAAGATGAAGATCGGCGGCGCTTCGATCGACGAGGATCGCGGCCGTATCGAATCCGTGCTCGATGAAATCGGGCCTGAGGCGCGGCTTGCCGTCGATGCAAACGGGCGTTTCGATCTGGAAACCGGCATCGCCTATGCCAAGATGCTGCGCGACTATCCGCTCTTCTGGTACGAGGAAATCGGCGATCCGCTCGATTATGCGCTGCAGGCGGCGATATCGGAATTCTACGATGCGCCGATGGCGACGGGCGAGAACCTGTTCTCGCATCAGGATGCCCGCAATCTGCTGCGCTATGGCGGCATGCGCGCCGACCGCGACTATCTGCAATTCGACTGCGCGCTGTCCTATGGGCTCGTGGAATATCTGCGTACACTCGATGTGCTGCGCCAGTTCGGCTGGTCGCCCTCACGCTGCATTCCGCATGGCGGCCATCAGATGTCGCTCAACATTGCGGCCGGCCTCGGCCTTGGCGGCAACGAGAGCTATCCGGATCTCTTCCAGCCCTATGGCGGATTCCCGGATGGGGTAAAGGTCATCGACGGCCACATCACCATGCCGGAACTGCCCGGCATCGGCTTCGAAGGCAAGTCGGACCTCATCAAGGTCATGCGGGAACTGGCGGAGTAGGATGCAGGCGGGCGATTTCAGGCCGCTATTTTCGCGGCAGCCAGATAGGTGCAGAACATCAGCGTCAGCTGCGTCCGCAAACCGCCGTCGATGAGCAGTTCCGACATGTGGCGGTCGAAGACGTTGCGGACGGTGCCGCAGAGCACGTTCAGCATCATCACGTTGACGGTGGCGAGATTGTCGAACTCTGCGTCCGAGGCGGTGGCGAACATGGCATGGCTTGCCGCTTCAATGCGCTGCGACATGGCCTCGACGATGCCGGCGACATCGATCTCGGCGGCGGCGCGGTAGAGGGCAATCGTGACGTCGCGGCGCTCGATCTTGACCTCGATATAGGTGCTGACGAGGGCATCGGCCATCTCGGCATAGCGCGCGCCGCGATGGGCGAGGCAGGCGGCTTCCACGCGTTCGGCCAGCATCGTCAGGTACCGCTCGTTGACGGCGTGGAACAGTGCCTGTTTGTTCGGAAAATACTGGTAGAGGGAGCCGACGGAAACGCCGGCTCTTTCGGCGACCCGCGTCGTCGTCAGGTCACCCGGACCGTCCGCTATCAAAACCTGAATCGTCGCTTCGAAAATCGCCTCGACGGTGTTCACCGACCGCGCCTGACGCGGTGATTTGCGGGCATTTGCGGCTGATATCTGCGCGGAAACCATATGCGAATTCAAAACCTGAAGAATCCTTCTTATTTTCAATCTGCGCGCACCGATCGAGATTTTCAAGGAACTTCAGGATGAACGACACTGGACGTATCGCGCTCGTGACAGGCGCAAACAAGGGAATTGGATATGAAATCGCCAGACAGCTCGCCGGATCAGGCGTGTCTGTTTTCCTCGGCGCACGTGATGCCGGGCGCGGCCAGGCCGCGGCGGATGACCTCGCCGGGCAGGGGCTCGACGTAGCGTTCATCCGGATCGACGTCTGCGATGCGGCAAGCATTGCGGCCGCCGCCGCAGAGATCGATGCGCGGCGCGGCCGTCTCGATATCCTCGTCAACAATGCCGGCATTGCCGACTATACGGACGGCGCTCCCGGCAAGGCCTCGCTCGATGCCGTGCGCGGCGAACTGGAGACCAATTTCATCGGGGCGCTCGCGGTGACGCAGGCGATGCTGCCGCTCTTGCGCAATGCCAAGGCCGGGCGCATCGTCAACATGACCAGCAGCCTCGGCTCCCTGACGCTGAACGGCGATCCGAGCTGGCCGTTCTATGGCGTGCGGCTCATCGGCTACAATGCGTCGAAGGCGGCGCTGAACATGCTGACGGTCCAGCTCAATGCGGAACTCAGCGATACCGGGATCACCGCCGTATCGGCTTGCCCCGGCCTCGTCGCCACCGACCTCAGCGGCCATCGCGGCGACCGCACGCCATCGGAGGCTGCGGCCTTTCCGGTGCGAATGGCCTTGCTTCAAGGGCACGACCTGAAAGGTATTTGCCAGAGCGAGCAGGGCGCTGTCCCCTGGTGACGGCCTTCGCGTTGGCAGTCGACGGAAAGCGTGTCGACTGCTGACGCATTGTGTGAGCAAGTTCAGAGGGATAGAAATAGGCACATGGGTGGTGGCCGACTCTTGCCAGTCGAGGCGTGAGGCACGATGTCAAACGCTGAGGTTCGTCGCCGATCAGGATCGCGGGGAGGCGGGTTTCGGATGGTGATGTCCTATCGGCAGGCAGTGGCCGCCGCCGAAGATCTGGCACGGACCGAGCCGCGGATCGTGTTCATGATGTGCGGTTTGGCAGGTTCCGGCAAGACGACCTTTGCACAGCGGCTGGAGCCGCTCGGATGTGAGCGTTTCTCGATCGACGAAGAGGTCTGGCGGCATGACGGGCGTTTTGGCGTCGATTATCCGGAAGCTGCCTATGCCGATCTGCAGGCCGCCGCCGAAACCCGGCTGCGGCTCCGCCTTGAAGACCAGCTCATGCGCGGCACCAAGGCAGTGATCGATTTTGCCTTCTGGAATGGCGCGGTTCGCGCCCGCTACCGTGGGCTTGTCGAAGCTCGGGATCACCGGTGCTGCATCATTTATCTTCAGGTGGACGAGGCGATTTTGCGCGGCCGCTTGAGAGAACGCTCGGCACGGCGTGATGCAAATGCCGCGTTTCCGATAACGGACGAGCTGCTCGCGAAATATATCCAAGGCTTCGATATTCCGAGCGAAGAAGAGGCATGGATCGTGCAGGCGACATTCGATTGAGGAAGCCTCCCTGCGAGGGCGCGACGAAAGCCGCGCCCTCGAAAATGTCAGGCGTCGATCGCGGCCGCTGCGCGATATGCATGAGGTAGACGCAGGTATCGGATGATCTAACCGCCGGCGTCGGCACGGCATGCGGACAGCGACAGCAACGGATATTGCTCATCCCGTCCCATAAGCAATAGGGCAGGCAGAGATGCGATTGACGGACCGCAAATTTGCGGTTAGCTCTTACGCCCATGAAAATCGCAATGGTTCTCGTCGTGGTGATATCGCGCATGGGCAGGACGGTGTAACCGTCCGGCATCAGCCACCCATGCGCCGAACACAAGGTCCCTGACGGGGCCTTTTTTTGTGCCCCGTCGCAACCCAATCACCCTATCAACGACGGAAAATTGCTATGACCGGCGATAAGGCCAGCTTTACCCAAAATTCCTCCAATCCTTCTTCTTCCGGCCCCCTGATGAACGGCGGCGAAATCGTGCTGCGGGCGCTGCGCGACAATGGCGTCGAGCACATATTCGGCTATCCGGGGGCTGCCGTGCTGCCGATCTATGACGAGATCTTCCAGCAGGACGAGATCAAGCACCTGCTGGTGCGCCACGAGCAGGGGGCAGGGCATGCCGCCGAAGGCTATGCGCGTTCGACCGGCAAGGTCGGCGTCATGCTGGTCACATCAGGACCGGGTGTCACCAATGCCGTCACCGCGCTGCAGGATGCGCTGATGGATTCCATTCCGCTCGTCTGCCTGACCGGGCAGGTGCCGACGACGCTGATCGGCACGGATGCCTTTCAGGAATGCGATACGGTCGGCATCACGCGGCCCTGCACCAAGCATAATTTCCTCGTCGATCACATCGACGATCTCGCAAGGACCATCCATCTCGCCTTCAGGATCGCGACGTCAGGCAGGCCGGGGCCGGTTCTGGTCGACATGCCGAAGGATGTGCTGTTTGCGAGCGGGCTTTATGTCGGGCCGCAGGAGGTTTCGATGCCTGCGAACTATAAGCTGCCGAGGTGCGGCGATCAGGAGGCGATCGCTGCCGCGGTCAGGCTGATGGCGCAGGCTGAGCGGCCGCTCCTCTATACCGGCGGCGGCGTCATCAATTCCGGGCCGGAGGCCTCGCGCCTGTTGCGGGAACTGGTGGAGCTCACCGGTTTTCCCATCACCTCGACGCTGATGGGGCTCGGCGCCTATCCGGCGAGCGGACCGAACTGGCTGAAGATGCCCGGCATGCACGGTTCCTATGAGGCAAACATGGCGATGCATGATTGCGACCTGATGATTGCCATCGGTGCGCGTTTCGACGATCGCGTCACCTCGCGTGTCGACAGGTTTTCGCCGGGGTCGAGGAAGATCCATATCGATGTCGATCCATCCTCGATCAACAAGAATGTACCTGTCGATATCGGCATAACCGGCGATGCGGCCGATGTGCTGCGGGAGATGATCGAAACCTGGCGGGCGCTTCCGGCCCGACCGGAGCGCGGGCGGCTGGATGCCTGGTGGGGCGAGATCGAGCGATGGCGGGCGCGAAACTCCTTTGCCTATGAGATGCGCCATGATGCGATCATGCCGCAATATGCGCTGGAGCGGCTGCATGCGCTGACGACCGATCTCGACCCTATCGTCACCACCGATGTCGGCCAGCATCAGATGTGGGCGGCACAGCTCTTCGGTATCGAAGGGCCGAACCGCTGGCTCACCTCGGGCGGGCTCGGCACGATGGGTTATGGTCTGCCGGCGGCGATCGGCGCGCAGATCGCCCATCCCGGCCGGCTGGTCCTCGGCATCGTCGGCGATGGCTCGGTGCAGATGACGCTGAAGGAGCTTTCGGCGGCCATGCAGCACCAGGCGCCGGTGAAGATCTTCATCCTCAACAATGCGCAGCTCGGTATGATCCGGCAATGGCAGCAGATCCTGCATGGCAACCGGCGGGACAGATCCTACTCCGCCTCGCTGCCCGATTTCGTCAAGCTGGCGGAAGCCTATGGGGCCGTGGGCCTGCGCTGCGAGAGGCCGGAGGAGCTGGATGAGAAGATCCGCGAGATGATCGCCACCGACCGGCCGGTTCTCTTCGACTGCCGGGTCGCGGCGCTGGAAAACGTCTATCCGATGGTCCGCAGCGGCCGGCCGCATAATGACATGCTGTTCGGCGAGGATGTCAGCGCGGCGGAAGCGGAGGGCGAATTCGGCTTCAGCCAGGGGCTGGTCTGAGCCTGCCGCGGCATCGGCCGGTGTCGAGTGCATCGGCCGATGCGCCTGCTGGAGGATATTACGTGTCGAGGCTTTCGGCAGGTGCCTCGTTGACTCGGGCGAATTTCAGATAGGGTATCGCGACGAGCGCGGCGATGAAAACATGCAGCAGCACCACTGCCACCGCCGCCTTCTCGTCCGGAAAATTGTAGGCGGCAATCGCCATCGCGACGCCTGGATGGCGCGCGCCCGTCGCCAGCGCCAGAACCACGCGATCATGGGCATGCGGCCCGCCCATGGCGTGGCCGACCAGCAGCCCGAACGCGGTAAAAAGTGCCAGAGACAGGATGAGCCCGTTGCCAACAAGCGCCCAGGTCGCAGGCAGCGTCACGATGAGGACCGGCACAGCCGCCAGAATGAGCAGGGCGGTTCCGAGCCGTGCGATCGGTTGCACGAACTGCCGCGCAACGACCGGGGCAAAGCGCTCGACCATCATCCCGAGCACGAGCGGCAGGATGACAGAGACGAGGACGATCGGCACGACACGGATGGCGGGCATCTGGTAGCGCTCGCCAAGGACGACATCTGCCAGTGCGATGGCGAGCGGAACGAGCACGACGGCGAGAAATGACGCTGTGACGCAGAGGCTGATCGCGTAGGAAGATGTCCCGGCCGCTTTACTCTGCCTTATCGTCAGGATCGGTGGAACGGGCGCCATTGCAAGGCCGATGAGGGCAATCTTGAGCGGCAGGGGCAGTGGAAAGAAGAACGCGGCCGCGAGGGCCAAACCCAGCATGACGATGTTCATCGACAGGATGGATTTGAACAGCAGAACCGGGCGAGCGAGCAAGTAGGTGACGTCGCTGAACGTTGCCCGTAGCCCGAGCGCAAAAACGATCAGGAACAGGCTGGCCTTCAGAGTGAGCGTGACAAAATCCGCAAATGTCATTGCTGCTCTCCCCACCGGATTGATCGTGCGGATCGATCGGTAGGGAAAAACAGCGGGCCGCGGAAGTACGTTACGGTAAATGCCCGGCAATGGCGGCTTCGCACCTGTGATGCCTGCCGCGCTCCTGCAAAAAAACCGGACGCTCGATCGCGCCCGGCGGATGCTCTGGTGATAGTCTCTTGCGCCCTATTTCGACAGCACGACATGCGCCGCCAGTTCCGTCATCTCGTGGGATCTGACGGAGAAGCCGAGTGCGGGCAGATCGATGCCTTCGAACATGGCTTCACCCTTGCCGAGGACAACCGGGGAGATGGCGAAATGCATCTCGTCGACCAGGCCGGCCTTGAGATATTGCCTGACAGTACTGACGCCGCCGCCGATCTTGATGTCCCTGTCGCCGGCTGCGGCCCTGGCTTTTTCCAGTGCCTCCTCGATGCCGCCGGTGACGAAATGGAAGGTGGTGCCGCCTTCCATGACGATGGGCTCGCGGGCATGGTGGGTGAGGATGAAGGTCGGCGCGTGATAGGGCGGGTTCGGCCCCCACCAGCCTTTCCACGCGTCGTCCGGCCATTCGCCCCTGATCGGGCCGAACATGTTGCGGCCGAGGATGAAGGCGCCGAAGCCGGTATTGCCGGTCGAGGCATATTTCTCGTCGGTGCCGGTGGAGCCGTCATCCTTGCCGATCATGGCGCGGAAGGTGCGGGTGCCGAAGAACCACTGGTGTAGCTCCATGCCGCGCTTGCCGAGGGGATTTTCAAGACTCTGGTCCGGACCGGCGCCGAAACCATCCACCGAAAGGGAAAATGCAGCAACGCGTACACGTGCCATGCCAGCCTCCATCTGATTGCATTTTGAAATCAGTTGTCTTGTCGCATGACTGATCCTATAATGCAACTGGTTTTCTCACGGAGTCGAATATGGATATCGAGATACGGTCGGGCTGCCCGATCAACCTGACGATGGAGGTGCTGGGCGACCGATGGAGCCTTGTCATCATCAGGGATATCATGTTCGGCAATCGCCGGCACTTTCGCGAGCTCCTGACGCAATCGGAGGAGGGCATCGCTTCCAATATCCTGGCGGCGCGTCTCAAACGGCTGATGTCCTGCGGGCTGATCACCAAGCTCGACGATCCCTCCCACAGCCAGAAAGCGATCTACAGCCTGACGGAAGCCTCCATCCAGCTCGTGCCCATGTTCGCGATGATCGGCGCCTGGGGGCGGCGGTTCCTGCCTGTGAGCGAGGATCTGAGCATCCGCGCCGAGCTGCTGGAGGAGGGCGGGCAGCCGCTCTGGGACGAGTTCATGGAGGACCTGAGACGGATCCATATCGTGGACCCGATCGGCGGGGCGAATGGATCCGTGAAATCGCCGGTGTTGGCGCGGCTGACGGCGGCGTTTCTCGCGGTGCGGGCGAAGATGGATGCGGCGGCGGGGTAGTGCGCGCTCAAATGCAGTGGCAGGATGGAAAGACTGAAAACGGCCGTGAACCCATGAGAGCTTGATGATTGGGTTCGGTGGAAATCGTCATGCAATTCGACTATTCGTGGCGAATGCTCAAGTTTCTAGAACAACAGCTCGGTCAAGGCTGGGCGGCCGAGCCAAATGCGCCAGAGCCTCAGGTGTCGGTTGCGGACAGCTCGGTTAACGTCCGTTTCCGCTCCTGCAGGCCCATGCGAGACAAAGAGCGGTTGGGTATGGCGAAGGCTTTGAGCCTATTCTCAAAGGCCAGCCCGAAGTTCGATGAGGCATGGGGCACGCTAAGCTTTATTGATTGCACCCGGTGGCGCTGGGACGGCACCAACGATCATGAATGGTACAAGGTGGATGGCCATGGTCGTTACAGTGGCATCGCTCCGCATTGGGGCAAATTCTACGAGTTGATTGGCCACGACCCGATCCGCGATGCCGTGCCTTGGGAGACAATCCGGGCCGACACCGCCAACTCTCGACATTTTCTCTACTATTTCCGCGACGAGACGCTTGAGTTCATGGCCGACGAGTGGTCGTTCGCCCCTGATCTGACGGACTAATTTTTGTGTTTGTATAGGCTGAGCCTTTTCTGGCGAGATGACAGCCATTCCTCGTCGCTCGATTCACGACGATGCATGAAGATCTCCTTTCCAGCAGATTGGATAACAGGCTGGCGCCAACAGGGACCAACTCATAAGCAAGCGGCTGGGCCGTTGGGTTTTGCCTTCAGGGCTATTTCGTCGGCCATGTAGACAGCGCCTGATCGGCGATGGCGTTCAGCATCTCGCGGCTGAAGCCGGCCTTGGCCTGCACGGCCATGCCGTGGGTCATAGCCAGGATGAAGGCGGCCAGCGTTTCGGGGCTGGCGGTTTCCGGCAGGTCGCCTTCCGCTTTGGCGCGTTCGAAACGTTCCTGAATATCGGCCTGGCCGGCGGCGCGGAAATCGATCAGCGCCTGGCGCACCGGCTCGGTCTCATCCGATCCGGCCATCGCGCCATTGATGCCGAGGCAGCCCGTATGGTCGGGGAAGCGGGTGTTCAGTTCGATGGCCTTGTAGAGGATGTGGGCGGCGACCTCGCGTGAGGTCGGCAGTTTCAGCGCCACCGGGAGGTAATGCAGATAGCGCTCGGAATAGCGGTCCAGCGCCTTGCGGAAGAGGGATTCCTTGTTGCCGAAGGCGGAATAGAGGGCGGGGCGCTCGATGCCGGCGGCCTCCGTCAGGTCGGCATAGGACGTGCCTTCGTAGCCCTTGCGCCAGAAGAGGCACAGGGCGGAATCGAGCACTTTTTCCACGTCAAATTCGCGATGGCGTCCCATCAGGTCAGTCCGGTCAATTTCATAACGACCGTTATTAAACTACTTGACATGCGTTGTCTACATTTCATACCAAACGTTACTGTAACGGTCGTTACGAAAAAATGCACAGCCTGCCGATAACGGCAGGCGGGCGCCTGGACGGGGTAGAAAGGACACTCATGTCTCAGATTTTAAAGGGAAAGGTCGCTCTCGTGACCGGTGGTTCGCGCGGACTTGGAGCGGCGACGGCGGAAGCGCTGGCCGATCAGGGCGCTGATGTTGCGATCAGCTACGTGGCTTCGGCCGGGAAGGCGGAGGCTGTGGTCGAGAGGCTGCGGGCGAAGGGTGTGCGGGCTCTGGCGATCCAGAGCGACCAGGCCGATACGGCCGCTGCCAAACCGCTGATCGACAAGGTCATCGCCACTTTCGGCAAGCTCGACATCCTCGTCAACAATGCGGCGATCGCCGTACAGGGCAAGACGGTCGATGATCCCGAACTCGACGTGGTCAATCTCGACCGCCAATGGCAGACCAATGTGCTGGGGCCGGTGTCGGTGACGCGGGCGGCGGCTCCGGTGCTGTCTGATGGCGGCCGGATCCTCTTCATCGGTTCGCTGTTCGGTACACGCGTGCTGGTTCCGGGTGTCGCCGATTATGCCGGTACGAAGGCCGCGCTCATCGGCTATGCGAAGGGTGTGGCGCGCGATCTCGGCAGGCGCAACATCACCGTCAACGTCGTCCAGCCCGGCGTGATGCCGACCGACATGTCCGTCGAAGCGCTGGGAGACACCGTGCCCGACGCACTTCTCGACCTGCATCCCATCAGGCGCATTGCGACGCTTGAGGAGGTCTCCGCGCTCATCTGCCATCTGGCGGGGCCGCATGGCGGCTACATGAGCGGCGGCGTCATCGATGTCGCCGGCGGACTTGGGATCTGACGACTTGGAACGCTCTGCACCTGCGGGACTGAAAGGCCCCGCAGGTGCATTTGCGGCTCAGGCTGCGAGAGCGCCATAATCCATCGCGTCGAGATCGGCGATCAGGCCGGGTCCGACAGGATTCCATCCGAGGGTCCGGCGGGTCTTTGCGCTGGAGGCCGGGAAGTCGAGGCCGGCGAAAATCGCCATCCAGCCGAAATGCTCGGCCGCCTTTTCCGGCGCGACCGAGATGACCGGCAGCTTCAGGCCGCGGCCGAGGGCTTCGGCAATCTCGCGGGTGGCGATGCCTTCTTCGGCAACGGCATTGTAGCGGGCGCCCGATACCGCTCTTTCGATGGCAAGCCGGTAGAGGAGGGCAACGTCCAGCAGGTGGCCGGCCGGGAAGCGGTTGCGGCCTTCGCCGACATAGCCGACAGCGCCGTTCTGCCGGGCGATTTCGATGAGCGGGGAGACGAGGCCCTGCTTGAACGTGTTGTGGACCTGGGGAAGGCGCATGACCGACACGTTGACGCCCTGGTCGAGAAGCGCATTGCCGGCCCGTTCGGACGCGATGCGCGGGTTGGGATGCTCGTCATTGAAGACGTCTTCGCTCGCAGGTTCGCCGAGATGGGCATTGCCGATGCCGGTGCCCGAGGTGATGAGCAGCGGGCGGTTGGAGCCCTTCAGCGCCTCGCCCATGGCGGCAATGACGCGGCTGTCCTTCTGGCAATTCTCGACGAAGCGGGAGAAATCATGGTCGAAGGCCGTGTGGATGACGGCATCGGCCTTTTCGACGCCGCGACGGACAGTCTCGGGTTCTTCCAGCACGCCCTTGTGAGCTTCGACGCCTGCCTCTTCGAGCGCTTTTGCGCCGGCGTCCGAGCGGGTCATGCCGATGACATGATGGCCTGCCTTCAGGAGTTCGGGGACGATGGCCGAGCCGATAAAGCCGGTGGCGCCGGTGAGGAAAATGCGCATGTCGTGTCTCCTTATTGCGATGAAGCCCACTATTGCGCTATGTTTTATGCTGTTAAAGTAGTGACGTTATCCTATTATAATGGCTAACAGGAATGCTATGAGCACCGACGCCAACCCCCTCGGCACCTTCCTTCGCGACCGCCGCTCGCGCCTCGATCCGGCTGTATTCGGTTTTTCCGGGCGACGGCGCACGCCGGGCTTGAGGCGCGAAGAGGTGGCACAGCGCGCCAATATAAGCCCGACCTGGTACACATGGCTGGAGCAGGGGCGGGGCGGAGCGCCATCTGCCGACGTCCTGAACCGGATCGCCAGTGGCCTGATGCTGACCGAGCCGGAGCGCGAGCATCTCTTCATCCTCGGCCTCGGCCGGCCGCCCGAGGTGCGCTACCGTGCAGTGGAGGGCATCAGCCCGCGCCTGCAACGGCTTCTCGATACGCTTGAGGTGAGCCCGGCGCTGGTGCGCACGGCGGCCTGGGATATCGTGGCGTGGAACCGCGCGGCCACCATCGTCATGACCGACTATGGCAAGCTTGCGCCTGATGACCGGAACGTCTTGCGCCTGCTGTTCTCCAATCCCGGTGTCCGCAACGTCCAGCACGACTGGGATGCCATGGCGCGTTTCGTCGTCGGGGCCTTCCGGGCGGATGCGGCGCGGGCGGGGGCGACCTCGGAAATAACAGATCTGGTGGAGGAACTTTGCCGCACGAGCGCCGAGTTCAAGCGGATCTGGGAGGAGAACGAGGTGATCGCCCATGGCGAGGGAACCAAGCGGCTGAGACATCCCGTTCTCGGCGATATCGAGCTTGAATATTCCGGCTTTGCAATCGACGGCAGGCCGGATCTCAACATGGTCGTCTATAATCCCGTCGATCCGGATCTCGCCGAGCGTATTCGCCTGATGGTGAGAGACGCAAAACCCGAGCAGGATTAGGCGCGTCTGCGCAGCGTGAATACCGTCAGCTCCGAGGGCCGGCCGAGCCTGAGCGCAAAGCCCGGCCAGAGCGCGGTGCCGTTATTGACATAGAGCTGCATGCCGCCGACGTGGTAGTGGCCGGAGACGAAACCGCCATTGGCGCGGGCGACCAGACGATCGAGGCCGAACACCATGCCGCCATGGGTATGTCCCGACAGCTGCAGGGCAATGCCTCTCTTGGCGGTCTCGGCTGCCATTCTCGGCTGATGGTCGAGGAGGATGATCGGGGCTTCGGCCGGAGCGCCGTTCAATGCCGCGGCAAGGTCCGGGTTCGGCATGGTTCTGCCGAAAGCCGCAAGATCCGTCACGCCTGCAATGACGATGCGGCTCGCCTCGCGCTCGATGACGGCGTGCTCATTCATCAGCATGCGCATGCCGAGACTGGCGTCGTGCTGCATCCACTCGTCGTAGCCGAAATAATATTCGTGGTTGCCGGGGATGGCGAAGATGCCATCGGGCGCCTGAAGCTTCGCCAGGGGGGCGACATCCGCCCGCCGCTTTTCGAGGCGGCCGTCGATGAAATCGCCGGTCACGACGATCAGGTCGGTTTTCAGCTCATTGGCCTTCCTGACGAGGGTTTCGGCCCAGGAGGCCGGGAAGAGGCGGCTGAGATGCAGGTCGGTCAATTGTAGCAGGCGGTAGCCCTCGAAGGCTTCGGGCAGGTCCCGGATCGAGATCTCTACGTTTTTCACCGGCGGAATGCGCACCGCTCCGGCAACGCCGAAAGCGGCCAGACCGAAGGCCGTAAGCCCGATCATATAGCGGACTTCGGAGGGCACGGCCGGAAATCGGCCCTCTATGAGGGCAAGGACAAGCGAGACGACATCGAGCGCGATCTGGAAGACGGCGAGCAGGAGCGTGGCGCCGAATAGGAAATTCAGGACGATAATCAGCGGGCGCGGATATTCGGGCGCGAAGACGGAACCCGAGGATATACGGTTCAGCAGCACCTGCTGCGAGGCGATGAGGAGCAGGCCGGCAAGCAGGGCCTTGGCGGGCCAGATCCATGGCAGGGGGAGAATGAATCTCAGGACGACGACGAGCCAGGGGAGCCCGAGAACGAAATGGAACATCAAATAGGCCTGTGATTATCGATGCTTATCGGAGGCAATGAAGAGATTGAATCTGGTGTCTCCGGCGTTCTGCACAAGGGGCTCATCAGTCTATATGTTCGCCAGCCTGGCCTTGCCTGGGCGCGAGTGCTCAGCCTGGCGTCTGCGCTTCGGCGAACAACCAACCGATCACGGTTTCCCGCGCGGCAGATTTCCGGTGGCGGGGCCAGACGAGGTAGATATCCGAAGGGCCGCGCAGCCTGGCTTCGAAAACACGCACCAGCCGGCCCCGGGCGAGGTCCTCGGTGACGAAACCGCCATTGGCAAGAACGATGCCCTGTCCGGCAATCGCCGCCTCGATGGCGTGCGCGGTCTGCGAAAAGCTGATGCCCTTGAAGGTGGGGCTGCTGCTGTTGGCGAGGTGACGCTCGACGAATTCCGGCCAGAGATTGTGGGCATCGTGCAGCAGCGGATAGGCCGAAAGCTCCTCGGCCGTGCGCGGCGGGTTGCGGCCGGCAAGCAGCAGCGGGCTGCAGACGGCGATGACCTCCTGTTCGAACAGGAGCTCGGCATTCAGCCCCGGCCCGAAGGGCGGACGGCCATAGCGGACGGCGAGATCGACGCCATCGGCGGCAAAATTCGAGATGCGCTCGGTCGCCAGGATATGCAGGTCGAGATCTGGATGCAGGGCGGTGAAGTCAGGCAGGCGCGGGATCAGCCATTTCGATGCGAAGGTCGGCGTCGTGCTGATCGTAAGCTTGATCGCCTGCGGCTTCAGCTCGTCCGTTGCCCGAGCGATGATCTCGAAGGCGCGCCTGATATCGGCGATGTAGCGTCTGCCCTCGGCCGTCAGCGCCAGCGTGCGGGGAAGCCGTTCGAACAGGGTCATGCCGAGCTGCGCCTCCAGCCCTCGGACCTGCTGGGCGACGGCGCCCTGCGTGACGCCGAGCTCTTCGGCGGCGAGCCTGAAGTTGAGGTGTCGCGCGGCGACCTCGAAGGCCCTGAGGCCATTGAGGGAGGGAAGCTTTCCCGGGATATCGCTCATCGAGTAGTTTTTCTACTGGCAAAGAAGAGGAGAACTGTTTCGCGCTCGCGCAGTGAACATGATACCGTGCACACAGATACCAATCAATCGACGATATCGTTTCAGGAGGGCACCGGCATGTCAGTAGAAAAAGTGGCTGTAATCACGGCAGGCGGCAGCGGCATGGGAGCCGAAAGCGCAAGACGCCTGGCGGCCGATGGCTACAAGGTCGCGATCCTGTCTTCATCGGGCAAGGGCGAGGCGCTTGCCGGCGAACTCGGCGGTGTCGGCGTGACCGGCTCCAACCAGTCGAACGACGATCTGAAGCGGCTGGTCGATGCCGCGATGGGCGCCTGGGGCCGCATCGACGTTCTCGTCAACAGCGCTGGCCATGGGCCACGCGCCGCGCTCAACGAGATCACCGACGAACAGTGGCATACCGGCATGGACGTCTATCTGATGAATGTCATCCGCCCGGTGCGGCTGGTTACCCCGATCATGCAGGCGCAGAAAAAGGGCGCGATCGTCAACATCTCGACGGCCTGGGTCTTCGAGCCGTCGACGATGTTTCCGACTTCGGCGGTCTTCCGCGCCGGCCTTGCCGCCTATACCAAACTCTTTGCCGACACCTATGCGGCCGAGAATATTCGCATGAACAACGTGCTGCCCGGCTGGATCGACAGCCTTCCGGCCACCGAGGCGCGACGCGAGACCGTGCCGATGCAGCGCTATGGCACGAGTGCGGAAGTGGCGGCGACCATTGCGTTTCTGGTGTCCGACGGTGCGGGGTATATTACCGGCCAGAGCCTGAAGGTGGATGGCGGGTTGATGCGGTCGGTTTGAGGGCCGGATGGCGGACTGCTGGTTGTCGAGGGCAGGGTAGCTTGAACTATTCCGCTCTCAGCCTATTGTCAGGCGGTGGACATTGCGCCCATGCCCGCGACGATCGAGAAGGCCAGATGCCATGAACAAGTTCACCGTAACCATCACGCGAGAGATCGAAGCCGATACCGCCGAGGAGGCTGCGCTTCTCCTGTATCAGGAGCTTGCGCGGGACGCGGCGCCGCTTCGCTATCTGGTTGCCGATGAGACGAAGCGGACGCGGACTGTGACGCTCGATCGGGCAAAGGCGGATGAATTCGCAGCCGTCGATCACACTGCCGATCCAGGTAACTGGTAGGCGGGATGGCAGGTGCCGGGGCGGGGAGGACCGCTCGCCCGGGCCATCATTTTTTCTCCCCGAGATACTGAAACAGCGTCTCCTTCCACGCCTCGTCGTGGATCGCTTCGAGAATGGCGACATCGATAGGCTTGCGGTAGCGGCTGCCGGCGGGCATTGCCATGCCGTAGTTCTGCGGCTCGAAGACGGTGTCCAGTACTTGCACGCTGGTCGGAAACTGCTGTTCGGCCGTCCATGCAAGCAGCGGCTTGTCATAGACGAAGGCATCGATCGAGCCTGATGTCAGCGCCCGGAAGCCGTCCTGCACATTGGCGAAATCCCGATGCCTGATGCGTTCCCCGTCGAGAAATCCTGTGGTCGCCGAACCCGACACGGCACCGACGCGTGCCCGCGGCAGGTCTTCTGCGCCGTTCACCAGTCCCCTGATCTGACGCGTCGTGAGCGCGGAGGTGACGCTTGCGGTGAAGACGGCGATGGTGATGATCGACATGACCATCCAGAGGATCGCGAGCGTTCGTCCTCCGAGCGTTTTCGGGCCGCGATGACCGGTGCTTGCCTGCGTCATGGCTTCGGCCGACCACCAGATGCTGGCGCCGAGCCCCCTGGCGGCGCCGCCGCCGAAATCCTCGTTGTGGCGGTGCTCTAAGAGCCAGATCAGGGCGCCCACGGCCAGCGAGATGCCGATGAGGGCGCCGACCGCCTGCAGGAAGCCGAGGGATGTCATCGTCTGGGTGATTTCGTACCAGACGGAAGTGCTGTGGACGGAGACGGCGATGCCGAGGCCGGTATTGTAGAATGGCTGGGAGAAATCGACATTGCGCTCCCGGTCGGCCGTGATGGTGATGGCCGCGACCGAGAGATCGTAATCGCCGCGCTTTGTTGCCTCGATCAGGCTCTGCACCGAGGGTTCCTCGACCAGCCGATATTTGAGCCCGAGTTTTTCCGCGACCTGACGCCAGAGTTCGATCGACAGGCCGGTCCAGCTGCCATCCGGCCCCTTCATGGCAAAGGGCGGAGCCTCCTTGGTGCCGACCACCAGTTCGCGGTCCGGAAATTCGGGCGGGACGGCAAACGCGTGCCGTGGGAAGGATCCGGCCAGACAAAGCAAAAACGCCAGAATGGCGAACGGCAGAGCGCGGTGCCTGCTTTTGCCGGATGAGGGCGCGGTGGTCTTTGCCATAACACCTTTCCCTTCCTGCATCAGGCGAACTGCCGCTTCGTTCGTGGATCATCCTGAACGGCTGACGGCGTCCGACAAGTACGCAACGGTAAATGCATCGATCATTTACGGTGGCGGGCATTTCGCACAGGCTGGTTTCAGATCTCGGCAAATCGCGACTCATCCAGAAATGGACGTGCGGCAAATGCGGGCATCAGGGCCGCCGGCAGGCCAGGATGAATCGGCGGTAGACGAGGGTTCGGAGCCTATTTCGGAGATTGGCATTCTTGCGCTGCGCCCTCGCGATCGGGGCGTGGGAGTGAAGCGCGATGTCCGTAAAGCCTGCCGATCTCAAGAGCGGCAGGAGCATGTCGGGGCGGAGACCCTGGCCGAAGGGCAGGGCTGACATGATGCGGGCGTGGCGGGTGCTGAGCGCGCCGTCATAGTTCTTGTCGGCGCCGATGAGGCGGTCGATCCAGGAGATCAGCAGGCTGGCGATGCGGCCGGTCGGTTTCGGGCTTGCCCAGTCACCATCGAAGAAGAGCAACAGGCCGCCGGGCTTGAGGATGCGGGACCATTCGCGAAAGGTTTCCTGCGGCCGGGTCAGCGTCCAGACGAGATGGCGGCAGATGATGGCGTCATAGCTCGCGTCCGGCTCCAGGGTGTTTTCGGCGTCTGCCAGGATGAAGCGCAGGCGCTCCTTGCCGGCGTGTTTGGCGCGGGCAACCTTCAGCATCGCTTCGGAGAAATCGAGAGCGGTGACGTCATGGCCGAGATCGTGGATCAGGCGGGTCACTTCGCCGGTGCCGCAGGCAAGTTCCAGCACGCGTTTCGGCTCGGGGCCGAGGGCTTTGCGGATCGGCTTCTGCCAGGCGTCTGCCTCCGGGCCGGGGGCGATCCTGTGGCCGAAGGCGAGGTCGAAGGTTTCCGAGCGCTTCGACCAGTAGTCGCGGATTTCTTCCTTAAGATCGAAATTCACTCCATCCATGTCTTATCCCATCCGATACTGGATATGTGCGCGGCCATGCACGGGTGATTTTTCGATATGGGCGCGCACGCCGAAGACGCGGGCGATCAGCGCTTCGGTCAGCACTTCCTCGGGCGTGCCTGCGGCCACGACCTCACCCTTCTGCAGCACGGCCAGATGGTCACAGAACATCGCTGCCAGGTTGAGATCGTGCAGCGCGATGATGGAGGTGAGGCCGAGTTTGGCGACCAGCGCCAGGATATCGAGCTGGTGCTGGATATCGAGATGGTTGGTCGGCTCGTCGAGCAGGAGTTCGCTCGGGGTTTGGGCCAGCGCCCGCGCAATATGCACCCGTTGCCGCTCGCCGCCAGACAGTGTCTGCCAGAGCTGGCCGGCGCGTTCGCCCATGTCGACGCGGGCGAGTGCTTCTTCGACCGCGGCATCGTCATCAGGTGCCCAGGAGGAGAGGAGGCCGCGATGCGGTGTGCGGCCGAGGCGGACGATATCGCGCACGGTGAGCTGCGTATCCGTCGTCGACTGCTGCTCGACGAAGGCTATGCGGCGGGCAAGGGCGGCGCGCGAAAGGCCGGAGACATCATCGTCGCCGAGGCGGATGATGCCGGATCTGACTTGCCGCAGCCGGCAGATCAGGCGCAGCAGGCTGGATTTGCCGGAGCCGTTCGGCCCGAGCAGGCCGAGCACCTTGCCCTTTTCGACCGATATGCTGACGCCATTGACGATGACGGTATTGCCGGCGGCATAGCTGACCTTGTCGACTGATATGCTCATGCGCTTCTCCGCACGCGATAGAGGATGATGGCGAAGGCCGGGGCGCCGAAGAGCGCTGTGACGACGCCGATCGGAAGGATCTGCTGCGGAATGATGATGCGCGAGACGATGTCGGCGCCGACCATGAAGATCGCCCCGCCAAGCGCCGTCGCCGGCAGCAGGCGGCCATGTGCGGGGCCGACGAGGAAGCGGGCGGCATGGGGAATGACGAGGCCGACGAAGCCGATTGAGCCCACCATGCTGACGACGGCTGCGGTCATCGCCGCTGTCACGCCGAGCAGGGTGAACTGTACGCGGCGCACTGCAATGCCGAGGGAGGCTGCGGCATCCGTGCCGAAGGCGAAGGCATCGAGCGCACGCACATGGGCAAGGCAGACGACAAAGCCTGCCAGTGCGACCGGCACGGAGAGATAGACATCCGGCCAGCGCACGCCGGAAAGCGATCCCAGCAGCCAGAAGAGCACGCCGCGGGCCTGTTCGGCATTGGCCGAGGTCGTGACGATATAGGAGGTCAGCGCATTGAAGAGCTGCGAGCCCGCCACGCCGCAGAGAATGATGCGCTCGCTGGTGCCGCCGGCACCGGCTGCCAGCACACCGACCAGCAGGAAGGCGACGACCGCGCCGATGAAGGCGCCGCTCGACAGGCCGAGTATGCCATAACCGAGGCCTAATATCATGACACTGACGGCACCCGTCGATGCGCCGGCCGAAATTCCGAGCACATAGGGTTCGGCAAGCGGGTTGCGCAGCAGCGCCTGCAGCACCGTGCCGCAGAGTGCCAGCGACGCACCGGCGCTTGCCGCCACCAGCGCGCGGCTGAGGCGGTAATCCCAGACGATGCCCTGATGGATGCGGCTGAGCTCGAATGCCGTGCCGAACAGGCGGTTGGAGACCGCTTCTGCCGTGGTGGCGAGCGGGATTGATATCTCGCCGATCGATACGGCGAGACTGATCATGATACCGAGCAGGAGGAGGGCGGCGATGGTGAGCGTGGCAAGCGCCCACCATTTCCTCTGTGGCAAGGCAGCCTGGCTCACTGGGCCAGACCGAAGGACTGGATGCCCTTTGCCAGCGTCTCGATGCCGTCGATGGTTCTGATCGTCGGGTTCATCGACTGCGCGTCCATCATGATGAAGCGCTTGTTCCTGACGGCATCGAGCTCTTTCGTAACCGGATCGTTTTCCAGGAAATCCACCTTCACCTTGGGATCATCGGCGGCATAGCGGCGGCGGTCCATGGTGGCGATGACGATGACGGCGGGATTGGCCTGCGCAATCGTTTCCCAGCCGACGAGGGGCCATTCCTCTTCCGTCGTGACGACGTTCTTCGCCCCGAGCGTCTTCAGGATATAGGCTGGCGCGCTGTTCTTGCCGGCGATGAAGGCATCGCCTTTCACTTCCTTGCTGGAGAACCAGAAGACGACCGGCAGGTTCTTTGCCGCAGCACCGGCAACAGAGGCAACGGCCGCGGCCTCCCGCTTCTTCAGGTCGGCGATGACAGCATCGCCGCGATCCTTCACGTCGAAGATCTCGGAGAGTTCGGCGATTTCCTGATAGATCAGGTCCATCGTGAACAGTTCCTTGCGCACGCCATCGCCGCCATCGGTATTGATCTTGGCGACGCAATCGGCCGGCGCGACATAGGTGTTGATGCCGAGATCCCCAAACTGCTCGCGCTTGCCGACGGAGCCTTGCGTGCCGACATGCCATTCGAATTCGGCAGCCACCAGATCGGGCTCCGCGCCGACGACGGATTCGAAGCTCGGGTCATTGTCGGCCAGCCGTTTGATCCTGCTGTTGACATCGGCATATTGCGGCAGAACCGGGCCGACCCAGACGGCCGTGCCGGCGATCTTGTCGGCAAGGCCGAGCGAGAACAGCACTTCGGTCATGCCCTGGCCGATCGAGACGATCTTGGCCGGTGCCTTTTCGAAGGTGACCTGCTGGCCGCAATTGGTGAGGGTGAGGGGATATTGGGTGGCGGCAAGTGCGGGCGCAGCAAAGCCGGCCAGCCCGAGCGCGAGGGAAAAGCTCTTCAGAAGCTGTCGCATGGAAAACTCTCGATCAAAGGAAAAGGGCTAGCGGAATGCCGGCGCGCGAACGATGGCCAGCGAGCGGGAGGCTAGCGGCGGATCGTCCAATCGAGACGGATGGATGGCGGCAGGTGGGGAGGGGTCTCGTCAATCATGTCTGCTCCTTGTCCGGGCATCCCCGCCCGGCTTGATTGGATCGTGATCGACGGCAGGTCTCCTGGCTCGCGAATATGTGCCGGTCATCTGCCTTCCCGCGAAATCGCAGTGGCACGGCCCTGAGGCCGAGGGCATGATCGCTGAAACGATCAACCCCGAGATCGACAATCCGCTTACAGTTGCGGGGGCAGCCACGGTCTCGGTCCCTCTTGGGTCGTCCTCACCGTGTTCCCTATTATTCCCCTCGGAGTTCTCTTCGGGGAACCGTCGCCTCGATCTATGACGCCGCCATGGGCGACGTCAAGCGCCGGAATGCGAAGTGTGTCGGGTCCGAGGCCGCCTTAGTGACTGGCGCCCGAGCCGCCGGCGGCGACAAGCGCGAAGGGCTGGCCCTCGACGGGGATCGTACGCACCTCCTTCAGCGTCTGCGTGCTGACGAGGCGAATCAAGCTGTGACGGGGATCGGTGATGGCGATATCATCGCCGGCAACGGCCAGCCGCGGACGCGGATCGCGCCAATGACCATCCTTGCTGTAGGGCTCGGTCACGGTTTCCGATCTGACGATCTCGCCCTTGACTGTATCGAGCAGATGCAGCCTGCCATCTTCGGTGAGGATATAGGCATTCTGAAACTTTGCCGGATCGAGCACAAAATCGACGCGCCGCGTTGGAAGGTCGATGATGCGATAAGGTGCGTCCGTATTATCAGGATCGATCAGCGCCAGCTTGTCCTCTCCGTAATTGCCGAGGAAGAACTGCATCGAGCGGCCGCCGAGCAGCGTCGAGACCTTGCCCCGCGGCAGCGATGCGCCATAGGCGAGCATTTCCACGCTCGGGCCTTCCGCGCCGCCGGGGCGGGCGATGAGCACGCCTTCCTCGCAACCGAAGGCGACGAGGCGGGCGGAGGTTGCCTCGCCATGCAGGCCGGTGCAGGGCGCGACATCGCCGATCTGCCGGCCATCCCGGTCGAGCACCCGCAGGCCCAGGCGTGGCGGCAGTTCGCCCTCCTTGACCGGCGCCTGCATGTTCGGCACGGAGACCAGCAGGTGATTGCCCATCGGCACAGCGACGCCGTGATGGGCGGCGATGGTGTTGACAGCTTTCGGCTCCGGCTTTTCCTGCAGCAGGCTGCTCTCCTTCAAGAGATCGAAGCGGTCGGTCCGGTCGTAGAAAATCGCCACGTCATCGCCATGCGTCACCACATGGCCCGGCTTCTCGCCCTTTATCGTCGCGCCGATCAGCTTCGGCGGCGCCACCTCGAGATCGCGATGCTCTCCATGATCGGAAAGGGCAATGCCGGTATCGATGGCATGAACGACATTCTCTTCGCCCTGGACGGCAAAGACCGTGCGCCCGGTGTCGCTCAGCGACAGGGCGGCATAACCCTTGAGATCGAAGCGGCCGATCTGTCTGCCGCTCGCAAGATCGATGGCGTGGACGACCGGCAGGCTGTGATCAGCCACGAAAAGCCGCCAACTCTCCTGCTGTTCCTCCTCGGCGCGGGAAGCCGATGGCAAGGTGGCGGATGTGAGCGCAGTGGCGACTGCGAAGATAGCGAAAAGGTGCCGGGCCATGAAATCTCCTTTAATGTAATAACATTACATCCTTGTTGTTATAAAGTTACATTTGCCTTGTCCAGTCGCGGATGTCGAATTTTTGAGAAATTCAGGGCGCCGGCCTTGTTCGATGTCTGGCCGGCTTTTCATCATGACCGGATAGCGGTGTATGACGCAGGCCATCGATAAGCGATTGCTGATCGCAGCTCACAAGCCTTTCCCGCATTCCTCGTCTAATCCGGATAATTCATCGACGCTATATCCCATCCGGCACAGCTTCTGGTGCCCGTCAGCATTCAACAGCCTTGCAGGGGATAAACCATTGAGAACATCAGCATTTGCCGCAACCGATGCGAATACGCCGTTGCACCCTTTCTCCTTCGATCGCCGGGACCTGCGTCCCGAGGACGTGGCGATCGATATTCTCTATTGCGGCGTCTGCCATACGGACCTGCACATGGCCCGCAACGACTGGGGCTTTTCGGCCTATCCGGTCGTGCCGGGCCATGAGATTGTCGGGCGGGTGTCTGCCGTCGGGAGCGCCGTTTCACGCTTCAAGGCGGGCGACAATGTTGCCGTCGGCACGATCGTCGACAGCTGCATGGAGTGCCCCAACTGCCGGCGCAACGAAGAGCAGATGTGCTACAAGGGCGTGACCGTCACCTATAACGGCCAGGACCGGGTGACGGGCGAGATCACCTATGGCGGCTATTCAGATCATATCGTCGTGCGCGAGGAATTCGTTCTCAGCGTGCCCGACGGGCTGGACCTTTCGCGGGTTGGGCCGCTGCTCTGCGCCGGCATTACCACCTATTCGCCGCTGCGTACGTGGAATGTCGGTCCCGGCAGCCGGGTGGGCGTGATCGGGCTCGGCGGGCTCGGGCATCTCGCCGTCAAGTTCGCTTCGGCGCTGGGTGCCGAGGTGACTGTGCTGACGCGCTCGGCTGGCAAGGCCGCGACGGCGCGCGAACTCGGTGCCGACAAGGTGCTGCTGTCGACCGATGCCAAGGCGATGGAGGCTGCGGCCTTCGCCTTCGACGTGATCATCGATACCGTGCCTTACGAGCATGATCTCGGCCCCTATCTCGACACACTCGATTCCGACGGCACGCTGGTCATTGCCGGCTCGCTGGTCGATACGCCGAAATTCAGCAATCTGCCGCTGATCAGCGGGCGTCGGCGCATTGCCGGCACGCCGAGCGGCGGGATCAGGCAGACGCAGGAAATGCTGGATTTCTGCGGCCGCAAGAACATCCTGCCCGAATGCGAGATGATTGCCATGGGCGATATCGCCAAAGCCTTCGAGCGGCTGGAGCGCGGCGATGTGCGCTACCGTTTCGTTATCGACATGGCAACGATGCCGACGGCGCAGGCGGCCTGACGTCGCTCACCGTTTCGGAATGGCGCGCAGCGCTTCCACGAAGACAGAAAGGGCCGGCGGCATCTGTCGCCGGCTCGGATAATAGATGGAATAGCCGGTGAATGGCGGGCAATAGTCTTCCAGCACGCGGATCAGCCGGCCGCTTCTGATATGCTCGGCGGTAAAGTCCTCGAAGACATAGACGAGGCCGGAGCCTGACAGCGCCGCTTCGACCATCATGTCCGAATCGTTGACCATGAAGCTGCCGGAGACCTTCACTTCGATATCGCGGCCGTCCTCGGTGAATTCCCAGGCATAGGCGCCCCCTACAGAGGTCATGTAATAGGTCACGCAATCGTGGTCGGCGAGGTCGCGCGGGGTTTTCGGTATCGGGTGGCGGGCGAAATATTCGGGCGAGCCGACGATCGCCGCGCGGATATCCGGTCCGATGCGCAGGCCCACCATATCCTTGTCGATGCGTTCGCCGAAGCGAATGCCGGCATCGAAGCGCGAGGCGACGATATCCTCGAACCGATCGCCGATGATGAGCTCCACGCGGATATCCGGGTAGGTGCGGTGAAATGCCGGCAGGATCGGCATGACGAGCGATGTCGCGGCATGTTTGCCCGCGGTGATGCGCACGGTGCCGGAGGGCTTTTCCCTGAGATTGCCGAGTTCCTGCAGGCCGCGATTGATCTCGGCAAAAGCGGGCTGGAGGGTGAGAAGCAGGCGCTCGCCAGCCTCTGTCGTGGCCACGCTGCGGGTGGTGCGGGCGAGAAGGCGCATGCCGAGCCGCTCCTCCAGCTGGCGCATCATGTGGCTGAGACCGGAGGAAGAGATGCCGAGCCGGGCGGCGGCCCTGGTGAAGCTGCGCTCCTCGGCAACGATGAGGAAGGCGGCGAGATCATCGAAATCGTGACGCTTCATTGCTGATCTGTCTTCAGGAGTGAAAGGGAATGCGGCGGCTGCCTCACATATTTAGGGCAGGGGCGAGGGTGCCTGCAAGATCGGTGCCCGGTGCGACCCTTGGTCCTGCAAATCCGCAATGACACTAATTTGACTCCGTGCTAATGTAGAATCTGCTGATGGTCGGAGGAGTAACCATGAGTATTTTCGATGGCTTAGGCGGCGTTCTCTCTGACGTGCTTGCCGGCAGGCAAGTCGATTACGTCGCAGTTGCAACCAGAATATTCGACAATGCCGGCGGCCTGCAGGGCATTGTCTCCCAACTCAATTCGGCGGGTCTCGGCCAGCAGGTTTCATCCTGGATCGGCACCGGCCACAATCTCCCGGTATCGGCAGAACAGATCGAGGCAGCCTTGTCCTCCGATCAACTGCGCGACCTTGCCGCCAAGTTCGGCGTCAACACCGACGAGGTCTCCAAGCTGCTTGCCGAGCATCTGCCGCAAGCGGTCGATGCGGCAACGCCCAATGGTACCGTTTCGTAAGCCTGGAAGATGCGGGGCCACGGTGATGCGCGGCCCCGATGACGTGCGTGCCTTGACTGCCCCCAACCGAGGATATCCCATGATTGCGAGATTGCTTGTGCCCGCTTCCGCCGGAGCGTTGATTGCCGCCGCCTTCTTCGTCTCTCCGGCCTCTGCGCTGACCATGAAGGAATGCAGCGCCAAATATCAGACGGCCAAGGCCGATGGCTCGGCCAAGGACATGAAGTGGAACGATTTCCGGGCGAAATTCTGCGGCGCTGATGCGGCCGCTGAAGATGCCGCCGATGACAAGGCAGTCGCCGCAACCACGGACAAAGAGCCCGCAAAGGCGACGATGAAGGCGCCCAAGGGCGTGACCATGCCGAAGGCGATCGACAAGAAATATGCAAGCGAAACGCCTGCCAAGGGCCGGCTGCATACCTGCGTCGACAGCTACCATGCCAACAAGGATGCCGGCACGCTCAACGATCTGAAGTGGATCCAGAAGGGCGGCGGCTACTGGAGCCTCTGCAATACGGCGCTCAAGGCCGGCGGCTGAGGCTTAACCGAACGGAGTCGATGTCATCGATAGATGGCATCGACTATTCCGGCATGGCCTCCGTCGGTTCTTCGCGATCCTGCAGGATGCGGTCGATGAGGCCCCATTCCAGGGCTTCCTCGGCCGTCATGAAGCGGTCGCGGTCCATCGCCTGTTCGAACTCATCATAGGATCGCCCGCAATGCTCGGCGTAGAGGCCGGTCATGCGCAGCTTGATCTTCCGGATTTCTTCGGCATGGATGAAGATATCGGACGCTTGTCCCTGGAAGCCGCCGAGGGGCTGGTGGATGAGGATGCTGGCATTGGGGAGTGCCGCCCTCTCGCCCGGCTGGCCGGCCATCAGCAGGAAGGAGCCCATCGAGCGCGCCGTTCCCATGCAGAGCGTATGCACCGGCGCGCGGATGAAGCGCATCGTGTCGTACATGGCAAAGCCGCTGGTGACGACGCCGCCCGGCGAGTTGATATAGAGATTGATCGGCTTCTTCGGGTTTTCCGCTTCGAGGAACAGAAGCTGGGCGCAGACGAGGGCGGAGACAGTGTCGTTGATCTCGCCGTTCAGAAAGATGATCCGCTCGCGCAGGAGGCGGGAGTAAATGTCGAAGGATCGCTCCCCTCGGGAGGATTGTTCGACGACCATGGGGACGAGTTGCATCGCTTCGCGCATCGGCGAACTCCAATTTTCCGGTGATTGATGGGGGAGAGGCCTGCCGCGTCAGGCGGCGAGCATCATGGTCCGGCTGTTGCCGTTGGCGACCGATTTCCTCAGCTGCTCGACAGTGGCGCCGGTCAGCTCGTGGACGATCCGCAGACTGGTTCCGCCGGCTGGATTCGGCGCGATCGTGAAGGTGACCGTACTTTCGAGGTAGGGCGGGGCATCGTCGCGCAATCGGTAGCGGATTTCCTTGCCCGGTGTCTCCGAGACGGATTGCGGCTCGGCAAGCGCTTCCTTCGGCAGCCATTTCTCGCGGAATTCCGCAATGCTGATCGCCCGCCAGACCTTTTCCGGCGGCGCATCCAGCTCGTATTTCTGTTCGAACCCGGTTTGCGGCGCCCTGGCCTGTATCTCGGCCTTCATTTCGTTCATTGGTCCATATCCTTCAGCAAGAGCTTCAGAGCATCGATACGGGCTGGCCAGTAGGCGCGGTATTTCGCCAGCCATTGGGCGATGAGGGCAAGCCCCTCGGGATCGACCTCGTAATTCACGAAACGGCCCTCCTTCTGTTCGCGCACCAGCCGTGCCGACCGCAGCACCGCGAGATGCTGGGACATGGCCGGCTGGCTGATATCCATGCCCTGGCGAAGGGCGCTGGCATTCATGCTGCCGTTCGCCAGCTTTTCGAAGATCGTGCGGCGGGTCGGGTCGGCGAGAGCGCGAAAGATATCATGTTCCATCATGACAACACATAAGCACAGACTTATGTGATTCGCAAGAGGGCCGCATGGACAGGCTTACTCAGCGCGGTGCAGCCTCTGTCCGGCGACATCCAGAATTTCCTCCGCCATCTCTTCGCTGGTCGCGATGCGCGCCAAGGTCAGCGCGCCGACGAACGTGGCGAAGGCGGTTATTCCCTTGCGGCGGCTGGCTCTGGTGCCGGAAGGGCCGGAGCGGACGAGTTCGCTGCCGAGGGAGGAGATGGGGCAGGAGGGTATGGCCTTTCCGCCGGCCGGGGTACATTCGATATAGGCATTGACAGCCTCGTCGAAGCCAGCCTCGTCGATGACGATCGAGGCCTTTGTCAACCAGAACCGCGCGGTTTTCGAGCCGACGGCCTGGGGCCTGCGGTCAATCGGGCCAAGCATTGCTTGCGGCGAGGTAAAGCCGCCGGGAAGTTTGCCGCGGTCGCGCCCAATAAGCCCGGTCGCTCGAGCGGCGGATGGCCGCTGGAGCCGAACTCAAGCGACCACGGCCAGGCCGGGCGAAGCGCGCAGTCGGGCTATGTCGCGCGCCGGCGGCTCGCCAAAGTGGCGGCGATATTCGCGACTGAATTGCGAAGGGCTTTCGTAACCGACGAGGAAGGCCGCAGTCGCGATGTCCATGTCCTGGACCAGCATCAGGCTGCGCGCGTCCTGCAGACGGAGCTGCTTCTGGAATTGCAGCGGCGTCATCGCCGTTACAGCGCGAAAGTGCTCGTGCAGGCTTGAGGGACTCATGCCGACTTCCGCGGCAAGCCGCTCGATGCTGAAGCGTTCCCGGAAATTCTGCCCGATCCAGGCGATGGCGCGGCCGACCTGGGCCACCCGACCCTGGCTGGAGGTAATGTAGCGCATCCTGGCGCCATCAGGGCCGGCAAGCAGACGATAGAGAATTTCCTGCTCGGCAAGCGGCCCGAGCACGGGCAGCGCCGCCGGATCGTCGAGCAGGCGCAACAGGCGCAGCGCCGCGTCGAGCAGGCCGGCGCCGGCGTCGGACACGGTCTTGCCGATGGGCTGGAAGGGTGTTCCCGGCGGTGGCGGCACGCGCAACGCCAACTCCCCCAGCATGACCGGATCGAAATCGATGAACAGGCAGAGATAGGGCTTGTCAGGCGTCGCCTCGACAACCTGGCCCGTCACCGGCAAGTCGTAGGTCACGATCCCGTAGCGGCCGGGGGCGTATCTGAACACGTGGCTGCCCAGCGTGACCTCCTTTTGCCCCTGGGCGACGAGGCACAGTTGCGGCCGATAGACATTCGGCATCGGCATCGTCACCGTGGAGGATCGAGCAAGCGTCACACGTTCGATCGGGGTGGCGTGGAAGCCATCCTTCGAGACGTGCCGGGCAATCAACGCGGTGATTTCGGTCAGTATGTCCATGAGGCGACCATTGCATATGCACGGAAGGGCGGCAATGCGAGGCGCGGCTTCTGGAGGATTGGGCATTAATCCCGGCGCATCAGGCTAACGGTGCGGCTTCGCTGCGCATCATGATGTCAGCACTGCCCGGGTCACAGCAAACCCGGCGGCAGAACAAGCAGGAGCGAACATGACATCAGATAATCTGAAGATCCCCCCGGTCGCACTGGGGACCTGGGCCTGGGGCGACAGCGGCGAGGCTGGCGACGGCTATTTCGGCAGCCCTTTGACCCGGGCCGGCCTGGAAGACATTGCCGACAAGGCGCATGCGGCCGGCTTCACCCTGTGGGACACCGCCATGGTATACGGCATGGGCCGTTCGGAGACCGTGCTCGGGGAGGTCCTGAAACGCTACGCCCGCAGCGACTACCAGCTCTCGACGAAGTTCACCCCGCAGGCTGCGGGGACCGGCGATGATCCCGTGGCAGACATGCTGGAGCAGAGCCTGGTGCGCCTCGGCACCGACTACATCGACCTTTACTGGATTCACAATCCGGCAGATGTGGCGCGTTGGACTCCCTGCGTGATTCCGTTGCTCAAGAGCGGGAAGGTCAAACATGTCGGCGTCTCGAACCACAACCTCGGTGAAATCGAGTTCGCCAACCGGATCCTCGGAGAGGCCGGGTTCCGGGTCGAGGCCATCCAGAACCACTACAGCCTCCTTTACCGCGGCTCCGAGAATGCCGGCATTCTGGACTACTGCCGCAACCAGGGTATCCCGTTCTTCGCCTATATGGTGCTCGAACAGGGCGCCCTCAGCGGCAAATACAGTCCGGAGAACCCGCTGCCCGAAGGCAGCAACCGGTCGAAGGCCTACAATGGCATGCTGTCCCAGCTAAAGGCGCTGACGGACAAGCTCGTCTCGATTGGCCAGAGCCAGGGTGCGGCAGCTCCCGATGTCGCGACAGCCTGGGCGATCGCCAAGGGTGCCACGCCGATCATCGGCGTCACCAGGCCCGACTATGTCGATGGTCTGGCCCGAGCCCGCACCATGACGCTCTCCAGCAACGATATTGCGGAACTGGAAGCGCTCGCTGACGCCGCCAACGTGAACACTCGCGGCTGGTGGGAACAGGAAATGTGAGTTGAAGGGCAGGCTACGGCAGGCCCCGGTCTTTTCTCAAGGGCAGCGCGGACAGACCGCGCTGCCGGGCTCGATCGGCCCGCGGCGGCGGATCTTTTTCTGCAACGGCAAGCTGGTCCGGGAAATCGGCAGGAAGCAGGCTTTCCCTTCGAAATGGCTTTTGAAACTGATGAGGCGGCCAAGGTTCCCGCCAGCCGGAAAAAGATCCCCCTCTCTGGAACATTGCAGCTCCGGCCCCGTTGGGTTTGCTCATGAAAGCCTGTCACGCAAGCCGGAGGATGAGACCATGACAAGTCCTGTCACAGCCATCAGGATATTGGCGCCGGAACCTCCGTCGGTCCCCGTTCCGCCACCCGGAAAACCCGCCCCGCCCGTCAAGGAGCCCGCGCCGGACAAGCCTGACAATGACGAACCGTCGCCCGATCCCGGCGAAGGCGGGATACCCGTGGAGGCAGCGCCATGACGCCGGCAGCAAAATATCAGGTCAAGCATATGTCGATCTATATCGGCCTGATCGTGTCGGTCGCTGTCGTCATTACCGTCGGCGCATTCATCGCCGCCGGCTGAGAGGTTTTCTGGAACAAAGCTACGGCGGGGCGGTTCGGCTCGATCATCATCAGTGGGAGCATTGTCATGACCGGACATCCGCAAGGCGCGAATTTCGCGCTTGTGCCGTCAGGCGAGCCGAATATCTTCCACCTGACTGTCGAAGGCCAATATGTCGGAACCATCGCCGGCAGCAGCGAGAGTCTGTCGATGGCAAAACCCTGGGGGTGGCGCCTGCTGATTGCCGATGGGACGCTGGGCGATCTGCCGCTGGCCGGCCGGTCGCACAATATCGACGAAGCGCTGGCCGATGCCAGACACGCCTACGAACGGCATCGGGACGAGCTTTCGCATCGCATGTGAACCGTTCTCGCCGCGGCGAACGAATGTCGCATTGAGCTTTCCCTCCGATGCCGCTATCACGGATTCGATGCTGAGGTAGGGGCCTTTCGGCGCAGGGGAACGATGCAACACCGTCTGAACGGGATCGAGCAATGGCTGGTGCGCATTCTGTGCACCATCGCGCTCGTCTTCGTCGGTCTTGCACACCAGATACCCGCCGCCGCCGAAAATGACCTGAGCCCTGCGGCACTTGCCCAATATGTGCTGCCCGACGGTACGCTGCCCACGCTTTGCGTCACCGTCACCGACGACAGTGGCAAGGAACACGGCAAGATCGCGCATCTCAATCCGTGCGAAGCCTGCCGTATCAGTGCCTCCGTCGTGCTGCCGCAGCCTGCCGATATCACCGGTGCGCGGATTGGCTTCACTGTTGCCGTCGAACTGCCGCGCCGCGTCGAAGCCTTCCATCGCGAGCTTTTCCCGCCGAATACGGGGCCGCGTGCCCCGCCTGCCAATCCGATCCTTGCCTGAACCCGCATTGCGGCACGGGCCGTGATGCCTCCTGCAATCATGGCCGGGCTGTATTGAGCCGGCCGAGGATCCGGATCTACTTCCATGTCTATCATCACTGCCACTGAGGCAGAGAACGCCGTCTCGGGCGTTTCGCTCTATCGCGCGATCTGGCGCTGGCATTTTTTCGCCGGCCTGCTCGTCATTCCCTTCCTGCTGAACCTTGCCATTACCGGCTCGCTCTATCTCTTCAAGGACGAGATCAACAATTCGGTCTTTGCCTATCGTTACGTCGTGCAGCCTGCAGGCGAGCCGCTTGCGCCGCAAAGGATCGCCGATCTGGCGGCCGCAGCCGCACCGGGCTCGGTTGCGAGTTCCTACAAGGATCCGGCCGGGCCTGACCGGTCGGCGATCGTCACGGTGTCTTCGGATGCCGGCTCGACGCTGGTCTTCGTCAATCCCTATGACGGCAAGGTGCTGGATACCGTCGGAACGACCGAGGAATTCAATTATGTCGTCAAGCGCATCCATAGCCTCGCGCTCTTCGGGGGCATGCCCAACAAGCTGATCGAGATCACGGGCGGCTTTGCCATGGTGCTGGTCGTGACCGGCATCTATCTCTGGTGGCCGCGGCGGCAGGCGGGCGGGGTGGTCACCGTGCGCGGCACGCCTTCGCGGCGGGTCTTCTGGCGGGATCTGCATGCGGTGACAGGCGCGTTTGCCGGCATCCTGATCTTCTTCATGGCGATGACGGGCATGCCCTGGTCCGGCTATTGGGGAGCCAATGTCAATGCCTGGCTGACGAGCCACGATCTCGGCTATCCGGTGCAGCTCTGGGATGCCGTGCCGAAATCGCAGAAGGTGACCGAGGATATCCTGCCCAAGGCCGGCTGGATCGTCGAGAAGGCGCCGGTGCCGCTGTCGGAGATTGCGGCCGCACAGTCGAAGAAGCCGATCGGGCTCGATCGGGCGGTGGAGATTGCACGCGGTCTCGGCATGGCGCCGGGCTTCGATCTTGCCATTCCCGGCAGCGAGAGCGGCGTCTATACGGCGGCGATCTATCCTGACGACCTGACCAAGGAGCGCACGCTTCACATCGACCAGTATTCCGGCAAGCCGCTCATCGATCTCTCCTTCGGGCAATATCCTTTCCTCGGTCGGGCGATAGAATGGGGCGTCAACGTGCATCAGGGGCAGGAATTCGGGCTCCTCAACCAGCTCCTGATGCTGGCGACCTGCCTCGCCATCATTCTCTCCTGCACAACCGGCATCGTCATGTGGTGGAAGCGGCGGCCGGCCGGCCGGCTCGGCGTGCCGCCAATGCCGCCACGGCGCTCGGTCTATTTCGGGCTATGGGCCATCGTGCTCGCCTTCGCCATCGCCTTTCCGATGAGCGGCCTCACGATCCTGCTGATGATCGCCCTCGACCAGACGGTGATCCGCTTCGTGCCGCCGCTGAAGCGCGCCTTTGCCTGAGGAGGGGATGATGAAGACCTTAGTTTCTCTCGTCCTTGGCCTGCTGGTTGCGACCGGTGCGGCGGCGCAGGACACTATCCGCATCGATCATGCGGCCTCGCATTCCATGGTGCCTGGCGCCAAGGTCGGCGACGGCTATCTCGCTATCACCAATAGCGGCGGCGAGCCGGACCGGCTTGTTGCCGCAAGCTCGGATCGGGCGAAGAGCGTGCAGTTGCACCAGATGACCATGGCGAACGGCATCATGACCATGCGCGAGCTGAAAGGCGGGCTCGCCATTCCGGCCGGGCAGACAATCACGCTCGCGCCGAATTACCACCTGATGTTCCAGGACGTGGCCAAGCCCTTCAGGCAGGGCGAGACGATCCGCGCGGTGCTGCGCTTCGAAAAGGCCGGTGACATCACCGTCGATTTCGCCGTCGGCAAGATCGCCGGGCCGCTCGACGATGTCGGCGGTGCCGGGGGCATGGACCATGGCAGCATGGACCATGGGGCGATGAATATGCCTGGCATGGAAGGCATGGACATGTCGGGGCCGCCGCCTGAGGAGGCGATCCCCGAGACGCTGAAAACCATGTTCGAACGGCCGGACAAGCCGCTGACCATTCTGCCCGTGGTCGTCAGGAACGACTGGGCGATCGCCGGCTGGCAGCAGGATGGGCGCGGCGGCCGCGCGCTGCTGAAGAAGGGCCATCATGGCTGGAGCGTCTTTCTCTGCAGCGGCGACGGCATCCGGGAGGCCGCGGCGCTGGAGAAGGCCGGGCTTTCGGCTGACGATGCCAGGGCGCTGGCGGCGGATCTCGCCGACGCTGAGGCCAGGCTCGACCCCAAGGTGCTGGCGACGTTTGCAAGCTTCGAGGGCACCGTCATGATGGCGGGCGAGGCAGGCGACGCCGGTCAGGGTGGTCATGAGGGGCATGGGCAATGAGACAGAAGAGCCTTGCCATCACGGGCCTTGCCGCAAGTGCGGTCTTCGTCGGCGCGCTCGTCGCGCTGATGGTTTCGCTCTATCTTTCGGAGCCGCGGACGGGGCCTTTCGACCGGCAGTTTTCGCTGGTCGACGACAGGGGCAACGCGGTCGACCAGTCGATCTTCCGGGGCCATCCGGCGCTCGTCTATTTCGGCTATACGCATTGCCCGGAGGCCTGCCCGACGACGCTTTACGAGGTCGCCGACTGGCTCGGCACACTCGGTGATCAGGGCAGGGCGCTAAAGGCCTATTTCTTCTCCATCGATCCGGAGCGCGACACGCAGGAGGTGATGCATGATTATGTCACCGCCTTCTCGAGCCGGATCATGGGTATTACCGGCACGCCGGAAGAGATGAGGAAGGTTTCGGACGGCTGGTTCATTCATGCGGCGAAACTGCCGTCCGAGGACGGCAATTATCACATGAGCCATACGGTTTCGCTGCTGATGATCGGTGCCGACGGACGACTGAAAGGGTTGATTCCGTATGGAACGGATCGTGACGAGGCGCTGGCGAAGATCCGTGATGTGTTGCTCGGCGGAGGAGGCGCGTGAGATGGCCCGAGCAAGGGGATCGCGCCCAGTGAAAAGCGGTTCTCAGCAACAAACTCCGGCATCGAGCGGAATAAATCCGCTCTCCGACTGTCTAACTCAGCGAGGGCCAGACGCGCCATCGCCTGTCCCCATGAACCGAAAGGCATAATCCGATGTCACGACTGACCCGCATTCTCTCCGTTGCCACCATCGCAAGCATTGCCCTTGCCGGCCAGGCATTCGCCCATGCGCATCTGAAAAGCTCCGTGCCGGCAGACAAGTCAGCCGTTGCATCCCCCAATGAACTTGATCTCACCTTCACCGAGGAGCTGAACCTCAAGTTCAGCGGCGTCACCGTCACCGGCCCCGATAAGGGCGAGGTCAAGCTCGGCGATGTCATGCTCATGGACGGCGACAAGGTGCTGATGGTGCCGGTGTCCGACAGGCTCGCGCCCGGCAGCTATACGGTCGACTGGCATGTGCTTTCGACCGACGGGCACAAGACAGAGGGCAACTTCACCTTCACCGTAAAGCCCTGATGACACCGGATATCGCCAACATCGCCTGCCGTTTCGTCTTTGACGGAGCTGCCCTGTTTCTCTGGGGCAGCGCTGCCTATCTGTGGCTGCTCGTGCCAGAGCGCCTGAGCGGCAGCATCTGGGTAAGGCTCACGGGCTGGCGCATCGCGGCGGTGGTGCTGGCCGTGCTTGCGACACTGGTGCTTCTGCCGGTGCGCTGCGCCATGATCGGCAATGGCTGGGCGGACGGGCTGGACGGCGATGTGATGATATCGGTGCTGACGGCGACCTCCATCGGCACGGCCTGGGCCTGGCAGGCGGCATTTGCCGCTCTTCTCCTTCTGGTGACATTGCTGCCGTTGCGGCGGAAGGTTGCCGCGACGGCCATCGTTTCGGGCCTGCTGCTCTGCGGCCTGTCGCTGACGGGCCATGCGGCGATGAACGACGGATGGCTGCGGGTGCTGCACCGGGCGAACGACATGGTGCACGTGCTCGCGGGCGGCGCCTGGGTGGGCGCGCTGATCCCCGTGGCGCTCGTGCTTTGCCGGCTTGGAGACGGGATGGCGGGAGCGGATGCCCTGACAGCGCTGATCCGCTTCTCGAGGGCGGGGCATGTGGCCGTGGCGCTGGTCATTTTATCCGGCGTGGCAAACAGTCTGCTGATCATCGGCGGGCTGCCGCTCGACTGGAGCGTCGCCTATCAGCGGCTGCTCTCCCTGAAGATCGCGCTTGCCATGCTGATGATGCTGATCGCCGTCTTCAACCGCTACGGGCTGGTGCCGCTGATGGTCCGGTCGCACTCGGCCGGAAAAGCGCTGGCGGCGGGGACCGTGGGCGAGATCATGCTCGCCGTCTGTGTTGTCGCGCTCGTTGCCTGGTTCGGGACGCTGGAGCCTTTCCCGGGCTAGAGCGGCACCTGCAGACCGTCTCGCTTTCCGCCCGGAAACCGGCTAAACGGGAGGGAACAACACATTGCAAGGTTGCAGGCGGTGGCTGGAAAAGCTGAATATACCGTGTTCCAGGGGCGGGCAGGAGATCACAACGATCTGGCGATGCCGGGTGCCAAGGCGATCGGCGAGGAATTGCAACGCCGGACCGGCATTTCTCCCACAGTCATCGGCACTCCCGAACCCGCCACGAACGGCGGGTGGCGCGAAGAGCTCGACGCGGCACTGCCTTCGCTCAAGAAGTTGCAGTCCCGATTTGAGGATGTGCTGGCCGCAGGCGCGGTGTCGATTGCCGCCACCAGCCGGTGCGCGGTGTCGCTGGCGACCCTTCCGGCTGTTGCCAAACATCGTCCCGCGGCCTGCATCGTATGGTTCGATGCGCATGGCGACCTGAACCCGCCGGAGGCCAGCCCCACCGGTTATCTCGGCGGGCTGGCGCTTGCCGGGCCGCTTGGCCTTTGGACGTCCGGTCTCGGTGCAGGTCTTGGCCTGGACCAGGTCGTTCTCGTCGGTCAACGTGACCTCGATCCGTATGAACTGGATCTGATTGCGAAACACGGCATACCGCATATCAAACCCGGAGCCGATCTTGCGACCGACCTCAGGACCTCGATCGCCGGCCGTCCCGTCTACGTGCATTTCGACTGCGATGTTCTGGAGCCGGGCATCGTGCCGACAGACTACCAATGCGAAGGCGGCCTGTCGCTGGACGATGTGCGGGCCTGCTGCAAGGTTATCGCCGAACAGGACTTCGTCGGGATAGAAATCGCCGAGTTCCAGAACGCATGGGATGCTGATAGCCCGCCGGTATCACCCGGCGCTCTGCTCGATGCTCTCCAGCCGGTCTTGGCGGCGGGCTCTCGCTAGACGAATAATGACCGCCGTCCGTGGGTTACCCGGTCCCGGAGGCCGGAGCCGTCTCCGGGATTCGGAATCCCGTCGCCACGATGCCAGAACTGCGGGTGTCTTACTTGGCGGTGACGGCCTTCGCACGTGGCTTCCTGTCGGCAGCTTTCCGCTGAACGAGGATGATCCCTGCAATCGTCATGCCGCCTCCGACGAGATGGTAGATGTGCAGAGCCTCGCCGAGAAAGATCGCAGCAACGATGGCGGTCAGGATCGGGATCAGGTTCATGAAGATCGCCGTCCGTGCTGCTCCGAGATGCCTGACCGCTGACATCCAGACGAAAGGCGCCAGGATCGAGCCGGGAATTGCGGCGTAAAGGACCATGGCAACATTCGGCAAGGTGAAGGCGGAGGGGGCGGCCAGCAGATAGCTTGGAAGAAGCAGCACGATCGCCGCGCCGATCTGAACGTAGATCGACGTCCAGGTGTCGAGCGGGATCGCCCAGCGCCTCAGAAGAATTCCATAGCCGGCATAGGCGAGCACCGCCACCAGCATCATCGCATCGCCGCGCCCGACGCCCTGCGACAGAAGGCGCCCCGGATCGCCCTGGCCGAGAACGACGAAAATTCCGAAGAGGGAGATAAAGCCGCCGAGCATGGCGAGGCTGGACGGCTTGTCGCCAAGGAAAAGCGCACTCAGGATCAGTGTCAGCAGCGGAACGAGCGACAGCATGATCGCCATGTTGGTCGCCGAGGTAAAAGCGGCTGCGTAATATCCGAGACCTTGGCACGCGGCCATGCCGAGCGCGCCCAGGACAATCAGCTTCGGAAGATGGGTGGCAATCGTCCTGCGATGACGCCAGCCGTCTCGCGCGGCCATGGGCGTCAGGATGATGAAGGCAATGAACCAGCGCTCGAAGGCGATCGTTCCCGGCGCAATTGCGCCTGCGGCCAGCTTGCTGACAATGGTGTTTCCCACCCAGATGAAGACCGCAAGCAAGGAAAAGAGGAGATATTTGACAGGCATGAGAGCCCCCTTGTTAGAACCAGCGGCTACCTAGCAAATGTCCCTTTACCGTTATATAGTGATTTAAGGACATGGAATTGCGATGATCGGACGCGGCATGGAGCCCTATATTTCTGCTGGCGCGAGCCCGGCGCCTCTGTCGTTCAGAACGGAGAACTACAAGGCCGGAGCGGTCTTCGAGGAAAGGCGCCAGCCCTGGTGCAAGGTCGGTTACGCCGTCCGGGGTGTGATGGAGGCCCGGGTGGAGGGCCGGCGATTTCTTTGCCCGCCGCACTATGCGACATGGATACCTGCCGATGCGCTGCACGCATGCCACAATCGCGAGAACGTAAAATTCGTGTCGATCTACATCGACCGCGATCTCTGCGCCGGTATGCCGGAGACGGCCTGCACGCTCGCGCTCAGCCCGTTGATCAAGGCCATTCTTGCCGATTTCGCCGAGCGCCGGATTACCGTGCCGGCAACCGAGGCCGACCGGCGCCTTGCCCTCGTGCTGGTCGACCAGCTGCTGAAGGCGCCGCGGCGCGAGAGTTTCCTGCCAATGTCGGATGACGCATTGCTGCGCCCGGTCATCGATGCGCTGCAGGCAAATCCCAGTGACCGACGTTCCCTGGCGGAGTGGGCGCGGTGTCTTCACACGACGGAAAAAACCCTCTCGCGACGATTTCATGGACAGCTCGGCATATCGTTCAACGAATGGCGCCAGAGGCTCAAGCTGGTTGCTTCGCTTTCTCTGATCGAAGACGGCAGGTCGGTTCAGTCGATCGCGACCACGCTTGGCTACAATAGCCCATCTGCGTTCATCGCCATGTTCAGACGACAGACGGGAACGAGCCCTACGCATCTGGCGCCCAGCTCGGCTCGATAGCTCCTCGATAGTGAGGGAGCGCAGGAGCCTGGCTTGGACCGGAAGCCGATGCCTTTGAAACCGTGATCCGAAGGCGGCATCCCGTCAGCCGTTGCTTCTTAAACGTAAGTTTGGATTACGGGCGCCCGAGGGCGGCTGTACTTGTTGGGGGCAGCCACAGAAGAAGCGCTCGAAAAAGGAAGCGTCTGGAACGTGAGATTCGAGTGCCGGATCCATGTCGATACGCCACGTCTGCGTATCGGCGAATGGAGAGTGACGGGCTGATGTCCACACAACACAGGAGTGCGTGATGTCGCAGTTAGAAACAAAAGCCCGGAACGCCGGGCCGCAGCAGACACATATGTCCTCGCAAAACGCTTCGCCCTCCGTTGGAGCGAAGACCGGCGAACTGGTTCCGTCGCGCTATGCGCTTAATATCGGCGAGATCGAGGTGATGGTGGTCAGCGACGGGGTGCTGCCGTTGCCGACCAAGATGCTCGGCCACAATGCCGACCCGGCCGTGCGGGCCGGCTGGCTGGGCGACATGTTCCTGCCGCCGGATGCTTTCGACTGGTCGCTGAACGTGGTCGTGGTGCGCAGCGGCGACCAGACCATCCTCGTCGATGCCGGCCTGGGGATCGACCCGGACCTGAACCTGCCGCGGGCAGGGCAGCTGATCAAGCGACTGGAGGCCGCGGGCATCGATCTTGGATCCGTGACCGACGTCGTGCTGACCCATATGCATATGGACCATGTCGGCGGTCTGCTGGTCGAAGGGGTCAAGGAAAGGCTGCGCAAGGACCTGCGGATCCATGTCGCTGCCGCAGAGGTCAAATTCTGGGAAGCGCCGGATTTCTCGCACGTTTCCATGCCGCCGGGCTTTCCGGATGCGCTTCGGGCGGCTGCCAAGCGCTTCAGCACGGAATACCAGAGCCAGCTGCGGCTGTTCGACGAAGAGTATGAAGTGGCGCCGGGCGTGGTCGTCTCCCGTACAGGCGGCCATACACCCGGCCATAGCGTCGTCCGGGTGGCCTCCGGCGGCGACAAGCTGATGTTTGCCGGCGATGCCGTGTTCGCGGTCGGGTTCGAACATCCCGACTGGTTCAACGGTTTCGAGCACGACCCAGAGGAGGCGGTCCGCGTCCGCGTCCGGCTTCTGCGCGAGCTGGCAGCGACCGGCGAACTGCTGGTGGCGACCCACTTGCCGTTCCCGTCCATCGGCCATGTGGCTGTCGACGGCGACGCCTTTCGCTGGGTGCCGATCTTCTGGGATTACTGACGGGCGCGGCCCCGTATCCGGCGCAATCAGCGAGGCCCGGCGAATGCCCGGGCCTCGTCTCACGCTGGCGGCGCAAAAGCCGGCGTGGCGACGCTCATTTTGCCTGTTCGAAGCGGATAATCCCGGCGACCCTTGCGGCAGAGCCGGAATCCGAGGGATGGGAGACGCCATCCATGACCTGGACCTCCGGAAAATCGAAGGGGCTGAAGCCTTCGATGCAGGCGACATTGATGCCGAACTGGTTTGGATTGGAGCGGCGCTGATGATGGGTATAGATGCCGCAGGTCCTGCAGAAATAGTGCTTCGCCGTCCGGGTGTTGAATTGATAGAGCGTCAGGTTGTCTTCGCCCTCCACGAACTCGATATCCTTGAGATCGGCAGAGACGGCGATGGCGCCGCGCATGCGGCAGTAGGAGCACGTACAGCGGCGGATCGTGTTGAACTCATCCGCCAGCCGGACCCGGAATTTCACGCGGCCGCAATGGCAGGCCGCGCTATGCTGATGTCTTTCATCGCTCATGACCGGCGATCCTCACTCTCTTGCGCAAGATGGGCTTGCTCGGACCAGCGCTCGCAGAAAGCCTCGATATCACTGGATTGAAATTCGGCGAGACGCTCCATGATGGTCTCGAACGGCCAGTCCCACCAGGCGATGGCGGCAAGTTTTTCGGCTGTCGTTCGCGAGAAGCGCTCGCGGATGAATTTGGCGGGAACGCCGCCGACGATCGTATAGGGCGCGACGTCCTTGGTGACGACGGCGCCCGCCGCAAGCACGGCGCCGTCTCCGACCGTCACGCCCGGAAGCACGATGACGCCGTGGCCGATCCAGACGTCATTGCCGATGATGGCGCGGTCCGCCTTTCTGTCGGCGAAGAAGGAATGATCGCGTACCGCATCGGCGGAGTAATATTCCGGGCAATAGGTGAAACGGTGCATGGACGGGCGGTCCATGGGGTGATTGGGCGCGCCGATCCTGACCTCTGCGGCGATGGCGCAGAATTTCCCGATCGAGGCATCGCCGACGATGCAGCGCTGGCCGAGATAGGAATAATCGCCGAGGTCGACCGTGTGCAGGGAGGTATGCTCCAGGATCTCGCAGCATTTGCCGACGCTGGAATCCCTCAGGCTTGCCGTCGGGTGGATGACGGTTTCGGCGATCTTCGGGCGGTTTGGCTGGGTGGTCGTGTCCATGGTCAGTCTCCGGATTTCGGCCTGCCTAGCCGGGGACGATGAAGGATATGTGACGCGGCAACGTCTGATGACCAGGGCATGTGCTCAATGGGCAGCGGGTGCCCATTCGGCGATCGTGTTGAAGTTCTCTGCGCAGAGGACGTGACCGTGGCCATCGCCTTCGGGCAATTCTCTCACAGTCCGAAAATGATCTGGCAGGTCGAAGTATTCGACGGAAAGAACCCGTCTTCGCCAACCGGAACGACCCTGTCGCTTAGCGGCTTCACCCGCGTGATCATTCCCGATTTTGCGGTGACGGCAACGGTGCAGGATACTTCCTGATCATGTTCCGGTGAGAAGATCCGCTTGGTCAGGACCATGTTGCCGACATACTCCGTCTGGTCATAGGTTCTTGCGGGTATCCGCACCACGCGCGATCGCTGCCAGGTCAGTACAGGCGTTCCGCCTGCAGCGCCGCGGTCTGTCGGCGCCCCGAACTTGCTTTCGAATGTCGAGATCGGTTTGCCACGCCACTGGCTGTCGACCTTGGTATAAGGGGCGGTCAGGGCGGTCCCGAGGTCATCTGTAAGCTTCGCTGCCCCAGCCTGAAGAGACTTGCCCGCGCCGCAGCCGCAAAGCAGCATCGGCAAGGCGGTGATGACCATAAACTCTTTCAAAAGGCGCATTTCAAAATTCCGATTTCACAATGACTTAGTAGAGGGATTTTGGCACAGGCATTTGCGATAACGACCGAATACCAGCCGGCTCTTAATAGGCGCCAAAAACTATCGGTAAAATTGAATATCGAAAATATCCATAACTTGTAGCGGTGCAAATCCCGCTGACCAAGCCGTGTGTGCCGCTGCGACGACAACCATGCCGAAGGCGGTCACTCATCCATTCATGTAAAACCCTATGAATTTGGCGAAATCCGCGCATATTCATCCTAGGGTACGATACTCCGCAGGAGCAACCACCACCGTGGATCGAAAGCTCGCAGCCATCCTTTCCGCCGATGTTGCAGGTTTCAGCCGCCTTACGGCGCTGGATGAGGAGGGCACGATCCGTGCCCTCAACCTGTGCCTCAGCCAGATAGCCGAGATCGTGCGCGAGCATGAGGGCCGCATCTTCGGCACAGCAGGTGACGGGTTTGTCGCCGAATTCGCAAGCGCTGTTCAGGCGGTCAGGTGCGCGGTCGAAATCCAGCGGCGCCTTGCCGGCAATCCGCAGGACATGCCCGCGGAGCGCCGTCTCGAATTCCGCATCGGCGTCAATCTGGGCGATGTCATCGTGTCGGGCGACGATCTGCTCGGCGACGGCGTCAATATTGCGGCGCGCCTGCAGGAGATGGCGCCGCCGTCGGGCATCTGCATTTCCGGCTCCGTGCGCGAGCATCTCTATGGCAAGGTTCCGTTCGTGCTGACGAGCCTCGGCGAACGCGCCATGAAGAACATACCCCGGCCGATATCCGTCTTTCGGGTCGACTGGCTGCTGGAGACGCCTGAAGGCGGGGATGCCGGACCAGCGAGAGGAACAGGGCCAGCAACGCCATCACCTGCGCAGCGCTTCGGCAGGGACCAGCCGTCGATCGTCGTCATGCCCTTCGACAATCTCAGCGGTCAGGGCGACGAGTATTTCGTCGATGGCGTCGTGGAGGAAATCACCGCGGCGCTTTCGCGCGTTCGCGAGTTCTTCGTCATCGCGCGCCAGTCCGCCTTCACCTACAAGGGCCGCTTCGTCGACGTGCATGACCTCGAGAGCGAACTCGGCGTCAATTACGTGGTCCAGGGCACCGTGCGGCGCGGCGGAGACCGCCTGCGGATCTCGGTGCAGCTGGTGGACACCGAGACGCGCACGCAGTTCTGGTCCGAACGCTACGAGGGGGCGGCCGAGGATATTTTCGAGCTTCAGGACAGGATCGCCGCCCAGGTCGCCGGCGCCATCCACCCGGCCATCCGCAGCGCTGAAACCGAGCTTTCGAAGCGCAAGCCGCCAAACAGCCTGCGGGCCTACGATCTCGTCATGCGCGCGTACCCGTACCTTTGGGGGCAGAGCAAGGCGACGAACGAGCGGGCCATACCATTGCTGCAGGATGCGATCGCGATCGACCCCGCTTACGGCCGCGCTCACGCATTTCTGTCATGGTGCTACGCACAGCATCTCGGCTACATCTGGACCGACGAACCCGAGCGGGATCTGGAACGGTCCTTGAAGGCTGTCGAGGCTGCAGTGGGCTCCATCGATGATGATCCGACGGCGCTGACGGCGGTCGGCGGGGCTCTCAGCCATTGCGGCGATCAGGAGCGTGCGGCCGCCTATCTCGAAAGGGCCCTTGCGCTCGATCCGAACAATGCCTGGGCATGGGCGCGCTATGGCTGGGTTGCGAGCTACAGGGGCGAGCCCGGTGCTGCGGAACGGTTCGAACGGGCTCTGACGCTGAGCCCGGCAGACCCGCTGACATTCAACATGCGGATGGGCATGGCCCTTTCGCTCGCCATGGCAGGTTCCCTTTCCGAGGCAGTCGCCATCGCCCGCGAGGTCGTCAACAAACATCCTGATGTCACCTGGTGCTACAGGATGATGGCGGCCTGGGCGGCGATGAGCGGCGACCTGACGACGGCCAGGTGGGCCGCGGGCAGGCTGCTGCAGATCGAGCCGCATTTTACAATCGAGCGATATCTGTCGAGGCCCGTGTTTCAGGGCGTGCCGAAATGGGCAGACCGGACGGCCGAGGGGTTGCGGCAGGCGGGACTGCCAGAGCGCTAGAGATTTGTCATCTGCCCGATGTTACGGGCTATGGTGCGCATCGGAACCAGCGGCAGCGCAACCCCGCATAAGGTGCGATCGCTGACAGCCAGATTCCACCGGCAGTTTTCCCGTGCGAGGCGCGATGATGGCCCCTAAATTGCCCTGCAGATCTCGCAGATCCAGGCACGGTTTGGCTGGATGGTCGCTGCCTGGGTAGTAAGGAAATTAGCGACGGAATGCCGCAGATGAAGGGCGGATCAGAAGTAGGCGCGCTGATTTTAGGGCTGTTTCTGCTTTGGACACATGGCGGGGCATGCTTCCGTTCTTGATCTTTAGATCGCGAGGTTGAGCAATAATATTGACTGCAACCCGATTGAGGCGGATAATAACTTTAAATAACTGTGGGGGCTTTCCAATGGTAAGCAGCTTTCAGGTCGTAGATTCCGACAGTGTTACCGATGAATCCAAGATGGAAGAGGAACACGGTTGGCCAGAATTAAGCGGCAACGCTGTTTACGCGCATGACGTTCTACTTAGTCATTTTTTGAACTCTCTCTCAATAAAGGTTGAGTATTTATCTCAACTAATCGAAAAAGGAAGTCATGCGCAAAAAATACTTGCAAAGGTGCGAAATGGTATCGCAAATTTCAAAGACGAAAGTAAGCTTGGATATTATGATCGACGTAACAGTGCTTGGACGAATGCCTACAGGCTGGAATTGCTCCTAGCGCTCGCCGAGCCTTCAGAAAGACTGGTGCCAGAGCTGGAAGCTCGCCTTGCTCAGGCCGATGAGGAGAAGGTGGTAGGAGCGGCGAGACTGCGCGGTATTCTGCAGCAAATGACTTTGCCGCAAAATGCTCAGAATCCAACACCTGTCGTTGATCCTAAAGACAGAGACTGTCGTTTGAAGTCGCTGCTTATCGATATCATTCAAAACATTCAGTGGCAGCTTACCCGAAAATATGCCTTTCGAGGCCTTCAGCGGACGGCGACAAGGAAGATAATCTATGCGGCCGTAGCATCTTTCGTCCTGTTTCTGCTTCCTTACGTCTCCATTTTTTTCGTCTACTGGGAAGATAACGGAAGCCTCAAAGAGATTCACAATTGGATCGGATTTCCACTGATGACAGCTCTGACGGCTGGGCTTTTCGGGGCATATTTTAGCAGGCTTCTTTACATTCAAAAGAACTGGAGCCTTCTTGATTATGAAGAACTCGCGTCCGCTGGAGAAATACCATCCATCTTATTGCGCGGCATAATAGGAATTTGCGGATCCGCAATAATATTCTTCTTTCTACATGCCGAGATCGTAGCGGGTGATTTAGTTCCTGATTTTACCAAGATGACGATGAGTCTAGATACTCCTCCTAACGAGCAACTTCCGGCCACGTTTCTTATTGGAAAGAATCTGGCTCTATTGATTGTTTGGAGCTTTATCGCCGGATTTTCGGAGCGTTTGATCCCCAGTATATTGGCTAGAGCAGAAGTAAGATTTGATGGAACTTCGAAACCCCTCAATCAACTTGGCGTCCATTGATTGCTGGTATTTATTTTGATTTGCGCCAACATGCACGCTCGCGTCGGTTCGCTCTATGTGCCTGCGGTTTGTTCAAGGCGACTATTCGCAGTGCTCATCAGCACCAACGGCACTGCGACTGCATAAAGTGCGATCACCGAGAGCCAGATGCCGCCCGGCCAGTTCTCCCGCGTGAGGAAATAGAGGGATGAGAAGCCGAGCGGCGCGATGATCGAGGCGAGGCTGATCGTGGAGGCGAGCAGGCCCTGCAGTTCGCCCTGGCGATCGGGAGCGACCCTGCTTGTGGCAAGCGCCTGGAAGGCGGGGTTGCCGATGCCGACGAGGGTGAAGACAGGCATGATGGCGAAGATCATCCAGCCCTGGTTCGCGAAGGCCATGACAACAAGGGCGAGGCAGGCGGCGGCGATGCCTGTGAGCACCGACCAGCGCTCGCCGAGCAGGCGGGTGGCGGGGCCGGGGAGGAAGGCCTGGCAGACGGTCTGGCAGATGCCGAAGGCGCCGAGCGACAGGCCGATCGAGACTCCGTTCCAGCCGAAGGCATCGAAAGCCCAGAGCGCCCAGCAGGTGCCGTAGGATTCGCCGGCCGCACTGAAGACGAAATAGACCAGCACGATCGGCAGCAGTGCCTTCATCGAGACGAGCCGTTTGAAGGGTGCAAGCGGATTGAGGGCTGCGATATTTATCGTCCGGCGGGAGGGCGCCCGGGATTCCGGAAGGACGAAGAGGGCAAGCAGCAGGTTTGCGGCGTTGAGCACGGCGGCGGCGATGAAGGGCAGGCGCAGCCAGTAATCGCCGAGCAGGCCGCCGAGGACCGGTCCAATGATGAAACCGGCGCCGAACATGGCATTGAACAGGCCGAAGCGACGGGCGCGCTGATCGGCGGGCGAAATGTCGGTGATATAGGCGGATGCGACCGACATGTTGGCGCTGGTGAGGCCGGCGATGGCGCGGCCGGCAAAGAGCAGGGAGAGCGAGGGCGCAAAGGCCATGATGACGTAATTGACGGCTGCGCCCGCAAGCGAAATCAGGAGCACCGGACGGCGGCCGATACTGTCGCTGAGTGCGCCGAGCACGGGGGCGAAGACGAATTGCATGGCGGCATAGAGCGCGGTCATGATGCCGATATAGAAGGCGATATCGGCTGAATGCGTCACCTCCTGAAGCAGGCGCGGGAGGATCGGGAAGATCAGGCCAATGCCGACGGCATCGAGGCAGATGGCGGTGAAAATGACGATGAGGGGTCTGTTCATGGTCTGGCTCATGGGGAAATGATGAGTTTGCCGGTGACGCGGCCGGCAGCGCTGATGGTCTGGGCCTCAGCCGTCTGTTCGAGCGGAAAGCTTTGCTCGATGTGCAGCCGGAACTGGCCCCTGGAATAGAGCCGTGCCACATCGGCGAGCACTCGTTCGGGCTCCTTCGGCGGTCCGTGCGAGAATTTCGCGCCATATTCCTCCGCCGAGAAATCGGCGACGGACAGCACGCGGGCGGGATCGCCGGTCAGCGCGATCAGCTCGGGAATGATGCCGGAGCCGGCGACATCAAGCGCCGCATCGATCCCCTCGGGCGCGAGCTGCCGCACGCGATCGGCGAGGCCCGGCCCGTAGGTCGTCGGGATGGCGCCGAGGCTCTTCAGGTAATCGTGTTTCTGCGGGCTTGCCGTGCCGATGGTGGTGATGCCCCGGATGCGCGCCAGCTGGATGACGGCCGAGCCGATGCCGCCCGCAGCACCGCTAACGAGCAGCGTCTCACCGGCTTTGACGTGGAGCTCATCAAGGCTGCGCCAGGCTGTCTCCGATATTACGGGCAGTCCGCCGGCGATCTCGAAGGGCAGGTCGTCGGGCTTGTGGACCCAGTGGGTGAGGATGGCATGTTCGGCCATCGTGGCCCGGCCATAGCCGAAGACGGCATCGCCGACGAAGGTGCTGGCGACGCCGGGGCCGACTTCATCGACGATGCCGGAGGCCTCGACGCCGACGCCGGAGGGAAACCGGACGTCCTCGAAAGCGCGATATTGTCCCTCGCGACGCTTCCAGTCCGAGGGATTGACGCCGGCTGCACGCACCCTGATGCGCAGCTCTCCGGGACCGGGATGCGGTGGATCGATCTCGACGATATCGAGGACCTCGGCGCCGCCATAGCGGCTGAATTGAATGGCTTTCATTGGGGATTCTCCTTTCGGCGGATGCAGACAAGGCTCGACCGATCGCGGTCCCGGGCACGGATCCACGTCCATCTGCTATCGATGTACTGTATATTAATATGTACTGAGTACAGTAATAGGCTGCGAAACACTGCCTGTCAACATAGGTGTACTCAGTACATGAATCCTGTTATGGAAGCCGCATGACGACGCCATCAGACGAAGCACCCTCGGATCGCAGATCCCGCAAGCGCCTTGCGACCCGGCGCGCCATCTCGCTTGCCGCCGACCGGCTGTTTTTCGAGCGGGGCTTCGAGAATGTGACGGTCGATGAGATTGCGGCGGCCGCCGATGTCGGGCGAATGACAGTCTTCAACCATTTCCCGCGCAAGGAAGACATGTTTTTCGATCGCGACGAGGAGGCGCGCGAGACACTTCGCGAGGCCTTGCGGCAGCGCGATGGCGGGGTGCCGCCGATCGAGGCATTGCGGCTGCTGGCGCATCAGCTTGTGCTGCAGCAGACGCCTTATCTGCTGTTTTCGGCGGCGAGCCAGACTTTCATCGAGACGGTGGAAAACAGCGAAACGCTGAAGGCGAGGGCGCGCGCTATCCGGGACGAGATTGCGGGAGAACTGGCGGCGGCACTTGCCGAAACTGCGGGGCGACCGGCTGACGATCCCGCGGCAAGGCTTGCGAGCGCAATGCTGCTTGCCACCTGGAGCGTCGCCTTCATCGAGGCGCACCGAAGCTTCCGGCAGCACGGCGATACGGGGAAGGCGAAGGCCCTGTTTCTGGAACTCACCGACCAGGGCAGTCTTGGCGTGAAGGCGTCGCTCGAGGGTACGCCTTACGCCTGAGGCGGCGGCCACGAGCCGGAATCAAAAGGGCGCTCGACCCTTGCGGGGAGCGCCCTTGTCCTGTGAAGCTCGAACGCGGCTCGACCGACGTCGATACCAAGCGCAAGTTCGTTTTCAGGTGAAGCCGGGATATGATGCGCGTCACGGCCGATTGCAAGAGGCAGGTTCCGGAAATCTTGCTTATTTTGTCCTGGCGTTACTCTCATCGGCCCGGGCATTTGCGATAAGGTGCGCCTCGGGCCGCCGGCGCTGGTAAAGGCCGCGGTAGTCGCCTGCCTGACCAGGCCCTAGGGCCAGAGGCTTTCGCGCCGCCAGCCGGCCTTCTCCCGCCGATAGAGCAGGCGGTGATGCAGCCGGTCCTCTGCACCCTGCCAGAACTCCACCTCATGCGGCATGGCGATGAAGAGCTGCCAGTTCGGCGCCACGAGATCCGGCTCGGCCTGGATGCGCCGGACCTGTTCGTCGATGGCGGCGTGGAGTTCGCTGCGGGAGGACAGCGCCTCGCTCTGCCGGCCGGCAAGGGCTGCGGCCCGTGCACTTGCCGAGCGGCTGCGGAAATCGGCCAGGCGTTCCGGCTCGCCGGCTTCGAAAGCCGTGCCGCGCAGGCGCACCTGACGGCCGAGCGCCGGCCAGTAGAAGGTCAGCGCAACGTAAGGGTTGAGGGCGATCTGGCGGCCCTTGGGGCCGTTGCCTGACGTTGCGAAATGCCAGCCCCTGGCATCGAGGTTCTTCAGGATGAGAAGGCGGGCATCGGGTGCGCCGTTCCCGTCCACCGTCGAGAGCACCATGGCATGCGGTTCGCGGATGCCTGCCGCTATCGCATCGCGCAGCCAGTCGGAGAAGAGATCGCGCGGGTCGTCGGGCACGGCATCGGCATCGAATGGCGGGAAGGGGCCGGCAAGCGAAGCCAGCGCGCGCAGTTCATCCTTCATGGCATTTCCTCTTGCGGTCGTGGGGGCGTGGTCGCGACGGAGCCGGTCACGGCCGTGCTGTTGTTCCCGAATGGATCAGAGCGTTTGTGCGAGGGGCATGAAGCATGCTTTGCGGCAATGTGAAAACCGATATGATCGAACACACGATGTTCGAAAAACGCACATGGTGCGGCTTGTCACCCATGCAATGGGCTGCCGGGAATGGAAGCCCCTTTCCTCGATGACGGCGCTTCCCGTTCGAAGCCCATGCGCCCGTCGTGAGGCGGCTGATAATGGGGTTCCGCAGCGCGTCATCGGAGCGGCGAAGCGGCTCCTGCCATTGTGTTTTGGCATGGTGCGCAATGCCCTGCTATTGTCGCCTGCCATGCGTTGATTCCGGCCATCCAGGCCGCGCCTGAGAACGACGCTTTTGCAGGATCATTGCATGCCCGACCGGTCTCAAACCGTTTTATCAGCAGTTCCCCACAGCCCCCGGTGGATCGGCTTCATGGCGATGTGCCTCGGCATGTTCATGGCCATCCTCGACGTTCAGGTCGTCGCGACCTCGCTGCCGACCATCCAGTCGGCACTCGATATCCATCCGGATCAGATGAGCTGGGTGCAGACCGCCTATCTCATCGCCGAAGTGGTGGCGATACCGCTGACGGGTTTTCTCACGCGCCTGCTGACGATGCGCTGGCTCTTCGTCGTGTCGCTGTCGCTCTTCGTGATCGCCTCGGCGGGCTGTGCGGCGAGCGACAGTTTTGGCGGGCTCATCGCGTGGCGGGTCATCCAGGGATTTTCCGGCGGCACTCTCATTCCCTCGGTGTTTTCGGCCGTCTTCATCCTGTTTCCAGATGAACGGCAGGCGCTGGCGACGACGATCGCCGGCGTTCTGGCAGTGCTTGCGCCGACCATCGGGCCGATCGTCGGCGGCTGGCTGACCGAGACCTATTCCTGGCACTGGCTGTTTCTGATCAACATCATTCCCGGCATTGTCGCGGCACTCGTTGCCATGCGGGCGCTTCCGCGGGACGGCGTCAATCTCTCCGAGCTATGGCATCTCGATATCGTCTCACTGCTCCTGATGGCGGCGAGCCTCGCGGCACTGGAACTCGGCCTGAAGGAAGCGCCGACGAGCGGCTGGACTTCGCTTTACGTCGCCGGCCTCATCTGCCTGTCGGTGGTTGCGGGAGCCGTCTTCGCGTGGCGGTCGCTGCATCGCGCCATACCTGTGGTCGAACTCGGGAATTTCGGGGACAGGAATTTTCTGGCGGGTTCGGCCATGAGCTTCATTCTCGGCATCGGCCTCTTCGGCTCGGTCTATCTCATGCCGGTCTTTCTCGCCTTCGTGCGCGGGCACAACGCGCTCGAAATCGGCATGACGATGCTGGTGACGGGCATCGCCCAGCTCATCACCGCGCCGATCGCGGTGGCGCTCGAAAAGCGGATGGACGCGCGGTTGTTGTCTGCGGCCGGTTTCACGCTTTTTGCCATCGGCATCGGCATGAGCGCCTTTCAGGACCCGCAGACCGATTTCGACGCGATGTTCTGGCCGCAGGTCATCCGCGGCACCGCCATCATGTTCTGCCTGCTGCCGCCGACGCGCCTCGCGCTCGGCACCCTGCCGCCGGAGCGCATTCCAGACGCCAGCGGCCTGTTCAACCTGATGCGCAACCTTGGCGGTGCAATCGGCATCGCACTGATCGACACTATCGTCTATACGCGCTCGGGACCGCTCGGCGACAGCCTCTGGGAGCGGCTGAAGGCGGGGGACACGGGCATTGCCGCCTTTGTCGGCGCACCGCTGCAGGCGGTCGCGGGCCACCACGGCGAGTTCGACGCGGATACGACGGCGATGCTCGATCCGTTGGTGCAGACGGCCGCAAGTGTTCAGGCGATCAACGAGGCATGGATGGTGGTTGCGGTGCTGACGGCCTGCGCGCTGCTGTGGGTGCCGTTTGCCAAGAAGGTAAAGGTGGCCGGGTGAGGGGCCGCGCGGCAGGCAGAAAAATTGCCAATGCGATGGTCGAAATGCCAGATCGCCATCGCCTTTGCAGATGACGTCAGGCGGTCATTGTCAGGGAAGGTCGCTCTCGCTTGCTAGGACTTGTGCTGCGAGGCCCCGCTCGGCCTCAGGCGACGGACCATCCGCCGTCCACCAGCAGGTTCGCGCCGGTGATCAGGCTTGCAGCCGGTGAGGCAAGGAAGACTACGGCACCCACCACATCATCGGTTTCACCGATCCGACCGAGTGGAATGTGACCGAGGGTCGCTTTGTGATTGTCGGCATCGGATAGAAAAGGTGCTGTACCGTCGGTATGAATGAAGGTCGGCGATACAGTGTTTACGGTGATATCGTAGCGTGCCCATTCGGCTGCGAGGCAGCGCGTGAGGTGATTGATTGCCGCCTTGCTCATGCAATAGATGGCCTCGCCACGCAGCGCCACGGTACCGGCCTGCGAGCTGATATTGATGATCCGGCCCCCATTGCGCTTGATCATGTGACGGCCAACCGCCTGGGTCATCAGAAAGGTGCCCTTGATATTGACGTCGAGGATCTCGTCAAGGTCCTTCTCCTCGACGAGTTCCGCGAGATTGCCCGGGGCCACGCCGACATTGTTGACGAGGATGTCGATCCGACCGAACGTGGCCAGCGCCGCGTCGACGGCCTGTGCGATATGGGCCTTGTTGGGAATATCCAGTTCAACCGGGAGAATTTTTCGGCCCGTGCCCTCGAGTTCGGCAACCAGGCCCGCTGAGGCGGCGACATCACGGACCCCCAGGACGATATCGGAGCCTGCTGCTGCACAGGCAAGTGCGCAAGCCCGGCCGATGCCACGGCCCGCTCCCGTCAACAAAGTCACCTTGCCCGCAAGGCTGAAGTCCGGCGCGTTCTTCTGCATCATGATGCCTCCCTCGGTGAAGCTCATTTATGCCAGCGTCGGTGTGCGGATGCCAGATGTTCCGCGCATAACAATACGCTTGCCCGGCGCTCGGGCGGCACGAGCGTTGCTTGCCTGACGGATTGCGCCGACTCCTCCACCTAGGGATGGCATGGCCGGGTGAGCCGGCGACCAGTCGTTGTCGGGGAATTCCGTTAGTTCAGCGGCGAACACATTGGCGCCGGCGGGGCGGTTGCCGCCGATCGCGCAGCGGCGTTCATGCCACGGGCAGCCCTCCCGGGGCCGCCCGCATCTCTCTGGCACGCTTCACATGTTGCTCATGCTTTTCATGGCTTTTTCCATGTGCGTCTTGCATTCTTCCATCTTGTTCGCCTTCATGGAATCCTTGGCCATCATCATTTCCTTGGACGCCATTTCCTTCTTTTCCTTCATGGCAGGATCCGTCATGGCATCCATGTCGGCCTGCATTTTCATCATCGAAGCCTCGTCGCATTTCGCCGACATCATCGCGTCCTGTGCAAAGGCAGGTAGTGCGGACGCTGCTGCGAGAACGATTGCTGCTGCTGTGCATTTCAACATGGTCTTCTCCTCCTCCTTGCGGGCGCCATTGCCCTTTGCAAGTCTGTCGCGCGGCGAGACTGTCCCGGGGCAAGACTGTTCGGGGGTACGAGTGCCTAGATTCCGGCGTACCACTCGTAGCCCCGGTCTTCCCAGAAGCCGCCCTTGCCGCCCCACAGGCCGGCGAAGCTGTCCTTCATCTCGATCCGCATCACGTATTTGGCATGCTTGTAGCCAAGCTGGCGCTCGACGCGCAGGCGAAGCGGGGCGCCGTGGGCGACTTCCAGATCCTTGCCGTTCATCTGGTAGGCGAGGATGGTCTGCGGGTGGAAGGCGTCGATGAGATCGATGCTTTCGTAATAGGTTCCGCTGCCGTCCAGCGTCTGCTCGAGCTGGTCTGCGCAGTAGAAGACGGCATAGCGGGCTTGGGGTTTCAGCCCCACGCTCTGCAGGAGCGGTCCGAGCTGCGCGCCAGTCCACTTGCCGATCGCGCTCCAGCCCTCGACGCAGTCGTGGCGGGTGATCTGGGTGCGCGAGGGCAGCTTCTTCAGATCTGCGAGCGAAAGCTTGACGGGACGCTCTACCAACCCGTCAATCTTCAGTCGCCAGTTGGCGAAGCCGGTTGCCATCATCTGCGCATAGGCTTCGCTGTCTGGCTGGCTGGTGCCGTTCGGCCGGAATGTCGGCGAGATATCGGCTTCGGTATATTCGGGCGCCAGCTTGTCCTTGGGAACGAGCAGCCGCTGGCTTTTCATCGTCAGCGTCTCGGCCATGTCGAGAACAGACTGGACATTGGGGTTCTGGACGACATCGTCGCAGCCGGTCAGGCCGAATGCACCGAGTCCGGCAGCCGATCCGATCAGCAGGCCGCGGCGTGTAATGGAGAAGGTCATCGATCGTCCCTTTCGGTTTCGATCACGTAGCGGCCCGTTATCATCGAGCGCATGTTGTTCCAGAGGCCGGACAGGATCACCATGGCGATATGCACGAAAACGAAGAGGACGATCGACCAGGCGCAGATGAAGTGGATCGACCGGGCCGTTTGCCTGCCGCCGAACAGCTCGAGCAGGAAGGGATAGCCGGCATCCATGGCGGGTGACATGGTCAAGCCCGTTGCAAACATCAGCGGCAGCAGGATGAAGATGACGATCAGGTAGGCGAGCTTCTGCAGCACATTGTAACGCCTTGCCTTTTCACCCTTCGGGAAGCGCAGGCGCGCGTGGTCGGCGATTTCCTGTCCCAGATGGTGCGGCGAGATCTCTTCGCCGCTCGGCGCCAGATCACGGCGGAAATGGCCCGACAGGAAACCGATGAGCGCATAGATCGATCCGTTGATGACGAAGAGCCAGGCAAAGAACAGATGCCAGCGGCGGCCGGTTGCGAGATCCTGGTAGCTCGGAATGGTGATCCAGGAAGGGAAGCCACGCTCGGTCGCGTCATCGCCCGTTCCCGAAACGCCGAGAACGCCTGTCGTGGTGATCTGCAGATTGCCGATGCGAAGCACGCCGCGCGTGCCGCCATCAACGGCGCCGATTGACAGCCAGGACGGGTCTGCGTCCGCACCGTACTGGCCCCAGTAAAGCGCCGGGTGGGCATTGAAAATCTGCAGCCCGCTCATCAAAAGCAGGCTGAGACAGAGAACGTTGATCCAGTGTGTAATGCGGGTTGCCAGCGAGTGCCGGCGGATGACTGTTATCGTCGGGCCTGCTGGAGTGGCCTGGCTGTGATCGTCGAGTGTTGCCATGGTCGTTTTCGATGTCCGATACCGTCACGCCCCTACTGCATGTACGTAGGCGAAGCGGGATTTGTTACAGGCGTCCCGAAGTTTTTTCTCTGAGGCCGGAGACCTTTGGCCGGGAAAGGCTGGCGGCGCGGCTTTCCGGACACCGTCACAAGTGCGTGAGGCTGTAACGAATGGCGTTCCGCCCGCGAAGGAGAACGAGATGCAGATCATCAGGGAGCACCGCCATGACATATTCAGCCGCGTTCAATCTTGCGATCATTGCCGCAATCTTCGGCCTCGGTTCCACCTCTCAGGCCTCCGCCGGGCAATCACCTGCGGTCGTGGAATTGTTCACCAGCCAGGGCTGTTCCTCATGCCCTCCGGCCAATGCCAATCTCGTCAAGCTCAGCAACGATCCTGATGTGCTCACCCTGAGCTTCTCGGTGACTTATTGGGACTATCTCGGATGGAAGGACATTTTCGGGAAGAAGGAATTCACCGAGCGGCAGGTGACCTATGAGCCGGCACTCGGCCAATCCGGCCCTTTCACGCCGCAGATGGTCGTCAACGGCCACCAGTCGACCGTCGGCTATGATCTCAACCAGATCCGGCGCGTGATCGCGTCCGAGCCCGCACTGTCAGGCCCCGGGATCGCGCTGGCCCCGAACGTGGCTGTCATCGACGCTGCGAAGGGCCGGAGCGCTCCGGCCGACGTCTGGCTCGTCCGCTACGCTCCGGGCACCGTGCAGGTTCCGGTCGCCAGAGGCGAGAACGCTGGCGAGACATTGTCGCACGCTCATGTCGTGCACGAGTTGACGCGTCTCGGCACCTGGGACGGCAAGATGCTGAAGCTGCCGATCCCGGCTGCGGCCGGCGACCTCAAGAGCGCCATCATCGTCCAGGAGCCGAGGGGCGGCAGGATTCTCGCGGCAACGACCGACTGAAAACCGCCTAGCTGTCAGATCCGCCCGCGGTCGACTGTCAATCGATCCGCTCGAGATCCCGCGCAAAGCGCTGCCAGTTGCCGACATATTTCTTTGCCGACTGGGTGATCCTGGCGATCGCCTCATCGTCCAGCGTGCGGATCGCCTTGGCGGGTGAGCCGACGATGAGGGAATTGTCGGGGAATTCCTTGCCTTCGGTGATGAGCGCATTGGCGCCGACGAGGCAGTTGTTTCCGATCCTGGCGCCGTTCAGGATCGTGGCGCCCATGCCGATGAGGCTGTTGTTGCCGATCGTGCAGCCGTGGATGATGGCGTGGTGGCCGATGGTGCAGTGATCGCCGATCGTGGTGGGGAAGCCGGGGTCGGTGTGGACCATGACGCCTTCCTGCAGGTTGGTGGCCTTGCCGATGACGATGGGTTCGTTGTCGCCGCGCAGGACGGCACCGAACCAGATGCCGACCTCTTCGGCGAGTTCCACATGGCCGATCACATGCGCTTCGGGGGCGATCCAGAAGGTGCCGTGCGGCGGCAGTTTCGGGTGCTGGCCTCCGAGCGCATAGATTGCCATGTCTTCCTCCTCAGACCACGTTCAGCGAGAGCGTCGCGATGCCGTCGACGCCGCAGGAAATGCTGTCGCCCTTGTTGATGGCGGCAACACCGGCGGGGGTGCCGGTCATGATGATATCGCCGGGCGCCAGAACGAAGAGTTTCGAAAGCTCTGCAATGATTTCCGGGACTTTCCAGATCATCTGGTTTAAGTCGCCATCCTGTTTGCGGACGCCGTTGACATCAAGCCAGACGCGGCCATTTACGGGATGTCCGAGGCGGCTCGCGGGAACGAGCGGCGAGACCGGGGCGGAATGTTCGAAGGCCTTGGCAAGCTCCCACGGGCGGCCGAGTTTCTTGGCTTCGGCCTGCAGGTCGCGGCGGGTGAAATCGATGCCGACGCCGTAGCCATAGATGCAGTCGAGCGCTTTTTCCGAGGGTATATCGGCGCCGCCGGCCTTCAGCGCCAGCACGCATTCGACCTCGAAATGCACGTCATTCGACAGCGGCGGATAGGGGAAGTCCCTGCCGGAGAAGAGATTGTCAGCGTTCTTCTGGAAGAAGAAGGGCGGCTCGCGGTTCGGGTCATGGCCCATTTCAATGGCGTGATCGGCATAGTTGCGGCCGACGCAATAGACGCGGCGGACCGGAAAGGCCTCGGCGCTGCCTTCGACGGGCAGGAGAACAGGCTGCGGGAGTGGAATGACGGTGGCGGGAAGGGACATGATGGGACTTCTTGGCTGATTGATCTGGGCGAGTCTGAAGATATCGTAATGCATGTCGCGCAAAACTGCGCGGCGGTTTTGCGATAACGACATGCGCAAGACGAAGAACTAGAGCGCGGCAGGCGGATATGAAAGATCGCGACGCGCTTTCAAGTGCAAAAGGCGCGGAAGGAACCACCTTTGTTCTGACCGGAAACCGCTGCGCTTTTTGGCTTTAATCGCTCTAGGGGGCCGCGATGTCCTGTGCGAGGCTGCCGCGCACCAATGCGTAATAGGCCGAAAGCTCAGGAATGGCCTTCGGCAGGCTGTCGAAGGCGGGGTCGGAGATGCTGAGCGTGCCCGCGTATTTTGCATCCAGGAAGGCGTTATGCTCCGGGAGCGCCGCGCGGTGCGAGCCGTAGAGCACGGTGAAGACGGGCGAGGGCACCGTGCGGCCCTTGACGATGATGCGGTCGAGCTCGACCACGGCGTAATGTTCGGCCACGAGGCGGGCGGTTTCCTCGCCGAGCAGCAGGGCGACGCCATAATTCTTCGAGGCGCCTTCCAGGCGTGAGGCGAGATTGACGCTGTCGCCGAGGCAGGAATAGTCGAAGCGCCGGGTCGAGCCCATATTGCCGACGATGCATTCGCCGGTATTGATGCCGACGCCCATTTTCAGGATATGCAGCGGCCGGCCGGTGGCGGCCACTTCCCGCTCCAGCTCGCGGTTCAGCGTGCCGATCGCATCCTGCATGGCGATCGAGGCCTTGACCGCATGCAGGGCATGGTCGGGGTCGTCGAGCGGCGCATTCCAGAAGGCCATGATGCAATCGCCCATATATTTGTCGATCGTGCCGCCATGGTCCATGACGACATCCGAGAGCGGCGTCAGCAGCCGGTTGATGAGCGTTGTCAGCTGCTCGGGATCGTCCTTCATCGTTTCGGCAATGGTGGTGAAGCCGCGTACGTCTGAAAACAGGACGGTCAGGGTTCGCCGCTCGCCGCCGAGCTTCAGCTGCGAGGGATCATTGGAGAGGCGCTTGACGAGATCGGGCGAGATATATTGGGCAAAGGCGAGCGTGATCTGGCGCTTCTGGTGGCGCTCCTGCGCATAGTCGAAGGCTGCCTGGCCGAAGGCGACGGCGATGAAGGCGACGGTCGGTCCGAGCGGCGAGACGAAGACATGGGTGAAGCGGATGCCGGCATAGCTTGCCGCGGCGAAGGCAAGGACGGCGGCGGCGGTCGCGACCAGCGTGCGCCAGCTCGTGGCCTTCCAGACGGTCGCGGCGGCGAGCGCGACGGCAACGAGGATGCAGATCGCAACGACCGGCAGACCGGCTTCATTGATGGCGAGGCCATGGACGATATTGTCGTAGATGGTGGCCTGCACCTCGACGCCGGAGATCAGCTTGCCGGTGTGGACGGTGTAGGGCGTGGCATAGGCATCGACGCCGCCCTGGTCGATCTCGGGCGCATTCTGCAGGCTGAGGCCGACCAGCACGACGCGATCCTTGAAGATATCGGGCGGCAGGAAATTCTTCGGGTCGAGCGCCTGATAATAGGAAACGGTGGGATAGGAGCGGGCCGGGCCGAGTGACTGGACGAGCGCGCCTGCCGGCAGATGCGGCGCCTTCATGCCCGCAGCCTTTGCAAGCTCCATGGCAAAGCCATCCTCATAGGATGGAATGTTGCGGAAGATGCCATCGCCACTCAGCGCGATCGAGGCGATGCCGGTGCGCGCGCCGGCTTCCGTCATCTGCGGCAGCGGCGTGGTGCGCACCAGCTGATCGGCCTGCGGCGCCTCGATCAACGTTTCGTCGCCGGCAAGCACGATGTCCGGGCCGACGGCGGAGGTTATCGCCTGATCGTTTTCAGCCGTCGAAGGCTCGGCCATGATGATATCGAGCGCGATGGCCTTTGCGCCGGCGGCGCGCAACTGCTTGACGAGCTCGGCATGCAGGCTGCGCGGCCAGGGCCACTGGGCGTTGATATCGGCAAGCGCCGGCTCGTCGATCGCCACGATGATCGGGCCGCCGGCCGGCGGCGAGGGATCGTCGATCGTGGAGAGATAGTCGAAGGTGCGCAATTCCGTCAGCGCCCAGGCGGGCAGGCGGGAGATCAGCGAAATCGTGACCAGCGTGACCAGGGCCAGCACGAGAAGACGGATGCCGCGGCTGGAGAAGGGCCAGCCGGGCGGGCGCTGTTGCCGGCCTGTGTCGATGGCGCGCTCTGCCTGAAGCCGTTGCAGGGCGGTCGGGCGCGCCATCATCAGAATCGGATCTTCAGGCTGCCCTTGAAGGCGCGGCCCCAGCCGGGCACACCGGGAGTGATCTCGAAGTCCTCGTCGAGAAGATTGTAGGCCGCGGCTTCGAGCGCAATGCGCTTGTCGAAGGGCTCCCAGATCAGATGGGCGTCGAGGCTCCAGTAGTCGTCGAGCTTGGTGCCGATATCGTCGCCGTGTCGCTCGCCGATATAGTTGGCGGCGACGGTGGCCTTGACCTTGGCTTCATTGACCCAGGTTAGCGCGATCTGGCCGGAGTTTTGCGGGATATATGGCAGGTTGCCACCGAAATTCAGCGTTCCCGGATCCTTGTTTTCGGAATCCATGTAGGCGTAGGTGGCCGAGAGGCCAAAACCTGCGCCGAGCGCAACGTTGGCGGTGACGGCGGCGCGATCGATCGAGCCGCGCGAGAGCGGCAGGCTCTCGATCGCCGGAAGGGCGATCAACGGCAGGTCGATCGAGAAATCATGCAGCTCCTGGTGCTGGTATTCGACCGAGGTAAAGAATTTGTCGGTCCACTCTGCGTCCCACTGGAAGGCTGCCGTGTCCGCATAACCTTCGGCACTGACCGAAAACTGATTTGCCTGCAGACCAAGAATGCCGATCGGGGCAAGGGTGGGAACGCCGAGATCGAGGCTCTGGCGCATGAAGGCGGCGCGCAGCCAATGGTTCTGGACCGGTGCCCAGGCAAGGCCGAAGCGCGGTTCCAGCCGGCTTATATCGACGCCGTCGCCTTCCATGCGGGTTCCAAAGAGAGCGTATTCGCCTTTGAGATCGGGGGTAATGTCGTGCAGAACGTCGATATAGGCGCGACCGATATTGACGGTGTTGCTGACGGTGTTCGGGCCGTCGGTGGTTGCCGGGAGAACCGGAAATCTGGGAAAGAGTTCATGCAGACGAGAGGACGTGGTCGTACTGCCATCGATCCAGCCGCCTTCAATGCCGTATCGCCACGTCAGGGGACCGTTGCCGATGGAATGGCTCAGGGCTCCGATATAGGTCTTCGAGGATGTTTCCTCCGTGCCGTCCAGGAAGGGGATGACGTCCGGATCGGGCAGGCCGAAGAGCGGTGCATCATCCACGCTCAGGAAGTTTTCTGTCTTCGACTTGGTTTCCGAATAGAGGATGGCGCCGTTCAGGATGTTTTCGTAGCCGAACGTATGGCTCCAGCCGATACCGGCATTGGTTATCTCGGCATCCACGAGCCGAGTGGAATATTGCGAGGTCACGATATCCGGAAGGCCGGCGCCAAAAAGATTGAGGAAATCCGTCAGCGCCGTGCCTTGTGACAGCGCATTCAGCGTTCCGTCGTTCTTGGCATGGTTGACATAAGCCACCACACGATCGTCGGGCGTCACGGTCGCCGTTATATAGCCGTTGCCACCGAGCAGCTTGTTCTCGGTCGCATAGCCACCGAAGCTGGAATAGGTGCCGTCGAGCGCGAGCTCCTCCCAGGTCAGGTTGCCGTAGAAGCTGATCGGAATCGTGCTGTTCGAATAGCCCTGGATATCGGCTTCGCCGGTACGGCGCGTATGGCCATCGACGCTGTTGATGCCGCCGCCGACCGAGCCTTCGATGAAGGGCACGTCGAACAGCGTTGCTGCGCGTGAACGGCCGGACAGCACGTGGGGAGAGAGCAGCAGCCCCTGGATGAAGGACGAGTAGCTCGATGCATTGCCGCGGTTCTGGATGATATTGTCATCGCTGAAGCTCGTCGCGTTGACGAAGGGGAAGATGCTGCCCTTGATCGACTGGTCGATATAGCTGCTGCCCTTGAAGGGATCGAAGACGGCATCGCCGTAGTAGCGGCCCCAGGCATCCAGACCCTGCAGGCGGAAGGCGTTGTTCAGCGTCGAGCCGGCGCTGGCATTGGCGCCGAGGCCGCTGAAATCGCCGCCGCGGGCGCGCGAGCGGCGCAGGAATTCCTGCGCGTTGGCGATCGCACCATCGGCATTGTAATCGTCGATATCGACGGCGGTGCGGAAGGCGGAGATGACAGGATCGTTGTCATCCAGACGGTTGGCATTGTCGAGCGCCTGTTCGGAGGGGAGGCGATCGCCCTTTTCGTAATGGGCGGCGGCAAGCATCAGCTGCGATTGCGAGTGACCGGGATTGGCGGTGCTGGCAGCGAGCAGATCTTCCAACGCCTTGTCGCGCTCGCCGGTCTGCAGATAGTAGCGGCCGCGGGCGAGTAGAGCGATATCGAAGGACGGATCGAGGGCGATTGCGGTGTCGATCTCGCGCTTGGCCTCCTTCATGCGGGCCTGGTCGAGATAGAGGATCGCAAGGTTTGCATGCAGCAGCGGGTCCTGCGGGTCGAGCTCGATCGCCTTCTTGAAGGCTTCCTCCGCCTCGCCGTTGGCATCACGCGAACTCTGCAGCAGGCCGAGCGAATTGAGCGTGCCCGAGGCGCCGGGCGCAAGTTCGATCGCGCGGTTCAGGTCCGCGAGCGCGCCGTTGATATCGCTCTCATAGGCCGCCCTGTAACCGGCACGGGCGGCAAGGGCCATCGGATGATCGGGATCGAGCGACAGCGAGCGGTCGGCTGCTTCCTTCATCTGGGCGCGGTCGTCGATGAGTTGCGCCAGCTGGGCGCGGATTGCCGGCAGGGTCGGATCGTCGGGATAGCGCTGTTCCGCTTTCCGGATGATCTCGATCGCGGCGCGCGGGTTTTCCAGGAAGCCTGTCGTATAGGCCTGCATGATGGCGCCATAGGGACCGGTCGTGTTTGCCGGCGGCGGTTCGAAATGAGAGGGGTCGGCCAGCGAGCGGGCGAAATAGCCGCCATATTGCGCCATGTTGCGGCGTGTCGGGTCAAGATGCGGCAGCGCCCTGGCGAAAAGCTTTGCGGCGTCGTCATAGCGCTTTTCCGAGCCCGCAATGGTGGCATCGAGCAGGTCGACGCGCGCCTGCTGGGCCACCGTCAGTTTGCGGCCGCGGATGTTCTGCAATGTTGCAGCTGCGGCTTGACGCCCGTCGAAGGCGCTCTGCACCTCGGCAAGCTCCAGCCAGTCTTCCGTTGTGCGGCTCACTGGCGGCAGGGCGAGCAGCCTTCGGCGTTCCGTCGCCATGCGGTCGGCGCGCAGCGGTGAAGTCGGCATGAGGCCGAAACCGTCGCGCAGGTCGAGATAGAAGAGCATCTGCTCGCGGTCGTCAGGATTGACGCTGATGAGCTTGTGCGGCGCCTGGCCGATGGTGGCGACAGCGCCTTCGCCCTCGTTGACATCGACGCTGCCCTGCGGGTTGGTCAGCGAGACGCGGCCTTCGAGCACGATCATCGAGGTCTTGGCGCCTTCGACGGTCATCGTCCAGTCCGTTCCGCGGATAGCGGCGGCTGCTGCCGGGGTTTCGACCGTCAGGCCCTGGCCGCCACGCTGGGCGCGGGCCCAGATGGTGCCGGATTGCAGGTTGAGGATCGTGTCGCCGGTCGCCGACATCTTCTTGACCTGCAGCGCGGAATTGCGGCCAAGACGGATCTGCGTATGGTCGGAAAAGAGGATGGCGAGCTGGCCCGTGGCGTTGGTGCGCAGTACGTCGCCATCGAGCAGGTCCTGGTTGAGATCGACGACGCGCCAGTTGGTGACATCGACGAAACGCACTTCCTCGCCTGTCTTGCGGGCGATGACGGAGCCTGCAACCGGCGTCGAGCGCTGAATCGGTTCGGCCGCTACCGGAAATGAAAGTAACGTTGACATGAGCGCAAAAGACGTACTTGCGCACAGAACAGACCTCAGCCCCGACATTTCAGATACCCCCGCATCTTTTCCCCGTTTGGCCAAGTGCGGTGTAAAAGTCAAGTCGGGTGCACACGTGTTCTTGCTTTCGCGGTCAAGTGTATTATTAGGGAAACACTATTGCGGGGTGGGGTTTCCTTTGAGCGAGTTTGAAAATTTTGCGGAGCTGCCTTCCAGCTCTCCGTCTACGGACGATGTCGACTCGGAATATTTCGACCATATCAAGAAAATCAACGATATATTCTACGATCAGATCAAGATATCGGACCAGAAGGCTGCGTATATCTTTACTTTCATGCTCGCCTTTCTTGTGAGCTCCGTCGAAGTGAGGGCGGTCTTCACCTGGGCGCGCTATGCACAGGGCACGCCGCAGGCCATTCTCTTCTCCGGGCTCCTGGCTGCGGCCTCGGTCTTTTCGATTCTGGCGGCGATCCTCGTCGTGCTGCCGCGGCGGCTCGACAAGTCCACCTCGATGTTCTGGGGCGCGTGGCCCAGGCATCGCGACGCCTTCTACGATGCGGCGAACCGGCGCGACGAGCGCTATCTCTTCGATCAGTATGTGGAAAATGCCGATATTCTCTCGCATATCGCGCGCAGCAAATACCGCTTCGTAACGATCGCGTTTCGCGGCCTGATGGTGACGGTCGTGGCCTATGTGCTGCTCTTGGTGGCGGCTTGAAGCCACGCTCCCGCTTGCCGTCGCTCCCGGCGATGACTTCAGCTTTTGGCGAAGTCCGCTGCTGTGAGAGGAACAGGTCTATAGCCGTTGACGTCGGCTATATCATATTCCTGCCCGAGCTCGGCCGCGACCAGGACATGACCGGATTTCGACATCAGCGCCGGGTCGCGCCAAAGGCCTGATATGACGTGGCCGATGAATTGCGGTGACTCGGAATTGGACAGGTCGAAATATTCGGCGTTCTGCATGACCGCTTCAGTGCGCACCAGCCCGGGATAGAGGGCGACGGCGGCGACATTGTGCGGGCGCAGATCATGGGCGAAGTCTGCGGCCATCTTGTCGGCAGCGGCCTTGGCCATGCCGTAGATCGCGTTGCCATCGTAGAATTGCGCTGCCCAGAAGGAAATATTGACGATCAGGCCGCGCTGCGCCTGGATCATGACGGGTGCTACCGCACGCGACATCAGGAAGGCCGCCCGCAATGCGGTGCCCATCATCGCGTCCCACCGCCAGAGGGGCTGCTCCCAGAAGGCGCGGGGCCAGGTAAAATCGCCGTCCTCGACCATGTTTTCATAGCCGGGCCATGCATTGTTCACGAGAATGTCCAGCCTGCTGCCGGCTTTGATTTCTTCGGCCACGCGCTCGGTCTCGGCGTCATTGCCGTGGTCGCAATTATGGAGGACCAGGCGTCCGGGCAAGTTCTCGGCCTCGACCGCGAGGCCCTCGAGCGAGCCTGCGCGTTTGCCAGCGCTTGCTTCCGCCTCCGAACGTGTCCTGCCGGTCACGTGGACCGTGGCGCCCTCGGCGAGCAAGGCAAGCGCAATCCCGCGGCCGACACCGCGGCTTGCGCCTGTTATCAACGCGACGACATCTCTCATGCTGGCTGGCCTCCCATATGTCGAGTATCAGAATGGCAGAACCATGCCAATGCGGCGGAGCGGATCGAGGCCCTTTTCGGCTTCAGCATCGAGGATGGTCCGCAGGCGCGGGGAGCATTCTTCCTTTTCGAGGAGCCGAAAGCCAAGCGATGCATAGAAAGGCGCGTTGAAGGGGGCGAGGCGGTCTGTCGTCAGCGTTGCCGCGGCAAGCTTTCGCAAACGGCCTTCTGCAAGAAGCGTTTCCATGAGCCTGCGGCCGAGGCCTTTTCTCTGGAAATCCGGATGGACGTCCATTTCGCCGATATGCAGGCAGCCTTCCGCGATATAGGCGCCGGCATAGCCGACGGGGATGTCATCCTGATCGCAGGTGGCGTAGAGGAGGGTGTGGTCGAGATAGTGCTGCAGTTCCGCGTCGCTGCTTGCTTCCGGCTCTCCGCTGACAGCACCTGTGGCGCGCAGCGTTTCGAAAGAGGCCAACTCTATCGATCGCAAGGTGTCGAAATCGTCCCGAGTTGCCTGTCTGATCCGCATGTCCGTTCCTGCCTGAGATCGGGCACCGGATTACGACAATTCCCGGGAAACGCCAACGGCATTGGGCATGACGGCTTGCGCCGGATGAAACGCGCGGCTGGCATTGTCCGGTCGGGTAGTCGCGGAAAATACCGGCGGCGACCGGTGGCCGCCGCCGGCAGGACTTAGCGCGTTGCCTTCAGCTGGAGGCGAGAGACGCCTGCGGCCACGTTGACGCCGGTTCCGGTTTCGCCGCTGAGCGGCTGCAATGCGAAATTCTTCGAACTGCCGCCCACAAGCGCGTTTGCTCCGAGACCGACGCCGACGGAAGCGCCGGCAGAGGCGCCGACATAGGTGCCGGCAAGAGCGCCGTCGCCGACGCGGGTGGGGGCGGTGTTGACGACGATCCAGCTGAGATAGGATTTGCCGGTGACCCCGACATCGAGACCGAGCTTGCCGATCGTGCCGGAATAGTGCTCGACCTTGCCGGTGTTCTGCTTGAAGCTGCAATCGATCGCCTTGCTGGAGCCGATGATCATGCCGGCCCCGCCGGCAACGACGCAGGAGAGGGTGCCGAGACGTTGCTGCGGCTCATTTGCGACCTGCTGGGCGGCATGTTTCGGCTGCTTATGCTGGCTCGCGGCCTCAGCCACGGGGACAAAGCCGAGGGAAGCGGCGGCGACTGTTATCATGAGGGTTTTCATGAGCGGTTCCTTTCACCTTCCTTCGTGGGGGATCGTTATAAACGCGTTCAGCCGAACTTCGTTCAAACATGGAAGGGAAACGGACCGGTCTGTTCGCGCATGATTGCCTATGGCCGCAGCATGGTCCTGACCAGCCTCAGGCGCTGACGGCTTCCGTCGCACCCGAGAAATCGACAGCGGCGAAGGCTGCGGCGATCACTTCCGGGCCGGCATTCGGCTTTGCCGCATCGGTCGAAAGGATCTGGCGGTAGCGGCGGGCGCCGGGCAGGCCGGTAAAGAGGCCGACCATATGGCGGGCGACATGCTGCAGGCGGCCGCCCGAGGCGATATGGCCGGCAGCATAGGCCATCATGCGGTCGCGCAGCGCATTCCAGTCGGGCTCGGAGGCGGGGGCGCCGTAGAAGCGCTGGTCGACATCGGCGAGAATAGCGGCATTCTGATAGGCGGCGCGGCCGAGCATGACGCCATCGACATAGGCGAGGTGAGCTTTTGCCTCATCCAGCGTGTGGATGCCGCCATTGATGCCGATGAAGACATCGGGGAAGCGCTGTTTCATGCGATAGACGATATCGTAATCGAGCGGCGGGATCTCGCGGTTTTCCTTGGGGCTCAGGCCCTTCAGCCAGGCCTTGCGGGCATGGATCCAGATCGCATCGGCGCCGGCATCGAGCACGCGGGTCATCAGCGCGGGCAGGGCCGCTTCCGGCTCCTGCTCATCGACGCCGATGCGGCATTTGACGGTGACCGGGACGTTTGCGACCTTCTTCATGGCGGCGACGCATTCGGCAACCGTTTCCGGCGTCAGCATCAGGCAGGCGCCGAACGTGCCGGACTGGACGCGATCCGAGGGGCAGCCGACATTGAGGTTGATCTCGTCATAACCATAGGGCTCGGCAATGCGCACGGCTTCTGCAAGCTTGGCCGGATCGGAGCCGCCGAGCTGCAGGGCGGCGGGATGTTCGGCCGCATCGAAGGAGAGCAGGCGCTCACGCGGGCCGTGGATGATGGCGTCGGCGACGACCATTTCCGTATAGAGCAGGGCATTGCGGCTGATCTGGCGATGGAAATAGCGGCAGTGGCGATCCGTCCAGTCGATCATGGGGGCAACCGCGAAAATTCGAAGCCCGGAAATGCGGGCTTTTTCGTAGAAATTCAATTCGTTAGCCTCAAGCATCTTTGTCATTCTTTGTCAGACGTTTGCAGTCTGTTGCACCCTTTTTCACCTTCAGGTACAACAATGTCGTACCAACAGGGGTGAATGTCGTACCATGGGAACGATCAGCGCGCGCAAGCGGCAAGACGGAAGCACTGGATATACCGCCCAACTGTTGAGAAAGAAAGGCGGCAAGATAGTCTGGCGGGAAGCCAAGACCTTCGAGAAGGAGCGCGAGGCGAAGGCGTGGATCCGCTGGCGCGAGGCTGAGCTTGATAAGCCAGGCGCGATTGAGCAGCTATCAAAGGCCGACTCCACTCTGGCCGACGCGATCGATAAGTACCTTGCTGCGAAGCGAACTATCGGACGAACGAAAGAGCAGTGCCTTCGCACGATAAAGACGTTCCCGATAGCTTCCAAGGACAGCCGAACGATCCGCAGCGTGGACATCGTTGCCTTCGCTGACGAACTTCTGTCAGGCGGGCGGAAGCCTCAAACCGTCGGAAACTACGTCTCGCATCTCGCCGCCATCTTCCGGGACGCCAAGGCTGCATGGGACATCGATCTCGACTACGCGGAGATGCAGGCGGCACAGCGTACCCTCACGCGCCTTGAGAAGATATCAAAGTCGGAGGAGCGGACCCGCCGTCCAACTCTAGCTGAACTCGATAAGCTGATGCAGCACTTTGCAGACAGGCAGATACGCGCGCCGCACTCTGCCCCTATGTGCAAGCTGATCGGTTTCGGAATCTTCTCGACGCGCCGTCAGGAGGAGATCACTCGCATTCTTTGGACGGACCTAGACGAACAGCACAGCCGCATTCTGGTGAGAGACCTCAAGCATCCCGGCCAGAAGAAAGGCAACAATGTTTGGTGCGAACTGGTGCCTGAGGCCATGGAGATCATCAAATCCATGCCGCGCACCCATCCTGAAATCTTCCCGTATACGGTAGACGCCATCAGCGCCGCGTTCACCCGCGCCTGCCAGTTCCTTGAGATCAACAAGGAGGAGACGCTAGAGGTCGATCGCCTCGTGTTCCACTCACTGCGGCACGAAGGCATTTCAAGGCTCTTCGAGATGGGGCGGACGATCCCGCTGGCGGCGAGTATCAGTGGCCATCGAACATGGAATTCGCTGAAACGGTACACTGACATCAAAGAAACCGGCGACAAGTACGCCGGCTGGCCGTGGCTCGAACAGATCACTAAGTAGGAAAATTTCTGACACGGCTTGATAAAAGCTGCGCCGCACCCCTATATAGTTTGTTGCGTAAGATATACGCTCCGCACTATCTTAAATCTCATGTCAACTCTTCTAAACATATGGAGGAATGATGTCAAGCGAAAAATTCACCACCAAGGAAGCCGCCGCCTACATTCGCAAGTCGGCGTCGTGGTTGAACAAGACACGTCTTACCGGCGTCGGGCCAGTTTATCTCAAGGTCGGGGGATCAGTACTATACCTGCGATCCGATCTCGACCATTGGCTCGCCGGCACGCGCCGCACTGCCGTTTATGCCCATGCCAATGACAACAAGCGTGCCATGCAGGTGGCAGCATGAAGTTCACCATCGTCAGCGAAGACCATCCGAACGGCCTCGAAGTTGACTGGCCTGTCGTGCCTGGCACCGGCGATTGGGTTTCGTTCCACTACCGCGGCGGCACTAATCATCTACAGGTGCAGCGTGTCGAATACGACGTGGACGCGGATGGCAACCTGACTGCCGTAACGGTGCACCTGATCTACCCCTAACCACAGGAGACATCATTGGAAATCCTCGCAATCCGCCCCGACACTAGGGGCGGAAACGCTATTGCCACGTTTGACGCACAGCTCACGCCCAACATTCGGATGTTTGGGCTGAAACTCGTACAGACGCCAAGAGGCCACCGCGTCTACCCTCCGCACACCAACGTCCACAATTGCGCGACCTTCGCGCCTGAGTTCGCCAAAGCAATTATTCGCGCCGCCCTGGCAGCACTCGCAACCGGAGAAAACCGTGACGCAGACCGCGCAGTTTGACACCAACCTAGAAGAATTACGGGCCGCGTTTGGCTCGCAGAAAGTTCGCGAAACACCGGCTTCGGATAGCCTCCAAGCGAAGATTTTCGGAATTTGCGATCGCCTCTACGACCACGGAAATTGCGTAACAGACGTTATCTTGGTTCCCGCTCTCGAAGACGGATCGCCAGACTGGGAGCGCGCCGACCCTTCGAACGTGGAGTCGTTGCCGGCCGACGAATGGCCTGAAGATGAACGGGCCGCGCAACGGGCCGCTGTCATCGTCGATCATATTGGCGGATGCTCGGAAGCTTCGTCCTTTCTTGTCACGCTACAGAACGATCAGCCACTGATCATTCAAATTGCCGGCCCGGAAGACGACCGCGATGTTGCCCACGCCGTTATTGGGCGAGACATTGGCGCGGCGCCTGTCGTTCGACCACCGTCTAAACTTGCGCAGTCTATGGCGAAGCTGACGGCCGACCTCTTCCCACCCAAGAAACCTGCCGCACCAGCGCCAGAGCCCGAACGCCTGACGAGCTTCAATGCTCGCGACCTTATGACGATGGAGTTCGATCCGGTTCGTTACGTCGTGCCTGGCTATATCGCGGAAGGCTGCACCATCCTTGCAGGCGCATCCAAGCTGGGTAAGTCGTGGCTTGTCCTGCAGGCAGCCCTTGCCGTTGCGCGCGGCTCTACCTGCCTTGGCGGCCAGTGCTCGCAGGGCGACGTGCTCTATCTCGCGCTGGAGGACAATCCGCGCCGCCTCAAAGACCGACTGCGCAAGCAAAACCCCACCATGGGGATAGTTGGCCAGAAAATGCCGGACTGCCTTCAGTTCGAAACGGAATGGCCGCGTGCCGATCAGGGCGGGCTGCAGAAGATTGTTGATTGGCTCAGCGACCACCCGAACGCCAAAATGGTGATTATCGACGTGCTCAAGATGTTCCGAGCGAACCGCAAAGGGAACAAGAACCCCTACGACCTCGACTATGAGGACATCGGTCCGCTCTCAAAGATTGCTGCGGCCTTCCATGTCGCCGTGATTGTCGTCCACCACACGAATAAGGGCGCCTTGTCCTCGGATCCCTTCGACCGCGTGAACGGCACGGGCGGCATAAGCGGCGCGGCGGATACAACACTGATTATGGCCCGCAACGACGAAGGCTTGGTTGAGCTCTATGGCCGTGGGCGCGAGATCGAGGAAATTGAGACCGCAATCACCTTCATCAAGGAAACCTGCACGTGGAGCGTTCGCGGTAATGCCGCTGAAGTTTCCATGTCCGACACTGCGGCCAGGATCATCAGGGCCATGCAGGATATGGACGAGCCAGATGGGCCGAACGCGATCGCGACGGCAGCGGGCGTGAAGGTAGGCGATGTGAAGCAGCATCTGCCGCGGCTGGCTAAAGATGGGAAGATTGAGAAGCTTGGGCGCGGCCAGTGGGTTATCGCCGGGAAAGTTACGCCTCCTGATACCCCGCATAACTTTCATAACCAACGTAACTTTCAGCCCGACCACGACAACGACAACACCCCCAAAGTTACGAAAGTTACGAAAGTTATGAGGGGGGAGTTAGGTCATAACTTTGAGGGGGAAACAGCATGACACTACCCACCAATCTACGCACAGCATCGGCTCGCAATGCCGCCGAACGTCTGGCAACCAAGCTAATCGCCGCAAACGACAACACAGCTCCCAAGGGCCGCGAGAGCGTATCGCGACACACACGGCCCGCGATGAACTGGTCGATGAAACACGATCCGTTCGGTGCGGCGTGCTTGTGGATGATTGCCCGCACGCGGCTGCCGGACGACACGATAGTGGCCAACGACAATGAACCTATCGAAGGCGGGCTCGATATTCGCCGGAACGGCACTGCGCGCGGCAAGAAGAAGACGAAGGCAAGTCTCGGCAGCCATCTTGACCTGCCGCCCGTTCTGCCGCGCCTTGGTGATCCCGAGCCGCGGCCGGTGGAACCTTGTGGCTACACTCGGATCGACCTTCTGCCGCAGAATGACGTCGACGAGCTTTCCGACGATTTCGTTTCATATGGCTCGTGTTCGGATGGCGTCGCATCCCTAGGCATTGACTTCATCGGAGCGAAAAGCGGCTTGGGCACGCCCCGGCCAGGAAAATCGAAGGGCGATGCAAGGAAGGTGGATGAGCATGAATTCGACGATCCACCCGACGACATTAACCTCGTCATCGAGACAGTGCTAGCCCGCGGTGACCTTGCGACTGTCGGCCGAGCGTTCGGCGCACAAGGCCGGTACGCGGATAAAAAAGGCGCCGAGCTGCTGCGAAAAACCATGGCGTGGGCGAAGGCCCAGATTGAGGCAGGCAATTTTCGTGCCAACCGTGTTACAAATCGCGTGTAGTTATTTCGCGTAATACATAAGAGTTCAACAAAGCCGCTCCCCAAGGGCGGCTTTTCCATTGGGTGGAGTTTACCAGAGATTTTCGCCACCCAGCCAGGCTGCCGACGCTACCGGCACCTGGCGAATATTCGGGTCTGCCGGCCCGATAGCCGCACACTGCCTCCACAGTGAAAGCGCGTCCCGAGAGTGGCGCGACCTGCGGCGACCCCATTGCCGTACCTCGGATGTACAGGGCGGCGATACCATCCCAGCGTGATGCTGGTTGATCGAGCCGCGTGCTGCTTTCCTCCTAGTGGGCAGCGCGCGGCTTTCGCTTTTCATCCATTGATAAGGATCCCCAATGCTTGATGAGCTCAAGGATGACGTAAACCGCGCGCTCACCGGGCAGTTGCGGTCTGCTGCGCTCTATCACCCCACGACCGTCGACGACGGTTACGGTAACCAAGTGCCAGGCGGATGGGGTGCGCCCCATCTGTGCGAAGGCATTCGCGGCTCGTATGATGCTGAATACGCCGGCTTGTCTGGCATCCCGCGCACTGCCGCCAAGATTGAGTTGCTTGCTGGCACGCTCGACATCGTGCCCCAGCGCCTCGACAAGATCGAGATAGAGGGCGGCTCGTGGCTGATCACAGAGATCGAGATCGACCCCGCTGGCGTGCTGTGGGTGTGCCAGTGCTCAGAGGCGACGCCATGACGGTCCCAATGCCCAAGAAACCCCCGCGAGCAGGGACCGGTGGGGGAGTATTGCATTCACATTCCCCAAAAAAATCGGGGAAAAAATCGGTCGCCGATTCTGTTATTTCATTCCTCGAATCCCTCAAAATTCCTGAAGGCCCATTGGCCGGCAAGCCGCTGAAACTCGCGAGTTTCCAGAAAGATTTCGTCCGCGGCGCTCTCTCCCCTGACAATATGGTTGCAGTGCTTTCAATCGGCCGTGGCAACGCCAAGACCGCGCTCTCGGCAGGCATTTCGCTCGCAAGTTTGATGGGCAAGATCGACGAGCAGCCAAAGCGGGAAATCCTCCTGGCGGCTCGAAACAGAGACCAGGCCAAGATCGCGTTCAATTTTCTGGTTGGATTCATCGAAAGCCTGCCGGCCGAAGAGCAAGAGCTTTTCAATATCCGTCGCGGCCAGCGGCTGGAAGTCGAATACAGCGGCAACGGCGGCGGCTTGGCTCGATGCATTGCGGCTGACGGAAAGTCTATCCTTGGCGGCGCGCCTAACCTTGCCATCCTCGACGAGCGGGCAGCGTGGGAACGGGAAAAGGGCGATAGCCTCGAGAACTCCATTCTTTCCGGCCTCGGTAAGCGTGGCGGCAAGGCTCTTATCATTTCGACCAGTGCTCCGGACGACGCAAACACCTTTTCCAGATGGCTAGATGAGCCGCCGCCTGGCACGTATGTGCAGGAACATAGGCCGCCATTCGGCCTACCTGCGGACGACGCGGAAAGCCTATTGATCGCCAATCCCGGCGCGTCAGAAGGCATCGGCGCTTCGCTGGAATGGCTTCAAGCACAGGCCCGGCGTGCAATCGCACGTGGCGGCTCCGCTCTGTCGTCGTTCAGAAACTTGAACAGGAACGAAAGAGTCAGCACCGAAGACCGATCGGTCTTGGTGACCGTGGACGAATGGCTTTCCGCGGAGGTCGCTCCCGACGAGCTCCCGCCCCGTGAGGGCGAGTGCATCCTTGGTATCGACCTTGGCGGCTCGCGTTCCATGTCGGCGGCTTGCTTCTACTGGCCCGCAACTGGCCGGCTGGAGGCTGTCGGCACGTTCCCGACCAAACCCAGCCTTGCCGATCGCGGCGCGGCCGATGGCGTATCGGGCCGGTATGTGGAGATGCAGGAACGCGGCGAGCTTTCCGTTCTCGGCGAAAACACGGTGCCACCCGGCCTATGGCTGGCAAGCGTTGTCAAGCTCGTAGACGGCTCGACCATTTCCAGCGTCGTTGGCGACCGTTTCCGGCATGCCGAGTTTGTCGAAGCGATGCAAGGCGCAGGGCTGTCGCGGATCCCGTTCATATGGCGCGGATTCGGCTGGAAAGACGGATCCGAAGATATCGAACGTTTTCGGCGCGCACTTTTTGACGGCCAGGTCAAAACCCGGCCAAGCCTACTGCTGCGGTCAGCCTTTGCTGATGCAATCACCCTCGTGGATCCTGCCGGCAACCACAAGCTGGCCAAGGCCCGCTCGCTTGGCCGTATCGACCCCGCTGCTGCTGCCATTCTTGCGGTTGCGGAGGGCAATAGGCGCATGGCCCGGCCAGCCAAAAAGCTGAGGACCGCGGCGTGGGTGTGATGCATCACGATCCCCGATGGTGGCCGGTTCGAACGGCCGCTGTCCGTCGAGACGACTTCAAATGCCAGGAATGCGGCGCTCGCGGCCGGCTGGAAGTCCATCACGTAATCCCGGTTCGGCAGGCACCGGAACGAGCCTACTCGCTGAGCAATCTCAAAACGCTCTGCACTGACTGCCACCTGCAACACACGCTGGCCGAACGTGGCCAGCTTCCCTCGCCAGAGCGTAAGGCTTGGCAATCCCTCCTAAAAAAGGAACTTTGAATGCTTGAATCTGTAAAAATCGCCCGTCGCCAGTCGGAAATCCGACAGGCTCTTTCTGCTCTGGTTGGCAAATCTGACGCTAGTGCCGACGAACTGCGCTCTATGGAGACGCTCGACACTGAATATCGCTCGAACGAAACCCGCTATCGCGCCTCGCTGATCGCCGAAGACACGGAACGCCGCGACGCCAAGGGCGAACTGGAAACCCGTTCGGATCGCGAATATGCCGACCTGATCGACCGCTTCGAAATGCGCCAGGTTGCGCTGTTCCTCGATGAGGGCAAGTCACTGGCCGGTGAGACCGCTGAAATCGTACAGGAGCTTCGCTCGAAGGGCGGCTATCGCGGTTGCCCGGTTCCTCTCGAAGCGTTCGCGCTCGAACAGCGTGCCGGCGAGACTGTTGCCTCTGGCGTTCCGGCTCCGAAGGTGACCGCTCCGATCATTGATCGTCTGTTCCCGGCCAGCGTGGCCGCTCAGATGGGCGTGCAGATGATCAACATCGGCCAGGGCTCGGAAGAATGGCCGCTTACTGCTTCTTCGGTCACGGCTGGCTGGCAGGCGACTGAAACTGGCGCGGTAGCCGGCCCGACCGTCTATTCGACCGCACAGCGCAGCGTTGCTCCGAACTCGACGCTTGGCGTGCAGATGAAGATCACGCGCAAGGCTCTGAAGCAGTCCGGTGACGCTTTGGAACAGGCTGTTCGTCGCGATATGAACGGCTGCATGTCCGTTGCGCTCGACAAGGCGGTTTTCCTTGGCGCCGGGGCTTCCGGTGAGCCTGCTGGCCTTCTGGTCGGCTCGTACGGCATCACGTCGACGGCAGTTGCTGCCTATGCATCGTGGTCCGCGTTCCGCGCTGCGCTTGTGAAGTTTATGCTGGACAATGCAATCACCGGTCCAGGCAGCGTCAACCTCCTGATCCGTCCGGAAGTCTTCGACAGGATGGATGGAAGCTATATCAACTCGACTGCCGTCACCGAGTGGGACCGCCTGACCAAAAATATCGGTTCGCCAGTCATGACCACGCATGCGCTTGCCGCTCCGACCGGCTCGCCGCTCGCTACGAAGGCTCTGTTGACCACCTCGATTGGTGGCGTTGCTCCGGCCGTTCTGGCAACGTGGGGCGCTGTAGACCTGATCCGCGATCCATACGCTGACGCGGCCTCTGGTGGCCTGCGCCTGACTGGTCTGGTCACGGCTGACGTTTCTGCACTTCGTTCGCAGCAGCTGCAGATCCTCACGGGCGTGCAGGTCTAAATGCTCTACGGCGCACCGACAACTTTTGAAATCCGCACGGAAGGCGGCTCGACAAAATTGTCGGGCGCTTTCCCCTATGGCGCGGAAACAACGCTCGGCAACGGCAGGCGGGAACGCTTTGCCGCTCGGGCTTTCCGCGCCCGCATCGAGGCAGGCGAGAACATCTTTCTTCTCGCCGGTCATGATCCTGAAAAACCGCTGGCCTCTACGGAGGCCGGCTCGCTCACGCTGCGGGACGACGACAACGCGCTTCACATAGAGGCACGCGTTGCGGCGACGACTAGCTGGGCGCATGACGCACTGGCTGCTCTTGCGGCTGGGCTCACGAAGGGCATTAGCCCTGGCTTTCGCGTGTCTCCTGGCGGTGACATGGTTACGCGTTCGGCGGATGGCCTGCTGCGTACCGTCAACGCGGCCGATCTTTTTGAGGTGAGCTTGGTTACCCGGCCGGCCTACGATCAGGCACAGATTGCGGCCCGGTCCTGGGCACTCGCCAACGAAGAAGCACCGGACGCCGGCCTGCGGCGCGTTCTCAATCGATGGAGGGCGTAATGGCCGTCACCATAAAACAAACAGAAGGGGCGCCGGAAGACTATCCGGCGACTCCCTCGGGCCTTTCGACGGGTGCAGCGGCTCTAGACCCGCCCATGATCTGGCAGCGGATCGAAGCCTACACCGCGCACCGCTACACCTCCCGATCGATTGAATGGATCGTGGAAGGCTGCGGGGAGTGGCATCCGCCCTTGGCGCCGGCAACCATCACGACCGTGGAAGTTTGGCAGGCCGGAACGTGGGCCTCCGTGGATCTCGCACCGTCGCCTTTGGGCTACTTCCTTCCGGACGGCATGTATCGCTTTACCGGCACGGTTGGCGTGGACGATTCCGAAGTGCCTGCCGCGGTCAACGAGGCTTTCCGGCGCTTGGCCGAGTACATGGCGGCCAGCAAGAAGGGCTCACCCGGCACGACACGCGAGCGCGTAACAGCGGGCAGCGTCACCGTGGACAAAAGCCGCTCGGCATCCTGGGCGGCGCAGGCAATGGCAAATAGTGGCGCTGGCGATTTGCTGCGCAATTATCGGAGGGTTTGATGAGCCTGTTAGATTGGTTTAGACGGCCCGTCGAGAAGCGCAGCGCAATGTCAGGCTTCACGGCTGAGATTATGGCCGCTCGCGAGTCGTACATCAGCGGACGGCGCGGCATTGCCGAACTGACCGCCACGGCGCAGTCGTGCATCAGCCTATGGGAGGGCGCGTTCGCTCTTGCCGACGTTAGCGGCACGGATCTGCTGGACCGGCGCACACTCGCGCTCCTGGCCCGTTCCCTGGCCTTGCGCGGCGAGGCTGTGTTCTTGATCCGCGACAAGCTCGTGCCGTGCAGTGATTGGGATCTGTCTACCCGTGACGGCGTGCCGAGGGCCTACCGCGTTTCCATCAGTGAGGCGGGCGGCGGCACGACCCAAACAGCACTGGCCGGCGAGGTTCTGCATCTCCGCATCGGCGCCGATCCTGTCGCACCATGGCTGGGTTCCGCACCGCTTCGGCGTGCATCGCTGACGGCTGGCCTGCTTCAGGCACTCGAAAGCGCACTGGCCGAAGTATACGAGAATGCACCGCTCGGCTCGCAGATCGTGCCGTATCCGGAAGGGCCTGAGACCGACATGACGACGCTCGGCAGATCGTTCCGCGGGCAGCGCGGTCGCGTTCTGCTTCGCGAGTCGGTCAACGTCTCGGCGGCTGGCGGGCCGGCACCCGCTGTTGATTGGAAGCCCGCCGATGTCACTCCTGATATCGAGCGCAGCATGAGCGTGGAAAGCCTAGCAGCGGCCCGAGACAGCATCAGTGGCGCGTTTGGCGTGCTGCCTGGCTTGTTCAATGCCTCGACAACCGGCCCGCTGGTTCGGGAGGCGCAGCGGCATTTGGCTCAATGGACGCTGCAACCCATTGCCATGCTCTTGGCCGAAGAGGCCAGCGAGAAGTTAGGCGGCACGGTTGGCATCGACGTGATGGGACCGACACAAGCGTTTGACGCTGGCGGTTCGGCGAGGGCGCTGGCGACGATCGTGCAGGCATATGCGCAGGCGAAGGAAGCCGGTTTGGCGCCGGCCGTAGTCGATGCCGCACTGGCGAAGCTGGATTGGAAGTGAAACTGAGCGGGCCGCTTCGGCGGCCTGCTTTCTTGACAAATTTGTAAAGTTAATCAAGAAAACAATTACTTAGACGAAGATATCCGTTGACGATCGGGTGCGGCTGTGCAATGAAGACTGCGCGGCTCACCAATCCGCATGCTTGCCACCACATTGAGGAGACTTGGCTATGACACAGTTTGTAACTGGTCGGGCGAAGCTCGGCCTTAACGTAAGGATAGTAGCATGCAAGAGAATATCGATTGGTGCTTTGACGTCGGACAGGTAGTTCACTTCCACGACATGATCGGAACCGTTCTCGGTCGAGAACTTACCGCGGCTGGACATCAGCTTTACGACATCGAGATTGAGGGCGAATCCCATGGCCGCCCTCTGCGTACCGTGCGTGGCGATTTCTTGGAGGCCGCATGAAGCGCGCTGTCGTCCTGGAAATCAAACAACTCGCCGCAGATGCCGGCGCCATTGGTTGGGCGCTGGTGCGAGAGGGCAAGCACCTCGTCATTGACTTCCAATTTGCTGATCGAACGATCCGGCAAGTGCTGGCCGCTACACCTTCCGGCCCGCGTGCGCGAAAGAATGAGGCTGCATGGCTGCGACGGCAAGCCGGTACGACGAGCGGTACGACTCAGGCCGCATAGCCCTACGCTTCAAGGCAAATCCGTCCAGTCGATCATGGGCGCTACGGCGAAAACCGGCGCCTTGAAATAGCGCTGGATGCCTTCGGATGCAGCCGTCTTTGCCGTGGTCATGATCTCAAGTCTTCTTTCGTCAGGTCTCGGGTCCCGTGGCCTTATCTCGTAGCGTAGGCCTCATCCTGCAAGCCCTTGCCGGTGATGGGCCGGAACCGGGCTTGGCAACGGGACGAGGGCTTATACATGAGAGATGGAGATAAAGCGAGATCGCGCATTCGAGGCTGTCTGCCGTCATTTGCCCGCAGGGGCTTCCGCCCTTGACGCAGGTGCCGTTTTCCCGGAAGGCAGCGAAGGAAGGTCCCGATATTCCCAATATAGGGATCACGCAAAGGAGTAAAATCAGCGTCATGACCGACGATAGCGCAGGGATCAAGGCATTGCTGGCGATGCCGAGGCGAGACAACAGCGCCTATCTGGAAACGCTCCGGCTGGTGAAGGAGGCGTTTGCCGAGGCCGAGGCGGAATTTGCCGGCAAGGTGATCGCGACGACAGACAGCGCCCGGGACGAAGCCGGCAATATCGTCATCATGACCGTGATCAGGCCGGCATAGGCAGGCAGCGCCCCGGTCATGGCGGCAAATCACCTTAAATAGAGGGCAATTGAACCAAAATCCTCCTGCCGCGTTTCTGCCACAAATAGGAGGATTCCGATGGACAACCTGCTTCTGATCGCCACGCTTTGCGGCCTGATGTCTTTTGCCATGGTGTGGCTGCAGACCAAAGAATAGTTTTTTCGCGTCAAAGACTTGGCGCTTTCCCATCTATTTGCCGGCACCGCTCTTCCCGCGCCGGAACCCTACCTTTTGTATTGCCCTGAAACGATCGTCTTGACTTCTCCGAAAATGAGAACAAAATGAGAACAAATAAACGTTCTCATCTATGTTCTGATGGAGAGTTCGATGGCAGCAAGCCCGAGTTATTCAGGAGCAGCAGACAAGGCCATGGCCTTTGCCGCGCAGCTGCGCGCAGACCGCGAGCGTCACGAAGCGCGCAGGCGGGAAGAGCAACGCCGCATCGAGGCGATGCGGCCGATCAACAAACATGTGCTGAAGGTGTTTGGCGGGCAGCAGCTGGCGCTGAAGCTGAATAGCTGAGGTGGACTGTCCTTGTGAGTGCCCGAACGGGCGGCCGGAATCTGCCGTTCGATATCATCTGTGGGGGCTGACGCTGCGGGATGTGCAAGCCGCCGCCGCCGAGGCATCGCGCGCATTCCCCTGATATTTTTACCATTTTCCGAGTGGGCCGTGGACGGCCTGAAATTTCAGACATAAAAGAATTGCAACTATTTGGGGTGGGATTTCATGAAAAGATTATTGTTGCTGTTAGCGGCGATCACGGTCTTCGCATCAGGCGCATTTGCGCAAGATGCGAAGAAGGACCCGTTGGAAGGGGTGGTTCGTTTCATGGGGAGGATCAATCCTCTTCTGCAGGCTATCTATCAGGATCACATGGATGTGGCGCGGAAAGTCTATGGGGAAGGGTGGGCCGATGTGTATGAGGAGCGGAACATTCTCGCCGAGGTGATCGCGACATACGGCAGTCCCGCCCTTGGGCGCGCCGGCGACAGTAGTGTGATCTTAGCCATGAACAAGACCGCTGCACTTGTCGACATCGTGGCCGAAAAATATCCCGAAGGCTGTGAGTATTTCTTCACGGGCAATATGCCGAACTGGGCCTTGGTTCCCGAAGTTAGAGACGGGCGCATGGCTGATCTAAGAGCGAAAGCTTATGCCTATCAGGACGGGAAGTTCCGTGCTGATATGGGAGTGATGACCTTCGAAAAACGACACGTCATCATGACGCAGTATCTTGGGATGACTGCGGACGAGGTGTTCAAGTCGCTGACGGCCCCTATCGACGTGACCGACGAAGACATGTGCGCTCTTGCAAAGAAGCTCAACAATGTCGGCGCTCTGCCGAAAGAGCTGCAGGGCGATTGGGGGAGGGCGTGGCTCGGGGGCGGTCCATCCCTGCAAAAGAGGAAGCCAGCCGCAGGTGGGAAGGCCACACCGGGTGCGGTTGCGCAGGAAAAGAAGGCTGGCTCCTTCGAAAAGGAGATGAAGGTTCTCGCCGGTATCAATCCTTTCGTTCACGCGGTCTTCATGGATCACGAAGCTGAAACGCGGCAGCTGTTTGCCAAGGTCGAAGCCTCGGGGGGCAAGATCGATCCGCGAGCGCAAGTAGCTGCCATGGTGGCGAAATACGGCAATCCTGCGCTGTCGCGCGCAAGCGATGCCATTGCTATCGATGTCTTGAAGAAGACAGCTGCGCTCAACGAGGCTCTCGCGCGATATTATCCGCAGGGCTGCAAGGATCTCATGAGCCTGCGGGTGTCTCAGGCCGCACAGGCCGTTCCACAGGTCAAGGAGAGCTATTGGCAAGTTATGGAAGCCAAGCGCCTGGCCTATGAGGACGGAAAGGTGCGGGGGCCTGCGGCCGTTACGCTGACCGCTGAGGACATCGTGCAGATGATCACGCAGCGCCTGGGCGTGACCATGGACGAATTGAACAAGCTGGCGAAACTCGCCGAACTCAGCGACGAAGAGGTTTGCTCGATAACGATGAGGCTCAACAGGATCGATCCGGTTCCGGAGGCGCAGCGCGGCAACTGGGCGAGGACTGCCATGTCATGGAGCGGCTGAGTCTGCCTCCCTGCACCCGCCCTTCCGTTCGCAAGGGCGGGCGCAGGGCGACATTTGATGCTTTCCGCCTTAGCGGTCCTGGAAGATCTTGATGACTCTCGGCGTCATGCGGTTGTTCGTGATGTCGACCGCATCCTGATAGGTTGCCCGTCCGGAGACCAGAGCTTTTTGCATGCGCGCGCAGCCGACCCGAGGCGCATCCTTATCCGAGACGTTCATGAGAACGGCGCCGTCGTGAAGCGTGCTCTTGTCGAGCCTGCTCAGACGCTGGACGCAATTGTTAAGCGCCTCGGTCCTCAACCGAGGACTGCCTTGCAGCGCCGTGACAGTGGCTTGATATTCCTGCTGCGTCGGCGCGCAGCCTGCGAGCAGTCCGGCAATCAATGTTATTGCAATAGTGGCACGCATGATTATTCCTCAATTATGCTGCGGACAGTGTTTTTTGCTGTGATTGGCGAGGCATCTCGAAGCGTCTGCCTCAACCGCCCCGGAAGATCTTGATCAGCTTCGGGGTGTAGCGGTGATTTTTGATGTCGAGCATATCCTGATAGGTTATGTCGCCGGAAACGATCGCATTTGTGTATCGGCCACAGGCAATCTTCGGAGCGTCTTTTTCTGCCACGTTCAGGAAGAGTGCGGCGTTATGGCGGGCCTTCGTGTCGGATAAGCCGAGCTGCCTGATACACTCGTTCAAAAGCCCGTTTCTCTGACTCTCGCTGCCCCGCGCCACTCTGACAGCTGCATCATATTGTTTCTCGGTCGGCACACAGCCGGTGAGCAATCCGGTGGCAATCAATGTCAATGCAATATAGGCGCGCATGATTATCCCTCAATTATGCTGCTGACAGCCTCTTGTGCTGTGATTGGCGGGGTATCCTTATTTTGATTCTCGTGTTGCGGGAATTATGTTCTTCGAGTTTTCTTATTTCTTCTAGATTTGGTTGAAAACATCATGAGTGGACGACGTGTGTGTAGTAGCGAGCGACAGACCCTTTCTCGGAAGCACCTTGGGGGATAAAGGGATATATGCGCCGCTCAGCGAGCCGGTGACGTTCACATCCGAGGGGACCAGCTTCCGTCGTTACCGCCCGGCCGCTCGGTATGCCTCTGCGCGTTCCTTTTCTCTTGCGGCCTTCACGACCAGCATAGCCGCCACGACCAGTCCAAGAACCATCACCACGCCAAGCACGAGCAAATTCGGCTCAGCTGGCAGCGCCGCACCCGTGCCAGCGCCGCCCGATGCCGACACTGCGATTGCGGCACCCGCCTTCTGCAGCGTACCCGCCGTCTTCTCCGCCCTGCTGGCCTCATCCCCCAGCACAGCCTTGGCATCCACACCCGGCTGTCCACGGAGATAGATCGCGACGGCTTTCGCCTCTATCTTCGCCACGCGTGCGCTCCAGCCCTTGCCGTAGGTCTTCCAGATCGCCAGGCTCTGCATGAAGCCCAGCCTTCTCGCGCAGAGCGCCTTGATTTCCTTCACGCCGGCAGTGGCTGAGTGAAGGCGGGTGATGGGGCCGGGTTTACCGTCGGCGGGGGCGCCGATCACGGTCTGGGCGTCGCGGAGGGCCCGGGCGGGGCCGGAATTGACGGCGTAGTCGAAGGTGGCGAGGTCGAAGCCCGGGGGCAGCGTGTCGCCGCCGATCTGGTCCCAATATTTCGCCTTGTAGATGGGGCTGACGTCGTCGAGGGTCAGGTTGCGGATGTCGAGATTTGGGAAGGCGGCGGCGGAGATGCCGTATTTGGTGCCTTTCAGCGTGCCCTTGCCGATCCGGCCGCCGGTCCAGTTGCCGGGGTCGGTACGCTCGGTGGAGAGGCCGCCTTCGGATGCAAGCGTAATGGAGAGGCATTCGGGAAAATTTGCCGCGGTCATGTCACGTTCCTTTGTCGATCGGATCGCGACAACCTTCCGACGGCAACAGTTGCGGCCGTGGCATGGTGACAGCAGGCGGAGCGGCCGGCAAATCAGCTGTCGAAGCGGCAATGCGGCGGCTCTTGCCGATGTGAGGAAGCGGGGCCGGATGCAGGGCCTGGCCGGCATCTTCGATGGCCGTTCGGGACGCGAGGATCGCGGCGCCTGCGATGTGGCTGAAGGGAAAAGAGTGGCCGCCGCCTCCGCTACAGGAAGGCGGAGTGGGGCGCGGCGGCCGGCCACTGAGGGGCCGACAAAACAACCCGAATTCCGGGCGGATCGTTCCTAATCATATTGGGCTAGCGAGGCGTTCGCCTTCTGCGGCAGAGCGGAAGGCGGGAGTTTCACACCACACGGCAGGGCTCAGAACACGTCGGCATAATTGTTGGCAGCGGCAAGTGCGGCTTCCTTCAGGATCACCCCTTGGGCCACCATGCCGTTTGCGAACCGTACCAGGCGCACGTCGGGCATGGATTTCAGGCGCTGGGAGAAGGTGTTGACGGGCGGCAGGAAGTTTTCGCGGTAGCCCTGGTCGATCGCCCATTTGCGGAAATCCTCGAAGAGTTTGGCCGTGCGCAGCCAGCCGCCCGATGGCTCGATTTCCGCAGGTTCGATGCGGATATCGAACCATTCGTTGAGCGGGTCGAGCAGCAGCCAGGCGTTCAGCGCCTCCTTCGAGCTTGCGGGAATGGTGTAGTGACCGTTGCGCTTCAGCCGCTGGGCGCCCGATACGGCAAGGCCGAGCAGCAGTTCCAGCTCTTCCCTTGCGATGCGCTCGGCAATATCTGGAATGACCTCATGCTCGGGGATGCTGCGATTGAACTGGATGACGACGAGGCGGCGGCGCAGGCCTCGATCTATGCCGCCATTGAAGCGGGGCAGGGTATTGGTCGTGAAGCAATGCAGCGCCCGGGGGATGAAACTTTCGACATCCTTGTAGAGGCTGCGGCCCTCAATCGGGTTGCCGGTGACGGCTGCCTTGAATTCCTCGCCCGCGATGGCCGCAGCACTCAGCTCGTCTGCGACGTTCGCCGCCTTGCCGGCGAGATTGATGATGCGCTTTTCATCATTGAAGAAGGCGGGCGAAATGGAGGAGACGGCTCCTTCCGGCAGCAGCGCGCGGAAGAGCGAGGCGATGGTGGATTTGCCGTTGCTGGCGGTCTCGCCGAGCAGGATGAAGGCTTTCGGCTGGCGGATGCGGGTGGCGAGACCGAAGGCGGCCGCTCCCAGCATTTCGGCCACGAGGTCGATCTTGCCGGCGGCATCGGGATCACCCTGAAAGGCGCCGTGGAGCAGCTTGTGCAGGAGCGAGCCCTCGGGCGGATGGCTTTCGGTATGCAGGTTGTAATCCGCTGCGATCGTGAAGCGGAAGCGGTCATCAGGGTCGTGCGCGCGGCAGGTCACCTTGCCAGCCTCATCGAGGGTGATGGTGCAGTTCAGCGCATTGACGCCGATGGCCGAATTGCCGAAGAAGCCGGCCTCGGTGGTGCGTGTGCCGAATTCGGTGAGGATGCCGTCGATCATGTGTCGGCCGAGCTTCAGCGGCTTTTCCTTCGGGCCGATACCAATGGCATCGAAGGCATGCATGGCAAAGCGGATCTTCTGTTCGGAGATGGAGCGCCAGGCGGAGGGGCCATAGGCCCAGAACCTGCCGTCGGCGCGCACGATCCGCCCGCCGCAGGCTTTCGCCAGATGTTCGTTGAAGATGCGCGCCAGCCAGACTTCGGAGCCGAAAGGCTGGCTCGGAAACCATTCCGGCATGCTGTCTATGCCATCGGCGCCCGCGGGCGGGGCATCCGGTGCGCTCTGCTCCGGTTCTTCTGTCGCCGGCGGCGGCTCGACCGGCGCGGCCAGGTGGCGGCGGATCGTGCCGCGCATGAAGGCATCGAGATCGAGCCGCGTCCAGCCGGCATCGACGGCATCGGCGCTGTCCCAGCCGCGGCAGGGAAGACGGCCGGCCAGCCAGTCGTCATGGCTGAAATGGCCGAGATCGGAGGCTGCTCCGGCATCGGTAAGACCCGTCAGCCGGACGCGCGCGCCGAGGCTCAAGAGGATGGCGGCGATCTCGTCTGCCGTCGAAAGGCCGGGCGCATCGAAATCCGGCCAGATCACCACATCGCGGCCCGATAGCGGCGACCAGTCCGTATGTTTGACGCCCTGCGTGCCGCCGGCCCAAGAAAGAACGGTGCGGCCGGATTTCTTCGCCAGCCGGTCGCGGCATTTCTCGCCCTCGACGACGATCACCTGCTTTGTCTTGCCGAGCGTTTCGAGGCCGTAGAGCGGGCGCGGCCTGGGAAAGGGGTAGCGGCACCAGGTCTCCTTGCCGTCCGGCAGGCGGACGAACATGACCATCGGCGTTTCCTTGCCCTCGTCGGGCAGGTCATGGCGCAGCACATAGCCGATCAGCGCGCCATCGGCCTGCCGATAGGGAAAGACCATGGAGGGAGCGAAAGCGCCCCATTCGGAGCGGTCGCCCTTGCGCTTGGGGTTGTAGAGACGGATGCGGACGCCGGGTGTGACCGGCTCGGAGGGAGGCGGAAGCGGCGTGATGCCTTCATAGGGATCGCGCACCCGCTGCACGCGCGGGGTTATGTTCGGCCTGACATGTCCGGCGCCATCGGAGCGGCTGCCGCCGTCGAGAAGGCGGATGGCTTCCGCCAGATCGACGCCCTTGATCTGTCGCACGAAATCGAGCACATCGCCGCCGGCGCCGCAGCCGAAACAATGGAAGCGCTCGATGCCGTCCTGCCCCCTGAAGATGGTGAAGGAGGGCGTTTCCTCGGCATGGAAGGGGCAGCAGGCGATATGCTCATGCCCGTTCCTCTGCAGCCTGCAGCCATAGCGCGCCGCCGTCTCAGACAGCGACACATCGCGGCGAAGCCGTTCGAGATCTGCAGGCATGTTGCGGCTCTTGCAAGGAATGTTGTCGTTATCGCAACATGGCCGGCGCAGTGCGGGCGGCGGCCATGGTCATTTCGCGCTTTCGGGGATTGTCGGGCGGGCGGCTTATCGCGAGGAGGAATTGGGAAACTTGCCTTCCAGCACCAGCCGGTAGCCGCGGCGATAGCCGACATTGGCAATGCCGATGCCGGAGCCTTCCAGCTTCTGGCGCAGGTGGCAAAGGGCGACCTTGAAGGCGAGATACATCTTGTCCGGCGAAGGGCCGCCATCGGGATCGTCGATATACATGGCGGTGAAGATGCGCTCGGTGATGACGGGCATGCCCTTGCCCTTCCAGACCGCATGGAAGATCCGGCCTTCCATCGGCGTCAGGCCGAAGTGATCGATGACGATCTCCGGCTGCGGCGTGGTGACCGGCTGCTTGCAGCAGGGGCAGAGCAGGGGCCGGGTTATTGTAAGAGGGGCGGGGCCCGCCGATGGGGTCGGGCGTGTGGTGATCGTCTGCATATGGAGCCTCACTGGATCTGGAATTCTTGTGACAATGCGAATTGGTGCCGGCGTGGCAGCGCCTAAGAGGCCATCACCATCGCCCGGATGCGGTCTTCGAAGAGGGCAAGGCGGCGCAGCCGGCTGGCGAGATGCACGAGGTCGTCGACATCTTTGCGATCGATGGAAAGCAGCGTTTCGGCGGCGACCGCCCCGCCGCGCATGACGCAGCGCCCGACGAGCGCATCGATCAGCTCCGACTGCGCCAGCATGGAGAGCGGTTCTCTACGCATCCTCTTCCTCCGGCATGAGGTCGGCGAGGGTGAGCGAAACGCCAAGGCGCCTTGCCGCCTGCAGAAGCATCAGCTGGTCGCGACCATTGATGAGGCCGCGCTCATCCCTCAGCGCCCGCGAAATCTTGGAGCGATGGCGCTTGAGCTCGGCTGCAAGCCCGCTCGGCGTCAGCGCCAGTTTGGCGGCAACCTTCTGCCAGGGCGTCCGGGCCTTTGCCATGCTGATCTTCCTCCTGCCGTGCGGCTCTTGTTGTTGCGGTTGAGATTATGTTGTCGAAATCACAACGTCAATCCGAAATAGGAAAAAATACCTATCTTTTATTTTTGACGCCTGGAATGCCGGTTCCCACCGAAATTGCGGGCGATCCTGCAACTTGAACAGATCAACCATGTCAAAGGTTGACGCTAAAAAGCCCGGTGCGGTTGCTTGCGCCTCGTTGCGTTTTTTGCAACAAATGAGCAACGCTGCATATTGCATGGGGACGGTGAATGGCTGAGATCGATGGCAGCTGGTTTCACAACCAGCTTGATGACAGGGGGCAATCGCTGCGCTCGCTCGCCCGCCATCTCGGCAAGGATGCGTCTGCCGTTTCCCGCACTTTCTCGGGCAAGCGCCGCATGACGATGGAGGAGGCGGCCGAGATCGCCGGCTTCCTTGGCGTAGCCGTGACCGAGGTCATGCACCACGCAGGAATTACACGCGAAGGCGAGGGGCTGGGGCCGAAGATCCTGCTCTCGGCCGTGATCGGCGAGGATGGCGAAGTCCGTTCGCTCGCCGAGCCGCAGCCCTTGCCGCAGGCCGTGCTCGACAAGGCGCAGCTTTCGATCGGCGCCAGCCGCAACCGGCGGATCATCGCCGCTGAAGTGCGGGCCGCCTCGGGTCCGCTGTCGATCTGGGACGATGCGGTGCTGCTCTTTGCGCCGGCCGACGGCATCGAGCCCGGCGCGATCGGCGCGCTTTCGATCTGCGGCCTTGCCGGCGGCAGGCAGATCCTCGCCAGGCTCGACCGCGCCCGCAAGACCGGCGAGGCGAGGGTGGTTTTTCCTGATGGCGGGATCGGGGAGGCAGTGCTCACGACGGCGACGCCGGTGCTGGCGGTGGTGCCCTAGGGGATATGATGGCAGACGGACCCTGCTCGCTTGTGCCAACTGAGCGACGTTTACGGCGGCATTTACGGTAAAGCGCCCAGTCGGTTACGGTAACGTACTTATACGGCAGCGCGGACGGCTTCATGGTTCGGCCCATTCCTGACAGGGGCAAGCCATGAAGATGAAATTCGATATTTGCGCGCTGCCGATCCTTGCCGCGTTCTGCCTTTCAGCAAGTGTGCTGACGGCGGCGGCGGGCGATGCGAAGGTGCAGGTCACTGCCGACAATTTCGTGCGGGCGGAATCCGATACCTATATCGGCAATCTCGCCAAGGCGGCAGGCGGGCTCGCCAAGCTCGTCCATCACCGGGAGCCGGCCGCAATCGACGACCACTCGGTCATCCGGCTCAACCGCGACACACTCTACAGCTACGCCGTTTTCGATCTTGATGCCGGTCCGGTCACCTTCAACCTGCCTGATCCCGGCAGCCGCTTCATGTCGCTGATGGCGGTAAGCCAGGATCACTATGCGACGACGGTTTACGGCCCCGGAGCGCACAGTTTCGACAAGGAGACGATCGGCACGCGCTATGTGATGATCGGCACCCGCATCCTGGTCGATCCCAATGACAAGAAGGATATTGCGCAGGTGCACGGCTTGCAGGACGCAATCAAGATCAGCCAGGAGGGCACCGGCGCGCTCGACCTGCCGCGATGGGATACGTCGAGCCTGAAGAAGGTGCATGACGCCGTGCTCGTGCTGGCCTCCACCGTCTCCAATTTCGACCGGGCATTCGGCACGAAGGCGGAGGTCGATCCGATCCGCCATCTGATCGGCGCTGCGGCCGGATGGGGCGGAAACCCCGACAAGGACGCCCGGTATCTCAACGTCACGCCGGCGAAGAATGACGGCAAGACGATCTACAAGCTCACCGTCAAGGATGTGCCGGTCGATGGGTTCTGGTCGGTCAGCGTCTATGATGCGCAGGGTTTCTACGACAAAAATCCATATAACGCCTACAGCCTCAACAACGTGACCGCCGCCAAGAGCGCCGACGGCTCGATTACCGTCCAGTTCGGCGGCTGCGACGGCAGGATCGTCAATTGCCTGCCGACCGGCAAGGACTGGAACTACACGGTGCGGCTCTACCGTCCGCGGGCGGCAATCCTCGATGGCACATGGACCTTTCCGTCGCCGGAACCGGCCGGCTGAAGCCGGGACGAGCGAGCGGGCGACAATCATTGGCAGACAATCCAGCGGAGATGAGACATGAGCCTACCGAGCCGCCTTGCCGGCGCCGCCCTGCTGCTGCTGTCAGCCGTTCCGGCGCTGGCCGGGGAGCCTGAATACAAAGCGGATGTGCCGGCCGATATCACCACGCCCGACAAGGTGGAGACGCGCATCGGCACGCTGAATTTCTTCGATGGCCTGCCCGATGATGCGACTGTACAGAAGGTCTACGACCAGCTGGATTTCTCACGCGGCATCCAGGCCTTTCTCTCGGGCATTCCGGCCGCCTCTCTGCATGCCATGTGCAAGGGGTTGAACGAGGCGGGTGTGGAGAACAACAAGGCTATCGGCATTACCGAGGAACTGATGGATGCGCGCTCGCTGTTCCTGACGCCGAATGCCACCACGGTCTATAATTTCTTCTGCATCGACCTGAAGGACGGGCCTGTCGTCATCGAGATCCCGCCCAACGCGCTCGGGCCGGTCGACGACGCCTTCTTCCGTTTCGTTACCGATGTAGGGCTGACCGGTCCCGACAAGGGCAAGGGCGGCAAATACCTGTTCGTGCCGCCCGACTATAAGGGTAAGCTCCCCGAGAGCGGCTATTTCGTCACCCGCTCGCCGACCTATATCAACTGGATCCTCTGCCGCGTCTTCGTGGAGAATAACGATGTTGCGGCGGCGGTGAAGGCGGTCAGGGAGCATGCCCGCGTCTACCCTTATTCGGCGGCCGCCAAGCCGCCGGCGACGACTTATGTCGACATATCCGGCAAGAAGATCAACACCATCCACTCCAACGATTTCCACTTCTATGAGGAGATCAACGAAGTCATCCAGCATGAGCCTGACGATGCCTTCGACCGGGAAGTCGTCGGCCTCTTCGCCGCCATTGGCATCAAGAAGGGCGAGCCTTTCCAGCCGGATGCCCGCATGAAGGCGATCCTCGTGGATGCGGTGGCTGTCGGCAATGCTTCGGCGCGCGCCATCCTGTTTTCCTCGCGCGATCCCCGAGTGAAATTCTATCCCGACCGGCAATGGGGCAACGGCTTCATCGGCAACAGCTACCAATTCCTCAACAATGGCGAGCGCATGCTCGACGCCCGCACGCTCTTTCACTATGCGGCAACCGGGATTACCCCGGCGATGGCCGCCGCCAAGCCAGGCACGGGCTCCGCCTATGCCTTTGCCGTGCGCGACACCACGGGCGCCTATTTCGATGGCGGCAAGACCTACAAGGTAACGCTGCCGGGGCCGGTGCCCGCCAGGCAATTCTGGTCCTTCACCGTCTATGATGCGCAGACGCGCTCCATGCTGGAGACCGATCAGAAGGCAGCTGGCATCGACAGCAATTCGAAGGATATCAAGGCCAATGCCGATGGCTCCTACACCGTCTGGTTCGGCCCCGACGCGCCCAAGGAGCATGAGGGCAACTGGGTGCAGACGCGGCCGGGCAAGAGCTGGCAGGTGATCCTGCGGCTCTATGCACCGCTGGAGCCCTGGTTCGACAAGAGCTGGAAACCGGGCGACCTGGAACCCGTGCAATAGGCATCCGACAATCGGCTGCCCGGTGGGGGAACCTCCCTTGGAAATAATCCGCCCAGCGCTAATTCCTGCTTGAGGAATGGCCGTTCATCAGCCCGGGCGATCAGCTGCCGATGCATCTGCATCCAGCCATCTGCCTGTGGCGGGCGCAGACAGGGGCGGCCTCGAAGGCGGGTTGGATAGGTACCGGGTCAAATGGCTCCGGTCGGGCGGGAATGGCAGAGAACGAAAGCGAACATCACTACCGGGTTCTCTTCGATTCCATCGATGATGGTTTCTGCACAATCAAGCTGTTGTTCGATGAAGAGGGGCGGGCGCGGGACTATCGCTTCCTGCTCATCAACCCGGCCTTCGAGCGGCAGACGGGGCTGACGGGCGCGGCCGGGCGGACGATGCGGGAGCTTGCGCCCGACCACGAGGAATTTTGGTTCGATATTTACGGCAAGGTTGCGCTGACGGGCGAGCCCGTCCGCTTCGAGCATCAGGCCGATGCGCTCGGCGGGCGCTGGTTCGAGGTCTATGCCTTCCGGATCGGTGCTGCCGAAGAGCGGCAGGTCGCCATCATCTTCCGCGACATCAAGGAGAAGAAGCAGGCGGAAGAAGCATTGCGCGAAAGCGAGGTGCAATACCGGGCGCTGTTTGATTCCATCGACGAAGGCGCCTGCATCATCGAGCGGCTGCCTGTCGGCGCCGATGGTCTGCGCGACTATCGCTATATCGTCATGAACAAGGCGATGCAGACGATGTTCGGCATCGCCGATCTCAGCGGCCGCACGATCCGCGAATTCTTCCCCGACGAGGTGGAGGACTGGTACGACGATTACGACCGGGTGCTGCAGACGGGCGAGCCCATCCGCTTCGAGCGGGAGTCCGAGCCGCAGGAGATGGTGCTGGAAATGTTCGTCTCGCGCCTCAGCCAGAAGCCGCCGCGGCTCTTGACCGTGATGCAGGACATCACCCAGCGGCGGCGGGCGGAGGAAGCGATGCGCCGCAGCGAGGAGCGCACCCGCGCGCTGATCAATGCCACCTCCGATGCCGTCTACCGCATGAGCCCGGACTGGCAGGAAATGCGCCAGCTCGATGGCCGCGGCTCCGATGTCGAGGGGCCGACGGTGCGCTGGATCGAAGACTATCTCTTTCCCGAGGACCGGTCGCGGCTGCGCTTAGCGGTTGCCCATGCCATCCGCGAAAGGCGGCCCTTCGAGCTTGAACATCGCGTGCGCCGTGCCGATGGCGAGGAGGGCTGGACCTTCTCGCGCGCCATCCCGATCTTCGACGACAAGGGCGAGATCGCCGAATGGTTCGGCATGGCCGCCGACGTGACCGAGCGGGTGAACGCCCGCCAGCGCCAGCAGATGCTGAACCACGAGCTCGGCCACCGACTGAAGAACGTGCTGAGCCTCGTGCAATCAATCGCCAACCAGACCTTTCGCCAGGCCGACAATCTCACCGAGGCCGCCGAGACCTACAGCGCGCGGCTCGTCTCGCTCGGGCGCGCGACCGATATCCTGACGGAGACGGCGTGGGCGGATGCGAGCCTGCGCAGCCTTGTCCAGGCATCCCTGATCTCGGTCGGCGATTTCAGCGAGCGCATCCGCATCTCCGGCCCCGATCTCGACCTTGCGCCGCAGCAGGCGCTGATGCTGACGCTGACACTGCACGAGCTTGCGACGAACAGTTTGAAATATGGGTCGCTGAGCAGTGAGGCGGGGGTGGTGGATCTCGTGTGGGGCGTCAGGAGGGATGAGGCGGGTGAAGGGCAGTTTACGCTGGAATGGAAGGAGAGCGGCGGGCCTGACATCAGCGCGCCGGCGCGGGACGGGTTCGGGACGCGGATGATCGGACGCTTGCTGCCGGCTTCGTTTCAGGGGAAGGCGGAGCTGAGCTATGCGGCGGCGGGGTTTGAGTTTCGGCTGGAGGCGCCGCTGGGGGAGGTGATCAAGGTTAGGGGGTGAGGGGGACGTCGGGAGGATTCAGTGCGAAGTTGTCATGACAGATGCTCACGGGAGAGGTGGAAAGCTGCCAGTCCGTCCTTCTCCCCGTCATGCTAGCTTGGCTGTAAATATGGCGGGAGCAATGGCAACCTTTCTAGTCGAAACGTTTATCACCCAGGTTGAACAGGCTAAATCGGACAGAGTTTGAATACCGCGACATAGGCGCCTTTTCCGCCGCGAGTTGCAAGGTCCGCCCAACGACAATACTACTCCATCAACCATTGCGTCCCCACCCAATCTCCGCTACCAACGCCCCATCCACAAGGACCCGGTGAAACTCCGGGTGGCTCTTCTGGCCGCCGATCCGCCAGACAACACGTGAACGCAACCTTACCTCCCAGGACCGGTCCCTCCGGTCGTTGCCTTCAACTGTGAAAAATTCTCAGATGCGATCTCTTTCAAACTACCGGCTGGAGTGGTTCTCCAACATTCGTGCCGATATTCTCTCAGGTATTGTCGTGGCGCTTGCGCTGATACCGGAGGCCGTCGGTTTTTCTGTCATTGCCGGGGTCGATCCCAAAGTCGGGCTGTTTGCCTCCGTCGCCATTGCCTGTGTGACGGCGATTTGCGGCGGGCGACCTGCGATGATTTCGGCGGCGACGGCCTCTACTGCGGTGCTTATGGGGCCGCTGGTGCGCGAGCATGGCATCCAGTATCTGTTTGCGGCGACCATTCTGATGGGCGTCTTGCAGATCATTGCCGGCATGCTGAAGCTCGGGCGGCTGATGCGATTCGTGTCGCGCTCGGTCATGACCGGCTTCGTCAATTCGCTGGCGATCCTGATTTTCGTGGCGCAGCTGCCGCAGCTGATCGGCGTGCCTGAGGTGACCTATCTGTTGATCGCCATTGCGCTTGGCGTGATCTATCTCTTTCCCTACGTGACCAAGGCCATTCCTTCGCCGCTGGTGGCGATCGTCGTCGTGACCTGCATCGCGCTCGGCTTCGGTATTCATGTGCATACGGTGGCCGATCTCGGCGAGATGCCGACGGCGCTGCCGCCGTTTGCCTTGCCCGCCGTGCCGCTGACATGGGAAACGTTTCGGATCATCTTTCCTTATTCGGTGGCGCTTGCTGCCGTCGGTCTGCTGGAGTCGCTTTTGACGGCGCAGATCGTCGACGATCTCACGGATACGCCGAGCAACAAGAGCCAGGAATGCATGGGGCAGGGTGCGGGCAATATCGTCTCGGCGCTCTTCGGCGGCATGGGTGGCTGCGCGATGATCGGCCAGTCGGTCATCAACGTGACCTCGGGCGGTCGCGGGCGTCTCTCTACCTTCGTGGCCGGCGCCTTCCTGCTGGTGCTGCTTTTGGTGCTCGACGATATCCTTCGTATCGTGCCGGTCGCGGCTCTCGTTGCCGTCATGATCATGGTGTCGATCGGCACCTTCTCGTGGAAATCGATCGTCGATCTGAAACGGCATCCCGGCACATCGTCCATCGTCATGCTGGCGACGGTCGCGACCGTGCTTGCGACGCAGGATCTTTCCAAGGGCGTGGTGGTGGGCGTGCTCTTGTCCGGCATCTTCTTTGCCAGCAAGGTGGCACGGCTCTTCAGCGTTGCGAGGCGGGAGGACAGTCAGACCGGTATCGTGACCTATAGCGTCGAAGGGCAGGTCTTCTTCGCTTCGGCGGAAAGCTTCATCGGCGCTTTCGACTTTGGCGATGCCGGCAGCAAGGTCGTCATCGATGTCAGCGGTGCGCATCTCTGGGACATCACCGCCGTCGGTGCGCTCGACAAGGTGGTCCTCAAGTTCCGCAAGGCGGGTGCCGACGTGCAGGTGCTTGGCTTCAACAAGGCGAGCGCCGACATGGTCGATCGTTTCGCGCTGCATGACAAGGATGAGCGGGCGGCAGCCAGCGCCTCGTTGCATTGATGCAGGAGTTTACAGGCCGGAGCAGTTTGCACCCGGCCTGTCATTTTTAGAGGTCGCACAGGCCTTGGCTCAGCGCTGCGGTAGGGTACCCAGGCTGAGGCCCACATTTCGCGATAGCAGAAGCCGGGGTCAGACATCCGCCCGGCGCACCGCTTGTCTGATGTTCAGGCGGCAGGCGTTGCGACAGCAGGTTCCGTCGCCATCGCCTTGCGCAGCTGCTCTTCCTGCTCCGGCGAGAGCGAGGAGCGCAGGATGGTGGCGTGTTCGCCCTTGAATTCGGCCAGCACCTTTTCGGGCTGCACCTTCCGCAAAAGCAGGAAGAGGGCGGAGCTGTTGACGGGGATGGTGTCGGCGAGTTTCTTGATGAGGTCGTCGTCGATGCCGTAATCGGTCATCGAGCCCGCAAGCGCGCCGGAGCCTGCGCCGAAGGCGCCGCCGAGGACCATGCCGGCGAGTGGATTGAGGAAGAGCAGGCCGACGAGCGAGCCCCAAAGCGCGCCGGAGAGGCCGCCGCGTGCAGCACCCGTGGCGGTAAGATTGACGCTCTGCTTGAGGCGCACCTTGCCGGCGGGATCGCGAACGGCGACGACGGCGTCTTCGAGATCGACGAGATATTCCTTCTCAAGCTGGACGAGCCTGTTGAGCACGGCATCCGCCTTGTCGGCGGTATCGAAACCAAGCACCACGAGTTCTGACATGGCTTTCCCTCCTGTTGAATTTACACATGCGGCAGATAGGCGTCGGCGGCGCTCTGTCCAGAAGGCGGCCGCCATTTGCTTTCGCTAGCACTCGCATGTGAGACGGCGATGAAGGGGATCGCCTGTGGGCGTCAATTAAACGCGCGCACCTCGACCGGTGCGCGGCAGGCGATGGCGGCCTTGCGGCCCCAGGCGAGGGCCTGTTCCATGTCCGCGCATTCCAGCACCCAGAAGCCGCCGATATGCTCCTTGGTTTCGAGATAGGGACCGTCGGTGACGAGCAGCTTGCCGTCGGGTGCGGTGCGCACCGACATTGCCTTGCTGACCGCTTGCAGGCCGCCGACGAAGGTCCTGATGCCGGCGGCCACCATCTCCTCGTTCAGCACGTCGATATCGCGGCGCAGCGCATCGTCTTCCGCGCAGGGGGCGTAATCGTCGGGGAGGTGGATGGCGACCAGATATTGCGGCATCTTGTTTCTCCTGTGGTGGTGACAGCCGGGCGGCCGGGCTGCCTTCATCTTACAGACGAATGCGCGGCATGGAATTCGACAGATCGTTTCAGAGATTTTGGTTCCTGCCGATGGATCGGCTATAGGAATCCTGCTTCCGGATTCTGGCCGGCGGCGGCGCCCGCTGCCGTAAAACCCTCGCGCAAAGGTCTTTTCATGCCGCTTCTCGATGCGAATTCAGCCTTTCCCGTCACCCATCCCGATGGCAGGGTTTCGAAGACGACGATGTATCTGAAGAATGTGATCGATCATCCGCGCATCGAGGTCGGCGATTACAGCTACTTCACGCATTACGGAAAGCTGGAGGAGACGGCCGAGATCCTGGCGCCCTATCTCGGACCGGGCTGCCGGGAGCGGCTGGTGATCGGCAAGTTCGTGCAGATTGCCCGCGGCAGCTATTTCATCACCAGTTCGGCCAATCACCCGATGGCGGCATCACCACCTATCCATTCCGCATCTTCAAGCCGGAAACCTTCGGCTACAAGGACCTGCCGGTGAAGGATACCGTGGTCGAGCACGATGTCTGGATCGGCCATGACGCCGTCATCATGCCCGGCGTCAGGATCGGCGCCGGGGCGATCGTCGCGGCTTCCTCGGTCGTCACCCGCGATGTGCCTCCCTATGCGGTCGTCGGCGGAAATCCGGCGAGCATCATCCGCATGCGCTATCCCGTCGAGATCATCAGCGAGATCCTCGAACTTGCCTGGTGGGACTGGCCGATCGACAAGATCGAGGCCAATCTGCCGGCGCTGGAAAGCGGCGATCTCGCGGCGCTGAAACGGGCCTGATCACAGGCGCTCCCTGCGACTGCCGGAGCCCTTCCAATTGCTTCGGGTGGCGCTATCCTCGGCAAGGACTGGATATTGCAATCGGACATGATGGGAACAGATCGAGCCATGCCTCCATGCGACCGGACGCCAGGGGCGAAAACCGGTGCCAATCGCTTTCAGCCTGTGCCCGATAGCGGGGTGAGCGCATGCTGATGCCGGATGTTTCGCGCCGGCGACTGGGATTTGCCGTCATCGCCTGCCTCGTCGGCGTTGCCGTATCCTGGGCGACATCGTCGCCGCTCGGGCTGATCGGTCCCGTCGCTGCCGTTTTTCTCTGTGTGCGGGGCGGTGCTGCAAGGTTCCTCTATGCCGTTCTGGCGGTGGCCGTTCTCGGCGCGCTGCTGGCAGCACTGTTCGATGCGGAGCTGCGCGAACCGGCTTTCACATGGGCGGCTTTCCTTGCGCTATCGCTGTCTCTCGGCCCGGTCGTTTCGGAAAACACGCCTGAAAGGCCCGATGCCGATGCGGTGAGGGCGGCCAAATCGGTCGAGCGGCTTACCGGCGTTGCCTGGGCCACCAATGCCGACGGTATTTTCCTCTATGTGACGCCGAGCGTGCTTGCCTTTCTCGGTCTCGGGCTCGACGATTTCAATGCCAATGATGACGGCAAGGGTTTCGGGTGGAGGCGGGCCATCCATCCTGATGATTACGAGGTTTCCGCAGCGCTGTGGCGGCGCTGCCTGCAGACGGGCGAGCATTACAGCGTCGACAACCGCATGCTGCGGCCGGCCGGCGGTTATGGCTGGACACGCAGCACGGGGCAGCCGATGCGCGACGGCAATGGTGTCATCACCGGATGGTACGGCACCGTCATCGATGCCGAGAGCGCGCCCCTTGCCGGCGGCATTGCGGCCGATGCGCCCGATGGTTCTCCCGACGATGTGACAGCGCTGCCGCCGATGTCCGACGTTCATCCGCATGACCGGGCAACGGTGGAGCAGGCGCGGGCGCGGGCTTTCTTCCACGGCATTCCCCAGGTCAGCAGCTACCGGAAGCTTCAGGCCGACGGCAGCTACCAGTGGGTGGAATTCCGGGTGGAGCCGAAATACGGCACCAGCGTCGATATCGATCCTGCGGTCGCACGGCAGGACGAGCGCTGGACGACGGCGAGCTCTCTCGGCGAGACCGGCGAGGCGGTGCGCGCCGCACTCGCCATCGAAAACCTCTATGGCGGCGCCTGGGCGATGGATGCTTCAGGCCAGTTCACCTATGCGACGCCGACCGCGCAGACATCGATCGCCATGGCGCTCGAAGACCTGAACCTGCTTCTGGACGGCAAGCCTTTCATCGAGGGCGGACGGCAGGGCTGGCAGCGCGGCGTGCATGCCGATGACAGCGAGGAGGCGGGCGAGACGCTGCGCCATGCGCTGAGGACCGGCGAGCACTGGAATTTCGAATACCGGGTTCTGCGCGCCAACGGCGCCTATGTGTGGCACCGGGCGGCGGCGCGGCCGACGCGCGACGGGCAGGGGCGCATTACCGGCTGGTATGGCGTGACTGTCGATATTGACGCCTACAAGCGCACGGAGGCAGCACTGCGCGAACGCGAGCGGCAGCTGCAATTGCTTGTCGATACCGTGCCGGCGCTGATGTGGACCACCTCGGCCGAGGGACTGCCGACCTATGTCAACAAGCCCTTTACCGAGGTTACGGGCGCCACGCTTGAAGACATCACTGCGCAGGATGGATCGCCGTCGCTCAGCGTCATCCATCCCGATGACCGGGAGGCGGCGCGTCAGGCGGTACGCCACTCCTTCGCCACCGGTGAACCCTATATCCAGCGATATCGCCAGGCCCGCGCCGACGGCAGCTACCGCTGGACCGAGACGCGGGCGGAACCGCTGCGCGACGCCTCCGGCGCCATCCTGCAATGGTATGGCGTCAGCACCGATATCCATGATCTGCTTGTCACCCAGGAGGCCCTTCGCGAGCAGGAGCGCTTCCTGCGCCAGCTGGTGGAAACCCTGCCGGCGATGATCGATTGCGCCACGCCCGACGGCGAACCGATCTTCCGCAGCCAGAGACTGCGGGATTTCCTCGGATACGATCTCGATGTGCTCGACGGGACGGGCAAATCCCGGCTGGCCGGCACGCTGGACGCCGGCGTGCATCCCGACGAACTCGCCGCCGTGAAGGAGAAATACGCCCATTCGCTGGCAACGGGCGAACCCTATGCCCGCAGGCATCGCCTCAGACGTTTCGATGGCGAGTATCGCTGGGTGGAGACGCGCGCAGCACCCATGCGTGATGCCGAGGGGGCGATCGTGCAGTGGAATGTCGTCTGCCTCGATATAGACGGCGAGGTGCGGGCGCAGGAGAAGCTGCTTTCGGCGCAGGAGAGCCTGGCGCGGGCCAGCCAGGCCGCCAGCCTTGCGGAACTGTCGGCCTCTATCGCCCATGAGGTCAACCAGCCGCTCTCTGCCGTGATGAGTTCTTCAGATGCCTGCCGGCGCTGGCTGATGATGGATCCGCCGAATATCGAGCGGGCGCAGAAAACGCTGGAGCGCATCATCGTCAGCGCGCATTCGGCAAGCGACGTCGTCACGCGCGTGCGCGCCCTGTTCAAGCGCGCCGAGGACAAGCGGGATTGCGTGACACTCGGCCGTGTCATCACCGAGGTCGGCGATCTTCTCGCCGAGGAGGCGATGCGGCGCGGCGTTCGCATCGATATCGAAGGCGCGGATACCGTGCTCGGCGCGGCCTTCGACCGGGTGCAGATCCAGCAGGTCGTCATCAACCTCATGCGCAATGGCATGGATGCGATGGAGGCCGTTGCCGGTGACAGGGTGCTCGAAGTGCGCCTGCGCAAAGCGGACGGGATGATGCGCATCGAGGTCAGCGACCGGGGCGCGGGCATCGAATTTCCCGACAAGATATTCGAGCCGTTCTTTTCGACGAAAGAGCAGGGCATGGGCATGGGACTTGCGATCTGCCGCTCGATCGTCGAGGCGCATGGCGGGCAGCTGTGGGCGGAAGGCAACGAGCCGCACGGAACGCGGTTCGTGTTTACGCTGCCGGATGAGGGGGAGGTGTGAGGGTGGCGCTTCGAGCGTTCCGAACGAAGCACGAAACCGCGAGATCGCGCTCTACTAAAAAATTCACTTTCTTTCCGCTATATATGTGCACTATGACACCGTAGCGAGCCATACTGTTGGTGCGTGAACGTGTTGGACAAACTATGTGTCCGATTTGGAGAAGTCATCGTATGAAGCACGTATCGATCGTTGTGCGGGCGGAGTGGGATGAAGAGGCTTCCGTTTGGGTCGCCAGCAGCAGCGACATCGATGGACTGGCTGTTGAGGCTGATACTCTGGAAGCTCTCGAGCCCAAGGTCATCGCTGCCATAACGGATCTTTTCGAGCTGAACGGATTTACGTCTGACCTGCCGGAAATCCCTGTTCATATCATGGCAGAGCAGCTCGTTCGCATCCCCAATCCCAGCTATTGACTGCATGGCCGGCTATCTCAAGGAACTCAAAGAGTTATTGTCGAAAGCCGGCTGCACATATGTTCGGCCGGGAAAGGGCGATCATGAAATCTGGTTCAGTCCGATTTCAAATCGCCATTTCACCGTCGATCATGGGGTCAAATCCCGCCATACAGCCAATGAGACGCTGAAACAGGCAGGTCTTCCAAAGGCGTTCTGAAGCAGACCTTTCATGGCTGCGGATGTGTGACCAAGCCCCAACCACATCAACCTGGCATCTCCTCCGTGATCACCTCGAAGCGCTTGAGCACCGCGGGGCCGAAGGCCGTCGACATGGCGACGTCGGTGGCGTCGCGGCCTGTCGCCATCAGGATGCGGCCGATGCGGGGCGTGTTGTGGCGGGCGTCGGCCGTGTACCAGCGGCCGCTGAGATAGATCTCGAACCAGGCGCTGAAATCCATCGGGTTCGGATCCCTGGGCACGCCGATATCGCCGAGATAGCCGGTGCAGTAGCGCGCCGGGATGTTCATGCAGCGGCAGAGCGTGATGGCGAGATGGGCGAAGTCGCGGCAGACACCTGTGCGGTCGGTATAGCCGCCGAAGGCGGTGCGCAGCGGATCGGCCTTCCGGTAGTCGAAGGCAATGCGCTTGTGGGTGAAATCGAGGATCGCCTGGATGCGCGGCCAGCCGGGTGCTGTCTTGAAAAAGGTCTTCCAGGCGAAATCGGCGAGGCGATCCGTGTCGCAGTAGCGGCTGCCGAGCAGGTAGACGAGCACATCGTCAGGCAGATCGTCGATCGCGTGCTGAAGGGCGTCTTCGGGCACGGGATCGGGCAGGCCGTTGTCATAGATTTCGAATTCGGTGGAGATGGTCGTCAGGCCTGGCGGCGCCGTGATGCGGCTGCAGGAATTGCCGAAGCCGTCCACATAGGACCAGGCCTCGATCGGCCGGTCGAAGGCCAGGGCCTGTTCCGTCAGCAGGTCCACGCGGCGGGAAGGGTGGATGTTGAGGACCAGCAGCATGGGCGTTTCGTGTTTGCAGTGATAGCCGATGTGAAAGCCTGCGCGGATCTTCATAGGGGCGTGGTCCCTTCGGTCGGATGAAATCTCCTGCAGGCGAATGCACGAGCGGGGAAGGCGTTCCGTCACCTGCCGCTTGCCGCATCGAATTCCTGTTCCGTCGTGACGTTGACCTGTACGCGCATGCTGTCGAAATCCTGCGATCCGCCGTCATAGCTGCCTGAAAGCGGCACCGCCTGGCGCGGGTCGCGGGCCACACCGACGCGGATCAGGTCGCGGTTTCCGACGATGCCATTGGTGGGGTCGAACTCCACCCAGCCCGCACCCGGCAGATAGACCTGGCACCAGGCATGGGTCGCGCCGCCGCCGAGCGTGGTGGAGCCATCGCGATCTGGCACGTAGACATAACCGGTGACGAAACGGGCGGCGAAGCCGAGGGAGCGGGTCGCCTCCATCATCAGCAACGCGAAATCGCGGCAGGTGCCGCTGCGCAGAAGCAATGTCTCGCCGGGCGTCTGCGTGCCGTGCTCGAAGCGCCTGACATAGTTGAAGCTCTCATGGATCGCATAACAGAGCGTCATCAGGATGTGGCCGGTGCGCGGCTGATGAACAAGCGGCACGAATTGGCGCGCCCATTTGCCGACCTCGTCTCCGGCATCGGGATAGTGCCTGACGATGGTCCGTTCGAGATCGATCGCCTCGTCCTCGTCATAGGCGAAGGGAAAGCGCAGCGCCTTGCGATCGATCTCCAGATCGAGCGGAACCTGCGCCGTATGGTCGAGGCGGATGACGGTTTCGAAGCGCAGCTCGGCGGCGGCAGACGCGATATCGACGAGTGCGATGCAATTGCCGAAGACATCGTGGATCCAGCGCACGGAAGCAGGCCGAGGAGAGACATCGAGGCTGCAGCCCAAAAGCGTCTGGTCGAAGCTGTCGCGCGGGCGAAACATCAGCCGGTGCTGGCCGAAATGCACCGGCTTTTTGTAATGGTAGGATGTGATGTGGCGGACGGAGAAGATCGTCATCCTGCCTCCCTGATTATACGAGGCGGCACGCGAATGATCGCGGTGACATAACCGCTGTGCCCGTTACTTCTCTCTGCGCGAAAGCGGATAGGCGGGCGCTTCGTAGAGCATGCGGATCTGCCTTTCATCGAAACGGGCTTCGTTCACTTCCAGCACGCAGCCGCGCAATTGCGAGCCGGGCATGTCTTCCATGGCAAAACGCACCGCTTCGGCGGCGGTTTCGAAGCGTTTGTAGCGCGGGGCACGCGTGCCGCGCAGGGTCTTGCCGCTGTAGAGGCCGGCTTGCATCGTATAGTCGAATTCTGCCACGTGGATGGTCCTTGCTCGTTCCTGGCATGGACAAGCCATTCCAGGGTCTTCCAGCTTTTCAGATTTTCGGAGGCCGCGGTTTCAGGATGAAGCGGCGGGCAGGCCCGCTCGCGTCTTCTGGCGCTGACGGCGCTCGTCCTGCCTGGTTTCGCGCTGTCTCAGGCGCAGTCGCCTGCGGACGTCCTGAAGCTTTTCGGCATCGGAAGCCTTGTCTGGCTGCGGCGGGCGGAAGAGATGTTCCGCTGCGCGCTTGTGGGTGGTCATCTTGATATCCTTCGGGACGATGGGCGTGGCGACCGAAGGGCCGCCGCGCCGGAGCGGGCGGGCGCTATTTCTTCTTGTCGCCGCCCGCGTTGCTGCTCGCCATCTTGACCTGCGTGCCGGGTGCGGCGGCAGGGGAGGCTGAGGCAGATCGGTCTTTCTTCGGCTTGCGGGTTTCCTTGTTGCTGCGCACTTGGCCCTTGGCCATGGTTTCCTCCTGGTGTGGTGATGCGGGGCAGTTCAGATATTGCAGCCCGCTGCCCGCCGGCAGCGCGATAGCCGCAATATCAAAGGGGCCGGGGGCCGGGGCCGGAACGTTCGTCGAGAAAGGCCGCCAGTGTGGAAAGAGGCAATTGTCCTGCGGCATAGACGCGCCGCCTATGTGTTTCCCGGCGGGTCTGCGCTTCGCCGCTGAAATCGGGAAAGGCCACGAAACTTCCGATCGCTTCCGAAAGATTACCCGGGTTCCTGGCGGTGTCTGTGGCGCGATCGAGAATCCCGAGCGCCACGTTCTCACGATAGGCGAATGCGCCGGTTCGGATGAGATTGCGCGACAGGCTTGATGGATAAAAGTCGGAAGACATGACGTCCCCCTTTCGTTGGGGCCAGGGCTTGCGCCCCGAACCGGCAGGGCCCTTGAAGTGGCTGCCAGCGTTCGAATGCTGCGCCTATTCCGTGCTTTACGCAAGGGCGTTCTCGCGAGACGAGGGCTATGGCACTTGCCGCAGCGTAAACTTTTCGAATATTGCACCGACAGCCGAAGTCGTTAGTCTGACGGTCGCTATTTCAGATATGGAAATCGAAGATGAGTATCGCTGTTTTGACGACCTATGTTCTCGTCGTGCTCGGGCTCATGGTGATTCCGGGGCCTGCGACATTGCTGGTTCTCGCCCGGTCGGTGAGCGGCGGCAGGCGGGCCGGTATTGCAACGGGGCTTGGCATCGGGGTCGGCGATCTGATCCATTCCACCATGGCGACTTTCGGCCTTTCGGCCTTGCTTGCGACTTCGGCGCTCGCCTTCGAGGTGGTGAAATATATCGGCGTGGCCTATCTCATCTATCTCGGATACCGGGCCTTCATCGAAAAGTCGGGCAATCTCGATATGGCGGCGGCGCCTGAGATCAGCCCCGGCAAGGCTTTCCGTCAGGGGGTCTTCACGGAGATCCTGAACCCGAAGACCGCGCTCTTCTTCCTCGCCTTCCTGCCGCAATTCATCCATCCCGAAAGCGGATCGGTGATCGGGCAATTCGCGCTGCTCGGCATCATCTTCGTGGTGCTCAGCATCTGCGTGACTTCGGCGCTCGCGATCAGTGCCGGTTCGGTGCGCAGCTGGCTCAACAGGAACCGGACGATCGGCCGCTGGCAGGGCAAGGTCATCGGCTCGATCTACATGGCGCTCGGCGTGCGGCTGGCGTTCCAACAGCAGTAAACGGCGCCCGGCCGCTGATACGCGACCGGGCTTTGAGTTGCTACCGCTTGTTACGGCCAACTGCGTTCATTCACGTGTATCGGCGGAACGGCCCTTCCTCATCTCTCTTCAGCCTGCGCGAACATAAAGATGAACATGGAGGTATGCTTGCTATCTGTCTTGAGATGCGCGTGGGCGCTGCGTGGATTCGCGATCGCCGTCTCGGTGGCGGCAATGGGTTTCACGCTCTCAGGATGTTCATATTTTTTTGTCCGCGGCGCCGAGGGAAGTTATCTCGCAACGGGTACTCCGGTGCTCGGAAAGGTGACCGCAAGAAACGAGAGTGAGCAGACGGGGGGATCGATTGAGATCGGCTCGGCCGAAAAGCAGCAATGCAAGGGTCGTTACCGAGTGTCACAGGTGAAGACAAATTTCTGGAAGCTGGAGACCGGCGAGCGGATCTATCGGGGGAAGATCTACTGTCTGGATGGTCGAGTAGGGGCTTTTGAACTCATATCGAAGGATAAGGGGAAAACCGGCTCGATCACCGGTGAGATCAACGGCGAGGCATTTCAACTCGATGTGTACGAATCGAAGAGCCGTGGGTGCAGGATGGACGAATGCTGGGGCCTGAAGTGGACTTACGACAAACAGAGCGACAACATACGGACCTATTACAGGCTTGCGACTGAACACGAGCCCGGTTCAACGGATCTTTGGCTGCTCTATTGAATCTGCCCCTATTCCGTATACCGGTGATCCGGGATCCGGGCGCCACCGATTGAATGAGGGCGGCGCCGGGTCCGGTGCGGGTGGTTGACGCATTTACTGTCTGATCGCAGCCAACTGCTGTTCGAAACTCGCGAGATCGAAATAGTCGCGCCAGAGGGTGATTTCGCCATTCTCCACCGTGATTGTGCCCATGACCGGCAGGGTGATCTTGCCGCCGCTTTCGTGGGTGAAGATATCGATGCGCTCGTTCAGCACGACGTTGCCTGATGCGGCGATCTGCGTGACCTGCCAGTCGACCTTGAAGGCGGTGCCGGTGCCGAAATCGGCGTGGAATTTGCGGACGTTTTCGCGGCCACTGATATCGGGCAGGGGCACGTTGTCGTAGAGCACGTCGTCGGCCAGCATGGCGAGCGCCTCTTCGATGCGGTTGGCGCTCGAGTGGGCGAAGAAGGTTTTTGCGGTTTCGAGAGGCGACATGATGCTTCTCTTCAGCCGAACTTGACGAGGTTGAGGGCCGGCAGCGGGCCGCCGGGGAATTGCGTCAGGCTGGCGCCGATCTTGAGCGGGCCGAGGTCGACGCCGGCAAAGCCCAGGCGCGTGATGATTTCAGCGACTTCCGCCTTCGCCTTGATATCATCGCCCGAGTAGAAGAGCACGCGGCTGCCGCCTTCGGCGTGCGGGTCGGCCGAGACGAGATTGGCGAAGAGGTGGTTGAAGGCTTTGACGAGACGGGCGCCGGGCACGAGGCCGGCGACGATCTCGCTCGACAGCCGGCCGCCGAGCTCGGCCGGCTTGAAGAGAGGCGCTTCGATCGGGTTATTGGCATCGATGACGATGCGGCCGGCCCAATCCGGCAGGCCGGACAGCGCTGCCGGCAGCTTCGACCAGGGCACCGCGATGAGGACGATATCGGCCCTGGCTGCCTCCTCGATCGTGCCCGCGGTGATATGCGGAGCGAGCTCGGCGGTGAGGTCCCCGAGCGTTTCAGGGCCGCGGCTATTGGCGATGGTGGCGGAGATGCCGCTGCGGGCGAGAGCGCGGGCGAAGGCTGCGCCGATATTGCCGGCGCCGATGATGCCGATGGACATGGCAAGTTTCCTTTCTGCATGTCGTGTTCGTTTCGATGAAGGCAATATCGCGATCTCATTCCTGTTTGATTAGAGGGAAGTGGGTGGTATCAGTTTCAAGTTTTCCTTGAAGGTGATGAGGGGCTTGCGGGATGGAGAGTTTGGCAAATCTGGAATCCTTCGTGCGCAGCGCCGAACTTGGCGGCTTTTCGGCGGCCGCACGTCGTCTCGGCCTGACGCCAGCCGCCGTCAGCCGCAATGTGGCGGCGCTCGAAGCCAATCTGAAACTCCGGCTCTTCCATCGCAGCACGCGCAGCCTGACGCTGACGGAGGCGGGCGAGCGCTTTCTCCTCTCCGTACGCGATCATCTGGAGGGGTTGCAGGGGGCGATTGCCGGGATCTCCAACGAGCATGCGGAGCCGGCGGGCGTGCTGAAGGTCAGCCTGCCGCCGGGTTTCGGCACGGGCTATATCCTGCCGATGCTGCCCGGTTTCATGAAACGCTATCCGCTGGTGCAGCCGGAATGGATGTTCGAGAACCGGCAGGTGGATCTCATCGCCGAAGGTTACGATGCGGCCGTCGGCGGCGGCTTCGAGCTCGCTTCGGGCGTGGTGGCGCGCACGCTGGCGCCGGCCCATCTCGTGGCGGTGGCGTCACCGGCCTATATGGCCGGCCGCCGGCCGCCGGTCGATCCGGCCGGGCTCTCAGCTTTCGACGGTATCGTCATGAAATCATTGCGCACCGGGCGCCTGACGCAACGGCAGATGCGCAATGCCGCCGGCGAGGAGCAGTCCGCCGATCTGCCGGCCAGGATCGTCGTCAACGATCCGACGGCGATGTGCGCCGCCGCCCTTCTCGGGCTCGGGGTGACTGTCATCGCCAAGCCCGATGCGCTGCCTTATCTCGACAGCGGCGAGCTGACCCGCCTCTTGCCTTCCTGGTATGTCGATGCCGGGCCGATCTCGATCTATTACGCCAGCCGGACGCTGCTGCCGCTGAAGACGCGGGCCTTCATCGATTTTGTCACCGAAGGTTTTCAGCGTCAGCGGCTGGCCGAACGCTTTGCCGGCAGTATCGGTTGATCCTGCCTGTCGGGCCGATAGCCGAGCACGAAGGCGATGACCTTCGCGGAGGACATTTCACAGGGTTTCAGCGTGCTGCCGCTCTCCGCCAGGAGACAGAAATTGAAGCTGACGATATCGGTTCCAGCGAGATCCTCGGCATAGAGCCAGATGCGTTTGCCGTCGGGCGAGCGCTTCACGGTGGCGCCCCAGCGGCGGTTCTCGAAGGCACCTTCGCTATAGCCCTCGGGGATGAGGGCAAGGGCGTGGGTGAAGCTGTCGTCTGCTGGGTTCATCGTGTCTGACGGCCGATCCATGATCAGACCTCTTCCTCTATGCCCCTGTCGGGCCAGACGTGGAGCGCCGCCTGTCGAAGAACGGCCACCGCACGGGCGGCGGCGTCGAAATCCATATCGAGCGCTTCGGCCGCATATCGGATTTCGTTGTCGTCACGAAGCCGGTTCAGTACCCATGCCATGAATCTCGCTATATCCTTGCCGTAGGCTCCCTCCGCTGCTTTGACCGCAGCGTCGGGAATAGCCTGATATGTCTCTACGAGACGTCCGAGGTCGAGGGCATCACGATAGGCGACAGCCCTGTCCTGGCAGCGATCGGCATTGGCAAGGAGTTTTTCGGCAAACATCGACTCGGGCAGCAACGCCGGCACCTTCAGGTCAGGGTCGTAGGCGCCTCTCAGTTCGATGCGCGGTTCGTTGACGATCTCGAACCTGATGGGCTGTCCATGAAGTCCCACGATCATCCTGATGCCATATGCATCTGCCCGCACCTCGCGCAGCGTCTGAACGGGTTCGGGAAACACGGCGCGGACGCCATGCTCGAAGAAGCCTTCCCTGAGCTTTCTGTATCCCTCGCGGCTGGCGCAAAGAAAGTCCAGGTCGAGCGACTTCCTGTATTCGCCGAGTTTGAGGACGATCGCGGTTCCGCCACCGAACCAGCATTCGCAGTCGAGCAGAAACCTGCTGTCCATGCGCTCAAGCATTTCCGCGATTATCTGATGTTCAGGTCGGACGAAGTGCATTCCAGTCTCCCGATGCGCCGATCGTCACGATAGAAAGTTCGGAAGCATCGGTAAATCTGCTAAACCAACATGAGGCCGTGACCATATTCCTCAGTGAGCTCCTTGATCAGAAGCGTTTCACGAGGGGTCAGGTTCTCACGATCGACGAAACGCCAGTTCCGTTCATACAAGGCAAAGGCGTCGGCGGCGGCGATGGGATGCGCGGGATCCCGGTTCCATACCAGCATTTTCAGCTCGGGGAATTCGGCAGGAACGATCTGGTTTCCAAAATGCGTCATGATGCCTTTGTTGCGCGCGGCTCCGAACGCACAGCCGCTGCGCGCTTTTCTGGAACAGCTTTAAGATAGCCCGGCAGCGCCTTGTTATCAATCTGCTGCCAGCGCTTGTCGCCTCCCTCAATGCCCCGTCAGCACCAGGGTCTGTACCGGCAGCAGCATGGCCTGCATACGCAGGATCATGGCATGCACCACGCCGACCGTATCGATGACATGCAGGCCGATCGATTTGAGGGTGCCGATATTGGGGTCGGCCAGCGCATCGTGGTTGTTGGTATAGGCATTGGCGATGCAGCTGCCGCCGGGCGGCACGCCGTCCAGGCCGCCGGGGAAGAGGGGCTGCAGGAAGACGGTCAGCGTGCCGGGCTGTGTCAGTTGCGCAACGTCGAGGAGCTGGTCGGTCGGGCGCAGCTGGCCGGCGGCGATCACGTCCTGCACTTCGGTGACGACGAGCGGGATGATGGTGAAGGGTTTGCCGACGCAGGTGGCTTCGGCCACCATGCCGGGCTTCATGACCTGTGCCTCGATCTGGCCGAAGCCGGCAACCAGCGTGCCGCGGCCGGCCGTTTCAGGCACCAGGATGCCGGCAGGGCGCAACATGGTGTTCAGCACATCACCCTTGCGCAGCGTGAACTGCTGGACGGTGCCGGCGACACCGGCCTTGACGACCGTCTTGTCGAGCTCCACCTGAGCCTGGTTGAGCGCCGCATCGGCGCTCGCCTTCTGTGCCGGCAGGAGTACCTTGAGCTTGGTCTGCAGCGTCTCCTTGTTGGCATAGGCGGCGCTGACCATGCCGCGCTGGCTTTCCACGGTATTGGTGAGCCGATCTACTTCGCGGCGGGCAACGGCATCGTTCTTCAGGAGCTGGGTCTTCATCTGCAGCTCGTCGATCGATACCTGCAGGGCGCCTTCCGCCTGCCGGATCACGCCGTCGGCACTGGCAAGCTCGCTCTCGGCGACCTTGGTTTCAGCCTCGACCTCGGCGATCTGCTTGTGCGCCACATCGAGGGCTGCCTTCTGGGCGGAATCGTCGAGCCGGAAGAGCGGCGCGCCGGCCTCCACCTTCTGGTTGAGGCCAACATAGACTTCGTCGACCCGGCCAATGGTTTCCGGCAGGATGGTGACGGTACGGAAGACGGCGGTGACGCTCTTCGTCGCCGGGTGGAAATAGAAGATCATGGTGATCAGCGAGATGGTGAGCAGCAGGCAGGCGGTAATGCCCCAGCGCAGCTCGTACCACATGCTGTAGAGGGTGATCTCGCGGCCGATGCGCTTGTCCTGGACATAACGGCGGAAGAGATAGTCGGGGAGGATGGTCAGCATCGAGCAAAGCATCAGTTCGAGCATGGTCAGATACCCCTTTCGTGCGGGCCGGTCCCTATCGCATTTTCGGCAGGTTGCTGTGCGTTCGTCTGGCCGGATGGCTGCGGATGGGAGGCAGCCGGCACTGGGGCAATCGGGGCGCCCGCGGTCGGGGTTTTGGCGCTTGGGGTTGCAACGATCGGGGCTGCGGTGGCCGGCGCGGAGTGGACTGGTGCAGGGTTGACCGATGCGGGGGCGGGCGGCTCGTGGGCCGTCGGCGAATGGGCGACTGGCGCCGCCGCGCTGTCGATCTCAGCGGGATCGCGGTTGGCGAGCCGCGCCATCGACCGCGCGATCGAATAGATCGGCGTCGAGAAATCCGGAATGCGGATGAACGCAAGCAGCAGGCCGATGATCCAGTAGATGTGGTTGTGCGTGAAGAGCGATATCAGCGCCAGTACCGCGACGATCTCCATCTGCACCTTGTTCGTCTTGTGCGCGATGCGCTCGGGAACGGCATGGAGCTGGAAATACAGGTTGCCGATGACGAGAACGACCGCCAGCAGAAACACGATGACGATAATGAAGAGAATGTCGGTCTGCCCAGGCGCGGTGATGAAACCGGGCACATGGTTGGTGAGAGCGTCATGATAGGGTTGCGGTGCTGCCGCATCCTCAGCCGCTGCATTTTGAGCGGCCAGAAGCGCCGTTATGGCCGCCGTGCCGATGGCGGTCCTGCGGCTGCTGCACCGCCTTGTGGTATTGCCTTGAAGCCCCATGCCAATATCCCCCTCGGACGGCATTTTAGTCTCGTCTCAATTTTAAGCCCTTTGTGCGCGGCGCGAAAGTACGTAACGGTACTATCGGCGTAAATTCGGGGGCGCCGGGCGGCGTCTGCGCGGACAGGCAAGCGGAGACGGGAGCTATCGGCGTCCGGCAGCCGAGAACCAGGATTTCTGTCGTGCCGAAACCGACCGAGGAGTGGCGCCCGATCAACCTTTCAGTGAAGGTCTCGCCACGCTGCCGGCGTAAGTCCTTCCCATGCACGGAAAGCCCGATAGAACGAGCTCGTATCCTGAAAGCCGAGCAGAAAGGCGATCTCGTCGATGCCGCTCTGTCCGTCGGACAGCAGCTGGCGGCCGAGTTCGCGCCGCGCCTCGTCCAGCAGGCCGCGATAGCTCGTGCCCTGTTCGGTGATGCGGCGCTGCAGGGTGCGCTCGCTCATGCCCATTTCGCGGGCCACATCGGCAATATCGGGCTTGCCGCTGGCGATGCGGCGCTTGATCAGGATCTTCACCTGATCGGTCAGCGAGGATTGCGCTTCGATCTCGCTAAGCGATGCGGCAAGGGACGGGTCGAGGATCGCAAGCAATTCGGGGTTATATCCTGCGAAAGGCAGGTCCAGGTCGGCGCGATCCAGCACCAGCGCATTCTGCGCGCAGCCGGTACGAACAGGGGCATCGAAATAGGAACGGTGCGCCTCGGTCACGGGCCCGGTCCTGGTCATCTCGACCCGGATCGGCGTGAGGTGCCGCCCCGTTCCCCGCCGTCCGAGCTCGAGGATTGCCGCAAAGGTGACGTCGGCTGCCGCATCCGGTTCGGCGTCATCGGTATGAAGCCAGCGCACCGCGACCCGGCATTCGCTCCCGGTCTCGGCTGCGGTCAGTTCCTCCGGGGTGCAGAGCCGCTTGAACCGCGCCAGCCGGTGCAGCCCATCGCGGTAATCGCGCGCGAAGAAGGCGGACATCGTGGAGGGCGGATGCAGCGAGGTATCGGTCTCGGCGGTCATCCTGAGGCCGATCGCGGGATCTTGCGAAAGTGTCTCGACGGCACGCCACAGCGCAAAATACTGTGCGGTGGACAGCCATGTCTCGGGCGCTATGTGCAGTGTCGCCGGCAGCCTGGCCTGCCGCAGCAGGGCCGGGGCGGGCAGGCCCATGCGCTCTGCCGCCCGCCAGAAGGCCTGCGGCAGCCGGCACCTGTCGCCTGCGTCCCTGGTCATCGCTGCATCCTCCGCCGGTCCGTCACATCTGGCTCTTGATCAGCCGGTCGAAGACGCGGTCGCCCAGCCACTTGCGCACCCAGATCATCATCCTTGCGTATTTGCCCGCTGCGTAGCGGGTTTTGGGCCGGGCCGACAGGAGGGCTTTGCCGACGACATCGGCGATGACCTTGGGATCGGTACCCTGGCCGCGGCCATAGCTCCTGTCGATGGAGGCGGCCACGCGCTGCGCGAGCTTGCCATAGGGACCGGTTCCGGACCGTTCGAGGATGCCTCTGGATGCTGCATCGCCAAAGCCCGTCTCGATGAGCCCCGGCTCGATCACGATGACGCGGATGCCGAAGGGTTCGAGCTCGAGCCGCAGACTGTCCGACCAGCCCTCCAGCGCATGTTTGGTGGCGTGATACCAGGCGCCCAGCACCGTATAGATCTTGCCGCCCATCGAGGTGATGTTGACGATCGTGCCCGCGCCGCGCGCCCGCATCGCCGGGAGCAGAAGCTGGGTCAGGCGCGCGGGGCCGAAGACATTGACCTCGAACTGGTAGCGCGCCTCATCGAGCGGGATCTCCTCGACAGGGCCGTAGAGACCGAAGCCGGCATTGTTGACCAGGACATCGACACCACCAGATTTCTCGGTGATGGTGCGCACCGCGGCCACGATGTCGTCTTCCTTGGAAATATCCATCCGCAGCGGGATTGCGCCAAGCGCTGCCAGGTCGGCCATCTTCTCGACGCTGCGGGCGGCGACATAGACCAGATAGCCGTCAGCGATCAGCCGTCCGGCAATGGTCTTTCCCATGCCGGATGACGCGCCGGTGACGAGGGCCGTGGGTTGGGATTTGCTGTTCATGAATGCACCTTTTGCTCTTGCATGGAACGCAAGGTAGCGGGCGCATCATGCCAGATCAGTTGCGCACGACGCCAGAGATATTGCGAAAGGCGCCAATTCTCCGATATTCGCAGCGCTTCGCGGCTGACGGCGGCACTCGACGCCGATGATCTCGTCGCGGCATCAAAAATCGTCCGTGCAGGCGCGAACCCCGAGCTTCATCAGAGTTTGCGGTCACCTATCGGCAGGTGATCGTGAAGCTGGCGGGGTAGGCTTCCTGTTGCCGACTGCCGGAAGAGCGGAGCGCCGGCTTTGGCGCGGGTTCAATCTGTCGGCAAGGCCTTTGCCGCCAACTCAATGTCATCCTCGGCCTTGCGCCTGATATCGAACGGCAGCAGATATCAGGGACAGGCCGAGCATGACGGCGGAGAGGTTGGCGGCGCTGCCCTATTGGTCAGTTCGACTTCTTGGCGTCGACTTCCTTGTAGGCTGCGTCGAGGAAGCTGGTATCGATCCACTTGTCGTAATCGACGGAGCCCTTGAGCAGCTTGGCATCGGCCATGAACTGTTCCTCGCTCTTCAGCGAGGCGAGCGCTTCCGGGGTGATCTTCGGATCCTGGTAGAAGACGTTGTCCTTGTAGGTCTCGCGGACGGACTTTTCCGAGGACTTGGTTTCGTCGACGAAGATCTTGATCGTGTCTTCCGGGTGGGCATCGGCCCAGCGGGCGGTTTCTATGTCGACCTTCAGGAGGCGTTTGACGAGATCGGGGTATTTTCGAGCGAATTCGCCGTTGGCGGAGATGACGAAGGGGGCGGACCATTCCGGATGCGAGGAAGCGTCGAGGATGACGCGGGCCTGGCCGGTTTCGACGAGCTTGGCGGCGACATCGCCGCTTTCGACGACGGCATCGACATCGCCGCGCACCAGCGCCGGGCCCGAGGCATCGAAGGCGAGGTTGAGGGATTCCACATCGGTGAGAGACAGGCCAGCGGACTTCAGCGCCTTGGCGAAAGTGGAGTGGCGCACGGTGCCGGCGAGATAGGCGACCTTCTTGCCCTTGAGATCGGCGAGCGACTTGATCGGCGAATCCGCCTTGACGATGATCGCCGAGCCGTTGGCTTTTACATAGCTCGAAAGGCCGATGGCCTTCACGTCCGCGCCGGCAGCGGCGACGCGCAGCGCCGGGTTATTGCCGGTGTAGATGAATTCGACGGCGCCGGTGGCAAGCGCGGTCGTGGCTTCCGAGCCGCCATTGGTGAAGGCGATGAACTCGACCTTGATGCCGTCCTTTTCGAACTCCCTGGCGAGCGAGCCGCTATGGCGTTCGAGGATGAATTTCAGGTGGCCGGGGGCCGTGCTGCCGATGCGGATGATTTCGGGCTTGTCTTCGGCGAGAGCCGGGCCGGTGAGGGCGGCGCTGCCGAGGGCGAAGGCCGCGAGGCCTGATAGCAGCGTGCGGCGCAGGATCGATGGGTTGAAGCTTGTCATGTGATGTCCCCTTCAGAAACGGTATTCATTCAGTTGTGAGAGATTTCGGAGCTGCCCTTCCAGGCCGTCGCCCAGCGCTCGAACCAGACGAGCAGGTAGTTCACGAGCAGGCCGATCGCGGTCATGGTGATGATGCCGGCATACATGTCGGCTGTTTCCATCATCAGTTGCGACTGCTGGATCAGGAATCCGAGGCCGGATTTGGCGGCGAGCATTTCCGCGCCGATGACCGCGAAGATCGAGGATTTGACGGCAAGGCGCATGCCCGAAACGATCGAGGGAATGCTGGCCGGCAGGATGACCTTGCGGAACATGTCGAGATCGGACGTGCCCATGGAGCGGGCGGCTTTCAGGAGCAGCGGGTCGACTGACTTGACGCCCGAGATCGTGTTGATCAGCAGGAAGAAGACCGACGAATAGAAGCAGATGGCGATCTTCGATGCCTCGCCGATCCCGAGCAGCAGGATGAAAACAGGCAGAAGGGCGAATTGCGAGGTGTTGCGCAGCGTCTGGACGAGCAGGTCGGAGACCTTTTCGAAGAGCGTGTAACGCCCCATGAGGAAGCCGAGCGGTACGGCGACGACAATGGCAAGCAGAAAGCCGATGGCGGCGCGCTGCAGGCTGATGCCGATATTGGCCGAGAGCGTGCCGTCGAGCAGCAAGGCATACCAGGCTTCCAGCACTTCGCTCAGCGGCGGGAAGAAAATGCGGTTCAGCCAGCCGAGGCGCGGCGCGATCTCCCAAAGGCCGAAGAAGACGACCATGAGCGGCAGGCCATAGGTGGCGGCGCCGAACTCGAACCGGCGTCTTGCGCGGGGCACGGGCTTTTCCTTGCGAGAGGCAATGCCGGCGCCGAAGGCGGGTTTATCGGAAACATAGGCCATATCAGCTCTTCCCTTCAGTGGGCGTAGGCGGGCGAGAGCGCCCAGTCTTTCTGCGCCTTGTTCACCTCGTCGCGCAGCGCCTCCCAGACGCGGCCGCGATGGGCGTTGAACTCCGCACTGGCTCTGATGTCGCCGTCGCGCGGGCGCGGCAGGTCGATCTCGATGATCTCCTTCACCGTGCCGGGGCGCGCCGTCATGACGACGATGCGATCGGCGAGATAGATCGCCTCGTCGATCGAGTGGGTGACGAAGACGACAGTCGTGTTGATCTTTTCCCAGATGCGCAGAAGCTCGGTCTGCAGGATCTCGCGGGTCTGGGCGTCGAGTGCGGCAAAGGGCTCGTCCATCAGCAGCACTTCGGGGTCGGTCGCGAGCGCGCGGGCAATCGCCACGCGCTGTTGCATGCCGCCCGAGAGCTGGTTGGGGAAGCGATCCTCGAAGCCGGAGAGGCCGAAGAGGGAGAGGAAGTAACGGGCCTTGTCCGTGCGCTCGCGCTTGGGGACGCCGTGTACTTCAAGCGCATATTCGATATTGGCAAGGGCCGTGCGCCAGGGAAAGAGCGCATATTGCTGGAAGACATAGCCGGTCTTCGGGTCCGGCTTGACGATGTGCTTGCCATCGATCCGGACAATGCCGTCGGAGGCTTCGGTCAGGCCGCCGATAATGTCGAGAAGCACGGATTTGCCGCTGCCGCTCGGGCCGACGAGGGTAATGAACTCCCCCTTGCGGATGGTGAGATCGATGCCGTTCAAGACCGTGACGCGGTCGGAGGGGCGGCCATCGATCTGCACCGTCTGGCCGGGCTTCAGCTGGAAGGTCTTGCGGACATCGGTGACTGTGATGCGGTCCATGATATTTCCTTTCAGACCTGAGCTACGCGGATGCGGTGGGTGGGGTCGAGTTGCGATCCGCCCGGTTTGCCGCGCTTCCAGCCAAGCGCGCGGGAATAGCTGCCGAAGAGGTTGCGTTCCTCGACCTCTTCTTCAGTGATCGACAACGGACCGTCGGCGCGCTCGGCGACATAGAGCGCGTCGGTCGGACAGTAGATCTCGCAGAGGAAGCAGGTCTGGCAGTCATCCTGGCGGGCGATGACGGGCACGCCATCGGTGGCGTCAAAGACATTGGCGGGGCAGACCTTCACGCAGATATCGCATTCCACGCAGCGGCTTTCGGAGACGACTTCGATCATGATGCGATCTCCCGGCGAGCCTCGGGTGCGGAAGAGACAACGATGTCATCGACGCCGCGAACGGTGATGGAATGGGCGAAGGCCGGGTCGTTACCCCTAAAATCCGAGCGGCGATGCATGCCGCGGCTTTCCTTGCGGGCAAGGGCCGAGGCGAGCGACCAGCGGCCGTGGGCAGCGATGGCGGCAGCCTCGCGCGCCTTCAGCCTGTCGAGGCCGGCGCCGGAGAGATGGTTTCTGACATCCGACCAGAGCGTGTCGAGCTTGTCCTGGCTCGCCTGCAGGCGGCTGCCCTCGCGGAAATAATTCTTCTCCAGAGGCGTGACTTCGGCGCGCACGCTGTCGATGACATCCTTTGCCGTCAGCGTGTCCTTCACCGTGCCGCCGGGGCGCAGGCCCGCCTGGCCGAGCGGGCTGGAACTGGCGCGGAAGGCCTTGTCACCGCGGCGTTTGGCATGGCCGGCCGCACCCTGGCCGGACCACCAGCCGCTGGCGATGGCCCAGGAGGAATTGGGGCCGCCGCCGCCAGACATGGCGCCCGCGAGCGCTTCGCGGCTTGCGGCATCGCCGGCGACATAGAGGCCCTGCACATCGGTGCCGCAATCGGATGTCGCGATGCGGATGCCGCCGGTGCCGCGCACGGTCCCTTCGGCGCGGAAGGTGACGCGGAACATCTGGCTGAATGGATCGACCGGGGTGCGGTCATAGGGCACGAAACAGTTTGGCTGGCCACGGCGCAGCCAGTCCTGCAGGGCGGGTTCGGCCTGATCGAGCACGGCATAGACGGGGGCTTCGATCATGGCCCGCGCGATTTCCTTCTCGCGCTCGCCGATGCCGTTCTGCAGGTGGTTGCCGTCGCTGTCGAGGATCGGCGTGCCATCCTCGCGGTAAAAGGAGGCCCAGCGGAAGGGCAGGCCCTTGTTGAGCGAGGAGCCGTAGGGGGCGAGCGTATATTTGCCGGTGAATTCCATGCCCGAGAGGCTGGCGCCGGCTTCCGCCGCCATCAGGTGGCCGTCGCCGGTCAACGCTGCGGCACCGAGGATGCGCTCATGGAAGGCGCAGCCGCCGGTCGCCAGCACGACGGCGCCGGCATCCACCCGCCAGTCGCGGTCGCGCTGGCGGTCGATGCCCGCGGCACCCGTGACGGCTTCGCCATCGAAATAGAGCTCAAGGGCAGGGTGGTGATCGAGAACGGTGATGCCGGCCTTGAGTACGCGGCGGCGCATGAAAGCCATGTAGTCAGGCCCGCGCAGATTGGCGATATAGAGTTTGCCATCCTCATCATCGGGGAAGGGGTAGCCCCATTCGGCAAGCTTCAGCAGGTTTTCATAGGCCTGGTCGACGGTGCGCAGCATCCAGCGCTGGTCGGCGAGATTGGCGGTGCGCTGCCAGCGGCGCTCGATGATCTGGGCGCGGTTTTCGCCGGGTGGCACCAGCCATGTGCCGGTATTCGACGGGGCCGTCGCGCCGCTGGTGCCGAGGTAACCCTTGTCGGCGAGGATGACGCGGGCGCCGTTCTGCGCCGCCGAAAGGGCAGCCCAGGCACCGGCCGGCCCGCCGCCGATGACGAGCACGTCCGTCTGCAGATGCAACGGGCCGCTGCCCGCCAAGTCGTTACGCTTCAGCGACATCAGAAAATCTCTAGGTGATGATAAAAGAGCGCGGCAGCCACAGAGCTGCCGCGCTGGACCTATCAGGCAGCGTTGGAGAACCAGGAGGGTTCGTTGCCCGCAGTCCATTTGATGTTGCAGCCGATCGACGCTGTCTGTTCCTGCGCGGGCCGTGCGCCGGCGAGAACGGCGTCTGCCGCAGCGCGCAGATCCTTGCCGGTGACGGGCTTGCCATTGCCCGGGCGGGCATCGTCGTACTGGCCGTGATAGGCAAGCTTGCGGGCGCCATCGAAGAGGAAAAGATCCGGCGTGCAGGCTGCGCCATAAGCCTTGGCAACCGCCTGCGCCTCGTCCTTCAAATAGGGGAAGGTGTAGCCGATCGCTTCGGCCTCATGGCCGACGGCGGCCAGGCTTTCTTCCGGATGCGCCTCGGCATCGTTGCTGTTGATGGCGATGACCCGCAGGCCCTTGGCCTCGTATTGGCGCGCAAAGGCAGCGAGATCATTACGGATCAGCTGGACGAAGGGGCAACGATTGGAAATGAAGGCAACGAGCAGCGCCGGCGTGCCGTCGAAATCCGAGAGCTTGTGGAGCACGCCCCTCGCATCCGGCAGAATGAAATCCGCGGCACGGGTGCCGAGCTCGATGGGATTGGATGCAGTCTTCGGCATGGATATCCTCCTGATGTGTAGAAACAATATAATCTATAAATTTTATCATGTTTGTATCCGAAGAAATTTGCGTCATTGGCGCTTTAGCGAAATAGCTTTCCGCTATGCGGGATGATCGTGGAAAGTTTTTAGGGTGAGGTCTGAGGAACGGCGGAAGATGCGAGGAGGGAGTCTGTGATCTTTACAGGCAAGAAGAGGATAGGCTGTGCCGCGCGGCCCCCTCATCCGCCCTTCGGGCACCTTCTCCCCCGGCGGGGAGAAGGGGACGTGCCATGCGGCGGCATTTTGGGTGTCGGGACGATGCGGCTGCCCCTTCTCCCCAGCGGGGAGAAGGTGCCCGAAGGGCGGATGAGGGGGGCCGCGCGGCACAAGGTCTCTATTCGTAAATGGTCGGAGACGTCTCTTTCAGTCAGCCCGCCAACACCATCACCGCCCACCATCCTCCAGCTGATGCCGCATCCAGATATTCGGCTCCTCATAAAGCCCAAGCCCGCTCTCGCAATCGGCCATCAGCGGCGCCAGCCCGCCCTCTACGTGATACGGCCCTGATAGGGGGAAGCGCAGCCCGCTCCATTCCGTCCATTGCGCCAACGGCGCCTCAACCCGCATGGAGCGCGGGGCGATTTTCGCGATCCGCGCGCCGAGCTGCCAGTGTTTGCGCACCCAGGGGTCGAACGGGGCGCCGTCGGCGGTCGTCCAGCCCATGTAATCGGCGAAGGACGTCAGTGGATAGGCCGGCTTCTTCGTCGGGCGAACGGGCGCGACGAGCGCATCGAAGCCGTTTAGTCGGGCGCTTGTCTTCATGTTGGCAATCAGGCGTTCGGCGAGATCCGAGCCGCGCCTGGCGGGCGAGACGACGATGGCGAGTGCGGAGAGGACATTGGGTTTCTGCCCGGACCTGCTGGCTTCGACGCCATCAGCAAGGACGGCGTTCCATCCCTCGTCGGGAAGGGAGGCGTCGTCATCGGCATTGGGCCAGCGGAAGGGAATGCTGTTCGATGTCGCCAGAACCTGTTCGTTTCCGTGACCGTCAATGCCGAGGGCGAGAAACTGATGGCGGCGGAGGGCTTCTGAAAAGAGACTGTCCCAGTATTTGACGACGGCTGCGTCGCCACCGATGAATTTCGGCCAGACGGCGGAACCGAGCTCATCGAAAGCCGGGATCAGGTCCGGCCGCTCTTCGGCGGAGACCAGGGTGACCTGGCCATGGGCTTCTTTTGGAGTTGCGGACATGTTCAACGTCTTCGATCTCGCGTGATGCCGAAAGTTGCGGCGTGGAGATCCTATACGCGAGCAAGGACGCTTCTCGGAAGGGGGAGGCATCAAGAGAGCGCCTGGCTCCGGCCGAAGGCGTTTCGCAAGGTCACCGGAGGAATTCGGCCCCCAACCCAACGCTCTCTTGATGGGATGATGATGGCAGGCAATGGTTGAGGCGCTGTCCTGCCTATCTGTTCAGCCGCCGTGCCAGCAGCGCGCCGGCGTCGCCAATGACGATCGCAGGGATCAGCACCAGCGCCATGTCATTGATGCGCGGCGGCACGTCGATGACGACGAGGGAAAGGCCGAACCAGGGATTGAGGATCTGCACCATGTAGATCGCCGCCCACCAGAGCCCGAAGGGGATGACGATGAGCAGGCGGCCGATGCGGGTGGCGCTCCAGCGGTCGGCGGCCTCGGTGACCGCGATATCGCGGGCGGACTCGATGCCCTTGATCACCTCCGCGGCGGCAAGCCGCTGCTGATCGGTTTCGGCCGCGAGCTTGGCCTGATAGGCAGCCAGGAGCGGACCGGTGAATTTCTCGATGATGCCGCCGAAGAGCAGGTCGCTCAGCCACTTCATTTCGCCCATCCAAACTTGTGAGCGAGGAAATACCAGCCCTCCGCCACGGCGGCGATGAGCGCGCCCGAGGCGACCTGAAGGGCCATGGCGACATCGGGATCGCGTGAGATCATCTCGCCGAGATCGGGCGCAAGGAGGCCACGAGTGACGAGGATAGCGGCGAGGTAACGCAGGAGAATGCGGATGAAGACGAGGGTCATATGTGCTGCCCGGTTGAAGAGGGCGGCAGGATGGGGTGGAAAGGGTTGTCAGACTGAACTCAGGGATTGAATCAGGTAAGTGCTCTATCTCTTTGTTTTGATGCAATTCCGGGCGCAGAACCGCTCAAGCACTTTTACTGGAATTGCTCTAGAGAAAGCGGGCGAGCGTGCCGGACGCAATTGCTTTGATCAGTAGGCCTGCGAGCGGTGTCAGCACGATCGCGACGACTGCCCAGAGCGCTTTGCCGATCCGGTTTGCGAGCTTTTCGACGCTGCCCTCGATGCGCAGCAGGGCGGCATTGATATGCGGTTGCTGCGCTTCCAGCGAGACGACGCGCTCCTTCAGATCGTTGATCCTGCCATGCAGCTTTTCAAGCTCGTTGCGGGTAGTCTCATCCATGATGCCATTCCTTGTTTGGCATCATGGATAGGGGGCGAACGGTTGAGATCGAAAATCACGACTGACCGATCTGCTTGAGGCCGGCATCGACCTTGCGGGCAATTTCATCGGTTGGTGACCCCGCCACAAGGCCGGTGGCCTCGAGGATCTCGGTCACATGCTGGCGGTCGATGCCGATATTGCCGGATGGCGGACGGATGGCATTTGAAAGTGCCCTCGCGTCGCTCTCAGTGCCGGCAGGCGGGTTTTGCGCATCGCGGATCAAGGGCAGGGCGGCCATGACGGAATAGCCGGTGTGCTGGGCCAGGAAGGCCTGCCATGCAGGGTCATGATCATGCCCGCCGAGGGCGGCGGTATAGACCATATCCGTCATGGCGAGCGCGGTCAGATCCATGGCGAGTGCAATGCCCTGCCGGGCGGCGGCTGCCGCATCCTGATCGGCGGCTTCGGCGCCGGCTTTGAACTTTGCGCCGAGATGTGCGCCGAGAGTCTTGAAGAGCCGCAGGGTTTCGCCACCGTCGGGATGGACCGGGAACGGGTCCAATATCGCCTGCTGCATGCAGGCGTCGGCATGGGCGATGGCCTTCGCTTCATCGCTGCCGAATTGCTTGAGACCCTTGTGATAATGGGCAAGCCAGGCCGGTATCTCGATGAGATGGAATCGCAGTGTTTCCGCAAGCCAGCCGGCCATCGTTTCCCATGCTGTTTTGCCTTCCGAAAAAGAGCTACGGCCGAGCATGATGTGCGAGCGGCTGGTGACCTCGGCGATGATATCGGGACCGAAGGCATTTTGAAGCGCGGCTGCGAAATCGTCCCTGCCTGTCGCGCCGATGATATCGTCCAGCCGGTAGCGTCGCGAAAGCGAGGTCGCGAGATCATTCGCAAGGCTTGTCGCGGTGGCGTTCTTTCTCATCAGGCGGGCCATGCGGCCGATGCTGTCTGCGGCGCGCAGCTCGCCGGCGCCAGTTTCGCTGAGCCAGGCCTGCAGGGCCTCCAGATCGAGCGAACGACCGCTTTCCTCGAAGGCCGTCCTGAGGCTGACATCGTCAAGCAGACGCTTTGCATTCGAGAGCGGCTCGCTGAATTCCAGGTCGTAGAGCAGGCGATTGACGTGCCGGTGCAGGACAGCGATGTCGAGGTCGAGCGGCCGGGCGGTGAGGTCGACACGGGACCGGCCATGACCGGCCTCGGTTTGCGACCTGGCGAAACGGCCCGATAGCAGGGACTGCGCCAGATCCGGGGCGGTATCAACGCCATCATAAGCCAGCGGATAATAGCCGCCTTTCAGCGCCTTGCCGGCGATGGTGAGGGAGATGGGCTGCACCCATTGAGGCTCGATGCCTGTCACGCGCTTCTCGCGGGCAGCGATATCGGGCTCAAATGCAGCGAGATAATCCCAGACGGATTGCACGAAGCCGGCATCGCGCGCATCGAGTGAGGCAAGCACGGCGGCGAGCCCGGCTTCGTCCAGGGCGCCTTCGATGCGGCTATCCGTGAGGCGCCGGCGGCTGGCCTCGTTGCCGGTATTCAGCGCAATGGCGATGGCCTCCCATTTCGACAGGGACTGGCCGAGGGCCGGGAGATAGCGGGGGTTTGCCATCTGGCGTCGCTCCTCGCCGGAATAGACATCGTTGAGCGCTTTGAGATCGGCAGCAGCCTGCTGTTTGCGCTGTGCAAGGCGGCCTGCTGCGGCATCGAGCGGCGCCTTGATGGCCTGATGGGCCGGTCCGGCAGGGGTGGCGTCGAGCTCAAGCAACAGGCCATCCGCCGCGCGGGCCGGATCGAGGGGAGAACGCTCGCGCTTGTCCAGGCCTGCTGGTCGCGGCCTTTTCAGGGCGCCGGCAAGGCTCGCAACGGTCTGCTCGAGATCGGCTTCGTGACCGGCATCGACCAGCCTGCCGGCGCGTCGCGCCGCATGTTCCAGATTCTTCAGCGCCGCGGCGACGGCGCGGAACCGCTCCAGCGTGATCTCCTTGTAGGACTGGCGGCCGGAGCCGATCAGCACACTATCGGGAATGGCAAGCTCATTTTCCCGGCCTGCCGCCTTCATGGCGAGAATATAATCTCTGAGGGCGATGCGCGGATCACCCTGTCCACCCGGCTGACCTCCGGTCTGACGATCCGCCCGTCCTCCGAGACCGTAGCGGTCGAGCAGGGCGTCGATCGCGCCGACATAATCGATACGGCCGTTGTCTCGAAGGACGGCCGCGGCGAGTTTTTCGCGCGCGGGGCCGCTTACGAGGCTTTGCGTTTCGGCCTCGAATTTTTCCACCTCGCCGATAATGTCGAGGCTCTCTGCATAGATCGCGTGATTGAGAAGCTGGCGGCGTTTGGCGGTGATCAGTCGGGCGATACGATCGTCCTGTCCGTGAGGGGCGGCGTCTGCATCGCCGGCAGCTTTGCGGCTTGCCCTCTCGCGCCAGGCCTCATCCTGCGCCAGTTCGTCACCCAGCCTGATAGCTTCGATCGCGGTGCGCCGACCGGCCGCGAGAAAGCGCGCGCCGTCCATGGCATCGGCCACCTCCATGCCCGCGGTTGCCGAGAGCGCATAGGCCCTGGCTTCACTCGCCGTCAGCCCATCGCCCGAGCCTGCAACCTCGATGAGGGCCGCAAGCTCGGCCGCCAGCCATTCGGCCCGCCTGTCATTGTGCACGGCCGCGAGTGCCCGCTCTTCCGCCGAACCATCGATCAGCATGTCGCCGTGCCGTTGCAGCATCACGCGGTCGACCTCGAAAGCGATCGCATCCGCGCGAGGCGGGGCCAGCGTCATGGCCGCCACCAGCTCATCGCCGGAGCCGAGGTCGAAGAGATCGGCGACGATATCAGGATCGAGTCCGCCGTCATCGGTATAGAGGGAGTGCTTGCCCTGCGGCAGAGCTTCGAGGATGGCGGCGCCATAGCGCGCCACGAGAGTGGCCTTGTCGAAACGGATGTCACCTGATGGTGGCAGCGTTTGAGCATCCAGCCATCGGCGGTTCGCCATCCATTCGGTGGCGCGGTAGAGGCCGGTGGCGTCGATCTCTTTTTCGACCTCGCGCTGTACGGCAGCTTTTTCCGCTTTGTAAGCCTTCTGCCCCTCTCGCCGTACAGGCTCCATCATCTGCCGCAGAAGGCGGGCTTTTGCTTCCTGCGAGGCCAGCGCGCGCAGTTTCAGCAGCCGATCGTAGTGCGGCTGTGTCAGGCCGGCATCTTGCGCATTGGCAAAGACGGGTTCATCGCCGCCGACATTCTGTTCCGCCATCTCGATTGCGGTGTCGCTGGCGAGCATCCGGAAGAAGATGGCGGCGATGTCGGGGGCGAGGGAGATATCGAGGGCGACGAGGCGGCGATAGATCGACAGCAACCAGTCGCGGAATTGTTCGAAGACGCCGCGTATCTCGGGTGACGGCGCCTTGGCTTCGATCAGATAGGTTTCGGCGGCGCGGGCGAAATGGGACTGCATGCCGGCGTCGATGGCGGCGTCTTTATGAAGACTGCCGGTAGTGCCGTGGTCGAGGGCGGCGAGTACGTCTTTTGTGGTGACTTTGATGCCGGATGCCGCGCGAGCGGCATCGGCGGCCACGGCGCGGGTGCTTGCGCGCCACCAGTTTTCGAGATGGGCGAAATCTTCGGTCACGATGGGGATATCGTGTGCCGCCATGTCCCGCATGGTTTGAAGGAAATAAGCGCCTGCTCCGGACAGTAGGGTGGAGAGATCAGGCTTGCGGAAGATATCTAGGATCGCCAAGCCGTCGGTGCTGTTCAGAACGTGGGGCGCGACATCGAAATTGCGGTCTTGATCCTTAGAGACGAAGTTGGCTACCCGGGGAATATGTGCTCCTGCCGTTTGGCTCTCGGGCAAAGTCTTGGCGGACAGTACTTCGCTACCGGCGGAATTGTTGGTCAGATTGTTCAAAACGGGAATCCTCTCGGGAAATCGGCAGGCGTTCAGGGCTGTGAGCGGGTGCTGGTGATGCTCAGCGCGCTGGGGTTGCGCTTCGTGTTTCCTGAATTTCCGACGCGCCCCATCTTCTTCGCGGTGGGATCGGCATTGGGAGAATGCGAAACCGCGTAATCATCGACCTTTTGGTTGCCCACGTATCCAGTGGCGATGTAAGGGCCGTTCTGCTTAACTCTCGGATTGAGACCGGGCGCAGGCACGCCGATATGCGAAGCAAGGGCTTCGGAATGGTTGAGGGCGTCGGCGCCGAATCGCATACTGTCCCTGAAGTCCGCGTCCGCTTTGGAAGGAGTGGATTTGGCCAGGTAGTCGGTAGTTGGGATCTTCAGATCGCTGCCGGTATCTTTTGCCACCTGCATGGCGGGAGTGCCGTTCAGCCCGAACGGATCCACGCCTGTCGCCTTTTCATAGTTGTCCAGATGCTCGGGCGACGTGTAGAAGTGCTCGACTTTGGTGTCTTTCAGCACTTCGGCGGTGTGCTCTCGATGCCCTTCAGGGTCGCGCTGGCGAAATTTAGACGACTCTGCTGTCGTCGCCAGTTCTTCAAATTGCTGGCGGTCCTGAATGGCCGCTTCGGGTTTTGATGCGGAAATGTGCAGGGAACCGCGACCACGCGTGAGCATCCTCAAAGCCACAGTGGCGGCATCCTGGATGATTTCCTTGCCGATGCCGGCAACGCCTCCCGCGACAAAGGTGGCAGCAACTTTCTCGGAGAACTCCTGCTTCGGATCGATGAAATAGTGCTTGGCCGCATTCTGTGCGACGAGTTGCGACGCCTGTGCGCCACCTTCCTTGAAGCCTACAGCGATCCATTTCTGCAGGAACGAATTTAAATACACGCGCTTCAGGACTGGCGACGACACTCTGTCGAAAGGGATCTTGTCGACAAGTGCGGTTGGGGCGTAAGCCCACGCCGCGAGGCTCTGCTGACCTTCGCTGAGATTGGCTTTTCTCGCGGCAGCAGCACCGTCGCCGGCAGCGCGCAGGAATTCCACTCCGGTACCGGCGAAGCGTCCAACCGTTACGGTTGCCACAATGTTAGGAAGATTGGCGCCTAAAATTTCACCGGTCATGCGACCCCAGCTGTTCTCGTACCCAGCTGCCGGGCGAAAAATAGTTTCGCCAAAGTCTCCGACGTGGGCACCCTGGGTCTGAAGGTATTGGGAAAGATTGTCCCATGTAGAGTCGAACCGCGCCTTTGCCTGGTCGGCCGTCAGGCGTCCCGCTCGAACGTCCCTCAAGACTCTTTCGGCAGTTGCCGCTTGGAACCACGACAGCTTGTCAAGTTCCATGTCCAGCAGGGCATAATCCTTGTCTGAAAGGTTTGCTGCTTTGGAAATCCTGTCAATGCGGGCGAGCTCCTCCTCCGATTTGGGGATGCGCATAAGCTGGCCGGTGCCTTCGACAATACGGCCCGTTGCCGTCACGGCGGCGCTGGCAGCGCCCTTCGGGACCTCTACAAGGTTCTGCCCGAATTCTTCGGTTCTTTTGACAGTCGAGCTGGACGAATGTGCCAAGTACGTGAAGACATCATCCGGGGTAGCCCCATTTGTCCGCACGGCATCCAGATAGAATTTCGCGTTATAGGGATCGAGCGCTTCCTGGGAGATAATTTTCTGTAAGAGTGCGGCGGCCTGTTCATCAGTCAAATTTGCCGCATTGGCGATCTCTTCGATGAGGGCATCCCTTGCCTTGGTTTCATCGCTGCGAGTGTCCTTGACAGCGGCTGGAGCATTGCCTGTGGCCGGCGCGTTGGGGCTCGCAGGCTGAACGGCAGGCTGTGCTGTTGGCTGGGCTTCCAGTGGATCGGAGGAGGGCGTGTTTGAACCGGCTGGATCGACCGGCGAAGATACAGATTGTGAGATCGAGCCAGCATTTTCGTGTGTAGCATCGGGGGGCTGAGTGTCTGGCGCAATGGGAGCTGGGGCCGGCGCCTGTTGCGGTGCGCTCGGGCCTGCGAGGATCACAGACGGAGGAGTTTCAGGATTTGCGGCCGGGCCGATGGGCGTTTGTTTTGGAAGCGTGACGTCACCGAAGGCTTTCGGCACCTGGCCGAACCGCTGGGCCATCTCTTCGAAGGAACATAGGTTGTAGACATCATCCTTCGCCAGAAGGACGGCCATGGGATTTTCGCCATACCAGGTCGCCGTCTTCCTTGCGGTCGAGAGCAACGCCTTGTCACGAGTCTCGTCCATAATGCGTTGAAATGTTGGGCGATATTCTCTGACCATCGACAGAGTCGGGAGAGGATTTCCCGTTCTTTCCGAATACTGCCGCGCGAAATTAAGGCTATCTGCAACCTCGTCTGGATCTTCATCCGAGGATTGAATATAGCTGGCAGCGGCAGCGCTCTGCTGTCGTCGTTTCCAGACGTCATAAGGTTGCATGCTATCCATGACGGTCTCCCGTTCGGTCGAGAGACAGGGTTAGGTGCGCAAGGGTTGTTTTATAAATCGGGGGAGGAGTGCCGGTGGTGAATGGGACTGATATGCGTGGGGCTTCGGCCGGTGGCAAAGGTGGTATGGGATCGGGAATTGCGATCCTGGCGGCGGCCGCGCTGGTCTGCATTGTGGTGCGCCGTATCGTTGCGGCGACGGCCTATCCGGCGTCCGCAGGGCAGCGACTTATCGGCGAGATCATCGGCGGCTCGCTGCCGTCGTTTGTCGTTGGCCTGATCGTTTTCTTCATCGTTCGCTTCGTCAGGCGCAAAAGCGGCGATCGCTTTGCCGGCGTGCTGTCCGGCCTGATCGCCGTGCTCGTGCTTTCGGGCCTCGGCTATCTCGGCGACCTCAAGCATCTGAACGAATTTCGGTAGAGACATATTGTGTCATGGCGGCAGAAGCCGGCTTGAAGGGGAGAGATGGATAACGCGCGAGGCAGAGGTGACGGAAGCGTCTGCGGGCGCCAGGGGTGGTCTGTGAGGGGTATGTTTTTGAGGAGCTTCGCTCGTCGGCTGGGGGCTGCGGGGGTTGGCCTGTTTCTGTTTTTCCTGCCATCGGCTTCCCATGCGGCGGAGCCTGAAAATGGCGGGCCTGCGGAGTTCATATTCGGCGTGCGGATAGGGGATGCCTATGAGAGCATCCTGTTGCAGCAGGGCTGGTATGCCTGCGATGTCGGAGAGCGGAAAAGCGTGTGTTTCGATGAAGTTGAGGTCGGCGATCAGATCGGCACGTTCCGGATCGGCATGCTGGATGGCCGCGCACTTTACGGAGAGTTCACGCCCAATCGCGCCGACAGCTTCTGGGAGATCGTCGGTTCATCAGGCTTTTCCCATCAAAACGAGGATGTGCCTGTCCATCTTGTGACCAGGAATGTTACGATCGACATCATCAAAGCTGTCCATGATCTGGGCGAGGAGGAGGCCAAGAGGCGGTTTTCCGGTTATCTGGCCAAGGACAATCAGAGCCTGCAGGCAATCAGCTTCGTTGCTTCCCGAGCGACGAAGCTGCCGCGGCCTGGTGCTGCCTTCCCCAATGGCGATGCCTACCTCAACAGCCTGCCGGCCGGAATGTTTCTTGTCTCAGTCAGCAGGGCGGGGAATGTCACCACCGTCATGATCTACCCCACACTGGCAAGCGCGACCGCGGCCTTCCCGCAATATTGCCGTGACGGCTGCAAGAGCTGGTCGCCGCCCGACCAGCGCTAGGGGGCCGAGCGCGCATGACTTCCAATCTGGGCTTTGCCTCCACCCTCGTGCCCACCTTCATGGCGGCTTGGTTTGGGGCGAGATATTGGGCGCGGCTATTGCCGAAGGGGCAGCTCTATTCGCTGCTGGCCTTTTTCTGCGTGCTGACCGGCGCGATCCTTGTCTATGTAACGTGCATCATAGGCCTCTGGCAGGTGGATCTGGCTTCTCACTCAATAAGCGATGAACGGACCGATTATCTGGGGCGGGGGCTTGGGTGGTCCGGTCTCATCATGATGGTGGTCATCGTTTCGACAAACCGGTTTCGGCTAAAATTCCACCCTCCTGAAGAGATCAGGCCTTCTGATGGCGTGGATGAGAAACCAATCGACAAGTGGCATTTTTTGGTAACCGGTCTCGTGGGATGCATAGTCTCAGGATTTGTGGAACTACCATCCGGCTGGGAATATGCATTTCCAACCGCTTGCGTGTATGCAGCTATGGTGCTGATCTACGGGGTTGGCGCGGGGCTTGCCGTGACCGGTCTTTTCCTGAAGTGATCAGCATGCAATTCCAGCACAATCGCTGCACGGTTCTGCCGGAATTGCCCCTGCCGCTTCAGAAAGCCTCGCGGCTGTCGCTCCTCGGATCTCCCTCGATCTGGTGCGGCCGGTAGAGATCGCCGCGGGCGGTGCGCCGCCAGGGGCGGGCGAGATTGGCCGGGTCGGTGGTGATTTCGGCGATTGCGATGCCGGGTTTGCCATCATCAGGGCAACGAGCTGCCCACTGGCCCTTGGGGCCGGCGATGCCGCAGGGGGCGATGACGCTTTGCGGCGCATGGGCAGCGTAGCTCACCCAGAATGTGTTGCTGGCCGCAACTCCCAGGACTTCAGCAGCGAAGGGAGGAGCGGCGGAGGGGACTTCGCCCGAAGTGGAGAAGAGCACGCAATCGACGTCGAGCCGCTCATATTCGGTGAAGATCTCGTGATAATGCGACTCTATGCCGGCAGCGCAGCCGAAGCGCATGCCGTCCACCTCGAAGGTGACGGGGATTCTGCCCGGCGAATACATGAAGGAAATCTTGGTGTGGGAAAGCAGGCGCTCGTCATAACGCGTCACCAGCTCGCCCCGGTCTGAAATGACATAGAGGCTGTTATGCGGCCGGTGCGGCGGGGTCAGCCTGTGCGGCGCACCGAAGACCGTCCAGAGCTTCAATTCCCTTGCGTGATTTCTCGTCTCCTCCAGCTCCTCGCGCAGGACCTCCCATTGGTAACGGCTCCAGTCGGCAGCGCCGATCTCCCTTGGGCCGATTTCGGAAAGGAGGCGCTTGCTCGGAAAGCAGAGCGTTCCCTCCGGGAAGTGGATCAGGCGGACGCCGGCCTTGCTCGCTTCACCCATGAGGCGACGCATCTCGGCGCCGTTGGCGCGGAATGCCGAGGCATCGCGCGGGTCCAGGCAAACAGAAGTTTGAGCGACCGCCAGCCGCAGGGATTTGCCGGCGGGCTCATCTGTCGGCTTCTTGCTGATATGGCTGAGGGCTGACGTATAGGATTCGCCGGTCTTTGCAGCGCGGGCGCGAACCCTGCGTTTGAGATTTCCGTTCTGGGTCATTGTCTGGCCTTTCCGTCACGGACGCATGTTCCCCGGCAACCACGCCCGAGCGATCGGACCGAGGCTTTCGAACCCGAGACGGAAGTCCCTTTGCCTCCGTTTTGAAGACCCTGCCGGGGAGGATCGCTGGAGGTTGGGCGCAGGCCACGCCTGACGAGAAAGATGTCGATGCCGGCGCGATTCGTCAATCTGGGGAGGGCCGCAATGTGAGCTTCGAGACGCGGCAGGTGATCCGCCGCGTTTCGGTTCCTTACGTGGGATCAGGCGCCTTTCGCTGCGGCAATGCCGTCGAGTTGCGTCATCGCGTCTGTCGACAGTTCGATGTTGGCCACAGCGAGGTTCTCCCTGAGATGGCCGCGCGAAGACGTGCCGGGGATCAGCAGGATGTTCGGCGCGCGTTTCAGGAGCCAGGCGAGTGCCACCTGCAGTGGCGTGGCATTGAGGCGGGTGGCGACCTCGGAGAGCGTCGAGGACTGCAAGGGCGAGAAGCCGCCGAGCGGGAAGAAGGGCACGTAGGCGGTGCCTTCGGCTGCAAGCTTGTCGATCAGCGCGTCATCGTCGCGGTTGGCGAGGTTGTACTGGTTCTGGACGCAGACGATCTCGGTGATCCTGCGGCCGTCATCCACCTGTTTTGCCGTGGCATTCGACAGGCCGATATGTTTGATCAGGCCCTGCTGCTGCAGCTCGGCCAGAACCGTCAGTGGCGCCTCGAGCGAGCCTTCGGCCGGGCCGTGCACATCGAACATGGCGCGCAGGTTGACCACCTCGATCACGTCGAGGCCGAGGTTTTTCAGGTTGCTGTGGATCGCCGCGGTCAGCTCTTCCTTCGAAAAGGCCGGGTTCCAGGAGGCATCGGATCCGCGCAGCGCGCCGACCTTGGTGACGATGACGAGATCATCTCCATAGGGATGCAGCGCTTCCCGGATGATCTCATTGGTGACGTAGGGGCCGTAGAAATCGCTGGTATCAATGTGGTTGACGCCGCTTTCGACCGCTTCGCGCAGCACGGCGATAGCTTCATCGCGATCCCGTGGCGGGCCGAAGACGCCCCTGCCGGCAAGCTGCATGGCGCCATAGCCGAGGCGCTTTACCATGCGATTGCCGAGCTTGAAGCTTCCGGAATTTTCGACAGTAGACATGAAATCTCATCTCCGATTGAAGGCAGGAAAGCAGATAGGCCTGTATCGTTGTCCGGACAATTGGCTAGAATCCGGACGGGCTGTCCGGCTTATAGGACAATCAATGGGAACTCAGACTATGAAACAGGGTGTGCCTGAGATCAGCGATGTCAGCGCCTTTCTCGTCGTCGCAAGGGCCGGCGGTTTTCGCGAGGCAGCGCGGGTGAGCCATATGAGCTCCTCGGCGCTCAGCGATGCGGTGCGCCGGCTGGAGGCGGACCTTGGGGTGCGGCTCTTCAACCGCACGACACGCAGCGTTGTGCCGACGGAGGCCGGTCGCGGCCTGATGGAGCGGCTCGGCCCGGCCTTCGGCGAGATCGATGCCGCGCTCGACTTCGTGAAGGATTTTCGCGACCGGCCGGCAGGTTCGCTGAAGCTCAATGTGCCCGTGAGCGCAGCGCGGCTGGTGCTGCCACGGATCGTGCCGGCGTTTCTGAGAACTTATCCGGATATTCGCCTCGAAATCGTTACCGAGGAGAATTTCGTCGATATCATCGCCGCCGGCTGCGATGCCGGCATCCGCTATGACGAGCGGCTGGAACAGGACATGATCGCCGTGCCGATCGGCCCGCGTCTCCAGCGTTATGCCGGTGCGGCTTCCGCCGCCTACCTGGAAGAGCATGGCCGGCCGCAGCATCCCCGCGACCTGCTTCAGCATGCCTGCATCCGCGGCCGTTTTGCCGGCCGCGCCATCCCGGTCTGGGAGTTCGAGCGCGACGGCGAGATCGTCAGGGTCGATCCGCCGAGCCCGCTGATCGTCCAGAATGGTGGCGGCACGGATCTCGCCGTTGACGCGGCGATTGCCGGCACCGGCATCGTCTTCACCTTCGAGGATTGGCTGAAGCCCTATTTTGAAGGTCGCATGCTGGAGCCGGTGCTGGAGCCCTGGTGGCAGAGTTTCTCCGGCCCCTTTCTCTATTATCCCGGCCGGCGCCTGGTGCCGGCGCCGCTGCGCGCCTTCATCGATTTCATCAAGGGGATGCCGCGGGAGCCGTGAAGAGAGATCATCGGCCCGCAACGTGGTAGAGTGGAGCGGGCGTTGCATTTGCCGCATCGCCGTCATCATCAACACCATCGTCGTGACGATGGGAGGGGAAGATCATGAGCGATGCAAGCAACAGGGCCGGCAACGGCACGAGCGAGATGAAGCTGGAGATCATTGTCGTGCCCGTTTCGGATGTCGATCGCGCCAAGGCCTTCTATGGCGGGCTCGGCTGGCGCCTCGATGCAGACTATTCCTCAGGTGAAGACTACAGGGTGATCCAGTTCACCCCGCCGGGCTCAAACGCATCCGTCATTTTCGGGAAGAACGTGACGCCGGCGGCACCTGGCTCCGCACAGGGGCTCTATCTCATCGTCTCCGATATCGAGGCGACCAGAAAGGAGTTGCGGGAACGCGGGGTAGAGGTCAGTGAGGCCTTTCATCCCGAGGGAGAGGTCTATGGCGGGCCTGACGTGCCCTATCTCTTCGGCCGGCGCCGGTTCAATGGCCCCGATCCCGACCGCAGCAGCTACCGCTCCTTCGCGGCCTTCAACGACCCTGACGGCAATGGCTGGCTCTTCCAGGAAATCACCGCCCGGCTGCCGGGGCGAATTACCTCCGACCTTGCCGCTTTCGGCACGGCGAAAGACCTCGCCGCGGGGCTGCGCCGGGCGGCCGAAGCCCATGGCGAGCATGAGAAGCGCAATGGCGGCAAACATGACGAGAACTGGCCGGACTGGTATGCGGAATACATGATGGCCGAACAGACCGGCAAGCCGCTGCCGCAATGAGGTGGTTGTGAAGTGATTGGCTAGCGGGGCAAGCCGGATTGGCCGGTCCCCGCCGACTGTTTTTCGACAGCTCAGATCATAAAGGCTCGATGCAGGCCGCCCATTTCCAAAGATCGTCCATCTGGTTCGGCGGAATGCCCATGGCCACCGCGAGCAGATCGATGCGGGGATCTTCTCGCGAATATTGCTGGGCGTCCTCGATCATGATGCGCACCGTTTCCTTGTCTTTGAACGACATGTCGGGCATGTCGTTGATGGTCGCCAGAATATCGGCCTTGGCAATCGGCGGTTCGAGTTCGAGTGCGGCGATCCAGAGTTGCCATTTCTTGAGGGGCGCGAAGCGCTCTTCAAGGCCGAGTGGGTCCCGGAGGTATTTGGCGATTAGGGGTTCCTGGTCGTCGTGGCGGACGAGGATCATATCAGGCTGGTCACGGGTGAATATCTCAAGGATGGTTCCGGCGCTGTCGTAACGAACGTATACAGGGGTCATGCGAATAGCCTCTTGCAAGAATAATCATACCAGCCGCACACGAGAAAGGAGGCCGAACAGGCTGTGCTTGTCACAGAGACATACCTCCATAGCTGGCCGTTGGCGTTGCTTCGCACCTTGCCCGCCGCCGCACTTTGGTCAAGATAGTCGTTTCCTGAGCGCGACCGGCACCGCACCTGATGTGCGGCACCCGTGGTATAGTTGGCAGCAGCGGCGTCTGAGGCGATCCCGATGCAGTCCTGTCCCGAACTTGCTACAACGGTGTCAATCAGCACCCAGACATCGACACTTAGTCCAACAGGGGTGTTGCTCGGTATGACCAGTCCCTGTGCGGTGGCGGTGGCTGTGAACCATGGGTAGCTGTCGGTGTTAACCTCGTTGCCAGTCTGCCAGAACGGAACAATATTTCCCGATGAATTGGTGATGACCAGGCCCACACGGCTCCCGGACAAGCATTCCCATCCGATCGGCTTCGTGACGCCTGCCTCTGATCCAGACAGCGACATAATGAAGTCTGTGGTGCCATCTGCTAATTTCCTGATGGCGTATAGGAAATACGTCTTTGACGCCTGTACGGCCCCTGTGTCGAGTAGCTGAACTAGCGTTTTTGCGGTGGCAGAGGTGGTCTGATGTTTCTTTCCGCCAAACCAGCCGACGCCTGGTCCGATGGTTATAGACGTAACGCCGACATAAGCGGGGATGAAACCTGTAAAGAAATCAAGACCGGTAGCAACACAAACATACTTGACGATACTACCCGCGAGAACCTTTTTCAGCCCCCAGCCTGCCGCGCTGTCGGCGATGGCGAATTCGTCGCTATCGACGATGTCGGTCTTTGCGGCTGCGCCGTGCAGCCAGCCGGCCAGGGTATTGGCGATCTCGTTGTATATCGCCAGCGTCTTTCGATACCAGTGAAAGGCGGAAAACAGTCCGTCCGAACCGGGAACCGCCAGATCTTCCGGATTTGCTGCATAGGCGGCTGCGAGCCCAGCGCTGGCATTTGCGCCGGTCGCTGATTGGGCGGCTTCGGCGGCCTTCTGCTGGGTGGTCGCAGTGAGGCCGGCAACATCGGGGATGTCATCGGCTATATCAGCCACAGTTTCCAGATATTGCGAGACGGCGGCAACGGCCTCCAGCGCATCGCCTTTGTCGCTGAGGGTCAGGACGTCTGCGATGAGCTTGTCTATCGTTGCCGAATCGAATGACGGCGGAATGGTGACGGCGCGGGCCGCTCTTTCCTTGAGCTGCTGGAGCCTCATCACGACGAGGTCGAGAGCCTGCTCCACGGTCTCGGCATAATAGGCGCCCTGGTTTTCCAGGTCAGTTTCCTGGGTGAAGGGCACATCGAGCAGCAGGGTGACCCTGCTGCCGGCTGCCGGGGCAGGGGTGATGACCGCGCTGCCGCCGCCATCATTGCCGACCCCGGTCACGGTGTAGTCTGCATCCAGCACCAGGATCGTATCCGTGCCGGAGGCATCCGTGCGGATCACCTGCAGATGCCGGGGTTCGAGGATCTTGAATTTATAGTCGAAAGCCGTAGTGACGCCGTCCCCGCTATAGGGGCCGGACCGGTATATCTCGCTTGAAATGGTCATGGATCACGCCTCTGGTTTTGCCGACCATAGGCGTGGGAAGGTTATCGGCCTGACAGGCCTGGGAGATCGGCGTAATCAGCCGCACTTTCCCCTATGCGGCGGCCCTATGACGTCAATGGCATAACGCTTCTGGATTGTATGCAGGACCTGTCATAAAACAGGGGATGCAGCGTTTGCGAGCTGGGAGGATGTTCATGCGGCATTCCATGACAAGTTTCGTCAGGCCTCTTTCCTGGCCGGCGCTGTTTTTCGCGCTGCTCGGCTTTTGCCTGTCGCTGACGCCTAGCCTCATGCCGCGCGCCTGGTTCGTGCAGGGCGCGCTTTCGGGCACCTGTGCGGCTGCCGGCTATGGCTGCGGCGCCTTGCTGCAATGGCTTTGGACCTATCTTGAAATCCCCCGTCTGCTGCCCGCTGCCGGACGCCTCGTCCGGTCCGTGGCACTGCTAGGCGGCGCCGCGGTCGCCGCGCTATTCGTCTGGCAATCGTCCTCGTGGCAGAATTCTGTCCGCGCGCTGATGCAGCTTGCCCCGGTGACCACGGCAGAACCATCGCTGCTGGTGCTGATGGCCGCAATCGTCTTCATCCTGTTTATTGCCATCGGTCGGCTGTTCAGGCTGATGGCGCTTGGCTTTTATAACAAAAGCAGCCGGTTCATTCCGCGCCGGCTGGCAGCCGTTGCCGGAATCCTGCTGGCGATCCTGGTCTTTTCGGCTGTCGCCAATGGACTGCTGTTCCATCTGGCGCTGCGTATGGTCGACTCCTCGTTCCGTGAGGCCGATGCGTTGATCGATGACGACACGCCTGTTCCCACCGACCCGGGCAGAACGGGAAGCGCCGCATCGCTGGTCAACTGGGATGAGCTTGGCCGGCAAGGCCGCCATTTCGTCACGTCGGGCCCGACGGCGGAAGAGATCGGCGCTTTCCTGCAGTCGTCCGCACAGTCGCCGATCCGGGTCTATGTCGGCCTGAACAGTGCCGATGACGCCGAGGCGCGCGCCAGCCTGGCGCTTGCCGAACTCAAGCGTCAGGGCGCCTTCGAGCGCTCCAACCTCGTCGTCATCGTGCCGACGGGCACCGGCTGGATCGATCCGGAAGCGATGGATACACTCGAATATCTGCTGCATGGCGATGTGGCCGAGGTCGCGGTGCAATATTCCTATCTCAGCAGCTGGCTGTCGCTGATGGTCGAGCCGGAATACGGGGCCGATACGGCGCGCGCCTTGTTCAGGGAAATCTATGCCTATTGGCGCACGCTGCCGCGCGATCATCGCCCGAAGCTCTATCTGCATGGGCTCAGTCTCGGGGCGCTGAATTCGCAGCTCTCCTTCAATCTCTACGATGTCTTCGCCGATCCCTTCCAGGGGGCGCTGTGGAGCGGGCCGCCCTTTGCCAGCGCCACATGGGCCCACGTGACCGCAAACCGCAATCCCGGATCGCCGGCCTGGCTGCCGCAATTCCGCGATGGCAGCATGATCCGCTTTGCCAACCAGCAGACATCTGCCGATCAGCTGGACATGCCCTGGAGCGCCGTCCGCATTGTCTTCCTGCAATATGCCAGCGACCCCGTCACCTTCTTCGACTGGCGCGCCCTCTACCGCGAGCCGGACTGGATGAAAGGGCAAAGAGGCCCCGATGTCTCGCCGGCCTTCCGCTGGTATCCCGTCGTCACTGCCTTGCAGCTCGGCTTCGACGCGATGATCGCCACGACCTCGCCGATGGGCTACGGCCATGTCTATGCGCCGCAACATTATATCGATGCGTGGCTTGCGGTGACGGACCCACCGGGGTGGCCGGCTGGAGAGGTGGAGCGCCTGAAGGCTCGGTTCGAGAAGAGGTCGACAGGGAAGTGAGGTGTCGGCCAAGCGTTCCCGCGATGCCGAGCCGCCTGGTTTTTCCTAATACGCTTTGTCAGCGATTGAGCATGAAGAGTTCGTATTCATTTGCGATTTCATCCTGCGACGGCTTCTTGTTGTTTTTCTTCGTCAGATCAGCCTCGATTGCCAGCCTGAGATCGCGTGGAATATCCTGATATTGCACGTCGATATCGTAGCTCTGATCGTCGGTGAGTGAGTTGGCCTGATAGAGGTAGCCGTGGGTCTTTGCGGGAGTTCCCATGCTGAAGAAAGAGCCCGGCGTGCTGATGACGATCGGGAACAGCAGGCGGTTGATCATTTTCTGGATGTCGCTCTGGGTCGGGTTCTGGCCGTCGTTCTTGTCCTTGAACTCATCCATCTGATCGAGGAGTGCTGACCGGAACTGGGCGACGCGACGCGGCACACTATAGGAGGTCGCGTAGCCGCCGTCCTGGGTGAGGAGGCCCAGCGCTTCGAGTTGGGGTTTGGCGAGTTCGAAGGCTGTGTTGATATCGAGGCTCTCGAGCCGGGCCTTGCGCTGGTCGGTCGCGGCCATTTGCTGCCAGCCGGTGACTTTTTCCCAATCCTTGTCCGAGAGCTTGGAGCGGTATTCGAGAAGATCGATCTGCGAGTAGGCGGCCGGATCCCTGGCGAATTCGGTCTGCAGGTCGTAGAGCGTCTGCGTATCCGTCAGCGGCTGGCCGTAGGCGCGGACCTTTTCCTTGTAGTCGCGCAGCGTCAGCAAGCCGGAGGGGCCGATCGCCTGCTGGATGTCGAGGGGCAGTTTCGTCGGGTCGAAGGTCGGGTCGGCGATCACCTGGTTATTGGCCCATTCCTGCACCTGGACGCGTCGAGCGTCGAGCGCCTTTTTCTGGGAGATCATGTAGCCGCTGAGTTGCTCTTCGGTGGCGGCGCGCAGCCCCGGGTCGGCGATGCTGTTCAGGCTCTCTTCGATCCGGCGCAAGCTCTCGGGATTGTAGTTCGGCAGGGTCGTGGTCTTCTCATCGACGGTGCCGGATGTGCGGAAGCTGACGACCTCTTTTGCTGGGTGGGCGGTGAGCGCGGTATCGCCGGCACGTCTCGGATCGGGGCCGAGCACGAGGATATTGCCGTCCGCATCGTAACCGCGGAAGAAGCCGATGCGGCCCTTGTCGTTGCTGCTGTTGCTTCCGGCGCCTTTCTTCTGCTGCGGGCCGAGGACGACGATGTCGCCGGGGCGAGGTGTCTGCGTCGGCAGGCCGAAATGGCGGAATCTTGTGGCATCGGCGGCAGCGCTTCCAACGAGGTTGGCTGGCGCCCCGGCGATACCGAGGAGGGCGCCCGTGACATCGCTCAGCCACTCCCTGAGTGAAGGGTCGACCGTACTGCCAGCGGCATTTTTCACGAAGCCTGCCAGTGCCGGATCGTCCTTCGCCTTGCCGGGGAAGGCGAGCGTGGCGGCAACGGTGCGGAAATCCTCGGGGCCACTCGGCTGGCGGGGTGGCGTGCGAGGGGCGGCCGACACTTGCGGGCCGGCGGTTTGGGGGGCCGTGCTTCGATTGCCGGCGGGTCGCAGGGCTGCGGTCTTGCCCGCCGACGGCTGTGCGCCAAGCGTGCGTGGTGCCCCGGTTCTGCTTCCGGCGCCATCCATTTCGAGGCCATTGCCTCTTGCGCCCGCTGCGGTCGTCTGGCCGGTGTTCACGGTCTGCTGCGGGCCACCTGCACCCACATCGGCGTTTCCAGCCGGCGCTACTGGCGAGGCGGCGCCATTGGCATCCGGCGCGCCGGTATAGGTCGGCGGCAGGCCGGCGATGATGTCGGCGGTGTTCTGCCGCGCCTTCTCGTCGATCACGGCGGTTTGCAGCGATTTAAGGATGGCGGTGCTGTCGGCCGGCAGCATCCTGTTGCCGGCGGCCTTGATATATTGCTCGGCCTTGATGGCACTGTCCTCGGCTATGCGCAGCGCGACGTTCTTCATCGTGTCGGAGACGTATCGGGTGCGTTCCCGGTCGAGTTTTTCCTCGCTCCAGCCGTGCATGCGGCCCTGATGCTCGATCTCGGCGACGCCCTTTTTGATTTCGGCATCGACCTTGGCAGGATCGCTGTAGACGGCCACCGCATTCTCGCCAGAGGATTTGATGCTCTTCTGAGAGGTCTCGGCAAACCATGCCTTGCGCTGGTCGAATGTGTGGCGGATCGTGGTGTCCAGCAGGGTCTTCATGCTGGCGCGGCTGGTCTCTTCATAGGTACGGGCAGCACCCGGCGTCAGGCCCTTGCCGAATTCGGCGCGCTTTTGCTCGGCCAGCTTTTCGAAGGCGGCGCGGCCTTCCACGGCGGCGCGGCCGGTCAGCGTCAGGAAGCCGCTCTTGCCGTAAAGCGCGTCACGATCCCAGTCGTTGAGCTTCGTCTGCGCATCCTTGGCGGCATTGTCATTGTCGAGCTTTTCCACCTCTACCACGGCCTCGCCGAGCGTGCCCATGCCGGTTGCCAGCCCCTGCATGCCCTTGCCGATGGCGGAGCCGAATGCCTCGGCATCGGCCTTTACCGTGAAGCCCTCGGTATATTCCGGGCGCAGTGCTACGTGCTGTTGCGTATCCTGATAAGTCGGAACAGTCGGCATCAAACCCTCACTTGAAGTAACCGAGGGCCTTGCCCTGCGTATAAACCTTGCCTGTGCCGCCGAGGATCGTGCCGACGGCGTCGAGATAACCGCCTTTCACAGCGGCATCAGCGCGCATGCGGTCCAGCTTGGCGCTTGCCAGCTGGTTGGTGCCCTGCACCTTGTAGCCATAGGCTTCGCGATAGGCATTGCTGCGCATATTTAGCGCATCGATTTCGCCCATCTTGGCGGTATCGACGATCGTATCCAGCGGCGAGCCGAAGGAGAGGTCGATACCGTTTGCGGCGATCGCGGCTTTCTGGCGTCCTTCCAGCTGCGCCGTCTGCAGGCGCTTCTGCTGCTCTTCCTGCTTGCCGCGCTCGATCGCGTCCTTCGCCTGCTTGTCAGCAATCTCGGCATTCATTTCGGCGACCTGGGCGTTGTATTTGTTTGCCTCCGCCGTCGCCTTCGCCTGCTGCACCTGGCCGGCAGCGCCGAGAAGCGTCGAGCCCAATGTCAGCGCCAGACCAAGATCACACATCCGCGTCTCCCATTTCGAACAGGTGGAATGGATGGCCGTTGATCTCGACAGGGTCTGACAGCCGGAAGCCCAGCCATTCGAGCCAGCGGATGGAGATCGTGTTGCGCGCATCCACGAGGTTTCTGAGCAAGCGATAGCGGCCCAACAGTTGAGACGGCCAATGTCTCGAAATCCGCAGGAAGCCGTGGACGTTCTTGTCCACTGCATCGGTGCCGAGCAGCCAGGGCGCGCCGATGCCGGTAAGGATGTTGAGATCGCCGACACCCCACATCACTTCCGGACGTCCATCGAAGAGAGCGGTCCAGACGTGAGAAGAGTGGCGGTAGGAAAAGGAGAGCGCCGAGAGTGGCGAGCGCCCGGAGGCGGCGAATATCTCCGCGCGGTCGGCCGTGCGCATCCGTTCGGCAATCTGCCGGATGTGCGCCGGCCGCGCCGTGACAATGCAGATCTCAGCGGCCAAGGGTGACATCCGGCATGATGGAAAGGATGGTCATCGGCAGCGGATCGAACTGTTTCACCCACATGCTGCCGCTGGTGCTCCAGTCCCAATAGGGTGTGACGGTCAGATCGCCGGTATAGAGGCTGATCGCCTCGTTCCAGTTTTCGTTGCGGCGCTGCTTGTATTCCACCAGCGTGCCGCCATCCCGCTCGCCATCCTCCGGCCCCGTGAAGATGCCGCGCGTATTCTCCACCCGGAAGGTCACTTCGGAGACGGATTTCGAGCGCCCCTGCACGGTGCCGAGGCCCTGCACCTGGCCGACATCGAGATCGAGCGTCTCGATCGCCGCCGTCACCGGCAGGCCGATATGGATTTTCGATGCCGCATTCTGCAGCCGCACCGCGCCGCCGGTGACGACAAGATTGCGTACGACATTGCCGTCGGCGAGCGCCACAAGTGTTTGTCCCTCGAGATGGCCAAGGCCGGAAATGGTCGTGGCCGGCGGTCCGGAATAGGTCAGCCCGCAATCGACGAAGAAGGCATCCTGCACATCCTCGAAGGCGCGGCTGTGCAGCCGCTCGATGTAGCGCTTGCGCGTGCCGTTGACGGTACGGCGCACGATGAAATAGGGCACGTCCTCGCCATCTTCCTCAATCACGGTGACATCCTCGAAGAAGGCATCATTGCCGGGGCCGCTATCATGGCGGGTCCAGGCCCAGACATCCTGCTCCTTCATGTAGGTGAGCGAGACGAGCGCCCCGTCATCAAGCACCACCCAGACCACGGAATCCGGCGCCTGGGCATAGTCCCAGGCCGATATCTCGCGGCCCTTGAAGAGGTGGCGGGCAAGGATGGTCAGGTCCTTCCCGACATAGCTGTCCTGCGTGTAGTCATAGGAGAAATCGCGGACGACGCCGCCAAGGCGCTGGGCAAAAAGCACGGTATTGCCGACGACGATCGGCTGCACCTTGGCCGCACCGCGATAGCCCTGGTTATCGAGCTTGATGGCGGAGGGCGAAATCGCATCCGAGGTCGAGCCGCCGGTGACGATCCATTCGGAACCTGACGTCAGGAGCAGAAGGCCACGCACGGAAATCATCGAGCGGATCTCGTTCACCTGCCGGGCGCGGATACGAAAGGTTACGGCGTCGCTTGCCTTGGCGGGCGAGGAGACGCCGAAATTCTCGTAATTGGCGGATTGGCTGAGCCACACGGCCTGCGGATCGTTCTGTGTGGAGGCAAAGGCCAGCCGC
>Ga0102592_1000130_pt1 | contig 210396 bp, 253 predicted proteins | sample AraplaCol_mMF_r2_FD_76861 | JGI IMG/M metagenome (GOLD analysis project Ga0102592, IMG submission 76861) | Arabidopsis root microbial communities from North Carolina, USA - plate scrape MF_Col_mMF_r2 (SPADES assembly) (version 2) | ecosystem: Host-associated > Plants > Roots > Endosphere...
CGAGACTTTGGGCCAGAGGCTCCGCACCGCGCTTGGCAAGGGCGGCATCGAGCGCTTCGGGATTCTCACGGATCCATTTGATATCGAGCATCGTCGTTCCAGGTCGTTGCAACAGAAATGACCCGGTCAAAGCCTGACCGGGCCTCGACCGGAAGTTGGACGGCGCCTATGAAGGGATTTCCAGGATCGCCGCTTAGACGCTGTCCGTCTTGGCAACGTCCGCGGATTCGGTGTCCTTTTCGAGCGCCTGCCGGGCACGCTGGCGCTCTACGAGTCGCGCCGCATGAATGGAAATCTCGTAGAGAAGGATCGTCGGCAGTGCAAGGCCGATCTGGGACATCGGGTCCGGCGGCGTCAGCACGGCAGCGACGACGAAGGCGAGCACGATGGCGAACTTGCGCTTTTCGGCGAGCCACTGCGAGGTCAGCAGGCCGACGCGGGCAAGCAGCGTGGTGACAACGGGCAGCTGGAAGACGAGGCCGAAGGAGAAGACCAGCGTCATAATGAGGCTCAGATACTCCGAGACCTTCGGCATCAGCGAGATCGCCACCTCGTCATGACCCGGCGCCTGCTGCATCGACAGGAAGAACCACATGACCATCGGCGTGAAGAAGAAATAGACGAGCGCGCCGCCCATCAGGAACAGGACCGGCGAGGCGATCAGGAACGGCAGGAAGGCCTGACGTTCGTTCTTGTAGAGGCCAGGCGCCACGAACTTGTAGACCTGGGCGGCAATGATCGGGAAAGCGACTACTAGGCCGCCGAACATCGCCACCTTGACCTGGGTGAAGAAGAATTCCTGCGGCGCGGTGTAGATGAGCTGAGCCTTCTCGACGTCGAGATGAGCCCACACCACGGCCGTTTTGTAAGGAATGACCAGATAATTGAAGAGATGCTTGGCAAAAAAGAAGCATATGATGAAGGCGACGAAAAACGCGCCGATCGACCAGATCAGCCGCGTGCGCAGCTCCATCAGATGCTCGATCAACGGCTGCGGCTTGTCTTCGATATCACCGCTCATGCCTTGTCCTTCTTCGTCTGCGCCGGCTTCTTCGGCGTTGCGGTCTTCCTGACTGCCGTCGTGCGCTTCGGTTTTTCTACAGGCACGGCAACGGCCGCCGCAACATCGACCTTATCGGCAGCCTTGACGCGCGGCTTGCGCACGACCTTCGGCTTGTCTGCAACCGCAGCGGCCTGGACGGCCGCCGCTGCGACGGGTTCAGGCTGCGCAGGCGCCGGCGCCAGCGGCGGTGTTTCCGGCAGGCTCATCGACGGCGTCGGATCCGATACCGCAGCAGCCGGCACCTCGGTCTTGTTTTCCGTGACCACGGTCGCCTTCTGCAGGTCAGCCTTGATCTCGTTGCCCATCTGGCGAAGCGGGTTCATCGCCTCGCGCAGGCTGTTGACCGGGTTGAGCTTCTGGGCGTCGCTGATCGTCTGGCGAACATCGTCAAGCTCGGCTTCGCGCAACGCTTCATCGAACTGCGCACGGAATTCACCCGCCACCTTGCGGGCGCGCTGCGTCATCTTGCCGAAAGCGCGCAGCATCGGCGGCAAATCCTTGGGACCGACAACGACGATCAGTACGACCGCGATGACCAAAAGCTCGGTCCAGCCAATATCGAACATGCAAGGCTCCTAGACGGGAAGCGCGGGGGCTGCGCTTTTTCCCGGACTTGGTTATTTCGTTTCGTCGGCCTTGTGATCGACGGTCTTTGCGGTGTCCGGCGCGTCTTCGTCCGTCATGCCTTTCTTGAAGCTCTTGATGCCCTTGGCAACGTCGCCCATCAGTTCCGGAATCTTGCCGCGACCGAACAACAACAGCACGATGACCAGAACGATCAGCCAGTGCCACATGCTAAAAGAACCCATTACGTTAACTCCCTGTTTCTATGTTCCCACGATGTAAGGATTTCCGACACCGTTTCCAACATCAAGCCCTTCAAACTGAGCTTAATGTCACGGTATCGCCCTTTGTGACAAGTCATTGACCCATCGAAAAGTGCTGGCTCCATTGTTTTCGCCATGCATGGCAAAAGCAAGACGCAAGCCCCTCAATCTTCAGAGGTGCCGCGTGGCGCCAGCAACCCCAGTTCCTCGAGGTCCATCTGGGTGATCGGGTCCTCGTCCTCGGTCAGTTCGTCGTTCATCAACGGCGAGGGAATATTGAAATTCGCGGGAATGCGGCCCGACAGCAAGCCCGCTCCCTTCAACTCTTCGAGACCGGGCAGATCACGCAGTTCTTCGAGGCCGAAATGGTCGAGGAAATCGCGTGTCGTGCCGAGCGTTACCGGCCGGCCCGGCGTGCGCCGGCGACCGCGGAAACGCACCCAGCCGGCTTCCATCAGCACGTCGAGCGTGCCGCGCGAGGTCTGGACGCCGCGGATATCCTCGATTTCGGCACGCGTGACCGGCTGGTGATAGGCGATGATCGCCAGCACTTCCAATGCGGCGCGCGAAAGCTTCTTCACCTCGTTGTCGTCGCGGCGGATGACGAAGGAGAGGTCGGCAGCAGTGCGGAAGGCCCAGGCGCCCTCGATCTGCACGAGATTGACGCCGCGCGGAGCATATTGCTCCTTCAGGCGGAGCATGATTGCGCGCACGTCGGCGCCCGTGGGCAGGCGCTCGAAGAGGAAAGCTTCGGGAACCGGCTGCGAGGAAGCAAAGACCAGTGCCTCGGCGATGCGTTCGGCCTCGATCTCGGCCTGGAGGTCGCGGCCCTGGTCCTCGAAATCCTCTTCACCCCTGGGATCGATCAAACCGGCTGCTCCTGTTCCACCACCTGCAGGGTGGCGTGTTTAGGACCGCGACGCATGTAAATCGGCTGAAAGGCGCCGTCCTGGCGGATTTCGAGCTTGCCCTCGCGCACCAGCTCCAGCGAGGCGGCAAATGCGCTCGCGATCGCCGTGACACGTTCCTCGGGCGCTGCGAGATAACGCAGCAGATAATGCTCCATCGCCGTCCAGTCGCCGATCTCACCGATCATCTGGGTCAGCAGCTCGCGAGCATCGGTCAGCGACCAGACGGTACGCCTTTCGATCGTGACCTGGGTGACGGCATTACGCTGGCGCAGCGCCGCATAGGCGGTCAGGAGATCGTAGAGGCTCGCCACATAGGCGGATTGCTGCCGGTCGGGAATATGCTCGGGCGCGCCGCGGGCAAAGATATCACGGCCGAGGCGGTTGCGGTTGACGAGGCCCTCCGCGGCCTGACGCATGGCTTCGAGGCGTTTCAGACGGAAGGCGAGCGTTGCCGCCAGTTCTTCGCCGGAAGGACCGTCATCCTTGACCTGCTGAGGAATGAGCAGCCGCGACTTCAGATAGGCAAGCCAGGCGGCCATGACGAGATAATCGGCGGCAAGCTCAATGCGGATGCGCCGGGCGCTTTCGACGAACTGCAGATATTGCTCGGCGAGCGCCAGCACTGATATGCGCGACAGGTCGACCTTCTGGTTGCGGGCGAGATAGAGCAAGAGGTCGAGCGGGCCTTCGAAACCGGCAACGTCGATCACCAGCGCCGGCTCGTGGCTGGCGCGCTCGGCACCGTTATCCTGCCACAGCTTGTCCATCGGCGTTGCCGCCTGGGGACGTTCCGTGCCCTTGACCGTGTTCACTCAACAACTCCCTTACGATCAGACCGTCGCAAACATCGCCTCGAATTCCGCTCTCAATTCCGCTTCGTCGGCCGCATCCGGCGCCCTAAAGCCTGCTTCGACCGCCTTTGCGCGGGCAAGCGACAGGCCGGCAAGCGGAGGAACATTTGCCACGACATCCAGCATCTCGTCCATCTTGCCATTGCAATGCAGCACGATATCGCATCCGCCTGCAATGATATTCGCCGCTCTTTCGCCGATCGTGCCGGAAAGTGCGTTCATCGAGCTATCGTCGGAGAGCAGCAGACCATTGAAACCGATACACTCGCGGATGACGCCGTCGATCACCTTGCGTGAGGTCGTCGCCGGATTGTCGGGGTCGATGGCGGTGAAGACGACGTGGCAGGTCATTGCCATCAGTTCGTCCTTCATCGCGACGAAGGGCGGGAAATCATGGGCCTCCAGCTCGTCGCGCGCAACGGTGACGACCGGCAGCTCCAGATGCGAATCCGCAAAGCCGCGGCCGTGGCCCGGCATATGCTTCATGACGGGCAGCAGGCCGCCGGCCTTCAGCCCCTCGGCGGCAGCGCGGCCCATGGCGATGACCGTCTCGGGATCGTCGCCATAGGCGCGGTCACCGATGACGTTGCTGCTGCCTTCGACCGGCACGTCGAGTACCGGCAGGCAATCGACATCAATGCCGAGGCTCGACAGATCAAAGGCGTGCAGCCGCGACATCAGCCAGGCGGCGCGCAGGCCGAGCGCCGGGTCACGTCGATAGAGATCGCCGAGCGCCTGGCCGGAAGGATAACGCGAGAGGACGGGCGGGCGGATGCGCTGGACGCGCCCACCCTCCTGGTCGATCAGGACCGGCGCATGCCAGCCGACGCTTTCACGCAGTTCGGCGACGAGATCGGAAATCTGCCGCGCTTCGGAGATGTTGCGCCCGAAGAGAATGAAGCCCCAGGGCCGTTCGCCCCGGTAGAAAGCCTTTTCTTCGGATGTGAGGGCAAGGCCGCTGCAGCCAAGGATCATCGCTTTTGATTCGGTCATACCAGAATCTTAGAGCCTTTCCTGGTCAGATTGAAGCAGTCTGCCGAAGCAGGTTTTCGTCAGGGCAGAGACAATTTAGGGCAGAGACAATTTAAGGTCGGGTGCGATGCACAAAAAAGAGCGGCGGACCGATCCGGCCCGCCGCCCTCCTATTCAAAGATCTGACGTTACTTGGAGATCAGGCAGGTTCCGCCCGCTGCGCGATACTGTTCGCACAGTGCCGCGGCCTCATCCTTGGAGCCGGCCGGAATGCGGACACGGTAGAAAGTGCCCTTGCCCGCGATATCGGCCTTGCGGATCTCATGACTGCGACCGGCAAGCACGCTGGCGAATTTCTTCGACAGGCTGGCAAAGGACTTGTTCGCCTCGTCTTCCGATGGCAGCGACGCGATCTGGATGCCGTAGCCGCCGGCCGAAGCGGCCTGTTGCGGCTGAGCGGCAACCGGTGCGGCAGCTGCAACCTGCGTGGTCTTCGGCTGCTGTGCAGGTGGCCGGACATTGCCCTTCTCGGTAACGGTGCCGACGACGTTGACGGGCTGTTCGGCCGGGCGGGCGATCGGAACCGGAGCGGTATCGGTGATCGCCGAGGTCTTGACCGGCCGCGCCGGCGCATCGACCGGGGCGGGATTTGCGGCCTGCGCGTCGGCATTGCCGACAGCCGACGTCTGTGCCGGTGCGGTTTCGACGGGTGCCGCGGAACGAGCGTCGACGGAAGCAACCTCGGCGCTCGTCGGGAAGCTTGCAGCCTTTCCGCCAACCGGAGGCATGGACGGGGCCGGTTGCGCGGACGGAGTTGACGGAGCCGCCAACGCCGGTTGAGCCGGCGATGTCGTCTGGGCAGATTGCGCAGGCTGGGCAGGTTGAACAGGCTGGTCGACGGGTGCCGGTTCGTCGCGAGCGACCAACGTGCCGTCGGGCTTGACGATCATCGTACGGACCTTGCGCGGCGAAACGGACGGCGCCTTGTCGGCATCGCTTGGGGAACTGTTGTCCGCACCGGCCTGGTTCGGCAGCAGACGCGGATCTTCCGTCTCGCCGACCGCAGTCGGCGTGATCTGGTCGTTGGCCCCGGCGTTCTCATCGTCCTCGGGCAATGCTTCCGGCGTCAGCGTGCGCTGGACGACATCGACTGGCGCCTCATCTGAGGAAACGAGCGCTTTCTGCTTCGGCTCCTCGGCGGAACCCGCAACGCGGTCATAGACGGCCTTGTCCTGGTTCGGCACGGTCTTGCCGCCCGGATTTTCCGGAACGACCTTGACCGGCTCCTTGTCGGCCGCGATCACGCGCGGCTCGCCAGACGAGACGATGCCGAGCCCCTCGCCCTTCCAGACGGAGGAATAGATGCCGTAACCGACGCCGCCGAAAACCACGAGCACGACGGCTCCGGCAAGCAGGCGACGCATCGACCGGGCGCGGCTGAAATCAGCGGCCTGGCTTGCCGATTCGATGCGGACTTCGGAGGTCTCGCGACGCTCGACCGGCTCGCGCACGCTGCGGCGGAAATCCTCCTCCAGCGCCCGCTCGAAATCATCGAGGCCGTCGGCGATGGTGGGCTTGACCGGCTTTGCCGCGGCAGCCGCCGTATCCCGGACCGGCACGGGCGTTTCCCGCGGCTTGGCCGGTTCAAAAAAGCTCGCGATTTCCGCATCGAGATCGAAATCGAAATCCGCGGTCTTGGCGACCGGGGCGGGCTGCTCGACCGGCGGCAGCGCCGGCACGTGCATGTCATCGACGGTCTCGGGACGATCCTCCGGGTCGGAGATCATCGCTGGATCGAACGGCAGGTCTTCGGTCGAATCAGCGGCAGCGGCAGGCGCCCAGTTGAAAACCGGAGCCGGAGCTGGGGCCTGCGGCTCGGAAGCGAAGGTAGACGCGGGCCTTGCAGGCGCGATGGTCGCCTGCGGGCGGGCGGGCGTTTCCGGCTGCGGCACAGGCGTTGCCTGTTTGGGCGCGGGGGCTATCGCCTGCGGCTGCTGCTCCGGGGCAGGCTCGGAGAAGTCGAGATCGGCGAGCTCCAGCTCGATGCCGGCAAGATCCAGCTCGAAATCATGGCCGGCGAAGGGATCGTCGGCTTCCTGTACCGGCTGCGGCGCCCGCGAATATGACGGTGCGGCAGGCTGCGGCGGAGCAACCTCGGCAAGCTGCGGCGCGATCGGCCTTGCGGCTTCGGCAGCATAGGCCGGAGCGGGCTCTACCCGAGCGGGCCGGACGGGCGCTTCCGCGACCGGCGCAGACACGATCGCCTCAGGCTGTGCAGGCGCGACAGCAAAGACGGGCGCTGTTTCGACGGGTTCGGGCTGCGGCACAACAGGCGTCGCGAGATTGGCCCGTTGCGGCACAGGATAACGCGATACGTCGGCAAGCAGATCGTCGAGATCGAACGTGCCGGCAGTGTGCGGCACTTCGGGCACCACCTCGGTCAACGCCGCATCGGCCTGGATCTCGCCTTCGACGGCCGCAGCAATGAGATCGAAACCGGCATCGTCCCCGAAATCCTGCAGTTCGTCTTCGATCTCGACGAAATCCTCGGCCTCGGCAGTCTCTTCCGGCGTCGCCACCTCATCATCATGGCGATCGAGTTCGGCGGGATAGCCGAGCGACGGAGCAGCGGATTCGAATTCCTCGGAAGGTTCGACAGCAGCGACAGGCGCAGGCTGCTCGGTCACCGGCTCCGGCTTCACCTCAGGCAGATCTGTAAACGACGTCTCAGCAACCGGCACGGCGGCCGGCTCAATCACCGGCTCTGGTGAAACAACCGGTTCCTCGCGTTTCGCGGCATGGAAATTGGCAAGCGGCAGCCGGATGCTGGCGGCCGACCATTGCGGCGCCTTGGCGGGTTGCGCGATCGAAGAGACCGGGGCTGCGCCGATCGAAAGTTCGAGCTCCTCGATCAGATCGCGCGCACCGCCGAAGGCCGATTGCACCGGCGCCTCGGAGGCGGGCTCGACGGAGAGCTGCTGTTGCGGCCCGGCCGCCCAGTCGGCGGCGAGCGCGTCCCAGCGCTTGTCAGCCGGTGCTGCCGTTTCCTCGACGGGAGCGACGGAAACCGGCTCAGGAGCCTCTGTGCTTTCGGCAACGGGGGAAACATCGAGAACCGGCTCGATATAATCCTCCGCAGAGATATCTTCAGCGAACGGTTCGGCTGGACGATCGAGCTCCGCAAGCGGACGCGGCGAATCGTAACGGTCGAATTCGCGTACGAGTTCTTCATCGAGATCGAGGGCAGGCTCGCGCCGTTCTTCGGTTACCGTGTTTGCCGCAACGCGCGGTTCGAAACCAACGATACGGGCGAGTTCGGCCAACGGATCGTCGTCGGCAAACAGATCGCTTTTTCCGCGCGTATCATACGCAAGTTGTTTCTCAGCCATGCCTATCCCACTCGCAAACGCCAACGCTCAAATGCCAGCGCATTGTGGGGAAATGGTGACGTTATCGCATTTCGTCAGGTGCGGCAGTGCCTGTAATGGCAAGTCCCGACTTCAAAACCGACGCGACGGCGTACACCAGCCCAAGTCTGGCAATACTTGATTCTCGGTTTTTATCATTAACAAATCGTAAGTCCGTCTGATCTTTACCTTTGTTCCAATGCGCGTGGAACGAACTGGCGAGGTCGTAGAGGTAAAAAGCGATGCGATGCGGCTCCTGGGACTGGGCGGCCGCCTCGACGACACGGGGGAATTCGGCGAGCTTGGCGACAAGCTGCAATTCGGCCGGATCGTCAATGCCAGCAACGGCTTTGGCGAGATCCTCGGGTGAAACTTCGAGGTCAGGGAAAGCCTCCCTCGCCTGCCGGAAGACAGACATGCAACGGGCATGTGCGTACTGCACGTAAAAAACCGGATTATCTTTCGACTGTTCCGTCACTTTGGCGAAATCGAAGTCGAGCGGTTCGGAATTCTTGCGGTAAAGCATCATGAACCGGACCGAATCACGGCCGACTTCCTCGACGACTTCCCTGAGCGTGACGAAATCGCCCGAGCGCTTCGACATCTTAACCGGCTCGCCGTTGCGATAAAGTTTGACGAGCTGGCAGAGCAGCACCGTCAGCTTCGCCTTACCGTCCGAGACCCCGCGCGCAACCGCTTCCAGGCGCTTGACGTAGCCGCCATGGTCGGCGCCGAGCACATAGATCATCTCATTGAAGCCGCGGTCGAACTTGTTCTTGAAGTATGCGACGTCAGCGGCGAAATAGGTGTAGGAGCCGTCCGACTTGATCAGCGGCCGGTCCATATCGTCGCCCACTTCGGTCGAGCGGAACAGCGTCTGTTCGCGATCCTCCCAGTCCTCGGCAAGCTGGCCCTTCGGCGGCGGCAGGGTGCCCTTGTAGACAAAGCCCTTGAAGGTCAGGTCGTTGATCGCCGTGCGGATCGCGGCCGCGCCATTGGCATGCAGCGTCCGCTCCGAGAAGAAGACGTCATGATGGACGTTCAGCGCCGCGAGATCTTCGCGGATCATCACCATCATCGCGTCGATCGTGCGATCCTTGACGATCGGCATCCACTGCTCTTCAGGCATGTTGTGCAGCCGCACGCCGTAATCGGCGGCAAGCGACTGGCCGACCGGCACGAGATAGTCACCCGGGTAAAGACCTGAAGGGATCTCGCCGATCTTTTCGCCAAGCGCCTCGCGATAACGCAGGAAGACGGAGCGGGCGAGCACGTCGATCTGCGAGCCCGCATCGTTGATGTAATATTCCTTCTCGACGCCGTAGCCCGCAAAAGCGAGCAGGTTGGCGAGCGCATCACCGACGACGGCGCCACGGCAATGGCCGACATGCATCGGACCGGTCGGATTGGCCGAGACATATTCGACGTTGACCTTCAGCCCGTTGCCAAGCGTCGAGCGGCCGTACTCGGTGCCGGCGCCGATCATCGAGGCGAGCAGCCGCTGCCAGTAACCGACGGACAGGCGAATGTTGATGAAACCGGGACCCGCGACCGAGACATCGGCGACGTCGGCATCTTCCTTGAGCTTGGCGATGATGATGTCGGCAAGCGCGCGCGGATTGGAGCCGAGCGGCTTTGCCAGCACCATCGCGGCATTGGTCGCGACATCGCCATGGCTCGCATCACGCGGCGGCTCGACGGTGATGCGGCCGAAATCGAGCTCAGATCGCTTTTCCCTGACCAGAACGATCTGTTCAAGGGCGGTTTTGATCCTGGCTTCGAAGTCGGTAAAAAGGTTCATCACACTCTTCCATGCATAGGCTGTGCCAAAGGCTCAAATCGGCCCTCGGCGGGCGACCGCTGCCTATCGCAAATCCGGAGTATGGTCAAACAATCGCCTGTGGGCGCTGATCGCATAGGTATCCGTCATGCCGGCGAGATAGTCGCCGACATGGCGGGCTTTCGGCGCATCGGAGAGGCCAGCGATATGATCCACCCAGTAGTGGCTCTGCATTTCCTTCGGGTTGGCCATGTAGGCGCCAAAGAGATCGGTGACGATCTTGGCCGCACCGGCGCGGATGCGCATGATATCGGGATTGCGGTAGATGCGCTTGAAGAGCATCGCCTTGATCTGCCTGTCCGTTTCGGCCATCTGCTCGGAAAACGTGGCGATCACCCGATCGGCTGCGCGCACGTCGCCGGCGCTCTGTGGGCGGATGAGGGAAAGGCGTTCCTGCGCCACGCCGATCACATCCTCGACCATACGCGTGATCTGGCGGCGCATGATCTCATGGGTGAAGCGGCTCGGCTCCAGATGGGGATATCGCTCCCGTACCTCCGCCATCAGCCCGGCAAGGAACGGGATTTCCTCCAGCATGTCGAAAGTCAGGTAGCCGGAACGCAGGCCGTCGTCGATATCATGGGTGTTATAGGCGATGTCGTCTGCGATCGCCGCGACCTGGGCCTCGAGGCTGGCATAGCTTGCAAGCTCGAGATCGTGCAGTTCGCAGTAATCGAGGATCGGCTGGGGAACGGGGCCGCGCGTGCCCACACCTTCCGGCGTCAGAAGCGGACCATTGTGCTTCACGAGGCCTTCGAGGCTTTCCCATGTCAGGTTGATGCCGTCGAATTCGGCATATCGCCGCTCCAGCTTGGTCACGATGCGCAGCGATTGGGCATTGTGGTCGAAGCCGCCATAGGGCAGCAGCACCTCGTGCAGCGCATCCTCACCGGTATGGCCGAACGGCGTGTGGCCGAAATCATGGACCAACGCTACGCCTTCGGCCAGATCCTCATCAAGCTTCAAGGCGCGGGCGAGCGCGCGGGCGATCTGCGCCACTTCGATCGTATGGGTGAGCCGGGTGCGATAATGATCGCCGTCCTGGGCGATGAAGACCTGGGTCTTGTGCTTCAGGCGGCGAAAGGCGGTGGTGTGGACGATACGGTCGCGGTCGCGCTGGAAATCGGAGCGCGTCGGACTTTCGTCCTCCTGGTAGAGGCGCCCGCGTGTGGTCCAGGGGTCCGCCGCATAGACTGCCCTTTCGCTGTTGCCGAAACCCAAAGCACGCCTGTCAATCGTCATTCTTCACCGTCATTCTTCACCGCCATTCTGCCTGTTGCCGCATCTGCCCATTGACGCCGCTTTGCACTCTTCATACCTATAGCCTGGCGAACGGCAAAGAGGCGCTTTCTTAACCGCTTCAGCGCATCATGGCCTTTTCGCGAGGATCATGATAAGTTCCTTAGATATCAGGCATTTGAACATTCGAGTGCCAAAACCCATTCTCTCCGGATCTTGACCCCGGCAGGAGGAAACATGACGGATACGAGTGTAACCCTTTCAGATGCCGCGGCAAAGCGCATCGCTGCGATCGTCAGCGCCGAGGCCGGCAAGAGCGCGTTGCGCGTCTCCGTCGAAGGCGGCGGCTGTTCGGGCTTTTCCTACAAGTTCGACCTTGCCGAAGGCGCTGATGACGACGACATCGTCGTTGAAAAGAACGACGCCAAGGTGCTGATCGACAGTCTGTCGCTCGTCTATATGGCGGGTTCGGAGATCGACTTCGTCGACAACCTGCTCGGTCAATCCTTCCAGATCAAGAACCCGAATGCGGTGGCAAGCTGCGGCTGCGGCACCAGCTTCTCGATCTGAACATCCGACCTACAGCATTGTCCCCATCGAACCGGCGGAAGTTTTGCTTCCGGCCGGTTTGTCGTCTTGTCCTGTTATGAAAGACCGCGATAAAAGAAGCGCGCTAAAGCGTGTCGCGATCTTTCAGATTCGCTTGCCACGCTTTAGGTCTTTTGTTTTCCGCATGTCGTCATCGCAAAACCGCCGCACGCTTTTGCGCGACATGCTTTAAGCCAACAGGACGAAGAGATGAAGATCGCGACTTGGAACATCAACGGCGTCAAGGCGCGCATCGACAATCTCACGCAATGGCTCAAGGATTCCAATCCCGATATCGTCTGTTTGCAGGAGATAAAGACGGTCGACGAAGGGTTTCCACGGCTGGAGATCGAGGCGCTCGGCTACCACGTCGAAACGCACGGCCAGAAGGGCTTCAACGGCGTGGCGATCCTTTCCAAGACTTCCCCCTTCGAAGTCAATCGCGGCCTGCCTGGCGATCCGCTGGATGAGCAGGCACGTTTCCTCGAAGCGGTGTTCACGCTGGCCGACACGCGCATCCTGCGCGTCTGCTGCATCTATCTGCCGAACGGCAATCCCGTCGAAACGGAGAAATATCCCTACAAGCTTGCCTGGATGGAGCGTCTGCGGACGTTCGCCGCCGAACGGCTGGCCTATGAGGAGATGCTGATCCTTGCCGGCGATTACAACGTCATCCCCGAACCGCACGACTGCTTCGACCCCAAAGTCTGGGAAAACGATGCGCTATTTCTGCCGCAGACACGGGAAGCATTCCGCAGGCTCGAAAACCTCGGCCTGACGGATGCGGTGCGCGCGACGACGGACGCGACGCAGCTCTACTCCTTCTGGGATTACCAGGCCGGCGCCTGGCCGAAGAACAACGGCATCCGCATCGACCATCTGCTGCTGTCGCCGGAAGCCGCCGACCGCATGACGTCAGCGGCGATCGAAAAACATGTGCGGGCCTGGGAAAAGCCATCTGACCACGTGCCCGTGATCGCCTATTTCGACTTCGCGGCCTGAGGTTTTTTCTCAAGCTCTGTTTTAAGCATGTCATTATCCTGGAACCGCTGCGCACGTCCAGGCGACATGCATTAGTCGTCGGAGCCGCTTGCGATCGTGTGTGACAGCGATATGGCCGTGCGGCGGTCGGCTTCGTTGGCAACCGAGAAGGCCTGCTCCTGCAGCGCTTCCATCCAGTTGCAATCCTTGGGCTTGCAGCGGTCGAGTGCTGCCGTCATCAGCGCCAGACCGCGCGCGGTCTGGCCTTCGTCGAAAAGAATATTGCCAAAGACGGCCATGGCGCCCGGATGACCGCTCTTGCGGGCCTGGTTCAGCCATTTCTTCGCCTGCTGCGGGCTGGCTGAACCGCCCTCTCCCGCCAGCATCATCTGGGCCAGCTGGAATTGCGCCTCGGCGACGCCGAAGGTGGAGGCGACCTGGAAATAGAGCTGGCGGGCCTGGGTAAGGTCGATCTTAACAGGGCTGCCGGTAATCCCGTGCTTGTAATAATTGGCGAGCGAGAGCAGCGCGTTGACGAAGAAGCCGGTATCTTCCGAACCGGGTTCGACACCTTGCTGGGCGATCTCGCTATAGATCTTGAAGGCTTCGAAATCGTCCTGCGCGACGCCGTCGCCGTCGGCATACATGTTGGCGAGCGCCCAGCGCGACCCGGTATGGCCCTTTTCCGCGGCGTATTTATAGGCTTCGACCGCCTCTTCCTTCTGCCCGTTCTTATAGGCCTTGAAGCCGAACTTGAAGAGATCGAAAGGACCGGATTCCTTGTTGACGCCGGCCTTGATGTCGAATGCACGGGCTGGACAGGTCAGTGCCAGCGCAACGGCCATCGACATGCCCATCAGCATGAACTTGAACAATTTGAACTCGGACGTCACCATTTCAACCGATTTCTTTCGTTCATCCCTGGCAGGTAGCGGCGGCGTTTACGCCGTGCATCCCGCGGATGTAATCCTTCGAGGCGAGCGATCCCGCGGCAAGCTCCATGGCTCCTTTGCCCGCGTCGCATCCAGCCCATTGGCCTTTTCTCAAAGACCGTATTTCCAGCATGTCATCCAGAACCACCCGGCTTCCGGCATGGTCCGACTGCAATCTCTGTGGCACTCTTTTGGTGGGCGCGGCATCCGCCTTCCCGCCTTTATCGCATTCGTAAATAGTAAATGTGACCAAACCGGTATCGACTTCTCCGGCGAAGTTCGGCCGTGCATGTGAGTGGACCGAAAACAACGATCGTGAGTGGATCGACGACGTCATCGTGAGGCCGGATTTGCCGCCGGAACAGCCTTGTTCGGAAGGAGAAACGGCGGCAATCCAACGATTGTCGCCAATCGCGCCGTACGATCTGGTGTTACCGGAAAAAATTCGACCCATGCTACTAGTTACACGCACCGTAAGTCTGCCATCTCCTCGCCTGCAAATACCGCTGCGCTCTCTTTGTGGCGGGAAATGGACAAATTCGCCCCATCGCCACCATACGCCAACCGTCGTAAAAAAGTGTTGCTGAATCGTCACAAATCAGAACGTCGTTTGTCTTGCCGAGCGCCCAAAGAAAAGCCCGGCAGACTGCCGGGCTCGGAGACTTCTACTTGGGGCGCAGGATCAGAACTTGATCTTTACGCTGGTGGAGAGGGCCGCGACCAGATCATCCCCGAAGGAATAGGAGACGTCGTCGCCGTAGGTCTTGCCTTTATACACGAAGGTGCCGGATTCACCGCTGGTCATGATGCCGAGCGCGCCGGCAAGACGCCATTCGACATTTTCGACCGGCGTGTAGGAAACGCCTGCGCCAAGCGTCCACGTGTCTGTCTGGGAGCCATAGCCCTGGCTCGTGCCGCGATCCCAGGTCAGGCTGACGGCGCCCGCCCACTGGTCGTTGAACTTGTGCCCGACGCCGCCACCGATCGTCCAGCCGTCGCGATAGAAGAGATCGAGCGAGGTGAGCTGGGTGCTGCCGTTGCAGGCGACGACGCCCTTGTTGGCCTTCGGGCAGAAGGCGATCGACTGCAGCACGCTCCAGTTCGTCCACTTGACCGAACCGAAGGCAAGCCAGTCGGGCGCAATGCCGCTCTGCAGCTTCAACTCGACAGAATCCGGGGCCTCAGCCGAACCGTAGACCGGGGTGACGACGCCAAGATAGGGATTCCTGGGATTGACGGCCTTCGGCACCTCGGTCAGGTCAACCGTGCCCGTGAGATCGTCATACTTGACCTTGCTGTTGTAGAGCAGGCTGGCGCGGAATGCGTATTCCGGGATTTCGTAGGCGATGCCCGCCCGCCATCCCCAGGCCTGGTCAGAAAGCTCCAGACGACCGGTGCCGTCATAGATCAGCGAGGCCGGCGGTGTGGTGATCGGCGCGACAAGGCGGGTCTTGAAACCCTCGACGGTCTGGTAGAAGCCGCCGCCGATCAGGCGAAGCTGGCCGGGTCCCATATCGAAACGATAGGAGCAGGTCAGGCCGTAGTTGCGGGTGCTGATCTTGGTTTCGATGTTGTTGTTGACGCCCAGCCAGTCAGTGCCGGGATTGGTATGCGCGCCGAAGGGTGTGGAATAGTCGCCCAAGCAATCGATCGCATCGCCGAAACCAACCTTCACGCCGAGATAGGGGACCCAATAATTCTCGGTATCGTCGGCGGTGGTCGAACCGTCACCGATACCATTGGTGCCGAGACCATCGCTCGCCTTGGTGTCCTTGACATTCTTCAGCTTGCGCTGCGGCATGACATAGGTGGCGCCGGACTGGACGGAAAACCGCGAATTGTCGAAGAGAAGGTCGACATTGTATCCGCCGCGCTCCAGACCGCCGGCGAAGGACGGCGATGCAAGCGACGAAAGAAGAACGAGCGACGTTACGCCCTTGGAAAACATACGCGATGCCATTGTGTCTCCCCCACTCCAGCAATTGATGTGGCGACACTCTAGTAAGTGTTCGCCTGATATGGCAACGCGCGCCCTGACAGCGCTTCCCATCGTTCCAGCGGCTAATTTACGTAAAGAAATTGACGGACACGTCAAAAAATCTGGTTAATAAAATTTTATTCCGAGACGGATCACTTTTCGGGCAGCTTTTGGGTATTCATTCCAAACATTGCAGAAGCTGTATCAATCCGACAACAGTGGCAGTTTTCGCCAGCCAGAGGCTCCCAAGACCACAATCCACAGGCTGGAAGCCCGAAATCGGCCGTTTTCAGGACCGAATCGCTCACTCCACGACAGCAAAAAAGACGCGCCGGCGAACGGCGCGTCTTTGAAATAACTTACCAAATGGGCTTGAGAAGCTTAACCGGCTTCGCTCACCCTCGAGAGTGCAATCCTCAAGCTTGCGATCTGCCCCTCCAGTTCCTCGAGCCGCTCCCGTTCGGCCTCGACCACCTCGGGATTGGCATTGGCGACGAACTTCTCGTTGGACAGCTTGCCGTTGATGCGGGAGATCTCGCCGTCCGTCTTGGCGATCGCCTTTTCCAAGCGAGCCTTTTCGGCGGAAAGGTCGATCAGATTGCCGAGCGGCAGGCAGATGGTGGCCTCTGCGACGACGATCTGAGCGGCGCCCTTTGGCGCATCGTCGGCCAGCGATATGGCTTCCACACGCGCGAGCCGTTTGATGGCCGCGTCGTGGCGGAACAGCCTCTCGCGCGTCAGGTTGTTGGCCTTGACGACGACGAGCGGCGCGGTTGCCGACGGCGGCACGTTCATTTCGGCGCGCACAGAGCGGATACCGGAGACGAGGTCGATCAGCCAGTTGATCTCGTCAGCAGCCCCATCGTCGGCATAGGACGGCGCCGGCCATTCAGCATGGCAGACCAGCGTGTCGCGCTCCTTGCCTTCGCCCGCCGTATGCGCCCAGAGCTCTTCGGTCATGAAGGGCATGAAGGGATGCAGCAGCTTATAGATCTCTTCGAGAATATAGGCGCTGCAGGCCTGAGCCTCAGCCTTGGCGCCCTCATCCTCACCATTGAAGACCGGCTTCAGCAGTTCGAGATACCAGTCGCACACTTCGTTCCAGACGAAACGGTAGAGCGCGCCGGCGGCGTCGTTGAAGCGGAAGGCTTCAAGCGCTTCCGTAACGTCACGTTCCGTACGGGCAAGTTCCGTGAGGATCCAGCGGTTGATGGTGAGCTCGGCGGCTTCCGGCACGAAATGCGGATCGCTCTTCGCGCCGTTCATCTCGGCAAAGCGCGTGGCGTTCCAAAGCTTGGTGCCGAAATTGCGGTAGCCGGCGATGCGGGCCGGATCGAGCTTCACGTCGCGGCCCTGCGCGGCCATGATCGCCAGCGTGAAGCGCAGCGCGTCAGCGCCGTATTCGTCGATCAGTTCCAGGGGATCGATGACGTTGCCCTTCGACTTCGACATCTTCTGCCCGTTCTTGTCGCGGACCAGTGCGTGAATGTAGATCGTATGGAAGGGCTCGACGGGATCGCCATTCTCGTCCTTCATGAAATGCAGACCCATCTGCATCATGCGAACGACCCAGAACGGGATGATATCGAAGCCGGTCACCAGAACATTCGTCGGATAGTAGCGCGCGAGTTCCGGCGTCTGGTCGGGCCAGCCGAGTGTCGAGAATGGCCAGAGGGCTGAGGAGAACCAGGTGTCGAGCACGTCCTCGTCTCGCGTCAGGATCTCACCCGGCTTGAAGTTTTCGAGCAGGTCTTCGACATAGGCCTTCATCGGCCCTTCATGCGAGAGGTAGTGCTGGATCGCAGCCTGCAGCGCCTCTTCCTCGGTCTTTTCGACGAAGACCTGACCATCCGGGCCATACCAGGCAGGAATCTGATGTCCCCACCAGAGTTGGCGGGAAATGCACCACGGCTCGATGTTCTCCAGCCAGTTGAAATAGGTGTTTTCCCAGTTCCTCGGAATAAACCGGGCTCTTCCCTCGCGGACAGATTCCAGCGCGGGTTGCCCCAAAGTCTTATTGTCGACAAACCATTGTTCCGTCAGCCGCGGCTCGATCGGCACACCGCCACGGTCACCATGCGGGACCATGTGCTTGTGCGGCTCGATCTTGTCGAGGAGACCGGCCTCTTCGAAAATCTCGACGATGATCTTGCGCGCATGGAAGCGGTCCTGCCCTTCCAGACGGTCCCAGGCGCCATGGAGCGCCGCGGGATGGTCGAGACCTTCGAGGAAATCCTCGTTGTCCTTGATAGCGATCGTACCGTCGATATTCATGACGTTGATCGCACGCAGGCCGGCCCGCTTGCCGACGTCAAAGTCGTTGAAGTCATGTGCTGGCGTGATCTTGACGGCACCGGTACCAGCCGTTGGATCAGCATAGGAATCGGCGACAACAGGGATCTTGCGGCCAACGATCGGCAGGATGACATGCTTGCCGATGATCGGCTTGTAACGCTCATCTTCAGGGTTCACGGCAATGCCGGTATCGCCCAGCATCGTTTCCGGCCGCGTCGTCGCGACGACGATATAGTCACGCGTCTCGAATTCGGTCGGCTTGCCTTCCTCGTCGAAGGCAACCGGATACTGATAGGTGACACCAGGCTCGAGCGGATAGCGCAGATGCCAGAGATGCCCCTTCACCTCCTGCTGTTCGACCTCCATGTCGGAAATGGCAGTCAACAGTTTGGGGTCCCAATTGACGAGGCGCTTGTCCTTGTAAATCAGGCCTTCCTTGTAGAGCGTGACGAAGACTTCGAGAACGGCCTGCGACAGGCCTTCGTCCATGGTGAAACGCTCACGAGACCAATCGCACGAGGCGCCCAGGCGCTTCAGCTGGTTGAAGATCAGCCCGCCCGATTCAGCTTTCCACTCCCAGATCTTGTCGATGAAGGCTTCGCGGCCCATTTCGCGGCGGCCCGGCAGTTGCTGTTCCATCAGCTTGCGCTCGACGACCATCTGCGTGGCGATGCCGGCGTGGTCCATGCCCGGTTGCCAGAGCACGTCCTTGCCGCGCATGCGCTCGAAGCGCACCAGGATGTCCTGCAGCGTGTTGTTGAGCGCGTGGCCCATGTGCAGCGAACCGGTGACGTTCGGCGGCGGGATCACGATGGTGAAGGTCTCGGCCCCCGGCTTGGCGTTCGCGCCGGCGCGGAAGGCGTCCGCCTCATCCCATTTCGCGGCGATTTTCGGTTCGACGGCAGCGGAATCATAGGTCTTGTCGAGCATTTTCTGACCAATTTCGAGGTTCGAGGATGGGCGTTTGTAAATAGGATGGGCACGGCCAAGTCAATAAAAAAGCCGCCCCGGAGACCGGAGCGGCTTTTCAGGAAAAAAGCAATCCGATCAGCGGCGCGGGCCGCGCGCCACGCGCTCGATTTCCTCGCGCACCAGCCGCTCGACCAGCGTCGGCAGATTATCATCAAGCCATTCGCGCAGCATCGGCCGCAGCATGTCCTCTGCGATCTCGTCGAGCGAGCGGCGCTCCGCGCCATCGATCGCCGCGGCGAGTTCTTCGAAAGAGCGGCTGATCTGCAGGCCGGCATCTTCCGAAAGCAGCGTCGGCTGGACCTCCTCCATGACGCTTGGCAGGAAACGCTCGGTCGACGACTGCACGGCCGGTTCCGGTGCCGGCGGCGCTGCTTCGACAGCAGGCGCCGGCTCGGCGACCGCAACTTTCGGCGCTTCCGCGAACATCGGCTCGGCCGGCTGCTGTTGGACCGGAGCATGCTGAACTGGCGCCGGAGCGACGGGGAAAACAGACTGAGCCGGCTGAGGCTCCGGCTGTGGCGCTTCGGCGCGCGGCGGCTCCGGCATCAAGGCCGGCTGCGGTTCGAGCTGACGGAAGGCGCTCGGAATTTCACGCAGCGCCTGCCCGGCCTGTGCGGCGCTGCGCTCGGAGGCGGCGCGCACGCGGGCGGCGACATCGGCCAGCGACAGCGCGCGGGCCGGCACTTCAGGTTCGGGAGCGGTGCCGGCGGAATTGGCGGCGACGAAACGCGGATCGGAGGAGCGCAGGGCCGGTTCGGGAAATTCGACGCCGGCATAGGTGTCGTCAACGGTCAGATGGATTTCGGAACCGTTCTCATCTTCGTCGGTGCCATAGACTGGCGGCAGGGATGCTGAAATCGCCTTGCCGGCACCGGGCTCATTGCTTTCGATGATCTGGCGGATGGAGGCCAGAATTTCTTCCATGGACGGTTCACGCGCTACACTTGGCTGAGCCATATCTATCCCCGTTATCCCAAAACAACGACCGGATGGTGTGGAGAGCGTTCATCCGAATCACCACGACCTTAGAATACCCCAGGCGTGAAAAAAATCATCGCGAATCAAATGAATGCGGCCATGCACAGTTTTGTTACCCAATGTTTGCCGCCGAAAAATCTATAGCGATTTCAGGGTGACGACAGACATGAAACGGAAGTCCCTGTGCGTCGCAGCCATCCGGTCCGACGCGGCGGATTCAGGATAGAGAATGTTTGTGAAGGCTTTCCAGCGGCGCTGACAAAAAAGGGCGCCGATGGCGCCCATTGCTGATTTCATCGGTAGAAACGACCTCAGAAAACGAATTCGCGTGCCTTGGCAAAACCCGGCAGCGCCTTGACGGAGGCATTGAAGAAGACGTTTTCCGAAACGGCGCCGCGCTCGGCGACGAAGACCTTGGCGCGGGCGGCATTGCCGTAACCCTCGACCGTCACCAGACGGCCGCCATCGCGCAATTGACCGAGAAGAGCTGCCGGAACTTCCTCGACCGCGCCGTTGATGAAGATCAGATCATAGGGAGCGCCGGCAGCGTAACCCTTTTCGAGCGGGCCGGTCACGACCTCTATTTTGCCGTAGCCGGCAAGCTGCGCCTTGGCCTCGGCCGCAAGCTGCTCGTCGCATTCGAGCGCGATAACCGAACCGGCAATGATCGACAGCAGCGCCGAGGTGTAACCCGTGCCGCAACCGACTTCGAGGACGAAATCATCCTTGGTGATCGCCGCGAGCTGCAGCAGCTTGGCAAGCGGCGAGGCCTCCATCAGGAAGCGGGCAGGCTTTGCAGGGGCGGCTGCGGAAATCTCGACATCGTTGTCGATATAGGCCAGCAGCTTCGCCTTCTCCGGCACGAACGCCTCACGCGGCACCGTAAGAAACGCCGTCAGCACGGAATGCGAGGTAACGTCCGTCGTGCGAACCTGGTTGTCGACCATCTTTACGCGCGCTGCTTCGAAATCCATCATGTCCTCTCGCTCTTTGAAAAGCGGTTCCTGTCCCTGCGTCTCTTAATCTCCGCCACGAATGCTTTCAAGGCTTGGCAACCGTCGGCGAAAAGAATCCGGCGAGCGCTTCTTTCTCGCCACAGCCCCCATGAGGGATGCGGCACCTCAAACATGGAATTTTCGGCCCCTTGATGTTATCATCCCTACCGGAGGAAATAGGAGGAGCAGGCCATGTCTGCGATTTTCGAATATTTCACGCTGTTCGATTTCTTCATCCTCGCAGCGCTCATCGGCATCTTCTGCTGCGGGCTGCTCGACGGCGAAACGACCTGAGGCGATAGAGCGCCGAGAAGCGCTCGAAAATATCTCCCGCACGGCATCTGCGGCAATCTCACGCTATGCGCTCGGTTGCCTTGAAACAGTGGCTCCTTCCCCTCGACCGCCTTATGCGCATTAAGGTTATGTCAACCATTTTGTTGCGGCGCCCTCACCTTTCGCTATGGGTGCCGCATGCAAACCTTTTTCATCCAATCGGGCGGCATAGAAGCGCTTCACTATAACGCCAATGTCCAACTGCTGCTGATCAAATACAGCAGCGGCGACATTCGCAGCATTACCCGTGTTTCGCCGCAAGGCCTGCGACGGCTGCTCGGCGCCAGCGCCGAAATCGATGGGGGATCCGAATTGAGCGATCCCGAATATCACGCGGAAATCCGCAAGGGCGGTCTGAAAGCGCTCTCCCGCCTCACGGGAATCAATCCGGCGCAGTTCGATTTTTCGCCAGGTCCGCAGGTCTGGTAGGACCCGTCGCAAGCACTGACGCCGCACCGCCAGCGAGCCGCATTTTCTAACCGACTATGTCATGTGGGAAAATTTTGGAGGCCTCGCCCGGAATTGAACCGGGGTACAAGGATTTGCAGGCTTTTGCCGCCTATTGTTTTTAAAGAGATTTCTGCCCTCGTGTTGCATACATGTTGCAGTTAGCTGAGCAGGATGTTCGCTGCTTGTGCCAGCTCTGTTCCGTCATCCGAGCGTGCAAACAGGTGCCCGTAAGTGTCCATCGTCATCACGATCGAAGCATGTCCGAGGCGCTCTTGAACCATCTTTGCCGGCAGGCCGAGACCGCCGTCTTCCTTCCGGTTGATCAGCCAGCTTGCGAAGAAGTGGCGCAACGCATGCAAGCCCGTGTACTTGGCCCTGAGGATCGGCTTGCCATTTTTGTCACGCTTACCGGTATCGGTCGTTACGCCCGCCCGCACCATCGCCGGCTGGAGGCCCTTCCTGACGACGTTCGAGTGTGAGCGCGAGTCACCATCGGGATTGGCGAACACAAGGACAGGCTTGTTCCCCTGCTTGAGCTTCAGCTCTTTAAGAGTGTTGACGACAAGCGGCGGCACTGGAATGGTCCGCACCCCAGCTTCTGACTTCGGTGGCCCCATTTCCCGGAACTGATCCACCCGTTGACGGACGGCAATCTCTCCGCGCTTGAAATCGACGTCCTGCCAGCGCAGGCCGCGCAACTCCGACGAACGCATGCCTGTAAAGACTGCGGTCAACAACAGCGGGCGCCAGTTGCCCTCAAGGGCGCCGAGGAGCGCCTTGATCTCCGCAGGGGTTGGAATATCAGTTCCGACCTTAAGTTTGCCCTTCTGGCGCTTCTCCTGCCGCCTGTCCCGGCCCTTCCTGCTTCCCTTGATATCTCGCACCGGATTGCGAGCTGCAAGCCCACGCTCACTAGCGTCCGCGAGTATTGAGCCGAGCGAAGTCAGAATCTTTTTCACCATTGCTGGTGATCGGCCTTCTTTCCGCATACGATCCTCAAAGTCGCGCACGGCCGGCACGGTGAGCTTTGACAAGAGCACCTGACCGATCATCGGCACGATGTGATGCTCCAAGTGACTCTTGCGCTGATTGACTGTCGAGCGCTCAAGGCCGGCATTCTCACCAGAGGCGATCCACAGTGACCCGGCCTTCTCGACCGTCACGCTTGCTGAGTCGGCAACGTGCGTCCCTGCCCTCACCTCGACGGCAGCCGTGGCGGCAAACTGGTCGGCTTCCTTCTTCCTTGTGAAACTCTTCAGCCGGCGCTTGCCGCCCGTGTCGAAATAGTCAACGACCCAAGCATATTTCTGTTCGCCTTTCGGTGTTACCCATTCTCGCTTGCGGACGCTCATTTATCGGCCTCGCCGTTGGACTGGTACTTTTCGTCTACCGCTCTCTTGCGTGCGGCCACGTCGGCATCTTGCCGACCTTTCCATTTGAGTAGCGCCTTCTGCAATTCACCCACAGCGTCTTCATCCAGAGTTGGATCGCGACCGGCGGCGCCCGCCTCAATAGCGTTCACGATCTCCTCCGTAATCACGTCAATTGCGCCGCCGTATCCGCGAATCTTCCTCATCGCGGAGAAAAGATGGTGCAGTTCCTCAAGGCGCGCACTGATCGAAACAGGCTCCGGAAAAGCCATCTCGAGCGCTCTGACGATTTCGGCGTTCATGCTGCGGCCGTTACGATCGCCCGCCGCCTTAATACGTTCGCGCATCCCAGGCGGAAGTCGCAGTTGAAACTGGTCAATGTTCGTTCTGTTTTCGGCCATTTCTCATATCTTCTCTTTAAACCTATCCAGTGGATATGTTTCGGCTTGACTATCAAACCTATCCGTTGGATATATCATATCCTCTGGATATTACAGGAGGCAATCATCCAATGGAAGAAATTACGAAAGATTCCGCTCCGCCTCTAGAACTTGTCTGGGGTGCGGCGAACATCGCGAAACTCATTGGCAGGTCCCAGCGGGCCACGTTCCACATGCTCGACAGCGGCGAGCTCCCGGCCAAGAAGGTCGGCAACCGATGGGTCGCGGAGCGCGGCAAGCTAGTCGCTTTTTTCATGGATGCCGCATGACCGCCGCACTTTCGCACGGCGGCTGCATGGGGTGATGGGCGTCTTCGGGGACGTTCGGAAAATACCCTAGCCAGCAGCTTCGCGCAACTCGCGGTGGTTTCCGAATGGAGACCGCTGATGACGAAAATTGATTTAGATTATTTCGACTCGCCGCCCCTTGGTTGGCTTTTGACACGCCACATCGATTGGCTAATCGCCTGCGGTGTATCAAAAGCGGCGATTGTTGAGCCCGAGCCGATCCGTCTGATCCATGGCTTTCGCGGGCATGACGGCTTCTTCGAAGTAGACCGTAGCGGCCCAACTTGGTTGGCTTTCCGCGAGTGTGAAGACATCTGCTTTTGGCGACCGGAAAACGATGAGCTGGCGCGCTGGACGGGCCGAGCGTTCGCGCTGGGCGAGCAGGCAGTCGACAATGCCGGAACCTATTCCCTCGGCCACTGCCTTCATGTCTACAGGAGCCCCCTTCACTGGCTTAAAGCCGGCCGCGACGGGGTCGTGATCATCGATTGGCGGCGCGCCTTTGATGAACTTCGCCATTGCCCGCGCGTCGCCGTCCACGAAGCCCTCCTGCCGGTCTACACCCGGCACATGCGGCCCGCGCGGATGCCACAGGTGTCTATCCTGCGCAGGCGTGAGGGGGCGACGTCATGACCGACGAACCAAAGTTCGGAGCTATCAGACTCGATGTGTATCATCAGGCGCACAGAATGGAGGAACCCGCTCCGCCAGCCTATTCGGAAGAGGCCCTGGCGCTTGAATTTGCCAACCGGAACAATTTTCATCTCCGATTTGTCGCTGCCTGGAGCCAGTGGATGGAATGGGACGGCAAGGTCTGGCGAGCGGACAAGACGCTCGGTGTTTACGACCAGTGCCGCCGACTGTGCCGAGAATTCGCCTCAGATTGCGATGGCAAGGAGGAGGTTCGGCGGCGGCTCGCCAGTGCCAAAACCGTGGCAGCCGTCGCCTCACTGATCCGGGCGGACCGGCGGATCGCGGCAGCGATTGATCAATGGGATCGAGATAATTGGAGCATCAATACGCCAGCCGGTGTTGTTGATCTGACAACCGGCAGGCTCCGCATTGCCTCGCCGGGCGACTATTTGACTAAAATCTCAACGGTGGCGCCCGGTGGGGATTGCCCGCTCTGGCGCGCCTTTCTCGCCCGCGTCACGGCCGGAGACGAGGAACTGCAAGCCTTCCTCCAGCGGGTGGCGGGGTATTGCCTGACCGGCATCACCCGCGAACACGCGCTGTTCTTTCTGTTCGGCCACGGCGGCAACGGCAAAAGTGTCTTCATCGACACGCTGATGAATGTTGTCGGTGATTACGGCAGGAGCGCACCCATCGAGACGTTTGTCGCGTCTAGCGGTGACCGTCATCCCACCGAGCTTGCCGGCTTGCGCGGCGCGCGGCTGGTGACGGCGGTGGAGACGGAAGAAGGACGCCGTTGGGCGGAATCGAAGATCAAGGCGCTAACCGGCGGCGACCGTATAGCCGCGCGCTTCATGCGGCAGGACTTTTTCGAATACCAGCCGCAGTTCAAGCTCGTGATCGCCGGTAACCACAAGCCCAGCTTGCGCTCCGTTGACGAAGCGATCCGCCGTCGCTTCAACCTGATCCCCTTCACAGTGACGATCCCGCCCGAGGAGCGGGATGAAACCCTGACGGAAAAACTCAAGGAGGAATGGCCGGGGATTTTCGCCTGGGCGATCGAAGGTTGCCTCGAATGGCAGCGTATCGGCCTGTCGCCACCGAGAGCGGTCACGGAAGCAACCGCCCATTATCTGGACGCCGAGGACGCTCTTGGTGCTTGGATGGAGGATTGTTGCCAGCGCGATCCGCAAGCGTTCGAGGGCACCACCCCTCTCTATGCGTCCTGGAAAAGCTGGGCGGAACGATCCGGCGAGACCGCAGGCTCGCAGAAGAGCTTCAAACAGGCGCTCGAAGCGCGTGGATTCACGTCCGCTAGGATTCAAAAAATGCGGGGTATTTACGGGCTTAGACTTTCCGAGCCAGCTCGGGGAGGACGCTATGGAGAGTTCGATTAAACGCCTCGGTGCCACGTGTGCCACGACCTTCCATTTCGGGCGTCATACGCGCGCGGCGCGCGAACACTGGAAAAGCAAACTCATGGCAAACATGGCACGCGAACCGGCGAGGAGGCGTTGCGGCGGGAGTTTCGGACTTTCAATGAGAGATGAAAAGGCGCCAGTCCCGGCGCCGGTGCAAGGAAGGAGACGATCATGACAAACGTGCTGAACAGCGAGCAGAGGAGCAAGCTGGCCGACATCATGGCCAAGGCGACGGATGACGGAGTGCCTTACTGCGGTGACCTCGAACTCATGAAACGCTTTCGCGTGGCTTGCCCGGAATTGGCTCGCGAGGTCGCAGATAACGCGGTGCGCGGCATGATCCGAGCGGGCCGGATGATGGGTCATATTCCGGCATCCGCTGAACCGCAAATGCCGCCTGACTATTCGAAGCTCCCGCCGGAGATGGCCCTGCATCGGCGCATGGTCGATATTTTCGTCAACAACCAGGATGTTGAGGAAATGCGGCGGCAGCTCATCAGCGAATGCGGCCATGCGACTAACGAGCAGTTCAGGAAAGCCGGTGAAGAAGGGTTGCACGTGCTCAAGGAACGAATGGAGGAACGGAAACGGCGGATGGAGACGCACGCTCGTTTCGCCCCCCTTTTTGATGATATTGGGGACCTGGGAGCGAGCGTGATCGAGCACGCGGAGCGGAAAGCCGAGCAGGGCGATCCGCTTGCAATCGAATTCCTTCGGTATGTCGATGCCAACCTGTCGGCCTGATCACTACAGCAAGAGATAGCCGCCCGGTCTTTAGGAGTCTGGGCGGCGATCCCTCAGGAGGAGCGATCATGACGACCGCCGATGCGCTTGCCCTACTCGACAGTGCTATCGCGGCCTTGCTAACATTGCGGGAGAAAATAGCCGGCGCGGGATCGGAACCGGCGCCGGCCCCCGACGTCATTGATGACGATTTCGCGCAGTATAATCTGATCGACACCGGGACCGCCGCTCAACGGGCCAAAGTCTCCAAATCCACGATCCGCCGGTGGGCCAATGAGGATGGCATAGGATTCAAGCGCGGCGGTCGCCTTCGCGTATCGATCCCGCGCCTCCGCCGTCACACCGGGAATGATGCCCTGTGAGCGTTTCGAGCGTTTAAGGTCCTTCCCCATGAGCGTTTCGGCCTGCACCCTTGTGGTCAAAGCAGGAGTTCCCGAAATGAACGAACACGCATCAACAATCTTGGCCCTCGTCCGAGCTCTCGCCGTCGCCGAGAAGACGGGCGCGCCGATCGGCGACATAGCTGACCGGCTTCGCATGCCGGCGCCGGCCCAAAGGATTTTGAAAGCGGCGATTGCCGCCGGGACATTGGCCGATCCGGCATGGGCCGGGCAGTTGGCCGACATGCAAGCCGCGAGTTCCGCTTTCCTCCAGGGTCTTGGCGGCCGGAGCGCTTTCGCCGCCCTGCTCGATCTGGGCGTCATCTCAAGGGCTCCCTTGCGGTCCCGCGTCGGCTCGATCTCCGAAGGCGTCATCGCCGATGTGACCGGAGAAGGCAAAGCTCGGCCGGTCTCGCGCATGTCGTTGAACGGCGATCAGCTCCAGCCGCAACAGGCCGACGCGATCATCGTCTTGTCCAGGGAAGTCATCGAGAACGCCTCGGCCGCCGCCCAGGCATTTCTGAGCCGGCAGCTCCGCCGTGCGGTCGCAAAGGCGCTCGACGTCGGCGCCCTCAGCACGCTCATCACATCCGCCACACCGTCGTTCGCCGCCACCGACAATCATGCTGCTGACTTGAAACAGATGTTGGATGCGGTGAACACCGGCGAAGGCCGGCTCTGCTGGATCGCCTCGCCCGACGTCGCGAACAGCATTTCCCTGTTGAATGACGGCCGAGGAAGCGCCTCGCCGGAAGGGCTTTCGGAGTTCCTGAACTTGCCTTTCGCCGTCTCGGCCGGCGTCAGCCCCGGCACGCTCATCCTCCTCGACGGCGACCGCATCCTGGCGGACATCGAGAGCCTCGGGATCGACATTTCGCGCCATGCCGCCCTCGAAATCAACGATGCTCCGACGAATAACGCGGTCACGCCGACAGCCACGAACCTTGTCAGCTTGTGGCAAACCAACGCCATCGCCGTGAAGGTCTCCGCCTTGTTCGGCGTCTCTGCCGGGACCGACGACGCGATCGCCGTTTTGTCAGGTATCGAATGGCCCACTCTGGCGTCGGGCTGATTGGAGGGTACGCAGATGAGCTTTGACGGCAAACAGTTCGGCGCCGAGATCGTCCAGATCGTGACGGGCCATCTCGAACGGAACCTGTCACCCGTGGCCGCCCGCCTTGACGCACTGGAAGCCCGCCTTGTGCTTCTTGAAGCTCAGGCCGGCACGACCAAGGGCAAGCCGATTGTCCGCATCGCGGCGCGGCAACAAAGGGAATGACCATGACCAGCTCGGAGATCGAAGCTACCTGCAAGAATGTCGTCGAGGCATTCTTCCGCACATTCCGCCGCGCGCCGACGGAGAAGGAGAGCGCGATGCTTGCCGGAGCAGTTTATCGTTATTTCAGCGAGCCCGACGCGCCCTCGACGCGATTGCAATAACGTTGCTGCGCTGGTGAAGGAGGCATAATGGCATTCCTCAGGCTGTCTGAACGCCGGCCGTTCGAATTATTTCGCCGAGTAGAACATCAAGGTCGGCTGCAAAATCCACCTGAACGGCTGTCGGCACGTCCTCACGTGCTCTGATCGGGGAATGAAGATGCATGTCTGCAATATTGCGGAGCGAACCCTCAAGGCGCTGCATTGAAGCTTTGAAGGACTTCTGCGATTTGGCTCCGCCGTAATTGTTGGCTACTTCTGCGAATGCGTTAAAGCCAAACACGGGAGGTACATGGTTGAGTATGGTGCGAAGGAGCATCGCCGTTGACATATGACACCGATTAGCAGCGGTTACGTTGATCTCGCGGCAAAGCTCCACAAGCCGCGTAAAGTCCCACGGCCCCTTACTGATGGCTTGGAGCGCGACGACACGCGCTGGATCAACGTAGGGAGTTGAACCGGGCGGCAAAGCCGGCGGCCTTACTCGCTTGCGCTCGATAGTGCGAACTGCCGCGCGGATGACCTTCGATGTCTCATCCACAGAAGCATAAGACGGGCCGTCTGCGAAGCCGCCAGCGCCGGAATTCACAGCATGGATCAAATTCAGTGAGTAGCTGTTGGCTGGGCCGAGCTGTTCCTCGATCATAGACTTTGCTTCAAGAGCTAGGGCAACGAAAGTGGATGAGTGCTCGGATGGGAGGATCAAGCCGGACATTCGGCTGTCAACGAAGAACCCGAGCAGCCCAGCCATTTCGTCTGCGATTTTGGTAAGCTCTTCCGTCATGGCGAAGTAACTCAGCGTCCTGCCTAGAGGATCGTGCTAGAAGCGAACCAGTAGCACGATTCGCGCTGGACCGAACCAGCGGGGGGGGGTGGGAGTGCCAAGATGGCCGCCGGCCAGAAGACCCGCGTCCACCTCATCTGGAGATTTTTTTCTCGCCGACACAAAACATCGAGGACGGTTTTTCCCGCCTGTGGATGATGCACCCGAAACCCACCCCCGGACGACCTCCGCATATCCCCACTCCAAGCGACCGTCGCATCGTCCAGATGCTTGCCTCTCAGGGCATCCCCCAACGCGAAATCGGCCGCGTGATGGAGATCGATCCGAAAACGTTGAGGCGATACTATCGCGAGCAGCTGAATGTCGGCGCCGCCAAGCTTGAAGCCGCTCTTGTCGGCCATCTTCTCCGTCTTGCCGCCGGTACCGACGATGTGGCGCTCCGGGCGATCATCTTCCTCCTTCGAAGCCGGTTTGGGTGGTCGCGCTATCTGCCGCCTCGCTGCCAATGAACGCGCGTTACATATGCAAGGTAGCGATAAAGACCGTTATCGCTGATTTTCTTGTGCAGAACGTCACCGTTGTCGACGCAACTGTTATTGTCTACCCAACTCCTCATGCATACGCTCTCGGCTCCATCGCAGGTCGATCAGTGGCATCTGGTAGTTGGGGAAATCGCTCTCCCGGTGCTCTTGTTCAAAATACTCCCGCATCCTGTCGTGCTCGTCGTCAGGTCCGGTGAGAAAGCAAACCTGTTCCGGTTGGAAGGCAAGTTCTCGTGGAACTCGCCATTCCCGTTCCCATTCGAAGCTATAATTCTGCCTCGGCCCATCTAGGAACGGAGCCAGTTTCCAAATCGGGTTTTCGGCATCGTCGATGGCTTCCCGCATCAAACTTCGGGCTGCTGTTTGCCGGTCGCCATATAAGTACCCAACCGGGCCACCGCCTGCTTCTGCAACAAAACTCTTCAGGAATCCGATGCCAAACACGCTTCGGCGGTCTGCGATACGGATCATTTGGTGCAGCGGTGTCTCAGTTAGGCAAACAGCTGAGGGGCACTGATCAAAGGCGTAACCGATACCGAATCTGTTACGAGCTTCGATCCGACCATCTCTCAGTATCGCTACGAAATTGAAGGCGGCATTGATGCCAGCGTTGTTCCGCGTCAAGTGGACCACAAAATCGGAAAGATCATCCCAGTCGGATCTTCGTGGGTGGGGCCAGAGTACCATGTTGCGTCTACCTTCTACAGAAAACCATCTCCGGCATGATCCTTAAAACGGTCGGCACGGCGCACATACGTTTCCATCGTCGCGCCGGTGGTGAGCCTACTCGTAACGTCGATTCTATCACTCAAAGTTGCCATTCGGCTAAGCCAACGCAAAGGGGACGGGTCGGCTAAGTCTCCACGTTGGCACAGTGCTACACAGAATGTTGGAGAATACCGGCCGGCGTCGGCAAGCGTAGGCCGGCTGGTATCGGCTGAAATCAAGTTTACTGGCTGAATTTGATAACCCTGAGCGGCCTGGACAAAGGCGGATTGCGGCGACGGCCCAGATACCGCTTTTGTAGAGATGTTCGCCGGGCGCCAACGCGGATACGATCCCCACCCATGTCGGAGATGGGGACATGCGTCAGGGTTATCGCGTTCCGCAAAAGAAATCGGTGCTGCTCAGGGCGCCGGGTTTGGTCATCGGCGCTATCGCGTTCGGCGCGGCCGGCGGCTGGACCGCGAGCGACATGCTGGCCTCATTCACCGCTTCTGCCGGCGCCGGACAATCGTGCCGAATCAAGGGCAACGTCTCCATCGACACGGGCGAGCGCATCTTTCACGTGCCGGGGCAGAAATATTACTCACAGACTAAGATCAGCCCCCAGTATGGCGAACGATGGTTCTGCACGGAATTCGAAGCTTGGGCCGCCGGCTGGCGGAAGTCGAAATCGTGATGTGCGCGGAGATGGCCTTAGTCCTGCAACAAGGCCCCAGGTGTCCGCGCGGCGGCGAAACGACTGGTGTTGCTGAGTTTACTTGTCTCGCCGTCCACGCTCATACAGCAATTGTAATTTCTCCCATCGCCATCTGAAGCCATGCCGTAAAAAAGCCGGTCCTGAATTTTGACTGGGACCCCAGTTCGACCAGGAGAAGAATCGTCAGAAAAGCGAAAAGCATCACCGGCCAAAAGAACGAGACATCCGCGACCGTGGACGGATCAATGTCATTGATTTTGACATAAAGTATCGTTCCGCCAAACAGTACCGCACAGCAAGGCGCAAGGACCAACCAAGCCCAGACAAAGAAGCGGACTTCTTCATGTAAATTTTTCACCCGCTTTGCTCCGTTAATGAGAAGTCGCGATAATCAGTATCATAGCGGGTCTTCCCCTGAAACGGCTACGTGAACGTAGGACGCCAGAGACGACGATGTTCGGCACGGAGCATATTCCCCCGGCCCTGCCGACGAAACGCGCTGGCGGCCCCGTGGGAGGCAAGGCAGGGCATCAGCGCCGCGTGGACAGGTTCCAGTATTCACAGAGCAGATCGAGGAATTCTCGGAGGTCGCGGGCGGCTTTCAACTTGGCCCTCTTGCTGGCGCCTGGGCCGACGATCTCACCGAGAGAATAGCCCTCGCCACAAATCCGGGACACCAGCCAGTAGCCTTTCTCGCCGAGCAGAGGTCGGACGCGCCGCAGCTCCTCGGCCGCATGCATCTGCCTGTGGCTGATCGGGTCCGCATGACCGCCGCCATCTACCGGCTCCCGACCGTAATCGATCGCCCGCGTGCTCCGGCACATCGCTTCCCACAAGGCGCGGAACCTCGTCGCTGCGGCGAGCTGAGCGGCGTCGATCCGCCCGCGCGAGGCCAGCATCGTGATGGCACTTTCCCGGATGTTGACGATCGCCGGAATGGTTCGGGGGTTGCTCACGTCGCCGTCATGCGCCGGGGCGAAATAGGGATTCGCGACCATCACCGCCCGCAGGGAGCGATGCGGATCGGAGGACGGCGTTCTTTTCGAGGGCGCGGGCATAGGGGAAGGATCGCACAACTCGGAAGGATAAAAAATAGAGCCACGGCCGGGGTTTAGGCAGCCGGCATGTTGCATGCATGTCGCACGGAGCTGCCGGGAGCCAGAAGAGCTCGCGGAAATTCGTTGTAGTTGTTGGTAAAATTTTGCGGCACATGAATGGCACATGGAAGGCCCAGGAAGTCCGGAGCCCTTTGCTAAGCCGCTGTTTTTGTTGTGGAATTTGTTGGAGGCCTCGCCCGGAATTGAACCGGGGTACAAGGATTTGCAGTCCTCTGCGTCACCACTCCGCCACGAGGCCTCACCTGTGACCGACATCGAAAATTATCGTGTGGTGGCCGCGATTTAGACCAGCTCTAGAATGAGCGCAAGACTTTTCATTCTGAATGCCGTCCTTTTTTCATTCTGAATAGCTGTTTGCTGAACGTTCCGGAAACGCCTCTCGATCGGCGTTCCGACAGCATAGGATTTTCGCGCGGGAGTAGTTGGAGATCTGGACGAAGACGGCGATGTCGACGAAACGTCCTAAACCTCATGTGCATAAACATGTGGATTAAACGCCGCCCATGCGCACGACGTCAGCGATTCGCGTCAAAGTGCAACGGCCGCCAAGGAAACGACTGTGCTCCTCCGGGACGCCGCCGACCGGATCGCAGGTATCTGCAGAGCGGATCCTCAGATCATAGGAGCTTTAAGTGAAAGAAGTTTTGAAATTTGTGCAGGATTTAATGTTTGGAGACGCAAAGCAGCGTTTCAACGCGGCGAAGTACGTTTCTGATTATGTCGCCATGATCACTCGCGCAATAACTGTCCTTGTGATTTATTCCTTTTGGATGAAGCTTGGCGCGTCGGAACGGCCACTGCCAACCGGGTACATGAGAGCTGCGGACCAATTCATCCAATACTCACTGTTTGGATATGCTGGCATTCTCATGCTCGGGACGGGCTCAATTACATTCGGCTTAATCGACCGGGCCGGAAAAGAAAAGTACGAGGGAAAGAATCAGGTCCTGAGACATCTATTTCCTTTGGGGCAACTCCTCGTGCGTACATTGATACTTGTCATGTTTGTAACTTCGTTTTTGATGATCGGCATTGGCTTCTATCAGGCGAGAGCCCTGTAGATTAGCCGCCGATTTGATAAACCCCCGCCTCATCCTGCTCCTCCCGCAGCCCCTTATAGGAGGCATGTCGCAGCTTGCCGTCATGCGTCCAGGCTCGATATTCGATCTCGGCGACTAGCTTGGGGCGGACGAAAACGGCATTTCGCTTCCGTCCAGTATCCACAGCGGGCTTGCAGATGATCAGCTTGTCCATCTGCTCTCTGAGCTCGTCGGCGGAACGTTCGTTGAAGCCGGTCCCCACTCCCCCGACATAGACGAGCTCGTTTCCTTTGCGCGCGGCAAGCAGCAGCCGGCCGATGCCGCCGAACGATGCTGTCGACTTCTCATAGCCGACGATCGCGAAGCCATCGCTTTGGATGCATTTGATCTTGAGCCATTCGCCGCCGCGGCCGCTGCGATAGGTGCTGTTCCGGTCTTTGGCGATGATCCCTTCAAGGCCATGCTCGCAGGCGATGCGCAAAAGGACGTCTCCGTCCGCCTCGATCTCCTCGGACAACCGAATGGCATCTTCTCCACCGGCTGGCACAAGTCCCTCGAGGAGGTGGCGCCGCGCCGAGAATTCGGTCCCGGTGAGGTCACGGCCATCGAAATAGAGGAGATCGAAAGCCAGAAAGACCGCTTCCTGCGACGTCCTCTTCCCTCCCCGTCCGCCGAGAGATTGCTGAAGCTTGCCGAAATCCGACCTGCCCAGCTCGTCGAACACGACTGCCTCTCCATCCAATATCGCCGTGGATACGGGAAGGCGTTTTGCCTCGGCGGCGATAGCGGGGAAGCGAGTTGTCCAGTCATGGCCACCGCGTGTTAGGATCCGAATACCCGTCGGCTCGATGTGAACGGCCAGACGGTAGCCATCCCACTTCACTTCGAAAGACCATTGCCGGCCTTTCGGCGGCCGAGGCTTCAGCAGCGCCAGGCACGGATCGATGCGCGCCGGCATTGGATCGAGAGTGAGCTGAGGCTGGGCCGGATCACGTTTCTTTCGCGGGCGGCTGCGGATCGGTGCTTCAGCATCACCGAGCAGCGGCTGGGCAGGCTTTCGAGGCGGCTTTGTCATGCCGCCATGGCAACAGCAACACCCTAAAAAGCAATTGACCAAGATTGATTATTGACTCCCCAGCCAGTGAGAACATATTAGGAACATCGCTCGGGCGGAGCATTCATCAACAAGGCGGCAGGAAGGACCTCACAAGGGGATGACGACGCATGGCCGAAACGATCGGCGAGGCAATGGATGCAGGATGGGAGATTCGCGCGCGCTGCGCCTGGGGAAGGCGCGAAGGGCTGAAGAGCGTCCGGGAATGCCTTTGGCGGCACTCGCTCGATGTGGCGACGCTGGTGGCGACGCGGGGGCGCGACTTCCCGATCGCCATGCTGTCGCAGCGCATGCGCTTCCCGGTCTGCGGCAGCAGGCGCGTGGCGATCGCCTATCTGCCGAAGAGCGATCCGAGGTTCATGACGATGGCGAGGAATACGAGATGAGCATCCCCGAGCGGCGGTTTCAGGCGATAAAAGATTGGAGCCCGGGCTACATCAACGTCACGCCGGCGCATCTCGCTATCATGGCGGAGTGCACGGCTTGCGGGCAGCAGCGCGAATTCTCGAAGGAAGATCTGCCACAGAACCTGCGGCACTCGCATGTTGAGGATGTCGAAAAGCGCCTGAAGTGCTCCTCGTGCGGAGCGAAGGCAGGAAAACTGCGATTTGGATATTACCTTGCCGACGAATGAGGAAATGAGATGAGCGACACCGATAGACCGACACTGACCAAGGCGCCGGAAATGCACGTCCACTATTGCGAAGTGGAAGGCTGCGATAAGTGGGGGAGTTGGGGCAACAGTTCGTCTAAACTGGTGCCCGTGCGCTGGTGGTGCAAAGAGCACTTTCCGGAGGAATTCAAGATCAACCGGCCGCTGAACTCGAAATGATTGCGGGCTGATCATCTGCGCTCGTTTAGCAATCAATTGATCTTCAGCCAGTGCCTGATCCAGGCCACGGCGCCATCGCTCATATAGGCGACAACCCCGCCGACGGTCAGGCCGGCGAAGGCGATTAGCCCTGAAATTCCGTAGCCGATAGTTTTCATTTTCTTCCACTCCTCGAGAGTGGGGGCGACCGCTTCGTGATTCTTCTCGACGGTCTCCTTGATGCTTTTGATCTCCTCACGCAGGGTGGCATCTACGCCGCTGCTGATCTCGACCACCTTGTCCAGTAAGTGGATCTGCTGCCTTTGCTCATCTAGGCGCCGATGGATCACCGCTCGGCTTTCGCGAGCATTGTCCTTCTCGTCGCCGAGATCCTCACGAATGAGGGAAACGCTCTCCTCAATGCCTGTCAGTCTTCCTTCGACCCGACCGAGGGCTCGGAGTATATCGTCATTGGATGCCATCTATTATCTCACGCTAGGGCGCCGGCCGCTTGACAAAAGAAAAACCGCCGCTGGTGAGCGACGGTCTGATTAGATGGGATAACTTAAACGATGCTGGATCATTCGTCGCGATCCCCGATTTACGCGGCCAAGGCCGCTACACGATCCTCGCCGCGATATCTGCCGCCATTGATGGCCGGGCTGCAGCCGCGCCTGTTGCCGACGGATGCGTTCCGTCGATGGTGTAGTTATCCTTGAAGATGCCGCTATCCCGGCTGGTGGACATCACGTCCGAATAGTCCCAATAGCCATCCAGCAAACCGGCGCCGCCGCTACGAATGTGAGCGTTAATTGTGTCGATGTCGGGCTTGTAGGCCGTCGTGGTCTGGTTTGATGCGGACCAGTCAGGGCCGACTACTATCTGCGTGGACTTGGGGGAGATCGTGTGCTGGATAACCGTGAAGCCCTTGGATTTTAACGTGGTCCAGAAGGCATTCAGGCTGGTAATGACCTGAGCGCCCGTTCGCCCCCCGATCACGAGATCGTTGATCCCGTAGTCGGTGTAGGCGATCGTAACGCCCAGCGCCTGCGCGATAAGATGACGGTTTGTGAGGTTTTGCCCGTTGATCTGGGCGCCGGACACGGCGAGATTTATACAGGCCGCACCGGCATCAAGGCACGCGTTTTCAGAGAAGCCCACGCCCGTGGCCCCGATTTGGATACTGTCGCCGTAAAGGCCGATGACCTTCTGCCATAGGCCAACCTCATTGCCGAGAATGGCGAACGGAATAACGCCGTTACCGCCACCAGTAGGCTGGAGGCCTGAGCCCGTGAGTGTGTAGTCTCCCGTGTCCGTTCCGAAATAGGCAAGCCTCGTCGGGGAGTTATTCGTAAAGGATAGGGGGAACTGCTTGTTCAACGTGCCCTCGGCTCGGCAGTTGATGTAGAACTGATCGCCTGGAGCGATGTTCAAGCCGCTGATGATCGAATAGTCGAAGCCGCCTGCCGGGATAGTGACAGACGTGCCGGGAACCTTCGAGGCTGCTGTAAGGCTGGAAGCCTGGAACCCGGCCTTCCAGATAATGCTCTGATTGGTCGGGAAGTTATCCGAGGAGGCCGTCACCACCCAATTGCAGAACAGGACACGAAGTTCTGTAAGGGTGACGCCTGTGGTGTTGGTGTAGATCGGCGGCCGAGAGTGGTCCATGTTCTTCGCAGGGTCAGCCGTCAAGGCAGACGCATATGCGAACCTTCCACCGAAAGGTCGTATTAATTTAGTGGGGACACTGCCCCCGCCGGTTTTCGTAACCAGCGCAAATCGCTGCGGCCCAAGAGCAAGCGTCATGCCGAAACTCCCGTCATCAGCCATTCGCCATTATCCAGAAGTTCGGCGGCGCCTTGGCTATACTGCGCCGAGGAATGAACGCCGCCGCGGATCGTACCGGCCGACGTGAAGGTTATCTGCCCTGCACCGTATTGGATGAAGCCGAAGAGAAAGCCGTCATCGTTCGTATAGGTGGTCGGCAGAGTGACGGTAATGGCTGAGGCGGAGGTGAAGCGCAGGATAGCGCCGCGGTGATCGTCGCCGATCGTCAGCGTCGTATCCGGCACGACGATGTACCGCGGCTTGAAGATGCTATCGATGATCGTCTGCATCTGCTGGCCATCGAGCTGAGGATTGCCGCAGAGTTGGCGGAGCTTATTGAAGGAAAGGACGGCCACGGCTTTTCTCCGATCATGGCAAGACAGAAAGCCACTCAAGCCCGATGAGACAGGCAAGAGCGGCAGTGGTGATGAGGAACGTTACGAAGCTGGCGCTCATGAGCCGATGGGCTTCTTCGCCTTGAATCGTCCGTAGAGAGCAACAAGCGGCCCGACGAGCGCCAGGCCCGCCATGACGGCGGTCAGCACCTGCCCTTGCAGATCGCTCGGGAAAGCGATGCCGAAGGCTCCGAGTACCGCAGCGACAAGCGCGATGATCGACCCCCAGAAGACGCGGGACTGGTAGAACGGCTCGGAATTAGTCGAATGCACAATCTGATCGATGATAGGCGCGAGTGCATTGACGATCGCCGGTACCGCCGACATTTCCGCATTGACTTCCGGCTTGGCGACCGTGGCCGCGACGGCGGCGGCCACCTGACTTGTGACCTGTTCCTTGGTGTCGGACATCGGGGTCACTCCGAAACCGCCGGCGCCGGCGAGACCGAGGGCGACGGCTGAACCGCTGGAGCCGATACCGTCACTGTCATCGCTGGGATCAGCTTTTTTTTTGAGGCCAGATAGTTGGCAACCGCGGCCTGATATGCGGCGTCGATCTCATCGCTCAAACTCTCGAGCGTGGCTATCTGCTCATCCGTCAATGCGCCGCTGTTTTGCAGCGCCGTGATGATGGCTTTCACTGAATTGATGATCGGCGTGCTGAGATTGACCACGAGAGGGACGATCTGCACCAGCGCGGCGATGATCTGGTTGACGGCGGTGTTGTTGGACCCGATCTGGGAAAGCAGGCTCTGAATGAGCTGCAGAATGGTGAGGACGAGGGCTTCCATGGTGGTTGTCTCCGGTTACGAACGCTTGTCGTTGGCTGCGAGGAGGGTCTGGAGCGTCGACGTCGCGGTGACCAGGCTGTCGTAAACGCCTTTGTCTCCAAGCGCGCCGGGGTGATGCCTGAGGAAAGTGACGAGCGTCTTCTTCGCCGTGACGCCCTTGTCGATGGTCGGGACGATCTGGTTCTGAATGACCTCGTCATTGCAGCCGACCGGCGTCGGGTTCGGCGTGCAATAGGTGATGTACCCAGTGGCGGCCGTCTCGACGACGTTGAAGGCGTTCACCGCGACATAGACGGACTTGGCCGGGACGGTGGATGTGGTGACAGCATCGTAAGCCGTCTGGATGTTGGCGCAGGAGCTGAGTGCCAGGCACAGGGCTACGGCGGCGAATCCGATCGATCGCATGGGAGTTATCCTTTGTTGTGGGGAGTTAAGCGGATGCTTTTTTCAGCGCCGCGAGAAACTGCACGGCATACCCGGCAATGGCCTTGGCCTTGTCGGTTCCATTGACCACGCGCCTGGCTTCGATGAACTCGCGCAAGTCCTCGTCGGCACTTTCGTCCATGCCATCGATGTAGTCGTGGAGATCCTTGCCCGTCCACCATCCCTCCTTGTTTCCAAGGAACAAGGATATGGCGGAAACGAAGGGGTCGCCGCGCTTGTCTGGGTTGGCGACGAGATCGATCCCGAGATTGAACACCTTGTTCAGGCGGTCTGAAGCGAATTTGGCGTTTCGCCGGCCGGTGTTTTGAACATCACCCTCGCCGCGAAATCGATAGCCATCCCCCGGCTGCGTGTTGCCGAGCATCTTCCCGAGTTTTGTTCCAGGCTCGTATTTGTCGAAATAGGAACGGGAGCCAAGTTCCTTGATCGGCTGCATCGTCTGCATCGTCTCATGATATGAAGTGGCGAGATTATAGGCGAGATCAGCGATAGGGTCGCTGGGGAAGTATTTTTCCCAGACGTCGAGCAGACGGGTCAAACCTACAGTCTGGTTCGTGCTGAAACCATGCGGGAACAGCGCGCCGCCACGCAGCGCGTCAAAGAAGGGTTTGCGGTTCATTGGATTTTACTGCCCTTTCAGGCGTGGCAAAGCACCCGGTTCCGGAGGAGGCGGGGTGCGAAGGAGTTAGCAATGTCGGATCAGATCGGCGCTTCAGTGCGCCTCGGTATAGGTACGTTCGCTACATAAGGGCCGGCGTTACCAATTGGACATCACTGCCGATTGGTACATGTTGAACATTTTGGTCTGCCCTACGGAATTAAGATGTACGCCATCGATGGAATTGCCCGGAAGCATGGTTGAATAGCCAGTAGCCGGGTTGCCGAAGACATAGTTGGCATTCACAAGAGGAACGGCGGCGGCGGCGGCCTTGGCAACAACCTGACTGTTAAGGTTCATCTGGCAGGTTGTGCTAAAGTTTGGAGCAAGTGACCCCGTCGGGTCCACTGGAAGAATTGAGACCGCCAATACCTTCGTGCTGCTGGCTTTTAGACTTGCCAGAAGTTGAGCATATTTCACACCCCAGGCGGCATAATCAGTCGTAGGAGTCGGCATCTGACAGTCATTGATGCCAATCATCACCAGTGAAACATGAGGAAGCGCTACGGGTGCGATCCCATTTGCGTTGACGATTGCCTGGTCTATTCCAGCGCCACCCTGACCTGCGTTCAAAATGAAATGATTTCCGAATATATTCCACCAGAACATTTCGGTGATACTATCACCGATTATCAATACCTGCCCGGTTCCGACAATGAAAGACTGATCATATTCGACATATGCCCGAGTACTCCAATGATCAGGACCGCCAGCAATAGCATTCACGATGCCTGTCAGCATCATGGCAATTGACAAGAATGTTGATTTCAAGAATCTCATGTCCCTCTCTCCTTTAAATCAGAGTATTAGTTGAATCGTGCTCGCGTATAGACAAAGCCGAGCGTATATAGGTTTAATGTAGTGTTTGTCGCTCCTGCTTGGGCGGTGATTTGACCAGATGCGTTTACGCGCATTTCGAATTGAGACAACCCCAAAGCCGATCCTCCAGGGCCGCGCATAAAGGTTGCACCTGTAGTTAATCCCTTTCCATTCAATGCTAAACTAAGAGTGGACGCGTTTGATATTTGTCCTTGTAAAATTGCTTTTACTCCAGCAATTGGAGGCACAGTCAACGTAAAATCAGTTGGCGACGTGCCAAGAACATTTGTGTTTACATCCGTTATCAAAGCGCCCGTATACCAAAAATAATCGCCATCTTGAAGGAATCCTTGAAGCACTCCTGCCGCCTTATAGATGGCTCCAATACGTCTCTTCCCAGTATTACATCCGACTGGCAGAGTTGGCGTTAATAATGCAGAAAATCCAACATCAACACCGCAAGTACCTCCATATATAAGATAAACATATCCCCATCCGTTTGGCATGGATGCGCCATCGAGCCAGCCACCTTGATTCGTACCAGAGGCCCACGCTGCGTCAGTGCGTTTAATGAGAGAGGAGGCAAGCGTAATCAGAACGGATGTTGACGCATCACTTCCTGCTGTTCCGGTAGATATATCAATATCATTTGTCGAATCTGTTGCATCATTCGAGAGTGTCAGTCCAAAAATGTATCCGGAATTCGTGCCGCTTGTCGGCGGCACGGCCCAAGTGCCATCTGCCTTAAGGAATTTGTTCGCTGCAGCATCGCCTGACGTCGGTGCTGGAACCAACCCCTTTGTGCCACCGGAACCACTGTCGCCGACGACAGGGTTCAGAATCGCGGTAGCTTGAGTGGCGGATAGATCCTCGACATTGCCCGTGCTTGCCGTCGTTCGGCCCTTAAAAGTCTGTGTCGTGATCTGCGCCAGCATGGCATTCGTAACGGCATTCGTCGTGCCAGAAAGATCTGAGAAGGCTGGCTGTGAAAGTGAGGGCACACCGCCCGTCGAGATCGACCTTATCCAGTTGGATGCCGCGGGGGCGACCGACTGAACGCCGCCAAGTGATGATGCCGATGGGGTAGGAAGATCGGCACCGACCAGAGAGCGAAACGTCGGGGCGCCACTCGATGCGCCAGGGCTCGCGAAGATGAGGTTCTGGCTCTGCGAAGAGAACGAGAGCCCCATGGTCCCGGAGTTCATCACGGGGGAATTGCTCACAGCCATATAGGCAGGAACGCTGATCCCGACACTAGTGACCGTTCCGACCGTCGACGAAAGAGGCCCTATTGTCGCGCCGTTAATACGGGCATACAGGCCGGCAGACGTCACCCACATATCGCCGTCCACCGGCGAGGTGGGAGCGATACCTGGAAGCAGAGAAAAACCCGCGCCGCTGACCGTTGGGGCAACGGTTCGGAGCTTCCCGAACATCGTATCGCCAGCGCGATTGACTGGCGTGTAACCAAGCGTGTCCTGCTTCGCCGCAAAATACGAATTCCATTGCCCGGCGGTCGGAACCTGCCCGTAACTAAAGCCGGGAGAGGACTGGGAAAATGCTGCTGGCGCGCATAGTAATGCGACTGCCAGAGTGACAAATCTAAACATATCGAATCCTCTGGGAATCAGGAGCCTTGAACGTTCGCTGCTGTCATGGCCCTTGCAACAGCATCTTGAAGCTCTCGGGGAACAAAGAGTTCTTGAGTTTCAGTGTCGTAATGAAATCCAGAGATGGCCTGCCACCCGGGGCCTGCACCGAGGTCAATATCGATGGCATGGGTAATTTTGGCGACATCATCCAGATTAAGTTTTAACGTCTGACCGTCACTCATGCTGACATCCTTATGAGGCCCATGTTGCCCAGAATAGTCTGGGAGTTAGATGAAGCATTCTGCTGGAAGACGCGGCCTTGAATATTGTCCCCGCTGTTCAGTCTTAGTGCGATGGAGATTGTCGCATTCATACCGGAGGGGGAGCCGGCGGAAGCGCTGGTATCGCCGCTGACGGCATATTGGGAGCCATTTTTGTAGATATAGCCCCACAATACCGTGCTATCGGTTCTCTGGGCGTTGATCCAAAATGATACGCTCCAAGTGCCGGCATCCTTCGGCCCAACGGTCAGGACACCCCCGGAATAGGTAGTGGATGGGTCAAGAAATACTGTCGTTGACGCCGAAAATCCGAGTGTGGTAATCGTATTGAACGGGATCAACACGCTGACGGAACCGATCACCTGGGCAGTTTGTATTGTCGGGACAATCGCCGCAGTCTGGGCACTGCTTTGTGTCGTCAAGAAGAACGCTGTGCCGTTGTAGACGAAGCTCAGAATGTCCCCAGTGCTCCACGAAGGATTGCCGCCTCCGGATACCACGATGGACTTCGCACCGAGGCTGTTGACATTGAGCGAAGACGCCGATGATCCATTATTATTCGAGGCGGCTATGCCTTGAACACGCAGGCCTGCCGTGAGAGCTGTAGGAACGGGTGCGAGCGTCGCTGTCAGGGCTGTTGTTGTTCCACCGAAAGTAGCTGCCCAGTTCCAAGCGTCATTCTGGACCCCAGGGATATTGGCGATCCCAACCCAATTCGAACCAGCGCTATCCGGGTTTGTCGTATTGTCATCGACGGTATTCAGCCAAAGCAGGCCGGCGGTAGTGGCACTCGCAAGAAGCGCACCCTTTGGATAGCCGCCGATAGCTGTTGACAGCGAGGCATCGTAAACGACCTGGGCGCCAGCACCCTGCCAGCGGTTCCAGGCCGTCGATTGGTTCAAAATGCCATTCATGTCCTGTCCGAATGGCGGAACACCACCTGCCCCAACTGGAAGGAAATTTAGCGGCGGAAACCCGTCAGTCAGCGACGCGGCCCCATTCTGGATGCCAATCTGAGAGGCTTCGGGGATTGGCCTTATAAAGCCGCCTCCCGCAGCGTTCGCAAAAGGAATTTGGAACTTCGACGGAATGTCGGAGATCTTCATTTGATTTTTCCTAGATTATGACGACAGAGGCCGAGACGCCGGTTGGCTTCGGAAGAACGCCGGATTGCTGAACGATCGCGAGTTCGACGGGCGAGAGTTGGAATTCGAAGACGTAGGACATCGTCATGGTGCTGATCGTAGCCCCGGAATAGAACGATGCCTGATTGAACCCTTGGGCGTTTACCGATTCCGCGAAACCGAACCATTCGCCGGTATGAAAACCTTCGGCGACGTAGCAATTGCCTCGATGGGGAAATAACCCGAGAAGGATTTGGTTGATCGCCGGTATTGATCCATCGGTGATGTTTGCCGCAGCCTTAGCAAAAATTAGGGTGCGGTATGCCTCATCAGAAAGCGAGAAATTGCTGGTAAGAGAAGCCCCACTATAGAATGCCCCCTGCCCGAATGTATCTGCACCCGGAGAAGCCTCCTCGAAACCGAACCATTCTCCCACCTGGACCTGAAGAACGCGGTTGACGCCAACGATCCGCCCCCAGACATCAAGACCATATCCCTGTGCTGTCGACACGTTCATGATGTAATCATAAAACATGTCGAGATTGACGGCCTGGTCGAGATAGGCGTCGATATTGAGGATCAGTTGCGTCAGGATCGGCGAATTCGCATATTGCGAGATCACCGTCTGCCAAACGTCGAATCCGGGATACGTCCCGATCGGGCTGACGCCTATTTCGAACTGACCTATGCCGTTCGGAACGCCGGCCGGCGGCCGAGGATATGGCGGACCTGTATCAACCATCAGCTCAGCGTCACCACGATATCATTGGCGGAAACCGTTGGCACCTGATCGATCCGAACGTCGATATCGAAACGGTTTGCCACGGCGGCTTTCATGCTTTCCGAGCCGACGGTCTGGGTCTCCGACACGGTATAGGTGCCAGTTCCCCCGGAACCGGTTCCCAGCGCGGTTATCCTCGTTCCAACGACGAGGTTCCCGGTCGTGTCCGAAATCGTCTGTCCGACCCCCAGTGTGCCGGAGGCGACGGCGGAGACTGTGAGCGTCGTCCCGGCAATCGAACCGGTGAATGCGGCGGCGACATTGTTGACCGACCCGATTTCGATCGAAATGATCTGCACCCATGATCCGAGCGCCGCAATCGGGGCATAGAACCGGCTGGCATAGAGTGTCGTCCCGATCTTGGCTCTGGGGCCGCCGTCGCTGCCGGCGAAGGCGCTCATTATGGCGTTCTGGATCTGCGTTGCCGCGTCGGCCGGCACCATCGTGCTGTTGTTCAGATCGACGGCGAACAGGATTGGCAGTGGCTCCGGGATCTCGAAGGAGACTGAATAGGCCGGGTATGGTGGCACGTAGCCCGCGCTGGTATCGAGAACGGTCACCGTCGTGTTGCCGTTATAGGCGCAGCCAGGTGCCTTCTTAGACCATATGGCTCTCGCGACGTCCTGGGCTTCCCCACCGACCACCGCGACATAGAGAGAGTTCGGATAGAGCGAAACGCCACCGATGGTTTGCAGGCTATTGGTGGCGTTCTCTGTCACAAAGGCATCAATGACGTTCTCAACATCGAGGACCGCGCCGAGAACCGACGGCAGCGAGCCGATCGAGTTCAGCGCCACCGATGCAGCTCGCCGCGCTTCGAAAGCCGCCTTTCCCTCGACGTCGTTCCCAAGCACGCCATCCGACACGTTCTCGATGGCATCCCAGCCGGGAATGCTCCGATAGATCTGGTTCAGCGTCCCGGCCGGGCAAGGAACCGGACCGACAATGGTGCATTCGAAGGTCAGCGTGATGTTGCCCGTGGCGGGTATCGTACCGGATTCGGTGCATAGGTATTGATTGCCATCTTCCGCCAGGGCCAACGCACCGACCGGGATGGTGACGCCTTCAAGGCCCGTGCACAGCGCTTGGACCACGGTCGGCTGGGCGGGATTGCGCTCGAGGAAGTAGATCCGCGCGAGCGCATCCTGATAGCGCCCCGAGGCATAGGCTGGATCGAATTGCTGCGTCAGAAACAGAAACGTCTGATTGACGTTGTCGACGACTGCTGCTTCGCTCGACGCCAACTGCCCCTGCGGCGTGTTCAGACCAGGGTTGAGATTGCCGCCGAAGGCTTCATTGATATCTTCCGTGACGCCATCAAGGACGGTCGTTGAGGACGGGATGATGAAGCCTGTCGGGCCAAACGACGGCTGGGGAACTGAGGTTGCCATATATGATTAGAACCCTGCAGCCGAGACTTGCCCGGCATCGTTTTTGATCTGCACCTGACCGCGGATCGTGCGGTCCTGCCACGAGATGATGAACGACTGAGCGTTGGTGACGCCAGGAACCGTCAGAGCGGACGAATTGAAGTAAGCCTTCAACAGCGACAGAGGTGGGGCATAGCCGAGCACCTGTTGGAAATACGGAATCCCGAGGGTGGTGTCGTAGTAGACCTCGGCTTCGAACGTCCGGATCGCGCTGGCCGCATCCTGGGCCTGAGAATATGGATCGCTAGCAACAGCGATGTTGCCGGCAGTATCGACCGTCAGATCCCATGACACCGTGTCGAGAAGAAGCGTCTGCATCAGCTTGCCCTTGGCGGTCCGGAATCATCGCCGCCAGCGACGACATCGGTATTGACGTGGTGCACGAGCGAGATGTTCCCCGGGTTTGCGATCACATCGTCCGGCGCCGTGACCTTGCCATCACGCGTGATCAGCACGCCGTTGATCATAATTCCAGCCGCCCCCGTGATGATCGTGTTCCCGAATTCGTCGGAGATCTCGATGCCGGGGCCGTTTAGGTTGATGTATCGGTTCGGCGTCACCGGATTGAGCATGGCGCCGTGATAGACGCCGTCGGCCGGATCATGCATGCGAAACGATCCTGGGTTGGACTGCGATCCCTCATTGGAGCGCAGCGCCGAGGTGTCCCGATCGCTTATGATTATGTGCCCGACGTCGCCGACCACCGGGTCCATGATGATCCCGGCCGCGCCGCCCTGGCTGCGCGAGACCGGCAGTCCGTAGATGATGCCGTGCGGCGTCTGGTTGCCTTGCCCATCGATCTGGGTGACGACTGGCTGGACATCGACAGTAGGAGCCGCCCCGACGCCGCCGCCATGCACGGCGATGATCTTGACCGGTATGGCTGTCCGAACCTCGCCCAGCGCCTGCCGGATGAGAAACTGAATGGCATTCGTTTCCGACGTGGAGTCGGTTATGCCGCGCTGTCCAAAAAATCCTTCGGTCATGGCACCGTCTGCCCGATCTGGACGCCTTCCATCAGCATGAACCACTTCCCTTGGGGGACCATCGAATCCAGTTCATATTCCAGCCTGTTAACCTTCCATTTTCCGTTTGCCGGGGTGAGGTCGCTCCTGACCTCGATCGACCCGAGATAGGTGACCGAGGGGTTGAACAGCGCCTTGACCAGAACATTTGCTTGATTGAACGCAGGATAACCGACCATGCCCGTCTGCGGAGAGATGAGCACCGCCTCGCCCTCCCTCGCCTTGTCAGGCGGCACGATCGCCATCGTGTTGCGCTCGATGATCATGTCGATGCCCGCATGTTTTGCGATCGTCAGCGCCTGTTGGAGCGCTGTCCCGGCGTAATAGGGGTTGGCGAGCTTTGCCGTCACGCCGGCATTTTCAAACCCCAGCCCCATCTGTTTTGCCAGGCCCGACATCATTCCGGCGACATCGGCCGAACCGCGGATGCTGATCGGCGTCACCGGCTTGATCGCATGGAATGCGCCAGGTCTTGCCGTGACGCGGAAACAGACCTGAGGCATGGATTGCGCATCGACGAAGGCCGTGACGATCTCACCGCCGAACACTAGGGTCATGCCGGTCTCGGTATCTCCGGCCTCGACCGTGATGCTGTTCTGATAGATCTTGTAGGACTGCGTGCCGACCGTCGAAAGCTGGTTCATCAGCGAAAGCGGCAGGCCGTAGATGGCTGCCTCAAGCCAGCTTTGGGACGCCCCGCCTGTATTCGTTATGTGAGCCGACACTCGCAAGCCGCTGACACTTGCGGTATTTCCGCCACCTTCGAACTTGCCGTTCGCCAAGTTGAATTGGACGTTAATTAGTTTTTGCGAAAATGACATGTCGGACCACGCGCCTCATCTTGCTTATTGCCGGCCAGAGGTACACATTTCCGGAATGTTCATCGGCCTTCTGCTCGTTCTGATCGTCTTCGCGATCCTGTTTCCCAAGCTCACCCGGTTTATGATCGGATGCGCAGCCTTCGGCGTTATGATCCTCGTCGCCTCGTGCATCGATCATGCCCATGCTGGCGCCAACCAGGACATGGAAAACATGATCACGAACGCCACCGCCTTCGCGAAGTGCTCCTATGGCAATGCTCTCGGAGAGAAGGACCGGTTGCGGCAGATCAAGATGATGGGCGGCGATAGCACGTCGCTCCTTGCCATGAGCTGCGCGCCACTTGTGGAATCCTACGTCCACCACTGTGTCGCCGCGGGCTATGCCGAGGACCATTGCTATGGCGATATCAAGCTGATGGCCGAGGATGCCCTCTCCCGCGTTGGAAACTAACCCTCGTTCGTCAGAAGCTCGCCCGGAAACAGATAGGCCAGGGCGAAGCGCGTCCCGAGCCCGGAATAATGCGGGTCGCTGTAGACCTTCTGGCCGTAGACGATCTCCGGCTGATTATCGATGAAGGCCAGATCGCCGGAAAACCCGAGATAGAGAGAACGGACGATCCGATTGAGATCCTGGCAGATGACGCCTCCAATGATCAGCACATTGTTCACCAGCACGTCGATGAACAGGCCGCCCACGGTCTGGTAGACGTTCAACTGCGTCACCTGGTCGTTCAAAGTGACGGTCACTGTCTGGTTGGGGATCGGCTGGAGCGGAACGATCAGCATTTTCTCATCCCGCCTGCCGTCCGCCGTGGGACGCGATAGACCCTGCCTGCGCCTGCTGCAGCGAGTTCGCCTGCGTTGCTTGGACAGTGCCCCCGTTGACCTGAGATGCCGACGTTGGGCTCTGTGTGCTCGACATGGCCGCCGTCGCGGTCTCCCGGACTTCCAATCCCCAGACGTCGACAGTGATCAGCCCGGCGCCGTTCCGCGCCGATCTGGAATAGTCGTAGTGGGTCAGGTTGACCGAGGGATAAATCGCATCGGGCGTCACCACGGTGTAGAGGTTCAGATCGCCGATGACGGCCGCGATCGAGGCGAGAAAGGCAGTTCTGTTCGCCTCCGACCCGCCGGCGGTGAACCGGAACCTGGCATCGAAGGGGATCTGAACCTTGTCATAGCTCTGGAATCCCCCGCGCTCGACGGGGAAATCCGATATCGAAAACTGCTGCCGGTAATCGAAGCTGACCACATTGTCGGACAGGATGACCGGTACCCCGCCGGAATAGATCCCCCACGGCTGCTGCAACAACGCTCCGAGGAAGAGCCCAGCGGCGTCCCCGGTCAGGAAGCTCAGCAACTGTCCCGCGCCGGCCGCGAACAGGACCGACGGCACACCGGGAACATTTGGGACGTTGACCGGAAATGCCATTATCGAGGTCCGTAGTTTGCCGTTGCCGCCAACGTCTGCCGAAACAGGCTGTCGGTGATGCTGCTGGCGATACCCTTCGAGTCCGTGGCGTTCGGCGCGTTCACATTGATGGTGCCGACGTTCATTTCGTTCGAAGAGTTGGAGGTGGTCACGCGATGGTCATTCTGGATCGACGAAAGAGCCGATCCCGACAGGACCGAACCAACATAATCGCCGATGCCGGCCATTCCGCCCAGCGTGCGCCCGGTGAAGTTGTCACGGCCGGTGAGAGGATTATACCCTTCGGCCCGCTCGTACATGCTGGCGCCGATTGCCCCTTGCGCCGCTGTTTTAGCGTTTCGGAGCGCGTCGCCGGCCTTCCTTTCGGTGGTGTTCAGCTCCTTGATGGCATGCGCCAATTGAGCATCGTAATCCGAGTTTCCGTTGATCCCCTTCTGGCGATCGCCGAGCCACTGAGCAATGCCCCATGCGCCGATGGAATTGCGGGACGACGGACCGCCTGAGGCCTCGACGTTCATCCAGCGCGAGATAAGCCCCTTGGCGCCGGCATCACTCAGTCCCGCCTCTTTCGTCAGACGATCGTAAGCGTGCTGCTGGCGATCCTTCGTCCACCATCCCCGGACGCCGGCCGATGGACCGGTTGCCCTGAGGGGTGAATCCGACGAGTTGTTTTCGCTACCCGAAGAACTGCCGGCACCGAAGAATGAGCTGATCGCCGTTCCGACCTTTCCCCAGAACCCGCCGCCATTCGAATCCTTGTCGGAGATCGTGACGGGGAGCGGGTTGGACTTCGAGACCGGTCGGCCGTCGACAGAACCGTTGAGGAAGTCGTTGAGGCTGCGTTCCCGATCTGGCTGCATCCCATCGCCGCGGTAACGGCCGCGCGTCGATCCACCGGTGCCCGGCATCATATTCGTGCCGTGGCTTTTCAGGAAAAGCTCCATCATGCGATCATTGAGCGGCCGCACTTCGCCACCCCGGCCCAGCGTCATCGCAGCTGCGAAGCCAGTCGTTCCGGCGGCCAAACCTCTGAGGCCACCCAACAGGCCCCAGAGGCCACCGCTCGCAGCTGCCGCCGGCGCAGCGCCTCCCGCCACGGCCGTCCTCAATGAGGAAATGACGCCAAGCGCCTTGCTCCCGGCCCAAAGCAGGAACAACGCTTCCGTAGCCGTCGTTATGCCGCCTATGGCGTCGGCGACCTTGTGGGCGTCCTCACCGAAGGTGCGAAGCCCATCGCCGATCGCGGCCCAGTCGATGCCCTTCAGATAGTTGGCGAAATCCTTGACAGCCTCGACAATGCCGCTCTGCAGCCAGTCGCTGTTCTTGGTGACCCAATCCGTCATCTGCGTGAGCAGTTTCGACAGTTCGGGACCGAGCGTCGACAGGATGGTGTTCGCCAGCGCCACTGCGGTCTGCTGGAGGGTTTTCCACTTCTCCTGAAGGTCTTGAGCCGCCTTGATGGCGTCTCCCGTCGGCGACAGCTTCTTGATCTGGTCGATGTAGGCGCCGATCGCGTCGCCATACTTGATCATGACGTTGGCGGTGGCGTCGTCGATCCCCATGCCCTGGGCAAGAAAATGCGCCTGTGCAGGATCAATGGCCGACATGGCCTTCAATGCGCCGGCGGTATCCTTCAGGAAGCGATCGACACCGTGTTCCGTGTCGATGCGCCGACCGGTCAGGGCCTGGAGCTGCGAGAATTCCTTCGGCAGCATCTGGCCATTGCGGTGCAGATCGTAGAGCGCCTTGCCGATACGCTCGAAGGAGCCGGCGGTCGCCTCGGCGGAACCGCCCATGCGCTCGGCGGCATTGCCCCATGCCGCGATGGTCTGGGGGGATTCGTTCAGGTTGCGCGCAAACCGGCCGAGGGCCGCGTCGGCGAGCGTCAGATCCTGGACGAATTCCTTGATGCCCCGCGCCCCGAGGAACACTGCGTAGAGCGACAGGACTTCGCGCGTGACAGACGAGATCGCATTGGCCGTTTTCTTGGCCGAATCTTCGATCAGCTTTCCGGACTTTTCCGCCTGCTGCTGCGTCTTGATGAAGGCGTTGGCGGCCTCTTTCTGCCCCTTGTTGAACTGGGCCGGGTCAAGCCCGAGCGTTACAATGAGGCTGTCGATGACAGTGCCCACGTCAGCCCCTCCTCTTCGCCGCTTCTCTCAGCGTTTGCATATTGTATCCGTCGACCGTCGCGACCTCGAGAATGTCGTAGACGTCTTCGACCGACAGATGCTCGTCCAAGTCCCTCAGGGCTTGTGTTTTGTTTTGGGAGATTGAGAGAACCGCACCGATGGTTCGGGGAATGTTGGGATATTCGATGACGTTGGCGCTTCCTGGGGCGGCGACCCGGTCTGCGTCGATCCGCTGTCTTGTTGCGAAAAACCCATGTGGAGCTTCAGCACCTCGCGGCGCAGTTCGAAGCGGGTCTTGATCTCTTCGATGTCGTCTTCGATCAGACCACGGACCACGTTCGGATTGTTTCGATCCGGCTTGATGGAAACGCAGGCCATCATCTCGTCGAGCAACGGCTCGATTTCACCGAAATTGGCTTTCATCACCGCCTCGGCGCCGAGCATGGCGATGCCTGCCATGCCGAGCCCTTCGGCATTCCCGATGTCGGCGCCCGACTTCGTGGCGATCATGAGCATACGAACTGCCCATTTTTCTGCCTGCGACGCTGACATCTCACGAATATGGAAGGTTTTGCCGAAGTCCCGGTTGGTCTCCGGCGTTCCTTCCGAGATCGTGATATCGATTTCCTTGCGAGCCACAAGATCACCTCTTAGTTCGGCTGCGGTACGACGCTTTCCCACTGGATCTGGTAAGCGCGGGGCTGGAGCGTCTTGGCGGCGCTTGGCAGCGGCGGATAGCTCACCAGGAAGCCCTTGGTCTGGACGTAAAGGAACCCGATCGAGGGAAGCGTGATGCGCCCCTGGGCGACGTAGACGTCCTTCTGCAAGCGCTGGTTCTGCGCCCATGTGTCGAAGATGACATTGGACGGGGAATCCGCCTGCAGCGTGAAGGTCTGCGAGACGGCGGTGAAGACGAAACCGCCGGACAGCTTGCCGTCTACGCCCATGGAAGTCTGCGTCACTTCCAGCGTGTCCTGGGTGTAGATGTTGTCAGCAGAAAAGCCTTGGATCTGCTGAGGAACATCGAACAGCCCCGGGATGCTGAGCATGACGATCGCATTGGCGGAAGTGATTGTCGCCATGATGGTCTCCTAGATTTTTGCGGAAGTGATTACTGAACCAGGACGCTGCTCAGCGTGATCTGTTGGACGCTCTGGCCGTCGAGATACCAGAAATTGCACGGCGGCGTCTGACGGGCCTGTCTCACCTGGGGAGCGGCGTCCTTGACCTGAAGGAACCATCCCTGGATTTGCAGCACGTCGCTGACCTTCGTTCCGGCCGCCGTGTTGATCTGCGCCGCCTGAAGCGACGAGAGCGTGACGCCGGCACGGATGGCGCCGAAATTCAGGGCGGCATTGATCGGATCGGCGCAGGCCTGCTTGATCAACTCATAGCCGGCGGTGTTGTACGGCACGGAATTGATGTTCTGCAGCAGCTCCATCAGTGCGAGCTGAAGTGCGTTATTGAGCCATATCTGGTTCATGTAGCTGTCAAGCCACTGGAACTCGCCGGAAACGCCGCCCGGCTGGAATTCCAGGAACTGCTGGTTGGCCGTGGCATAGGCGCCGTAGAAGTTATACCCGTTGGCGATGAGGTTGTCGGCTGCCGTCGCGGTCGTCACGCCGGCAGTCAGACCATCCTGACCTCGGAAGGCGAAGGTGATGCGCCCGTTCGTCGCCTCGAAATCGATCGAGGCAGCGGTACCGCAGACGAAGGCCGCGATATCGACGCCATTCGCGGGGTCGTAGATCGCGCACGTGCCGTCCATTTCAGCCGCCTTGATGATGTGGCCGAAGCTGGTCGTCGCATTGTTGCTCTGGGTGGCGGTGATGTCCGTATCCCAGGCGATATAGGCATATCGCTTGTTTTTGCCGTTGGTCCACGTCGCGAAGGCCTGCTTCTGCACACTGCCAGAGCCGCTATCCGGATCGAAGATCGTCATGAACGAGGCCCAGTTCTGGGTCACCTGCGTGATGTTCGTCATGAACGCCGATGGAGAGGCCGGAGCCGCGCCGGGAGACAGAATGGCGCCCGTCGCCGAGGTCAGGAAGATCGGAGCAGCGAGTGTGCCGGTCGGGAATTGGATCGTGGATTGCGCACCCGTCGAGCCGGACGTGATGATGAAGCCGCCCGACACGGAATCGAAGGTGACATTGAGCGCTGATCCGGTCGCCGTCAATGCGCCGCTGACGACGGTCTGAGTGGTCTGGACGATATAGGTGCCGGTGAGACCCGTACCGGTCCCGAGAGCCGTGATCTGAGTACCGGCCACCGTCGTGCCGCCAGCGATGGTCTGGCCAATGGAAAGCGTGCCGGAAGCCACGGCAGACACCGTCAAGGTGCCATAGGTAGCCGATATCGTGCCACTGGCGACCACCTGCGTCTGCGACACGGCATAAGTCCCGACGCCACCGGTCGTGCCAGAAAGCTGCGACTGGATCTGGGTTCCTGCCGTGACGCCGGTCCCGGAGATGATGGCGCCGGGGACGAGGGTCCCGGATGATACCGCCGTGACATACATGACGTTGCCGGCGATCGAAGCCGTCACGGATGCAGTCCCTGCCGCAATGGCGCCGGTGAAGCTGGCTGCGGCTGGAAGGCTGGCATTCAGGCCGGTCTTGATCAGGGTCGCGGCGGCGGAATAGCTGGTGGCCGACGACAAGACGATGCTCGCGGCACTGTAGGTGTAGCCGTCGACGATGATCGACAGAGAGCCGCTAAGCCCCTGGAGTTGAGGAATGGTCAACGTGTTGACGGGGCCGCCGCGCAGATAGGCCGCGACCGCCGCCGGGTTATACTGCGTGAACAGGATATCCGCAGGCTTCTGCGTCGAGCCATTGAATCCGTTGAAATAGATGTCCGCGATCTCGACTTCTTTGGCCGACGGGCCGAAGTAGGTCGAGACGGAAACACCGTCATTCGGGAAGGACAGCACCTGCCCCGCAGGAACGCGAGAGTTGCTGGTCAGGATGAGGCCGTTCAGAACGAGCGCATTGCCGCCGGCGTTCAGCACGTTCGGGATTACGTTCACAAGCGCCGAAGCTGGGATCGTGGTCAAGGTCGTCTTCCTTCTATGAAGATGGATTAGGCGGGATAGGCAGCTTCGACATCGATGACTGCGATATCGAGCTCGTCTGCGAATTGTTGCGGAAGGCCAGCCAGCACCTGGTTGGCTTGCATCACGGCGTCGATCACCCAGCGGCTTTCGATTTGATGGTTTTCATTTTCAAACGGCAGTTGCTTCGGATCGCTCACATAGAGGGGCGAGACATCGAAGCCGGATGCCTTGAAGGCCTGCACCGCATAATCGTCGCGGAACAAGGTCGATATGGTCTGCGCGTTTTCCGCGCCGTTGTTTCCGTGAACGTCGAGTTGGACGGTGACGCGGGTGGGCTGGAGCAGTGTTTCACTGCCCGATGCCATCTTTCGGTTCGGGACGGTTTGCGTGGCGGAAATGGTATAGGTACCCACGCCGCCGGTTCCGGTCCCCAATGCCGTGATCGTGGTCAAGGCAGAAACGCCGACGCCGAACACGAGTTGACCCACGGCCAACGCGCCAAATTCTACCGCCGTCACGGTCATCACCATTCCCGCGATCGAGGCGGTGAACGAGACATCGGCGTAGGTGTCGATATTCGTTGCCAGACGGTTCTGAAGGAACGGCGTCATGATCACGAAATCATCGCCGATCGGCTCAGGCACGCGGTTCTCCTGCCCCTGCACCACTTCCGTCCCGGCCGGCAATACGGCCAGCAGGAAGGATCGTAGCGCCGTCAAGATATTTGACTGCGTGGGTGACGGTGGCTGCAATGTCATGATCGATCAATCCGTCTGCAACACCACGGCTGCCTTGCTCCAATCAGGCCAGGTTTCCAGCATCTGCACGATGAGCCACTTCCCGACGTTCGGACCATCCGAGAGTGTCACGATATCGCCGCCCTTCTGACGGGCGCGAAGGACACCATTGAACTCGCCGTAGAAATAGATGGCACGGGCGGCACCATTCATGTTGATGCCCTCCAACTGCTTCAGGTCCTTGTACGTCAAAGCCTGGACCTGAACCTGGCCGGTTACCGTACTATAGGTGGGGACACGAGACCCGTCCGGATTGGTCGTATACCCCGTGCTGACCTGCATGGTGGCAGAGACAAACGGGTTAACCGCGCCGATGGCCGGCGCCACGATACCGTGTAGGTTCATGAGGTTACCCGCCGAATTTAATGATTGGTCCAGTTCGTGCCGTTGCAATAGACAGGCAGATGGACACTACCGCCCCCCGCTGCAGTCGCATTATAGACGGGCGCTGCCGCGGCATCGCTCACCGCGGCAAACGTGCCCTCGGCGCCCGCGTTGCATGTCGGCAATGTCGCTACGGTAAAGACGGTCTTTGACTGCAAGCTGTTCGCGGCGAACGCGCCAGTATGCACCCAAGCGCCGGAACCGCTGTTGGACGTGATCCCGGTAATCCCAGCCGCTTGGCCGCCAGATGCCTTGAGCCATGTCGTGGCCGAGTTACCCGCATCGTTTTTGAACCGGAAGTTCAAGCCACCCTGAAACCCCAGGATCTCATAGGTGCGATTGTTGGCCGTTTGCGAAGCATCAAAGAAGAGCGTGTCGGCAACATCGGGAGCGGCAGACAATGCGACGCCCGAATTCGTCGGGCCGGCCGCTGTGGTATTGTTGGTGGAACTCACGAGCCCCTTGGCCGTGATGTTCCCACTAACGGCGATATTCGGTCCCACCGGCAGCGGCGCAATCTGAGCATGCGCAAAACTGAAACTGGCGAACACCAGGAGAAAAGCGAGAGCAATCTTTTTCATCAATTTTGCTCCACATACAACGGCGTTGAGCCAGCCGTAGCGATGCAGTTTAGCGCTTGGTTGGGCGCTCCGCCGGTCGTCGGTCCCCACGATGCGCTTTGACCGGGGGCCAGCATGAACGATGCCGTGCCATTGAGCGTGGCAGCGCCAACCCACGAACACGCGACGGTCGCCGATGCGGATGTGTTCTGCATTTGCACCCACACACGTGGGTTTGCCCCCAGGCAAGCGCCGGAGGTCGCCGCGACGGTGCACCCTGCCACCGTCTTCGCAACGGATGGGATGTTATAGGCGACATTCCACGGGTCGGTCCCTTGCGTGACCGCCGTTGAGCCGCCGGTCGGGCAAGGGATCGCCTGGTTGCTGCCGTTGATGCACATGCTGACGACGCCGGAGACGGTTTTCCCCGGCGTTGCCGTCTGGAACTCGTTCCCGGTGATTATAGCCGTCTGAGCCCAAGCGGCCGTGATTCCGGTAAGGAGTATCGCCGCAACAACGTATCTCAGTTTCATTTGCTCAATTCCTTACGATTTCACTTCGTAATCCACACTCGACAGGAGCACTCCGGAATCCACCAGTGGCTTGGTGGAGACTCCTCCCGTGCTTTCGCCGGCCTTCACGCGCCGAGCCGCTTCGCCGACCGTCTTGCCCGTCACAACCAGGTCGGGATTGTCGGCGCGCATCTTGCGCAGCATCAGTGTGACCGGGCTTAGCGGCGGATTGAACGTATCGATGATCGACTGCTGAAGCTGGCCTTTGATCGCCTCGCCGGTCTGCCCAAGGGTCTTCGCGGCGTCATAGCCGTTGCTGACCAGCAGATTGCCGACAGCATCCGGCCATTCCGGGCTTTTGTCGGAAATCATGGTGCGGAAGAACGGACGTGGCGGGATACCCGCCTTTGGCGCGCCGAATTCTTGGATCGCCGCGATCTCTGGGACGGACTTCCCATCGGGATAGGTTGCCCCTTCGAGGAAGCCGATATCCACCGACGATGCCTTCTCGATGTTCTTGGCGATCTCGGCCAAGGCGGCGGCCAGCTTGTCGCCGCCCTTCAGCGTGACCATTAGGCAGCGTCCGGCGGGGGCTCTTCGAGTTCATCGGCGGCGACAGGAGCCTCGGCAGGCACGTCTCCAGATGTCTCCGGCTGATCGCCACCGGCGGGTTTCTCCGCCTCTTCAGGAGCAGAAGCCTCAGCGCCCTCGGGCGCGGTTGGAGGTTCGCCACCCGTGCTGGGTTCAGGGGCCGCCGCAGGTCCGGGCTCACCTGTCGGAGCATCGGCGGCAGGTGCATCTGCCACAGGCGCCTGCCCGCTCTCGCCTTCGATCGGCGCGACGGGGGGAGTGGCTGCCTGCTGATCAGCGGCAGGTGATCCCCCTTCGGCCGGGGCCTGGTCGCTGGCGGGCTCCTGATTGGCTTGGTATTCCAGCCACGACGGCAGCATCTCTACCAGCATCGGCTCGTAAACCGCCAAGCGGGTTTGCAGGGACTCCACCTCGGCAATTAGCCGGCGGATGTGCTTTTCGTAAGCGTCGATATCCATCAGTTGCCCTCCTTTTCCGAGGTGGCTGCGTCGGCAGCGGCTTTCTTGCTCGCCGTGGCCTGCGGAGCCTGGGCGGCGGATGCCGCGTCCTTGGCTACCTGTGCGGCTTCGAGCCGGTCGAGGCGGTCATCCACCTCGACTTTCCATTCGCGGAATTCCTTGCGAAGTTCCTTGTCCATCTCGGACCTCCTATTGATTTAGCCACGGGTTCATGTTTCGGCGCGGCCCCGGAATGTATCGCATGGTCCGGTACGCAGCCGTTACCTGCCAGAAAGCGGCCCCGAAGGTCGTTTGCAGGAACCACGCGTTGTTTGGCGTCGTCGGAAATTCCGCCGAGACCGACACACTGCCCTCGGTCGCGCTACTGATGCGACCCACGATCCCGCTGCCGCCAGCCCCAGTGATGCCTTCGCCTTTCGGCCCGTACATCAGCTGCGCCACATGGGCGACCATGAGATTAAGCAGGACCGTCTGTGTCTCTGCCTTGCTGACCGGTCCACCGCCGTCATTGCGGCAATAGATTTCTGCGATCGGTAGGATCAGATTGGTGACGGTAGCCTCATCCAGCGCCGGAGAGAATTGCGGGAAAGTGGCCGCCCAGTTTGCATAATTGAATTGAACGGCCACGCCCATCAGCGATCACTCCGGTTAAGCGGCGTCTTTGTCGAAGGTCTGAACTCGACCCTTGAGCTTCGCCGGGTCGACAGGCTCGAGCCCGGACTTCGTGCTGCGATATTCTTCCGCCATGCCGGCAGTGTCCTGGTCGTGGGCAAAGACCAGGTGGTTCACGACCGCATCGAGGTCATGGTTCTGCTTCAGCCAAAGCTCAAAGAACTCCTTGTCGACGCCATACGTGAGCGCATAGCTCGATCCACGGGCCGCCGGCGGGATGCTCGGATCGTACTTTTCGAGATAGCCCTTGAGCGTCACGGTCTGGGGACGAGGCATGGCGCGATCGACAGGCTTTGTGCCGCCTCCCGGCATAGGTTCCTGAAATTTCACCTTGTCGAAGACGCGAAGGATCAGGCCATGTGGCATCTTACATGCCACGGTTACAGTTTCAGACATTTCTTGCTCCTGGTTGACAGACGTCGGCGTCACGGATCCAGCAGGTTGCCTTGGGAGGAACGGGCCGCTGGGTCGTCAAGGCGCGCGTCCGCGCCCGCCGAACTTATGGGTGAAAGGCTCCCGCTGCTGGCTTAGACGCCCACCATCTGGCTGATGGCGAGCGGCATGCGGATCACGGCGCCCCAGGTGCCCGACGTCATCTTCTTCTTCCAGGAAGACATGGCGCGAATGATCGGGTGGCTGCGGAGCTTCTCGTTGAAGGCGCAATACCCGGTCTTCTGGCCATCGATGGCATCGGCGATCAGTTGGACGACATTGCCGGCGGCAACACCCACCGGGTTATTTGCTGTCAGAGCCCCATACTGCACCGCCGAAACAATCCGGAGGTTCGGGAAGTTCTTCTTCAGCAGATCGGAGACGTTGACGCCGAAGGAGTTGGTCGCGGTCATGGCGAGTTCCGATCCAGGCGACAGAGCCAGGGTCATCTTCGTGTTCTGGTCGACGAGGCCGTTGGCCTGCTGACCCTGAAGCTGATACCAGAGCGCCTGGATATCGGCGAAGATCTCGTTTGCCGTGGCAACGATCTGGCCGTTGTTGACCCACTTCACGCCACCGTAAGCCTTGGTGGCCGGGGTGATCGGCGCCGACAGGTTCGGGTCATTCAGCAGACCGTAGTTCTGAAGGCCAAGCACGCCGAAGAAATAGGACTGGTTGAGGAAGCGATGCAGGACCGTGGTGCCGGCGCCGTCCACTTCACCGACCCAGTTGACCCGGCCGAGGCCAGCCCGCTCGATTTCCAGCTCACCGTATTCGGAGATGGTCTGGAAAAGGTACGACTGACGCTGAGGCCAGTTCATGTTCGCACCCGAGCGGCCGTTCTCGTTGTAGTCGCCGTAGGACGATACTTCGCCCGTGGATTCAACGACCGGGAACATTGCGGTCTGGTCGATCCACGTGCCCTTGCGGGTTTCGCCGAAGATCTCAGCTGCCTTGGTCGGCGAGAAGACGATCCGGTAGACATCCGGGTCGATCAGGGTCGTGAGAAACGCCGGGATGCCGGTGTTTGCCGCCGTTGAAAGTGCGGGCTGGGCGTCCATGGCCATGTAATTGACCTTGGCCTCGTTCCAGACATACGCCTTGGCATCGGGAAGGTAGATGCCGGCCGCTTCGAACATTCCGCGGTGAGCGTCCCAGGCAGCGGCAGCCTGATGGTAGTCATGAAAGTCCATTGTAATTTCTCCTCAGGGAGCCGCCGAGCTGGGAGCGCTCGGCGATCTGGTTGGGGGATGGCGTGGCTAGATCAGCCCTGCAGCCACGAGCTGATCTTCATGAGTTCGCCCGGCAGAGCCGAGGAACGCACAACGAACTTGGTTTCGACGTTGGTGGCTGCCGTGATCGCCGTGGAAGCGACGACGGTGTTGTTGTCGACGATGTAGGTACCCGCGCCGCCCGTGCCCGTGCCGAGCGCGGTGATCGTGGTTCCCGCGACGACGCCGGAGCCGGAGAGCGACTGGCCGACGCCGAAGACGCCTGCCACCGTACCGCCGACAGTTAGCGTGCCGTAGGTGCCGCTGACCGTGGTCGACGCCACAGTCTGTTCCGGGATGCTGACCGCATAGGTGCCGATGCCGCCCGTGGTGCCGGAAAGCTGGCTGACGATCTTGGTGCCGGTTGCGATGCCGGTGCCCGAGATCGTGCCGCCCGGGACGACGGTACCGGAGCTGACCGCGGTGACGGTCAAGACGTTGTCGGCGATCGAACCGGTAACCGAGAAGGTGGATGCGGCGACCGAGCTTGCGGAACCGGATGCCGTGCTCGGGCTACCGGTAGCGGCTGCGGTGAACTTGCCGTCAGCGAAGGCCGCATATGCCTTCATGCCCGGCAGCGCCTGGGTGGAACCGTTGTTCTTGACCCAGAAATCGCCGGAAGCAAAGACGGTGACCGGGAAGCCGGCCGGGACAAGCATGGTCGATTCCTGCAGATACTGCTGGATAAGGCCCTGCTGTTCGCGGTGGGCAATACCGGCGATCGCACCGGAGCCGAAGGCATTTGCCACAGCCGGGGTGCCATCGTCGTCGACATAGGTGCTGGACAGCCAGATGGCGCGGCCAACGATGAAGGAGGAACCGGCGACAAGGCCGCCGGGACCAGCGATGACGGTCGCCCGCGGGTTGGTGCTGGCAAAGTCGCCTTCCACCGCCGGGGCAGGATTGTAGTACGCCTGGGTCTGGAATCCAGCCATGGGTTTTCTCCTAAAAGAAACGGCCGCACAACGGCGGCCCTGTGGGTTGCGGTTATGTCGAGACGCTTAGAGCGTCTTGACGATGTGCGACTTTGCTTCCGGGAACATCTCGTAGAACGAGGAAGCTCCCTTGGCATCCATGGCAACGGAAGGCGACGTCTGCCGCTGCTGCGTACCGGGGATCTGCTGCGCCTTCAGGATGGCGCGGAAAGCGCTGGGGTGAACGCCGGCGATATCGACGCCGAGAGAGGTCAGAGCCGTGCGATAGACATCGGCGGCGCTGTCATGGGCCATGGCGACCGCGCCGATATAGGGGCGGACGTCTTCCTTGGCGGCTTCGATCTCGCGAGCGTTGCGGCGCTCGTTCGCCACTGCGGCATTGATTGCCGCATCCATTGCCTTCTTGTCGACCATGTCCTTCTTCTCCTCGGCCTCGTCTTCGGCCTTCTTCCTGGCGCCTTCGTCTTCGTCGGCGTCTTCGTCCATCGCTTCCTGATTCCAGAGCTCGTCGCAGGCCTTCATGTCGTCCTCGGACAGCTTGTCCTTGAGGAATTCCATGACCCGCGACTTCTGGTCCGGCTCGCCATCGGGCTCTTCATCCTCGCCACGCACCTTGCCGGCGTTGAGCTGGCCGGAGTTCGGTTCGAGATCGTCTTCGGCACCTTCGACGGTCTTCAGCGTATCGAGAAGATCGACGACGTCGCTGATGTCGGCATCCTGGGCCAGCTTGCCGGTCGCGGCCTTCTTCAGGCCATCGGCGATGGTCACCGGATTGTAGTTCTTTGCCGTCACGTCCTTCAGGATCGCCGTGATATCGATCTTGGCATCCTGAGCGAGCTTGGGGCGGAGATATGCGAGGATCGCGCCATGAGCGACGGATGCCTTGCGGGATAGAACTGGCGTCTTCGCCATGGCTGCAGTCTCCTTTGGTTTCAGTGCTTGGTCTGCAACAAAGACATCCGCCCCGGCCCGTCCTGATTCGACGATCGCGAGGTGATTTCCTTTGATGTTCGTCATCCGACCGTCATAACGTTCGCCTTCGTAGGTTCCCGGTTCCATGACAGGTTCGTATTGATACCCGCACGATAGCTCGCGCTGCTTCTTGGATTCGATGAGCTTGATCGCCTCAGCGTCCCAGATATTCAGCGGGGCCATCAGGTACGGGGCCTTGAACTCAACATCATCGCCGACCGAGCCCACCACGATCTCGCGGGGATGCTCATCAGCATTGACCGGCTTGTGGATCAGCAGCAGCGGCTTGCCTGCGAATGTCGTCGCGGCGGCCTTCAACTCCTTCGGGTCACGAAGCAGGTTGTAGATCCGCTCCGGATCAAGGCCCAGCTTCTGAAAACCGGGGATCTCCTTGCCGTAGTACGGGTTGACCACGGCCTTCGAGATCGGCGTGGTTTCTACGAAAAGATGGCCATCCTGATCGATGCGGCGGACACTGTCCCGGTCCATCGCGATCGAATCTTGCGCCGTGGCGACCTCTTCCTCGCCGTCTTCATCGTAGCTCAACCAGTTGACGAGACGGGTCTTGAGCATCGCCCAATCTTCCGGCGTTTCGAGTCCATCGGTTCCGAGCCGGTCATCCAGCGTACTTTTCACCGCGGGATGGATCGGACCGGGCAGCTGGTCGAACGGCGACCAGGCGTAGCCGCTATGCTCCTCGTTCAGTGTCGGAACGAACTTCTCCGGAACCGCCTGAGCGAAGGTGTGGAACGCCATCTTGGTCGGAGTGACTCGGCTATCCAACAGTTTCATCCGCTTCGCGCTTTCCGGGATGAGCGGGCCCATCTCTTCACGCGCCTCGCGGTCTGCGGTCTGCTCGGGCGTCTCGCCTTCCTCGCCCTTGCCGCCCGGGAGAGCCCAGTGACCGGCATAGTTCGTTTCAGTCGAGGACCGCCGAAGAAGCAGCACATCGCCATCCGGCGCCACGTAGAGGATACCGGCGGCATGGCCATTGCTGGCGTCGGCGGCGACGAACTCCTCGCCGACCTTCTTCGGGATGCCCAACGTGCTATTCCCTTCTGCCGCTGCGAACATCGCACGCCTCTGCTTTTCACTGACCGCTGGCATCCGTCTCGACTTTCACCTGAATTTGAGATTGCGCCCACTTCAGCAGCTGAAGGGAGAGGAGGTTGCAGAACGGAATGTGCTCAAAGACCACGGCGAGATAGATGCCGGCGCGTGTCTGCCACGGCACATGGGCGCTCAGGCGCACCGTCATCATGGCCATTGGATTTCCCCCTCAGGCATCTCAGTGACGATCGGCACTTCAAGCCAGATCCCACGACGTGGGCTGGCGCTCGACTCCCACAACTGCAGAAGCTTGATTTCATTGCCCTGTTTGAACAAACGCAGGCGACCGGTCGGAACAGGGGCAATGCCAAGAGCCCTTTCGGCAGCAAGGATGTCGCTTTCGTCGAGTGGATCAAACGCCATCTTTGTGATCTTCCTTGATGCCGATCCAGTCGCCACCGCGACCAGCATTATCGGCAACAACAACCAGTCGAGGATCAGCCTCGAGCTCCTTCGCGAGCGTCTCGAACTGCTCGTCAACGACGGCGCCGGCGATCGAATAACCCATGTTCGTATAGCCGTGCATGATCATCCCAAGGGTGCGGGGACCGTGCTTGTCGATCAGTTCGAAGGCATAATCCTGCAGGAAAGAGAATTGCGGCTTCGGAGCCGCGATCTTCTTCATGTCGGGCTTGTTTTCCATCAGCTGAACCCCTTACTTCGACTGGCTTACGCCTTTTGCTTTTTGGCAAACGTCATGGAAACAAACTGATCGGCCATCGATCTATCGGCCGTCTGCAAAAATTCAATCTGCTGGAACTCGTATTGCGGCAACGCGTCGACATAGGTTTGCAGCCCCGCAAAACAACGGGCGGCTATGACCTGCAATCGCCCGTCATCTCTTTCGTTCGTATAATTCCCGGCTTGCGAACGATACGTTACCCCTTCATCTGGATATCGAATGAAGTTGCAAGCGCCTCCAACCGGCCCGCTGACCTGTGTGGCGGCGATTTCCTTGGGTTCCTGAGAAATCATTACGAAAATCCCTTGATCACTGGCCGCCCGACGCATTTGCATCCCGGCTCTTCACCAGGCTGTATGAAGCGCTTCAAGGCCGGGTCGTACCAACCCTGCGAAATCTTGTAGCGGACCTTGTCTTTTCCGGCCCTCACATGCGTCGGTCGGGGTTCCTTCCCGCCGCCGCTGTGGTGCCACTCGGCCTCGTCGAGCCCGAGTTCCGTTTGGCGAACTCGGTTGAAAGCTGACGTGGCCTTCTGATTTTGGTCGCGGGCAATAAAGTCCGCTCGACGACGGGTAACCCCGAGACGCTTCTGAAGCTCTTCGGATACAACGCCCAGATCGCGGCCGTTCTGCACGCCGCGCATCACGATGCCTTCAACCTGCTCCAGATACTGGGCCGGGATCGATTTGATGAGCGCCACGTTCTGATGCACGGTCGCGTCCATCACGTCCCGCATCGCCGGAGTGACGTGAAATTGGACGGTCCAGCCCCCGTCCTTCAGGATCTTCTTCATCGCTCCCGTTGACCGGGCTTCGACCGACTGAGCGAAGTGTTCCGCCATCTTGCCGGCCATCTCGTCGAAGCGTTTCACCCAGCGCTTCGACAACTCCCGCATCGAACGGCGCAGCGCGTCGGCAGGTGTTTCATCCTGCGCGATACGCGGTTCGTTCTGTCGATAGGTTGCGGTGAGCCAAAACTCTACCGACTTCGCCATCGCCTGGATAAGGGCATCAAGCCTGCGCTGATAATCAGCGGCAATCCCCGCATTCGGGTGTATCGGCCTCAGGATCGTTTCCGTGGCCTTCGGCGTCTTCCGCCTTAACTTGCGCGCCAACGTTCTTCTCCAGCCTAGCCAGGCTCTGTGGAATGCTATCGCGAGCCGTCGGCTCTTTCGCGTTGATGATGTCCCAGAGGACTAGTTTGATCACGCGGCTTCAGCTTTCCCGAAAAGGCGGTTGGAGGCACTATCATCAGTATCCTCTTCACCTAAGCCGGGCAAGAGTTTGCCACCCTTCGGGGCTAGGCCATGCTCCTCCTCGTCCAGCAGATCCGGCACGTCGTCGACATCGATCGACGAATGACCGGATGCCGGGTCCGCCGCGACACGCTTGCGGGATTCGTCAGGCGATATCACGCCGGTGTCGATCAGGATCTGATCCGTTTCGGCCTTCAGCTTTTCGACCTCGGCCTCGCTCTTCTCGTCGAGGGAGAACAGCGGTTTGAATCGGAAATCGATGGCCTTGTCCGTCTCGCCCCAGAGCGAAATCATGATCAGGCCCATCAGCCGGCGCAAAGGATGCCGGAACAGATGCTCCTGATAGGCATGGATGTAATCGTAGAACACCCGCATCTGATCCTCGGACGAGGCGTTGAGACCGGCCGGCTGAATGCCGAGAAGCTTGACCGTCGGGATATGCGACACCGATGCCATGTGCTCCTGGGCCTGAGCCTGAAGCTCTGAGAGGCCACCAAGAGGCGCGGAGACGTTCTGAAACCCTTCGCTTTCCTTGTCGATCATCATCAGCCCGCGATTGTCTCGCAGGTTGTTGAAGAGCTCGGCTCGCTTGAACAACTGCTGGCCATCGGCCTGCAGGCTTTCCGCCAGGTTGGTTTCGAGGACGAATACAGAGAATGCCGAGATGATGTCATTCACCGACTGGCGCGTCTGAAGCCAGTTGTCGACATAGGGTTTCGCCATCTGCGACAGGGACAGACCACCGAAGGAATATGTCGGCTTCAGCAGATCCGGAACTTCCCGGCCGATCAGCGTGATCAGGCGAGAGGAATGCACGATCTTGGCCTGCACATACCAGCTATCAGGCCGGTACCAGTTGTCCTTCAGCGGGTCGTTCGAATTGTAGCTCGTCGGATAGCACCACACGGCCTCGATGGTCCGCAGCGATCTGATCTTCTTCTTCGAGAGCTTCGTCTTGCTCAGCTCGTCCCAGCCGTCACCCAAAGACTTTTGCAGTTCATCCGTATTATCGGTATCGCCTGTGTCGATATAGATATGACCGCGGCCGAAGAACCCGTCTTGCTGGGCTGCCCTGGCAAACATGTCCGATACGCAGAGCCGCTTGAACTCTTCTTCGAGCTCCTTGATGCGATCCTGCTTGTCGTCGTCATCGTCCGTCGTCGAGAAGAACTCGATCCACTCTCGCGTCATTTCCGTCGCGATCGTTTCGGAGATCACCCGATATTCCGGGCGCTGCGCCAACTCGGACAGATAGGCATAGCCGAGGAAGGTAATCCCCTCGGTCCAGTAGCCATCGATCGCGAACTGGTTGGCCCAATTGTTCGCTGACCCGATACCCGAATCCATCGCCATACCGGTCTCGCCAGCTGGCAAAACTCCCGGTGCTGGCGTCGGCAGAGAGAACACGGGAACGCGTCTGTAGGCCTCCGGGTTCAACCGAGACGATATCAGCGCTCCATCGGGCACCTTGATGGGCTTTGGCTTGTCGGCCAGCACAGGCGCCGGCACCGCGACCTCCTGCTGCTTATCCTGCCGGAACAGGCGGCCGAACCAGTTTCGAATACCCATTCCTACCTCGATGTTGATCGCTGCAGTACCGTGTCGCTAATGACCAGGACACGCGATAGCTGAACGTTGTCAGCGGCAATGACGGCGTCCGCCAAGTTATGTGACTTCACGCCCAGGTCTTTTTTCAGCTTCACCTTGGGAACAACCCGCTTCTTTCCCTCACTCTCTACCCACCACGGCACGCAGAGTTCCGTGAAAAGAGCATCGAGCTTTGCGGTCCCGATCCCAGACGAGAACGAAAGAACATCCTCAGCCCTGATGGGTTGCCCCCTGGTGACGGCATTGAAGGTCAGCATCGCCCGTCGTGCGGTATTGGCCCAGGCCTGCGCCTTGCGGTTCAGGTATTCGTCTTTGTTCAGCGGGCTTTTGCTGTTGTACGGGTCGCTCGCCTTGTCTGGGTCGAGAACCGCGCCGCCGGCATGAAAAGCGTAGTGGTTGACACGCGCCCGGTTTTCCCGGTTCTGCTCATCGATATAGCCGCCGACAAAGGCACCGACGCCGATCGTATCGTATGACACCGTTGCGCCGACGGCCTTCGCCTTGGCCCATACCTTCTTGGCGTTCTGGACAAGTTCGTCCTTGCCGGACGCCCAGTCGTCGACCTCGGTGAAGATGCCGCCGACCTTATCGGCCGTGGCGCATTTGTCCTCGCCATCGTCGGCAGGGTCGAAACCGATGATATTCCGACCCGTGAGGCCGACGTTCAGCGTCACATGAGCGTCTATGCAAGCATCAAGCCAGCGGCGCTTGAAGATAGAAAGCTCGCTATCCCCGAGAGGAATACCGCCGTAGACGTGCTCAAAGGTCTCCGGGTTGCGCTCCCGCATGGCAGCAATGTCGCGCAGCGCTTTCTGCGAAAGGAACGGGTTCTCGGTGTAATCGATCTTCCGAACCACGCAATGCGGCGGAACATTGATGACGAAGTTCTTCCAGACGTAGTCGGTGACGAGCTTCGGGTTGAACAGCAGGATCGCTAGGCTGTCTTCCTTACGGATCGTCGGCCCGATCACCGTCCATTGGTCTTCGGTTAGCTTTTCCGCCTCTTCGACCCAGAGAATATCGACGTCGGACGTTCCCTTGATATCCTCAAGGTTTCGCTCGATGCCGTAGAAGATGAACTCCGACCCCGTCACCTTGTGGATGATGGTGGTCTTTTGAATGTCGTATTGGTCCGTGAGACCGAGATGAGCGATCGCCCATTTCAGTTCCGTGTAAACCGAATCCTGGATACGGTTCTGGAAACGACGGATGCAAAGCACCCGCATCCTGACGCCGACATGGTCGACCAACCGAACCAACTGGCAGGCCGTGTCTCGCGTCTTTGAGCTTGAGCGGCCGCCGTGAAGAACCGCGATGTCCGCCTGACCGAGGAAAACCTGCTCCCAAAAATCATGAAGAGCCGGGTTGGTGAGATATGTGGTGGCGTCTAGCTCTTCTCGCTGCGCAGCACTTCCCGCCATGTTCTCGTCTCGGTCTGGATCGGTGCGCCGTCCTTGCCTGTATGCTCGTGCCGCTCCACGAACATGCCAAGGTGCTTGCCGATGTCCACGAGCGCACCCTTCTTGTCGTGAAGTTTCAACTTAATGCCGCCGGTCGAGTTCTGGCTGATCTCAGCGATCGCGCCGGCCGTCTCGTCGTCGATCTCGTCGCTCGATACAAGCTGGACATTGTTCGTGACGACATTTTTGATCACGAGGACATCACCGCCGTCCGGATTGTCTTCCTCGGTTACAAGCGTGCCCTGCCACTTGATGGCCTTGCGGATGTCAGAGAACCCGATCTTGGCAAGTTCGGCCAGGACGCGCTCTTTGGTGATGGCCAGCTTCTCGATGGCCTTTTCGGTGGCCTTTCGCTCTACCGTCTGCTCCCACTCCAAAAGCTCGGACACGCGTTGTACGATGTTGTCTTTATGCTGTAGGCGAGAGGCATTTCCACGGTCAGGTTTGAAGCCAGCGGCGGCATATGCGTCATCTGCTGTATTGCCTTTGGCGAGAGCTTGGGCAAACTTCTCATGCCGGGGGTTTTTCAGGACTGGCATAGGGTCACACACGGGAGAAAATAATGTTTCTGCAAGGCCAAGATAATACCCATTCCGAAGTCGTGACCTGCCCTCATTGCGGTCAGGAGTTCGAGTGCTTGGAATACGAGGGCCAGCCCGGCTTTGTTGACGTCGAGTTGGTCTATTGCCCGCATGACGGATGTAGAAAGTTTGTCGAAGAGCGTCGGAGTAGCGGATCGTTTTCAACCCGCCGGTTGCGCACTCCCGAGGAACGATGAGTTATAGCGCCCGCCACAGATCCTGGCCCGGCGGCTGATACGTCTGGCACCCCGACATGGCGAACAGCCCTACGAGGCAGAATAGAACGATTGCGACGACGAAAGCGGCGCGCTGGATGTAGCGGGGGATGATCATGCGTTGCCCGTCACGACGCAGGTGAAGCTCATGCCGTCTTCGAGCTTGACGGACTTTCCGACATGGGTGATGCCGCTTCTCTCGCTGTCGCCCTTTCGGGGACCGAGATAGGTGGCCGAGGCGTGGACTGGCTTGCCGGCGAGTGCGCAGATCTGCTCATGGCTGATCATGTCGCCATGGACCTCGAACTCAATGCCGTTGACCTTGATTTTCGAGGCCACATAGGGAAACCCCGTCACCTGGCCGAGGCGCACCTTGGCCTCGATGCAGTCCTGCGCTTCTTCGGCAGAAGCATGATCATGGTTGCAGCCGGTGTAGAAGCCGCCGCCCTCGTCGCTTTGCGCGCAGAGATGCCACAGACCGGACGGCTTGCCGTCTTTGTCTTTGCGCTCCAGCGGCTGAACAAACCAAACCATCTCTATCGTCCTTGATGATTATCGATCGCGAAGGCGGATGGGGATCGCCAGAGGATCACGCCGCCGGCGCCTTGAACTGAATAAAGAACGGCGGGACGTAGAAGTATCCAGGGTAGCCGAGCATGACTTTTTTCGCGTTGAGAAGGTCGACGAACCGCTTTCTCTGGTCTTCGCTCAAATGCTGGAAATAGAACTTTGTGCCGCTACGCTCCCGCGTCACCCAGTGGGAGCAATCGTCAGGCCCCTTGCAATTCGCATCGCTTGGGCAATTGCGATAGGTCTGTTTGAACTGCTCACCGCCGGCGTTCTCGCAATAGACCTTGTAGGTCTTATCCGTCGGGTCAAGCCTTACATCACCAGCCTCAAGGCGCGCCATGAGGGTATCGGGATTCAGGCTGCCGCAGTATGAGCACGATCCGTCCTCACGCCAGGTGTCAGGCCCAGAGGTGAAAGTCGGCCCTTCGGCGCGGCGCGGGCACATATGCTCGTCTGACATTGGAGAGCCTCTCAGAAAATGGAAAACCCGCCAACCGCGGCTAAGCGGGCGACGGGCGTGATTGGCTGTGGAGGCTTGCAGACCTCCGCCTCTCGTTTGCGCCCCGAGAGCTTACGGCGGGCTTGGGTGCTCTGGTGCCTCGGATGGCGGCTGGCTGGTCCGCAATCCTTCTTTCCGGTTACGTGGACTATCCGGCGAACGGCTTCTGGGGATGCGGGGCCCGAACACATCGCACCGTCTCCACGACAGTGGCTGAACTCATCAGCTTGTTCGTTTGGCCCCTCTGGGAACTGGTTGCGGAGGCAGGATTCGAACCTGCGGCCTCTTGGTTATGAGCCAAGCGAGCTACCGGGCTGCTCTACTCCGACATGAAACAATTCAATTTTGGCTGGCGCGAAAGAGAGCCATTTCCTCGATTGATGGATGCCGACCCATGTAAGCATCCATATGCACCTTGGCGCCTGTATCGAGCCGATACATGGTTTGACGCGTGCGAGGGTGCTTGCAAAGGCCGATCACGATCCCGACGGCAGCGCGGTCTCCAACGTTTTCATTGCCGTCGAAAATTTGGCCGGGCGTCGCCGCTTTGAAATCGCCGATCGATCGCGGGTCAAACATCATGTCCGATGCCGTGACCCGGCTTGCCTGATCGCTCTCGAATAAGCCCATGGCGTCATTGGTCTTAGCGAACTCGCCGAACAGCACTAACGCCTTTTCATCATAGGCGCGGGCTGCTTCGGCTTCATCGTCAAACAGCCCGATTACCTGATGATCACCGTTTCGAGTGATGGATGCTGCCCATTTCCCCGAACTCGTGAGGATGACGCCTTTGAACTTCGAACTGCACGGGTCGCTGCGCTTGAAGGAATTCCACGTGTTTTGGGCGGGCGTGGCTTTGCGGAGATTGGCCTTCCGGTTGTCGAGGCCGTTCCCGTTTTCGTGGTCTACGCGCTGCCCTTTTTGGGCCCGCATGACATAGGAATGCATCCCATACAGATGGGCCGACAGGATACCGCTGGTGGCTCTAGCGTAAAAGGTCTTCCCCGAAGCGACCGCGTACCACTTTAAACGAGACACGCGGTCGTAATCCTCCTCGTCGATAAGCGCAAACATCCGCTTGCGGCCTTTCGATTTCTGAAGAGGGATGTGGGCTACACCATCAACGATGAACGCCAAGGCGCATTTCTCCAATGAGCATAAGTGATGCTTTTGAGAGACAAGCGGCCGGCAGGGTATTCCCCATCAGATGGGTCCGCGAACAGAACACCGCAAATCACTGACGATATTACGCAACACGATCTATGGTTTCAAGCCCCTCATATGCCTCTAACTGCTCCAATTGGAGCAACATCCCCATGACTTTGCTCTGCATCTCCGGTTTCAAGTCCTTGATGGTGAGGAGAGCTTGATCCTTGAGGTTGATGCGATTGCCCCTGCCCTTCGGCAGGATCTTGCGGAGATTGCCGCGGAGCTGCATGGCCTGTCCGGCGGTTTCATTTTGGATTCGGGTGATCCGTTCGCGCCGGAACTCCTGACGCCGCGTCAACTCTTCGGCAGCGATGACGGCAAGATCGTCTCCACTGAACCGGAGCGGACCGAACTCGGACCGGAGGAAACACACCACGCCGTCGACGTCGCGCACCCTCTCGAAATTCAGGTTTTCGAGGTTCACGAACGCATATCCGACCAACAGCGGCAGACGACGCTGGATGACCTTCCGGTTGCGGTGGTGAATGCCCTCGTACCAATACGCCGGCATGTAGACGCTGATCCCCTCGTTGCGGAGATTGCGCTCGATGATGCTCTCTCCGATACGATGGATCGGAGCGTCTTCGACATGTCGGGCCATTCGCTGTGTGCCGGGGGCAGTCCGGATCGCGTACCAATCTCGGCCGATAAGCCGCTTCCGCCGTTGCGCGACTATATCAGCGAAATCTCGTGTGTCCTGCTCTTGCAATGCCAGTGCCGCCATTTTCATTTCCTCTCATGAGCCGCCGCTCGGATTATCGGAATTTCGGATGAGTGATCGCCGCGAGGATCATGTCCATTGCGATGGTCTTGTTGATGTGTTGGGATCGGCCGATATCGACGTAAGCATGGATGCCGCTCGGAAGATGCGTAATGCGCACACCCGGGCAGGTTCCAACATGCTGGCCGCCTCGTTCGTGAATGCCGGAGATGGGCCAGACCTCGATCTTGATTTCGTCGACGGGAATGTCTGTCACCGTGGCGCCTCCCATGGGCCTAGGGGCGTGGCGTAGGCGACCATCAGCGGGTGGCGCGGCTGCCCGTCGCCGGCAGTGCCCCAGCACATCGGCCGGCAGCCAGCGCGGGTCATGACATCCACGACATCGCGCCATCGGTTGCGGAGAGGTCGCGGAAGCTTGGCAAGCGGTCCCCATGCGACGATGTGAATATCTGCATCGCGGATCGCCTGCTCGATGTAGGCGTCATTTTCCGGCCCGATCGGGTCAGCTGCCGCGCGGAGCGCCTTCACGTCCTTGTTGCGCAACGCGCACTTGTTCCAGACCTTCACCTTGCTGGCGCCGAGGTGCGCGGCGAAGCCGTCGATCTTCGTCATGGTAGGATCGTTCTTTTCCTCATCCGCGCTGGATGGGTTGACCATCCCGATCGAGATAACCGGACCGGTCCCGCCGAAGTCGTGCTCAAGGAGATAGCGGTAAAGGCCACAATCCGAGAACACGACGCGTCTCGTCATGAGAAGATCGCTCATCGAGCCGCCTCCATGATCGCTTGCGCCGCCGCGGCCGCCTTTTTGGGGTTGTGGTAGCCAAGCTGAAGCTTCCGGGTATAGCCGCACGCGTCGCACATCGGATCGCTGCTTCCCGGATTGTTGCCGGCGACACAGGCCTTGATGTACCTGGCCTTGCGGGTCTCGTATGATCCGCAGACGCAGCGCACTACCCACTTCTGGCCGTTGCCTATTATCTCCGCTGCAACGCCCACCACGGTCAGCCGGCCGATCTTAGCGCCCGTCAGATCCGTGTATTCAGGCCTCGACAGTTCGTTTTCCGTAGGGCGACGGACGGCAAGCGGATCAGACGAATGGACCTTGGTGGCCTGGTTTGGCTGCCAATCGAAATGCTCTCCCCTTGCCGCTACCCGGCCGGCGACCTTGTCGCTAGGATAGAGCGGAGCGACGGCATCCATGTCGACGCGAGCTAGACGGGTCATGCCGCAGCACTCCTAACCATTTCGCGTTCGATCGCATCTCTGGACGATGTGAAGTCAGTGTGCAGGATCCCGAACCCGCCTTCCTCGCGCCAAGCCTTGATGTTTCGCTCGAAGTCGTCGACGAGGATGTCGCCGGGCGAATGCATGAAGAGCGGCTTGTTCCGGCCGCCCATGACCGGCAGGATGTGGCAGGTGGATGACAGGTGCTCCCTCACCCATTCCCGCTTCTGGCGGGCGACGTGCGCATAGTTCGATTTCGGGCAGGCCGTAAGGATGATCGGCTTAAGCCATGATATGCGGTCGAAGAACTCTTTCGCGCCAGGGCACTGAGGCATATCCCGGAAGTAGCTCGGGTGCCCGTTGATCTTAGCCCACATATCATCGTCGAGCATATTCCGGTGGTCCACGCCGAATAGGGCCGGGAAGTGAGCATCGAAGTCGGCCATGACACCGTCGAGATCGAGATAGAGGCGAGGTCTCCTGCTCATACTTCACCTCGCTCAGCGGCTTTCCGCTGCCGATTGAGCTCCATTTTCTTGAGGACTTGGTTGCCCTGATAGACGGCATAGCAGACAGTAGAATGGTCCTTGTTGAAGATGCGGCCGATCTCCTGCAGCGTCAGATCAGGGCGCTTCTGATAAACAGCCTGCAAGCACTGCCGCCGAGCCTGCACAACATGCCAGGGCTTACGGCCGCCCTTGACCTGCGCCCAGGTGACGCCTGGCCAATCCTTCAGCTCTTCGCGGACGATGCTCTTGATCGACGGCTTGTCATCGACTGATCCGGATTCGTCCTCATCCATCGCCCGCATCCGTAACTCGAGCGATTTTGTGAAATCTCGCTCGCTTCGAAGGTCTGTGAGGAGGGTATCGATCACCTCCTGTTTGGCCTTGTTTGCCTCTTCGAGCATGATGATTTTGGCCGCTAGATTGCGGTTGCGCTGTTGCAGATCCATGACCTGTTCGCGGGTGATCTTCACCGGCGGGTTCATGAGCTTGGCTCGGATATCTCTTGCTAGGACGTTCATCGGAAACTCCGCTCAGATCTCGCCTTTTCGGCGGCTAGGTACTCTTCTCGGGATTGAAATTTCTGCAGGTGGGTGAAGCCGGTCCCGTTCAGCTTCGTAGGCGTCCCCTTGTCGGGCGGCTTGGCGGGCTGGTCTTTCCAGCGGTCATCGGAGAGCCACTTCACCGGCGAGCACCACTGCCGATCGTCGGTCTTGGCGGCATAGGTTCGGACACCGGTCATGATCTCGTCGAAGCTGGCGCGCTTGACGGCTTGGGAGAAGGCTTTCTCGGCCGATGGCCTGCCGGTCTTGTTCGGGTAGGCATCCCAAAATTCTTCGAATTGAAGATCGTTCTCTGGCGCGCCCGCGTCTTCCGAAGGATCTGTATCTGTCTCTGTATCTGTTGTTGCAGATGCGTTCGTTTGCGTTCGTTTGCGTTCGCGCCATTCTCTCGCGCGTTCGGCAGCGCCATCTTCGCGCTTCGGCTGCCGCTTTTCCCAGCTGGAGAATCTCCCGTCGGAGATCATGCCTTTGTCAGCCATTGCGGCGACGATGGCCTCTACCTGCTCAGGCTCGCATCCATAGAAGTAGGCCAATCCCTCGGCGTCATAGCCCTTGATCGATCCTCGATCCGATGCCTGTGAGGCGCGGTCCATGAGAGCCCACGCGACCGCAACGGCGATACCAGGAGCGACACCGGCGCGGCGGGCTATCCCGAGCCATTTCGGATCGGTTGGCGCACCATGCCATGAACGGAACCAATCGTTGCTCATGCGGCATCCCTCACCGTCACAGTGCAGGGAACGCCCTCTTCCACCCATCTCGCATTGATGGCGACGACCTGGCTATCATCGCCGATCGTCTTCGTTGAGGTGAGTAAATCCAGCAATGCTTTCAGGATGTTGTCCAAGTCCCTGCGCTTGCTGGCTGGGCGATAAGCAGCAACATGGACCTCGACTGGACCGAGAAAGCACCTGTGAGAGCCAAGGCGGTTTCGTTGAGCGATAAGCATCCAGCCGGCTTCAAATGCCCACTGACGAGCTTCCTTCGTCTTCACACGGCCTTTGCCTGGAAGGTTCGAATACATTTTGTTTACCGACGGCGGCATGGGAAGTTCGAAGGAGACAACACGCGTCATGCGGCTTCTCCCGAGCAGTGAAGGCCGCACTCGACATCGTATTCCATGTCATCGTCGGATTCGGCGTCGAAGAAGCTCGGTGAAAACCAGACCTGCTCCATAAGTTCGGCGACCGTGTCGCGCTTGTCGAACCATCCATTTTGCGTGACCTCCTGACGAGACCACCAATGCGGCGACTTCGGGTTTTCGCGGATATACCGCTTGCGAATGCCTTTGCCCTTTTGGAAGCAGAGGTCGCAATTTCCCTCCCAAGGATAGAGACCGAGATCGAAGCCCTGTGGCAATGGGTGGACAAGGCTCTTCGGATCGCGATTATCGCCAAGCCAGAATTTCCAAATGTCCGGTTTGCGAACCTTTGCCTTGGCGAGAGGGTGAAAAATACGGCGGCCGTATTTTTCACCCTGCGCCATCGCGTTGAATATCCGGAGACCTTCGTCATCCCGAAGCCCGATGCATTCGAGATACTGCCCAGGCTCAAGCCCGAGCTTATCGCGCATCTTGGCAAACATCGGCAGCACCTTAAGGAATGACGTGCACCAGCGCTCATGGCCGTTCGGAAGGCGCTGCTTCCATGCGATCAGCTGCTCGAAAGGTTCTCCCTCACGGGAGGCGCTGTTGAAGCCGACTTCCTCAAACCCTGGCTTTCCAAGGCGGAATTCCAGCCAGTTGATCCTGACGTTCCACCTGCTGCCACACTCATGCACGAAGCGAAGCGTTTCCTCACGCTCCTTGCCGGTGTTGGCAAAGCAGACGACAACATCATCAGGGAGGACGCCACCATGCGCCTGCAGGATCTGATAGAGCATGTACGCCGAGGTGCGTCCGCCGGAGAAGGAGATCAGCGCTGGGCCATCGATTTTGTACGGGTTTGTCATGCGCGCCTCAAACTGCGCCGGACGCGCTGCTGGTGCCGACGCTCCATTGCTTCGTTGATGAGGCGATCAGCCTCTGGTGGCGTGATGCCGAGGGCTTCGGCGATGCGCTCAACGTCTGGGCCGTGGATGCCGTAGGCTTCGAGGAAGGTCATGCTGCCTCCTCTTCGTTCTCGAGCGAGATGGCAGGCGCGCCGGTGATGCGGCGCTCCGCGATGTCGGCATATTCTGGCTTCAGCTCGATCAACGCGCTTCGATAGCCATACTGCTCCGCAACCACCGCGACTGTTCCAGAGCCACCAAAGGGATCAAGCACTACGCCGGGAAGACGCTCGAACGTTTCGCAGATCGGGCCACAGCCCTCAGCAGCGCCGCAGCAGCCACAGACCGTCTTCGGTGTTCCAGCCAAGATGCAGCGACGGGCTAGTTCACGTGGGAATGTGGCGAAGTGGGCTCCGCGGTAACCCTCGATATTGAAGGTCCAGACGTTCCGGCCATTGCGGAGATCCGGGACATAGGTCTCAACCCACGTTCCCTCCCTATTCTGTCCTGCTGTGCTGCCCTTGGCCGGCTTGTACTGACCATCTCTGCGGCGAGCATGAGCGTTGCCGGTCGTCGGCTCCTTCAGCGATTCAGCGTCGAAGAAATACCGCTCGCTTTTGGTGAGCAGAAAAATCTTCTCATGAACGGCGGCAGGCCGATCGTCGATCGACTCGGGCTTAGGATTGGTCTTGTTCCAGATGATCTCGGACCGGACCCACCAGCCATCATCTTGAAGAGCGATGGCGAGCCTGTTCGGGATCATGCATAGATCCTTGGGCTTCATGAATCCGCCGGCGACAACTCGGCCGCCGCTCTCTATGTGGGACTGACGATCGCCAGACGAGAAGGCGCCTCTCGCTTTCGAATGGTTTGGGTCGTAGATGGGCCCGACGGTCGAGAACGGCTTATCCCGGAACGTCCGATCGTCACTGCCGTCGGCCTTATATGCTGCCGCGGATTTCCCGTTCGGCTGAGCGGCGTAGCAATCGCCGTAATTCATCCATACCGTGCCATGCGCCTTGAGGACGCGGCGGATTTCGCGGAAGACGGCGACCATCACATCGAGGTGTTCGCCAAGCGTTGGTTCAAGGCCGATCTGGCCGTCAACGCCATAGTCGCGAAGGCCCCAATACGGCGGGGACGTAACGACACAGTCGATCGAGTTCGCCGCCATAGAGCGCATAGCCTCGATGCAATCGCCGACATAGATCTTGCAGCGGCCGTCGAGGATGGAGCGGGTTTCGATCATGCTGCCACCCTCTCCAACAGGGATAGTAGTCGCGCTTTGATCTCGGCCTTCGACGGATCGCGCTTGGCGGTCTTGCTGTCCGCGCTATAGGTCGCAATGGCGTACGGGACGCGCTCGCTGAAAGCCTTCTCGATATCTGCCGCGCTGATCATGCGAACATCTCCAACTGCCATGGCTTGAAAATCTGGCCGGCGGCGTCGAGGATCGTCTCAACGAAGGATTTCGCCTCGCGCCAATCATTGGAATCCCTGTCCTGCTTGCGAGCTGCGTAGCTCCACGCCATGCTGTCGGCGGTGGAAAGCAATTCGCAAACTCCAGGATGGAGCAGTGACGTCTTCTTGACGCCGAAGCCATGCAGAGCAAGATCAGGCCGGGCGGCATAGATCGACTGCAGAACGGCGATGATCGACCGGGGATCTCCCTGTCGCTTGCAGACCGAACCGACGCCGACCCACATGCCGTTCTTCAGTCTATCGCCATACATCCGGACGTGATTGGCATAGTCCTGCGGCGCGAAACCCTGAAGAACGGGCATGACGTGGAATGGGACCTTCCCATGGAACAACCGGCCCAACTCGGCGAGCAGCCAGTCGTAGCGCTCGATCGTCAACCGCTGATGATCTTCTATCGTCATCCCAGTCTTTGCCAGGATGAAGGGCTCACACATATAATCTTGAGCGACCGCCGCGGCGATGTGGACAACGCCCGTGCTATAGAGCCGATAAAGCTCAGCGGCATATTCCTCGACCGAGTGCCTATAAGCACCGTGCTTTGAAAGTTCGGTGAAGGCACCGCTATCGACTAGGACATCGCCACACGGAACCTTCTTCTTCCGCCGACGCAGGCGATTGATGCTGATGCAGGCCAAATCGAAATGCTTGGCATCCGCCGGCTGGTGAAGCCCGACATAGAATTTTATCTGCCGGTTTGACTGGCTCATGTAGCCTGCCCTTTCCGCTCAAGCGCCTTCACATACGCCGCCTTGATCTCTTCAAAGCGGGCGATGTCGTATTCCTTCGTTTCGATCTCGTGCTGAGGACGAGGACGCTTAGAGCCTTTGCCGTGGTCGTCGAGCCATGTCATGGCGGAGGCGATGCGGCGATCGAGCCAGGCGATCATCTCTTCGGGAGGGGTCATTCGGCCGCCTCGCGATATTCGATGAGGTGATTGCAGTTGGCGGCCACGATCGCGGCGGCGACGGGCGGCGACACGGAATTGCCGACGCATGAGACCTGGACGTTCTTCGGAAAAGGTCTGCCGTTGGCATCGGCGTCGATCTTGTAATCGACCGGGAAACCCTGAGCGGAGTAGAGCTCGCGCGGCGTGAGCATGCGCATGCCGATGTCGACGATGACGAACTCGGCGTCGCCGATGGTCAGGGTGACAAACTGGCGATCATCCCAGAAGCCATAGGATCGCAGGAATTCCGCTACTTCGCGCGCCCGTGAGTGCTGGTCTTCGGTGAAAGGCGGTGCGCTGATTGAAGCCTCGACGTGGCTGAAGCGCGGCTTCGTCGTCAGCGTGTGGAACGGCTCATCTTCAGGCGTGTCCTGGTCAGACCCGTAGTAGGCATGCAGGTGCGGAGCGACGAGCGCCGACTTGTTCACACCCGCAGTGACCGTGGCCGACGGCTCATCGACCCCCTGGCCGATACCGACACCGAACTGGCGCGACACGAAAGCGGACACAAGGCCTTGCTGCGCGCCGGTTGAGGTTACAGTCGATATCGGCTCATCAGCCGCCCGGCCGGGATTGACGCCGCCGATACGACGGCTGTCGTTGTTGTGCTGGGCGACAAAGACGGCGGCCGTGCAGACGTCGGCCTTCGCGGTAACCGTAGCCATCGGCTCGTCGCCGCCGCGGGGACGGGACTGCCCTGCCCGGCCACCGCATCCGACCAGCGTCGGGATGATGACGGCGTTCTGGTCTTTCTTGCTGGCTGTGATGGTGTGGTGTGGATCCTCGACTGAGCGGTTTGCACCTCCCTGCTGGGCATAGGTCAGCACGGGCGCGACGACGGACAGGCCAGCACCGCCTGCGGTGATCGTATGTGTCGGCTCGTCAGCACCGTTGAACGGCTTGCCAGAATTCCGCATCGTCATAAGGTGCGGCGCGACCACCGCATGGCGGTTTTCGGTCGTGACCACCCTCACCGGCTCTTCGGCGCTGGCAGACCGATCCTTGCCGCCGGCGCCAGAACCATAGAAGACAGACAGGCTCGGAGCGATCATCCCAAGAGGCGCAGCACCGCCGGGCTTCTTGATATGGCTGTTGGCAGTGACGGTCGGAACAGGCTCGTCCATCGCGCTCCCGGTCGCGCCGGTGTTGAAGCGCGTAACGGAAGGCGAGATGACCGCATGCTTGACCCCGCCGGCGACGACGGTACCGAGCGGAGCGTCACCATCCAAGCACCGAGGATCCTGACCTCGGCGCTCGCCATAGCCAGTTTGGACGAGAAACGGCCGCGCTGAATCGAGAACATAACGCTTCGTGCCGCGGGCAACGCGGGCCATCGTCGCGTCAGCCAGAGGGCGGATCGCGCGGAGACCGAACTTCGCCATGATCTCGTTTGAAGTGTCGAAGATCGATGGGCAAGGAAGCGACCAGTCGATGATCTCGGCCGCCGTGCGCCATGGAAGCTTCTTGCCGGCGATGACATCGCGATCGGTCGGCGCGCCATGGGTCGGCTCCGGCCATACGATCGGCTGGCCGTCTCGACGCGCGACGACGAAGAGCCGCTTGCGGATGGTAGGCGCGCCATAATCGCAGGCGCGAAGCTCACGATGCTGCAGCTTGTAACCAGCCCGCTTCATCGCCTTGCACCACTTCTTGAAGGTCTGGCCCCGGCTGTCAGGGCAAGGCATCAGCCCGCGTGGGGTTTCGATAAGCGGACCCCATTCCTTCCACTCCTCGACGTTCTCCATGATGATGACGTCAGGCTTCGCGCGCTCGGCCCAGAGGACGATGATCCAGGCCAGATCTCGGATGTTGCGCTCGACTGGTTTGCCGCCCTTGGCCTTCGAGAAGTGTTTGCAGTCGGGAGAGAACCAGGCGAGACCGACATGCTTGCCGGCGACGTGATCGAGAGGATCAACCTTGAAGATATTCTCGGAAAGATGCAGCGTTTCTGGATGGTTGGCAGCGTGAAGAGCCAGCGCATCAGCATTGTGGTTGATCGCGATGTCGGGCGAGCGGCCAAGAGCCATCTCGATACCGGTCGACGCACCGCCGCCACCTGCGAAGCTATCAACGATCAACGGCGCACTATTCTGCATCTTTCGTCCCCTCGTCCTTGATCTCAGGCGCGATTGCGTAGGCCAAGCGCCTCGCGTACCGCAGCAACCAACGTGCGAACGAGACGCGTATCCTCCCCGCCGAGGAGAGCCTCGGCTCTTTCGATTGCTCGGTCATTTTCCCGCATCTCCTCGCGTGCATAGGTGAGCCCGCTGACCGCCTCGACGCGGAACAGCTCATGGGGCTTGATCGACATTCTGGGATCGGCGTACCAAGCGTCCTTGGTCCTGGTGTAAGACCAGCCAAGCTGACGAGATGCGTGCCGGATACGTTCCAGCTTCGCGCCGATACTGGGAGGCGCAATCTCCTCTCTCAAAGCTCTCTGACAAAACTCAACGGTACTCATTTCTGATTTCTCCGAAGCCTTTTCGGGCATTTCCGAAACTCCCTGCGTTACTTTCGCCCTTGTTCAGAGGAGCTTCAGATGCGCAGGACCGATATCGATGACGACAGAGAGGAAAGCCTTGCCGGGCCTTCGCCCTCTGTCGTCGGCCCAGACCGCCGCCTGGATGCCGTCATTCCATTCACTCGCAGGGCGTCTGTTCCGCCTCGCCCTGCCGCCGAAGCCTCTCCGCCGGAGGCTTCGGCACCTTTCGAAAGTCTTGGGTCCGCCACTCAAGCCGTCGTCATGCGACTGGCGAATAAGCGGGTCCGTATTCGGGTTGCTGGTCCCGGCGCTCGGGAGGAGGATGACCGGGACCAGCGGTGACGGGCGGAGGGGGTAACCCGTCAATTCGTGTTCGCGGGATGCCTGCTGCGATAGGCGCCAGCCTCTTCATTCCGGCTGATGCGGCTGGAACCACGCGCCGCAGCCAGAGCGAAGACGACGCAGAAGGCGAAGTGTCCGACGATGAGCCACAAACAGAGATGACCGATAAACGTGCTCATGCTGCTTCCTCGGTTATTTCTTTCGGCGTGGTCGCGGCGTCGCAGCGCTCGCAGTGACGCTCAATGATTTCGGGTATCGAGAGGACACGGGCGCATGCCGGGCAGCAGTGAAACGTTGCAAAACGAACAGCCTGCTTCTGAACGCGGCGTTCGGCATCTACGGATGCGGTCATGGGCGTGCCTCCAAAAATTCGTGTTTGGTGATCATGAAAGGCTGAAGGCCATGGGCGACGAGGATCTCGTCGATCGCCTTTATCGCGGCGGTCCGGCCGAGGCGCTTCGGGCGACCTCCCTGGCCGATCTTGCGAACGATGTACCAGGACTTTTCGATCTTCACTTCGTATCCGAAGCCTTGGAGGAGATCCCGCAGGTATCTCCAATCGCTGGTGAAACCGCGCTTGAACTCGCGCACCGCGCCACCCTTCGACGTGAAGTCTATGATCATGGCAGTCAGTTCGGAGCGGGATTGGATGCGAGGAGCGTCAATCATGCTGCTACCTCACCAGTTGCTTTCCGCGCATTTTGGAGGGCCCTGGCGTGACCTCCGTACGTGTTGGCCATATATTCGTAGTAGTCTTGCAGACCACGCAGCGCGCGAGCCAACGTCGTGTCGGTGTAGACGTGCAGCCATTTGGCGCGCGTCCCATATCCTGCGGATTTAGCCTCGAAGGTGACGACGCCATCTTTTTCGCGTCGGGCGACCGACAGCGTGGAAAGGCGATTGAAGCCGCTGCTCTGGATGCCTGTTGCCTCCAGATAGCCCAAGCCTATGCTTGCGAACGACTTCGGCGTCTTGTGGACCGTCCAGTCATAACCGGGCATGATCTTGGTGAGCGCTTCGCGGAATTCTTTCGCGTTCATGCGGCCACCACTTCGCCAGAGGTCGGCGCCAGATGAAATGCGGCCCAGATATCGTTGGAACGATGCGGGACGATCTTCGAAAGCGTGGCCGCGATCTTGCGCTCCTGCTCAGGCGTCCAATTTCGCGCGGCGCGCTGCCAGGAGATGACGTCGACCAGGACATCGTCGCCGCTGTAATTCCTCACGGGGTACTCGATGCCGAGCGAGCGAGCCGCGTTGTAGCGGTTCCAGCCGTCGACGATGATGTCTCTCATGCGGATGATCGGTTCCAGCACGCCATTGAGGGCGATATCGCCGGCAAGGCACTGGTATTCGGTCTTGGTCAGTTCCGGGAAGCAGTGAGCATAGCTCAGGGACTTCATCGGCATGCGAGGGCATGTTTCGAAGGTGACCCGGTCGGCCGACTGGACAGACACACCGTCCAGTCGGTTGTTCAAGGTTGCGGCGTTCTGCTCAGCGTTTACATGATCGCCTCCTGTGAGAGGTTGATCGGACGATTGGCCGGACGACGACGGTTCAACGTCATTGACGTTCGCAAGTCGGGCTCTGCCCTTCACTTCAGCGAATGCGTCGTCATCCGATTGGGAATTGGTGAGGACGAGCGCTGCTCTACCAGCGGCTTCAACATCCCGCTCGTCCTCTGCTGGTTCGTGGGTGCCATCGGCTCCAGCTGCGCCGGGGAGCGGTCCCACTCCGCTCTTCGTTGCCGTTTCCGGCGAATTCTGTTCTTCCGCCTCTTCCTGCTCGATCACGATATCGACAGCAGCGATCAGCGCCTTGCGACCGGCTTCGGTCTGCATGCCGTCAACGACCTGCTTGACGAGACGCGGGTTGATGTCTTCGAGGATCTCGCCGGTTTCGGGATCGTGCGCCGGAACAGAACGCGTGGGCTCTTCGAAGAGATCATGCTGAGCGATCATGCCGAGTGCATGGAGATAGGTGTCGAGGATCGCCTCCTCTTCCATGCGCTCCATCTCGTCCTTTTTGCGGAGAGCGATGACCTTCTTCATCATGGCCGGGATGAAGCCCATGCCCTTGGCCTCGGCGTAGACATCCTTGATGTCGTCGGCGATCGTCTTCTTTTCTTCTTCGAGGCGTTCAATGCGCTCGATGAAAGCGCGGAGTTGGTCGCGGGCTACGCCATGCGCGTCGGACATGAGTTACGCCTCCTCTTTTTCGGCGAGGCGCTCAGCCTCTTCGTAACTGAAATCTGCTTCGATAAGGCGGGCGTTGGAGCGCGTTACCATTGCGTCTTCACTGCAAGGAGTGAGGTCGGCCTCCTCCTTGAGGCGCGCGACGATACGCTCGCGTTCAGCCAGGATTGCCTTCGCGATCTCCTCGATCGATGCCTTGCGGAGACCAGCAGCGCCACCGCAGGACTCGACGCAGTTGCAGAGAACGTTATCCAACGCCTCTTCGGCCGCCTTCATGATGTCTTCGGGAATGCTCTGGCCGTCGGCGGTCATGCTGCAACCCCGGTCGACAACCGCTTCGATGCGGTTCCGTTCTGCGCACGAGTTGCCAACTGCTTCTTCGAAAGGGCGCTCCCGCGAAAATCACCGAGATCGATAGCCTCAGAAAGTTGCGCGCCGGTCTGGATGGCGGCAATCGCCTCAAGGAGCCTGGGTATCGGGTGGAACCACTCAGCATGGCTGAGGCAATCAGCGAAATGATTATGGACAGCCCTCTCCTCACGGATCGAACCGGCGCATTCCGCGATCTGCTCAAGCGGGAACGGCGACAGGCTCATGTAGTAGGAGAGCCTTCTGGCGGGTTTCTGAGCGAATCCGATCTTGATGGGACCGATCATGCCGACTGGCCGGAGGAAATAGATTTTCCCGCTCATGCTGCCTTCTCCGCAGCTTCGAAAAATGACTTCGGCTCGACCGCCCCGTCCGTGACGCGGCAAATCTCTTCGATGACGCTCTTGCTCAGATTTTCACCGCGCATGTACCGGTGCACTTGCGCCCGGCTCTTGCCCAGCAATGCCGCAAAAGCTGTTACAGTGGTGTGCGTATGGATGTAATCTTCAAGGGTCATGTCGCAATTACTGCTACACTTCGCGGCGATTGTCAACGGCAGTGTAGCATTTTATGGCATAGATCGTTCGCCAGAGATGGCGGATAAAATTGCCATGTCGAAAAACTGGCTCGAACCTTTTCTGAAAGCATCAAATATTGGCTCACAGGAGGAGCTCGCTGAAGCGCTGGATGTTTCCCGCGCGACGGTGAACCGCTTGGCAAATGACCATTCCCAGCTGAAAAGGGATCGAGCTGAGAAGATGGCGCCCTTACTCGGGACCACAGTTGAAGCACTGATGCTCAACCAGCCGCCGAAGAGAGACGACGCTCTGGTGCGGAGCTTTGATCCTGACGATGACGACGATCACCACGTCGAACCCTCAAATCAGCCAGCCGGGAAGGACATCCCAGAGATTGACCTTATCGCCGGCTTGGGCGGTGGTGGGATGGCTATCGTCGAGAACACATCTCGGAACGGGATCACGTTCCACAAGGAGGCAGTAAGGGACCATTGGAGATTACCGGAGTGGATGCTCGGACGCATGGGTGTCCAGGCTCCGCATGTCGCCGCGTTTCCATCGCGAGGAGATTCTATGACGCCGACGATCGAAGACGGCGACGTCGTTTTCATCGACACTCGCCATCGCGTCCCATCGCCGCCAGGCGTCTATGCGCTGGCCGATGAGTTCGGCGGCGTCGTCGTTAAACGCCTGGAGGTGACATCGAGCCCAGGCTCCGAAACTATCACGGTTCAGATCTCGTCGGATAATCCCCGCCACATGACCCGCGTCCTGAACCTCGATGAGATCCAGATCATCGGCCGCTATATCGGGCGGTTCACGATCTAGCGCCTGAGAAACCGTTCATCTCTCGTCCTTATGTCGGCGACGACGATCCCGACGACAGCGTCACTGAACTCATGCCTCGGCAAGCGACGGGGCGGGTAGTGCTCGTTTTCCCGCGACAGCAGCAGCTCGCCGGCCGGGCCGAGAGTGTTGGTGACGCGGAAGAGCTCGATGCCCAGACCTATATCGACCAAATAGAGCCCCTCGCCCTCGTAAGTCGTAACCGGTGCGGTCAGGACATAATCCCGGCCGGCGCGCAGCGTTGGCTCCATCTCGTCACCAACTATGGCGTGGACGCGAAACTTCCCAGACATCACTTTTTCGGGGGACACAAACGAGGCGAATAGTTCATTCATTTCATCGCTCCATAGGCACTTGGCAGTGCTCTTTTAAGTATGAAAAACGAACATAGCGCCTTGAGCGTGTATGGCCACTGGCCAATATTTATTTGGTTAAGCCCGGCTTGTATGCCTTGGTTTATGAGCGACCAGAGCCCCAGCCGCCTCCTGGATAAAATCATCATCCGCGTTCCCGATGGGATGCGCGATCGCATCAAGCGTGTCGCCGATTCTAACAACCGCTCGGTGAACGCTGAACTGCTTATTCTCCTTGATCGCACTTACCCGGCCGAGACTAAGATAGATGAACACGTGCAGGACATCGCCCAGCTTGTGGCAAAACTTCCGGCTGAAAAAAGAGGCGACGCCTGGGAGGCCGTTTTCGACAGGCTGAAAGTGTTGCGAAACGAGACAACCTGACCTCCTGACCCAAAACATTTAATGCATGCATCCAGCGCCGGCCGGGCAGTTCCCGCCGGCGCTTTCTTTTCGCGACACCGACCCGCCGTCAAACTTTTTGCGTCATTTTATGTTACATCCTGATTGACAGTGTCGCACGATCTGTTACATTCGTCCTCAACAAACCGCACCGAGGACGCACATCATGCAGCACATTCGCAACATCGAGACCGAGCAGAGCAAGCGCGACGCCCGGTGGAATGCAGCCCGCACGATCGCCGACTGCAGCGCCTACATGGCGATCGAGGCTCAGTCCCATGCTCGCCTCGCAGCTCCTTTCATCGAAAGCAACATGTGGCTCGGCCCGGACTGGCTGCGTGGCGCGATGTCGGCTCGTTCGGAGCGCTACCGCTATGCCCGCGAGATCATGGGCTGCACGGACGAGGATCAGAATTATGCGTAACCTCCCCTATCCCGAAGCCCTTCGCGCTCTGAATTCCGCTGCCTATGCAGCCGCCAGAGCCTGCCAGAACGAAGACGACAAGCGCCAGCTCAAGCGGATGTGCTTCGAACTCGACGAACTCGTCGACGCGCTTCCGAGCCGCTTCGATGGCGACTTCCACGGCGAGGTTCCGGCGCTTCAGTCAGCTCATGGTCGCGAGAGGGGGATGCGATGAGCGATATCCAGGAACGCGTTGCCGAAATCAACACGCGCGCGGAGCCACTCCTTGAAGAGTACGCCCGCCTTACCGGCGCAATCAACAAGGCGGTCACCATCATCCTCACCTTGGTCGCCGTCGGCGCCCTCACCGTCATCGCTATCGCGCCGACTGAGCAGAGCCTCAAGGACCGCGCCATCATCAACCAGGAGCAATTTTCATGGCAGAAGTGAACGTTTGGGCGTGGTGGCAGAGCGCCCTCGCCGGCAGCATCGGTCCAATTCACGACGGCGACCCTCAGCAAGGTTATTACCGCACACGCTTCAAGGACAAGCCGTGGGAGCCGGTCGCCATTTGGTCTGAAGACGGCAAGTGGCACGCGCTGCGCGGCGACAGTCAGGTCGACGCTTCCGACATCTGGACGTGGTGCTGCCGGAACCCCATCACCTATGAAGCCTATACCAAGGCGACAGAGGGTGGAGGCTGGGAAGACGAGCCGGAAGCGCCCGCCATCGGCCACAATCTGCCGTCTGACCCGTTCGAGGCACTGCAGATCGAGTTTGCTGCCGAGCGCGAGCAGGCTGAGGCCTTCATGAAAAAGCCAATCATGACGCAGGCGGAAGCCGACCGCGCCGCGATCTGGTCGAAGCGCCTGTCGACGATCGCCAAGAAGGCGACCGACCTGCACAAGGTCGAAAAGCAGCCGCATCTCGATGCGGGCCGCAACGTCGACAACAAGTGGCGCGAACTCAAGGAGGAGCCGGACGCGATCAGCAAGAAGCTGAAGCGCCACATGGACGCCTTCCTGCAGGAGGAAGCCCGGAAAGAGCGCGAGCGCCAGGTAGCGGCTCGAGCCGAAGCGGACCGTATTCAGCGCGAAGCCGATGCCGCACGCGTCGCGGCGGAGAAAGCTGCCGCGAAGAATGACAACGATGCGGCGGCCGTCGCGGCGCAGAACAACGCCATCGCCGAGGCTGAGCGGCTTGCCCAACAGGCAGCGCAAGCCGAGCGCGATGCTCAGGCCCGCAATGCTTCGGCTGGCCGGACCGGCGCGAAGGTATCTCTCCGCACCTTTGTCTTTGCCGAGATCACCGATTTCGACGCGCTGCTTTTGGCACTGAAAGATCGTGCCGAAATCAAGGAAGTCGTCGAGACGCTTGCCAACCGTGCGGCTCGCTCCGGCGTCGAATTGGCCGGCATGACGATCCGTTCGGAACAGAGGGCCGCCTGATGACCGACGTAGCAACCCGCACAATCATCGCCGTCAAGTTCGCTTGGGAAAAGGCCGGCAAAACTTACGATTACTTCGTCGACTTCCCGGTCGAGGTTGGCCAGCGCGTCTATGTGCCGACCAAGCGCGGCGAGGCGAAGGTCGAGATCGTTGAGATCAAGACGGGATCCGAAATGGCTTCGGTCGCCGCACTTCGCCCGGTCGAAGACCTGCGCACCGATGAAGAGAAGCAGGCCAAATACCCCAACGGACAGCGCAAGTACTCGGAAGATCGGACGTTGCTCGATGAAAAGGGCAACCGATCGATCTTCGACGACGTCGACCGATAGGAGAAACCGATGAACGCCCATATTCCAGCACTCTCCGGCGGCGGCGACGTCCTCGCCATCGTTCCTCAGACCTTCGAGGACACCATGCGCATCGGTCGCGCCGTGGTGGCGTCGGGCCTCGCCCCGTCCGCGCTGATCGGCAAGCTGACCGGCGATGATGCTGCTGCGGCCGTAGCTGTCGCTATCATGTCCGGCGCCGAGCTTGGTCTCAAACCAATGGTGAGCCTTCGCAGCTTCACCGTGATCAACGGTCGACCGGCGCTCTATGGCGACGGACTGATCAATGTCGTCCGCATGTCAGGCAAGGTCGCCTATCTCCGGACCGGCTGCGAAGAGCGCGGCGGCAAGATGGTCGGCTTCTGCGAGGCCAAGCGTCTGGACACCAACGAAGACAAGCGGGTCGAGTTTTCGCAGTCCGACGCCGAGCGGGCTGGCCTGTGGCAGACCAAGGCCACCGTCATCAAGTGGAACAAGTGGGACAAGAAGAACGAAGAGAAGCCGAACGATAGCCCGTGGTACCGTTTCCCTCAGCGCATGCTTGCTTGGCGCGCGGCTGGCTATTGCCTTCGCGAACTGTTCGGCGATGTGCTCGGCGGCATCCGTGACGAGTTCGAGGTTCGCGAGATCGCCGAGGCCGAGGAGATGCGCGACATCACCCCGCCGGCAGCATCCGAGAACAAGCCGACCCCGCCCAAGCCACCGAAGCCGCCAGCACCGCCGTCCGCGAAGACGATCGAGGCCGAACCGGTGACGGAAAATCAGGATGGTGAAATCGAGTTCTCGCTCGGCGACTATCTCGACGAGATCGAGACGGCTATGGCCGGCGCGAAGGACGAGGCTGACGTCGAGGAGATCTGGAACGACTTCGATGCATCGGCCGTGCTTGAGACGGAAGGCCATTCCGACATGATCGAAGCGGCTTTCGCGATCAAGACGCGCCGCCTCGCGCAGCTTTCTTCGTTGAACGGAGGCTGACGTGTCCACCAACAACCGCATCGTCGACACCGAGCAAGCTCGTGACATGCTGGTGAAATACATCATGGGCAAGACCATGCCTTTCACCTGCAGCATCACTGACGGCAAGCACCGGACCAGCGATCAGAACAAGCTTCAGCGTCTGTGGGTGATGGAGATCTCGGCCCAGCTCGGCGACCAGTCCCCGGAAGAGGTCCGCGGATACTGCAAGCTGCACTTCGGCGTGCCGATCCTTCGGAACGAGAACGACGTGTTCAAGGCAGAATATGACGCCGTGATCATGCCGCTACCCTACGAGCACAAGCTCAAGCTGATGATGGTGCCGTTTGATTTCGGGGTGACCCGGATCATGACGACGCGCCAGAAAACGATCTACCTCGACACGGTCCACCGGCACTATTCGGAACAGGGCCTGTTCCTCACCAATCCGGAAGATTTGAAGCGGAGAGCGGCATGACCGACGCAACGGAAAAGCTTGGCCGGTTCGGCCACCATCCTGATCCGGCCATCGACTTCTGTGTTGAGGTCGAGATCATCGAAAATGAATGGCTCAACATCCAGATCGGCTTCGCGAAAAACACGCCGACCAAGGACGAACTTGGCAAGCGTTTGGCCGAGGCGATGGATTTCCGCGTTGGCGGAGACCTCAATGCAATAGCCGCCAAGCAGCTGCTTCGGTCTCTGGAAGCTGACATGAAAGCGGTGGCAGCATGACCGAGAACAAACGCCTTTTGCCCGGAAGCATGTCTGACGCGGACGCCCTCACCTGCGGCGATCCGATCACTGCCCTGATGGCCCGTATGTCGGTTTCAGCGGTTCATTCCAGCCTCGTCGAGTTCGTCAATGCAGAGATCGATCGTCCCGAGGCGAATGTCGACCATATGCTCATCGGCATGGCCGCGTACTTCATGCAGATGCATGCGAGTTTTGCCGCCTATTTCATGGACGCCGAAGCGGCTGACGCTGTCGTCGCGCAGTTCCAGGCGGTGTTCGATCGAACCTACCGCGGGCACTTCGTCGATAGCACGAAGGAGTTGGCGGCATGACGTGCTCCTGCATCGAAACTGTCAACGAAAAGCTGGCCGAGCGCAACACGCGCCTGACTATCCCGATCGTGTTTGGGAAGTCCAATCTGTCAGCCGACCGCCTGATGATCGTCACCGAGCAAATCGAGACCGGCCGTGGAAAAGCGAAGGCCACCGGCATATTCGCTTCCTTCTGCCCGTTCTGCGGCGTGAAGTATGAGGGGGACGCGGCATGAGCCATATCGCTGAACTCTCCAACGTTGTCGGCCGCATCGCAAAACTTGCGATGGAGGATGAGTACGGCGCTGTCGCGAAAGCCAATGCGATCCCGGGCGTGTGGCGCCGCCGGTGTGAAGCGATCTTGATCGCTCCGCGTGACGGCCGCTACGCCGCCGAAGCTAAGGCGGAAGACGTCGCCGTAGCCAAGGAAATCCAGTCTGAACTGGCTTCCAGATACGAAGCGGCTGGCAGGGCCGAGCGCGCCGCCGAGTTGGCCAGAATTGCGAGCGAGCTTGAAAGTCTCCGCGCAATCCTTCCTGGTCTGGCGGCGAAAGCCGCGATCGAGGCAGGGCAACAGGCCCGCTCTATTGCAGCCATGGCCACGGCAGAAGGCGGCGCGGCATGAACCCGAAGCTTATCCACATCCTTCAACATTCCCTTGGCCTCGACGAGTACGGGCGCGGCACCTTCTATCGTAACAGATTCGTCACCGGCGAAGGCAGTATCGACCATCCACTCTGCATGGAGCTTGTCGCACTCGGTTACATGAAACGCTTCCCGGCCGTCGAGTTGTTCGGTGGCAGCGACGCCTTCACCGTCACGGAAGAGGGCAAGCGCGCCGCCGTAGCGGAAAGCCCTGCCCCTCCGAAGCTCTCGCGCAGCAAGCAGCGGTACCTCGACTTCCTAGCGTACGATGGCTCGATGACCTTCATGGAATACATCAGGTGGCGGGACTACCGTGATCGGAGGTCCGCATGAGCGAAGCTCTCGACCACCTCATCAGGAAGGGCTCGTATTTCTACCGGCCGAACAAGCAGGGTTACACTAGCTTCAAGTTCGACGCCGGCCGCTATACAAAGGCGGACGCCGAGGCAGAAGCTTCAGTCGAGCCTTGGCACATGAAGGCCATCCATCAGGACGACGTGCCGGAGGATACCGCGCCGGATCGGCACTTCGCCGGTTTGCAAGCCAAGATCGACAAGGCCGGCGTAGCGATCAAGTATCTGCTCGATCGGTCCCGTCGCGACGAAAAACTCTATTACCAGATCGGATTCGGCACGGAAGCTTTCCGTCTGCTGACCGACGCGCACGCCGCCATTACCGGAGAGGACGTTGCAGTTGTCGAGAAGAGGTACGGGCGATGAGTTATTCCGTCGAACCTCGCATCAGAGCCCGTAAGGCATTCGCGGATAGTGGTCTGACCTATACCGACCTGTCTCGGGTCGATCTCGAAGCCCTTCGGGACACTCTCGACAAGAACCTGAAGAACTTCACCGTCATGAAGGGATATCGCATGGAGCGGCGCATCCGCTTGGTCGATTGGCCGAACGGCTGGGCGGCCCTAAGGTGCCGCGCCTACTATTTCGAGAAGCGGGAGGCCATCACTTTCGGTTCTGATGGGTTCATCGGATTTGGCGGCTGGGCAGACGATAGCAATGCCGCTCCAATCCTCGCTGGCTTCCACGAATGGCTTGCGGCTACGGCTCAGGCGAAACGCGCCGAACGAGCTCTTATGCTCGAGGCAGGTGCGGCATGAGCGAAAAGCGCATCGCCCCACCTTTCGAAGGCCAGCAGTTCACCAGCCACCAGGAGTGGGTGAATAAGGCACGTTCATGGCTCACCCGCCATCCGCAATACAACAACACTGAGCACGGCGAGAAGACTGGTTGGCGCGGTCACCACTTCACCGCCATGTGCTTCGACAGCTTCGGCCGTCGCGTGACCAACGGTGGCGACTTCCGGCGCGCCGAGGAAGAAGGTGCTTTCCCGGTCTGGTGGATTTGGCCGGACCAGATTTGCGAACTTGTTGCTCGCGGCCAGGCGGTCCCAGCATGATCGACTGGCAGAAAACCGCGTCCAGCGTCATCGGCGAGGTTCACCGCAACCTTCCGGCCGACGCCGATCTATCCGCCCGCAAGAAAGCCTTGCGCGCCGCTCGCCCTTGGGAATTCGCCTCGACGAGCTGGGGCAAGAAGGTCTGGGCGAAGCACTCCCGCAAATATCTCGAAAAGTTCGGTTTGCCGCCGCTGAAGGCGAAGGCCGTCGAAGATCACATGTCGCCGCTTGAGCGGCTAATGGCGAAGTCGAAAGGCGGTGACGCATGATGATCAGCCGCCGTAAGTTCCTTGCCAGCAGTGCTGCGCTTGCTATTGCACCCGCACTACCAACTATCACCGCCGCTGCGCCGGTCGCAGCGGTCGAGGCGGTGAAGCCTGCGACGACGATATGGGTCGGAGGCCACCACGGCGAGTTCGACTGGCATCCGTTCAACGCCACGTCCTGGCGCGATGCGGTGCGACAGATGCTCGAATACCATGGCCACGGCAACGACGAAGAGATCGCTGCCACCATGACCATGACGGACGAGGAACTGCGCGCGGAGTTGAAATACCTCCACATGGACGCGGAGCGAGCCCCGAAGATGGACGGCCTGCAGCCGGACGAGGTTAAAGGCCATCACTGGATTAGGGCCGGGCTAGGCTCTACCTGCGACCGTTGCGGCAGCGAGTGCTACGACGGCGACGGCGGCCGAGCGATCGGCACCGAGGTGGTGTGCGAGGACTGCCTCACTCTGACGGACCTGCTGCATGGCGACAAGTGGGACATTGAGCGCGCCGAGGAGCAGATCATTGAGGTGATGGTCGACGCCGACTGCGACGAAGGGGAAGCCTTTGAGGTCCTGTCGCGAGGCAACGATATGTCCGTCATCACGCCAACGATCTGGGTGAAGTGTCTCGCAGAAGCGAGGGCCGCGCTATGAGCAACCGTCGTCAACGCCTCGCCGCCCGCGCCTTCGAGCGCAAGGGCCTGAAAGGTGACTGGGGCCTATGGCGCATCACCGACATGCCAGACGGTATTCCCGGCGGGAAGGGATGGAACAAGGAAGTCCGCCGCGCCCAGGTAAACAATATCTACGTCGTCCTCGTCCGTCCTTTCCTCGACGAGCAGGGCAACGAAGTAATCCACCTCGCCATCCGGACCGCCTCGCAGCTTGAGCCGCCATGGCGCGACATGCAGCGCATCAAGAACGAAATCTGCGGGGAAGAAGCGACCGCCGTCCAGGTGATGCCGCCGGCGTCCGAGCTGATCGACGAGGCCGACATGTATCACATGTGGGTTCTGTCGAGCCGCCTTCCCTTCACTCTGGCATATCGGAGGGCGGCCGCATGACCGACAATCGCTATATCGATTTCGAGCTACCGGATGGCCGGTTCGTCGAGGCCGAGATCGTTATCACGCACTATGGATGCGGCCCGACTATGCCGAGCTGGGGCTATGCCGGGGATCCGGGCGAGGCTCCAGAATGGTACGTCGAGAATGTTGACGTAGACGGCGCCCGTATTCCTCATCGCATCTACAAGCCATGGTGGGCTGCGCTCATCAGTGAGATGAGACGCGCAGATCCGACAATCCAAAACCCTGAATTTCAACAGATTTCCGACGCGGTCGATAATTGGGTCTTCGACAATTACGACTTTGAGCCGCCGGAGCCTTGGTACGACGAGGACTATTGAAATGGCTGATAATCACAACGGCGCGTGCGTTCACCAAGAACTCGTCAATGCAATCTCAGCTGTCTGCAAAGGTCACCAGTCAGTCGACGTCCTCGTGGCCATTTCGATGTTCATAGGATCTTTCGAGGCGCAGTCCCAGCGTCCAAATTTGGACAACCTCATGCGCCTCATCCACAACTCGTCGCGCCATACCTTCGATCTGATCATGGAGGAACGGGCCAATGGCTGATCGTCCTCTGCTCTTCAGCGGCTCTATGATCCGCGCCCTTATCGATGGCCGCAAAACCCAGACGCGCCGTGCTTTGAAGAGCCCCTACGGAACGCTCGAACTGACTTCGAATGGATGGAAGCCGGTTCACACCAAGGTCTTTACTGGTGATCGCCTATGGGTCCGCGAGACGCTGAAAGCTGACAGCAACGATCAAGGTCACCGCTGGATCACCTATGCAGCGGACGGCTCAGTAACGCCACACGGTCTCGTCATGTGGGATTGGAAGCGGGACAGCATACCGTCCATCCATATGCCCCGCTGGGCCTCACGCCTGACGCTCACCGTCACCGACGTGCGGGTGGAGCGGCTGCAGGATATTAGCGAGGCCGATGCGGTCGCCGAGGGCTGCTTCAAGGGTAAGGCTTCAGGACGCGTTTTCGCCAATGAGACTGCGATGCATCTCGGCGGCGACGAGTGGAGCAGCGCCCGGGACTGGTACGCGGATCTTTGGGAAACCATCAACGGCCCCGAGGCTTGGAACGCAAACCCATGGGTGGTTGCCTACACCTTCACCGTCGACAAGCGGAACATCGACCAGATCGCGAGGGCTGCATGAGCCGCCGCCACGAGTTCTCCCGTGAAACCCGCCGCGAAGCCCTGAAGCGGTCCGGCCTGAAATGCGAGGCCTCAGGACCGCGCTACGGGCTTGCGGAAGGCCAGCGCTGCAACTGCTCGCTCTCCCTCGGCGTCCAGTACGATCATGATGTGCCGGATCAGCTTGGAGGCGATAACAGCCTCGAGAACTGCCGGGCCGTCTGCGTCCAGTGCCACAAGATCAAGACGCGCGGCGATATCCGGCAGATCCGGAAGTCCGATCGGCAGCGGGATAAGGCGAGCGGCGTGACCCGCCCGGCCGGAAAGATCAAATCCCCCGGCTTCCCCGTCTCCGAAAAGGCAGCAAAGCGCCAGGCGAAGGTTCCGTTGCCTCCCCGCGCCCTGTTCAAGCCCATTGACGAGAGGAACGCCTGACCATGAGCATAACCCTTTGGAAGCCAGAAGCCGATGTGATCGTGCACCAGGCGTTAGGCAAATCAGGAGAAGAGGCGAGCGAACTGGCGAAGATCCTGTTCCGCTGCGTCATCCAAGGGCTGGACGCTAGCGATCCAGGAACCGGAAAGCCGAACAGAGAAGCGCTTCGGGAAGAGATGGCCGACACCGAAGCTGCGCTCCAGTGGCTGCGCGAAGTCCTCAACGATGAGATTGACAGCGACCGCGCCGATCGCAAGCTGAACGGATTCCGCCGATGGCAGAAGATGCTTGAGGCTGATGCAGCTCCGCAACCGACGCCATGCAAATGGCCGACCTGCGGCTGTGCAATGCCATGCAACACGGAGCAGATACCATGACAGACCCCATCGCCTGCCCGTTCTGCGGCAGCCGGAACGTAGCACACGGCCTGTTTGGCGGTGACATGATCGTCAAGTGCATTGGCTGCTTCAGCGGCGGCCCTCCCGTCGATGCGCCAGAGTTCTCAGACATGGTTGAGAAGCGCGAGGAGGCAGTTGCAGCATGGAACCGTCGAGCAGAACCCTCCAAGCCCGTGGCGGAGGCGGTGAAGGTGAAGACGCTGGAGTGCCAGTACGCGCAAGAAGTTGGCATGCCAGAATATCACTGCGTCGGTCGGTGCCAATATGACACCCCCCATACCATCAAGCCGCTAGAGTGGAAGCCTGCCGGTGGCATGAAAGGTTTGGAGGCCACTACGATCTGCGGGACCTATTGGGCCTATGATAACGGCTCTTGGTCGACGGAACGAGCGCATCATTCGGATAGCGGGACCATGGAAACTGCCAAAGCGGCCGCACAAGCAGATTACGAGCAGCGCATCATTTCCGCTCTCTCCATCCCTCCCCAGCATGTAGAGGCGCAAGGCGCGAAGGGAGGGGATGCTTTCAGCCAGATCGTTGCGGCCCGCAAAGCCGTTATCGATGCGGCCGCCGCCTATAACGCCCGCCTTGCAGTGGCGAGAGCCGAGCGAGATCGTGGCAATTGGAGCATAAAGGTCGATCCTGAATATCACGCGATGTGCGATGCGCAATCAGCCTTTCATCGCACGGTCCAGGATCTTGCCGACGCCGCCCTCTCCTCCGCACCGGAGGCCAAAGCCGATGAGAATTAAACCGATTTTCGCTTGGTACGATCTTTGGATCGGGGCCTTCTACGACCGGGCAAAGCGTCGCCTGTACGTTTTCCCTGTTCCGATGCTCGGCTTTTACGTGGAGTGGCCTTATGCAGATTGAGATCAAGGGAAAAATAACCGCCGACCCGCGCGACCGAGTTCTGGCGATCGAGGCCGTTACGAAGGCGATCTGCCAGCAGACCGGCCAAGATCCTGCTGAAGGCGTGATGATGCTGCTCACGGCGGCAGCTCACCTCACGGCAGTCTATTCGGGCAAGTCCGCAGACCAGAACATCATGACGCTGGCGAACTGCCTCGGCAATGCAACGGTGGCTGCAGACGATTTCTTCAAGCTGAAGAAGGTTCCCACACCATGACCAACCGCACCGACGAATCCGATCGCTGCGCTTTCGAAGCCGATATCAGGAATGCCGCGCTGGAAGAGGCTGCGAAAGCATTGGAAGATGCCGCACCAATCGAGGATACGCCGGAACGGCTTGTCCCCTTCCACGATTCTATGGGCGAACTGCTCGGGGAGTTCGTAGAGCCAGCCGGCCACAAATGGAGACTTCTGTCTGGGAAAAAAGCTGCGAAGATCATCCGCGCTCTGAAGTCCGAGCCTGCACCAGTTGCCGCCCACAAACCCTTCACCTTCGCCGATCCGCCGGCACAGCGGGATCACGAAAGGCACAAGGAGACGCAGCGATGACAGATTACCCACTCTACATGCTCATTCTCATCGTTATTGTCTACTTGCTGGTCTTCGCAGGCATGCGCATAGGCAGGCAAAGCTTTCTCGTCAGCCTAATGTGGCCTGGCATGCTTGGTGTTCTATTGGCTGAAAAGCTTCATGAGCGTGATGCCCGTCAGATTGAGCGCGAGCGGATCAAGGCGCAGAGCAAAGGTAGGGATGGGGAATGACAGCCATTCTCAAGCTCATCGCCGAAACCGAATCCTGGAGGATGTTCCACAAATCCCGTGGGTCTCATATCGAGGCCGCAGCGTGCGCTATTCGGATCAAGGCGCTGCGTGACGCGCTTGCCGCTGTGGATAAACCCTGTGGAGATCGGGGGTAACGTGGCACGTCATGCTGAAATCCCTGTCGGCTGCTGGCCTGCTGTGCTGCGCGACGAATATGCGGCCGCCTATGCCGGCGAGAAGACGGTTGACGCCTTCTTGAGCCGCGTGGGGACAATATGGCCAAAGCCGTTCATTGACACCGGCACTGGCAAGGGCAAATTCAGGGCATGGCGCAAGATCGACCTGGACCAGGCTATTGGCGTAAAAGCCGGAAGCGCAGACCCGGAAGCGTGGTGATGATCCCGGTCACCCTGCCGCAATACACCTCGTTCAAGAAGCTCGCCAGCGGTGCGACCGGCTATTACTGGACCTGCCCCACGCTCTATCGCAAGGCTGGGTGCCCGTATCTGAGCGCAGCTCTTGGCGTAAACCTGTCGGAAAAGGAACTGCACGAGGCCGCACGCGTCTGGAACGACCGCCTGGGAGAATGGCGCCGCCAGAAGGCGAATCCGCTCCACGAGCCCGATACGAGCCGCTACGGCACCGTTGAGTGGCTGGTGAACGTCTACCTCAAGCACAGTTCCTTTACCGAGCGTGTGGCTGAGTTCAGCCGTCCCGACTACAAGCGCGTCCTTGATCGGGTCTGCGACGTTCAGCTCGAGAAGGGCCGAGTAGGCGACGCCCGCGTCGCGAACATCGCTGTCAGCACCGCCGAGAAGATCTATGAGACCTTCGGCGGCACCCGAATGGGCGAGAAGGTCGTCACCTACTGCAAAGCCATGTGGAAGCGGATGAAACCCCACTACCCCGATCTGTTCAGGACAGATACGCCGAATCCGTGGGATGGCGTGACGCTGAAGCGACGGAAGAAGCAGACGAAGGGCCATGTCGACCGCGAGACCGTCTATACCTTCGCCAACGGCGCAATCGCAAACGGTCGCGGGGAACTGGCCGCAGCTGCCGTGCTCGCCTTCGAATGGCTGATGCGGCCCTCCTCGATCGGCGCTGGCTACGCGCCGTGGACCGGCTACCGGGCATCGGATCATCCAGACAAGATTCGCCTCAAGCACCGAAAGAACGACGAGCTTGCCCTCCACCCGCTCGAATACGCGGAGCCTGACAAGGAGACCGGTCACGAAATTGTGATCGCGCTCTACGAGGACGCGGAAAAGGTTCTCGCCCAAGCGCCGCGCTATGGCACGTCGATCGTCTGCAAAAAGAACGGGCAGCTATTCGGTGACGGGACCTACCTCGCACACGAGGTTCGAGAGATGGCTGACAAGCTCCGCGATGAGGGCGAACCGATCCCCGTCGGCTTCAGTCTGGACAAGTGCCGGCATGGAGGCATGACGGAATTGGAAGAGAGCGGGCTCACCGAAGGCCAGGGGCGAGTGCTGTCAAAGCACAAGACGGCGGCAGCCTATCGTGGTTATGCGAAGGAGACGGAAAAGCGCGTCCTGGAGGCCACCAAAAAGCGTTTTGGCCATTCTGAACAGCCTAAAATTATGAACAAAAACAATGGCAATAAAAAAGAGAAAAAGGGGTGATTTCGGCGCTCTTATTCAGAACGTCCTTTGATTTCACTGGATTTGTCGGGGATTTGCAGTCCTCTGCGTCACCACTCCGCCACGAGGCCTCACGTGCTCGTTATCTGAGCCGTGGCGAGCGTTTAGAATGATCGTAAGGAAATCGCAAGAGGGCATTTCGGAAAAACGCCTTTCCGCCGCTGCCGAAAATGGCCCCTTCCCCATTCTGAAACGGCCGAGCGCAGACTAAAATTTCCCTACCGGCAGCGATGTCCCGTTTCCTGTCAACGATCATATTTGAAACAAATCCTACGCTTGACTTCGATCGTCGACCGGACATCTTACTGCATCGGGAGGGCATAAGAGCTGTATGGAGCCGCTATGGACTGGGCTGCCCTCAAATCGAAGCGCGTGCGGGCGGCATACGATGCCGAAACTCGGGAACTGCACGTAAAATTTCCCGGCTCCCAGCCGGTGAAACACGCGGATATCCCGCAGCATGTCTACCAGAACCTGCTGGAAACGGATGACCCGCACTTCTACTACAAATATTATGTCGCTCCCTCTCGCGTGACACCGGGCCATCGACGACCGTTCTCTCTCGTGTCCTACGGATTGAAGCTCGTGTTCCTCCTCATCGCCTGCAGCCTGTTGACGGCAAACGATCTCGATCCGGTCCGCGGCGGGACTTTCGAGGCAAGCGAACTCAGCTCGAACTAAACCGAAACCGTCCAAGCACTGCGCAGCCTCGATTACCGGGAGCAATGTACCGACCGAAAATCAGCTGTTGGATTCCGGTCGAATCTGTTCGGTCCCAACGTCAGCCGGCACGGTCGCCGCCGGCCTGCCATGCAAAGGTGCCGTTCATCGAGACCGCAAGGCGGTTGGTTGCTGCGCCAGAATTGTCGCTTCTTTTCTGATCGCGATAGCGGCGATCGTTCCGGTCGCGATTTTCCCCGTCGCGGTCGTTGCGGCCGTTGAAATTGCGATAGTTTCGAGGTCCGCTAAATCCGCTTTGGCCGTGATCGACGACGCAGCCTTCCGGGCGGCGGCAGATGCCGCGCGCGTCGAAACCGCCGCTATCGACACCTTGAGCCTCGGCGGGAGCTCCTAAGAGAACGGTCGCCGCTGACAGGACGACCACGAAAACTGCCTTCATTTCCTCACCTGGCCCATTGTGGCGCGTTTACACTCCATACACCACGAATGCGAAAAGCGATCCACTGTTCCACCCGACCGTCCCCGGGCGACCGTCAGCCGGCCGGCGTGCGCCGCCTGTGCCACCATACCGCCAGCCGCCGCCGAAGCCGGCGCGCAACCGGCAGATCGTGCGAGAGCACGAGGAAGCCAAGCGGCAGCATCCAGAAGCCGAGGATGGGCAGGAAGCCCAGCAATCCGCAGAAAATGAGGGCAATGCCGATTGCCATCCGCGCAATCCGCGAACGCGGCATACCGATGCTGAAAGAGCCGAGCATAAGCCTGCCGCTTGCGTGATCGATGCCGAAGCGCCGTGCCTTCACCTTGCGCTCAGCGTTGCCCTTCGTCTCTTCACGATCATTCCCATTCGTCATGCGTCAGAGATGGGCGCAGACAACCGAAATACAAGTTCATTTCATTTTTTTGAAAAAACTGCTTGGCAAATCGGGAAAGCATTTGTATTAGCCCACTCACACCGCGCCAAGCAGTGATCCCTGGTAGCTCAGCGGTAGAGCATTCGACTGTTAATCGACAGGTCGCCGGTTCGAATCCGGCCCGGGGAGCCATTTTTCAAGATAAGCGCCTGTTTTCGTTGGACAATTCCGAGACAGACGCTTTCTTCCCTCTTTCCCTCCCCACTTTTGAAACGCGTGTTCCGCGGATAACTTGCTTCGTTTCGCGTTTTTATGGCGAGGGCAATTGTCGTTCGTTTTGTGGGGCTTACAGAGGCCGCACGCAGCTTTGCCCGGCCGCTTTCTTTTGTGATTCATGTCCATCTCCGAACGAGGTCAGTGCGCCCCTATGGTGCACGCGTTTCTTTCGGAGATGGATGACGCGCGCTTGTTGGGTGCCAAGGTTGGTGTCCCTGGCGCTGCCGACTAAAAATCAAAATACACTGTCACACCTGACCGACGACGATAAGGGTAGTCGTCGCGATAGCCGTAATAGTCGCGGTAGCCGTAATACCGCGGACGATAGCACGAGCCGTAGTACCGGCAGTCGCGGTAAGCGTACCGTTGTTTCTTCCAGTGGCCATATGCATATCCATTACCGTGGCGACGGTGTTTGACCTGCTCGACGTCGGGGGTGTGCATCTGTACTGCATTCGGCACGACGACCGGCGTTGCGTTTAGCGGCAGGGCGAAAGATGCAGACAAGACAATGGCTGCAAGTGAGGAACAAAGCATTTTCATCGGCGCATCCTTTCAGGCTACGATTCTGGGTTAATGACGATTAACCTCCGATGAATGGCCGCGCGCTTCTTAGGCCGGCGCGCCGCTGGGCGGACAACAGCGCTTTTTTACGACGGATAGGCATTCGCTGGCCAACCAACCGCCGGCGGTGTAAAGCAAACGCCATGGCGCTAGATCCTGAAAAAGCATTTTTAGATTACAGTACGGCGGACTGCAGCGTGCAGTTCTGGACCGCCAACGCACCGGCCGTGCAATTCACCTCCTTGGAAGCCGCCGTCAGGTTCGCAAAAGACCATGGCGGCAGGTGGGAAGAAATTGAGATAACAGTCCATCTGCCGCGCGAGGACATCGCGTTCGCCACCGGAAAAGTGCATCAACTCATTGACGCTTTGCCAGGTGAACTCGGCAAAAAATAGAACCAGCCGGCGCGCTGCAAGCGCCTGTTTCGGCTTTCTTCCCTCTTTCCCGCCCCGCTTTTAAACCAATTTTTGCCCTTGGCTCCTGTGGACAACTGCGGGCACGAATGAAGCCAGAAAAGCTCCGCATGGGTCCGGGGCCGAGTGGATTGAAACAACCGTTTCCTATTTCAACGCTGGCTGGGGAACGTTGCATGCCGGCTCTAGCCAGAAATCGGTAGCCCCGTAATCCTTGCCATAATTCACAAGCTGCCTACACTTGCGACATGAAATCAGATGGCCGGCGACCACGGATGAACTGGCGCTTTGCTGATGATGTTTGAGAAAGGTCGGCGCGAACTCTCGCGCCGACCTTTTGTCTTCTTTCCGTCAAGAAAGACCGTACGGGAAGACGAGGATGGCGCTACTGAAACATCAAGGCAGGGTGACCTGAGCCGGCCACACTCAGAGCACCACCATGCAAAGCGCTGCGCAACCGACCACCTTTGCGTTGACGATCGAATGATATACAGACCGCGGCAGGACGCGACTGCCATTAACTTAAGAATGGGGTCGGGCGACAGATTGACGTCACGTCGCTGCCACGAGATCACGTGGCCGTTCTGTCTTGAAGCGTCTGCCTGACGGATTCGACAAGCTGCCATTTCGTGCGGACAGGAGCCGACCGCCTCTAATAGCTGCACGAACGGCCCTCGCGGGGTCTGAATCCATCCGCGCAGGCCGGATTCATGGAATCTCCCGGCACATATCCGGATGCCGAGCCGTATGAATTCGGCGGGGTCGAGCAGGCCGAGGCGATGGCGGCAATCGTGATTGCTCCGGCTGCTACTAATGCCCGAAATTTGTTCATCGATGCTTCTCCCATTTAGGCTGTCACCGGACGAGGAAAGCCGCTCTCCCCTTCCAGATCACCTTTCGCCTCAAGATATAGGGGCGCTCCCCAGTTTACGTTAGCTCCGAAGATTCAAGATTCTCGTCGATCTCCACGAGTTCTGAAACGCGGCCGCCCCAAAAATAAACATTGTGCAGTGCAGCAACCTTTCGTAGGCTGGGGCGTTAGTCAGGCATCACCGCCATCCCGGCTGCTGATTGGCGGAGACTTTCATGAGATCTATGTCAGACACCCTCGCACGCCTTGCTGCGCTGCGAGGAACGCTTCGCCCCGAACCCACGCTGGACAACCCCCATCTCGTCGCCCTGGACGCATTTGGCACGAACCCGGGTGCCTTGGGCGGCTATACCTACCTGCCGTCAAAGCGCGCAAAAAACATGGCCCTGGTCATCGTTCTGCACGGCTGCACCCAGACTGCCGCCGGCTATGATATCGGATCTGGATGGTCGCGATTGGCAGAGGACTATGGTTTCGCGCTGTTGTTTCCCGAGCAACGGAGGGCAAACAATCCGAATCTCTGCTTCAATTGGTTCAACCCGCAGGACATCCGCCGGGATCACGGCGAGGTCTTTTCCATTCGCCAGATGATCGCAAAGGTCGTTGCGGCTTACGGTGTCGACGGCAGGCGCGTGTTCGTGACCGGGCTCTCGGCCGGCGGCGCCATGGCCGCCGCCATGCTTGCCACCTATCCCGAGGTTTTTGCCGGCGGCGCGATCATTGCGGGCCTGCCATATGCAAGTGCCGCAACCATTCCCGAAGCCTTCGACCGAATGCGCGGTCACGGCGGCCCAACCGGCAAAGAGCTGGAACTGCGGGTGAGAAACGCTTCAGCCCACAAGGGCCCATGGCCGACATTATCGATCTGGCAGGGAACCGCCGACAGAACCGTCGTGCCATCCAATGCGAATGCGATCGTGGAGCAATGGAGACATATCCATGGCGTTGATGCATCGCCGTCACGCGCCGAAGATATCGGACGACATCAGCGACGGGTCTGGACCGACGCTCATGGGGCCGAGGTGATCGAGCTCTATACGATTGCCGGGATGGCTCACGGCACGCCGCTCAATGTCGGCACCGGCTACGGGGAAAGTGGCCCCTTCATGCTTGATGTCGGAATTTCCTCGACCGTCGAAACTGCCAGGTCCTGGGGTCTTATTCCGTCGTTTGAAAAACGGCGCGCCGAGAAACCCTCCGCTACACAACCGGAAAACGCCGCAGGTCCATTCGGCACGGGCAACGACCGTGGCGGCATTCAGAAGGTCATTGAAGACGCCCTCCGGTCCGCGGGGCTGCTGCGGTAAATATTCTCAGCAAGCTGGTCTGCATGCCTTCAGCAATGGCCACCCGAGGGCAAACGTGACATCGCGGATAGCTTGATCCCGCGAGATTGCCGCTATCGTTTTTGAGATTTGGCGACGGCCCGCTTTTCGTGGCTCAGGACGAGTTCGATCTGGACATCTTCCTGGAACCGCAGCACCCGCTCTCGGACATCGCTCTCCGGCATTCCGGCGGCCAGAAGCTGATCGGCGAGCCTGCGGCATTCGGCCTTCCAGAATTCTATTGCATCCGCGCCATGCCGCCGGCCGAGTTCACGGGCGCAGCGCTCGATATTGGCGGTTCCGGTACCGGAGGGGAAAGCGATAATCCTGCCTTGATTGGAGACGGGGCGGCGGGTCATTTCAGTAGCCATCGAACAGAGGTTCCTTTGATCCTATTCGTTGTCTACGGGACTATGGTTAACGCTTTCTATTCGTTTCGTATCCGCTCTCGTTCAAGGACGCCTATTGCCGTCAAACTGCCGCGCCTTCGACCTTGACGCGGGCACACCGATGCGCCGACAGTCCGCATCAAGACCGATACCCGAGGCAGATCACCGATGACGATAACCGCCCCCCGCGATTTCCTGAAAGGCCTGTTCGATGCAGCGGTTCGCGCCGCCGATCCACTGACCGGCATCAAGGCGCATTTGCCCGATAAGCCGAAGGGAAGAACTGTCGTGATCGGCGCCGGCAAGGGCGCGGCACAGATGGCACGAGCGCTCGAAAGCATCTGGGACGGAAAGCTCGAAGGTCTGGTCGTCACCCGTTACGGCTATGGCTGCGAGACGCGCGCCATCGAGATCGTCGAGGCCGCGCATCCTGTGCCCGATGCTGCAGGGCTTGTCGCTGCAAGACGTCTGATGGAGACGGTTGGCGAACTGACGGAAGACGATCTCGTCATCGCGCTGATCTGCGGCGGCGGCTCGGCGCTGCTGCCCGCCCCGCCGGAGGGGCTGACGCTTGAAGACGAAATCGCGCTCAACGAAATGCTGCTTGCCTCCGGCGCGCCGATCTCTGCGATGAACGTGGTGCGCAAGCATCTTTCCACCATCAAGGGCGGCAGACTTGCGGCAACGACCGGAGCGAGGGTCGTCAGCCTAATCGTCTCCGACATTCCCGGCGACAACCCGGCACATGTTGCCTCGGGACCGACGGTGCCCGACGGTTCGACGCGGCACGAGGCGCTGGAGATCGTCCGCCAATACGGGCTGAAGCTACCGCAGGCGGCGCTCAATCATCTGAACTCACCGAAGGCAGATGCACCGCGGCCGGACGATCCAATCTTTTCGAGGCATGAGCATCATATCATCGCCTCCGCTGGTGTGTCGCTCGAGGCGGCGGCAACGGTGGCGACGTCGCACGGCATCACGCCTGTTATCCTTTCGGATGCGATCGAGGGGGAATCGCGCGACGTGGCGCTGGTGCATGCGGCGATTGCCCGCGAAGTGCTGTGCCGTAACCGGCCGTTTTCGAAACCCGTCGTCATCCTCTCCGGCGGCGAGACGACCGTGACGCTGCGGGCCAAGGGCGGCAAAGGCGGACGCAACGGCGAATTCACACTCGCCATCGCGCTGGCGATAGACGGCCAGGAGGGCATTCATGTGCTGGCGGCCGACACGGACGGGATCGACGGATCGGAAGACAATGCCGGCGCCTTTGCCGACGGCGGTACGGTGAGACGCCTCAGAGCCACAGGGCTCGATCCGCGCCGGCTGCTCGACGGCAATGACAGCTATTCCGCCTTCAAGGCTATCGGCGATCTCTTCGAGACCGGACCGACCGGAACCAACGTCAATGATTTCAGGGCGATCCTGATCCGTTAGGAACTGGCGGGTCAGGTCCTGATCTTCCCCTGCCCGATCAGCCAGCCGATCGATTCCTGCACCGCCTGCAGGGACGTATATCTTGGGGTGTAACCAAGCAGGCGCCGGGCTTTGGCGATCGAGCAATTCGGGCTGCGGGCAATGTGCTCCCATGTCGCCTTCGCATCTTCTGCCGTCTGGCTCTCGGCCCAGCTATCGAATGGCGCGAAGCTGAGCTTCGGCTCATGGCCGAACCATCGCGACATGACTTCCGCGTAGCCGCGAAGTGTCAGCGCCTGTTCCGAAACCGCATGGAAACTTTCGCCGATCGATGCATTCCAGTTGGCGATCGCGCCCATGAACATCGCCGCGACATCATCGGCATGGACGTGGTGCACGGTCTCCAGGCCGAAATTGGGCAGGGCCAGAACCTCTCCGCGGGCAAGCGTCGAAAAGACCTGCAGGTTGAAATTGCCTGCCGGATTGAGCGGCGCCCATCCGGGACCGACAATGTGGCCGGGATGGATGATGGTTGCCGGAAATCCTCGAAGCCTTGCCTGCTGCAAGAGATAGGTTTCGATCGCGGCCTTCTGCATGCCGTAGTCACCGAAAGGAGACTTTGGCGCCTCCTCCGTTGTCGGCACGGTCGTTGGATAGCCGTGCGTCCAGATCGTGCCGGTATGCAGGAAATGGCCGACATGCCCTGACAGGGCGGTCACCAGATGCTCCGCACTTTCCAGCGTGAAGCAGATCATGTCGATGACGATATCGGCTTTCAGTGCGCGCACGGCTGGGCCGAATTCACCGCTCCGCTCCATTTCCGCCCGATCCATCTGTCGCTGATCGACGGACGCCCAGGTGCGATTTGCCGTATAGGGTTTTGCCACCCCGCGGCTGATCGTCACGACGTCATGACCCGCCTCCACCAAACGGGGAACCAGATAGGTTCCGACATGGCCCGTTGCCCCGATAACCAGAACCCGCATGATCGTTCCTCCCTTTCCATTTTCGCGCCGAATATGCTGCGCCGCCCCGCGATCCTGCAAGCAGACTTTTCGCCCACTATCGATTTTTGAAAACTAGACAGCTGCCGCCATGCTTTCTGATCTGGGTGCAGACATTATTGGCTTCCACGCGCGTCTGGCGGGCGATGCGGGCCGCATAACGCGGTCGAAAGCCGAAGCTGCGATCGCGCTGGCGCAGGATCAACGGCTGCTCCGCGTTCAGCGGCGCGGGCAGGTCCTGGACGGCATCGAGAAACAGACGCCGGGCAACCCCGACATCGGCATTTGCCGCAAGCTGGACACCCCAGGGAGCCCAATTGCCCTCCTGACGCCAGGGCGCGTCTTTCAACATCCGGCTTTCGGCAAGCGCCACGCAGCCATCGAGAAAGGGCTTGTCCTTGTCGAGCGGGGCTGCTGCATCTTCCGGCGGATTATCCTTCCATTCCTCGACCGTATGTGCGGTGATCGCCATCACGTAGCCGCGTGTCTCGTAAGGTAAACTGCCTGCTGTGAGGTAAGCAGCAAGGCCATTTTCGCCGGCATTGTAGGCGGCGGCGGCCAGGCCGAGATTGCCGAAACGATGGCGTAGTTCATCGAGATATTGCGCCGATTTCCGCAGGGCTTCCAGCACCTGGTAACTGTCTTCAAGGCCGCGGAGTTTCGCTGTTCCCGGCATGAATTGCGCAATGCCCTGCGCTCCCTTGTTGCTGACCGCATCGGGGCGAAAGGTGCTCTCCCGCCAGATGAGACGGGCGAAAAAATCCGGCGGCAATTGATTGGCCTTGGCGAAATGCTCGATCGCAATGCAGAGATCGCGATTGAAACTCTCCTTGCGGATACAAAGCGTCTCGCCCGACACCGATGCGGATGGCCCCGAATACAGACAGGCGGGCGGCGCAACACTCCCCTCCGGCTGAGCCCTTGCCGTGCCCTCTTCAGAAAATAGAAGGCAGAGCGAAAGCATGGCCTTCGCCGGTCTCCTTCCAATGCCGGACTGACGCTTTCGCCCTATCATCGGATCTCAGCAGGTTCGAACACGGTTTTGCGCGACATGCCTTAGATAGCATCGATGGAGGCCCAAGGCTTCCCCCATTCACATCTGCGCTCGAATTGGTGCGCTGAGAGGCATTCACGAAAAAGCCGCCGACCATATGGCCGGCGGCTCGAGGAACAGATTGAAATCAGCAATCAAGCGGTCGGCTGCCTAGTCTTCCTGAGATAGGGCAGAACCGTGTCGAAAGAGCCGAAACGGGTGATCGCGTCTTCGTTCGAAACCGCGGCGGTGATGATGACGTCCTCGCCCTGGTTCCAATTCGCCGGCGTCGCCACCTGATGTTTGGCCGTCAGTTGGATGGAATCGATGGCGCGCAGGATCTCGTTGAAATTCCTGCCCGTCGTCATCGGATAGGTCAGGCTCAGCTTGATCTTCTTGTCGGGACCGATGATGAAAACCGAACGCACCGTCGCATTGTCTGCGGGTGTGCGGCCTTCGGAGCTCTCGCCGGCGCCGGCCGGCAGCATGTCGTAGAGCTTGGCGACCTTGAGGTCCTTATCGCCGATCAAGGGGTATTCGACATCGAAGCCGGTGGCTGTCTTAATGTCGTTCTTCCACTTGCCGTGGCTTTCGACCGGATCGACCGAGATGCCGATGATCTTGACGCCGCGCTTGGAAAATTCCTTCTCGAGGCCGGCCATGGCGCCGAGCTCGGTGGTGCAGACGGGCGTGAAATTCTTCGGATGCGAAAACAGAACCGCCCAGCCGTTGCCGATCCAGTCATGGAAGCTGATCGGTCCCTGGGTCGTGTCGGCGGTAAAATCGGGTGCAATATCGTTGATGCGTAAGCTCATGGTCGGCCCTCCAAAGCCTTGTGTTTAAAGTTGTTCGTCTAAAATCGAGGCCATGGGATCCGTCGGCAGAAAGCGATCGCAAGACTACAGTCACCAGTATTCGCAGCCTGCCGACAACAATAACGTCCCATTCCAGGATTTTCAGTAAGTTATATACCACGATAACCGAAGGCATGCTCTTTCGATTTCCGGCCCGCTGCAGCATTATTTTTCCGGTGGATGCACGTTATAAAGATCGATGGTCCCCATCGGTCCTGAGCAAGCGGGCAGCGCTCCGTCGCTTCAGAAATAGAACAGATCGACCTTGGCTACGCGTTGATTCCGCGCGAAAGTACGGCAAACTGATTATATTTTATGCAGTACTGAATTTCGCACACTTTTCAGGCGAACACCTTGCAAAAATTGCTGCAGTGCGTCATGAATATAGGCATGACGCATCGCGATCTGACAATTCTGGTGATCGACGAAAATGCCATTCGCGCCTCCATCATCGAAGAAGGACTGCGCGAGGCAGGGCATGCGCGCGTCACCGTGGTGCATGAGGTCCACGGCATTGCGCGCACCATCGAAACCCTCATGCCCGATGTGATCATCATCGATATCGAGAATCCCAACCGCGACATGATGGAGCATCTTTTCCAGCTGACGCGCACGGTTTCCCGCCCGATCGCCATGTTCGTCGACCGCTCCGACACGGCCTCGATCGAGGCTGCGGTCGATGCAGGCGTCTCGGCCTATATCGTCGACGGCTTGAAGAAGGAACGCGTCAAGCCGATCCTCGACATGGCCGTCAGCCGCTTCAACGCCTTCAACCGGCTGCGGCGGGAGCTTGCCGATGCCCGGTCGGCGCTGGAGGAGCGCAAGCTGATCGAGCGCGCCAAGGGCATATTGATGAAGATGAGAGGATTGCCGGAGGAAGAGGCCTTCGCGCTGCTGCGACAGACGGCGATGAACGAAAAGAAGAAGATGTCGGAAATCGCCCAGAGCGTTGTCACCGCCGCGGGACTTTTGATGTGATGGCCGACTTGGCGAATTTCCGGAGGAAACCGGAGTGGATATGATGACGAAGATCGCCGATGTGAGCGGTGGGCTCCCCCTGCCCGCGCGCCTAAACAGCGAGGGAGCAAAAGTGCTGCGGGCGGGCTTCATTCCGCTCGTCGACGCATCGGTGCTGATCGCCGCGACGGAATTCGGATTTACCAGGAAGGAAGGGCTGACGCTCGATCTGGTCAAGGACGTTTCCTGGGCGAATGTCCGCGACCGCCTGGCCTTCGGCCAGTACGATATCGCCCATATGCTGTCGCCGATGCCCATCGCCTCCATGCTCGGCCTCGGCTCCAACCCCTCGCCGACGATCACGCCGTTTTCTCTGGGGCGCGGCGGCAATGCGATCACGCTGTCGACACGGCTTTTCGAGAGGATGCGGGATGGTACCGGCCTGTCGGAAACGGCAAGCGCGCTCGACAATGCCCATGCCTTGGCAAAAACAATTGCGGCTATGAAGGCGCGCGGCGAGCCGCTGCCGACCTTGGGCGTCACCTATCCCTTCTCCTCCCACAATTACGAATTCCGCTACTGGCTGGCGGCCGGCGGCATCGATCCCGACAGGGATGTCAAGCTCGTCGTCGTGCCGCCGCCGCTGACTTCGGACGCGCTGGAGGCCGGCGCCATCGACGGCTTCTGCGTCGGCGCACCGTGGAACATGATCGCCTCGGAACGGGACGTCGGCCGCATCGTCGCGGCCAAGCAGGATATTTGGCCCTCGGCCCCGGAAAAGGTGATCGGGATGCGGCCGGATTGGGCGGAAACCCATCCCGAAACCGTTTCCCGGCTGATCGTGGCGCTCGACGCTGCAGCCCGTTGGTGCGATCTGGCTGAAAACCACGACGCGCTGGCAGCCGCCCTCGCCGATCCCCGCTATATCGCCGCTCCCGTCGACATCATCCGTCGTGTGCTTGCTGGCGAATTCAGCCTTGACGCCAGGGGCAACCGGCGGGTCATCGCCGATTATTTCAAGTTCCATTCCGGCTTCGCCAATTATCCGAGACCGAGCCATGCGCTGTGGATCTACAGCCAGATGATCCGTTGGGGACAGGCCGAGACCAGCCTCAACCATGCGCGGGCTGCCGCCTCCGCCTATCGCCCGGATCTCTATCGCGCCGCTCTCGGCGACGAGAATGCACCCGAGGATGCCGACATCCGCATCGAGGGTGGCGATGAGGGCGACCGCTTCATGGATGGCCACGTCTTCGATCCCACGGCACTGCCGGATTATGTCGCGGGCTTTGCCGTCAGAAGCGTCCTGCCCTTCGCTTGCGGCAGCGACGAGGCCTGATTTTCCTGTTGCCCTGCACAAAACGCCAGCAGGGATTTGCACCGGCCGGCCACAAGCGCACAAAAGATTTGCATGATTTACAGCAGCCCAAAAAACGCGCAGTGGCCAATCTTTCCAAAATACCGTTTAAATTCATTATCTTGAAGAATTAAATTCAAACTGGCACACGGCTTGCTTGGTACTTTGCGCACCGGTCAACGGCGATCGGTGCAGGATGAGCGCACGATAGGCGCTCACAGATGACATCGACGTCGCAAGATTTTTGCAGTCCGGGCTTTCTCCCTCCCGCGGACGCAATCATCGAGCGGCGTTTTTTTGTTCCCAAATTCCGGCAGCCACCCGCCATCAGAGGAAACCTGCGCATGACCAAGATTTTCACGACTGCAATCAGCCGTCGCAGCATGTTGAAGACCACCGCCGCTGCCGCACTGATCGGCGCCGTGCGCTCCGCTTTCCCATCAGGCGCCTTTGCCGCAGCCGCGACACCTGAGGTTACCGGCATCAAGCTCGGCTTCATCGCGCTGACCGACGCGGCGCCGCTGATCGTTGCCAAGGAGAAGGGGCTTTTCGCAAAACACGGACTGCCCGACGTCGACGTTGCCAAGCAGGCCTCCTGGGGCGCAACCCGCGACAATCTCGTGCTCGGCGGGGCAGCGAACGGCATCGACGGCGCGCATATCCTCTCGCCGCTTCCCTACCTCATGCATACAGGCAAGGTGACACAGAACAACAAGCCGGTGCCGATGGCCCTCGTTGCACGGCTGAACTACGACAGCCAGGGCATTTCGGTCGCCAAGGAATATGCCGAGACCGGCGTGCAGCTCGATTCCTCCAAGCTCAAGGCCGCCTTCGAAAAGAAGAAGGCCGAGGGCAAGGAGGTAAAGGCCGCAATGACCTTCCCCGGCGGCACGCACGACCTCTGGATCCGCTACTGGCTGGCCGCCGGCGGCATCGATCCGAACAAGGACGTCTCGACCATCGTCGTGCCGCCGCCGCAGATGGTGGCGAACATGAAGGTCGGCAACATGGACGTCTTCTGCGTCGGAGAACCCTGGAATGAGCAGCTCGTCAACCAGGGCATCGGCTTCACCGCGGCGACGACAGGCGAGCTCTGGAAGGGGCATCCGGAAAAAGCGCTCGGCCTGCGGGCCGACTGGATCGAGAAGAACCCGAATGCGGCCAAGGCTCTTGTCATGGCTGTCATGGAAGCCCAGCAATGGTGCGACAGCATGGACAACAAGGCCGAGATGGCCGAGATCCTCGGGCGCCGCCAATGGTTCAACGTGCCCCCGAAGGACGTGCTCGGACGCCTGAAGGGCGACATCAACTACGGCAACGGCCGCGTCGCCCATGGCACCGACCTCTACATGAAGTTCTGGGCCGGCGGGGTTTCCTATCCCTTCAAGAGCCACGACACCTGGTTCATGGCCGAGAACATCCGCTGGGGCAACTTCGCGCCGGATACGGATATCAAGGCGCTGGTCGATCAGGTGAACCGCGAGGATATCTGGCGCGATGCCGCCAAGGACCTCGGCGTCGCGGCGGCTGATATCCCGGCCACGAGTTCGCGGGGCAAGGAAACCTTCTTCGACGGCAAGGTCTTCGATCCGGACAATCCGTCCGCCTATCTCGAAAGCCTGGCGATCAAGGCGGCGTCCTGATGCGTGGCCTGTCCCTCAACCGCCAGCCCGAGCCTTCTCCCCGTTTTGACGGAGAGAAGGACATATCTCACAGCACGCCATTGAATAAGAAGGAACAATTCATGCCAGCACCGGCTCGCAACCATACGGCCTCCCAGGCAGGCAGACCGGCGCCTGGGGGCAAAGTGGTGACGCTGGCGATCAAGGCCGCGCCGCGCCTGCGCCTTCGCCAGATCATTGCTGCCGCAGCCAGCAATATCGTGCCGCCGCTCGTCGTGCTCGTGATCATCCTCACCGTCTGGCAGGTGCTCTGTTCCTCGCCGGATGCCTCCCTGCCCTCGCCGCACCGAGTCTGGCTGGAAAGCTTCGACCTCATCGCCTATCCCTTCTTCAACTACGGCTCGCAGGATATCGGGCTCGGCTGGCGCGTGTTGATCTCGCTGCAACGCGTCGCCTACGGCTTCGGGCTCGCTGCGGTTTCCGGCGTGGTGATTGGCGCCATCATCGGCCAGTCGGTCTGGGCGATGCGCGGGCTCGATCCAATCTTCCAGGTGCTGCGCACCGTGCCGCCGCTTGCCTGGCTGCCGCTGTCGCTCGCCGCCTTCCAGGATTCCAATCCGTCGGCGATCTTCGTGATCTTCATCACCTCGATCTGGCCTGTCATCATCAACACCGCCGTCGGCGTACGAAATATCCCCCAGGATTACCGCAATGTCGCGAAAGTGCTGCGGCTCAACCAGTTCGAATTCTTCTTCAAGATCATGCTGCCTTCGGCCGCCCCCTATATCTTCACGGGTCTTCGCATCGGCGTCGGGCTCTCATGGCTGGCGATCGTCGCGGCCGAGATGCTGACTGGCGGCGTCGGCATCGGCTTCTTCATCTGGGATGCGTGGAACTCGTCCCGCCTGCCCGACATCATCGTTGCGCTCGCCTATATCGGTGTCGTCGGCTTTGCCCTCGACAAGCTGGTGTCGGCCCTCGGCAAGATCATCACACGCGGCTGAGGGAGATCGCCATGACCGCCTATCTCAAGCTCGACCATATCGACAAGCGTTTCGACCGATCCGAGGTGCTGAAAGATATCAACCTCGTCATCGACAAGGGCGAATTCGTCTCGATCATCGGCCATTCCGGCTGCGGCAAGTCCACGCTGCTCAACCTGATCGCCGGATTGACGCCGGTTTCCTCGGGCGCAGTGCTGCTCGAAAACCGCGAGGTCAATGCGCCGGGGCCGGAACGCGCCGTCGTCTTCCAGAACCACAGCCTGCTGCCCTGGCTGACGGTCTACGAAAACGTCAAACTCGCCGTCTCCAAGGTCTTCAGCGACACGAAGAGCAAGGCCGAGCGCCACGAATGGGTGATGGCCAATCTCGACCTCGTGCAGATGGCGCATGCGAAGGACAAGCGTCCCTCGGAAATCTCCGGCGGCATGAAGCAGCGTGTCGGCATCGCCCGGGCGCTGTCGATGGAGCCGAAGATCCTGCTGCTCGACGAGCCCTTCGGCGCACTCGACGCCCTGACGCGGGCGCATCTGCAAGATGCGGTGATGGAGATCCATCTCCGGCTCGGCAATACGATGGTGATGATCACCCACGACGTCGACGAGGCTGTGCTGCTTTCCGACCGGATCGTGATGATGACCAACGGGCCGGCCGCAAGAATCGGCGAAGTCCTCGACGTGCCGATCGAGCGTCCCCGCAACCGCATCGAGCTCGCCTCCGACCGAACCTACCTCAAATGCCGCGAAGCCGTGTTGAAGTTCCTCTACGAACGCCACCGTTTCGTCGAAGCCGCGGAGTAATCCATGACCGAAAAACTCGTCATCATCGGCAATGGCATGGCGCCCGGGCGTATGCTGGAACATCTCTTCGAACAGGCGCCCGGCCGCTATCAGGTTACGATCTTCAACGCCGAGCCGCGCGTCAATTACGACCGCATCATGCTCTCGCCGGTGCTTTCTGGCGAAAAGACCTATGAGCAGATCGTCATCCATGGCGACGGCTGGTACATCGATCACGGCATCACGCTCTACAAGGGCCACAGGATCGTCGCGATCGATCGCGCCGCCAAGACCGTCACCTCGGACCATGGCGTCACCGAAAACTACGACAAGCTGGTGATCGCCACCGGTTCCGTGCCCTTCATCATCCCCGTTCCCGGTAAGGATCTGCCGGGCGTCATCACCTATCGCGATCTCGACGACGTGCAGGCGATGCTGCTCGCCGCCCAGTCGCGTGAAAAGGCTGTCGTCATCGGCGGCGGCCTGCTTGGCCTCGAGGCGGCGGCCGGCCTTGCCCAGCGCGGCATGGACGTCACCGTCCTGCACGTCATGCCGACGCTGATGGAGCGCCAGCTCGATCCGGCCGCCGGTTATCTCTTGCAGAAGGCGGTCGAGGAACGCGGCATCAAGGTCATCTGCAAGGCCAATACCAAGGCGATCGTCGGTGACGGCAAGGTCGAGGGCATCGAACTCGACAACGGCACGATCATTCCGGCGACCCTCGTCGTCATGGCGGTCGGCATTCGCCCGAACGTCAATCTCGCCAAGGACGCCGGGCTCGCCGTCAATCGCGGCATCGTCGTCGATGCCGGCATGCAGACCTCGGACGGCGATATTCTCTCGCTCGGCGAATGCGCCGAAGTGGGCGGCATGGTCTATGGCCTCGTCGCGCCGCTCTATGAAATGGCCCGCATCGCCGCTTCACATCTCTCCGGCGATCGCTCGCCCGCCTTCGTTCATGCGGACACGCCGACCAAGCTGAAGGTCACCGGCATCGACCTTTATTCGCTCGGCGATTTCGCCGACGGCGACGACCGCGAGGAGATCGTGCTTCGCGATGCCAGCGCCGGCGTCTACAAGCGCCTGGTGCTGAAGGACAACAAGATCATCGGCACCGTGCTTTACGGAGAAACTGCCGATGGCGCCTGGTTCAACGATCTGAAGAAGAAGGCGACCGATATTTCCGAGATGCGCGAAACGCTGATCTTCGGTCAGGCCTATCAGGGAGGGTCGCCGCTGGACCCTATGGCGGCCGTTGCAGCCTTGCCGGATGACGCGGAAATCTGTGGCTGCAACGGCGTCTGCAAGGGCAAGATCACCTCGACGATTTCGGGCAAAGGACTGACGTCACTCGACGACGTGCGCGCCCATACAAAGGCATCCGCCTCGTGCGGCTCCTGCACCGGCCTCGTCGAACAGCTGATGGCGCTGACGCTCGGCGACAGCTACAATCCGAAGGCCGTGCAGCCGATGTGCACCTGCACTGAACTCGGCCATGACGACGTTCGCCGGCTGATCAAGGCCAAGGGTCTGAAGAGCATTCCTGCCGTCATGCAGGAGCTGGAATGGAAAACCTCCTGCGGCTGCGCCAAATGTCGGCCGGCACTCAACTATTACCTCGTCTGCGACTGGCCGGACGAATATGCCGACGACTACCAGTCGCGCTTCATCAATGAGCGTGTGCACGCCAACATCCAGAAGGACGGCACCTACTCCGTCGTGCCGCGCATGTGGGGCGGCGTGACGAATTCCAAGGAATTGCGCGCCATCGCCGATGTCGTCGACAAGTTCGAAATCCCGATGGTGAAGGTGACGGGCGGCCAGCGCATCGACCTTCTCGGCATCGAGAAGGAGAACCTGCCGGCCGTCTGGGCCGACCTCGGCAAGGCTGGCTTCATCTCCGGCCAGGCTTATGCCAAGGGCCTGCGCACCGTGAAGACCTGTGTCGGCTCCGACTGGTGTCGCTTCGGCACGCAGGATTCCACCGGTCTCGGCATCCGCATCGAAAAGTTCATGTGGGGCTCCTGGACGCCGGCCAAGCTGAAGATGGCCGTTTCCGGCTGCCCGCGAAACTGCGCCGAGGCAACCTGCAAGGACATCGGCGTGATCTGCGTGGATTCCGGTTTCGAGATCCATTTCGCCGGTGCGGCTGGCCTCGACATCAAGGGCACCGAGGTTCTTGGGCTTGTGCGGACCGAAGACGAGGCGCTGGAGCATATCGTGGCGCTGACGCAGATGTATCGCGAGCAGGCCCGCTATCTCGAGCGCATTTACAAATGGGCCAAGCGTGTCGGCCTGGAGGAAATCCGCCGCCAGATCATGGGTGATGCCGAAAAGCGCAAAGCCTATTACGACCGCTTCGTCTTCTCCCAGAAATTTGCCCAGGTCGATCCCTGGTCGGAGCGTGTTTCCGGCAAGGACAAGCACGAGTTCAAGCCGATGGCGACGATCGGCTACCCGCAGGCTGCAGAATAGGAGATGGACATGAACTGGATCGCAATCGGTGACATCTCCGATATTCCGTTGCGCGGGGCGCGTTGCGTGAAGACGCCGCAGGGCAAGATCGCCGTCTTCCGCACGGCGGAAAACGAAGTCTTCGCCATCGAGGACCACTGCCCGCACAAGGGCGGCCCGCTCTCCCAGGGCATTGTTCACGGCAAGGCCGTGACCTGCCCGCTGCACAACTGGGTGATTTCGCTGGAGACGGGCAAGGCTCTCGGCGCCGATAACGGCGAGGTCCGGACGATCCCCGTGCTGAACGAAGACGGCAGGCTGTTCGTTGCCCTGGAAAGCCTGATGATGGCGGCGGAATAGATGGCGGCCGAGGTCAAGACCACCTGTCCCTATTGCGGCGTCGGCTGCGGCGTTCTCGCCACGGTTGACGAGACAGGCACCGTCAGTGTCAAGGGCGATCCCGAGCATCCGTCGAATTTCGGACGGCTCTGCTCGAAGGGTTCGGCCCTTGCCGAGACCATCGATCTCGACGGCCGGCTTCTTTATCCCGAAATCGCGGGCGAACGGAGCGGCTGGGACGAGGCGCTTGATCTCGTTGCCCGGCGTTTTTCCGAGACGATCGCCGAACACGGACCTGATTCTGTTGCCTTCTACGTCTCGGGCCAGCTCCTGACCGAAGACTATTATATCGCGAACAAGCTGATGAAGGGCTTCATCGGCTCGGCCAATATCGACACCAATTCAAGGCTTTGCATGTCCTCCTCGGTGGCGGGACATCGCCGCGCCTTCGGCGCCGACACCGTGCCCGGGACCTATGAGGATATCGAACTCGCGGATCTGGTGATTCTGACCGGCTCCAATCTTGCCTGGTGCCATCCCGTCATCTACCAGCGGCTTGCCGCGGCAAAAGCGGCGCGGCCGAGCATGCGGATCGTCGTCATCGATCCGCGCAGCACGATGACATGCGATATCGCCGACCTGCATCTGGCAATCCGCCCGGACGGCGACGTCGCTCTGTTCATGGGCCTGCTTGCCCATCTCGCGACAAGCCCGGCCATCGACCAGAACTATATCGCCGCCCATACCGAAGGTTTCGGCGAAGCTTTTGCAGCCGCCGCGGCACTTGATATGAACGACCTCCTGGAGCGGACTGGTCTGCCGGCCATGCAGATCCGGGAGTTCTTCCGCCTCTTCGAGACGACGCCGAAGGTCGTGACCTGCTACAGCCAGGGCGTCAACCAATCCTCCTCCGGCACCGACAAGGTCAACGCGATCCTCAACTGCCATCTGGCGACCGGCCGCATCGGCCGCGCCGGCATGGGGCCGTTCTCGCTGACCGGCCAGCCGAATGCCATGGGCGGGCGTGAGGTCGGCGGCCTCGCCAATATGCTCGCCGCCCATATGGCGATCGAGAATCCCGACGATCGCGACCGCGTTCAGCGCTTTTGGAACTCGCCCGTCATCGCAGCCAAGCCCGGTCTGAAGGCGGTCGACATGTTCCGCGCCGTGGCCGATGGGCGCATCAAGGCGCTCTGGATCATGGCGACCAATCCCGTCGTCTCGATGCCGGATGCCGACAGCGTCGAAAGCGCGATCGCCGCCTGTCCCTTCGTCGTCGTGTCCGACATCCTCAAGGAGACCGATACGACTCGGCACGCGCATGTGCTTTTGCCCTCGCTCGGCTGGGGCGAAAAGAACGGCACGGTCACCAATTCCGAACGGCGGATTTCCAGGCAGCGACCCTTTCTCGACATCCCCGGCGAGGCAAAAGCCGACTGGTGGCAGTTTGCGGAAGTCGCGCGCCGCATGGGATTTGATTCCGCCTTCGACTTCAATGCGCCGGCCGCAATCTTTGCGGAACACGCTGCCCTTTCCGGCTTCGAAAACAACGGCAGCCGCGATTTCAACATCGGCGCGCGCGCAGGCATGTCCGGCGGCGCCTATGAAGAGCTGTCACCCTTCCAATGGCCGCAGGCGGCAGGGACCGCATCCGGCGTCACCCGCTTCTTCGCCGAGGGCGGTTTCTTCCATCCTGACGGCAAGGCGCGCTTCGTCGCAATAGAGCCGCCCGCAACGGATCGCACCAATGCCGACTTCCCCTTCACGCTGAACACCGGGCGCATTCGCGACCAGTGGCACACCATGACGCGGACCGGAAAGAGCGCGCGCCTTTCCGCCCATATCGCCGAACCTTTCGCCGAAATCCATCCGCGCGATGCGATCGAAACCGGTATATCAAGCGCCGGTCTCGTCGAGATCGAAAGCCCCCATGGCAAGGCTGTCGTCCGGGCGCTAGTGACCGATCGTCAGGCGCGTGGAGGCATCTTCGCGCCAATGCACTGGAACGACCAGTTCGCCGCAAGAGCGCGCATCGACGCGGTGGTCGCGCCGATAACCGACGCCATTTCCGGTCAGCCGGCATCGAAGAACGTTGCCGTCGCCGTCCGCCCCTTCCGCGCCACGCATTATGGTTTCGCCGTCTCGGCCGCAAAGCCCGTAGCCCCAGACGCTGCCTATTGGGCGCAGGCGAAAGCCGCTGGCGGCTGGCGGCTGGAGCTTGCCTTTGCTGAGGCCGTCGAAGACTGGACGGCCTGGTGCCGAGCGGTTTTCGCCATTCCTGATGAAATCGAACCGCTCGGTTATGCCGACCGGCAGTCCGGCGACCTCAGACTCGCCTTCTTTGATGGCGAGGTCCTGCTTGCCGCCCTCTTCCTCGCCCGCGAACCGGTCGCAGTGGCGCGCAACTGGGCGATCTCGCAGCTTACCGCCTCGCATGGCGATCTCAGGAAACGCTTTGCGCTCGTCGCAGGCCGTCCCGGCGCCGGCAGGCCGGATCCGGGAGCGACCGTCTGCTCCTGCTTCAGCGTCGGGGTCAACCAGATCGCCGCCGCCGTGCGCGGCGGATGCCACAGCGTCGAGGCCGTCGGCAAGGAACTGAGCGCTGGAACCAATTGCGGCTCCTGCCGCGGCGAAATCGGCAAGATCATCGATCGCTGTCTTGCCGCAGCAGCGGAATGAAGCGCAAGCGCGAAACCCGACGCGGCGTCAGGCCGCGTTCGGAACGATGAGCATTTTACGATCGGCGGAGATGCGGACCGAGATCTCGTCGTAGGATGAGAGGGTCGGATGCGGCGTCTCCATCTTGTCGTGATGGGTTGCCGTCACGACCATGACATCGGCGCCCGCCGCCTCGCCGGAGGTGATGCCGGCCGCGACATCCTCGAACACCAAGCAATCCTGCGTGCTGACGCCGAGGCGTTCGGCGCCAAGGATATAACATTGCGGATTGGGTTTTCCGATGCTCACGTCCTCCGCCGTCACCATGAACCTCGGCAGCGGCAGCCCCGCAGCCTCCAACCGCCGGCGGGCAAGACGCAAGGGCGAGGAGGTGACGATCGCCCAGCAATCCGGCGGCAGAGAACTCAGGAATGCCGCAGCACCCGAAATGGCAACCACATCGTCGACATCGGCGATCTCAGCCTCTGTCACCAGTTTTGCTTCATGTTCTGGGTCAACACCAGGCAAGTTCAGCCGGGTGATCGTGTCGATGCCGCGCGATCCATGCATCTTCGGCAAGAAGGTTGCGACATCGAGCCCATGACGTCTTGCCCACTCGCCCCACACACGCTCGGCGGCACGGATGGAATTGAGGATCGTGCCGTCCATGTCGAACAGGAAGGCGGCATAAGGCTTCTCGAAGCCGCGGGGCATCGGCGGGGACAAAGGCAAATCCTTTAAGGAGAGCAGTGGATGGTTGTCGCTACCACCTGATCAAACGGCAAATCACGGCCTTTTGCAAGCTTTCGCGAGCACGTACCGATCTCCATGTCGCCACACACACTGGCGACATCCATCAACGCAGCAGCGGAGATGCATACGATGTTCGTGTAAACATCGACGATCCCGCCGAAGCGCCTAAAAGGCCGTGCTGGTTGTCATCAAGTCGCAAGAGAGGCGGAGGCCGATCTGGTCGTGACACAGTTCATCGGCGCCGTCGGCAAGTTCCAGCCTGGCGGGAGCATCGGCGCGCAGATAGGCCTGTGTTGCCGGGTCGATGCGCATCGGAACGGCCGTCCAGAGCGAGGGACGGCTCACGTCGAGCGCTGAGATAGCAACTTTCTCGCCGCCCGCAGCAGAGGACGCGATCGCCATTCCAGTTGCCGTCAAGGCGAGTGCAATCGCGATCTGGAGGCAGAGATCTCCGACCTCACGCGGGGAAACGAACATAGCGGCCTCATGCTGCGGATTAGCGTTTCGCCATGCCACTAAGGCAGGCAGCCACACCGATCCAGCGACTTCGGCTGTTAAGGTTTATCCGTAACCACATCGGCACGGACACGGGTTCCCACCGCAAGTTTTCTACAACACGCCGGCCTTTTTCATGTCGTAACGGCCCTAAAAGCTTTTCCCTTCCGATGAAACTTTTGATCCGGGCGTTCCGTACATCCGTAGCAGTTTGAAAGCACACGGACGGGGAACGGCTTCATTGGCAAAGGACGCGGCAAAACCTGTTATCCTTTGGTTTCGCAAGGACTTGCGCCTTGACGACAACAAGGCGCTCAACGCAGCCCATCTCTCCGGGCGGCAGATCATTCCCCTTTATATAGACGAGCCGGAAGCCGCCGGCACCGGTCCGCTGGGCGCCGCCCAGGCCTGGTGGCTGCATCATTCTCTGAAAGCGCTCGACCGATCGCTGAACGAGCGGCGGGGTCGGCTGTTGCTTGCAAGCGGCGAGACGCTTGCAGTGCTCCGCGCCATCATCGAGAAAAGCGGCGCCGAAGCTGTCTTCTGGAACCGGCGCTACGATCCAGCCGGAATCTCCATCGACATCCGGATCAAGCGTGAGCTGGAAAAGCAGGCGATCGAGGCACAAAGCTTTGGCGGCCAGTTGCTGCACGAACCCTCGAGGCTGACGACCGGCGGCGGCACGCCCTATCGCGTCTATACACCGTTCTGGCGGGCGCTGGAGAGCACCGGCGAACCGGAGCAGCCACTGGAGGCACCGTCGAAGCTGCAACTGGCTCAGAAACTTCCGGAATCGGAAACGCTTGATCGTTGGAACCTGCTGCCGAAGAAGCCGGATTGGGCACGGGATTTCGCCGATGTCTGGACGCCGGGCGAGCAAGGTGCGCGGGAGAAGCTCCGGGCCTTTGTCGAGGACAGTCTCGAGGGCTACAAGGAAAACCGCGACTATCCGGCAAAGCCGGCTACGTCGATGCTGTCGCCGCATCTGGCGCTCGGCGAGATCTCCCCCGCGCGCATATGGGATGCGACGCGCGGCCTGTCGAAACGGGTGCCGGCGGCCGATATCGTGCATTTCCGCAAGGAGATCGCCTGGCGCGAATTCTCCTATCATCTGCTCTTCCATTTCCCGCGCCTCGCCTCGGCCAACTGGAACGATCGTTTCGACGATTTCGAATGGCGCAACGACAGCGAGGATTTCGAAGCGTGGCGTCGTGGCATGACCGGCTATCCGATCGTCGACGCCGGCATGCGCCAACTCTGGCGCCACGGCTGGATGCACAATCGCGTTCGCATGATTGTCGCCTCTTTCCTGATCAAGGACCTGATGGTCGACTGGCGCCGGGGCGAGGACTGGTTCCGGGATACGCTCGTCGATGCCGATCCGGCCAACAATGCGGCAAGCTGGCAATGGGTCGCCGGCTCGGGAGCCGACGCCTCGCCGTTCTTCCGCATCTTCAACCCGGTGCTGCAGGGCGAAACCTTCGATCCCGACGGTGACTATGTCAAAACCCACGTGCCGGAGCTTCGGGGACTAGACGCAAAATACATCCATCGGCCGTTCGAGGCGCCGAAGAGCGTCCTCGACGAGGCCGGCGTCATCCTCGGTAAGACCTATCCAAAACCGATCGTCGACCATGCCAGCGCCCGCAACCGTGCGCTCGCGGCCTATAAAGCCATGAAGGATGCCGCATGAACGCGCATTTCCGTGTCCCTCCTCGCCGGTTGAAGATCGCAGTCGTCGGCTCCGGCATCTCGGGTGCCTCCGCAGCCTGGGCGCTAAATCCCGTGCACGACGTTACGCTCTACGAAAGCCAAGCCCGCGCCGGCGGCCATACGGCGACCGTCGACGTGGACTACGACGGTGTTCGGATTGCCGTCGATACCGGCTTCATCGTCTATAACGAACTGAACTACCCGAACCTGACTGCGCTCTTTGCCGAGCTCGGCATCGCCACGCATGCGAGCGACATGAGTTTTTCGCTCTCGCTCGACCACGGCAGGCTGGAATGGAGCGGCGGCGGGCTGTCCTCCATCTTCGCGCAGAAGCTCAACCTGTTGCGACCGTCGTTCCTATGGATGATCCGCGAGATCCTCCGCTTCAACCGTATGTGCCTCGAAGACCGGGCCGCCGGCCATCTCGCCTCGCGCTCGATCGGTGACTATCTCGATTGGCGCGGCTTCTCGCCCGGCTTCACCAACAATTATCTCGTGCCGATGGCGGCGGCCATCTGGTCGACGCCGTCCGCCCGCATGCTGCAGTTTCCGGCCGAGCATTTCGTCAATTTCTTCGACAATCATCGCTTGATCTACCGCCGCCAGCACCAGTGGCGCACGGTGACCGGCGGCAGCCGCACCTATCTCGATCGGCTGCTGCAGCCGCTCGGCGAGCGGGTGAAGCTTTCCTGCGGGGTGCGCGGAGTGGTCCGCGGCGAACAGGGTGTCACGATCTTCGACGAAAGGGGCAGCGAACGCCCGTTCGACAAGGTGATCTTCGCCTGCCATAGCGACCAGACCGCGCGCTTGCTCACAGACGCGACCGATCGGGAACAAAAGCTGCTTGCCGCTATCCCCTACCAGCCGAACCGCGTCGTCCTGCATCGCGACGAGGCGCTGATGCCGCAGCGGCGGAAGGTCTGGGCCTCGTGGAACTATCTGCGCTCCAGCCGCGAGGACGGAAAGGCAAGCGTGGCGGTCACCTATTGGATGAACCGGCTGCAGGGCATCGATCACAAGTTCCCGCTGTTCGTGACGCTCAATCCGGACCGAGAGCCGGATCCCCGCAAGGTGTTTGCGGAATTCACCTACGAGCATCCGCAATTCTCGGCCGAGGCCATGGCGGCGCAGCGGGCGCTCGCCGCCATTCAGGGACAGAACAATTGCCATTTCGCCGGCGCCTGGACGGGATATGGATTCCATGAGGACGGCCTGGTTTCCGGCTTGGCCGCCGCCGAGGCTCTCGGCGGGATCATTCCCTGGCGAACCGCCCGAGCCCCCTGGGAAACGCAACAGGACATAGTGGCATGAGGCGGCAACGAAAAAGACTCGGCGTCAGCACCGCCGACAATGGCCCTCCACCGGATGCCCCGACAGTGCTCTATGTCGGAGAAATCATGCATCAACGGATAAAACCGTTCGGCCATCGCTTCCGCTACCGCGTGTTCTCACTGCTCGTCGATCTCGACAGGCTTGATGAGGCCAACAGGCTGTCGGCTCTGTTTTCCGTCAACCGGCGCAATCTCGTCTCTTTTTATGAAAAGGACCATGCCGATAACGAGGATAAGACGCTGCGCGCCCATGCAGATCGGCTGCTCGCCGCGGCAGGGGTCGAGCGCGCCGAGAGGATACTGCTCGTCTGTTATCCCCGTATTCTCGGCTATGTCTTCAATCCGCTCTCCGTCTACCACGCCTATGATGCCGATGGCGGGCTCATCGCGATGATCTACGAGGTGCGCAACACATTCGGCGAGCGACACAGCTACGTCTGTCCTGTCGGCGATGGCGAAATGGCAGAAGGCGGACTTCGCCAGAGCTGCGACAAGCTCTTCCATGTCTCGCCTTTCATCGGCATGGCGGTGCGCTATCACTTCCGCATGTTGCCGCCGGGCGCGGAAATCCGCTGGCGCATCCTCGAAACCGACTGCGAAGGCCCGCTTCTTTCGGCGACATTTTCCGGACGGCAGGTGCCGTTGACCGGCGCCTCGCTGCTGATGCTGATGGCGCGTTTACCCTTCCTCACTTTCAAGATCGTCGCCGGCATCCATTGGGAAGCGCTGAAATTGTGGCTGAAGGGCGCGCGCTATATCCGACGCCCTTCACCTCCCCCTGACGTCAGCATCCACCGGCCCCGCACGCTTGCGGACGCGGCGGAATAACATTAGCTTTTGACGTAATAGCCGGAGGCGGCCCGAGCACATCGTCACGGATGTGTCGTCGTCCTTAACCGGCAAGAAAATGCTGGAGGAGGAAAGATGAGCAAGGCGCAGGACTGGAATCTGCTGGCCCGCGACGCGGTGACGCTGACGGCCGAAAACATATCCCGTCTGGTGAAAGGGCTGCCGTTCAAGGCGAAACTGGCGCTGCGCGGGCTTCTGCGCATGCAGCACGGCTCGCTTGCAGTAACCCTGCCCGACGGCGGCAGGCTGCTGATCGAGGGCAAGAAAGCCGGGCCGAAAGCGGCGCTCAGCCTCAACAACTGGAACCTCGCCTACCGGGCGCTGACGAGCGGCACGATCGGGGTCGCCGAAACCTATATGGACGGCGACTGGGACAGCCCTGATATCACCGCCTTCCTCGAACTTTTCCTCGTCAACGGCGAAGCCGCGTTCAGCTATGCGCATGGCAAGGGCGGCCTCGGCCGCCTCTTCGAGCGCATCCGCCACTGGATGAACGCCAATACCAAGACGGGCTCGAAGCGTAACATCTCCGCCCATTACGATCTCGGCAATGATTTCTACAGGCAATGGCTCGATCCGAGCATGACCTATTCCTCGGCGCTCTATTCGACCGGGGCCAACGACCTGCAATCGGCGCAGAATGCCAAATACCGCGCGCTCGCCGAGGCGACCGGCATCCGGCCCGGGGATCACGTGCTGGAGATCGGCTGCGGCTGGGGCGGGTTTGCCGAATTCGCCGCAAGCGAGCTGAACTGCAAGGTAACGGGGCTGACGATCAGCCGCGAGCAACTCGCCTTCGCCGAAGAGCGCATCCGCAAGGCAGGCCTCGACGACCGCGTCGAATTCCGCTTCCAGGACTATCGCGACGAAGCAGGGCTCTACGACCGGATCGTCTCGATCGAGATGTTCGAAGCGGTCGGCGAGAAATACTGGCCGTCCTATTTCTCCAAGCTCAGGCAATGTCTGAAACCGGGCGGCAAGGCCGGCCTGCAGATCATCACGATCAAGGACGAGTCCTTCGACCAGTATCGCAGCAATCCCGACTTCATTCAGAAATATGTCTTTCCCGGCGGCATGCTGCCGACGCGCAATCATCTCGCCGAACTCGCCGGCAAGGTCGATCTGTCGCTGGTCAGGGATTTCGGCTTCGGGCTCGATTACGCCCGCACGCTTGCCGAATGGCGCGAGCGCTTCTGGTCGGTCTGGGAACGCATCCGCCCGATGGGCTTCGACGAGCGCTTCAAGCGGCTCTGGGAATTCTATCTGTTCTATTGCGAGGCCGGCTTCCGCGCCCGCAACATCGATGTGCGCCAGGTCGTGTTCTCGCGCAGCTGATCATTCCGCCGGATGCGGTGTCGCCGGATGGTGACCAGCCGTCGACGGCCGCTCCCGCCAGCCGGTCAAGCGGTTCACCAGCGCGAAATAAGCGCCGTAGGGAAGCAGCCGCGCCAGCTTCAGCATGAGGGTGAAGCGCTTCGGGAAGCTGATCTCGAAGGCCTGCGATTTTAATCCGGCGGCAATCTGCCTGGCTGCGTCCTCGGCCGAGACCAGGGCCGGCATCGGAAAAGCATTCCTCCTCGTCGCCGGCGTATCGATAAAGCCGGGGCTGACGAGCTGGATGCGGATACCCATCTTGTCGAGATCGAATTTCAGGCTTTCGGCCATATTGATCAGTGCCGCCTTGGTGGCGCCGTAGGCGGCGCCCGTCGGCAGGCCACCATAGCCGGTGACGGAGGAGACGATGGCGATCTGCCCCTGACCTTTGGCCTTCATATGGCTGATCGCCGGCAACAGGCAGTTGACGACGCCGGACAGATTGACGGCAAAGCTCTTTTCGAAATCGGCGCGGTTCAGATCCTCGGCATGGACCGGCAGATAGACGCCGGCATTGAGGATCGCCATGGCGAGCGTCCCGTGCTCATATTCGATGGAGGCCATGACATGCTCCATGTCCTCGGCATCGGTGACGTCGCCGTCGAGAACGATAATACTGCCGGAAAGGCCGCTGGCCTCGGCCTGCAACTCGACCAGCTTTTCGTGGCTCCTGGCGGTGACGGCGACCTTGTATCCTTCGCCGGCGAGCTTCAACGCGAGCGCCCGGCCGATGCCGGAACTCGCGCCCGAGATCCAGACGATTCCATGTTCGGGACGGGCGATGAAATCACGCATGACATGTTCCTCCAGAACTGCCTATCAATACGAAAACAGGTCCGGAAGTCCCTCTATCCCTCCGGATGTATGGCTCTATCACACCATTGTGGCTGCTTTCAGCCGATCAGGTCGCCGATCATCTGGCGAAGGGATCCCGTGAGCCTGACCGGCCCATCCGAAACGGCAAAAGCGATGCAGGGCCTGTCCTTTTCGGCAACCGGTCGGTGGTCGACCGTCTCGTCGGCAATGGAGATGTCGCCGGGGCCGAAACGGCCGCGTTCATCGTTGAAGGCACCGTCAAGGATCAGGATCAGCTCCATGCCTTTGTGCGTGTGGGCCGGCAGGGCGCGGCCCGGACGGATCCACATCAGGTTGACCTCGCAACCGTCCATGTCGAGTGAATATTCCTTGAAGCCCGGCAACCGCTTGCGCCAGGGCACATCCTCGACCTCGAAGCCGACGAAATCTCGCAATGCCCGTGGAAACAACGTGAGTTTCGGGCGCGCGACGGGCGGCGGCGGGACAGAAGACGCGGAGGCGAAAATTGCCTCTAGCCGCTGCTCCCGGTCCGCAATGGCAACGCCGGGCGCGTTTTCCAAGGCCTCTCCGGCCAGCAGTTCGAGGCCGTTCACAAAGCTGCGATTGTCCGGTTTCATCTCGAGATGGGACTGAACGAGTACGCGCGCCGGCTCGGGCAAGGAGCCGGCGACGTAATGCGCCATCAATGCATCGATTGTGTCGATATGCTCGTGAACCATCCGTCTTTCGGTCACGCCCTGTTATCGCGCTCCGTTTCGCTTTGTCGTCATCCGTACGGGGAAAGTCAATCTTCGGATCACCCCGGCAGGGAGGGCCATACGCCATTTCGGGGATGGAAAGCCAAATTTTATCGCGTCCGCCACGGGCATGGAATAGCATTTCTTGCCAACACAGCCTTGTGAAGGGAAAAGACCGTTCCTAAAGTAAGAGTTCGAAAGAGGCAGATTCTATGACCTTCCATCCCTCCGTCCTCGAAGCCATCGGCAATACGCCACTGATCAAACTCAAGGGCGCCTCCGCGGCGACCGGTTGCACCATTCTCGGCAAGGCGGAGTTCCTGAACCCCGGCCAGTCGGTGAAGGATCGCGCCGCGCTCTACATCATCCGCGACGCCGAGCGGAAGGGACTGCTTCGCCCGGGCGGCGTCATCGTCGAAGGCACGGCCGGCAATACGGGCATCGGGCTGACGCTGGTCGCCAAGGCGCTCGGCTACCGCACCGTCATCGTCATCCCGGAAACGCAGAGTCAGGAAAAGAAGGACGCGCTGAAACTGCTCGGCGCCGAACTCGTCGAAGTGCCCGCCGTTCCCTACAAGAACCCGAACAACTACGTGAAGGTATCCGGGCGGCTCGCCGAGCAGCTGGCGAAAACCGACCCGAACGGCGCGATCTGGGCAAACCAGTTCGATAACGTCGCCAACCGCCAGGCGCATATTGAAACGACCGCGCCGGAAATCTGGAAAGACACAGACGGCAAGGTTGACGGCTTCATCTGCTCCGTCGGCTCCGGCGGCACGCTGGCGGGTGTGGCTGCCGGCCTCAAGGCCCTCAAGCCGGACGTCAAGATCGGCATCGCCGATCCCGACGGCGCCGCTCTCTACGAGTTCTACCAGAACGGCACGCTGAAATCCGAGGGATCCTCGATCACCGAGGGTATTGGCCAGGGCCGCATCACCGCCAATCTCGAAGGTTTCACGCCAGACTTCTCCTATCGGGTTTCCGATGCCGAAGCGCTTCCCTATCTCTTCGACCTCGTCGAGAATGAGGGCCTGTGCCTCGGCGGCTCGACGGCCATCAATATTGCCGGCGCGGTCAAGCTCGCCAGGGATCTCGGACCCGGCCATACGGTGGTGACGATCCTCTGCGACTATGGCAATCGCTATCAGTCGAAGCTCTTCAACCCGGATTTCCTGGCGTCGAAAGGGCTGCCCGTTCCCGGCTGGATGGGCAAATCGCCCGAGATAGACGTTCCCTACGAACCCGCGTGAGCCCCCATGCCCGTCAATGCCCTCTACCGTGACGACTTCTACCTCTCGACCTGCGAGGCGGTTGTCACAGCCGTTCACGAGGACGGGGGCATCGAACTGGACCAGACCTGCTTTTACGCAACGTCAGGCGGCCAGCCGGGCGATACCGGCGAGCTTGAACGCGCCGACGGCACCAAGATTGCACTGGGTCAGACCAAGCACGGCGCGAGCAAGGACATTATCATCCATGTGCCGCTCGACGGCGCACCACGGCCGCAAATCGGCGAGACGCTGGTGCTGCATGTCGACTGGCCGCGCCGCTACAGGCTGATGCGCATGCACACGGCCTGCCACCTTCTTTCCGTCGTCTGCTCCTATCCAATCACCGGGGCAGCCGTCGGCGAAGAGGAAAGCCGCGTCGATTTCGACATGAGCGAGACGATCGACAAGGACGAGGTGACATCAAAGCTGATGGAACTGGTGGATCAAAATCATCGGGTCTATCTGCAATGGATCACTGACGAGGAGCTTGTCGCCAACCCGGATATCGTCAAATCGAAGAACGTGCGCCCGCCGATGGGGCTCGGGCGCGTCAGCCTCGTCTGCATCGGCGAGAACTCCTCGATTGACAGCCAGCCCTGCGGCGGCACACATGTTTCCGAGACGCAGGAAGTCGGCCGAATCCATATCGCCAAGATTGAGAAGAAGGGCAAGGAGAACCGGCGTTTCCGCATCCGCTTCGGCACGCCCGGCGACGAAGCCTGACCATCAAGGGAGACCATCATGAGTGAGACCAAGAGCCGTTTCGTCGTTTCGGCCGACTGGCTGCAGGCCGAACTCGGGAAACCGGACCTGCGGGTTCTGGATGCCTCTTTCTATCTGCCGGCGCAGAAACGCGACGCCGACGCCGAATATGCGGCCGGCCATATTCCCGGCGCCATCCGCTTCGACCAGGACAAGATCGCCGACCATTCGACGTCGCTGCCGCATACCATCCCCTCGCCCGATTATTTCGCCACTGAAGCCGGCAAGCTTGGCATCAGCGAAAATGATCGCATCGTCGTCTATGACGGCATCGGCGTCTTCGCCTCACCGCGCGTCTGGTGGCTGTTCCGGGTCATGGGCGCGAAGAACGTCTTCGTCCTCGACGGCGGTCTCGACGGCTGGAAGGCCGAGGGCCGTCCGCTCGAAACCACAGCACCCAGCCATGCGCCGGCAACCTTCACGCCGAATTTCGACGAAAGCCGCGTGGTGACGCTTCCTGCGATGCGCGACATCGTTTCGAGCGGCGCAATGCAGATCGCCGATGCCCGCAGCGCCGGCCGCTTCGCCGCCGCCGAGCCCGAGCCGCGCCCCGGCATGCGCTCCGGCCATATGCCCGGTGCCCGCAGCCTGCCCTCCGGCGTCTTCGCCAACCAGGGCCGCTTGAAGTCGCTGCCTGAACTCAAGCAGACGATCGAGGATGCCGGTATCGATCTTTCGAAGCCCGTCGTGACCTCCTGCGGTTCCGGAATTACCGCCGCGATCATCACGCTGGCGCTGGAATCGCTCGGTCATCACGACAACAAGCTTTACGACGGCTCGTGGAGCGAATGGGGCAGCCGCGAGGATACGCCCGTCGTTACCGGCCCGCCGACGCCTGATAAAGCCTGATCGCCATGGGGAAAACGCCCGCTTCGCTCAAGGCCCACATCACCCGGCTCGAAATGACGGCGCCGCCGAAGGCGAGCCTGCCGGTGCCTGTCAATATTCAGACGGCGATTATGCGCGCTCCCGGCATACCGCTGCCCTTCTACCGCTACCTCTACCGGCAGGTGGGTGCGCGCTGGCAATGGGTGGACCGCCTGCGCATGGGCGACGAGCAGCTTGCCGAAATGCTGAACGACAAGCGCAACAATATCAGCGTCCTCTATGTGAACGGCGCTCCGGCCGGCTTCTACGAATATTTCTGCGGGGACGAGGATACGATCGAGCTTAGCCATTTCGGCTTGATCGAACATGCGCTTGGCCTCGGCATCGGCAAATGGTTCATGCTGCAGGCGCTTTACGCCATCTGGTCCCTCAACCCGAAGCGCGTTACCACCACCACCAACAATCTCGACCATCCGCGCGCGCTGCAGCTCTACCAGATGTTCGGCTTCTCCCCGGTGTCCACAGGCACTGGCATCGTCCGTCCGCTCAGCGACAAGGAGCTTCTGGAGATGGCGCGGAAAAGCTGACGACTGCCGTCCGACGTAGTTGGAGGTAACTAACGCTGCGTCAGGCTGTTCGGGCGGCGCGGATCGTTGCGGCGCTCGAAATCGAGCGTGCGGCCCGACTGCTCCTTCAGTTCGGCCACTTCCCGGCGTAGCGCCCTGAGTTCTTCCAGTATCTCTGCGTTCTGTTGCGCCAGCAGCGCGAGATCGACGTCGGCCAAGGGCTTCTCCTTTTGCTTTGCAGCTTCGCAAGAAACGGGTGGCTTACACGATGATCCGGGTACATTTCATGGCAATCACAAAGGAGATTTGCCATGACCACCTTACGTTTTGTCGCCATGCCGACCACCGATGCCGGACACCTCTGGAACGGTGGACGCGACGCCTATGACCGGCTTCCCGAGATTATGGTGTCCGATGGCCCGGGTCATCCCTGCCGCCATTGCCTCGATAATATCGATGAGGGCGAAGAACTGCTGGTCTTCGCTTATCGGCCCTTCCCGGAATTGCAGCCCTATGCCGAAACCGGACCGATCTTCCTGCACAAGCAGCCTTGCCGGCGCTATGCCGCCGAAGAGATCCTGCCGCCGGTGCTGACAACCAGTCCGGACTTCATTCTCCGCGGCTACAATGAGGACAACCGGATCGTCTATGGCACCGGCGCAGTGACCCTTATCGGCGAGATTGCGTCCTATAGCGAGAAGCTGCTGGCGCGGCCCGATATCGCCTATGTGCATGTGCGTTCGGCGCGCAACAACTGCTTCCAGTGCCGGATCGACAAGGTAAAGGCGCCGGCCCTTGCGGAGACCGACGCCTGACCTAGAGTCAGGAAGCTTACGCTACGTTGAGTACGCTCTCGGGCGCGAAGGCCTCGTAGCCGAGCGCCTCGGCGACCGGCTTGCTGGTGATGCGGCCCTTATGCACGTTGAGACCGTTTCTCAGATGTTTGTCTTCGGCGATGGCACGCAGGCCGCGATCGGCAAGCGCGAGACCATGGACCAGCGTGGCATTGTTCAGCGCGTGCGCCGAGGTGACCGGGACTGCGCCCGGCATGTTGGCGACGCAATAATGCACGACGCCGTCGACCTCATAGGTCGGATCGGAATGAGTCGTCGCATGGGAGGTCTCGAAGCAGCCGCCCTGGTCGATGGCAACGTCAACGATGACGGCACCCTTCTTCATGCCGGAAAGCATCTCGCGGGTAACAAGCTTCGGAGCGGCAGCGCCGGGGATCAGCACGGCGCCGATGATGAGATCGGCCGAAAAGACCTCCTCCTCCAGCGCCTGGATGCTGGAATAGCGGGTATGGACGCGGCCTGCGAAGATATCGTCGAGCTGGCGCAGGCGCGGCAGCGACCTGTCGAGGATGCTGACATCGGCGCCGAGGCCGGCAGCCATCCTGGCCGCATGCAGGCCGACGACGCCGCCGCCGATGACGGCCACCTTGGCCGGCAATACGCCGGGCACGCCGCCGAGCAGGACGCCGAGGCCGCCATTGGCCTTCTGCAGCGCGGTCGCTCCCGCCTGGATCGACAGGCGTCCTGCGACTTCCGACATCGGCGCCAGCAGCGGCAGGCCGCCGCGATCGTCGGTCACCGTCTCATATGCGATCGCGGTGACGCCGGAGGCGATGAGACCCTTGGTCTGCTCGGGATCGGGGGCCAGATGCAGATAGGTATAGAGAAGCTGGCCGTCGCGGAGCTGCACCCATTCGGATGGCTGCGGCTCCTTGACCTTGACGATCATGTCGCACTTTTCGAAGATATCCTTGGCGGAAGCGGCGATCTTTGCGCCAGCCGCGGCATAGGCGGCATCATCGGCGCCGATGCCGGCGCCCGCCTTGGTTTCCACCCAGATCTCATGACCATGGGCGACATATTCACGAACCGAAGCCGGCGTCAGGCCGACACGATATTCATGGTTCTTGATTTCCTTCGGGCAACCGACACGCATTCGCGTTCCTCTCATTTTGTCTCCGCGGTCGCGGATCTCCTCAGACGATGAATCCAACCACCAAGGCTGCGAAATGTCCTTGCAAAGACGATTTGCGCGGATGCGTTTTTTCGGCGATTATTGCGCCATCTCTACTATTTTTCGAAAGTTCTTCGAATGGCCGATCTCGATACCATCGATCTTGCGATTCTGAAGGTGCTGCAGGCCAATGCCCGCATCACCAACGCCGAGCTCGCCGAAAAGATCGGGCTTTCGCCGTCGGCCTGTTCGCGCCGGCTCGACATCCTGGAGCGAAGCGGCGTCATCGGCGGTTATCATGCACGGCTTTCGCACAAGGCGCTCGACTACAAGATGATCGCCATCGTGCATATTTCGCTCTCCGGCCAGTTTGCCAAGACGCTGGCAGAATTCGAGGCGGCGGTGAAGCTCTGCCCGAACGTGCTCGTCTGCTATCTGATGTCAGGCGAATACGACTACATTCTGCGGGTCGCCGCCCGCGACCTCGAGGATTATGAGCGCATTCACCGCGACTGGCTGTCGGCCCTTCCCCATGTGGTCAAGATCAATTCCAGCTTCGCGCTCAGGGAAATCATCGACAGGCCGAATGTCGGGCTTTGAGACCTTGCATATTCTAGGAAAGCCTGCCCAGACTTTCGGCGCGCGCGGGCGTTTCCCGCTTACTGGCACGTCATGACATCGAAGACCCAAGGCTATATTTTCGCTCTGCTGGCGATCACCATTTTCTCTTTGCAGGACGCGATCTCGAAACATCTGGCATCGACCTATCCGCCGATCTTCGTAACGATGATCCGCTACTGGGCCTTCGCGATTTTCACAGTCCTTCTCGCTTCGAAGATGCGCGGCGGCCTCAAGGCGACGGCTCGCACCAAACGCCCCTTCCTCCAGGTGACGCGCGGCGTCCTGCTTGCGATCCAGGTGGTTCTGGCCATCACCTGTTTTGCGATAATCGGGCTTGCCCGTTCACAGGCGATCTTTTCCGCGACGCCGATCCTCATCGCGCTGCTAGCGATGCCGATCCTCGGCGAGCGGGTCGGGTGGCGGCGATGGGCAGCAATCGGCGCCGGACTTTTCGGAGTACTGCTGATCCTGAAGCCAGAAGGCGAGTTTTTCGACGTGAAGCTGCTTCTCGCCATCATTTCCTGCTTCAACTTCGCCTTCTATGTTATCGCCACCCGTCTTGTCAGCCGCGACGATTCGTCGATGACCAGCTTCTTCTATACCGGCGTCGTCGGCGCCATCATCATGACTACCATCGGGCCTTTCTACTGGAGCTGGATGTCGGCGGGCGACTGGGGATGGATGGCGGTCGTCTGCATGACTAGCATTTCCAGCCATTATTTCCTGATCCGCGCCTATGATCTTCTCGATGCCGCCGCCGTCCAGCCGCTGACCTATCTGTCGCTCGTCTATGCCTCGATCATCGGCGTGACGATCTATGGTGAAACGCTCAGTCTCAACATGATCATCGGCTCGGCGATCGTGGTCGCCGCCGGCATCTTCACAGTCTGGCGCGAGCATGTGGTGGGACGCAGAATCGCCGCCGCCACCAACTGACGTTTCACTGCAATTTTAGCCAAGCCCCTAAAACCATTTCAATTTTCAGCCGTTATGCTGTCCCGGCGATGTCCAAGGGAGACAGTATGACCCGCAACCTGAAAATTACGGCCCGAAAGGCCGACCGGCAAAACTGCCGTGTCTTCGGCAATATGAAATATCTGAACAGCGAGGTGGCTGTCCGCATTCTCAACCTGTCGGCAACAGGCGCCGCCCTGGAAACCAAGGGACCGGTCCACGCCGCCTCCGGCAGCAAGGTGCGGATCGAAGCGGAGAACCTCGGAATGCTCGAAGGCATCATCCGCTGGAAACATAACGGCCGCGTCGGCATCCAGTTCGACATCAATTCGAATGCGCGAGCGCAGGTCTCCTCCTATTTCCGCTTTTTCCATAAGGAAATACGGCCGGTCCTGGCGGTCCGCCATTTGGTGCGACCAACGGCCAGCGTCGAGCGCACGCCTCACCTGGCGACGTCGACGCTGAAATCGTAAGGCTGCACCGCCTTTGCGCCGAAGGAGCGGCTGAGATCGTTCCAGTAGCTGCGGTTGACGTTGACATCGAGAGTGACCGGGCCTTGGGTCTGCGGCAGCTTGGCGCCGAGGCTCCTGACGTCGATGGCGGCGCTGTTGGCGTTGGCGCCGGACAGCACGATCGTCTCCGTCCCCAGGGGCACGTTGACGGCGCCAGGCGCCGCGTTCGCTGAAAGGGGCTCGCTTGATATGATCTGGCCGTCACCGCTCAGGAATTTGATATCGCAGGTCTGGCATTCGCCCTGCGTCCAGCCGGGGTTGACCTTCAGTTCGACACGGGGCGGCAGCGAGCGATCGCCATCCTGTGCGTAAGCCGCGCCGACGATGGAAAACAGGCTGGCGGATGGAGTGATCTCGATCGGCTTCGGGTTAACTGAACTGCCTTGCGCCGCAGCCATGATGAGAGCCGGAGCGCCGATGCCGAGAAGAAGCGCCTTCTGCAGCTGCTGCTCGCGGTAGATCAGCGCGATCGCGGCGCCGATAACAAAAAAGACCGAAATGGCGCCGAGCGCGCAGGCAACAGAAATCCAAGGATTTGCCGTCGTCGTCAGCCATTTCTCGACATCGCCGCTGTAAAGCGCCTGCGCCTTATCAACCAGACTGGGCGCGGTGCCCCCGAAACCTCCAACCGCAGCGATAACGACCCTGTTCATGATCCCGTCCCCCTGGATTTCAGCGGGAGGACTGTACCATAAATTGCATTTCAAGACCACATCGCCTCGCCGGTCGATTGTTTTGCCGTTCTGTCATTTTCGCAGTGTACTCCTCGCCAAATCGTCCTAATTCTGACGTGCCGGACGATGCAGATCTTTGAAGGAGAAGTTTCCATGTCTTCCATTTTCGACGTTGGTGTCATGAGCCGCCGTTCGCTTCTTGGCGGCCTCGCCGCCACCTCCGCCCTGGTGCTGCTGCACCCATTCAGCGCGCGCGCCAGCGCCAACCAGGCGCATCTCCGGCTGATGGAAACGACGGACATTCATGTCAACGTCTTCCCTTATGACTATTATGCCGACAAGCCGAACGATACGATGGGCCTCGCGCGCACCGGGACGATCATCGACAATATCCGCGCGGAAGCCGTCAACTCGCTGCTGATCGACAATGGTGACGTGCTGCAGGGCAATCCGATGGGCGACTACATGGCCTACCAGCACGGTATGAAGGACGGCGACGTCCATCCCGTCATCAAGGCGATGAACACGCTCGGCTATTCGGTCGGCACGCTCGGCAATCACGAGTTCAATTACGGCCTCGACTTCATGTTCAAGGTGCTGTCCGGCGCCAACTTCCCCTTTGTTTGCGCCAATCTGACCAAGGGCCAGCTCGCCTCGAACCCCAAGCAGGACGACCTCTTCTTCAAGCCCTACGTCATCTTGGAAAAACAGATCAAGGACGGCGCCGGCAATGAGAGCCCCGTCAAGATCGGTTTCATCGGCTTCGTGCCGCCGCAGATCATGCTCTGGGATATCAAGAATCTCGAAGGCAAGGCGCAGACGCGCGACATCGTCGAGGCCGCCAAGGCCTGGGTTCCCGCCATGAAGGAAGCCGGCGCCGATATCGTCATCGCTCTCTCCCATTCCGGCATCGACGGCGCAGCACCCTCCGAAAAGATGGAAAACGCCTCGCTGCACCTTGCCGCGGTCGACGGGATCGATGCGATCTTCACCGGCCACCAGCATCTCGTCTTCCCCGGACCGAAGAGCTGGGACGGCATTGCCAATGCCGATCCGGTCAAGGGCACGCTGCACGGCAAACCGGCCGTGATGGCCGGCTTCTGGGGCTCGCATCTCGGCCTTATCGACCTGCTCCTGGAAAAGGACGGCAGCAGCTGGAAGATCGTCGACTTTACCTCGGAAGCGCGGCCGATCTATCATCGCGACGACAAGAAGAAGGTGGTTGCCGACTACGCCGACAAGAAAGAGGTGGTTGAAGCCGCCAAGGCCGAGCACGAGGCGACGCTTGCCTATGTCCGCACGCCCGTCGGCAAGACGTCCGCGCCGCTCTACTCCTACTTCGCACTCGTCGCCGACGATCCTTCCGTGCAGATCGTCAGCCAAGCCCAGACCTGGTACATCAAGCAGATGCTCGCCGACACCAAGTACAAGGATCTGCCAGTGCTTTCGGCCGCAGCTCCCTTCAAGGCCGGTGGGCGCGGTGGTGCGGAATATTATACCGACGTTCCGGCCGGCGATATCGCCATCAAGAACGTCGCCGATCTCTACCTCTATCCGAACACCGTGCAGGCCGTCGTCATTACCGGCGAGCAGGTGAAGAACTGGTTGGAAATGTCGGCCGGCATGTTCAACCAGGTGGAGGCTGGCGCCAAGGACGCCGCGCTGCTCAACAACGATTTTCCGTCCTACAATTTCGACGTCATCGACGGCGTCACCTACCAGATCGACCTGTCGCAGCCGCGCAAATATGACAATGACGGCAAGCCGATCAATCCGACGTCGAACCGCATCCAGAATCTGGCTTTCGGCGGCAAACCAATCGATCCCACCCAGAAATTCGTTGTCGTCACCAACAATTACCGCGCCGGCGGCGGCGGCAATTTCCCGGAAATTGCCGCGGACAAGGTGATCTTCCAGGCGCCGGACACCAACCGCGACGTGATCGTGCGCTATGTCCACGATCAGGGCACGATCAATCCGTCGGCCGACGCAAACTGGACCTTCAAGCCGCTGCCGGGCACGACGGCGACTTTCGAAAGCGGCCCGAAGGCAAAGCAGTTCCTTGCTGCGGTCAAGAGCGTCAAGATCGAGGAAGCCGGCGAAGGGGCCGACGGCTTCTCAAAATTCAGGCTGGTTCTGTAAACCGAGGAAATTCAGGCGGGCGCGGTATCCGCGCCTGCCTTATTCCGCCGCAAGCGGCATACCGGGTTCGTGCAGCTCCGCGATCCGCGCATGGAAATCGGCCTGGTTCGGACAGGCGGAAAGCCTGGTGCGGAACGCGTCGATCATCCAGGCGGCGGCAGGCCCGGGTGGGTTGGCAAGCCGGCGCATCGAATAGATGCCATACTCTCCCTGTTCGTAGGCCTCCAAATCGAGATGAACGAGAGCGCCGCTCACGAGATCGTCACGGATGAGCGAAGCGGGAAGGCCGCCCCAGCCAAGGCCGGCTTTGATGAGCTGATGCTTCGTCGCAATATCGCTGACGCGCCATGTCTTGTAGGACAGAACGTTGAAATCGCGCCCCTTCGTCAGGCCCGAGGCATCGGTCACGACGAGTTGCACTTCCTCGCGCACGTCGCCGAGCATGAGCGGCCGCTCGAGCGCGGCAAGCGGATGGTTGCGCGCGGCAACGGGTAACATGAAGGAATGGCCGATCCGCTCGGTGACGACCGAATCGTCCTGTCTCAGGACCGCGCCGCCGATCCCGATCGTCGCCTTACCACTCAGCACAAGATCCATGACCATTCCGAGTTCGCCGACGTAGAGGTTCAACGAAACGGACGGGAACATATCGCGGAACTCCCGCAGAACGTCCACCACCGCCTGCGAAGGGACCATGACGCTGATGGCGACGGAAACCTCCGCTTCGAGCCCTTCCTTCAGGCTCTTGACGCGTGCCCGCATGACCTGCAGGTCGCCCAAAATGCGGCGCGCATCCTCCAGCATCGCCCTGCCCGCTTCCGTCAGCTTCGGCTGGCGCGCACCGGAGCGCTCGAAAAGCGGCACTTCGAGCTGTGCCTCCAGATTGGCGATCGTGTAGCTGACAACCGATTGCGCACGGTTCAGCACCCGCGAAGCGGCCGAGAAACTGCCGGTCTCGGCAACAGTCAGAAACACTTGCAATTGGTCCAGAGTCGGGTTCGGAAGCATCTATCATCCATTCCATCGATAATTTCGATCGACATTATCACCGTTTTTTCGATAGCAGGCCAGACCTATTTTCCTCATCGACACTGCGGCTCACCTCCCAGAAACGGGCCGTCAAATTCAATTCGAAAGGAAATGCACCATGTCGTCCATCCTCCTCCTGACGTCCAGCCCGCGTGCCGACTCGCTGTCGACGCCGATCGCCGTCGATCTCGCCGAAAAGCTGAAGAACCAGAAGCCGGGCAGCGTCGTCGTCCGCCGCGACCTCGCCTCCAACCCGCTGCCGCATATTGACGACCTCTTCACCGGCGCGATCCGCAAGCCGGCCGACGCCCGCACCGCCGAAGAAATTGCAGCCATCAAGACCTCCGACGAACTCGTCGCTGAACTGTTTGCCGCCGACACGATCGTCATCAGCACCGGCCTGATCAACTTCAATATCTACTCGTCGCTGAAGACCTGGATCGACAACGTTGCCCGCGCAGGCGTGACCTTCAAGTACACGGAAAGCGGCCCGGTCGGCCTCGTAACCGGCAAGAAGGTTTATGTGGTGCTCACCTCCGGCGGCGTCTACTCGCAGGGCCCGGCTGCTCCCCTGAACCATGCCGTTCCGTACCTGAAGTCGGTTCTTGGCTTCCTCGGCATCACCGATATCGAGACCATCTATGTCGAAGGCCTCGCCTTCGGTCCGGAAGCCGCCGAGAAGGCCATCGACGCCGCCAAGTCGCGCGTCCAGGAAATCGCACTGGCTGCCTGATCAGCTCGCGAATTTTTCTGAAACGGCCGGCCTTCGCCGGCCGTTTTGTCATTTGTCGATATCGGCGACAAAATCTCGGACCGTCGCCAGGATTTCAGCCGAGAGATTTTCATCCGAGGAAATCCTGGCAAGGCCGACGCCGCCCGCCATCATCGCGAAAGCCATGATCGCCTTGCGCCGTCTTTCCCCATCATCCACTCCCGCGGCCTTGCTCGCCAGTGCTGCGAAATTGCGCTTGAGCCGCTCCGTCGCGATCCCCCGTGCCTTCTCGCCGCTGCGTGACAGATCGGAGGTCAGCGCGGCAAAGGGGCAGCCCTCGCCGGGATTGTCGCGATGATAGGCGCTGACATAGCGATCAGCGATATCGGCAGCGGTCATCTTCGCCGGGTCCACTCCCTCGGCCTCCAGCCTGCGTCCCCATGAATCGAACGCGGACTGGATCGCCTCGGCAACGAGATCGTCACGGGAGGCGAAGTGCTTGTAGAAGCCGCCGACAGTCAGTCCGGCTTCCTTCATCAGGTCGGCGACGCCGATGCCCTCGAGCCCCTCCTCGCGCAGTCGCTTCGACGCGGTCTCGACGATCTTCTCGTGCGTCTTCTGTTTTTCCAACTGCGAACGACCCATCGGAATTCTCCCGGCACTGCCTCTTGACTTATGTGGATTGCAATCATAATCCTTATGGATAACGATCGTAATCCATATCGTTGCCAATTCCAAGAGGAGCATGAACCATGCGTCTAAGAAACAAGGTCGCCCTGATTACTGGCGGAAACAGCGGCATCGGTCTTGCGACCGCCAAGGTCTTCATCGACGAGGGCGCCAAGGTCGTGATCACCGGCCGCAATCCGGAAACACTTGCTGCCGCCGAAAAGGCTCTGGGGGCCGGCGTGCTGGCCCTGAAGGTCGATGTCACCGATACCGCAGCCACCGAGAAGGCCCTTGCGGAAGCCGCCGAAAAGGTCGGCAAGCTCGACATCGTCTTCGCCAATGCCGGCATCGGCGGCGCGACACCGCTCGGTGACACGTCGCCGGAGCAGTTCAACCGGATCATCAGCACCAATCTGACGTCGGTTTTCTTCACCGTGCAATCGGCCCTGCCGCATCTCAATGACGGCGCGTCGGTGATCCTCAACGGTTCGGTGCATGCCGTGCTCGGCGCTCCCGGCTGGACGGCCTATGCAGCGACCAAGGCGGCGGTCCGGGCGATGACGCGCAATATGGCGTCCGAACTCGCGCCGCGCGGCATCCGCGTCAACCAGGTCACACCCGGCGGCACGAAAACGCCGATCTGGTCGCCTATGGCACAAACGGAAGACGCAATGTCGGCGCTCGAGGCCCGTCTCGGCGGCATGAGCCCGCTCGGCCGCATGAGCGAAGCCGACGAAATCGCCAAGGCGGCGCTCTATCTGGCCTCGGATGATTCGACCAATGTCACCGGCATCGAGATCACCGTCGACGGCGGCATGACGAGCGCGCCCTCCGGCGCCAAGATTTTCCGCACCGCCTGAGAAAGCTGGGCCGGGCAAATCAACCTGCCCGGCCTGACAGATGCTTGCCTTAGCTCGCCCGCATGGCGCGATAGGCAAGACGAAACAGAACGATTGCCAAATTCACTACGGCAAGCAGGAGCACTGCATACAGCATGGTCTGGATACCGGACGAAACGATGAGCTTACCGGCGATCAGCGGAAAGCCGAAGACGCCAATGAAATAGGCCAGCGAGAAGAGAAGCAGCGACTGCGGCATAAGGCCGGCCGGAGCCTCATTTGCGGCAAGGCCGTTGATGACGGAATAGGTCAGCCCGTATCCCAGCCCCAGCATCGCCGCCGCGCAGAGATAGCCCAGTGCACTCGATGTTACCATCAGGAACAGCAGGATCGATGCCAGCGTCAGGCTTGTCAGGACCAGGAGCGAATAGAACGGATCTTTCTTGACCACATATCCCGCTGCGAATAGCCGGCTCAGAATCGCGGAGGACATGAAACCGATGAAGAAAAGGGAGTAGTCGAACCCATGCGCCTTGGCGTAGCTGGTTTGAAAGCTGGACAATCCGCCGAAAATCGCACCGCCGACGCCAACCATCACGATGGAATATATTGCCGGTGACGCGATCACCCGTCGTGCCGCGCCAAACGAGATCTTGTTGACATGAGGCAATATCTTGCCGGCGTTGGTCAGCCTGATGTGGAGCAGGAAGTAAAGTGCGCCGCCGGCGAGACTGGAAAGGGAAGCAAAAAGAAAAGCCGTCTCGATCGGCATGGACCAGCCGGTCGCTACGCGGCCGATGATCGGCCCGACGCCGATGCCTGACATCATCGATCCGGAAAGCAGGGCAAAAAACCGGATACGATGCTCGGGCTCGATGATCGCGGCGACCAGCAGAGGGCCGAGGGCATAGAACGTGCCCCAGCCTATGCCGAGAATGAAACCGACAGTCATCAGCCCCACCCCGGCCGACGGGACCATGGCAAAACCCAACCCCGATGCAGCAAGAAACAGCCCCGAAACCGCGACCGCCCGCGCAGAGCCGATGGCATCCGCGATGTGGCCGGACAGGATGACGAGAATGACCGTGCTGACAGTCGCCGCCGAGATGATCAGGCCGGCCAGCGCCTCGTCCCCGCCACCCTTACCCACCAACACTGGGATCAGGAACGTTACCCCATAGGCAATCGAAAGAAGAAACCCTCCGATACACAAAACGGTAAACTCGCCGCTATCGACCCTCTGCTGTGCAACCGCATCACTCATGTCTCCATGCCCCTCGCAAGACAGTTCACTGGAATATTGCGGCAATGGAGATCACGTTTGTATTTTCCGAACAAGACGTTTTCATTGTGTCGATAACATATTGAAAACACGACAGTGTTTAGAAGGATGTTTCTGTTTACTCAACATCACCAACACCCCAAGCGAGGCATTGCATCTGACCGACGACCCGGCGAGCCGACTCGTTCATGCCGCTCCTGAGGCAGCGCTCGATACTTGGAAGGATCGTTATTGGGCTAACTGAGTTTCACGACACCGGAGCGGCCGACGATGCAGTTGCGGCCGCTCTTCTTGGCTTCATAGAGCCTGCCGTCGGCGACCGAGAGCACGGTGGTGAAGCTGGTGCCGTCTTCATCGGCGGTCGCAATGCCGATGCTGACCGTCACCGGCTTGTCATCCGGTGTCTGGACGCTGGTCGCGATCGTCCAGCGCAGGCGTTCGGCAAGCAGCAGGCCTTCCTCATGATTTGTGCCGGGGCAGACGGCGACGAACTCTTCGCCGCCGAAACGGAAGATGCGGTCGCTGGAACGCAGCGTCGTCCCGAGCCGGGCGGCGATCGCCTTCAACACCTCGTCGCCCTGGAGATGGCCGTAGCCGTCATTGACGTCCTTGAAGTGATCGGCGTCGATAATGAGGACCGTGGCGAACAGCCCCTGTCTCGATGCCTCATTCAGCATCAGCGGCGCTTCCAGCTCCATCCGGGTACGGTCATAGACGCCGGTGAGCATGTCGCGGCCGGTCCGCTCGAGAAGGTCGTTGTAGCGCTCGCGGAACGTCAGGTCGCCGAACACGTCGCTGATGGAGCGTGCGGATGCGGCAGAGCCGACGCGACGAATGCGATATTCATAGATCGCAAACATCACCGCGTAGAGGCAGACGGCAAACATCTTCGCCTTCCAGCCGCCCCAGAATGCGGCGACCGGCACGTCCAGGAAATAATGCAGCGCGGCGAAGAAGCCGATCTGGTCGAAGGTCAGCAACGCAAAGCCGCAGATCATGAAACGCAGGACGACACGGCGGCGGAAGAAATCCCCGAGTTTTTCGTAAAGCAGGATGATGCCGAGCGAATCGACATAGAGCAGCGCCGTGCCCCAGACCATCAGCCAGCCCATCTCCTTCAAGAAATCGACGTCGGGCGTGTGATCCGGCGATATCTCGAGCGGGTGGTGCAGCTGCAGCACCCAGGCGATGCCGACGGTCAAAAGGTTGCCGAAGAACAGGCCGTAGATCGGCTGGCGCACCGTCGCCGCATCCTCCTGCAGATAGAGCATCAGGATCATCATCAGCTTGCCGGAGAAGAAGACCGATGAGCCGGGCGATACGTCTCCGAACGGAAGCGAGACATAGAAGACCGCCGCCAGATAGGTTTCCATGAAATGCATGACGCCGAGCGCCGTCAGAAAGACCCCGAGGCCGAGCCGATGGCGGAAATGCAGAAGCATCACCATCAGCGTGAAATAGGCGACGGCTTCGACGACGAAGAGAGCGAGGTTGAGTGCCTCCATTACGACACCGCGGCTCCCAGCCAACGACCCCCGAACTCCGCAGGCGCGGCGATCGCGACAGCGGACCCTTTGGTCGATCGTCCAAAAAAATGAAACACGAGGGCAACCCTGCAAATCCTGCGGGGATAGCTTTCACCGCAATCCTTTAAGATTGCGTGTGCAAAATCAGACGCCGCGCGGCACGCAGGTCATGCGATTGAAAAGCAAGGAGTATCCTGCCGAGATCCGATCCCGATCCAAGCCGGGATCCCGATTTCAGACCTGACGGACCTTCTCGCCGTCACCAAAGAGCGACGGGCCGTGCTGATCGATGATCTGCTGCGCCTTGCGCACGGTGCATTCGATCGCGTCATCGGAAGAGGAAAACATATCGGCGCGAATGAAATTGCGCACCAGCACGTCGTCGCCGACCTTCTTCTCGATGCGGCCGACGAGGCGATATTGGCCGCCTTCCTTGCGTGGTTCGGCATAGATCGTGCAATCGCCGTAAAGCTGCGGCTCGCCGGAAGGGCCTGCCGCTTCCGCGGCCGGTTTGCCACCGCCGGAGAACATCGAAAAAAGATTTGAAATGAACGAAGCCATGACCCGCCTTTAGCACGAGGGCATCGTTTCCGCCAAGTCAAATGATCAAATTGGCGAGGATCTCATTTTCGGTGATATCTTCGTAACCCATGCCGGCAGCTTCGAAATTTCCGATCAGGCGGGCAAAATTCTCAGGCGCCTTGGTTTCGATGCCGATCAGGATCGAGCCGAAGTTGCGCGCCGATTTCTTCAGATATTCGAAGCGGGCGATATCATCGTCGGGACCGAGCAGGTTGAGGAAATCCCTGAGTGCGCCAGGGCGCTGGGCGAGCCGCAGGATGAAGTATTTCTTCAGCCCCGCGTAACGCATGGCTCTTTCCTTTACGTCAGGCAGGCGCTCGAAATCGAAATTGCCGCCGGAGACGACGGCGACGATGGTCTTGCCGCGGATCGTCTCCCGATCCATCGCGGCGATCGCCGTCAACGACAAGGCGCCGGCCGGTTCCAGAACAACGCCTTCGACGTTCAACATCTCCTGAATGGTGACGCAGATGGCGTTCTCCGGCATCAGTTGCACTTGGCTTGCCGGGAAATCGCGAAGGGCGGCGAAATTCAGGTCGCCGATGCGCGCCACGGCGGCGCCGTCTACGAAATTGTCGACCTTGGCAAGCGTCGTCACCTCACCCGCCTCGATGCTGCGCCTCAGGCTCGGCGCGCCAGCGGGCTCAGCAAAAACGAAGGCCGATTTCGCAACCGTGCCGTCGAGATAGCCGGTGATGCCGGCGGCAAGTCCGCCGCCGCCGACCGGCAGGACGACCATGTCGGGCACCGTTCCTTCCGGCAGCTGCTGCATGATTTCGGCTGCGACCGTCGCCTGCCCTTCGATGATATCGGCATGGTCGAAGGGCGGCACCATGACACCGCCGACCGCTTCCACATGCTCGCGGGCGGCCTGGTAGCACTGGTCGAAGAAGTCGCCGAACAGCCGGATGGTGATGAACTCGGCGCCGAACATGCGGGTCTTGTCGATCTTCTGCTGCGGCGTCGTCACCGGCATGAAGACAACCCCAGGCACGCCGAAATGGCGGCAGACATAGGCAAATCCCTGGGCGTGATTGCCGGCCGAGGCGCAGACGAAGGTTTTGCCGGAAGCCCCCTGCCCGATTGCCTTGCGGAAGAAATTGAAGGCGCCGCGGATCTTGTAGGACCGCACCGGCGACAGGTCCTCGCGCTTCAACCAGATATCGGCCCCGTAACGGGCCGAGAGATGATCGTTGAGCTGCAGCGGCGTTGCCGGAAACAGGCTGCGCATTGCCTCTTCGGCGCTTTCGACATCAAGTCTCGTCACGGGTGTCGTCCATTCTCACGATTAGCCACCGCCGCTATGGCATAGGCGGACCGGCAAAAGAAAGCCCGCTTCGGCCATTTCCGGTTCGCCGCCGGATCGGCTTGCTCGACGAACCGTTGTTCTCCGGGAAAGTTTTTCTTAAGCCAACCGCAAAATTGACGGCACATGAACTAATTTTAATTGTCAATGAACCGGCCGGCCACTTATGAAGCTATGATGATCTTCAAATTCGCAAGACCCCTGGCCTGGCTGCTGCTTGCCTTCATCATCTTCGTCACCGTGTCGCCGATCGGGCTGAGGCCGGAAACGGTCACGACGGTCGATACCGACCGTGCGAGCGCCTACGTGGTCCTTGGGCTCGCCTTTGCGCTCGCCTATCCGAAGCAGTGGAAAACGGTGGCGGCGCTGCTGGTCGTCGGCGCGGTCGCCATCGAATATCTGCAATACTTCGTACCGACGCGTCACGCGCGCCTGCATGACGCCGGCATCAAGGCAATGGGCGCAGCCTTGGGGCTTCTGGCCGGCTGGGTGATCAACAAATGGCGCGATGCGAAAGCACCAGACACCCTTCCGCTCACAGAACGCTGATTGTTGTTAGCAACAAACCAGCACATGACCCCGAAGATCGAATTCGGGATTTGTGCAGATCGAAATCGATAGAGTGTTCTTAGTGCGTCTTCCTGGACGCGCTAAGAACACTCTAGAAACCGCGCAATTGCATTGCCCAGAAAAACAGCGGTATCGCGGCCATCGCAGTTCCCAGAACAAGTGCGACACTGGCCTTGAAGATACGGATGCGCCGAACCTTAGTCCCACTCCAATCGTAAACCATCGCCTTACTCCCACAAGACAACACTTACTCAACCGTCGCGGCGCAATCCTTGCACCAAAAATGGCTTTGTCAAGCGACACCCGCTTTTATGCACAAAATACGAGCATATTCATACAGGATTATAAAGGTGGTGCGGGCGACGGGGATCGAACCCGTACAGCCAAGGCCGAGGGATTTTAAGTCCCTTGCGTCTACCAGTTTCGCCACGCCCGCTTGCCGCGTTTTCAATAACTTGCGTCATTGGCGATGGGAAGAGCCGTGAGGCGTAAAAATCATACCTCATTTGCCGGCGGCGGCGATCGATGGCCGCCGGTCCGTCGGGGTAAAAAATAAAAGGCGCAGCCGGCTTACGCCTGCTGCGCCTTCATCATTCCAGTATCAAAGATCAGGCGAGCTTGGCGGCAAGCTTGGCGACATGGGCGCCCTGGTATTTCGCGCCTTCCAGTTCGATCTCGGAAGGCTGGCGCGAGCCGTCGCCGTTGGTGATCGTGGAGGCGCCGTAAGGCGAGCCGCCCTTGACTTCTTCGGTGCCCATCTGGCCCTGGAAGGCATAGGGAAGGCCGGCAACGACCATGCCCTGATGCAGGAAGGTCGGGAGGAAGCCGAGGATGGTCGATTCCTGGCCGCCGTGCTGGGTTGCCGAGGAGGTGAAGACCGAGCCGATCTTGCCGACGAGCTTACCAGCGAACCAGAGGCCGCCCGTCTGATCCCAGAAATTGCGCATCTGAGAAGCGACCGTGCCGAAGCGCGTGCCGGCGCCGACGATGATCGCATCATAGTCCGCCAGTTCGTCGACGGTGGCGATCGGAGCAGCCTGGTCGACCTTATAATAGGACGCCTTGGCAACTTCTTCCGGCACGAGTTCGGGAACGCGCTTGACGGTGACGTCGGCACCAGCCGACTTCGCGCCTTCGGCAACGGCATAAGCCATGGTTTCGATGTGGCCGTAAGCCGAATAATAAAGGACGAGAACCTTCGCCATCTTCTATCTTCCTTGGAACATTGGGGTGAACTTTGAAACTGAGGGATTTCTATCAGCGCATGTGACTTAACACAGCCCTGCCCCGAAGAACTCAGTGTTCAACTGATGTAGACGAAAATTCACTTGCGTTTTCATTTCAGCAAAAATGAACGCATCGGCTGAACAGCATTCAGAGAGTTAGGGCATGATGTCATCCGAAAACCGCTTACACTTTTCGGCATCATGCTCCCTGTTTGCAAAGCGGCCGAAGGGCGCTACCTATTCACCAGCCTCACATCACGGAACATCCCATGAGCCATGACATCGTCGTCACCGCCGCCATGCTCGCCATCGGCGACGAGCTTCTTTCCGGACGCACCAAGGACAAAAATATCGGCCATCTCGCCGATATGCTCACCCTTTCCGGTATCGACCTGAAGGAGGTGCGCATCGTTGCCGACGACGATGAGGCGATCGTCGAGGCACTGAACGCGCTTCGCGGTAAATATGACTATGTCTTCACATCAGGCGGCATCGGGCCGACGCATGACGATATCACTGCCGATGCCATCTCAAAGGCTTTCGGCGTGCCTTGCGAATACGACGAAGCGGCAATGATGCTGCTTGCCGAGATGTACAAACGCCGCGAGATGGAATTCACCGAGGCACGTCAGCGCATGGCGCGCATGCCGCGGGGCGCTGTCCATATCGCCAATCCCGTTTCGACGGCGCCGGGCTTCATCATCGGCAATGTGCATGTCATGGCCGGCGTGCCGCAGGTCTTCCAGGCGATGGTCGACAATGTGCTGCCGACGCTTCGAACCGGCATGCCCGTGCTTTCGCTTGCCATCGCCTGCCCTTACGGCGAAGGCGAAATCGGCACACCACTGACCGCGATCCAGAAAGCGCATCCGGAAACCAGCATCGGTTCCTATCCGCGCTATGTCGGCCAGAAGTTCTCGACCGAGATCGTCGTGCGCGGCCGCTCGCAGGCGGCGATCGATGCGGCCGGCGCCGAGGTGCATGCGATGATCGATGCCATCCGCCAAAGGAAGGACATTGCCGAAAACCACTCCGCCGAGGCTTGAGGACAACGCCGGATTGGGATCTGCTTGATCCCCATCAAGGAACAGGAGAAGGGTCCGGTGCATTCCTTCCCTCGCGCACAAGCCATTTCAGCGAAGGAGAATTGATATGTGTTACAAAACCATTCTCGCCATTCTCGATACAAGAGACAATAGCGCCGCCGTTGCCGATTTCGCCTTTGCCATGGCCGCCGAAAGCGGCGCCCATGTGATCGGCCTGCATGCCGAAACCATCTCCGTCGTACCGCTGGTGGCGCCGATGGAAATTCCCGATCCCGTCGCGGTGCAGGCGCTGCAGGACATGGCGCATGGCGAAACGATTGCGGTGGAGCGCATCTTTCGAGAGAAAGCGGCGGCGGCCAGCGCTTCCTCCGAGTGGCGCAGCTTTGCCACATCAACCGGTTACGGCTCCGCGCCGCTGATTGAAAGCGCGCGCAGTGCCGATCTGCTGATCGCCTCGCAGGCAGACCCCGCCAACCCCTCCGACAGCCATGTCGATGTCGACAGCTTCCTCTTCGACACCGGCCGGCCGGTGCTGATGATCCCCTATATCATCCGCCGGCCGAAGCCGATCAAACGCGTGCTGATCGCCTGGAACGGCTCGAAGGAGGTCGCGCGCGCGACCTTCGACGCGCTGCCGATCCTCAAAGCGGCCGACGAGGTGGAGATCTTTTCGGTCGATCCCGCCGATACGGCGCTGCATTCGCCGCTGACATCAGGTGCCGAGATCGCCGCCACACTTGCCCGTCACGGCGTGAAGACGACGCTTTCGACGGCGGAAAGTATCGACAAGAACACGTCTCATGTGATCGAGAACCGGCTTTCGGACAGCAGTATCGATCTTCTCGTCATGGGCGCCTATACGCATTCCTGGCTCTGGCAGATGATCTTCGGCGGCACGACGAGGACATTGCTGCAATCGATGACGGCGCTGACCCTGTTGTCGCGGTAACGGGTTGCTCTTGCGTTTTACCGGCAAATCCCGCTAATTGCAGCGACCGATGACGGCTTCGAGCCTCGGCCACGTCTCGCGCAGTAGCAGCTCGCGATCTCGCGCAGTGTCGGCTGCGCGATTTCTCGTTTTGCCGATCGTCGCTTCAAACCGCTCGGTCGCCGGCAAACGGCGTGTCATTTTCATCATGCCGCGGAGCAGCCCCGATGTCCCTTCCCGATAAAGCCTTTCCCGTTTCCTGGGATCAATTCCACCGCGATGCGCGAGCGCTTGCCTGGCGGCTTGCCGGCCTCGGGCAGACCTTCAAGGCGATCGTCTGCATCACCCGCGGCGGCCTCGTTCCGGCCGCAATCATCTCGCGCGAATTAAACATCCGGCTGATCGAAACGGTCTGCATCGCCTCCTATCATGACTATGTGAACCAGGGCGACATGGTGCTGCTCAAGGGCATCGCGCCCGAGCTTGCCGAAAATGAAGGCGAAGGCGTGCTCGTCATCGACGACCTGACGGATACCGGCAAGACCGCAGCACAGGTGCGCACCATGCTGCCGAAGGCGCATTTCGCCTGCGTCTACGCCAAACCGAAAGGCGTTCCGACCGTCGATACCTTCGTCACCGAGGTCAGCCAGGATACCTGGATCTACTTCCCCTGGGACATGGGCTTCACCTATCAGGAACCGATCGCCAAGGGCGCGCACTGACCGCTACCGGCAGCAGCAGACTTAGTATTTGCTACTTGAAATTGTTCCAGATTTTGTCGGCGAGGCCTGCTGAATCCGCTATCGGGTTTTCCGCATCTATTTTATTTTCTTCTCATGCATGGGCGGCGTGCGAATCGCGTCAGGTTGCGCTTAAAACGTGCGGCTGACGATCCGAGAGAGGGAAGCAATATGGCGCGATGGGGATGTGTGGGAGCGGGTGTGGCCGCCGGACTGGCGGCCTGCCTCTTTCCGCTGCTCCCTGCCCGCGCCGAACCTGCCTACGTGCCCCTCGTGCGTGACTATGTCGAACACCGGGTCAGGCAGATGGTCGAAACGCCGCTGGTGCTGAATGCCATTGCCGAGCAGAATGTGGAATTCGGCAATGTCAGCGAAATGGATATGCGGGTTCTCGACGAGACTTACCGGTCGGAGGTCATTCAGCACCACCTGCAGATGGTCAAGCTGCTGCTCGACAAATCAGTCTCGCACTATCTGAAGGCCATGCAGGACGCCTCGCAAGGGGCAATCGTCGAATTCTTCGTCACCGACAGCCATGGGCTGAACGTCGGGCAGAGCGCCATCACCACCGATTACTGGCAGGGCGACGAGGAAAAATATCTCAAAACCTTCGCCAACGGCTCCCGCGAGATCTTCATCGACCGGGCGGAACGCAACGAATCCACGCAGATGCTCGAAACGCAGGCGAGCTTCGTTGTCATGGACAGGCAGGACAGGCCGATCGGCGTGGCCACCGTCACCATCGCCGTCGATGCGCTCTGAGGGTGCTTGCGTCGAACGAATCGGCATGCGCATTTGCCGGAAAAATGCCATCATAAGATTTGCCGCAGGGCGATTTTCTACCCTTGCGCCATTTTCCTTAGCCGGCAATGCCTGCAAGCCATTGTATTTTCAGCGCTCCCGGGCTTTCCCCAATCTTCACAGGCGCATCCACAAGATGTTGTGGTTAGCAATCAATTAAAAGCCAGCCCTTGACGGAATCAGCTGTTTCAAACTTTACTATTCCTGATGTTGCGGCGGCGACAGGACCGGAGGTAACGAGCCCGGTTCCCTTTTGAAAAACAGGACGCAGGACCAGGGCATTGCACCGGAAACGGTTCAGGCCCGGCAGGGTTCTTGCGCGGTTTTCAGCCTCCAAAAAAAGCGACATTGGGACTGGCGATAATAAGCTGTTAATACTATATTTAGCGTTTGCAGCCACCATCACCACAAGATACAGGAAGGACATCTCCGGATGACACCCCTGTCACAATACGGAAACGAGGCTGGCTGCACGACGACAAAGTGCCGCCGGATAGGAAATTTGCGCCCAGGTCGCGGGGACCGGGCGCCAACGCGAGGTCAAGACTATGCGCATCGAACGTCGTTTCACGAAGGCCGGCCAAGGCGCCTATGCGGATGTCGAATTCCGCAAGGCGACGAGCGAGATCAAGAACCCTGACGGTTCGATCGTGTTCCGCCTCGAGAATATCGATGTTCCCGCGCAGTTCTCCCAGGTCGCGACCGACGTTCTGGCGCAGAAGTATTTCCGCAAGGCCGGCGTTCCCACCCGGCTGAAGAAGGTCGAGGAAAACGACGTTCCTTCCTTCCTGTGGCGCTCCGTTCCCGACGATGCCGCGCTGAAGAACCTGCCCAAGGATGAGCAGACCGGCTCCGAAATCGATGCGCGCCAGGTCTTTGATCGTCTCGCCGGCACCTGGACCTATTGGGGCTGGAAGGGCGGCTATTTCTCCTCCGAAGAAGATGCTGCAGCCTTCAAGGACGAGCTTGCCTATATGCTCGCCACGCAGCGCGTCGCGCCGAACTCCCCGCAGTGGTTCAACACCGGCCTGCACTGGGCCTACGGCATCGACGGTCCCGGCCAGGGCCATTTCTACGTCGATCCCTTCACCGGCAAGCTGACCAAGTCCAAGTCGGCCTACGAACACCCGCAGCCGCATGCCTGCTTCATCCAGTCCGTTGAAGACGACCTCGTCAACGAAGGCGGCATCATGGACCTCTGGGTGCGCGAAGCCCGCCTCTTCAAATATGGCTCCGGCACCGGCTCCAATTTCTCGATGCTGCGCGGCGAAGGCGAAAAGCTTTCCGGCGGCGGCCGCTCTTCCGGCCTGATGAGCTTCCTGAAGATCGGCGACCGCGCTGCCGGCGCCATCAAATCGGGCGGCACGACACGCCGCGCCGCCAAGATGGTGGTCGTCGACATCGACCATCCCGATATCGAGGAATACATCAACTGGAAGGTCAAGGAAGAGCAGAAGGTCGCGGCTCTCGTCACCGGCTCTAAGGTCGTCGCCAAGCATCTGAAGGCGATCATGAAGGCCTGCTTCAATTGCGATGGCGGCGACAACGGCGATTGCTTCGACCCGAGCAAGAACCCTGCCCTGAAGCGCGAGATCCGTGCCGCCAAGAAGGACCAGGTTCCGGAAAACTACGTCCAGCGCGTCATCCAGTTCGCGCGCCAGGGCTACAAGGATCTCGAATTCAAGACCTACGACACCGATTGGGATTCGGAAGCCTATCTCACGGTATCGGGCCAGAATTCCAACAACTCCGTCTCGATCAAGGACGACTTCCTGCGCGCGGTCGAGAATGACGGCGAATGGAAGCTGACCGCCCGCAAGGACGGCAGGGTGATGAAGACGCTGAAGGCGCGCGACCTCTGGGAAACGATTTCTTATGCCGCCTGGGCCTCGGCAGATCCCGGCATCCACTTCAACACGACGATGAACGACTGGCACACGTCGCCGGCCGGCGGCCCGATCCGCGGCTCGAACCCGTGCTCGGAATACATGTTCCTCGACGACACGGCCTGCAACCTTGCCTCGCTGAACCTGCTGCAGTTCAAGGACAAGGCCACCAAGCGCATCAATATTGCCGACTACGAACATGCGGTTCGCCTGTGGACCGTCGTGCTCGAAGTCTCGGTGATGATGGCGCAGTTCCCGTCGAAGCGGATTGCCGAACTTTCCTACGAATACCGCACGCTCGGTCTCGGCTACGCCAATATCGGCGGCCTGCTGATGTCCTCGGGCATTCCCTATGACTCTACCGAGGCCCGCGCCATTGCAGGCTCGCTGACCGCGATCATGACCGGCATCTGCTATGCGACCTCGGCCGAAATGGCCGCCGAGCTCGGGCCCTTCCCGAACTTCGCGCCGAACCGCGAGAGCATGCTGCGGGTCATCCGCAACCATCGCCGCGCCGCTTATGGCGAAACCTCCGGCTATGAGGCGCTCTCGATCGATCCGGTCGCGCTGATCCATTCGGAAAACCCGGACCAGGATCTCGTCGCCCACGCCAAGTCGGCCTGGGACAAGGCGCTCGAGCTTGGCGAACAGCATGGCTACCGCAACGCGCAGGTCTCGGTCATTGCGCCGACAGGCACGATCGGCCTCGTTATGGATTGCGACACAACCGGCATCGAGCCCGACTTCGCGCTGGTCAAGTTCAAGAAGCTCGCCGGCGGCGGCTACTTCAAGATTATCAACCGCGCGGTGCCTGAAGCGCTGCGCACGCTCGGCTATTCCGAAAGCCAGATCGCCGAGATCGAGGCCTATGCCGTCGGCCACGGCAACCTGAACCAAGCGCCGGCGATCAATCCTTCGACGCTGAAGACCAAGGGCTTCACCGACGAGAAGGTCGAAGCCGTCAACGCTGCGCTGAAGAGCGCCTTCGACATCAAGTTCGTCTTCAACCAGTGGACGCTCGGCGCCGACTTCCTGAAGGACACGCTGAAGGTTTCCGACGAACAGCTCGCCGACATGAGCTTCAGCCTGCTCGACCATATGGGCTTCTCGAAGAAGGACATCGAAGCCGCCAACATCCATGTCTGCGGCGCGATGACGCTGGAAGGCGCACCCTTCCTCAAGAAGGAACACCTGCCGGTCTTCGATTGCGCCAATCCCTGTGGCAAGATCGGCAAGCGCTACCTCTCGGTCGAAAGCCATATCCGCATGATGGCGGCCGCCCAGCCGTTCATCTCGGGCGCGATTTCCAAGACGATCAACATGCCGAACGAGGCGACCGTCGAGGATTGCAAAAACGCCTACATGCTGTCCTGGAAGCTTGGCCTCAAGGCCAATGCGCTCTATCGCGACGGTTCGAAGCTGTCGCAGCCGCTCAACGCCTCGCTGATCGAAGACGAGGACGACGAGGATGCGCTGGAGGAACTGCTGCAGGCGCCTGTCGCAGCCCAGGCCGTCACCATCACCGAGAAGATCATCGAGCGGGTAATCGAGCGCGTTTCCCGCGAACGCGAGAAGCTGCCGAACCGCCGCCAGGGCTATACCCAGAAGGCCGCCGTCGGCGGACACAAGGTCTATCTCAGAACCGGCGAATTCGGCGACGGCCGCCTCGGCGAGATCTTCATCGACATGCACAAGGAAGGCGCCGCCTTCCGCGCGATGATGAACAATTTCGCTATCGCCATCTCGCTCGGCCTGCAATATGGCGTGCCGCTCGAGGAATATGTCGAGGCCTTCACCTTCACCAAGTTCGAGCCGGCCGGCATGGTCATCGGCAATGACGCAATCAAGAACGCCACGTCGATCCTCGACTATGTCTTCCGCGAGCTTGCCGTTTCCTATCTCGGCCGCCATGATCTCGCGCATGTCGACACGTCGGATTTCTCCAACACCGCACTCGGCAAGGGCATCCAGGAAGGCAAGACCAACTTGCTCTCCACCGGCTGGACCCGCGGCTACAAGCCGACGCTGGTGCCCGGCACCGGCGGCGAACGCCAGGCTGGTGAACCCAAGGGTGCGGCCACCGCTGCCCCTGCCCGCGCCGCTTCCACCAGCACCGTGACTGCCTTTGCCGGCAGTGCGGCCCGCAAGCTGGAGCCGACCACCGCCATCTCCACCTCCGAAATCGTCGCCTTCAAGCGCGATTACGAGGAACGCGCCAAGGAATTGGCGGAAGAGATCGCCGAAGAGGTGATCGAGGAAATCACCAGCGACGCGACCGCCCTCTTCTCCGACAAGGCCGCCGCGGACGCGGCAACGGCCAAGACGGAAGCCAAGAAGATGGAAGCCGAACGCCGCCAGCGCTCGATCATGCAAGGCTATACCGGCAACATGTGCTCGGAGTGCCAGAACTTCACGATGGTGCGAAATGGCACCTGCGAGAAGTGCGACACGTGCGGTGCGACGAGCGGGTGCAGCTGATTATTCTTCCTACTCTTCATATAGGGCGCCACTGAGTTTGTCATTGCGCCATCCTGATGTCACTAAAGTGACCTTTTGGCGGACTAGCGAAACAACATTCCGGGCACTTCGGTGCCCGGAAAATGCCTCAAGGAACAAAACAGGAATCAACTATACAGGCACGGTATTCGAGTATGGCAGACGCAGTGATTGCAAACTGGGACGGGCACGACTACCAGGCCCGATTCTTCTGGATACATGCTTCAGGCCTTCGCAATCCGGAGACCCCGCATGTCGTCGAGGTCTCGTACGAGACTGACGGCCCCAAAGGCTTCGATGATGTCGTCGTGCGCTACAGCCCCGGCCACGTCGGACGTCGTTCGTTTAGAGTCGAGACTGCTCATCACCAAGTGAAGTTTCACGTCAACCAGGCTGGCCGCTTCGGCTTCAAAGATCTGATCGAGCCCGAATTCATCGGTGCGACAGCAGTTTCGATCTTGGAACGCCTGAAGGAGGCTGTGGAGAAGTCACCGCCCAACTCGACGTTCACACTGGTTACTACCGACCGGGTACGCGACGATGATCCCTTGTCCAAGCTGCTCAAGACAGCCGACAAGTCCCTGGACGTGGGCAAGCTCGCTGTTGGCAAGACAGAGCAAAGCGAGATGGGGAAAGTCCGCGCTCTCTGGCGCGAGCATCTCAAGCTCGATACCGACGAGGAACTCTACGCCATCCTTGACACCTTCCACATCATGGAGGGCTACCACTCCCTGCAGGACATGAGGGAGCACGTGGATCTTCACTTTCAGGTCGTCGGCCTGTCCAGTGGAGGAAACAGTCTCGAGTTCAAGTTTGACGGTGCCGCCCGTGCCCTGAAAGTCACCCAACGCAATAAGCTGACCAGGGAAGCGTTCGAAGAGCTTTGCATCGAACAAGGTTGGATCAAATCCACACAGCCGGAGGATCGGAAGAACATTTCCATCAAGTCGTTCAGCGACGGTCCGACGGACTATCTCGATGCCACGCCCGAGAACACGTTGTCCCTCCTCCATATGTTCGACGTCCGGCATCTGCAGGCGGGTGCCGACTGGAATACGGATGTCCGGCCCGCGGTCGAAGATTTCCTCACCCGCGTTCGCGAGACCGACAAGAGTATCCGGCTCTTCCTCGACAGCCACTCTTCGGTCGCCTTCCTCGCCGGAGCCATGCTCGGCTTCAAGACAAACACGCATGTCGAAATCAATCAGAAAGGCCGGGGGCCGACCACTGTCTGGCGCTCTGATGACGGGAAAGCCGGGCCTCCCGCCTCAACATCGGTGATCGATATCGGCAATGGATTGGACGTAGCGGTCGTCGTGAGCTTCTCCCGCAATGCCCTGGCCGATGTCCAAGAATACGTGAAGACGAAGGTTCCCAGCATCGGTCGGATTCTTCATGTCACTCCGGTAGGCGGCCCGGGTCAGAAATCGCTGGCTGGCGGCGAGCACGCCGCCGACATCGCAGACCAGATCGCGGATGCGCTCAAGTCCCTGCGCCCCGCTTTCGGAGCACAGCGGCATTTCTTCATATCCGGGCCGAACGCATTCGCCTTCTCCATGGGTCAGCATCGCGATGCGATGGGGCCAGTCACTTTGTACGAGTTCGATTTCAAGGGTGCCGTAGACGGTAGCTACCACCCCTCCTTCAGGATTGGTTGAGCATGGAACTTAAAGCGCAATTCGGTGAATTTCTCCGCGAGATCCGGCCTACGGAACGGCAGAAGGAAGATTGGAAGGCAGGGGCGAACACGCTCCGGTCACGACTTTCTGCCGACAAAGACTTGAATGCAATCGTGGTCGCCACCTTCCTGCAGGGAAGCATTCGGCGTTCGACTGCCATCCGCCCGACCGGAGACAAGCGGCCCGACGTCGATATCGTTGTGGTGACCGACATCGACTATCACCAGACGACCCCGCAGCAGGCGATGGACAAATTCGTTCCGTTCCTCGAGCGCCACTATCCGGGGAAATGGCGTCCGCAAGGGCGGTCCTTCGGTATCGAGCTGTCCTATGTCGATATCGATCTGGTCATCACCGCCCTGCCCACCGATCCTGCCTCAAGGCAGACTATGGAACGTTTGTATCGGTCCAAGTCGGTCTTGACGAACGACTCCCTGGAAGAGGACACGAGCTGGCGTCTTAACGAGCGCTGGCAACCGACGCCTTTTGGTAGCCAGCCTCTGGCGATGGACGACGCGCCGACAGGCAACTGGCGTCCGAACCCTTTGCTCCTACCAGATCGCGATGTCGGAAATTGGGGGCGCACACATCCGCTCGCTCAGATCCAATGGACTGCAGCCAAGAACCGCGCCTGCAATGGTCATTATGTCAATCTCGTGCGAGCGACCAAGTGGTGGCGGCAACAAAATGCACTGATCTTGCCGAAATACCCGAAGGGCTATCCGCTTGAACACATGATCGGGCATGTTCTGAGCAATGGCACCACGTCTATGGCCTCCGGCTTCGTCCAAGTGCTGGAAACAATGCGGGACATCTGGCGCATCCCGGCGACGTTCGATCAGGTTCCGGACCTCCCGGATCACGGCGTACCGGAGCACAACGTGCTGAAGCGGCTCTCTGCAGAGGATTTCAAGTCTTTCCACGCGGCGATTTCGACGGCTGCCGGACAGGCACGCGAGGCGCTGGATTCAGATGATGCGCAGAAGAGCGGCGAGCTGTGGCAGAAGCTATTCGGAAGCAAGTTTCCGCTTCCCGGGCCGAATGGCGGAGACCGCAAGCCCGGTTTCTTCGCTCCTCCGTCACAGCCAGCCGAGCCGCGGAGGACCGATCGGTTCGCGTGAGGTGCTTCTAGTTGTTCATTCCTGAAGTCCTTCAGAGCGTTTCCGACCGTTTTGCGGATCATCCTCGAATCCGATGCACCGCTACGTGGTCATCGGATTCGGAAGGCCACTGGTCCCTACCCTTCGTCGCCCTCCTGAGCGGCGCCTCGACGGAGTTCATTTCGACCGAGACGGCTTGGTATGTCGTGCTCGTCCCACGGACGAAATCGGTCACTGTTTATCCAGCGATGATCGGTGGAATTTCGGCAACCTTCCAGCACCAGTCCTTCAACCGCGAAGGAGGTGGATCGCTGCCGTGGAGGCTGGGAAATCCGTGCCTTGATCGTCCCGCCGCAGCATTCGGGCGCGCCTCCTGGAATGGCCAGCCTGATGCGATCGACGAGAAGATAGTCTGGCATCTGGAACGCCTTCTAATCTGGATCGACGCAGCCGCCATAGGCGAACTCGCGATCGAAGGCGAGCCGCTGGAGCTACCGCCCGGGCCCGGGCAGACAAACTTCCCGGTGGTCGGCTTCGTTGGTGCTGGCGACGATCTGGTATTCTGGCAGGGTCGGACCAATGACTGGGGATGGGTCGACCTCGCCAAGCTGCCGGGAGCGAAGACTAGCTATGCAATGACGACCTTTCGTGACCGCCAATTGGCGCCGATAAGAAAGTCGGTATGGGGGCGGGCAATAGCTGAAGCAGCCCCGGCAAAAACGGGCCTCTGGATTGCGGTCGACAACCTGCCAGTGCGGGCACCTTGGGAACTGCCGCGAACGTGGGCGGATCTTTCCGCTCAGCTCGACACTCAGGGCGTTCAGCTCGCTGACGTGTTCGAGCTAGCTGGCGCCGATCGCCGGCGTCGGAAAGACGATCGTGGAACGGTGACGCTGTTAATCGGATTCCCGATCGCGGAGTTGGTCGGGGGGATTCCATCGAAATACCATTGGATCGCTGTCGGTTCGATCGAACTGTCGGGTCGGACGACGAAGAAGAATGGCTTCCGGGCGAACGAGCGGACGCATCGGCTCATCGATCGCAACCGACCGACGGCAAATTCTTCATTGACGTGGCTGCGGACGGTCAATTGGGAACCCGACCAGATTCGGACGCGTTCCGGCTCCGGTACCGGGATGGTTTCCGAGCGGGTATTGATCATCGGCGCGGGTTCACTCGGCGGCGCCATTGCCGAGAACCTTGTCCGAATGGGTGTGACAAGGATGGGTATACTCGACCCTGATGTTTTGGATGTCGGCAACCTTACGCGGCATGTGCTTGGCATCGATGCAGTCGGCCACGACAAGGCTGCCGCACTTGCGCATGCTCTGTCGTTGATCATGCCGGACGCCGATGTCAGAGGTATCGTCGACAGCTTCCCGCCGGGTGGCGATGAACTCGCGGAGGAACTGCGTTCGTTCGATGTCATCATCGACTGCACCGGATCGGATGCGGTTCTTGATGCCATGGCCGAGTTCGACTGGGGCGGCGAGAAAATCTTCGTCAGCCTGGCGATTACCTGGCGGGCCGAGGGGCTTCTCGTGTTCACTGCGTCAGAGGCCACCTTCCCGGCAAACGATGCGAAGGAGAGCTTCCACGAGATGAATGTGCCGCCGACCGATTTCGGCGACGCCCGCATGGAAGGGATTGGCTGCTGGCATCCAGTGTTTCCGGCAACGGCCGCAGATGTCCGCATGTGGAGCGCTGTGGCAACGACAACCATCCTGGAGGCAATCAGATTGCCGAAACGCCGCTGCCAATATTTCCGGCAGGGGTTTGACGGCACGGTGGAGAAGCTCAATGGATGAGAAGATTGTGGTGGCATTTCAAGCTGTGAGCGCGACTGTCGAAGTTCGTCTGACGGACGCCGCCCTGCGATTGATCGAGAAGGAGGCACTCGCGTCGGCCAATAGGGAGACGGGTGGCATCCTCATTGGTCGGTATGAGAATGATGGGAACGTGGCGGTCGTCACCGCAGCGTCGGAACGCCCCACTGACTCTAGTTCCGGAAGGGCATGGTTTCAAAGGGGCATCAGCGGACTGACGGCCAAACTTCGCGCCCGATGGGTCCATGGCGAATACTATCTCGGCGAGTGGCACTCACACCCTGGCGGCGCCCCGGATCCAAGCAACAACGACATACGGGAAATGCGTTCGATCTCGATCGACACCAGCTACAGGTGTCCGAAGCCGATCATGGTCATCGCAGGGACGTCCAGAGAGTCCATTCGCATATTGGTAAGCGTTTTGGAGAACGGTCGTCTGATCAGACTTAAGCCAGTCGAATCGCCTAGAAGCAGCGGAACCGAAAGTCCGATCGTCACCGGCACCAAGCTAGAGGGCGATCTTTGATTTCGTCGTTCGCCAAGGACTCGCCCCTGCGATAACCGAGAAATTCGCCAGCGCGGATGCGCTCGAGAAGGCAAATGGCGGACAGCGGTGTAACCCTGACCGAGTATGCATCACTAACATTCTCTCCAACTGGCTGAGGCTAACCGCCCTCGCCGCTGAGGATGCGCTGCTCATCAACGTCGAACTGGCGCTGGCGATGAACGCCGACTATGTCGCCCGCATCAGACATTTGATCAAAGAGGTACTTCGTGAGTTTCAACTACAGTAATCACGCTCTCGATCTGACGACCGACCCTGATTTCTTCTCGCTCCTCACCGGAAGCTACGCGCGCATCGTCGGCCGTCGTCTTGTCCAGGACGGGCAAGGGCCGGACTGGCTTTACAATGACGCTCCTTTCGTGGTCCTCGCTCACAATACCGAGCCCGATCCGCGCTTCATCTACGCAAACCGGACCGCGCAGAACTGCTTCGAATATAGCTGGGATGAATTCATCGCGCTGCCTTCGCGGCTTTCGGCGGAGCAGCCCGATCGGGCCGAGCGTCACCGGCTGCTGGACAGCGTCACGCGTGATGGTTTTGTCGACAATGGACGCGGCGTCAGGATCGCAAAATCGGGGCGGCGTTTCTGGATTGAGAACGTGACCGTTTGGCAGCTCATCGATGAAAGCGGAAAGCGGTTGGGCCAGGCTGCGATATTTCCTTCGTGGCGGGACGCGTAGAAGCGCCGTCCAGCCGCCGGATCTCGGCCTAACGAGTTGCTGCCGGCAATGACGTTTCGGCTACGCGATCCGGATGCGCCGCTTGGAAGGCGGGCAGTTCGGCGCATCTGCCGTCGATATCGACGATGCGCTTGAAAGCGGTCATATCGACTCCCCAGCGGCGGGCGTTGTAGACTTGGGGAACAAGGCAGAGGTCGGCCATGGTCGGCGTGTCGCCAAAACTGAACGCGCCATCGAGTTCGCCGATCATGGCTTCCAATTTGCGCAGTCCGTCCGCGATGAAATGCTTCATCCATTCCTCTCGGGCGTCAGCCTTCCCAGTTATGGCCGTGACATGCGCAACGACATGCGTGTTGCAGATCGGATGGATGTCCATGGCGACGGCATATGCGAGGGCGCGGACTTTCTGGCGATCGGTGATATCGGGTGGCAGCAATCCGCATTCCGGTCGAATCTCGGTGAGATATTCGATGATTGCCAGCGACTGCGTCAGTGTTTTCCCGTCGATCACCAATGTCGGGACGAAGCCCTGCGGGTTGAGCGCGAGATAGTCCGGCTTCCTGTGTGCGCCGTCGAGCAAGTTGATGGGCACCGTCTTATAGTCGATGCCCAGGAGATTGAGCGCGATGCGGACGCGATAGCTCGCCGATGATCTCCAGTAGTCGTAGAGAACGACTTCCTTCATTGCGGCCCGGCTCCCGCGTATTTTTCGACCGTCTGCTCGATCGCCCCGAAGATCGAATGGCCCGCCTGATCCTTCATCTCGATGCGGACCATATCCCCGAACCGCAGAAACGGCGTCTTCGGCGAACCGGTCTCGATCGCCTCGATCATCCTGAGTTCGGCAATGCAGGAATAGCCGTTGCCGCCCTCTTCCACCGGCTTACCCGGGCCGCCGTCGAGCTTGTTGGACACCGTTCCCGAGCCGATGATCGTTCCGGCCACAAGCTTGCGCGTTTTGGCGGCATGGGCGATTAGCTGGCCAAAATCGAAGGTCATGTCGATGCCGGCGTTCGCCTTGCCGAATGCCTTGCCGTTCAAGCTTACGAGCAGCGGGAGATGCAGCTTGCCGCCATCCCATGCCGCCCCGAGCTCGTCCAGCGTCACTGCGACCGGAGAAAATGCCGATGCGGGCTTCGACTGGAAGAAACCGAACCCCTTCGCCAGTTCGTCCGGGATGAGACCGCGCAGCGATACGTCGTTGACGAGCATCACCAGGCGGATGGCCTCGCGGGCGGCCTCCGGACCGGCCCCCATGGCAAGATCGTCGGTAATAACGGCAACCTCGCCCTCCATATCAATCCCGTAAGCCTCGTCAGCCGCCACGATCGGGTCGCGCGGCGCGAGGAAGCCATCCGAACCGCCTTGATACATCAGCGGATCAGTCCAGAAGCTCGCCGGCATCTCGGCGCCGCGTGCCTTGCGCACCAGTTCGACATGGTTGACGTAGGCCGAGCCGTCGGCCCATTGGTAGGCCCGTGGCAAAGGCGATGCGGCGTCATGCTCGTGAAACCGGATCGTCGGCTGGGCGCCCGTCTCGATGCCTTCGGCAACCAAAGCAAGTCTCGGGGCCACATGCTCCCAGTCATCGAGCGCCGCCTGCAGGGTGCGGGCGATGTGACCGACCTCGGAGCAGCGGGTCAGGTCGCGGGAAACGACGACGAGCCGGCCGTCCCTCGTGGAGTCCTTCAATGTCGCAAGTTTCATGTCCCAACCCCAATGCCGGAAAATGCTTGGCCGATCGTCATCGTCACTTGATACCGGGGGTTCCGTCGAACCTGCGTTCCAGGCCTTCCCAGCATTCCAGGTAATTATCCTGCAGCGTTTCGAGCTCGGCGGCGTACTTCGTCAGCTGCTGCGGATATCGCGTCTCGAACATGAAGGCCATGGTGTCATCCAGCTTCACAGGTTTGAGCTCGGCATTGGATGCCTTTTCGAAGGCAAGCGCGTCCGGCCCGTGGGCGAGCATCATGTTGTGCAGGCTCATGCCGCCCGGTACGAAGCCTTCCTCCTTGGCATCGTACTGGCCGTGGATCAGGCCCATGAATTCGCTCATGATGTTGCGGTGGTACCAGGGCGGACGGAAGGTGTGCTCGGCAACCAGCCAGCGCGGCGGAAAGATCACGAAATCGACATTCGCGGTGCCTGCATCTTCGGTAGGCGCGGTCAGTACCGAAAAAATCGACGGATCGGGATGATCGAAGCGGATCGCGCCGACCGGAGAAAACGTCCGCAGGTCGTATTTGTAAGGCGCATAGTTGCCGTGCCATGCCACGACATCGAGGGGCGAGTGGCCGATATTGGTGACATAGAACTTTCCGCACCATTTCACATGCATCCGGCAGGGCTTTTCCTTGTCCTCGAAAGCGGCAACCGGCGTCTTGAAGTCGCGCGGGTTCGCGAGGCAGTTCGCGCCGATGGGGCCGCGATCCGGCAGCGTGAATTTCGCGCCGTAATTTTCGCATATATAGCCGCGCCACACCGTCTGCTCGCCATTGCGCATAACCTTAAACATCATGCCGCGGGGGATGAGGCATATTTCCAGCGGTTCGACATCCATGATGCCCATTTCGGTGAACACTCTGATAGCGCCGAGCTGCGGCACGATCAGCAGTTCGCCGTCGGCGTTGAAGAAGTAATCGTCGACCATGTCTTCGTTGAAGACGTAAGCATGGGCTGACATGCCCACCTGGGTGGTGACATCGCCTGCCGTCGTCATTGTTCGTACACCCTGAAGAAAGGTCAGCCTCTCGCTGGGCGTAGGGACGGGATTCCAGCGAAGCTGGCCCAGGGGAAGCGAATGCTCGTCCAGGCAGGGCGCGCTTTTCCAGAGCGGATAGGAAACATTCGAAAAGCGGCTGGTGTGACGCACGCTCGGGCGAATGCGATAGAGCCAGGACCTTTCGTTCGTCCCGCGCGGCGCGGTGAACGGCGAGCCGGAAAGCTGCTCCGCATAGAGACCGTAATTGCATTTCTGGGGGCTGTTCTGACCCTGCGGCAAGGCGCCGGGCAGCGACTCGGTCTCGAAGTCATTGCCGAACCCCGGCATATATTTCAGCTTGTTTGCCGTCGCGGCTTCACTATCTGACGTCTGGATCGATGTCTGGTCCATGCTCAACTCCTCCCCGAAAACTGCGCGGCGACGCGCGTCTTTTCAGACGCGCGGGCGCTGTAGAGTTTACTCCGCTGCAGTACCGATGACACCACGTTTGATCTGATCGGCTTCGATCGACTCGAAAAGAGCACGGAAGTTGCCCTCGCCGAAGCCCTCATCGCCTTTGCGCTGGATGAATTCGAAGAAGATCGGGCCGATGACTGTCTTGGAGAAGATCTGCAGCAGGATTTTCGTCATGCAGCCGTTCACCACGCCTTCGCCATCGATGAGGATGCCGTGCTTCTTCATGCGGTCGACAGGTTCGCTATGGCCGTTCACCCGTTCATAGGACATGTCGTAATAGGTCTCCGGCGGCCCCGGCATGAAGCGCAGACCGTTATCGGCGAGCTTATCGGTCGCCTCGTAAATATCCTCCGTCCCAACGGCGATGTGCTGGATGCCCTCGCCGTTATACTTCTTCAGATATTCCTCGATCTGGCTCGTGTCGTCCTTCGATTCATTCAGCGGAATGCGGATCTTGCCGCAGGGCGACGTGATGGCGCGGCTCACCAGGCCGGTGATGCGCCCATCGATATCGAAGAAGTGGATCTGCTTGAAATTGAACAGGTTGCGGTAAAAATCCCACCACTTGTCCATGTTGCCGCGGAAGACATTGTGCGTCAGGTGATCGAGATAATAGAAACCGATCCCCTGGGGATGCGGGTTGGGCTCGCCGAGCCAATCGAACTCGGCATCATAGGCCGATCCCTTTGCACCATAGGTCTCGATGAAATAGAGCAGCGAACCGCCAATGCCTGTGATGGCCGGGACGTCGAGCACCTTGTCGTCCCCTTCATAGGGAACGGCGCCCTTCGACACGGCATGGTCGAAGGCGTGTCTGGCGTCGACAACGCGCCATGCCATGGACGGGGCGCAGGGACCATGATTTGCGACGAACCGCGCGGCATGGCTGCCGGGTTCGGCATTCAGGACATAGTTGATGTCACCCTGGCGCCAGACGGTGATGTCTTTCGTCTTGTGCCTGGCGACGGGGACGTAGCCCATGCGCGTGAAAAGCTCGCGCAGCTTCTCGGGTTCGGGATGAGCGAATTCAACGAATTCGAAGCCGTCGGTGCCCGCCGGATTGTCGGCGGTGATTTCCGAAGGCGGCGCATCATGCGGAAAAGGGCCCATTTTCTTTCCTCCAGAGAGATTATGTTTCTGTGCAAAGTGTGGCCCAAAACGCGTGCAAAGTTCTTGCATTCTTCATGCTCCGAGAAGATATTATGCACGGTTCGTGAGTGTTTCGAGGATTTTGCGCAATGGATGAACAGCTCGACAAATTGGATTTGCGCCTGCTTCAGGAACTCCAAAAGGACGGAAGGTTGACGAACAACGAGCTGGGCGAGCGGATCGCGCTTTCGCCGTCGCAATGTTCACGCCGGCGCACGAGACTGGAGGCGGAGGGATATATCCGCAGCTATCGGGCTTACCTCGATCAGCAGAAGCTCGGCCTTGATATGCTGGTGGTCATTTCCGTAACGCTTGCGACCCACAACAGGGACAATGCCCGCAGATTTTCGCAGTTGATCAACGGACTGCCGGAAGTTCTCGAAGCCTATGCGCTGACCGGTGAAATGGACTATCATCTGAAGGTGGCGACCCGCGGGCTCGCCGACCTTTCCAAATTCGTCAACGACGTTCTGTTGCCTCATGAGTCGGTGCAGCACGTGAAGACGTCGATCGTGCTGGATACGCTCAAGACGTTCGAAGGCTTTCCCGTGCACATGCCGGGCAGTTGGCATGGCGACATCGCGCGGTGATCCGGCACATCGAGCGTCAGATCGGCAGTTCGGTCGAGAATTTCAGTTCGCGCAGCACAAAGCTCGATACGACGGTGCGCACATGCGGATTGCGCATGAGGTAACGGGTCATGAAAGCTTCGTAGCTTTCCACGTCCCTCGCGCGGATCTTCAGCATGTAGTCGAAGGCGCCTGACAAGGCGTAGCACTCCATGATCTCCGGCCGCTCCAGCACAACGGAAGCGAAAGAGGCGACCGCCTCTTCGTGGTGATCTTCCAGCGTCACATGCGCGATCACGCAGAGCTTGAGATCGAGTTTCCCGGGATCGAGCAACGTCACCCGCTTGCGGATGACGCCGTCGGCTTCAAGCTCCTGGATCTTCCGCCAGGCCGAACTCTGCGACATGCCGGCCTTTTCCGCCAGGTCTGCCAGCGACAGGGTGCCGTCGGCCTGGACGAGCTGCAAAAGCTTACGGTGAAAATTCCCAGATTCTTTCATTTTCAGCGCCACCTTCGGGAATATCTGCCACCAGCATCGCAAAAACCAACATGAAAGAAAAGAAAATCCTCCAAACCCGGATCATAATGGCAGGAATATCGCCGTCTGGGAGGATCGGATATGACCAAAGAAAGCAGCTATACCGCCAAACTGCCCGGCCCGGACGGTCTATACGACTACACTCCCGAGGAAGATGCCATATGGGGCGAACTCTATCGGCGTCAGATGAAGCAACTGGCTGACAAGGCCTGCCGTGAGTATCTGGACGGCGTCAAAATGCTGGGGCTCACGCCGGACAAGGTGCCCCAGCTACTCGATGTGAACAGGCGCCTGAACGAGACCACCGGCTTCGGCGTCGAAGGCGTACCGGCGCTCATTCCGCCCTCACGCTTCTATGAACTTCTGTCGCAGGGCAAATTCCCGCTCGCAACCTTCCTGCGCCGCCGCGAGCATATCGACTATATCGAGGAACCGGACCTGTTCCACGAGGTCTTCGGCCACTGCCCGATGCTCACCAATCAGAGCTATGCCAATTTCGTCCGGCATTTCGGCGAAACCGCCGTCCGCCTCGGCAAGGGCTATTCCTGGCATCTGTTCCGCATTTTCTGGTTCACCGTCGAATTCGGCCTGATCAATACGCCGCAAGGCCGCCGCTGCTTCGGCGCGGGCATCGTCTCGTCACCAAGCGAAGCGAAGGCGGCAACCGAGGGCAAGGTATGCGAATTTCGGCCATTCGATCTGCTGAACGTGCTGAGAACGCCCTACCGGATCGATATCCTCCAGCCGATCTACTACGTCATCGACAGCTTCGCCGATCTCGAAGCGATCGTGGAGCAGGATATCGAGGGCACGATCCTCAAGGCGAAGTCACTCGGCGATTTCGCGCCGACTTTTGAAGCCAAAGCCTCGTGAAGCGCTGATAACAGCGCGGCTGCGGAAAACAAGTTTTGCCGGTTTTCCGGGAGACTCCGGGTGATCCCGCGTCAATGAATTGTCTTCGGCGATTTTTGCGTGGGCGAGATGCCGTTGAGCGTCGCCATGAGCTTCTCGAATTCGTTCAGGACACGATTGAACTCGGCATCCTGCATATCGGCGATTTCGGATATGGTCGAGGAAACGGCGGCGATCAGCCTGTCGATCCAGACACAGCGGTCGGCCGGCACATTTCCGAGAACTTCCTGCCGATGCGTCTTCAGCTCGTGAAGGATGCGAATGATAAGGGCTCCCCGCTCCGCTCTGCTCAAGAGCCGAAGCCTTGTCTGCGCCTGCTGGATTTCCCTTAGCAGCGTCGCCATCCCCTTATCTCCAACCTTCTAATACAACCGAGTATCACAACCGCAGCGTTTGCAACATGGACTTTGGTCTGACCGTCGAAAGTGTGCGTTTTTCTCCGCATATCGCGATCACCGGCGATGATCAGTTCCTCGTTACGAGGTTTGACGCGGCCTTCGTGACCGCCGCAAACCCAACGACCTGAATGCTAGGTCGTTCCCCGACCCGGACCTCAGTCCGATAAGGCCCGGCCCTTGGTCCTAAATCCCATTTCAATGTCGATTGCCGGCGCTAATTGAAGGCGAGAAGCCCTCTCGTCACGGGCAAGGCAGGAGACTGATGGAAATGGTACGATCCAACCGCCGGGAGGCCGGACGCAGGCGCCTTGCGATGCGTCTGCCGCAGATGCGAACGTTGATCATGGAATCCCGTGACCCTTGGCTGCTCGAGCTCTTCGAGGCCTACCAGATGGCTGTCGAGGCCCGCGACCTTGTTCGAGGCCAACCCGTCAATGCGAAGCTGGTGCGGGAATATGACGAGACCTGTTTCGAGATCGAACAGCACGTCATTCGCGCGATGGACCAACCTTCCTATGTGCAAATTTCAAAGTGACAGCCTGCTTGGCATGCACCTGGCGATCTGCATTCATGCCTCGGCGGATAAAGGCTTTTGGGCGCTCCACTTGGAAAGCATGCGAACAGGATCATCCGGTCTCCCAAAGAGATAGCCCTGCCCCATCTCGCATCCGAGCCGATGCAGCGCTTCGGCTTCCGGTTCGTTTTCGATACCTTCGGCGACAACCTGCAGATTCAAGCCATGCGCCAGGGAAATAATCGCCCGCACGATCTCGAATGCGTTGGTATTGCCATTCATTCGCCTGACGAAGGACTGGTCGATCTTGAGCTTGTCGAGAGGAAGGTCGGCGAGATAGCTCATCGATGAGTAGCCGGTGCCGAAGTCGTCCAAGGCGATGATCACTCCTGTTTCGCGAAGCGCGCCTATCTTTGCGATAGACGGTCCGCCTTGATCGAGGAACGTTGATTCCGTCAGCTCAAGGCATAATCGCGAGGAAGGAAGCCCACTCGAGGATAACGCCTCCCTGACGTCCGCTTCAATGTCGGACCGCTCGAACTGAAGCGCCGAGACGTTGACGGCGACGCTGAGTTCCGCAGGCCAGGCGGCCGCCTCGGTGCAAGCTTCAAACAGCGTCCAGCGGCCGATATCGCAAATCAGGCCGGAAGATTCGGCGATCGGGATAAACTCGGCCGGAGATATCAATCCGAACTCGGGATGGTTCCATCGGATCAAAGCCTCCGCGCCGACAAGCCGTCCATCCGCAAGTTCGATCTGCGGCTGGTACAACAGGAAGAACTGCCGGTTCTGGAGGGCGTCGTGCATGTCCTGCTCCAGCCGGCGCGACCGAGCCTGGCGAACGGCCGTAGAAGGATCGAAAGAGGACCACCTCAGGCCCGGCGTGGCCCTCGCAGCATCCAGCGCCGATTCCGCAGCGTTCGCGAGAGCGCCGGGATCCGCTTCGCCCGAGCGGGCTATCCCGAGGCGGACCGAGATCGGAACAGCCGCGCCGCGGATCGGCACGGGTTCCTTGAACAGCCCCAGGAGACTATCTGCAAAATCCTCGATCGGGCGTTCATCGATCGCGGAGGTCGCGACACCGAAATGGCCGCCGTCCAGCCTCGCCAGGAGATCGCCGGCGAATGCGTTGCGCAGCCTGGCCGCCACGGCCTTTAGAAGCTCGTCCCCCACGTCGCGCCCGAGAGTGGCGCAAAGCGATGAAAAGCGTTCGACATCCAGCACGCAAACGAGGACCTCGCCGTGGAGGGCGGCCAGCCGAGATGCAAACTCCCGACGGTTGAGCAATCCGGTGAGTTCGTCCAGCTCGGACAGTCTCTTCAACCGCTCTTCATACTCATGTCGCGCGGTGACATCGCGTATGATCAGGCAGCCGGCAAACCGCGAGCGTGCCGCAGCCGGGTGTGCACTGGTCTGCTCGACTGGAGAAATCGTAACGGACGCCTCGTAATGTGCGGCCTGCGAACCGCTATTATCGGGGAAATCGACGAGGACCGTATGTATCTTGCCCGGTTCGGCATCGTGTTCTGAAACCAGCCTGCGCACGATATCGATGACGGCGGTGTGGGCGCCACCGAGCAGGGAAGCGCCGATGCCGGCTCGCAATACGGACCTCGCGGATTCGTTCGCCTCGACGATCTTGAGATCGCTGTCGAATGCGACGACACCGTCCGAGCTGTCGGCAATGATCCGCCGCATGAGACGCCTGGTGTTTCGAGCCTCCGTATTGGCTACAGCCACAAGCATCCGACCGAGGTCGATGCGCTCGTTGAGGGCCAGCATCCAGGCGAGCATCAGCATCGACCATGGTACTGCGGTCCCGACAAGCAGGCCGTACTGCCACTGCAGCAGAAATGCGCCAATCTCACCGACGAGGACGATGGTCAGTCCGATCGCCAATATCGTGACCAGTCCGGCCGAACGGCCGCGGACCACTCCGATGATCAGTATCACTGCAAACAAGAGTTCGAGCGGCGCCTGATCGAACGTTCCGAGGAAGCGGTTCTGGAGCAGCGTCTCCGCGGCGAGGACGTGGATGAGCGGACCTGCAATCGCTCCGTATACAGGAACGGCGAAAATGTCCTTGAGCTCGGCCGCCGATGCTCCGACCACCACCGAACGGTCTCTGATTGCATCGGCCGGCACGGTGCCGTCAAGCACGTCGGATAGAGAGAACGTCGGCACGGAGTCCGGCCTTATCGAGTAATCGACCGGCAAGGAACCGGCAGTGCGACCGGTCCTGCCGAGAGCGGCTGCCGCGGATTGGGTCGGGTTTTCGTCAAACTGGTTTCCCAGATCGAAACGACGGACGATCCCGTCCGCATCCATCGCGACGTTGGCGAATGCCGGCCAGGCATTCTGAAGGAACTGCGGGATCGGTCTTGTCACCGCCGTCTCAGACGATGACGCCCTCTGCTGCTGCCGGAATACCGGCAGAAGAACGCCTCCCCCGGCTCTCTCCAACGCCGCTGCAAGACGATCGTCCTCCTGCTTGCTGGAGGATGCGCTGAAATCGACGTCGAGGAAGATGTCCCTGGCGCCCGACGCGATCAACTTGTCCAGCAAGGCCGCATAAATGCTCCGCGGCCAGGGCCATGTTCCGACGGAATCAAGGGAACGCTTGTCGATTGCGACGAAGACGATGTTACCGGTGGCCTTGCGAGGCGCCCATTCGAACCGCTTGGCGAAAAGGCTGTTGTTCAATCCCTGGATGAAGCCGGTGCCGGCCAAGGGCAGCGCCAGCATCGCGGCAATAAGCAAAATACGAACCGTGATGGTGCTGATGCCACCGGAGAGATAGTCTCCGGCCGCCTTAGCCATGCCTTTCACTTGTCCTTGCCTTTGCCGTTTCCGCCGGAATTACCGTTACCGTTGCCGCCGCTATGATTGTTGTCATGCCCGCTATTGCCGTTGCCATTGCCGTTTCCGCTGTCGCCATTTCCTCCGGAATTACCGTTGCCGTTTCCACCCGAATTACCGTTGCCGTTTCCGCCGGAGTTGCCGTTACCATTGCCGCCGCTATGATTGTTGTCATTCCCGCTGTTGCCGTTGCCATTGCCGGCGGAATTACCGTTCCCGTTCCCGCTATTGCCGTTTCCGCCGGAATTGCCGTTTCCGCTGTTGCTGTCACTGCTGTGGCTGCTGCTTCCGCTGCCCTTGCCGTTCCCGCTTTTGCCGTCGTCGCTCGCGCTGGAGCTGGTGTCCTTGCCCGCAGCCGGAGACTGGTTCTTAGCCTCTGACGCTTCGACTGTGCCCGCGAGTTTGGTGGTGCCGACGGCCGGAACCCTGGCGACCGACGGTGCTACCGACGTGATCTCGGGCTTGGATATTTCGCCTTTCACGGTCATGCCGGCCTTGCTGTCGACCGTCGCGCTCTGGCTCGGCCCAACGTTAGACAGCTGGCCGCTTGCGAAAGAAGTGATCTGCACCAGACCGCGATCGACGGAAACGGATGCCTTTGCCTTCCCGACCGTCACGTGGAAGATCGTTCCTTTCACGACGGCCGCGAGATAGGGGGTCTGCACTGTCGTATGAGGCCGGCTTCGCTTCTCGATTTCAAGATCCAACGAGCCGACCTGTTCGACGATCTGCGTCTGCGGCGCGAGGAATCCTCCGTAGCCGGTGATGGAGGCGAGCGTGTTCGGCTGAAAGGTGATGCTCTCGACGCCTCTGGCAAGCTGAGCTCGCCCACGCGGACCAGTCGAAACCCATGCCCGATTAGGGACCACGTCTCCTGCGTGCAGATCCAGCCAGTTTGTTCTGTCGACGGTATATTTCGTTTGATCTGTCGCTTTGACGACGCGCCAGTCGTCGGCAGCCGCAAGCGTGGCGGACGACAGCAGGATCAATACTGCTGTCAGAATGCGGAATATTGTCGGCATGGAATGCTGGCCCTCGAACTTTCAGGCAAGTCAACCACGTTCGAATTAAGAATGATTATAAAAAAGTATGACGATTGTCGGAATCGTGCGATTGGCAGGCGAGCGCACGGTGGCGGGCACGAGAAGGGTCTCGTAAAAATCGGCAATATCCTCCTCGAACGGCGCCGGAGAATCATCCGATGCGGCGCCGGCGCCGTTTTCGATATCCGCAGAAACCGTCACTCGCAATTCTCCAAACCCTGGTCCGTCGATCCTGAAGCATGACTGAATCTGCCGATGTCCACGGGGATCGGACCTTGGTCCCGGCGGCTTCCGACCGAAGTCCATGAAGTGGAACAGGTCATCGATCGGCTCCGTTTCGAAAGCGACCCAAGGAGATCCGAAGATGACCCAGAGCAATAGATCCAAAGTCGATGACGCCTGGAACGCGTCCGTCGTCGCCCTCGTGATCGTTCTCGCCGGCCTTCTCTACATGTTCGGCGCAGCCATGTCCGGCGATGGCCTCCCGTTGACCGAGAGCATAAAGGGCGCCGAAATCTTCGATACCAGGGATCTGCCTTGACGCGGTTTGGAAAAACTCAGAAGACGCGATAGGTTAATCGGGAAATTTCTTGCCGGTATCAAAATGATTTGGCTTCGCCGCTGGAATGCCCGCTCGCTCGCCTCCCAGTTCTTCATCGCAGGTGGGCTCATATCGATCGCCGCCATGTTCCTGGTGGGCCTTCTTGTAACCCACCTCATACAGGACGCCGTCATCCACAATTCCGGCGCGGCGACCGCGCTGTACGTGGATAGCGTGGTTGCGCCCCTGCTTCCTGATATGCAAACGGAATCCCTGCTGGACGAGGGCAGCGCCCAGGCTCTGGACGAGACGCTCGGTCAGGGCGCGCTCGGCCAGCGCCTTGTTTCGTTCAAGCTTTGGCGGAACGACGGCACCATCCTCTATTCGAACGAGAAGGCGCTGGTGGGCAAGAAGTTTCCGGTGACCGACAAGCTCCAAAGGGCATTCGCCGGGTCTCTCGTCGCGCGTTACGAGGTCGCCAGCGATCCGGAAAGCAGTGAGGAGCGTGCCCTCGGCAAGCCGCTCATGGAAATCTACAACCCCGTCCTCCAGCCGTGGTCAGGACAGGCGGTCGCCGTACTCGAATTCTACGAGACGGCACAAGGGCTCAGCGACAGCCTGGCGCATGCCAGGCTCCGGAGCTGGGGCGCCGTCGCCGCTCTCACTGCAATCTTTTTCCTTGTTCTCTCCGCCCTGGTGTTCCGGGGCAGCCGCACGATAGAGGCGCAGCGCAAAGACCTCAGGGAACGGGTCAATGAACTATCCACGCTGCTGGCAGAAAACCGCAGGCTCCAGCGGCGGCTGCAGCTTGCCTCCCAGCGGGCGGCAGCGCTGAACGAAACATACCTGCGCGGCATCGGCGCCGATCTGCACGACGGCCCGGCCCAGCACATCGCATATGCATCGTTGCGGCTGGACAGCGACCTGCTGGTCAACGCTGCCACAGAGCCCGAAGCGCGCGAAAAGGAGCTTTCCTGGATACGCTCCAGCCTTGCCGAGGCCATGACGGAGATCCGCAACATCTGCGGCGGGCTGGTGCTGCCGCAGATCGAGAAGTCCTCAATCACCGAGATCGTGACGCGTGTCGTCGAAGCACATCAGCACAAGACCGAAACACGCGTCGAAACTGTTGTCGACGAGGACGGACCAGAGCTTGCTCCTGCCGTGAAGATCTGCATTTATCGCTTCGTTCAGGAGGCCTTGAACAACGCCTATCGCCACGGCGGCGGCGTCCAGCAAGCCGTCAGGGCCGTCTCGCACAACGGTCATGTCCGCGTCGAGGTCAGCGACCGCGGCGACGGCTTCGATCCGAGGGAAGTGAGACCGTCGAGCCTTGGCCTGGTCGGACTTCGGGAACGCATCGACAGCCTTGGAGGATCCTTTGAGATCAAGACAGGCGAAGGAGGAACGACCGTGACCATGATCTTCGAGCCTATGGAAGTGGGAGATGAGAGATGACAACAATCACCATCGGCGTCGTGGACGACCACCCGCTTTTTCGGGAAGGCGTAACACGCAGCTTGTCGGAGATCAGCAACTTCGTCGTTGTCGGCGAAGGCGCCAGCAGCGATGACGCAGCCATGATCGCTTCCAACAGCCGCCCCGATGTCATGCTCCTTGATGTTTCCATGCCCGGCGGCGGACTAATCGCAATCGGTCAGGTCCTCACCGTCAGCCCGTCGACAAAGGTCCTCATGTTGACCGTATCAGAGGAAGTGGACACGTTGCTTGGGGCCCTGCAGCGGGGAGCGATGGGCTATGTTCTCAAAGGTGTGGGTTCGCGTGGCCTTGCCGAAGCGATCCGGACCATTCTGAACGGATCGCGATATATCTCGCCGACCATGTCGGCAAAGGTCATGGAGAATTCGTTGCAGGGCGGAACCTCCGAGAAAAACGGCCTGACGCCGCGGGAACGCGAGGTGATGGATCTTGTGGCCCAAGGCTTGTCAAACAAGCATATCGGCTTGCGTCTCGGCCTGCAGGAAAAGACCGTCAAGCACCATATGACACAGATTCTGAGCAAGCTCGGCGCCTCGAACAGAACTGAGGCGGCTCTGCAATGGCGCGAACGGCGCTAGCATCGGAGGCAAGAGCGCCGCGCATTTGCTGGAGTTGCTCTAACGAAAGAAGCGGCTCAGCCGGCGGGCATCGCTGGCGGTCCCTTGCCGGCTTATAATCGTCCGGCCTTTCCCGTCCTTCATGATATAGCGGCCGCCTCGCAGGGTTTCAGTGATGCCGTTCGCGTGACGGATATCGATCGAGCCGTCGGAAGCTTCGGTCGCTTTGGTTCCCGAGCCTTGTGACGAGCCTGTCGCCGAGGAAGAGGATCCCGAACCGTTGGTGGAGTTCCCGCCGGCGCTATTTCCGGAATTCCCGCCGCCGTTTCCGCTCCCTCCCCCATTGCCGCCGCTATTGCCATTTCCTCCCCCGTTGCCGTTTCCTCCTCCGCTGCCGCTACCGTTCCCGCCGCTATTGCCGTTCCCGCCACCGTTGCCACTATTCCCGTTGCCGTTCCCGCCGCCATTGCCGTTTCCATTATTGCCGTCTTTTGCCCAGGCGCGTTTCATCGCCGGAAGAGGAAGGGAGCCGCCGAGATTCAAGGTCACTGGAGAGGCGACAGTTATGAGGGCAAAGGCTGCGCCGCCACCCAATCTCAGAAAATCGCGTTTCGAGATGCTCATCGCCTAGCCTTGTTCGTCCATTCTTCGGCGCCCCCGCGCATTAACAGAATAATACTTGAGTATTTGTCGCTGTTCGGAAGAACGAATGCAACGGGACTAGGTACCAAAACAAGCAGGACTTTGGTCCGGCCTGAATGATTTCCAGGCCTAAAACCGGGAAAAGTCCGTGCCATGTGACTTGCCGGCGTTGCGCAGGCAGCCGTTTGCCCTCCCCATCGACAATTGTGCCGCATAAGACGGGAACCTATTCTTACGGAACTTCTTCCCCCGTCGTCGCTTTGTTGATTGTCGAAGTGCAATGGAGGAAACCCCGATGGCAAACCCTAACGAATCCCCCGCAGTCCAATCCATGCGCAAGGAGCAGGCAGAGCAGCGCAAGCAAGTCCGAAAAGGCGACCTCGACAAAGGCATCGAGGACACCTTCCCGGCATCCGACCCGGTGTCGGCCACGCACACCTCGATTCCTGCCGGCCGCACCGATACCGAGGCGGCAGCGCGTGTAAAACGGGAGCCCGACCCCACCAAACTCGACGAAGAGCCTCCTCTGGTGGATCAAGCCCTGCGCTCGACCAGCCAAACCGCCCGCTCCTCCAAGGGGTATAATGTCGGTCGCGAAGAAATGCGGGCGCTTCAGAAAGAAGCCGGTCAGATAGCCGAATCCGCTTCGGAGCTGGCTTCCGGAACGGCCCGCCTGGCAAAAGCAGAAGCACGCAGCTTCGTCCGCGATCTCGAGGATCGAATCCGCCGGCAGCCGTTGACAGCCGCAGCGATCGTCGCGGGCATCGCCTTCGTCTTCGGCGCAACGCGTTGAGGAGCCAGCCACGGCAACGCGATATATGAGGAAACCCGGGAACGTTTCTGGAGCATATTTGGCATTGCCTCGATTTCGGGGGGCTCATGAAAATCGCGACCTACAACGTCAACGGGATCAACGGACGGCTGGATATCCTGCTGCGCTGGCTGAGGGAGGATGCACCTGATGTGGCCTGCCTCCAGGAACTCAAGGCCGACGATGCCAGATTTCCGCGAAAGGAGATCGAACGAGCCGGCTACGGCGCCGTCTGGCACGGACAGAGATCCTGGAACGGGGTTGCCATCCTCGCGAAGGGCAAAACGCCGATCCTGACGCGGCGCGGTCTTCCAGGCGATCCCGACGACAGCCACAGCCGATATATCGAAGCCGTCGTCGACGGCATCCTGATCGGATGCCTCTATCTTCCGAACGGCAATCCCTTCCCGAGCGGCAAGTTCGAGTACAAGCTTCGCTGGTTTCGTCGTCTGCACGACTATGCCGCCGACCTGCTCGAGCTAGACGTGCCGTCGATCCTGGCCGGCGATTTCAACGTCATGCCGACCGAGATCGACGTGTACAAGCCGCAGCGCTGGCTGGACGACGCACTCTTCAGGCCAGAAGTCCGCAAAGCCTATGCCGATCTCGTCGCCCAAGGCTGGACAGACGCCATCAGGCATCTGCATCCGGGAGAGCGCATTTACACCTTCTGGAAGTACTGGCGGAACAGTTTCGAACGTGACGCCGGGCTTCGGATAGACCACCTCCTGCTCAGCCCGGCCGTTGCACCGTGGCTTCGATCGGCGAGCGTCCGAAGAAAACCGCGCGGCTGGGAGCATACGAGCGACCATGCGCCCGTCATGATCGAACTCGATATGCGGCCAGCTATCGACGACGCCAGTGGAAAGACAGGATCCGCCCAGGCGGGGCGATGACAATACTTCTCGAAACCGTTGCGATCACCGGCCTCGCCTCATTCGTCGGCCTCCAGATCGTAGATGCGGCCTGTCAACCAGGCCGGCCAATCCCGCTCGAAGAAGGACTTGGCGCCTTCATCGAAGGTGCGGTTCCGACGCGTGGAAAGCCTGATCTCATCCCCATCGAGCCGAACGACGATCTGCTCTTCCCGATGCGCCTGGCTTTCTTTGCGGAAGCGATATTCCTGCAACGGACCTGAGTGCGCCAGCGGAAGGGATTCGCCTTGCGCATCGCATATCGCCCGCGCGCCGCGGCTGCCGCCCCCATTGCGGATGAAGAAGTCAAGCGCGGCCAGCACGGCTTCCGACGCAAGCGCCATGTGTCGCCATTGCACGCCGCGAACCGCTTCCGACGCGCGACCGTAGGCGATGCCCTTCTTGCGAATTTCAGCATTCAGCCTGCGTGCTTCGATCAAGGCGCCACTGACACCCTCCTGATCGCAAATGATCCCGGCCCTCTCGCTCATACGCGCTTGTATTTCCGAGCGGATCGATTTGACGGCGAGAGGGCTTTCGGTGCGGAGAGCGTCGAGAAGGGCGACGATTCCTGCGCTGGCGGTCGCGGTTATATCCTCTCCGGCGGCCTGCTTCGCCTTGCCGCTCGCGCTGATATGTTCGGCCGCCCGTGTGCCGAAGACCTGGCCGGCGTTCAGTGCCGCTCCGCCCGGTCTGGTCACGCCGTGCGTTCCGGCCGCCTCGCCGACGGCATAGCAGCCCCTGAGATTGCTCCGCCCCCAGATGTCGACCATGATGCCGCCGTTCATGTGCTGGTTGTTGACTGCAAATTCCAGCGGCTGCTCGGCAATGTCGATCTTGTAGCGGCGGTAGAGTTCGATCGCGAGCGGGTTCATGTGCTTCAACCGATCGATCGGCATTTTCTGGTCAGCGCCGGCATTGCCGAGATAAAGGCGGACGTCATCGTCCAGTCTCTCCAAGCTGAATGGCAGGTCACCGGAAACGGGCAGCGGATTGCGATTGAAGTCCATGAAGACACGCCGTCCTGCGGCGGTTTCGCGATAGATGGCGAGATCCATCAGGCTTGAGCCGAAATCGAGCGTGCGTGTTGCGTGAAACGGCCACTGGTAGCCCTTGCGGAAGACGTTCGACGCCAGTTCCTGTGTGCTGCGGTAATAATCCGCCAGGAAGTGATATTCCGCGCCTTCGGCGTCGAGCGAATAGATATGCGGGATCGCCTGAACATAGGTGCCCGACAGATTCCAGGGGAATCCTTCCCGGCGCGTTCCGATGCCGAACTGGCTTTCGGTCAGATTCACGAGCTCGACACCAGCCTCGAGCGCCAATCCGAGGGAACCGAAGCAGCCGTTGGGATAGACGCTGTCGCGATAAAGCTCGCCCGGTCCACCGGCCGCGAGCATGATCACTGCACTGACAAACAGCGCGATGCCCAGCGGGTTTTCCTCCGTGCGATCGCCGGCGCGCATGACCAGTAGTCCAACGACGTGGCGGTCCGCTCCGTCGCCCTCGGTAAGTATCTTGACCGCTGTGGTCTGATTGTAGAACGGCACCTTGAGCCGGATCGCCTCCTCGGCCAACACTTTGACCATCAAGCGCGAGGTGCGCGGGCCACAGCTGGTGGCGCGACCGACCTCGTCATGGTCGGTCTGATATCGCAGCGTTCCGCCAAAGGGATTCTGAGGCAGCGGCAGGCCTAAGAACTGGAGCGACGCCATCATGCGGGACGAGCCCACCGCCTCGACGTAAGCCGTGTCCTCGTCCATGGCACCGCCACTGCGGATAGCGCGGGCCATTGCCTTGTAATTGTCGCCCTGATCGGCCGTGTTTGCCGTGTGAAGGGTCTGTTTGTCCGATCCCGAACAAGCCGAAGTTCCGCCCCATGCGCTCTGGCTGACGATGACGACGTCATCGCCGCGCCGCTTCATTTCCACCGCCGCACGCAGGCCCGCCGCACCGGATCCGACGACGACGCAACCGGCCCGATAAACCGGCACCTCGATGCCGGCAAGCCGGACCGTTCCCGACGGCGCGGCCTCCGGCGGAAGCCTGGGCATGTCGATATCGGTCAGCGCATCAAGAATTTCCTGCGGAACGTCTATGGTCATCGCCTCGTCACAATCAATTGAGCGGGATGTCGACCCAGCGTTTCTGCCGGGAGGATTCCATGCAAGCATCGACGATCTGGCAGATGTGGTGTCCCGTATCGAATGTCGGCCACATCGGTTTGTTCGCAACGATCGAGCGGATGACCTCGGCCACCTCGATGATCTTGCTTTCGTTGTAACCTATGCCGAAATTCGGCAGAGGCAGGAAAGCTCGAAACGTCGGATTCTCAGGACCCACGTCGATTTCCCGGAAACCTCGTCGCCCCGTCCGGTCGTCGTTGGAGTAGAAGCGCAGCCGGTTTATCTCGTCATAGCTATAGGCAATGCTACCCTTCGTTCCGTAGACCTCGTAGGTCTGCATGAATTTGCGGCCGGTTGCGACGCGGCTGAAATCGACGATCCCGCCGGCGCCGTTCGCAAACCGGCACAGCAGGTTGGTTGCATCAGGGTTGGTGATTTCGGCCCAGGACTCGTTGCCGGACAGTTTCACCTGCTCACCATAGGCAAGGCCCTCGACGACGGGCCTGCGCGACGTCACGATCAGATTGTCGGCGATCAGGGAACTGACGCGGCCAACCAGGAAATCCATGAAGCTGAAGATGTGCGAACCGGTATCACCGACGATCCCCGTCGGCGCAAGCTTTCCATCGGCGCGCCACATGAAGGGCGCGTTCGGATCGCCATACATGTCAACGTGCTGACAGCCGCGGAACAGTTTGATCTCGCCGATTTCGCCGGATTGAATGATGTCCTTCGCCAGATCATGAACGGGATTTCGGGGAAAAGCATGTCCGACGCGGGTTATGACGCCCTTCTCCCTAGCAATGTCGGCCAGTTCCCGCGCTTCAGCGGCGGTGTTTGCCAACGGCTTCTCGCAATAGACATGCTTGCCCGCCAGCAAGGCCGCCTTTGCCACCTCGTAATGAAGATGATCCGGCAGGCAGATATCGATCAGATCGACATCGGGATCAGCGACCGCCAGTTTCCAATCCTGAAGAATCCTTGCGCCCGGCGCCCTGTGGGAAATATCCTCGGCTGCCTTCGAGTGGCCTTCGACGAGAGCGACGATCCGGGCTGTTCCGTCCGATACGCCGAAGAAATGCGGAAAGGTCTGGTAGGCCATCGTGTGGACCTTTCCCATCCAGCCCGAGGCGCCAAGCACCGCAACTCTGACTTCAGACATCGTCGTCACTCCTCTCCACAGGGCTTACCGGATTTCGGCACGGGCCCGAGGCCTCTTATCGTTGCGTTCGTAGGCGAAGATGGTGGGAGCAAGCGGAGGCAGGCCCCGAATGAGATCCGATCCCTTTTCGCCGACCATGATCGTCGGAGCGTTGGTATTGCATGACGGCACACGCGGCATGACCGAGGAATCGCAGACCCTGAGGCCGTCCAGGCCGTGAACCCTGAGATCGAGCCCGACAACCGCGCCCGGACCCGTTCCCATCTTGCAGGTGCCGACGGGATGATGGTCGGTCTTTGCGTTGGCGCAGCCGTAGTCGAAAAGCTGCTCATCGGTCATGACCTTCGGGCCGGGAAGCCTTTCGGCCAGGACGAAGGGCTTCAGCGCCGCCTGCTGCATGATCTCGCGCGCGATCTTGAGCCCCTCCAGGGACATCTTCCTGTCATGGGGGTCGGACCAGTAGTTGGGGTCGATCAATGGAGCGGCAGCCGGGTCGGACGATGACAGGCGGACCGTCCCCCGCGAGCGCGGATGCAGATAGGCAGAGTTCAGGGTCACGCCAGCGTTCTTGAGCCGCTCGACGCCCGCTTCGATGCCGGACCCGAGGCCGAGGTGGAACTGGATATCTGGAGAGCGCGCATCCGGATCGGCGTACCAGAAGCCGCCGGTCTCGAAGAGCGACGATGCGACCGGGCCAGTGCGGAACAGGACATATTGGATCCCGGCCCAAAGCGTGCGGTGAAGTTTTGCGATGCCATCATAGGTGTGATCGCCCGTGCATTCGGCGATGACGAAAAGATCCAGGTGATCCTGAAGGTTGCCGCCGACACCAGGCAGGTCGTGGAGCACCTTGACGCCCACCGACTTCAGATGATCGGCCGGCCCTATGCCGGATTGCAGAAGGAGCTTCGGCGATCCGATCGCGCCGGAGGAAACCAGTACTTCGCGTTCGGCGCGTACGATCTCCAGGCCGGTTGACGTCGCGATCTCGACGCCGACGGCGCGCGTTCCTTCCACGAGGATGCGCGTGACGCGGGCGCCGGTGCGCACTGTCAGGTTCTTCCGGTCCTTGATCGGCGAGAGATAGGCAAGCGAAGCCGACGACCGGCGGCGATTGCGCTGGGTCAGCTGGTAAAACCCGACTCCCGCCTGCTGGCGACCGTTGAAATCGTGATTGTAGGGAATGCCGAGTTCCTGCCCGGCGCGGATGTAGGCGTCGCAGATCGGCAGCGGCGCAGCCGGCATCGAGACACCCACCGGACCGCCATAGGCGTGGTAGTCGTCGGCGAAGCGCTGATTGTCCTCCGCACGTTTGAAATAGGGAAGGATCGAACGGTAGTCCCAGCCCTCGCAGCCGTCTTCACGGGCCCAGAGATCATAATCCGCCGCGTTTCCGCGTGTATAGAGCTGAGCGTTGATCGACGAACCGCCACCGATCACCTTTGCCTGCGTATAGCGAAGCACCCTGCCCTTCATGTGCTTCTGGGGAACGGTTTCCCACCCCCAGCTCGCCACACCTTTGGTCATCTTGGCAAAGCCGGCCGGCATGTGGAAAAGAGGATTCCAGTCGCCTCCGCCCGCTTCGAGAAGGAGTACCTTGACATCGGGATCTTCGCTCAGCCGGCTTGCAAGCACGCATCCTGCAGGACCGGCGCCCGTGATGATGTAATCGAATCCCATTTTACTGTCCTGTTGCATCCGGCCTGGCGACCGCCAGCGCCTGTGTCATGCCTGCAAAATCCTTCGACGCAATGTGATCTGCCACTCTCAGTGCCTGGGCGGCGATGGTGAGCGCAGGATTGACCGCAGCCGACGTGGGCAGGAAACCGGCGTCGACGACGAAGAGGTTTTCGTGATCGTAGGAACGGCAGTAGGTGTTCAGCGGCGCCGTTGCCGGGTCGTTTCCGATGCGGATCGTTCCGCATTGATGGGAAGGCGTGCGCTTGTCGAAGGGCCTCGACAGCACGATCGGAAATCCGATCGACTTCAGGATCACCTTCAGCTTGGCGACAAGGGCCAGATGCGCATCCCAGTTGGTTCGCTGCCACTGGAGAATGATCCGATCTCCATCCACCATGACCCGGCTTTCGGGATTGGGCACGTCCTCGCTCATTGCATAGAAGTCGATGGCATGGCCGGTGATGAAGCGCAGCAGCCATTCCGGCGCCTGCGGCAGCGAGCCCTTGAGCACCTTTTCGGAGATTCGACCCAGAAGCTGGACGTTGCCGAGAGGCGGTCCTCCCTCCCCGTCCGAGAGATAGAAGTCGTTGAAGGCAAACGTCTTCTGGTAGACGGAAGTGTTCCTGAACTTCGGCGAGACGCCGATGACGGCGGACGCATTGTGGTTCATGAAGTTACGCCCCACTTGGTCGGAAGAGTTCGCCAACCCCCTTGGGAAGCGGTCGTTTTTCGAGCGCAGCAAAAGCACTGATGACTGGACTGCGCCGGCGCAGAGGATCACGATCTTTGGCGAAATGGTCACCGTCTGACCGTTCTTGACATAAGTCACCCGGTCGATCCGGCTGCCGGCTCCCGTGTCGAGCCTGGTCACGCGCGCATTGGTTTCGAGCCGCACGTTCTCGTGCTTCAGCGCCACTGCCAGCGCTGCGGTCTCCGCATCCATCTTGCCGTCCCGCGCGTTCGGATGCGCATCCCATGGTGTGTGTGCCTTGGTGAGCCAGGCGTCGAGATCCAAGCCAAGCGGCAGGGAAAACGGATGCAGGCCTTTCTCCTTGAGGCGCGCCCTGACATCGGCGATCGGCGCCTCATCCGGAACGGGCGGATAATCGTAGGCAGCCGAATGGTATGGTTCCGTGGGATCGTCACCCAGGTTGCCGCGAACCTGGTACAGATGTTCCGCTTTTGAGTACCACGGCTCCAGCTCTTCATACGGAAACGGCCAGGCCGGCGATACGCCTTCCTGATGCTCGACGATGTCGAAGTCTTGCCTGCGGTAGCGCGACAAGACGGCGCCGTAGAACTTCGAATTGCCGCCGACATTGTAGTAGTTGCCGGGGTTGAACCCGTTGCCGTTCGCCTCGTACCACGTCTCTTTCGGCCGGAAGTGGCCACGCTGGAAGATGGCGCGCTGGTCGCGATTGACTGGAAGATCGGCGATATGATCGCCGGCCTCGAGGATCAATATCCGTGCGCCGGTCGCGGCGAGGCCGGCGGCGATCGTGGAGCCGCCGATGCCCGAACCGATGATGATGATATCCGGTGAACTGCTCATATCATCACCTGGCCCTCACGTTATCCTTGCCTGGGTTTGGGGATCGAAGAAGACGGCCTTGTCGAGATTGAAGGCGAGGCGTGTGTTTTGTCCTGGGGCGATGCCGGCATCGGCGCGCAGGCGGGCGATGACGGACTTGCCGCCGAGTTTGGTGACGGCGAAGGTGTCGGAGCCGGCCGGTTCGACGACCTCGATCAGGCAGTCGCCTTCGGTCAGCGAGCGCGCCTTGCGGTCGGCGCCGTCGGGATCGGTCAGCGCTTCGGGGCGGATGCCGAAGATCACCTGTTTGCCGGCATAGGAGGACAGGCCGTTGCTGGCTGATATGACCGGCAGCCTCAGCGGTCCGCCATGCGGGCGTTCGAGCGAGACTTCGAGCCCACCCCCGCCGTTCTCGACGGTGGCGTTGAGCAGGTTCATCGCCGGCGATCCCATGAAGTCGGCGACGAAGATATTGGCGGGATTGTTGTAGATCTCGGCCGGCGTGCCGAACTGCTGCAGCACGCCATCCTTGAGCACGGCGATCTTGGTCGCCAGCGTCATCGCCTCGATCTGGTCGTGGGTGACGTAGACGATCGTCGTGCCCATGCGCTGGTGCAGCCGCTTGATCTCGGTGCGCATGTCGACGCGCAGCTTGGCGTCGAGGTTGGACAAGGGTTCGTCGAACAGGAAGACCTGCGGATTGCGCACCAGCGCCCGGCCCATGGCGACGCGCTGGCGCTGGCCGCCCGACAGCTGGGAAGGCTTGCGGTCGAGCAGATGGCCGATCTGCAGCATGTCGGAGACCTGCCTGATCGCCTTTTCGCGCTCGTCCTTGGCAACACCGCGGATCTCCATGCCGAAGGCGATGTTGCCCGCCACCGTCATGTTCGGATAGAGCGCATAGGACTGGAACACCATGGCGATGTCGCGCTTGGAGGGATGCAGGCCGGCGATCGAGCGCCCGTCGATCCTGATATCGCCCGAGGTGATCGTCTCCAGCCCGGCAATGGTGTTGAGCAGGGTCGACTTGCCGCAGCCGGACGGGCCGACCAGCACCAGGAAGCCGCCCTTTTCGAGTTCGAGATCGATCCCCTTGAGGATGTCGACGGCGCCGAAGCGCTTTCTGAGACCGGAGATTTCCAGGAAGGCCATGGGTTACCCTTTGACAGCGCCCGCCATCAGGCCACGCACGAAGTAGCGGCCGGCGAGGATATAGACGATGAGCGTCGGCACGGCGGCGATCATCGCCGCCGCCATGTTGACATTGTATTCGACCACCCCGGTCGAGGTGTTGACGACGTTGTTGAGCGCCACCGTCATCGGCATGGAATCACCGGTGCCGGCATAGGCCGAGGCAAACAGGAAGTCGTTCCAGATGTTGGTGAACTGGTAGATGACGGTGACGACGATGATCGGCAGCGAGTTCGGCAGCATGATGCGGCGGAAGATCTGGAAGAAGCTGGCGCCGTCGACCTGGGCGGCCCGGACCAGCTCGGTCGGAAAGGCCTCGTAGAAATTGCGGAAGAACAGCGTCGTAAAGCCGAGGCCGTAGACGACATGGACGAAGACCAGATTGACCGTCGAATTGCCGAAGCCGAAGCTCAAGCCCGTGGCGTTCTGCAGCGTCACCCCGAAGCGGCCGAGCGAGCCGAGGATCGTCGCCATCGGCAGAAGCACCGACTGGAACGGGATGAAGCAGGCAAACAGCATCAGCCCGAACACCAGCGTATGGCCGGGGAAGCGCCATTTGGTCAGGATATAGCCGTTGAGCGCCCCCATGATGGTGGAGATCGCCACCGCCGGCACCACCATCTTGATCGAGTTCCAGAAGTAGCCCTTGATGCCGGCGCAGGTCAGCCCGACGCAGGCCTCGCCCCAGGCCTTCATCCAGGGATCGAAGGTCGGCGCCTGCGGCAGCGCCAGCATATTGCCGTTCTGGATCTCGTCCATGGTCTTGAACGAAGTGGTCAGCATGACGAAGAGCGGCATCAGATAGAGGACGGCGAAGATCACCAGCAGGCCGTAGATGACGATGCGGCCGATCCAGCGGGCATTGTTGTGCCTGCTGTCGCTGGCCTGCGAAAGCGTTGCTGCCGAGGTTCCTGTTGAAGAGGTCACGCTGCTCATCGGGCCTTCTCCTTCAGTTCGGAATAGAGATAGGGCACGATGATCGCCGAGATGGTCATCAGCATGATGATGGCGCTGGCCGAGCCGACGGCCATCTCGTTGCGCTTGAAGGTGTATTCATACATGAAGTTGGACGGCAGCCAGGCCGAGCCGCCCGGCCCGCCCGAGGTCAGCGCCACCACGAGGTCGTAGGACTTGATCGCCATATGGGCGAGCACGATGAAGGCCGACAGGAAGATCGGCCGCAACAGCGGAATGACGATGCGCCGGTAGAGCTGGAAGGGCGAGGCCCCGTCGATCTCAGCCGCCTTCATGATCTCGCCGTCGATGCCGCGAAGCCCGGCGAGGAACATCGCCATGACGAAGCCGGAGGCCTGCCAGACGCCGGCGATGACGACGGTGTAGATGACGAAGTCCTTGTTCTTGATCCAGTCGAAGTGGAAGCTCGTCCAGCCGAAGTGGTGCAGCGTCTGTTCGAGCCCGAGGCCGGGGTCGAGGAACCACTTCCAGGCAACGCCGGTGACGATGAAGGAGAGCGCCATCGGATAGAGGAAGATCGGCCGGAGCAACCCCTCGCCGCGGATCTTCTGGTCGAGCAGGATGGCAAGCAGCAGGCCGAGGGCCAGGCAGATACCGACATAGAGGAAGCCGAAGATCGCCATGTTGGTGATCGACGTATACCAGGAAGACGGCGGATCGCTCTCGAAGGTCCAGCGCCACAGCCGCTCATAGGCACGTGTGCCGGTCAGCGCATAGGAGGGGAAGGTCTTGGAATTGGTGAAGGACAGATAGGCCGTCCAGACGATGAAGCCGTAGACGAAGATCACGGTGATCAGGAAGCTTGGCGCCAGCACGATCTTCGGCAGCGCATCCTGCAACCGCCCGCGAATGGACGCTCTTGTCCCGCGCGTTGTGATCGCGGGTTCTGTGGTCGCGACAGAACTCATTGGCTCATCTCCGGAAAGTCATCGGCATCAGGGCCTTCCCCGATCGGCTTGACCGGGGAAGGCATGCACTATCGTTTTAGCGGGCGTCGTCGATCGCCTGGACGAGCTGCTTGACGGCTTCGTCGGAGGTCTTGATCTGACCGTGGACGAACTTCGAGACGACATCCTTATAGGCGTTGGCGATCGCCGGAGGCGCGCCGTAACCCTGGGCCAGCGAACCGAACAGCGTGCCGCCTTTGTTGGCGGCCTTCAGGTCGGCGATGCCCTTCTTGCCGCAGGCGTCGAAGTCGGTGTCGGGAACGTCGGTGCGGGCCGGCACCGAACCCTTGACGACGTTGAAGGCCGACTGGAAGCTCTTCGACAGTGTTGCCGTTGCCAGCGCCACCTGAGCGGCCTTGCGGTCATCCGGAACGTTGAACATGCCGAACATGTCGGAGTTGTAGATCACGCTGCCTTCGGTGCCGGGGAAGCGGTAGCAGAGGAAGTCGGTGTCCGGCTTCTTCTTGGCGGCGACGAACTCGCCCTTGGCCCAGTCGCCCATCACCTGCACCAGCGCGTCACCCTTGATGACCATGGCGGTCGCCAGATTCCAGTCGCGGCCGGAGAAGTTCGGATCGACATACTTGATGATGGTGGCGAGGTTATCGAACGACTTCTTCATCGTGTCGGACTTCAGCGATGCCTCGTCGAGGTCGTTGAAGGCCTTCTTGTAGAACTCCGGACCGCCGGTCGACAGCACGATGGAATCGAACATCGTCGCTTCCTGCCAGTTCTGGCCGCCGAGCGCCAACGGGATGACGCCTGCAGCCTTGGCCTTGTCGAGCAGGGCGATCAGCTCGTCGAAGCTCTTCGGCTGCTTGCCGCCGATCTTGTCCATCACCGCCTTGTTGATCCACAGCCAGTTGACCGAATGGACGTTGACGGGGGCTGCCACCCACTTGCCGTCATAGACGGAGAACTTCTGCAGCGCCGCCGGCACCGACTTGTCCCAGCCTTCCTTCTTCGCCGTCGCCGTCAGGTCGCCCATGACGCCGGCCTGGGCATAGTCGAGCACGGTATAGCCCAGCATCTGCGAGGCCGTCGGATAGGTGCCGGCCGCCACCATCGCCTTCAGCGCCGTCATCGCCGCGTCACCGCCGCCACCGGCCACCGGCACGTCCTTCCAGGCAAAGCCTTCCTTCGACAGATCCTGCTTCAGAACGTTCAAAGCCGCAGCCTCGCCACCCGACGTCCACCAGTGCAGCATCTGCACTTCCTTCACGTCGGCTGCCTGCGCGCCACCAAGACCAGCCATCATCACGACAGCAATTGCCGCCGAACTTAAAAACCTATTCATCGAAGAACCTCCCAGTTCCAGTTTGGAAGATGCCGGACCCATTCCCGCACCAATCACCCCGCCCTCCTCGAGCGTAGTTCGACCGCCGGCTAGGCCGGCTTTTCCGTCTGCGGCATCCACCAGCTGGTGCGTTTGCCGATATGCATGTTGAGCGTCTTCGTCTCCGTGTAGTCTTCGACCGCATGGCGGCCGAGCTCACGGCCGAGGCCGCTTTGTTTGTAGCCGCCAAAGGGTAGTTCCGAGGCGCCGTCCATGAAGGTGTTCATCCAGACCGTGCCTGCCCGTACCGACCGGCCGATCGTCAGGCACGTGTCGAAATCGCGGCTCCAGACGCCGGCCGACAGGCCGTAGTCGATGGAGTTGGCAATCCTGATCGCTTCGGCTGACGTCTCGAACGTCAGCACCGAAAGCACCGGCCCAAAGACTTCCTCGCGCGCCACCGCCATATCGGGGGTGACCGCTTCGAGGATCGTCGGCGACATGAATTGCCCCATGCCGAGGTCAAGCGCCTCGCCGCCATGGGCGATGCGGGCGCCACCGCTTCTCGCACCGGCGACATATCCCGATATCTTCTCCAGATGCTGCGGCGTGATGATCGCGCCGACCTGCGTCGAAGGATCGAGCGGGTCGCCGACTTTCACGGCCTTCGACAATTCGGCAATCCGCTTGATGACATCGGAAGCGATTGATTTGTGAAGGATCAGCCGCGAGCCGGCATTGCAGCACTCGCCGGCATTGAAATATGCACCGAAGACCGCGGCGTCGATGAAGGCATCGAGATCGGCATCCGGGAACACGATCTGCGGGTTCTTTCCACCCAGTTCCAGCGAGACCTTCTTCAGCGTCTGCGCGGCATTCGACATGGTCAGTTTTCCGACACCGGTCGAGCCGGTGAAGGATACCATGTCGACGTCGGGATGAGACGTCATGACCGCACCGACCTCAGGTCCCGTACCGGTGACAATATTGACGACGCCATCCGGAATGCCTGCCTCCTGCAGGATCTCGCCCAGCACGAGCGTCGATCCCGATGTCAGTTCCGAGGGTTTGACCACGGTGGTGCAGCCTGCGGCCAAGGCGAATGGCAGCTTCTGGCCGACGATCAGGAACGGAAAATTCCAGGGGGTGATGATCGACACCACGCCGATCGCTTCGCGCAGGACGACGCCGAGCGTGCCGTCGCCAAGCGTGTTGTAGCTTTCGCCATGAAGGTCGCGGGCAAGGGCAGCGGCATATCGCCATATGTCGACGGAACCTGCAATTTCGCCCCGCACCTGCGTGATCGGCTTTCCTGCCTCGATAGCATCGAGAAATGCCAGTTCCTCCGCACGCGCTGCGATCAGATCGGCAGCCTTGAGCAGGATAGCGGAACGTTCAGACGCGGTCATTCGGGGCCATGGCCCGAGGTCGAAGGCTTTGCGCGCGGCTGTTATGGCGCGCTCGGCATCCTTCCTGCTGCCGGTCGGGAACCGGCTGACCACGACGCCGTGGCTTGGCGCGACACGCGCGATCGGATCGGAGGCGCCGGCTTCCCATCTGCCGTCGATGAGCATCCTGAAATCGCGCGCCTTGTGGTCGCTCAGCGCGGTGGGGTTGACGAGGACCGTCATTACCATTCTCCCTTGAACGTTGCCGGGCGCTTTTCGCTGAACGATGCGACACCCTCTTTGAGATCGCCGGTCTTCGCAGCGAGGATCGAGCCCAGGGCTTCGACCGCGGTTCCGTTGTCTTCGCCGTTCGCCGATGCGATCATCAACTTGACGATCTCGACGGCGGCAGGTCCCCTTGCAGCAATTCGCTCGGCATACTCCCTGGCGGCGGCCAGCGAGTTTCCTGTTGGAACGACCGCGTCGACCATGCCGAGCAGGCGCGCCTGCTCGGCAGTGAAGATCTCGCCGCCCAGAGCCATGCGTCGGACGACCTGCGCCCCGAAGCGACGCACGAGACGCTGGGTCCCGGACCAGCCCGGCACCATGCCAAGGCCGGTTTCCGGCAGACCGATCTTGATCTGCTCCTCGGCAAGACGAATGTCCGCGACCCCTGCAAGTTCTAGCCCTCCCCCGAGAGCGTGGCCGTTCAGGGCCGCAACCAGCGGCACCCGGAGCGTCGCCAGCCTTTCGAAGATACGGTGGCCGTGGCGCACCCAGGCATGACCGAATTCCTGCGGCAGCATTCCGCCCCAAGCCTTGATATCGCCTCCGGCGGAAAAGCCCTTCCCTTCGCCGGTGAGAATGGCAGCGCGCACATTCGCGTTCGCCTCCACCTCGTCTGCGGCGTCCGCCAAGGCTTTCAGCATGTCGAGGTCGAGCGCGTTGAGCTTTTCCGGGCGAGAAATCGTCAGCGTCGCGACGTGTCCTTCGACATCGACCTTCACCGTTCCGCTAGCCATTGAAGGTGCCCTCCAGTGTCCGCGGCCTCTTTGCCGGAAGCGACAGGCCGATCTCAGCCTCCTGGAAAAGCGCGGCGTCCATGACCTTCAGGTCGGGCGCGACGATCAGCGGGAACTCGGACTGATCGAGGATGTGGGCCTGGAGATCCACGCCGGGGGCGATCTCGGTGAGGACGATGCCGTCAGGCGTCAACTTCATTACGCACCGCTCGGTGACATAGGTGATATCCTGCCCCTGCTCGATCGCGCGCTTGCCGCTGAAGGTCACGTGTTCGACCTCATTCACCAGCTTCTTCAGCTTGCCTTCCTTCTCGATCAGAAGGGCGCCATCGGCGATCGAAAGCTTCGCTCCGGCATTGAACATGCCGGAGAAGACGATCTTCTTCGCCCGCGCTGTGATATCGACGAAGCCTCCGGCACCCGCCGTCACATGCGGCCGGAACGAGAGCTTGGAGACATTGACGGAGCCGTCCTTGCCGATCTCGAGAAAGGAGAGCAGCGACGCATCGAAGCCTGCGCCCTGGAAATAGGTGAACTGATAGGGAGACGGCATGTAGGCGTCGGCGTTCGACGCGCAGCCGAAGGCAAAGTCGAGCAGCGGCACGCCGCCGACCGCGCCCTGCTCGATGACCCAGGTGACGGCGCCGTGGAGCCCCTCCTCCAGCAGAATCCGCGGTACGTTGGCTGAGATGCCGAAGCCGAGATTGACGCAACTTCCCGCCTGAAGTTCCCTTGCGACACGACGCGCGATGACTTTCTGGACATTGAACTCCGGAACGCTGAAGCTATCGAGCGGCCGGAATATCTCCCCTGATATCGCGGGATCGTACCCAGTCTGCGTCGTCTGCTTCTGCTCGGGATCGACAACGATATAATCGACCAACATTCCAGGCACCCGGACGTCATGGGGCTTCAGCGAGCCCTCCTTGGTGATCCGCTTGACCTGGGCGATGACGATACCGCCGTTGTTGCGTGCGGCCAGCGCCTGATCGAGGCCGCCAAGATAGGCGCCTTCATGTTCATATGTGAGGTTGCCGCGCTCGTCGGCGGTGGTGGCGCGGATGATGGCGACCTGAGGGACGATCGAGGGAAAGAACAGCCAGTCGTCACCCTCGAAGCTGAGGCGCTTGACCACCGGATGCTCCGAAGCTAATTCGTTCATCGCGCAGCCCTGCCGCCAGGGATCGACGAAGGTGTCGATGCCGATCTTGGTCAGGACACCCGGCCGTTTCGCGGCGGCTTCGCGATGGATGTCGAACAGGATGCCGGAGGGAATGTTGTAGGCCGGGATTTCGTTGTTGGTGATCATTTGCCAGATCAGCGGCGGCTCCGATGAGGACGGACCTGAGGGATAGGAACCGCCGATGATGCGCTTGAGCAGGCCTCTCTTGGCGATGTGGTCGACACCCTTGATGCCGCTCATGTCGCCGGCGGCGATCGGATGAAGGGTCGTTATGTCACGGGGATGGCCGGTCGCATCGAAACGTTCGCCGATCGCCTTCAGCATGAGATCAGGGCAACCGAGACCACTCGAGGACGATACCGTTACAACAGCGCCATCCGGGATCAGCGCAACCGCTTCGGCTGGGGTAAGATGCTTCTTCATTTGCATCACGCAAAGTCCTGTTTGATTTTGACGCTCATGCCGGCTCCGCAGCTCTCGCGAACGACCAACCGAACAGCTGTCGTCACCGTCTCCGCCTCGGCCTTGCCGGCATTGATCTGCTTGAGAAGCATTTGCGCGCCGCGCCGCCCAATGCCTTGCGGATCGACCGAGACCGTCGTCAGCGCCGGAACGGCCGCCTGGGCCTCGATGACGTCGTCGAAGCCCACCACGGCAAAGTCGGAGCCGGGCTCCAGACGGCGCGCGCGCAATCCATCGCAAACACCGAAGGCGACGGCATCGTTGAAGCAGACGGCCGCGGTCGGTTTGTCGGCAAGACCGAGCGTTTTTCCGATCGCCTCGACCCCGCCCGCTCGCGAGGGCGCGGACGCGATGACGAGTTCTTCATTGAAGCCGAGCCCGGCTGCCTCGACGCCACTTCGGTAGCCGGCAAGGCGGTCGTCGAAGACAGCGGTATCGGGAAAGCCGCCGAGAAAGGCGATGCGTTTATGACCGAGTCCTGCCAGGTGCTGAACCGCGGACATCATGCCGGCCTGGTTGTCGGAGACGATGGATGAGACTTTGGCGCCGGGCAGGTTTCGGACGACAACCACGACAGGAATCCCCGCCGCAACGAGCGGCTTGAAGTCCGCGGCATCGGTGGCGCGCGCCGGCGACACGATGAGGCCGGAAATGCCATGTTCGCGCATCGATGCAACAACTTCGCGCTGCCGGTCGATGCTCTCACCGGTGTTCGACAGGAATTGCACGAAGCCGGCCGACTGAACGACCATGTCGACGCCGACCGCGAGTTCGGCAAAGAAGCTGTTCGTCAGGTCGTTCACGACGACGCCGATGATCCTTGATTTGGCACCGGCTTGGCGAAGATTAGCTGCGCCGCGATTGTAGACGTAGCCCAGCTCGCGCATCACCGCGTTGACCTTGGAACGCGTGCCTTCATTGACCAGGGAGGAGCCCTGAAGCACCAGCGAAACCGTCGACTTCGAGACGCCGGCGGCCTTCGCGATGTCGATGACGGTTACCCGCGCCTTGGTCACTCTTTCCTCCACACGATCAACGTAGACTGATCGTTAAATATTTGGAACGTTCCAATTCTGTCAAGTGAAATCTGCACAGACAGGCGCCTGATAGAAGTATGCACAGCGAAATTCGGCTTTCTGGATCGTCGAATTTTCTGCCTAAAAATTGGAACGATCTAAAATCTGACCATGACTGAGAGACATGTGTCGATATTTTGCGACCTGCAAAATCGTGCTTGGCGCACGACTAAGAGATCATTGAAGGTGTTTCCCGTGAAGGCAAGGAGCAGCCGAACCGACGCCACGGCTTGCCCAAAGGAGCCGCCGACCATGGGCGAGGTTCGACGTGCAAGAGGATGCGGATCGACATTCACCGCAACCTCCCATCGAGAGAACTGGTAACGCTTCTGCGAGCAATGACGCTGCCTGATATTTCTGGATTGCTGTCCTGCATATCTACCCTATCCTTCTCTCAGTAGAGGAGGACCATGCCATGGCTTTCATTCACACTCCCAATGCATCCGCCAGCGAGAAGACGACGTCGATGTATGCGTCGGCGGAGGCGAGCTACGGTTATCTGCCGAACATGTACCGTGCCTTCGGCCACCGGCCTGAGGTGATGGAAAGCTGGGGAGTGCTGCTTTCGAGCATTCGCGGCCATATGAGCCTCAGGCGCTATGAGCTGGTGACGCTGGCGGCGGCCAAGGAGCTGAAATCCTCCTATTGCATGCTGGCGCACGGCTCCGTACTGCTGCGCGAAGGTTTCACCAGCGACGGGCTGACGGCGGTCGTCAACGAGACGGAAAAGGCGCCGATCGATGCCGGCGAACGCGCAATCATGGCCTTTGCCGCCAAGGTGGCGCGCGATGCGACGTCGATCACGCAGCAGGATATAGACGGGCTGAAGAAACATGGGCTGGGCGATGCCGAGATCTTCGACGTCACTGCGGCAGCAGCGGCCCGGTGTTTCTTTTCCAAAATGCTGGATGCGCTGGGTGCTGCCCCCGATCATGCCTATATCGAGCGGCTGGAGCCGAATGTGCGAAAGGCGCTCAGCGTCGGCCGTGAGGTCGAGCGGCCTCTGGCGCCTGCGCCAGCCCACGGCACATCGCAATGATGCGGTGATTGAGAAGGCCGCAGCGCCTACTCCTTCGGCCTGTCAGCAAAATGCCGGATTGCAAATTCGGCGATGTTCTGACTCGCTCGATCGGCGTCATCGAGCAGCGAGGGAAATAGCTGCCACTGATGAGGCATGCCCGGCCAGATCTCGGTGGTGACATCCACACCGGCCTGACGCGCCTTGTCGGCGAGCCGCAGCGTGTCATCAAGCAGAGCTTCGCCGGAGCCGACCTGCAAGAGCAGCGGCGGAAAGCCCTTCATGTCGGCATAAAGCGGCGACACCTGGGGATCGGTCGGCGGCCGGCGGCCGAGATACGGCTTGCGGAGGGTTTCGATCCAGGCCTTATCGACCAGAGGATCGCTTGCGGCATTGGATGTCATCGATCCGCCTGTCGCGGCCAGATCGGTGATGGGACTGAGCGCCACCACAGCCGCCGGCAACGGCTTTGCCGCCTGCATCTGCCGCAGAACAGTCTCGATTGCGATATTGCCGCCGGCGCCGTCTCCCGCCACGACCACGTTCCCGTTGTCATAACCGTTGTCGAGAAGCCAGCGATAGGCCGTCAGCGCGTCGTTGATCTGCGCGGGATAACCATATTCCGGCATCAGCCGATAATCGATAAGAAGCACGTCGCTCGATGCGGCCTTGGCGAGCGAGCCGGCGAGCAGGCTGTGGGTGCGGATGGAGCCCCTGGAGAAGCCGCCGCCGTGGATATAGAGGATCACTCTTTCGCCGATCGGGTGATGAAGACGGGCGGGCCACATCAGCTCGGCTTTGACGCCATCGGCATCGATCTGCCGAAGCTGGATTCGCGTCGGCCCCGGCGTTGCCTCCATCAGCGCCTTGAAGGCCGTGCGCTGCTGCTGCAGGCTGTCGGCGCCGGCAAAATGATCCTTCCAGAGCCCGACGAGCTTTTCGACCTGCTCACGCGAAGTCTGGCTTTGCGGCCCGATATCCTGCCCGACCGCCGCCGTTGTCAGCAACAGCGTGGTCGCCAAAGCGGCGAACAGAGATGCGAGCCGCCTGGGGGCTCGAATACCAGCTGGCGAATTCCGACCGTTCATCAACCTCTCCCGACGATCCTGGCCATGGCGGCATCTTTGGCCGGTTCGCTCACAGGAGTCAAAAGGGTGACAGACGCAAACCTCAAGCTTTTTCCGCGGGCATCGCCTCGATGATCGCTCCGAAGCCCGCCATCATGTGGCGGCGCTCGGAGGACGGGGATATGGCAGCTCCTCCGGAAGCTTGCCGCCGCGTCTGGAACGAAAGCCGGCAGTTGCCCGTTCACTGCGGGCTCTTCAGACTGCTTCTCGAAAAAATTCTACACTCCCTGCCGGCATGGCTTGCCATTTGCGATGCTTCCGTCGGAAATGGAGTCCGTGCCCACCGCCCACCCCGGCACTTCGTCTCGCATGTGAGTGAAGGATACCGATGACCACCATCTATCTTGCAGGCCCGGAAGTCTTTCTCCCGGATGCGATGCCCGTCATGGCCGAAAAACGCCGTTTGGCACGCCAGTTCGGCTTCGAGCCGACCGGCCCCGGCAGCGACGAAAACCAGATGCCGGTTAAGCGCACGGCTGCAGAGATCTACGCGCGCAACGACACCGCCATGCGTCGTGCCGAGATCTGCCTTGCCAACATCACTCCCTTTCGAGGCGTCAGCGCCGATCCGGGTACGGTCTATGAGATCGGCTTCATGATTGCGCTCGGAAAAGCGGTCTTCGCCTATACCAATCACCCCGACGACTATGGCCAGCGTGTTCGTTCCGTCTGGTATGCAGGGTTCGATATCGATGAGACGAGCGGACGCCCACGCGGACCAGACGGCATCGCAATCGAAAATCACGGCATGTCCGACAACCTGATGATCGACGGAGGCATCGAGGCGACGGGAGGCAAAGTGTTCCGTGCGGCCGCTCTCCCCGCGGATCCCGCCCGCGACCTGACGGTTTATTTTGAAGCGCTTCAAACGATCGCCAGCCTGCGCGCTGATGGCGCCCGCGGCACAGATTTCCTGCCTGTCAGCCCTACGCCGCGCGCATCGCCTCGATGACCGCCCTAAAGCCCGCCGACATATGGCGGCGGCTCGGATAGTAGAGATAAAGCGATTCCTCCAGCTGGCACCAGTCGTCCAGCACCTGGACCAGTTCACCACTGGCGATTGCCTTTTCCGCCCGCGGCTCCCAGACATAGGCAAGGCCGACGCCATCAAGCGCCGCCTGCATCATCAGCTCGTGATCGTCGAGCGACAGCGGCCCGGTCGGCTGAAAGCTGACCGTCTGGCCGTCCTTCTCGAATTCCCAGGCATAACGCGCGCCCGATGGAAACATGTTCTGGATGCAGAGATGCCGCTTGAGGTCGTGGGGCGTTTCCGGCTTCGGACGTGCCTCGAAATAGGCTGGCGAACCGACGACGACGAGGCGGATGCGCGGCTTGATGCGCAGCGCGATCATGCCTTCGGTGACACGCTCACCGAAGCGGATGCCGGCATCGAAGCCTTCATCGACGATATCGACCAGCCTGTCGGTGGCGTTGATTTCCAGCTGCAGGTTGGGATTCTTCTTGAGCAGCGGCCCGATGACATGGCCAATCACGAAGGGGCCGATCGAATTCGGCACGTTGATCCTCACCTTGCCGAAGGGCGTGTCGCGATAACGGTTGAGCGCATCGAGCGCGCCTGCCATCTCGCCGAAGGCAGGGTCGAGATGCGAGATCAGGAGCTCGCCTGCCTCGGTCAGCGAAACGCTGCGCGTCGTGCGGTTGAGCAAGCGGATTCCGACCCGATCTTCGAGATTGAGCACGGCGTGGCTGACCGCGGAGGCTGTGACACCCCGCTCCTCGCCCGCCTTGCGGAAACTTTTATGCCGCGCAACGGCCGCAAAAGCTGCGAGTTCGGAAAGTTCGGCAGCACGCATTGCTGAATTTCACTCATCATAGTTTCAAGAATAACGAATCTTATACATCAGAGGATTTTCGGTCAAATTCAACTCGTCAGCACAGAGATGCGACGCCAACCGAATAGTTCTGGAAGGAATTCGTTATGAAAGTCTGGTTCATCACTGGTGCATCCCGTGGCTTCGGCGCTCTGATGACGAGGGAAGCCCTTGCAGCAGGCGATGCTGTCATCGCCACCGCCCGCAACCCGAAGACCGTCACCGAGCAGTTCGGCGATCATCCGAACCTGCTTGCCGTCGCCCTCGACGTCACCAACGAGGCACAGGCAAAGGAGGCCGCGGCTGCCGGCATCGCCCGCTTCGGCCACATCGACGTGCTTGCCAACAATGCCGGCTACGGCCTGCTCGGCGCCGTCGAGGAAGCCACGGCCGAAGAGATCGAAAAACTCTATGCCACGAACGTCTTCGGTCTCCTGAAGGTGACACGCGCCGTGCTGCCCTATATGCGCCGCCAGCGTTCCGGCCACGTGCTGAACTTCTCCTCGATAGGCGGTTATTTCGGCTATCCCGGCTGGGGCGTCTACGGCTCGACGAAATTCGCCGTCGAGGGCCTCTCCGAATCGATGGCCGCCGAACTCGAGCCCTTCGGCATCAAGGTGACGATCGTCGAGCCCGGCTTCTTCCGCACGGACTTCCTCGCCGACAATTCATTGGCGATCAGCCCGGCTTCGATCGCCGATTACGAGGGCACACCGGCCGGTAATATGCGCAACTTCGCCGTTGACGCCAACCATGCCCAGCCCGGCAATCCAGCCAAACTCGCTGGCGGCATCATGACAATGGTCAATTCAGCCAATCCCCCGCTGCGCATGCCATTCGGCAGCGATACGGTGGCGATGATCGAGGCTCAGCATGCCAGCGTCGAAACGGAACTTGCTGCCTGGCGCGAACTCGCCCTCTCTACGGATTTCGCCAGCGATGCAACGACCGCTGCCTAAGATCCCTGCCGCCCGTTCCAACCTTAAGGGACGGGGCGGAGGCACCGTCGAGGCTGCGGAAAGAGCGCCTTGCGACAAATTAGCATTCGCCTCTCGCCGGGGATGACTTAGATCTAGGTCAAGTCACGACCATGAAGAGGCAATGCATGTCCATCAAGACCATTTGTATCTATGGCGCCGGGGCGCTTGGCGGTGCCATCGCCGCCAAGCTCGCAAACAGGGTCGGGAACGACGCCTCCGTCTCCGTCGTCGCCCGCGGGGCTCATCTCGAGGCCATCCGCAGCCGCGGTCTCAGCTTGCACGAAGCCGATGCGGAAACGCCGCTGAACGTCCATCTCACAGCGACGGACGACCCTGGGACATTGCCGCCGCAGGATCTCGTCATTACCGGCCTCAAGGGGCATCAACTCCCGCCCGCCGCCGAGGGGATCGCAAGCCTCCTCAAGGATAGCACCCGGGTCGTCATGATCCTGAACGGCATTCCGTGGTGGTATTTCCATCGCGATACCAGGAGCGGGCACGCGGAACTGCAATTCGATGAACTCGATCCCGACGGCAGGCTTTGGCGGCTGATCGGGCCGGAACGCGTCATTGGTTGCGTCGCCTATCAAGGCGCGGAGGTGATCAATCCGGGCGAGATCCGGCTTTCCAACAAGGGACGCTTCGTGCTCGGCGAGCCCTCCGGCGAAATGTCACCCGATCTCGAGGCGATCAGTACCTTGATGACCAGTGCCGGCCTCAGCATTGCGACGACACCCGATATCCGTGACGAGATCTGGAGCAAGCTGATGGGCAATGCCGCCTTCAACCCGATCAGCGCGCTAACGCGGGCTGTCATGACCGACATCATGGCGGATCCGGCGCTTTCGGCCATGGTCGGTAAGGTGATGAACGAGGTGCGCGCCGTCGGCGAGGCGCTGGGCGCGCGCTTCACCATGACGATCGAGCAGAGGCTGGAACATTCGCGCCATGTCGGCGCCGTGCGGACATCGATGCTGCAGGATCTGATCGGCGGCAAGGCGCTCGAAATCACGCCACTGATCGGCATGCTAGCGGCTCTCGGGCGCCTCAGTGCCACGCCGACCCCGGTGTCGGAAACGATCCTGGCGTTGGTGACACAATTGGATCGGGAAAATCAGCGCGGCAGCTGATGGCAAGGCGGCCGGGGAAAACCCCGCCGCCTTCGTTTATTTTCCGACCTGCTCGGCCCAGTTCGGCGCCTTGCCACCACCATCGAGGAAGGTCATCGCCATATTCGCCATGAGAGGCGAGGCAAAGGTCTCGTAGTGGGTGAGATCGGGCAAGATCGCCAGTCGATTCTTCGACATGTTTTCCCGCGTCCAGCCCGCATCGCGCAGGCCGCCGCCGAGCTTGTGGTAGAAGTCAATCATATGCTCGGGGCGGATCATGTCGGCATCGCCATACATCAGCATGACGGGCATGGTGAGCTTCGCGACGGCATCGCTGTAATCATTGGGTTCGCGCATCAGCGCACCCATGGCGTCAAGCAGCTTCGGGAATTCGGATACGTCGGGCGCCACCGCCTTGTAGGACAGAAACATCGGCGTATCCTTCATCATGTCGGCCATAGCGGCACCGACGGCCGCCTGCTGCGGCAGCATCTCGGGGAAGAAACCGTTCTGCGCATAGGGCGCCGAGAGTATTACCAGCCGACGTACGCGGTCCGGCGCATTCGCCGCCATGTTCAGCGCCACTCCGCCGCCGAAGGAATAACCGAAGACATCGAGCTTGTCGTAGCCGAGCTGCTTCACCAGGATCGCTAGATCGGCGCCGATTGCCGGAAGCTCGATCGGGCGATTGCCGAGGGGCGTGCGGCCATGGCCCTGCAGATCGACGGCAATCACCTGCCGGTGGTCGGTGAAAATCGGCATGACGGGCGTGAACATCTCGATCTGCCCAAGGCCACCATGAAGGAGAAGCAGCGGTTCGCCCTCGCCGCGGATCTCGTAATAATAATCGATGCCGTTGACAGGCACCCTTCCCTTACGCACGAGAGGCGCTATCGCCTTGTTGTCTTCGATAGCGGGTGCGCCGCCGGCAGCTGAGATATCCGGGGCGGCCAGGAATGCGGCAGCTGTGGCGATCATAGAAATCAACGTCATCTTCGACATGCCCTTGCTCCGTGTTTGCATCGATACCGCAAGGACGGCTGTGATGATCCCCTTCCTACATCACACTCCGAAATTTCTGCCGTCGGCCTTTATATCATTCCTATATTTTCGCCCCTCGCCCCGAATGGATTTCCTATCGCAGCCAGCAGTAGACTCTCGCGATCATTGCAAAGGTCAAATGCCATGCGAAATGTGATGTCCTCCGCCTTCCACCCTCTTCGCCCGCACAGAATCACGCGCAGCAGCCGGCAGGTGCGCGAAAAGCGCACCGCCTGGGCGCTGATCGTCTTCGGCATCGTGCTCGCCTGCGTCGAGCTTTACATCGTTTACTCCGCGCTCTGAGGTCCGTCCGGGGAACGGCAGACGCCAATTCGCGCGCTTTGCGCGCGGGAATGCGCGTATCCGCTAATCTTGCCATTCTCCCGCGGTTTCCGTTGCGGGAGAACGCAGACATGCGTTGAAGGGCTGATTTCCAACCTTTCCTTAACTGACATGTCGCTAAAATGCTGGCATAGATTTCAGACGCCACGAGACCAATGCCGAAACCGAATTTCCGCTTCACCCATTATGATCTCAAGGAACAACGCGCCGGGACGATCATCGAGGTGTCGTTGAATGCGGTGAACAACGTTCGCCTAATGACGGCGCCGAATTTCCAGCGCTTCACCGAGGTTCTCGATTTCAAATATATCGGCGGCGTGGCGCGCAAATCGCCGGTCAAGCTCGCCGTTCCTGAAAGCGGCCATTGGCACGTGGTCGTCGATATGGAGGGCCATCACGGCCTTGCGGAATCCTCCGTCAAGGTGATTGCCGCGCCTGCTAATCAGAAGATGCCGCGGCCCTCCTGAAATTTGCAGCACCGCGCATCTTTCGAACGTGCTTCGAAAAACCGTGACGAGACGCCCAATCGTGCTGATCTTGATTGCGATCAATGAATCAGACCGCAACGTCGCTCACAGTTCTGCGGTCGCGAGGTTTACCCCCGCACAGCCAGTTGCAAGTCAGCTCCTCATTCATGTTCCGCTAAAGAGTGAGGACAGCAGACTATGACCTTCATCACCTGGGGGCAGTCCATGACTTCGAACCCTATCGATCATATCACCAATGTCATCGATCCCGGCGATGCACTCGGCGAAGTCCTTTTCGGATTGATCATGGCGCTGACATGGACGGTAGGTTCGAGGCTTGTTTTTGAAGATGAAGGGTTAGATGTCCATGGGTTGATCGTCGCAACAATCGGATGCAACGTCGCTTGGGGGATCATTGACGCCGTGTTGTTCATTCTGGGTACGACGTTTTACAAGAGCAGACGGCTGCGCCTTTTTCGGCAAATCAAAGCCGCCAGAAGCGAAACTGCGGCGCTCAAGATGCTCGCGAACGAATTCCCGATTGAAGAAGCACCATTTTCTGGAAGGGCCGCCGATGCGGACGCACTCTATCGATCACTCCTGACGCTCGCATCTCGGGCCGATCCTGTGAAGGTGTCCTTATCGAAAGGTGATCTCTCTGCCGCCATCGCGGTCTTCTTTCTGGTCTCGGTCACCTCCATTCCGGCGGTGACCCCTTTCCTTCTCATCGACAGCCCGCACCTTGCTCTGAGAGTCAGCAACCTGTTTCTCATCATGCTGCTGTTTGTGACGGGTTATGCATGGGCGAGATTTTCGGGAGGCAGGCCTTTTTATGCAGGGATGACGATGACTTGTCTCGGATTGCTTCTGGTTGCAATAGCGATCGCTCTTGGCGGCTAAGCCCCCTTTGCCGCCGACCAGGCATAAACGTCAGCGCGGGTTGCGCTCCTTGCGAAGCTTTGCCCACCATTCCAGCCGCTTGCGGATATCGCGCTCGAAGCCGCGTTCCGGCGGATCGTAGAAGGTTTGGCGGCCCATCTTCTCGGGGAAATAATCCTGGCCGGAAAAGGCGTCAGGCTCGTCGTGGTCATAGCGGTAACCCTCGCCATACCCCTCGCCCTTCATCAGTTTTGTCGGCGCATTGAGGATGTGCTTCGGCGGTAGCAGCGAGCCGTTCTGCTTTGCAGCCTGGCTGGCGACCTTGAAGGCCGTGTAGACGGCATTCGATTTCGGCGCGGTGGCAAGATAGACGCAGGCCTGGGCAAGCGCCAGTTCGCCCTCAGGCGAGCCGAGATACTCGTAGGCATCCTTGGCGGCGTTGCAGATCACCAGCGCCTGCGGGTCGGCAAGGCCGATATCTTCCACCGCCATGCGCACCAGCCGCCGTCCGAGATAAAGCGGATCCTCGCCGGCATCGAACATGCGGGCGAGATAGTAGAGTGCAGCGTCCGGGTCCGAGCCGCGCACGGACTTATGCAATGCGGAGATCAGATTGTAGTGACCGTCCTGCGCCTTATCATAGACCGGGGCGCGACGCTGGACGATGCGCGTCAGGCCTTCGGTGTCGAAGCTTTCGCCCTCGCGCGCCGCACGCCAGACCTCCTCGGCGAGTGTCAGCACGGCGCGGCCATCGCCGTCAGCCATGCGGATCAGGCTGGCACGAGCCTCCTCCGTCAGTGGCAGCGGCTTCTGCTCGATCGTCTCGGCACGCTTCAGCAATTCCTGCAGGCTCTCCTCGTCATGCGACTTGAAGGTCAAGACGCGGGCGCGCGACAAGAGAGCGGCATTGAGCTCGAAGGACGGGTTCTCGGTGGTGGCGCCGACGAGGATGACGGTGCCGTCCTCCATGACTGGCAAGAAACTATCCTGCTGGGCGCGGTTGAAACGGTGGATCTCGTCGACGAAAAGCAGCGTCTGACGGCCATCCATTCGCCGCAGGCGGGCTGTCTCGAACACCTTCTTCAGATCGGCGACCCCGGAAAAGATCGCAGATATCTGCTCGAAAGCCAGGCCCGCCTCGCCCGAAAGCAGCCGCGCTACCGTCGTCTTGCCGGTGCCCGGCGGACCCCAGAAGATCATCGAGCCGAGCGAACCGCTTTCGATCATCCTCTTCAGCACGCCATCCTCACCGGTCAGGTGTTCCTGACCGGTGACATCGGCGAGCGTCTTCGGCCGCAGCCGGTCCGCAAGCGGCCGCCTGGCGGCAACCTCTTCCGGAACACGCGGCGCGAAAAGGTCATCGCTCATCGGAAGAACTGCCGGATGCGCCGGCCGTCACGCTCGATTTCGACCCGCCAGAGGCCGGGATCGCTGTCGGCGATCTCGGACAGCTCGCTGGTTGTCGTCACGTTGGTGCCGTTGATCGAAACGATGATGTCCTTCGGCTCGAAACCGAGACGGGCGGCTGGAGAATCCTCCTTCACGTCTGAGACGACGACGCCAGCCGATTCCGACGGCATGCGCAGTTCATCGGCAACACGCGGCGACAGGTTCTCGACGACCGCACCGGTAAAGGGCGTGTGTCCGCCGATCGTGCGCTGGTCGCGCGGTGAGGTTTCCGGCGCGCGGGCGAGCGTCAGCGGAAGTTGTTCCTCGCGGCCGTTCTCGATGACGGTCAGCTTGACCGACTTGCCGAGACCCGCCGTCGTCAGCCGGTAGAGCAGCGCATCCGGATGTTCGACGGAAATGCCATCGACGGCCGTGACGATTTCGCCTGCCTTCAGCCCGGCCTTGGCGGCCGGCCCGCCTTCCGAGACCTTGACGACGAGTGCGCCGCGGGCCTTGTTGAGCCCCAGCGCCTCGGCCACCTCAGAGGTCACGGCATCGAAGCTCGCGCCGACATAGGGGCGCTCGAAGGATTTAACGCCGGCATCGGCCGAAGCAAGGAAGACCTTGACCAGATTGGCCGGAATGGCAAAGCCGATACCGTTCGAGCCGCCGCCGCGCGAGAAGATTGCGGTGTTGATGCCGATCAGCTCGCCCTTCATGTTCATCAGCGCGCCGCCGGAATTGCCCGGATTGATCGAAGCATCGGTCTGAATGAAGAAACCGAACTCGTTCTTGACCACCTGATTGCGGGCAAGTGCGGAGACGATGCCGCTCGTGACCGTCTGGCCGACGCCGAAGGGATTGCCGATCGCCAGTACGAGATCGCCGACCTCGACGGCATCGGAATTGCCAATCGCCAGCGTCGGCAGGTTCTCCTTGGTATCGATCTTCAGCACGGCGAGGTCGACGCGGTCATCGCGTAGCACCACCTTGCAGGGGAATTCGCGGCCATCCGACAAGGCTACCTTGATGTCGTCGGCGCCTTCGACAACGTGATTGTTGGTCACGATGGTGCCATTGGCCTCAACGATCACACCCGAACCGAGCGACGACTGCTTTTCCGAGCGGTTCGGCATCTGCTGGCCGAAGAACTGCTCGAAGAAAGGGTCGCCGGCAAAGGGCGACTGGCGCTGGATGATCTTTTCCGCATAGACGTTGACGACGGCGCCTGAGGTCTGTTTGACCAACGGCGCGAAGGAGAGCTGCATCTGCATCTGGCTCTCCGGCACGGTCTTTGCCGTCTGCGCGTGAACGGCAGCCGGTAGAACGAGCATCAGAGCGAAGAGCGAGACGGAGGCGCGCTTGAAAAGGCCTTGCATGGGTATCCCTTTTGAATCCTCTTGAGAAATTGTTTTAGCGCCCGACGCTAGAAAGGAAAGAGGGCGGAAGCATGGAAGAATAAGGCAAGGAGAGGCTCAAGAGATTCTGCTTGAAGCATTTGCGAATTCGATTCAGGAAGATCGGCCATGCAACTGATATCAAAAGCCAAAATCTGGGCGAAGTCACTGAAGCGTGACATAGTCGCATTGTGGCTGGCCGCACGTGATACCCGCGTGCCGTGGTATGCAAAGGCGGTGGCGGGCGCCGTTGCAGCCTACGCGCTGTCACCAATCGATCTGATCCCTGATTTCATTCCCGTGCTCGGATATCTCGACGATCTCGTCATCGTGCCGCTCGGCATCCTGTTGGCGACGCGGCTTGTTCCGGCCGACGTGATGAGCGAGCTTCGCGCGGAAGCGGCAAGGCGCATCGAGCGCCCTTCCGGCCGGGCCGGATTGATCTTCATCCTTGTCGTCTGGCTCGCCTGCATCATCTTCCTGGCTCTGGCATTGCGCAAGTTCGCCTGAACGGCAGCAACGGAGATCTACGAATGACGGTGACAAGAGCGATGACGGCCGCCTTTGGTTTGGCGATCCTGATTTCCGCATCGAATAGGACCGAGGCGGCTAGCTTCGATTGCGACGCAAAGGAATTGAAGCCGGACGAAAAGGTAATCTGCGATAACCGTGCCCTGAACGATGCCGATGTGAAGATGGCGACCACTTTCGAGCTACTCTCCGGCCTGTTGGCAATGGGCTCGCGTGGTACATTACAGGACGAACAGACCGCCTGGCTGAAGAAACGGCAGGAATGCGGAGCGGATGCTGCCTGCATCAAGGCAGCCTATGACGAGCGGCGGAAGCAGCTCGACGAGACCTATAAAAACATCAACCGGCCGCTTTGAAAGCGACCGGTTGGCAGAGCAACTGACTTTTAATCAGTGGATGTCCGTTGAGATGCCTCAGCGGGCGTTCAGATCGCGCACGGCGCCGCGATCGGCACTCGTTGCGAAGGCTGCATAGGCCTTCAGCGCGGTCGTAACGTTGCGCTTGCGGACTTCTGTGGGATACCAGCCCTTGGCGTCCTGCTCGGCGCGGCGGGCGGCGAGCTCGGTTTCGCTGACGCGCAGGCCGATCGTGCGGCTGGGGATGTCGATGTCGATCATGTCGCCTTCGCGCACCAGGCCGATCATGCCGCCATTTGCCGCTTCCGGCGAGACGTGGCCGATTGAAAGACCGGAAGTGCCGCCGGAGAAACGGCCGTCGGTGATGAGCGCGCAGGCCTTGCCGAGGCCCTTCGATTTCAGATAGCTCGTCGGGTAGAGCATTTCCTGCATCCCGGGGCCACCCTTCGGGCCTTCGTAGCGGATGACGACGACGTCGCCGGCCTTCACCTCATTGGCGAGGATGGCCTTGACCGATGCATCCTGGCTTTCGAAGACGCGGGCGGGGCCGGAGAATTTCAGGATCGATTCATCGACGCCGGCCGTCTTGACGATGCAGCCGTCGATCGCGAGGTTACCCTTCAGCACGGCAAGACCACCGTCCTTGGAGAAGGGATGCTCGACCGAGCGGATGACGCCGTTCTGGCGATCGGTGTCGAGATCATCCCAGCGGGCTTCCTGGCTGAAGGCAACCTGGGTCGGAATGCCGCCGGGCGCGGCGCGATAGAAATTGCGGACAGTTTCACTGTTGGTGCGGGTGATATCCCAGCGATCGATCGCATCGCCGAGCGTCTCGGCATGGACAACCGGGCAGTCACGGTTCAGCAGGCCACCCTTGTCGAGCTCTCCGAGGATCGACATGATGCCGCCGGCGCGGTGGACGTCTTCCATGTGCACATCGCTTTTCGCGGGCGCGACCTTCGACAGGCACGGCACGCGGCGCGACAGCGCGTCGATATCGGCCATGGTGAAATCGACCTCGCCCTCATGGGCAGCAGCAAGAATATGCAGGACGGTATTGGTCGAACCGCCCATGGCGATATCGAGCGCCATGGCATTCTCGAAGGCCTGCTTGGAGGCAATGGTGCGCGGCAGCGCCTTGACGTCGTCCTGCTCGTAATAGCGGCGGGCGAGATCGACGATCAGGTGGCCGGCTTCGACGAAGAGGCGCTTACGGTCGGCGTGGGTGGCGAGCGTCGAGCCGTTGCCGGGCAGCGACAGGCCGAGTGCTTCCGTCAGGCAGTTCATGGAGTTTGCGGTAAACATGCCGGAGCAGGAGCCGCAGGTCGGACAGGCCGAGCGCTCGATGACCTTGACGTCTTCATCGGAAATCTTGTCGTCGGCAGCAGCGACCATGGCGTCGACGAGGTCGAGAGCATGCGTCTTGCCGTGCAGCACGACCTTGCCTGCTTCCATCGGGCCGCCGGAGACGAAGACCGTGGGTATGTTGAGGCGCAGCGACGCCATCAGCATGCCGGGGGTGATCTTGTCGCAGTTGGAGATGCAGACCATGGCGTCGGCGCAATGGGCATTGACCATGTATTCGACGCTGTCGGCGATCAGTTCGCGCGAGGGCAGCGAATAGAGCATGCCGTCATGGCCCATGGCGATGCCGTCGTCGACGGCGATCGTGTTGAATTCCTTGGCGACACCGCCGGCCGCTTCGATTTCGCGAGCGACGAGCTGTCCGAGATCCTTCAGATGCACGTGGCCGGGCACGAACTGGGTGAAGGAATTCACCACGGCGATGATCGGCTTGCCGAAATCCGAATCCTTCATGCCCGTGGCGCGCCAAAGGCCGCGCGCGCCCGCCATGTTGCGGCCGTGGGTCGTGGTTCTCGAACGGTAAGCTGGCATCGGTGTCTTCCTCGATATCTAGGAATTATCTGGCGAAGCGGGCGGCTGTGGAGTTTGCGGGCCAGGCGATCGCTGCTTTTTGGAATTGTCCTAATCCAATCGACCGAGACTGTCACTACCGGGAAGGCCAAATCCGGTACGCTGCCGCGTGGAGCGATCCGAAGCGCATCCATCATATACGGTTCGACGAGGCCTTTCGTTACAGCCTATTCCATCACAGCCGAACACAAAAAATTGGCTTCCCGTCGGCGATATTCAAGGCATAGACATTGATCGAACATGCGGGCGGTTCGTTTAGGAACTATAATGGGTAATCCGCCCTGGAGGTTTTGACATGCCAACCTATCGCCCACCGAAGATCGTCTCATCGGAGATCACGCCGCGGCAGGTCTATCTGCGTCGCCGCGAATTCCTGGGCGCTGCAGCACTTGGCGCCATGGCGCTCTACGGCGCCGGTAAGGCCAGCGCGGCGGCGCCTTCTGCCGTCGAGAGCAAATACAAGGTCGATGAGAAGACGACCCCGCTCAAGGACATCAAGACCTACAATAATTTCTATGAGTTCGGCCTCGACAAGGGCGATCCCGCCGCGCTTTCCGGCAATTTCAAGCCGCTGCCCTGGACGATCAAGGTCGACGGCATGGTCAACAAGCCTGGCACCTTCGACATCGAGGCGCTGATGAAGGAATTCCCGATCGAGGAGCGCACCTATCGGATGCGCTGCGTCGAGGCCTGGTCGATGGTCATCCCCTGGGACGGCTTTCCGCTGGCCTCCCTGCTCGACAAGGTCGAGCCGCTCGGCAGTGCCAAATACGTCGCCTTCGAAACGGTCGTTCGGCCGGAGGAAATGCCGGGACAGAAGGGATTTTTCCAATCGCTCGACTGGCCCTATGTCGAGGGTCTGCGCCTCGATGAGGCGCGCCATCCGCTGGCACTGCTTGCCGTCGGCCTCTACGGTGAAACGCTGCCGAACCAGAACGGCGCGCCAATCCGCCTCGTCGTGCCGTGGAAATACGGCTTCAAGGGTATCAAGTCGATCGTCCGTATCACGCTCACCGACCAACAGCCCAAGAATACCTGGCAGGTGACCAACCAGCAGGAATACGGCTTCTACGCCAACGTCAATCCGGCCGTCGATCATCCGCGCTGGAGTCAGGCCACCGAACGGCGGATCGGCGAAAGCGGCTTCTTCGGGGCGAGCCGTCACCCCACCCTGCCCTTCAACGGTTATGCCAACGAGGTGGCGAGCCTTTATGTCGGCATGGATCTAAAGGCGAATTTCTGATGGCGGAACTGTCGCTCGCCATCCCCAAGCGCTGGCAGCCTGCCTCCGTCTGGCTGCTTTATGTCATCGGGCTCGTGCCCGCGGCATGGACTTTCTATCTCGGCGCGACCGATCAGCTCGGCGCCGATCCGGTCAAGACCTTCGAGCTTTTCCTCGGCATCTGGACGATCCGTTTCCTGATCGCAACACTTGCCGTCTCCCCTGCCCGCGAGCTTTTCGGCTGGAACTATCTGCGCTATCGGCGCGCGCTCGGCCTTTTGACCTTCTACTACGCGCTGATGCATTTCACGGTCTACATGGTGCTCGACCAGGCGATGGATATTTCTGCCGTCATCAACGACGTGCTGAAACGCCCCTTCATCATGTTCGGCATGGCAGGGCTTGCAATGCTCGCGCCGTTGGCAGTGACATCCAACAATTTCTCCATCCGCCGCCTCGGCAAGAACTGGATCTGGCTGCATCGCCTCGTCTACATCATCGCCGCCTGCGGGGCGCTGCATTTTGCGCTCTCGACCAAGATCCTCGATCTCCAGCAATATATCTATGTCGGGCTGATCATCGCGCTCATCCTCTACCGCTCCTACCGGCCGATCGCACGCAGCCGGAAGAAGGAGCAAGGACGGCCACGCCAGCGGGCGGTGGCTCCAGCTCGATGAGGCTTGGGGTCAGCGAGGACGCCTTGCCGGATCGAACATGGAGGCCACGGCTATTCCGATCGCGTAGGCGAGGATGTTCCACAGGGAAAATATTCGGCCAAGCAGTAGGGCGCCTGCGGTGGTCAGCCGAAACGCGTCGAGCCAGGGCGTGTGATAGAGCCGGAATAATTCGACTGAAATCGCCACGCACAGCGCCGTGATAGCAACTGCCGCCGGCCGCAACCTGTCGAAAAATAGCGCCAGCAGCAGATAGACCATCGCGCCCCACAGGGCCGATCCACCATATTTGACGACAATGAAGGGCAGATCGACGGCGTAGCCGAAGCGCCTGAGCGCCAGTCCGAGGACGATGACGAGAAGCAGGGCGACGAGACGGAGGAGCTGTGGTCGTGACCAGGTTTGAATAATTTCGCGCAATGACCTTGTCCCGTCACGATCTCGGCCGATCGACGGCCTGAGGTGCAGATACTTCACTATAAGCAAGCCGGTTGTCGGCCAATACACAAACGAAAACAGCCGGGCTTTGCAGCCCGGCTGTCCTGTTTCCGGCGAAGCCGAAAATCTTAGGCGGCGACGGCCTGCTCTTCGGCAGCGACGCGGGCCTTGTCGGTTGCGCCCTTGGCGAAGGTGTCGCGGTCAACGAATTCGACGACGGCCATGGCGGCATTGTCGCCCTGGCGGAAGCCGGCCTTCATGATACGCAGGTAGCCGCCGTTGCGGGTGGCGTAGCGCGTTGCGATCGTGTCGAACAGCTTCGAAACAACGGCGGCGTCGCGGATCTGCGAGATCGCCTGGCGGCGAGCATGCAGGTCGCCGCGCTTGCCGAGCGTGACGAGCTTCTCGACGATCGGACGGATTTCCTTGGCCTTCGGCAGGGTCGTGACGATC